>Ga0182745_1000013_pt1 | contig 382236 bp, 321 predicted proteins | sample eDN3rd30CKraftBY_FD_128523 | JGI IMG/M metagenome (GOLD analysis project Ga0182745, IMG submission 128523) | Enriched backyard soil microbial communities from Emeryville, California, USA - eDNA 3rd pass 30_C Kraft BY (version 2) (version 2) | ecosystem: Environmental > Terrestrial > Soil >... | reverse complement strand
TTCAATGGGTGAAGGCAACCGCCAGAGGTTACCGCAACCAGCAGAACTTCATCAACGCCATTTACTTCCATTGCGGCGCTCTGGACCTGAACCCCTAGCCACTAGAATGCCGGAAGAGCCAATTTTCGTTAGGCTAGCCCCTCGCTTCCATTGGTCTAGTGAGCACGGAAACCGGCAAGGGGGGAATAATGGATAGCATGCAGCAACCTTCCTCCATCGAACAAGACCCGCGGGTCTACTTGGCGGCGGAACGAACCTTGCTGGCCTGGGTTCGTACGGGTATCGCCTTGATGGGCTTGGGCTTTGTCATTGCACGCTTCGGGCTATTTCTCCGGGAGATGGTGATGCACGCGGGCGGACCCTCGCCGGACGGATTTTCCAAATCCTTGCTCATTGGCCTTGTCTTGCTGATGGCGGGAATTACCTTGTGCATTTTCGCATCCCTGCGGCATGCGCGCATGATCCGTGCTCTCGACGAAGGTTCGTTTCGAAAGAGTTTTGATTCGCGAATGGCCTATGCGCTGGTCGCACTGCTGGTATTGGCTGGCATCGGCATGATGCTGGTATTGCTGTGGCTGTAGGAACGTCCGGGCTCCCCTATGCCCGCAATCACGGGAAATCAGCGGCCCTGGCTAAACAAGTGGAACGAACTCGGCAGACTGCGCAAAAGTCCTACACTGACCACTCGTGCATCGCCCTATGCCAATGCAGGTGGAAGGCTACGAAAGCGGAAGAAGGTCTACGCCATCGTCTGATGGACTGTCGCAAGACACAAAGGCTGCGTGCCGCAGCGTGACAGCGACTATCACTTTGGAACGTCTCATGGTGATGCTATGTGAACGGTAAAAAGTGAAAGCCGGATCTCCTTGCGGAGATCCGGCCCCTAAGCGTCTACTACACTCGATCGATGATCGCGTTCAACGTCACGCTCGGTCGCATCGCAGCGGCGCACTTCGCTTCATCCGGGAAATAGTAGCCCCCGATGTCCACCGCTTCGCCCTGTGCTGCCAGCAACTCTTGCGTGATCTGGCTTTCGGCCTCTACCATTGCAGCGGCAACCGGCGCAAAGCGTTGCCGCAAATCCGCATCCTCGTCCTGGCTGGCGAGCGCCTTTGCCCACTCCAACGCCAGGTAGAATGTCGACCCACGGTTGTCGATCTCGTTCACTTTCGGCAACGGATTGCGCGCTTCCGCCAGATACTGGCCGACCGCCGCATCCAGCGTCTTCGAAAGCACAGCAGCGCTCTTGCTTCCGCTCTTTGTTGCCGCCAGTTCCAGAGCTGGAACCAATGCGCAGTATTCCCCAAGGGAATCCCAACGCAGGTGGCCTTCCTTCACAAACTGCTGCACATGCTTGGGAGCCGATCCGCCTGCTCCGGTTTCGAACAGCTGCCCGCCCTGCAGCAGCGGCACGATGGAGAGCATACGCGCGCTGGTCCCCAGCTCCAGGATGGGGAACAAGTCGGTCAGATAGTCACGAAGGACGTTGCCCGTGACGGAGATGGTATCTTCGCCGCGGCGAATGCGCTCCAGCGAAAACTGCATCGCATCCTGGGGCTTCAGGATCTTGATTTCCAGCGCAGTGATGTCATGGTCGGCCAGATAGGTTTTCACCTTCTGGATGATCTGCGCGTCGTGGCCGCGATTCTCATCGAGCCAGAATACCGCCGGGGTGCCCGTTGCCCGAGCGCGCGTCACGCCCAGTTTCACCCAGTCGCGGATAGGCTCGTCTTTGGTCTGGCAGGCGCGGAAGATATCGCCCTGCTCGACGCTTTGTTCCAGCAGAGTCTTTCCGTCACCGTCCACGATGCGAATCGTTCCGTTGCCGGGGGCGACAAAGGTCTTGTCGTGCGAACCGTACTCTTCGGCCTTCTGCGCCATCAGGCCCACGTTGGATACGCTGCCCATGGTGGCGGCATCGAACTGGCCGTTCTTCTTGCAGTCTTCAATCACCACTTGATAGGCGGTGGCATAGCAACGGTCCGGGATCACGGCAACCGTGTCCTGCAACTCGTCCGCTTTGTTCCACATCTTGCCGCCGTCACGAATGACCACAGGCATCGACGCGTCAATGATGACGTCGCTGGGCACATGCAGGTTGGTCTTTCCCGCACGCGAATCCACCATCGCCAAACCGGGACGGCTGTTGTAACAGGCCGCGATATCCGCTTCGATCTCGGCCTTCTTTTCAGCCGGAAGCTGATCGAGCTTGCTAACCACGTCCGCCAAGCCGTTATTCACATTGGCGCCGATTTCCGCCAGCACGCTGGCATGCTTCTGCAAGGCATCCGCAAAATACTCGGACACGCAGTACCCGAACATGATGGGGTCAGAAACCTTCATCATCGTGCACTTCAGGTGCAGCGAAAACAGCGCATTGTCGGCCTTCGCGGCAGCAATCTGCTCTGCGTAGAACTTACGCAAGGCCGCCACGTTCATCACTGCGCAGTCGAGCACTTCGCCGTCCGTCAGCCGGACTTTGGGCTTCAGCACCTTCACCGCGCCAGCAGCATCCACGAACTCAATACGCGCATCCGTGGCAGAACTCACCGTCACGGATTTCTCACTGCCGAAGAAGTCCTTTTCGCCCATGTGCGCCACACGCGTCACAAAACCGGAGGTCGGCCAAGGCTTCATGCCTTTCGGAGGATTCTTCTGCGCAAACACTTTCACAGACTTAGGCGCGCGGCGGTCGGAGTTGCCTTCACGCAACACCGGATTCACAGCCGAACCCAGCACGGCAGCAAACTTGGCCTGCACGGCGCGCTCTTCGTCGGTGGACGGCGCATCCGGATAGTCGGGAATTTTGTAACCCTTCCCTTGCAGTTCCGCAATCGCGGCCCGGAGCTGCGGAATGGAAGCACTGATGTTGGGCAGCTTGACGATGTTGGCCTCGGGGGTCTTCGCCATCTCTCCCAAGCGCGTCAACTCGTCCGGAATCTTCTGCGCGTCGTCCAACTTTTCCGGGAAATTGGCGACAATCCGGCCCGCAAGCGAGATGTCCGCCGTTTCGATTTCCACGCCTGCAGCTTGGCAGTACGCTCGTAAAATAGGCAGCAGCGCATACGATGCGAGCGCCGGAGCCTCGTCGGTCTTGGTCCAGGTGAGCTTCATGATGTTTCAGTGAGTACAGCAAGAACGCGGTCGTGGGGAGCGGTCACAAGCTGAATCCTGTAGCATATCATGACTACCCCGGCCGATTACGCGGAACACTTTGATTCTATTGGTTAATTTGTAGTCTTTTGCGGATGCTGTCACCCGTCTATCCCGGACTATTCACAAAACACTGTGCCCATAGACTACGTCGGCAGTACCTGACTTGAGCCATGACCCACCACGCCTAACACATTCGAACTGAAGTTGTGGCAACCATCCTACTGATCAAAATTGTCCGCTTGAACTATAGCGCCTTGTGTTACAGAATAGCGGTGTGGCAGCCGCGCGGATTTTCAAGAACGAGTGGTTTACAAAATTCGCGCGTAAAGAGGGTATTTCCGATGCTGCATTGGTCGACGTTGTGCGCCGCGCCGAGCGCGGACTGGTGGATGCGGATCTCGGCGGTGGCTTGATTAAGCAGCGGGTGGCTCGCAAGGGACAAGGCAAATCGGGCGGCTATCGCACATTGATTGCAGCCCGGCTTGGAGACCGAGCCGTGTTCCTCTTCGGCTTCGCCAAGAGCAGCCAAGACAACCTGACTGTCGACGAACTGAAGGTCTACCATACGCTGGCAAAGGCAATGCTTGCGCTGACAGAAGAAATGGTTGCCGCACTCGTGGAAAAGAACGTTTTTGTGGAGGTGGATACCGATGACCAAAGGAAGAACATATAAGAGTGAAGCGCTGGCAGCCGTTCACCAAACTGCCGAAGCCCTCTACGAAGTGGGCGCCATCGATAAAAAGACGATGCGCGGGTTTGATGAGGACTGCCTGACGCCGATCCGAGCCTTTGGCTCCGAAGCAATCCGGAACCTTCGCGAACGGGAGCGTGTAAGCCAACGCGTGTTTGCGCTCCATCTCAACGTACCGGTGACACTCGTCAGCCAATGGGAGCGCGGGGAGAAAAAACCATCCGGTGCAGCACTGAAACTACTATCCCTGGTGGATCAAAAGGGACTCGACGCGGTGGCTTAGGCTCGAGAGCTGCCGCGCCGGTCCGGTTGCAAGCCAGAAGGCCGCACGAAACGAACATGCCCACCGCCCACCTCCCTTGCCCTCACTTCCGGCGTCGTCGACGCTATCCAGTCCACCGTGAGACAGTCAATTCATCTCGTTTCGCATTCATTATTTATTGACAAACGATAAATTCAGCCGCAAACTGACCACATGACGAAGGGCTCAACCATCTTTCTGCGAGTGGTCATCGTGCTCGTTGGCCTTGTGGCGCTTGCTGTGCTGCTTTGGGAACCGCATCTCGAAGGCAGGAACGCACACGCTACGGTCTTCCAAATCTATTTCAACGACCCATTCCTGGCGTATATCTACGCCGCATCCATCGCATTCTTCGTGGCGCTTTACCAGGCATTCCAGCTTCTGGGTCAGGTGGGACGAGGGCAAGTTTTCTCAGAACGCTCCGTCAAAGCCTTACGGACGATCAAGTACTGCGCGATGGCTCTGGTCGGGTTTTTCGTGGGAGCTCTCGCCTATATCTTCATCGTGGTTCGCGGTGAAGACGACGTGGCAGGTGGCGTCATGATGGGGCTAGTCCTGATCTTTGTCTCCGCTGTCGTCGCCACCGCCGCAGCGGTATTCGAAAGGACCTTACAGAGCGCGGTGGCACTGAAGTCGGAGAACGACCTGACGGTATAACCGCAATCACCATGCCGATCATCATCAACATCGACGTCATGCTGGCCAAACGAAAGATGAGCGTCACCGAACTGGCCGAAAACGTCGGCATTACCTTAGCCAACATCTCCGTCCTGAAAAACGGCAAAGCAAAGGCAATCCGGCTATCCACGTTGGAAGCCATCTGCAAGACTCTCGATTGCCAACCGGGGGATATTCTGGAATACAGAGATTAGGGCGTGCGCTCGTCTGTAGCAGTAGGCTCCAGCGGATCGACACCGTGGCCAACCCGACCGCTCAATTTTACGTTCCGCCTGTACGAACTATGAAAATATACGCAACTCTAGCCCTTCTTGTGGCTCTTGTCGTGATAATTCCGGTCGTGCACCCATTCGTTTGGTTTCGGATACTCCGTTCCGAAGTCGTCAGAAACGGACAGCCAATCTCAAATGCACGGCTTTACAAGTACCGTACGGGAGCTATCCTTATCGTTCTTGATGACTCTAACCCTGCCTACCTGCTTGACCCAGCACATAGATCTGTGGCCTTTCTAGCAGCCGATCTTTGGTTGCAGACTTCGATCATTTGTCTTATGAAAACACCTGCTGAATCCATTGCCCTCGGATCACCTAAAACAGAGAGCCCTGCCCCGAATCTTGTGCTGAGCGACAGTGGAGCTCAGTTCGTTGACTACCACGGCCAGCTCCTGCAGATAACTTGGAGATAGCGGCGCTTAGCGGCGACGAAAGAGCAATCAGCTCATGCGCCCATCGACGGCAGTACATTTTTTGAGCCGCAAATCCGAGGGATTGCGCTTTATCTTTCAAATCCTGCGTTGGGGACTACTCATGGAACCATCCACCCCGCTCCGCTCCCTGCTTACATTCGCCTTGCTGCTCGCGGTCAACTGCATTTCTGGGTCCGCCCAAGGCACGGTTACCGGCTCTCTGAAAATCGGAGAGCAACGATACGGGTTGAAACACATCACCGCCGTCCGGGTACCGAACACCTTCGACGCGAATAAGAAGGCGACACGCCTTTCCTTAAGTGATCTCCCCGTCACGGAAGAGGCGTTGCGAGATCCGATGGGCGTTGCCAGGCTGAAGGGAAAGGGTGGGTTTCACGGCGTCGTTCTGGAAATCGGTGACGAACGCAGCTATATCTCCATGAATATTTGGAGCAGTGACCACGACATCATCGTCTCCATGTCTGGAACCATGGATGAAGTCACCTTAGCGAGTCAGACCTCCACCCAGATTACTGGCAAGATCGAGGACTTGGAGAAGACCTTCAGCGATACCACCTTCAAGCTGTCCTCCGAGTTTTCCGCTCCGTTGCAGGAACAACCGGAGGCGCCGAAAGGCGCAACCAAGACGGGAAGCGCGGTCTCGGAACTGGAGTCCGTTCGCGTATATCTGGCGATGCGAAAAGCGGTACGCGCGGCAGACATGAAGACGATCCAGAAGTTGGCACGCTACCCCCAGGACTTTGAAGGGGCCGACGGACAAAAGTTCGTAAAGCTGATGCAATCCGAGGAGCCGCTGAACATCGAAGTTGTGGAAGCTTCGGAGTCGGGCGACACAGCATCGCTTACCGTCACCGGGACTCTGGAAGGAAAAGCCATACGGCGCAGCTTCCAGATGCAAAAGAAAGAGGGTAAGTGGAGCACCAATAACGACAACTGGGAAGCCAATTAATTGTCCCTCTTTAGTCAGAGCCGTTCTCCGATCTAAGAAGCCTCACACCGATCGCATGTTGATCATTCTGCATCCTCGTTTACCTAAGACACGGGGATGCAGAACCGCTTCGACTCATCAAGACCTGGCAGCTTAGCTTCCACTGAGTAAACCAAGCCGTATCCCGTCAACGCATTCTCACCTCCGCATCTCTTCATCACTCGTCAATCCGATGCGCGTCAACGTTGTAGATCGCGGATATCTCCACGTATTCTTTAGTGAAGCCCCTATACTATTCAAACGGTAAGGGCGAGGAGGTCGACGGTGAATGCAGGACAGATCCCGGAATGGTATCGGACATGGCATGCCTCGGTGGATGTCCATTCGGTGTCGTATGATGTCGGCGGGATTGATCTGGTGGCGCCGTATGACCTGCAAGAAGCGCAATGCGGATATGCTGTTTCCGACGAAGGAGAGTCCTTTGTTGGAACGGCACCGGGCGACTGGCAACCCGATTGGCTGGTAATTGGCAACGAGACAACATGCGGCGATCCGATTTTTCTTCGAACAGCCTCCCCCTATCCGGTGTTTACCGCAATGCATGGTGAAGGCGATTGGAATCCGGAGCCCGTCGCTCCGAGCCTGGAAGCATTCCGGGAGTGCCTGCGCCTGTTCAACGCATTTGCACAAGGAAGAACTTGCCCAGTGGACCTAGATGCCAACAAGCCTTCTGAGGAAGAACAGAACCTGTTCCTTGAAAGGATCAAAGCGATCAATGTCGGGGATGCAGACACCTCTGCGTTCTGGAGACTGGCCATAAGCCTCGATGAGGAAGAGTAGTACTGACTCTGGTAGTCTGCGGCTGTGAGATAGACCCCTCTCTACCCTACAGACGAGATGACACTTTATAGTGCAGAACCCTACCATCCCCTGATCTCAGCCTGCCGCCCACCCACACCGCGCCTCGTTCCGCCCCAAATCCCCACGAGCACCGAAATAGCTTTGCGATCTGAGTCCTCTACTTGGCAAGGCCCTCCAGTTTGGCTAAGCAGGAGAGGCAGCCAAGCTGTTTGAGAGGACAGAGTCCGCACGGAAGGATCGGGATGGAGAAACTGAAGAGCATCTTTTGGGCAACCCGCACTAGGCGTATCGCCACGACAGTGGTTGCCTGTGGTCTCGTCGCCGTCCTGATCGGGGCAATCCTTGTGCAGACGGTAGCATCCGACTGGGCCAAAGATCGGATCACGGCTTTCCTGGAGCAGCGTTTCCAAAGTGAAGTGGAGATGGATAACTTCCAGGCGACGGTCTTCCCGTCCCCTGCCGCCAGCGCGGATGGCGTCCGTTTCTTCCACAGAGGACGACGCGACCTTCCACCGGTCATCACGCTTGAGGGTTTCTCCGTCAGCACATCCCTGGGAAATCTGTTTAGCCGACCCGTCCGTCTCGGGGACATCCATCTGCGCGGCTTGCTGATACAGATCCCTCCCAAGGAGGAAGCGGCCAAGCCAGAAGACGCCAGACCAGCGGAAGACAGTGCAGTGGGGGATACTGTCCCGTTGCCGCGTGAAGATGCCAACAACCCTGCCACGTCGCCCAGTGAACCGCTGATCACAGTCGGACAAATCGTCGCCGACGGCGCGGAGATCCGCCTGCTGCCCAGGGAATCGTTCAAACAGCCCCAGGTCTACTCGATGGAAAGGCTGCGCTTGTCTCTGCTGAGCACTGACGCACCCATGGCTTTCGATACGGCGCTGACCACGCCAGATCTTCCCGGGCAGATCGTCAGCCAAGGCAGCTTCGGTCCTTGGAACGGAGACCACCCTGGGGAGAGTCCGGTATCCGGCGAATACTCCCTGAACGCTGCCGACCTTGGCGTGTTCAACGGCATCCAGGGCACCCTATCTTCCTCTGGCGCTTACGAAGGTGTGTTGGCCTATCTGAAAGTGAGAGGCGAAGCCAATGTCCCCGATTTCGCAGTAAACACCGGCGGCGCTCCCGTGCCCATGCATGCCCGCTTTGCCGCCATTGTGGATGGAACCAGCGGAGACATTCCCCTAGAAGCAGCGGAAGCAAGCTTTCGGAAGACCACACTGACGGCCCAAGGTGGCATCTATCAGAAACAAGACGTGCCCGGAAAGACACTGGAACTGGACGTGGATATCCCACAAGCGCCCCTTGAAGATCTGCTGCACTTTGGGGTGAAAGGGGAAACACCGTTACAGGGCCAGGCGAAGGTAAAGACGCATGTCACGATTCCTCCGGGTGAGCAGCAAATCCCCCTGCGGACGAAGCTCAAAGGCAACTTCGCCGTCCACTCCGCCACGTTCCCCGACTGGAATATCCAGAAACAGGTGGAAGAACTAAGCGACCGCGCAAGCGGCAAGCCAGAAAAGACTCCCAACGGAGACGTGGTCTCCAACCTTCATGGAAACTTCGCCATGGCCAATGGAGTCCTGAACTTGCAAGGTCTGAAGTTCCGCGTTCCTTCCGCGCAGTTGGCATTGAACGGCGACTATGGCGTCTTGGATGAGAGCCTGAATTTCCGAGGCACCCTCACCATGGACGCCAAGGTCTCAGAAGCCACGACAGGATTCAAGTCCTTTCTGGCCAAGATCGTGAACCCGATCTTCTCCCGAAAACGCGCTGGCGCCGTGATTCCTATCAGAATCTCCGGCAACCGGAAAGATCCCAAGTTCGGTCTGGCTCTCGGTGGAACGAAGTAACATCAGTGGCGTCGGGCCATGTACGGCGTGCTAGCCATCCCGAGCCAGAATACCGACACGAACGACGTAGTTCCTTGCGTTCGAACGGAGCCACCCGTCCCCAGAGGATCGCCATCAAAGGTTAAAACGTCGCGCAACAGTCCGCACCCGTACGAGCGGGTCCCCAACGCAGGCCATTTTCAAGGATGATGGAACACATGCCCGTGCGTCTTCCGCATCATTGTGTGCTGCTGGTTCTATTGCTAGCTGTGATCGCCACTTCCAGGTCCCAGCAGATATCGCCGCCGCAGCAGCCTGCAGCGGCAACGGCGGATGTCGGCTCTCCCATTCGGATTCCCAATATCGCGGAAAGAAGCGCGTCCCTCGCGGCTCTGTTGCGTCGCGCGACCTCGCATACCCGGGAAGACGCATCGGCCGCGGAGATTCGGCAATCCCTGAAAGAGCTTTCCAGTAGCATTCACGACCTGGAGAACTACTCCCGCACGGCTGGCGCCATTCCCGATGGCGTCGGCTCCGCATCTGATCTGTTGACCAATTGGGCTCCGGTCGGGGACCGTCTCAGGGTCTGGACCGCTTTGCTCGAAAGACGGGCCACTTTGCTAGGAAGCGATCAAACCTCGTTGGCCTCCGAAGAACGCGACTGGCAACTGACCTTGGACAGTCAGGAGTTTTCGGAACTGCCCACGGAACTCCAGGGCAGAATCAGGGAGCGTGTCCAATCCATCCGCGCAGCCCGTGAATCCGTGAGCGCCAAGCTTGGGGAAAGCGCTCTACTGCTTGATGACCTTGGTGAGCAGCGCGCGGTGGTGGAGGCATCCATGGAAAGCCTGCGTGCACTGGAAAGCGCGCAACGCTCCGGCCTGCTCTCGAAAGATGGCCCTGTCCTGTGGAAGGTATTCACGGAGCGTCGCGCGCCGTCGCCTCCCGTCACCGACGCCTACAACTCTAAAGCAGAGTGGGTAAAGGAATATGCGTACCGCATCCTCCGCATTGCGTCGATAGGCCTGCTGCTGGTGTTGGTGACCTGGGGGCTGCTACGCGGCCTGCGCCGCACTGCCCATGTCTGGCGAGAGAGCACGAACGAAAGCTTGCAGGCGTTGGCGTTGGTCGTCAACCGTCCCATCTCGTCCGCGTTCTTCGTGGCGGTGATGCTGTGCGCGGTCAGCCTGCGGGACGTGCCGCCCTGGATGATTGGCCTCTCTGGCGGCATTCTGTTGATTCCTTCCCTGCGACTGCTGCCCAGCCTGGTTCCCGCCGAGGTGAAATCCTCTTTCTATGCGCTTGTGGTGTTGATGATTTTGAACGATCTGCTGAATCTGCTGCCCACAACGTCTCCGTGGTTTCGTATTGGGTTGGCCGTGCTGCAGGTGCTCTTCCTGGTTGCGCTGCTTTGGGCCAGACACACGCTGACCAAAGTGGCCAGGCCCAGCGTGTGGACCGCCACCATGCGCATCAGCGCCATCGTCGGTTTGTGCATCGCGGCGGCAGTGCTAGCAGCCAACGTGGCCGGACTGGTAAGGCTGAGCGCCTTCGCCTCCACCACCCTGCTCTCCACGTTTTATGGCGCAGTGATCGTGCGCGGCATGGTGGTGATTCTTGTCGGTTTCCTGACGCTGCTGGCGCGTTCCAGGCGGATGTCGTTTCTGTTTGCAGCACGACAGTCTCGCGGGCAGTTGGAAACGCGTATCAAACATACGTTGAACATCATCGGGGTGCTGGCATTCTTTGCCGTGGTGCTTTACCTAACCGAGTTGCTGGACCCTTTCATGCAGAACAGCACCGCTTTTCTGAATACCGACTTCTCGCTGGGCAGCCTGAATTTTACGATTTACCACATTCTGGTTTTCCTGTTGATTCTGCTGGCGGCGCACGTGCTTTCGCGGATTCTACGAGTGATTCTGGAAGCCGCCGTGTATCCCCGTTTTCAATTCCGTGACGGCCAAGCCGAAGCCTTCTCCAAAATCATGCACTACACAGTGATGCTGGTTGGTTTTCTGTTTGCCACCGTGACGGCAGGCGTGCAGCTTTCGAACATCGCGCTTCTTGCTGGCGGCCTGGGCGTGGGCATCGGCTTGGGCCTACAGAACGTCGTGAATAACTTTGTATCTGGTCTGATTCTGTTGTTTGAACGCCCGCTTCAGGTGGGGGATGGAGTCACCATTGGTTCCACCTCGGGCATGGTCCGCGACATTGGCATTCGTGCGTCACTCATCCGCAGCTGGGACGGCGCTGACGTCATCGTCCCCAACGGAGAACTGTTGTCGGGCACGTTGACAAACTGGACACACTCCGACCGCAACCGCCGCATTGAAATCACGGTGGGCGTTGCCTATGGTTCTGACCCGCACCAAGTGATGGCGATTCTAGCTGAGATCGCCGGGAAACACGAACTGGTGCTGAAGGAACCCGCCCCAACGACGGTCTTCACAGAGTTTGCCGACAGTTCACTGAATTTTATTCTCCGCGTCTGGTGTGATTTGTCGAACGCCGTCTCGGTAGGCAGCGAAATCCGCACCAAGATTAACGAAGAGTTCGCCCGAGCCCAGATTCAGATTCCCTTCCCACAGCGGGACATCAATATACGTGGTGTGCATATACGTAGTGTGCGCGACATGATGGGGAACCCGGTCCAAGCGCAAGGCGAGACCGGCGATTCCGCTGCAACAGACGACACAACGCGAGAGGCAGCTTTTTAGCCGAACGATCAGATGACGCCGACGACGCGCGGAAGCACACTGCCTATGTGGCCAACTATACCTCTGTCCGGATGCTGTCAGCGTCCGCCACTGTTTGCCCAAAGTGGATGCCACTGTAGCGGCAACCAGCCAGAAGGCACGACGCTTGCGCCTGTAGATGTTGAGCGAAGCGACCACCAGAGCAAATCCGGTGAGCAGGGTGAGCGAGCGGGAAAGATGGACAAACTCAAGGGGGAAGATCGCGCGCGGCAACTCGACGCGTTCGGGAAGTCCTCGGCCAACGACCGCGTACACATTCAGCAGCCCGCTGCCCAGTGTAAGCAGCGTGACAAGCACGACCGGGACGCGACGCGCGAAGGTCATGGCGGTGGGACCTCTCTAACAGGATGCCACTCGCCTAAGCCCGTCGCGGATCCAGCCCCGCTGATGCACAAGGTGCCACAACGGCCAGCGAAGCAGCTTGACGATAGGGAGCCATCAGCCCATAGTAACCTGTCTCGTCAGGTTTTCGGTGACGGAGGTGCATGTGTGCGTTGAGAGAACATTCGCAATCAAATTACGCTCCTCCGCCACCCGTTACCGCTATCCCTACCACCTAGAAGTTTCTATCCATCAATCCTCTCGGATAAGACTCTGTGCGCGGATTTCGCCACGATGGCAAAACTTACATCGACAATACGGGGGCTTTCCTTTGGCTTCGGGAGAGTAACGCCAACCTGTGATTCTGGGAGCCGGATAGACACGCACAATCTCCGACGGCAAAATACGTCGGGGAACGATCACTTCCAGCCCCATCCCATCGGTGTGTTCCATGAAGGCGGCAACGGCCTCTGATGCCGTAGTAGTTAGTTTCTCGATTTTGAATCGACCGACCGAAACAACCTCGTCATCCGGGATTCGAAACTGTACACATACGAAAGACCGAATCCCCCTGCGTCTCAACTCTCTAGCCCATTGGTGCGTGAGTTCAAACTGAGGAAGCACGGGGACTGCGTATACGCCTTCTCTACCTTTCCCCTTCCCAATCCCATTTCTGACTATCAAGGGCTCATGCCGCTTATCTGCCAAATGAATAAATGAAGCCATAATTAGTAACCACCTCTGCTCTTTTACTTCCGAATCTGCAGCGCGCTTAGCAGATAAAAGGAATACTGCACATCCGGCTCCTTCAACCACTCCAGTACCATTGGGGATCTAGTGAGATCTTACCTAAAGCTTGTGTGTCAGATAACCGTCATAGATCTGTGCAGTTACCTCATCGATCTTTTCTATCTTTTTAGGAATTCTGATGATGACGTCACTTTCTGATTGCACTACCACCTCATGGACTCCGACGATCAAGTCGTGAACTTCCGAGAACTTTATCGTCTTCATCTTGAAAAAAAGATCGCGATGGACAACCCGATCAGGAAAAATCCAGACGTGGCGCACTAACATATCGGAGATCGCTGCGGCGGCAAAGAGGGCAAGACCAATCACAAGCACTTGGTACTCCAGAGGAAATTCACTCTGATCATAAATTAGAGCCAGCAAAAATAGAATGCAGCCCACACCTCCCATACCAAGCACGAACACCTTGGCTGAAGTTTTGTATCCGACAGAAAGTAGGGCTTGCCGCTGCATCGGTACTCCTGTTGACACCGAACACCCCCTTCATGAAAGCACGGTTTCATTATCTCGCGAAGCACTCCCATTTTCTCCGACGTAGGCCGCTACACAGCAACCTCGCGCATCGAGTGAGGCCCTCACCACACTTCGGTACAAAGGTAAATCACTCGTCTTCGGAAGATTGAGGAACCGCGCTTGGCGCCATCAGCGTTATCATTTTGACTCTATCCGAACCTAAGCAGTATTCAAAATGGATGCTAAAGTCGGTACGTGTATATAGGTCAGAGGCGCCTTTGTTACCCAAAAACTCTAGCCACTGCTCCTCCCGACTCTTCGACGGAGCTCCGTAAGACGCCAGCACGTCTGGCCGGCTCCGCACGGCCTGGAGTTGCGTTGCCGCAGACGAATGGAGCGAACACTTACGCAGCCCATCGACGTGCAAAAAATACAGGCAACTACATCATCGATGGAGCACTGCACTTCCATACTCTTTTTATTGAACTCATACGAAAAAAAGGGATCACCAAACTCCGTGTAAACAGTCTTTCTGTATGACCACCCCTTGAAGTCTTCTCCTTTCAGCATCAACGATATATTTTTTCCAAGATATTTTATTGCCGTATCAATCACTATTCACTTCTTCCTTCCATCGATTTAGTTGCAGTTTACACGTTCTATCGTAACCTGCCAGCATCATGTTCGCCACCTTTTCCATCGACATGAACCCGACTTGCTGATCCTCCCGCTCCATCGATCTAGGAGATTTCCAACAATGAACCACTGAACAAACGAAAGAGCCATTATTAGGGAAATCCTCCATATGAACACAGAGACTCCCAGAACAAAATCATCTGTCCGAAATGTAGGGATCAACACAATTCCCACAGCCATAGATGGAAGCTGCACCCATCTAAGCGCTTGCATGGGAATGGATTCAAAAGTACCTGGACCGGAGGGTAGATAGTATTCTCTCGTAATATAAAATTGTTCCGCATCAAGCGAATCGCCCGTCGCAACAGGAGACGTGCGATGAGCTATTGCACAAATCGATGCCCAGAATATGATCCAGAATGCGATATTCAAAAGAATAAATATTTTGGCCATGTAAATATGATTACTGCATTCGTATCTTGTTTCGAATCTTGCATCGCAGTCTGATCTCGAGCCTACGCCTCCCGCTCGCCGAAAGAATACGCAAATCAGAGCGCCAGAGGCGTGATCCCAAACTCTAGCCTCGGGCGGACGCGACCAACGGAAGAGAATGCCCCAGGTCAGCAAAAAGAAACGTGGGCGCACTGAAAGTGCCCCCCTCTACCCAAACACAACCCGCCACACCAACGAGCCGGCGTTCAGGCTGCGGCGGTCGAACCACAGACGGCGTGCATTCGCGTCCATCACCTGCGGGGCGGCAGAAGCGGGTACGCCTAACCGGCCACTGCTGATCAGATGGATTTCCAGTTCGTACAGTTGGTCTTCCCCCATCACCGGGAAGTTGCTGCCATAAAGGACACGCTCTGCGCCGTAGGCTTCGTAGACCTGGGAGACCGCAGGAATCAAGTCGGTGTATGGCGCTCGCGACAACTGGTGCATGCCCGAAACCTGCACATGGATGTTCTTTGCCGAAGACATGCTCAGCAGGGGTTCTAAGGACGGGAATTTCGGGCCGTCGTCCTTCTTGGGTGACCCCAGGTGCGTAATCTGCAAGGCATTGCCCGGGTTCGCTTCGGCGAAGCGTTGGATGGCGGCGGCGGTCTGAGGAGTAAACGGACCACTGACGACGAAATGTAGCCCCACATCCGCGGCAGCCTGCCAGATGGGTTGGTGCGTCAGAATGCTATCCGCCGTGGCGCGCATTCCCCGGAAATGGCCGGTGGACGCCCAGCGCACAATCGCCTGTTTGGCGTCCGGAGCCTCAAAGTTCACCAGGAACACGCCGGAAAATCGCTCCGGATTCTCGCGCACGATACCGCCGATATAGCTGTTATCGTATTCGCCCATGTGCTGAATGAGATTGCTCCGGGGCACGCCGTAGCGGTCCGTGATGCGTAGCACCTCTTCCAAGGGCTTGAACTTGCTAAGGCCGCAGTGCCCATAGGCATCGGTGACGGTATATGCGGTGGACATGGAGCCATCAGCATATCGCAGGCAACTGCTCCCAGTGGGTGCCCGGTGTGGACGGAACGGGACATTCCGGGTACCCAAGGTGAGTCATGTGCGGTTGTGCCTGTGACGGAACGACCCACTCGTCGCAAGAACTTTGCGCTAACTGATTGATTGCAAAGCGCTCTATAATGGCAGTAAACGTGCTTCGGCAATATTTCCGAGGAACTTCGTCAAAGTCGCAGCAAATGGATTTGGGCGGAATGGGATTCGACGGACCGGATTTGGGCACACTTGCGTCAGCACCTGTACCCGGTCGGCCGGTTGCGTGTTGGAACGCCGAATCCTCTGGAACATGAAGGTATGATCGCCCCCAAACAAACGCTTCGTGGAACACAGGCCCTGCGCCTGCGCTTTGTTGCGTTTGTTCTCGCCTTCGTCCTTTGCCTGGCGGCTCCCGCAGTCACGCTGGAACAGTTGAGTGTCGAGGAAATGGTGGCGTACTCCACCCACATCGTCCAAGGCGTGGTCATCGATCAGCAAGGTCTGGCGCGCGGCCCACTGGTATACACCGAGTATCGCTTGAAAGTCTCCGAAGTGCTGCAAGGCCAGCAGGGCCAGGACGAACTCCGATTTGTCGTTCCGGGCGGGCAAATCGAAGGCCGCGAACAACATTTCGCCGGAGTCCCGGAGCTGCAGCAGGGCAAGCCATATCTGCTATTCCTCCGTCAGGGAAAGAACGGCCTGCTGCAACTGGTGGGCATGAGTCAGGGCCTGTTTGAGGTAAGTGTGACGGCGAAGGACGGGGCCGCCAAGGATGGAGCCGCTAGGAACGCGTCCACCGGCAATGCCTTGGCCAGTCGCGGTCCCATTGACGGCATTATGCTGGATCGCAAATCCGGGTTTCGCGTGCAGGATACCGGCAAGACCCTCCGCTTGCATGATCTACGGCAGACAATCCGGTCGGCGGCATCCCGTAGCAGCGAGGCCGCCCAGTGAAACTCAACAATGCAGTGAAGCTAGGCCAAAGAATGAAGCTCTGGTTCCCTACCCGCTTCGTGACCTTGCGCGCCTTTGCCCTGGGTCTGGCCCTTTGCAGCACGCTTCCGGTTTCCGCCTACTATCCCTTTCTGCATTTGCGTTCCGTGGAGGGCCAATGGATCGCCGTGCCGGAACGCTTCGATCTGCGTGCGCAACCGGATGGTGCGGTGCCCGTGGTGGTTTCGCGAGGCGCGGAACTGCAGTTGAACGATGGCGAAGTATGGGAATCCGTGGTCAGCGAAGTACATCTGGCGCTGGAACAGTGGTCCACCTCGTCCCAGTCTTCGTTGCGCCTGCGTTATGCCGGTGAAAGCGCTCCAGACCGGCCCACGGACGCCCCCCATGTGCAAGTGCTTTTCGATGAGCTCGCTCCCGGAGTTGTCGCCATGGGGGGGCCGGTGGAAACCACCGACGTCATCGAGGACGCCAACGGCAGCTTCCGTCCCATCCGGAAAAGCCTGGTCCTGCTGAGCAATAATTTGCGGGAACGTCCCAGCTACACGGAAGCCTTCTTCCTGACGTTGGTGCATGAGTTGGGCCATGCCATCGGGCTGCAGCACACCTTTACTTCCAGCGTGATGTCTACCGGAGTCACTCGGTCGACGACCAAAGCCAAGCCGTTGGCGGCAGACGACCACGCAGGCATCGCCAGCCTCTATCCAGCACAATATGTTGACCAGGAATTGGGAACTCTTCGCGGCTACGTGCGCATGGGCGACGCCGGGGTGCATTTCGCCACGGTGACCGCCGTGGCCGTGACAGGCGAAGCCGTAAGCACATTGACTTTACCCGACGGCCGTTTCGAAATTCATGGGGTTCCGGCTGGCAACTACTATCTCTATGCCCAAGCTCCGCCGGTAAGCAGCGACCCTTCCCTCGGTCCTGGACAAATCGTCCTTCCTAAGAACGAAGACGGCACATCCATACAGCCCGGGCCTTCTTTCGCAACACGTTTCTATCCCGACGTGGCTGCGTGGCCAGAAGCGCCAATGGTACAAGTCATCGCTGGAGCCGCGCTCGATACCTTGGATATCACCGTCCCTTACCGGGGGGACAATGGCTTCCGTGGCGCCACCACCTATGCCTTCCCGGGCAATTTCGCCGTCAACCCGGCCTTCGTCAACCGCACCGGAAACCGCCACTTTCTGGTTGCCCAGGGCAATGGGCTCACCGCGAACGGAGAAAAAACTGGTGGCTTGGAGCTATCCCTCATCGGCGCGGATTTCGATCAGGCAAACGCCTTGGCTTACCCCTGGGCGACTTCGTTTTTGCAGGTAAACGTCGCGCCGGACACCTTTGAGTTTCATGGCGCCAAGACCATCGTGTGGAAGAACGGCGACGACATCTACGTGCAGCCCTCCGCCTTCCATGTGGTGAGTCAGGCTCCGCCGAAAGTGGAATCCGTCGCCTCGGTGCCCGCCACCGAGCAACAAGGCGAACGCCTGCAGTTGAGTGGCCAGGGCTTGGACAGGCAGACTCGCTTCAGCGTCGAGGGGCTGGACCTCAATCTACAGGTGGAAACGATCTCCCAGACTGCGGAAGACCAGACGGAAAACCACTTCGATAACTACTTCGTCTCTACTCCCTACACCAACGATGGTCGGTCGGTACGCCTGGTCGCCTTCCATCCGAACGGGCAGAGTTCGCTACACCTGGATGCGGAAGCCTTGCTCGCTCCCAGCCGTGTTGCGGCAACGGGCAATGTGCAGTGGAGCACGAAAGAAATAGAAGCGGGCTCCAATGCTCTGATTTTTCTTCAGTCCGACGCCCCTGTCTTTGCCGGTAAGCGAATCTGGCTGAATTTCGGCGACCCGGGCTTGATCTGCACGCGCATTTGGAAGTTGGACGACCAGCATATTGCGGCAAACATCTCCGCCAGTCCAACGGTTGCCTGGGGCAGCTATACGCTGCAGATTCATAATGACCTCGCCCTGATGCCTGTAGGTGAAATGCTACAGGTCGTTCCCTCGGCCGGTCTGCCGCAAATTGCACCGACAAGCTTGCACGACGCCGTCACGGGGGATCGCGTTCTGTACCCCGGCGCTCTGGCTCGCTTCCAAATTGTTGGAGAAACGAGCGAGGAATCGCTGAACATCCGTATAGGCGATGAGTCCGTGACCGCCAAGCGCGTCGATGCCGACAGCAGAACCTACGAGTTTCAGGTCCCCGCCAGTGCGTCGCCAGGACTCACTTCCTTGAAGGCGGAAGCCGCAGGCCTTTCCCCCCATGCCATCGGAATCGAACTCGGTTCGCAGCCCCCGCATATTGTGGAAGCAAACGCGGACGGTCGCAGTAGTCGGCTAGAAAGCTCTTCCCGTGGCAGACTGACCATTCGTACCTTGCTGGCGCTCGTCCCAATGCCAGAAGATCCAGATGCTAAGGCGCCAGACATCAGCGGATTGCTGACCAACGCTAAGACACCTCGCGTGCTGCTGAATGGCCGTCTTTGCCAGGACGTCCTATTTCAGGCATCCGCGGATCGCAAGGACTTGGTAGAGATTCAGGCGGATATCCCCTCCACCGCCGTTTCCACCGAAGATGGGACAGCGAACCTACAAATCGAATGGCAAGGACGTCTGTCCACGCCCTACCGCTTGTGGGTCACTCGGCCATCTACCGCAACGCTACGCTAGCGTCCAAATGGAGTCCGTCTCTCCAACGCGAACACCGGAGACGCGAGCCCCACCTGAGCGCAGGGCAATCACTGCTGTAACCCTGCCTTATGCGGAAGCCGCCAGACGACGAAGCGCCGTCATTGGCAACAAGGTGCGCTGCACCGGTCGCTTGACCGTGAAGCCATCGAGCACATAACCATGTGAGGCGATCAAGGCTTCGGGAGCCTCCATCTTGCGGTCACCCAGCATCGCTCCCATTTCCAGAGCATTTGCAGCCGACGCAGCGTCCGCATCGTTCGCGAAGCACACATAGCAGGCGTCCGCATAGGGCGATACACGACGGATGCGATGTTCCCAGTCTTCCAACTGGGGCTTGGTGTAGAAATGTTCTAGCGTCTCAAAGCGGGGCTCGCGGTGTTCCCATTCCCTGCGCCAAATCTCCTGATTTCGTCCCTGCAAGCGGAAGTAGGCGATAGGGGAAGTGAGCTCCGCCGAAGGAGCCGCACCACGAATGTGGCCCGGGAGGTCCACGTTGACGTAGCCGACCTTATAGTCGATGAGCACGCCCTGCGCCTCCGGCAACTGCCAACTGGCATGACGGAACTCCGCGACAAGCGGAAACTGCCCAAAGGCACGACGCAGCATCAGGAAGGCGCGCTTGTTCTCTTCGGTGAACTTGAACACCCAGGGGAACTGCATCACTACGCAACCCAGGCAGCCAGCATCGCGCAGTGGTCGCAGACTTTCGCAAAAGCGGTGCACGTCCAGCATGTCGAGCTTGCGTTCGTGCGTAAACATTCGGTGCAGCAGCGCATTGAACCGAAAGCGAGGATTTCCGCGAACACGGCGAGCCCAAAGGGCTGCAGTTTCGGGGCGAAGGAACTCCCATTGCGTCGCGCGAATCTCAGTGGCATCGAAATAGCGCGAAAGAAACTCCAGAGCCTCTGCATTGTTCTTCTGCTCTCCGTAGAGAGCATCTTGCCAGCTCGGATGCTGCCAGTCCGATGGAAAGACGGCAGGAGGGACCATGGGGATGCTGTTCATGTTGCTCACCATTTCGCTCTTTCTTCTCTACAATGATATTCGCTCTATATTCGCCTCCTGTCAACAGAAAAAGTTACCCGACCGCTTCAGGCTGGACATACCGTCAAGCGCTACGCCCAAGAGCCCCCAGGCCACGCGCGATGGGTGTAGGCCGTGAGGCGTCCACGCCGACGCGCCACTCCTGCACATGACGCCATAGCTGGCGAGAGAATCGGAACCAGACAACGCTGCCGAGTTACCTGAAATGAAAACGCGCCCTTCCGTGATGGAGGGCGCGTTCCTTTGGAGCTTGGGTTAACGTTTTACTTGGCAGCGTTGATCACGACACCAGGGACGGACAACTCCACGACAACGGGGCTGGTCGCATACTTGGCAGTCTCCGCAGCAATCGCGCTCTTTTGCCCCAGCAGGGCGAACACCAGGTTGTCACTGCGATAGTAGGTGTCGATCACCCGCTTGGCATCGGCAACCGTGACGGCATCAATGCGGGCAAAGTAGCTATCAATGTGTTCCCTGCCCTGGCCGGTGACTTCGAAGCCCCCAAGCAAGGCTGCAAGCTGGTCATTGGTTTCGAGCAATTTGGTCGGGCTGCCCCCTTTGACATAGGCTTTTGCCGAGGCCAATTGCTCTTCATCAATGCCCTTCTCCCGAAGCTTCTTCAGCACATCGAGAGCCATATCGATTGCCGCCACTGTGGTCTTGGTTGCCGTGAAAGTGGAGATCGCCACGGCGCCTGGCAATCGGCGTTCCTGCACGGTGGAATTGGCGCCATAAGTCAGGCCCGCGTTCACACGAAGGGCATCATTCAACATAGACGTGAAGCGTCCGCCAAACAGGGTGTTCACCAGTTCAACCGCGACCCGGTCTTTGCTTGTGGCGTCCAAGCCCGGCTGCATGATCTGGAAGTAAGTCTGTGTGGATTGTGGATCGTCCACCAACAACAGGCTTGGAGCAGTCTTGCGCGCGATCGGCCCCTGCTTCACCCAGGTATACGCCTGTCCCTTACGCATGGGTCCAAAGGACTTCGCGATAGCAGCCTGCAGAGCCTTCGCATCAAAGGCTCCCACCGCGATCACCGTGGCGTTGCTACCCACATACATGCGCTGGTAGTAATCCACGATGTTGTCACGCTGAATGCGACCAATGGTTAGTTCGTCCGCAACCACGCCATAGGGGTGACCTTGAGGATAGAAGAACTTCGTGGCATAACGGGAAAGCGCGGCCTGCTTGTTGTCCTTGACGGATTTGGCGCTATCCAGCGCGCGGGCCAGTTCCTTGGCCACTTCATCCTTATCGAAGTTGGCATTCCGGGCCATATCCGCCAGAATCTCTACGCCCTGCGTCACATCTTTGCTAAGGACTTCCAGGGTGACGGTGTTGCTGGCAGTATCGGAACCGGTGCCGATGGTGGCCCCGAGAAAATCGATCTCCGCAGCGAGTTGCTCAGCAGTGCGGTTGGTGGTGCCCCGCAGCAAAAGATCGTTGGTGATATCCGCTAGACCCGCCATCTGTGCAGGATCCGATTCGCCGCCACCCTTCACCAGCAACATCAAGGTGACCAGAGGAACATCGTTCTTGGGCATCAAAACTACAGAGACACCGTTATCCAGCTTGGTCTTGGTGTACTGCGGCAGCTTGAGCTGGGCGTTGGCCGAAAGGCTAAGAACAGAAGCGAAGAGGACTCCGCCGAGCAGTTTGCCAAAGGTCTTGCGAGTCATGGTTATTTGCCCTCTCCGCCCTGCTGCGATTCTTCTTGTTCGGTTTCAGGAATGAGTGTGCCCACCGTACGGTTGCGCTCGGTAAGGTATTTCTTGGCGACACGTTGCACGTCTTCGGCGGACACCGCCTGGATAGAGGCCTCGTAGCCATTCACCTTTTCCCAGCCGCCGTGGAACACCTCGTAGTTTCCAATGAAGTTGGCCTTGTTGGCGATAGTCTTCAGTTCGCGATAGTAATCCGCGAGCAGCTGGTTCTTGGCCTTCTGCAATTCCTTTGCCGGGGTGGCATCGGCACGGAGCTTTTCGATTTCTTCCAGCAGGGCTCGTTCGCTGGTTTCTGGCTCTACGCCTGTGCGCGGAGCAACGATGCAGATGAACTGGCCGGGATCGATGGACTCCTCCCCGCCACATTCGGCCTGCAATGCCAGTTCGCCATCCACCATGCGGCGGTACAAGCGGCTGCTACGTCCCTGAGAGAGCAATGCGCCCAATACCTCAAGGACGGGCGTATCAGCATCGGGCGTGGCTGGTACGTGCCAACTGAACATCTGCAAGGGCAGCTGGGCCTGGTGGTATACCTTCACGCGGCGTTCGCCGGCTTGCACTGGTTCTACCGTGCGAACAGGTGGCGGCGGATCCTGTTTAGGGATCGGCTCGAAGTGTTGCTTCGCAAGCTTCATCACCTGTTCTTCGGTGACGTCGCCAGAAACCACCACGGTGCAGTTGTTCGGCGCGTAGCCCATCTTGTAGTAGTGTTCCAGCTCTCCGCGGGTCCAGCCTTCAATGTCTGATGCCCAGCCGATCACCGGCCACTGATAAGGATGAGCCGTGTAGGCAACCGCGTTGGTCTGTTCATAGAGGGTGCCGAAGGGGCTGTTATCGACACGCAGACGGCGCTCGCTGTAAACCACTTCGCGTTCAGAAAGCACCATGCCCGGAGTCAGGGAAAGATCTGTGATGCGGTCGGCTTCCATGTCGAACATCAGTTCGAGCGCGGAGGTAGGAAAGAAATCCGTATACACGGTGAGGTCGCGCGTGGTGTAGGCGTTGTTGCGACCGCCTGCCTTTTCCAGAACGATGTCGAACTGCTTGGGCCCGTACTTCTTCGCGCCGTTGAACATCATGTGTTCAAAGAAGTGCGAAATGCCCGTGGTGCCCGGCTGTTCGTTGCGGCTACCCACTTTAAAGAACAGGTACATGACGACGTTGGGGACGTCGTGATCCTCATGGATAAGGATCTTCATGCCGTTATCCAGAACGTGCTGTTTAACAGCTACCGTCTGGGCGGCGCAGCTGATTGCCAGCAACGCCAGCGCGGCCAAAATGCGAATAGCCATCCTGCCTCCCGAGCTATACGAGACTCTGTTCCATCTTCCCATGACCGGCGGGTCTTCACGTGGAAGGCTTATGGATGCAGGTCTGTATAAGCCGAACCTTGGCGTTACAACACTCCAAGAACGGGACAGTCGGTACGCAGGCTAAAGGTCGTCGTTGTCGCGGAGTTGTTCGCGGAGTTGGCTCAGTTGCTGGCGTAGGGAACGCTCCCGCATCACCAGCGACCCTACGTAAAGCAACACGCCGAGCCAGCAGACGAAATAGGCCCAGAATAGAAAAACGAACTGTGTTTGATCCATGAAAGCTCTCCCCAAGCGAATGAACAGCTGTGTCTTGTTGTGGGCGTTTGCAGCCCCCGGATTGCGCGCGACGCTACTCTGCCGCGTTGACCCGGCGGCGTAAACGGTCCAGTGTAAACTGGGTCTCTTCCTGATACATACGAATGGCGACCAGAGCCGCTACCAGACAGACCATGGGAATGAGGTTGGTGTAGAGCACCGACTTCATGGCCGGGTCAATGGCTCCGGGTTCGCCGACGATGGGCTGCGGGTGCTGCGTACGCCACCAGCGGATGGAGTACCAGACGATCGGGATATCGACAAATGCAAAGATCGAAAAGATTGCGCAGAACTGGGCACGTTGGCGAGGTTCGGAAATGGCCCGGCGCAACAGAATGTAGGCCAGGTAGAGCAGAATGCAGATGAACATGGAGGTCAGTCGTGCGTCCCAGGTCCACCAGATGCCCCAGACGGGCCGCGCCCAGATCATGCCCATCACCGTGCCGATGATGCTGAAGACCAAACCGACTTCAACGTTCGCCACCGATAGGTAGTCGTAGTGGAGTTCCTTCTTCACCAGATAACCGATGCTGCCCACGAATGCCACGAAGAAGGCCAGCATGCCGGCCCATAGGGCGGGAACATGAAAGAATAGAACGCGGTAGATGGCCCCCTGTTCGGCATCATCTGGCAACACCAGAAAGATCCTGTACAGGTTCCAGGAGAACATGACGGCTGCAATCAGCAGCGCCAATAGTATGAACTTCTGTCGCATCCGGATTACCCCACTAACACCTTACTTGCCACCGCCCCGGTAAGGAGGGTGAAGATGACATCAAAGCCCACCAGCAGACGCAGCCATGCATAAGTATCGCCATTCAGAGGCTGTCCACCGATCAGATGGGCTGACAGTAGAATGGCGGCTAACAGGCTGGGAATCAATACCGGATAGACCAGCACCGGCAACATGACTTCCCTTAGCTGCAAGTGAACGGTAAGTGCGCTGAAGACCGTGCCGATCACGCTCATACCCCAGGTAGCGAGAATCAGCACAGCCAGCAGCGGAAGCCACTGGCGCGTCCAGGCAATGTTATAGAAAATGCCGAAAACCGGCAGGCAAATCAGTTCCACCGCCAACAGCAGAACCGCATTGGAGACTGCCTTACCAAACAAAATGCCAGCTGCGGGCAGTGGCGAGGCAAGCAAGGCCTCCAGGCAGTCGTTGGGTAACTCGCGCGCAAAACTGCGGTTCAGAAGTAGCGTGCCCGCAAAGGTGAAGATCAGCCACAGCAAGCCGCCCGCGATCTCACGGGCCTGCTCGGCGTCGGCGTCAAAAGCGAAACTGAACAACACCAGCATGGCCATGGAAAAGGCGATAGCGGCGTTCAGCGAATCCTTGGACCGCAGTTCCATACGCAGGTCTTTGCCTGCCACCAGCAGGGTTGCTTGAAATGCGTTCACGCGCCCTCTCCGCAAAGGGCATAGACGGAAGCGGGGTCTTGCAACATAACTTCGGTCCGTTCGCCGGAATAGGACACAGAGCCGCGATGCAGCAGCAAAACCTGATTGGCCAGTTGTAGCCCTTCGGAAAGATGATGCGTGGACATCAGGATGGTGGCTCCGGCCTGTTGGGCTTGCGAAAGCAGATCTCGCACGATGGCGGTGGCTCGATCGTCGAGTGCAGTGAGTGGCTCATCCAACAGTAGTAGCTTGGGCTGCGATAGCAGCACACGCGCCAAGGCCAGACGCTGGCGCATGCCACGCGAAAACTCATGCGGACGCTGAGTGGAAACGCGGTCCAGTTGCACGCGCCGCAACCAGTCTTTGACTCGTTCCCGTTTGCCAGGCAAACCCGCCATACGCGCAGCCAGCAGCAGGTTCTCTTCCGCCGTCAGTTCGTCATAGAGACCGGAGCCATGCCCCAGAAAGCCGATCATCTGGCGTGTGGCTGGCATCAGAGGGTCTTTCCCAAAGACGGTCAGCGTACCTTCACTGGGCGATTGCAGACCCGCCAGCAGGCGCAGCAGGGTGGTCTTCCCCGCCCCGTTTCTACCAAGCAGGGCGACGCAAGATCCGGGAGTGATGGCGAAGCTCGCTTGCCGTAACGCAGCCTGCACACCAAAATAGCGTGTCAGGCGTCGAGCTTCGACAGCCATCATGGCTAGCGCTTCTCTCCAGAAGCCGAAGGGGATAGATTGTCTACGGGCTTCGCCGCGTCCGCCCTGGTGATTGCGCCACGGCGATAGAGCAACATCAAGGCAAGAATCAAAGCCAAGCCAGCAGCGCCGACGATCAGCTTCAGGTTTTCGTAGACGGCGGGGCGGATATTGCGGACCCGCGGGCCCTCACTTTCCGCGGCAGCGCCGGCGCCCTCCGTGGGGTCAGAAATGGCTCCTGAACCGCTCAGGGTAATTGCAATGTTATCCGCCGCGGTTCCGAAAATCTGCGCTTGTGTGCGCGGCTCCACACCCAGTGCTTCCAGCCCTTCGCCTTCCAAAGTCACGCCCGATGGGGCAACAACACGGGTACGTCCGCCAGGCATTACCTTCCTGGTCTTGAAAACACCCGCACCGCCCTCATAGGGGATGACATAGTTGAGGTCGATACGATTCTCTCCGGGCAGAAGAGGGTCGTTGATCTGCAGGACATTAGGCGTCTTGGTCTGCAATCCGGTAGAAACGTGCGGACGTTGATCTGGCCCGATGAAGCTTACCTGCACCACACCCTTGGCCTCTGGAGGCAGATAGAAACGCAAGCTGCCTTTGTCGGAATCCCGATAAGCAGTCTGGGTGGGGTTGTTGATGATGTAGGACTCGCTAACCACAAGTTGTTGCTGTCCCGGCTCCAGGAAATAGATGTGCTGATCAAGCCGAGCCGCGTCGGCATTGCGCGTCGAGCCATACACCGCAACTTGCAGGTTGTTGGGCGGAAGCATCGGTGGAATTACCTGGAAGTAGGTAGCGCCTTCGTATGCACTTTCCAATGCGTGGATGCCATTGAGCGTTTCCGAGAATACAAACTTGCCGGCAGCATCGGTGGTCGCCCGGTTCACGACTTCCGCACGACCGTCCTGCGACAGCTTCAACAGCGCGACTTCCACACCGGTCTGCGGCTTGCCTGTGGTCTTATTGGTAACGACTCCATCTACCGCCGCCTGAAGCGGAAGCAAGATCAGCAGGAATAGACAAATACGAAGAATGCTCATGCGGCGCCATCCTTGAGAGGCTGGCCACACTCTCCGCAAAATTTCATGGCCGTTGTATAGCGGGCTCCACACTTAGGACAAACGATGGCTTGCGACGCCACGACAGTAGACCCAGAAGCGCCGAGAGCCGATTCTGCCACAGAGGGTTTAACCGGAAGCGGCTTTGCCCCAGTCGCCGAGGCAATCTCCGCGTTCACTTCACTCAGTTCGTCCTGCAGATCCGCCTTGGTCTGCTTATAGTCATCTTCCGAGAGCTTACCCATCAGGTATTCAAAATTGGCGTCGCGGATGTTTTCGTAGATTGCCGTCTTTCGTTCGTCGAGATGCGCCGTGGCGGAGACGGGTTCGACGTAGGGCAGATCATTCTGCCGGATGAACAGCAGAAGGACTAACACGATGACGATAAGGGCAATCGAGGCAGCCAAAATCATAGGGCTAGTGCAGCGTCAGTTCCAAACACGAAGAACCTAGTCTCCGGTGCTGACGGCAGGCTCCTCCTCAACTTCAAGCGACGGATCTACCGCGCTGGCAGAGACCAGACTGTTGCGGGTAGAGGGGCGATCAACTTTCGACGGAACCAGGCAAACAAAGGTGCCTAGGAACATCACCCAAGCGCCTACCCAAATCCAACTGACCAACGGGAAGATGTAGGCCTGGATAACAGCCTTTTGTCCGTCCTGGGACATGCCCGCAAAGTTCAGGTAGAGGTCTTCGCGAGGCTGACGATAAATAGAAACTTCCGAGGTGCTTTGGCCGCTGGATTCGTACAGACGCCGCTCCGGTTCCATGGTGATGAGGAACTTGCTGTTGACGTAGACGTCCACCTTGGCGTGATCCCACATGTAGTTGGGATTCTGGCCCTTCGATAAATCGCGGACGCGCAGTTCGTAGCCACCTATCTTGAAAGTTCCGCCCACCGGCACTTCCAGTGTCATTTCCTTATTGAAGGCCGAACCGGTGAAGCCCACGAACATGATGACAATGGCCATATGGACCATGTAGCCACCATAACGGCGGGTGTTGCGGCGGGTAAGTTCCACCATGGCCGGCAATAGTGATTGCCCCGTACGTTTGCCGAGGGCAAGCCCACCCTTTACAAACTCCATGATGATGATGACTGCAACGAAGAAGCAGAAGCCAAAGGAGATGGCAGCGTAAGCATGATGCACGCCCAGCGCAATCAGCACCACCATCACCACAAGAGCTGCGACGGCGGGCCACAGGAAGTTGCGTTTCAAGCTCTCCGTAGAGGTTCTACGCCAGGCAAAGAGCGGTCCCATACCCGTGAGCAACAGCAGGAAGAGCCCAATGGGCACCATTACCCGATTGAAGAAGGGCGCGTCCACACTGATCTTCTCGCCCGTAATGGCTTCGGAGATGACCGGGAACAGCGTGCCCCACAGAACCGCAAAGCAACTGGCGAGCAACAAAAGGTTATTGAACAGGAAGCTGGATTCACGGCTGACCACACTATCCAGGCGCGCTTCGGTCCGCAGGAAGGGCATGCCGTCGAGAATCAGATAAACAACCAACCCGATGGCCACGGCGAGGAAGCCTACGAAGTAATCACCGATATCAGACTGCGCAAAGGCGTGTACAGAACTGACCAGACCGGAACGCGTCAGGAAGGTGCCGAAGATGCAGAGCAGGAACGTAGCGCTGATCAGCACCATATTCCAAACCTTCATCATGCCCTTCTTTTCCTGCATCATCACCGAATGCAGAAAAGCAGTGCCGGTGATCCAGGGCAGCAGGGATGCGTTCTCGACCGGATCCCAACCCCAGTAGCCGCCCCAGCCAAGAACTTCGTAAGCCCAACCAGCGCCTAGAAGAATACCGGCGCTTTGGAAAAGCCAGGTAACCAGGGTCCAGCGACGGGTGGTGTGAATCCATTTTTCGCCGGGTTCCCGCTTGATAAGCGAGGCGATAGCAAATGCGAAGGGAACCGCGAAGCCAACGTAGCCCAGATAAAGAATGGGCGGGTGGATGATCATTGCCGGGTGCTGCAGCAGCGGGTTCAGTCCGTTACCATCGGGGACTGCCGTGACCAGCTTGCCTACGGCAAGTACATCAAAGGGGCTAACGACGAAACCAATCAGCAACGTAAAGAACGCCGTGGTGCCCATCAAAAGGGCAACCACATACGGCATAATGCGCCGGTGCCGTTTGCGATTCGTCCAGACAGCGACGGCTGCGTAGCAGGCAAGAATCCAGGCCCACAGCAGCAAGGAACCTTCTTGACCACCCCACCATGCGGCCACCTTGTAAAAGGTGGGCATTTCCCTGTTGGAATTGGCAGCTACGTAGGAAAGGCGGAAATCCCCTTGCACCAACGCGCTGACCAGCAGACCGGAAGCTAGAGTGAGCAATGCCCAGATGGCATAGACGGCGCGTTCTCCGCTGGCCACCAGAAAAGGACGATCTTTCCACGACCCGACCACCGAAGCCACTGTTGCGTAGATGGCCAGCAGGAAGGCGAAGATGATGGCAAGCGAACCGAGGTTTTCCATGATGCTGTGGCTTAGGTTTCTGGCTTCCGTATGCGGCTTACGTTTGTGGCTTCCGCCCATGGCTCCGTTTGCGGCGCCTGTCTGTATTCACAACCAGCGCCGGAACTGGAGAATTCGCCATAAGCCTGCTCACCGGACGCGCTTATGCATCCCGAAGCGGCCAATGTTCCCGGCCTAGATTACCTTGGTGTTGATGACTTCCTTGGTGGTTTCTTCCGAGCCGGGCTGCTTGGGAGCATACTTGGAAGCACACTTTGCCTGAATGCGTTTGGCGCGGAAAATCCCGTCGTCGCCCAGACGCCCATCCGCCAGCGCCTGCGCGTTGTCGCGGAAGGTATCGGGCAGCGGGTCCGTGCCGTCATAAAGCACGGGCAACTGACGCTCTTCCTGAATCAAAGTGAAGCGCACGATAGCGCCATCACGGACGATGGAGCCCGGCATGACGTCGCCAGCGACTCGTAGGCGTTTATCCAGCTCCGTCTTCTGCATGGCTTCGACTTCGTCGATGGTTTTGTAATAGGCCTTCGATTCGTCGATTCCGCCGATCGCCAGCCAGAGGATCACGGCGAGGATGCTCACCGTAATGATTCCGAACTTCAGCGTGCTATTCATCGCGTTCTTTTCGCCTGTTCGCTATCCAGTATATCGAGTTGAAACAGCAGGTCCACCGCTATTCCGGAACCTTGAAGCTGCTGCTCCGTGTCCGTCCCTCCACCAGCCTAGCCGCTGACGACCTTCCCCATCACGTCGCCATTGGCGGCGTGAGAGAAAAAGGCCTACGGCCCCAGGTAGCAAAGATCGCGTTGATTCAAGCAGCGTCTTTGAGCCCAGACGCCAACCGACGGAAATGGGAAACGAGAGCGAAGCCCCAGATTCGATCCTGTAAAACCATAATAACTACAGTTTTACCGAAAAGATACTAAGAACGGTGCTAACAGAGTAAGCCCGGCAGCAAGTTCCGACTCTGTGCAGTCTTGGCCGCATAGATACACGAAGGGCGGAAGCACTCGCCATGACTGGCTGGCCTCCGCCCACTTCGTCAGAAGAGATCTGGAAACTAAAGCTTACTTACGCATGCCGGGACGGCGATTTTTCACGCGGCTGCGGTGCAGCTTGGCCTTATTGCGCTTCGGCTTGGTGATGATAAAAGTGCCGCTGCCCAGGTACTCTGCCTGGTAGAGATTTTCCTTCGGCGCGGTCTGGTTTTCGGTAGCCAATCTGAACTCCTCCACTAGATCTACGTGATCCTCTCAAGTATAGCAAACATCTAGCGTTATCGCTGTTTGCGAGGAAGCGCCGGAGCCGGGCATCCTAAAGGAAGCCATAAATGGGCTAAGATGTTAGCTGGCGAATCCGAGCGAGGAAGCGCCACTGGTGGCGAGAGTCGCCCTTGCGGAAACATGAATCTCGAAGAAATCAAACAGCTTATCGACCTGGCCAATGAAAGCGGCGTGGCCGAACTTGAAGTGCAGCGTGGAGAGAGCCGAGTTCGAATCCGGCGCGCCGGAGTTCCCGTTCAGGACTATGTGGTGGGAGCCGCTCCGCACCCGACAGCAGCACCGGTCGGCCGTCCCACGGAAGCCGTTGCCGCGTTGCCGGAACCACAGGCGGATGCCAATCTGATTATCGTGAAGTCCCCCATTGTTGGAACCTTCTATTCGGCGCCGTCTCCGGATTCGGATCCCTTTGTGGCTGTCGGGGATAGTGTGCGCTCGGGTCAGGTGGTCTGCATCATCGAGTCCATGAAACTGATGAACGAGATCGAATCCGAACACACGGGAGTCATCGCCACTCTGTTTGCACAGAATGGACAACCCGTCGAATACGGCGAGCCTCTGATGGCCATTCGCCCCCACTAATTCCGGCTGCGGTTCAATCCGGTTCCCTCGCGGCTGGGCTAACGGGCGTCTTGCGATTTTCCGAAAGTGTCCGTTCCGTAGAGGGTACGCCGGAAACCACATCTCAGAAGATGCAGTGGTGAAGGCCCCGGAAATGCCCAGTTTCCTGGCTGGATCGACCGCTTCGCACTGGTCATCGAAGCACGTTTGTCTCTGTACAAACGTGAAGGAACAACTGAGACTCACGATGAGCAATCCGTCTACTGCCACTCTACCCACCAGCGCTCCGAGCGCAGACCGTCCGGCATATCACGGCATTCCCCTCTTTCGGAAGGTATTGATCGCCAACCGCGGCGAAATCGCCCTGCGCGTCATTTGTGCCTGCAAGGATTTGGGCATTCGCACCGTAGCTGTTTATTCCGAAGCCGACAGAGACAGCCTGCACGTTAGCTTTGCCGACGAAGCGATTTGTATCGGACCGGCGCGGAGTAACCAGAGCTATCTGGATTTTCCCCGCGTGATTAGCGCCGCAGAAATCGCGAACGTTGATGCGATTCACCCCGGTTATGGGTTTCTAAGCGAGAATGCCGATTTCGCCGAAGTCTGTGAGATTTCCAGGATTCGCTTCATCGGACCTCCGCCGGACATCATCCGCCTGATGGGCAACAAAGATCGCGCGCGCAGTGCGATGAAGGCAGCGGGCGTTCCCGTGCTGCCCGGCTCGGATGGCATTCTTGCCACGGTGGATGAAGCGTTAGAAGTGGCGGCCGAGATTGGCTACCCGGTCATCATCAAAGCCAGCGCGGGCGGTGGTGGCCGCGGTATGCGCATTGTCCGCTCCGCCGAAGAACTGCCTGGGCAGTACAACCAGGCGCGCCATGAGGCAGAGCAGGCCTTCAATTGCGCCGACGTCTATATCGAAAAATTCATCGAGAATCCTCGCCATATTGAGTTCCAGGTAATTTGCGACAGCCACGGTGACGTCCGTGTGCTGGGTGAGCGTGAGTGCTCCATCCAGCGCCGACACCAGAAACTGCTGGAAGAGGCGCCATCCCCGGCTGTCACTCCGGAACTGCGCGCGAAAATTGCAAGCTCGCTAAAAACCGCGTTCGAAAATCTTGGCTACGTGAATGCGGGAACCATCGAGTTCCTGATGGACCCAACGGGCAACCTCTACTTCATCGAAGTGAACGCCCGCATTCAGGTCGAACACCCTGTCACCGAAGCTATCACCGGAATCGACTTGGTGAAGGCGCAGTTACTGGTTGCCTGCGGCGCCAAGCTGTCCGAATTTCTGCCGGAAGAAATTCCCATTCGTGGCCATGCCATTGAATGCCGTATCAATGCCGAGGACCCGGTGACATTTGTGCCCTCCCCTGGCAGGATCACGGCTTTTCATGCCCCCGGTGGCATCGGGGTCCGGCTTGATTCCCATGCGCACGTGGAAGGCGTCATTCCACCCAACTACGACTCGCTGGTCGCCAAGCTGATTGTGCATGGCGCGACCCGCGACGAAGCTATCGCACGCATGCGACGCGCCCTGGATATGTTCGTGATCGAAGGCATTAAGACGTCGATTCCGCTGCACCGGCAAATCCTGCGACATCCGGATTACGTGAGTGGCAACATTGATACGGGGTTTCTCCCCCGCAGCGGACTACTTGGCAAAAAGGCAATTTAGTCCAAGACTACCCGACAATGAGGAAAGGACCCGCATGCGCTACGCAGCGGGTCCTTTTGCTTTTAGGCTAAACCGATTCGGGAAAACGGCAGGATAGAGCTAAGTGTTGCTGCGGCGCGGACGGGACTCCGTGAGCTCTTCGGGCGACTCGCCGGGGACCAGATCGAGCACGGTAATTTCAGGCCGACAGTTGAAGCGCACACCACCCATCACGCCGCCCACCCCACGCGTTATATACAGTCGCCTGCCTTGATAGACATGTAACCCCTCGTAGTAACGCTTGTCGTTCACAGGTAGGATGGGTGGCCCAAAACCGGGGATAACCACCTGGCCCCCGTGAGTATGTCCGCTCAGCATCAGTTCCCATGAGAAATACTGCAGAATGGCCTTCGTGTCCGGGTTGTGCGACATCACGATGCGAAGACAATCGGCTTGACGCGGCAGAGCCTTGAAGGCAAGGGGAGCATTCTGTTCCTTCGCCCAGTGATCGCCGATGCCGACGATTTGCACACGCTCCCCGGCCACTTGCTGTTCGACATGGGCGTTGTGCGGCACGACAACGCCAGCATCGGCGAGCATACCACGCAGGATCTCTGAAGAGTCGTAGCGGTTCTTTAAGTCCGCCCAACGTCCACCGTCGTGGTTCCCCATGGAGCCAAAGGTCGGGGCCACATCCACCAGTTTTCGTATCAACTTCGCGTAGACGCCGAGTTCCGGGTGAACGCGATCCGTCACATAATCCCCAGTCAGGACGATCAAATCCGGCTTGGTTTCCTTCCCCAGTTCGATGGCGGCTTCAATCCAATCGAGCGGGATAGGGCGGGCATGGAAATCAGAAAGGTGCAGCAGACGAATGCGATTGCCCTTACGGAGCCAGCGCGTGGGGATCTCATGTTCGGTGACTTCGAACCACTGAGGCTCAAAGCGGAAGGCATAGGCCGCCGCTGATGCTGCACCTGCGAATGTGGTTCCGGTAAGGGCCAACAAGCGGCGCCGGGTAATCAATCCCATCTTCTTTAGGGTAACTGAGGTGACGGTGGAAGTACCTTGTGCGGGGCTAGGTCGCTGACCAAACACGTAGACTGAAGGCGATGATGCAGATTGAGAAGCAGCAGTTGTTGCTGCGGCGGGTGAAGGTCCTCCACACCGTGGTGTGGGTTTTCTTTGTTGGATGCATCCTTCTAATTCCGGCAGCAGCAGCGACCGGACACTTTATCTGGGCTGCGGTATGTGTTGGCCTGGTTTTGCTGGAATGTCTGGTGCTGGCCTTCCACGCCGGGCGATGTCCGCTGACCGATGTCGCGGCTAGGCTGACCGACGACCGTAGCGAAAACTTTGATATCTACCTGCCACGCTGGCTGGCGCGTCACAACAAAGCCATTTTCGGAATCGCATTCCTGGCAGGAAGCGCATTTGCGGTTTGGTCTTGGATGTCGCAGTAGGAGCTTTTGCACTGCTATTCTTTGACTCTCGACAAAGGTCTTCCGGCCACGTTACCAAGAGAACCAGGATCGCAAGTAGCCGTGAACTGAAAAGAAACCGGGCACCTTCACCATGCGCTGCAAGCAGCAGCGAATGCGCCCGGTTTCTTTATGGTTTGAATAGTGACCCAAACCGAAGATCAAGCACCTGCGGCGGATAGAGCATCAGATACGATCTGTTGCGCTTCCAACTGAATCTGCTTCAGGTGCTCTTCGCCCTTGAAGCTCTCGGCATAGATCTTGTAGATGTCTTCGGTACCAGAAGGTCTGGCCGCGAACCAGCCATTTTCCGTAACCACCTTCAAGCCACCGATCTTGTTGCCGTCGCCGGGGGCAGTGGTCAGTTTTGCAGTGATCACTTCATCCGCCAACGTAAGGCTCGACACCATCTCTGGCTGTAGATTGGCCAGGGCTTTCTTCTGCTCCGTATTCGCCGGTGCGTCGATGCGCTGGTAGACCGGGTCGCCGTATTGTTCCGTCAATGCCGCATAAAGCTGCGCCGGGTCGCGTTCGGTGACAGCCGTGATCTCCGCAGCCAGCAGAGCCAGAATGATGCCATCCTTGTCGGTGGTCCAAACCGTGCCGTCTTTGCGCAGGAAAGAAGCACCAGCGCTCTCTTCACCTACAAAGCCCAGTTCGCCACGCACCAAGCCATCCACAAAGTACTTGAAGCCCACGGGAACTTCAAACAGGCGCAGCACGCGTGCATCCGCTACCCGGTCGATCATGCTGCTGCTGACAAGCGTCTTACCAACGGCGATATCCGAACGCCAGTTGCTGCGATGACTGAAGAGGTAGTCTGTACAGACCGACAGATAGTGGTTGGGTGGCAACAGACCGGCGGAGCGGGTGACAATGCCGTGGCGGTCATGATCCGGGTCACAGGCAAAGGCGATATCGAAACGATCACGCAGCGAGATCAGACCCTGCATGGCATAGCTGGACGAGGGGTCCATACGGATCTTTCCGTCCCAATCGATGGTCATGAAAGCAAAGGTCCCATCGACCTTATCGTTCACCACAGTCAGATCAAGTTTGTAGAAGTCACCGATGCGAGCCCAGTAGTCCACACCCGCGCCGCCGAGGGGATCAACGCCGAGCTTCAATCCCGCAGCACGAATGGCATCGAAATCCAACACATGTTCCAAGTCAGCGATATAGGCGCTGCGGTAGTCGTGCTGTTTTGTAGTGGGCGCCTTCAACGCGGATTCATACGGAATGCGCTTCACACCGCTAAGTCCGGCTTCGAGGAAGGCGTTGGCCTGCTTCTCAATCGCCGAAGTCGCGCCGCTTTGCGCCGGCCCACCATCTGGCGGGTTGTATTTGAAACCACCATCCTGCGGCGGATTGTGTGAAGGCGTGATGACGACGCCATCGGCCAACCCGGTTTTGCGATCACGGTTATAGGTCAGGATCGCGTGGGAAACGGCAGGCGTGGGCGTGTAGGGAGTGCCTTCGGAAACACGCGCTTCTACACCGTTAGCGGCCAGCACTTCCAAGGCGCTGCGCAGTGCCGGAGCGGAAAGGGCGTGGGTATCGCAACCGATGAATAGAGGTCCATCGACGCCCTTCAAGGAACGATATTGGCAAATCGCCTGCGTGATAGCCAGAATGTGATTCTCGTTGAAGCTCAGCTTCGTCGACGTTCCGCGATGACCCGAGGTCCCAAAGGCGACGCGATGCCCGAGTTCCTGCGGATCTGGCTTGCCCTGGTAGTAGGCCTGTTCCAACTGGGCAAGATCAATCAGTGTTTCTGGTGTGGGGTGGGTGCCAGCCAGTTTGCTCACGCTCATGCGAAGATGCTCCTCAATCGGCGGCAAGCGCCAGCCTGCCTTTCGCTCAGTCTATCGAATGTCCTTCTGGACAGCCACGTCAAAGAAAACTCCCCCATTTAGGGGAGAGTACTCATCCCCCCATAAAAGCGAGCCCTGCGCATAGCCCAGGACCATAGAATTGGGGGTGTCGTGGAAATCTGTACGCAATAGACCAGTTTTCTGCGGGAAAGGTGTCAAAAGAAGATGGGTGTTGGTTTCGAATTTGCCACTGGCTGGGACATCTATAAGTTCAAAGCTGGCGTTGCATTGCCGGCTAGAGGTATTGTCTCCGCGTCGCAATTGCCAGCATTTACAGACCCTTACCCGAAGGCCGCCGTCGTCCGAGGCGGGCTGGGCTGGCAGATGACGGTGGATGGCACCGAAATTGAATACGTCACCAGTGATGTGCCCGAATCCGCCGCAGGGGAGAACCAACTGGTAGGGATCGTCGGCGACCTCACCCGCTTCGTCTCAATGATGAACAAGCGGAACATGCAGGAATTCCTGACCGTGAAGGACTTTCCCGACGGAACTTTCCCCCCGGCCAACCGGGACTTCATCATTCACATCAAAAAAGACCTGCGGATGAAGGAGATCGAGGCTATTCCGCAAGTCAGCGGGGGCGTACGACTCGCACGCATCCGCAAGTTGTGGCGGCTTCTGGCAGACCCGAAGAGTATTGCCGCAAAGCGGTTCTTCTCTGAGACCAATGGGGGAGTGCCGATCTATTCACCGATGATCTCTAAGCCGACGCTCCCTTGGAAGAGAATTAAGGATACGAATTGGCCCGACCACAAGCCAAGCGCCGCGTTGCGCGGCTTGGTGACCTTGATCGCCACCTATCTGCAGAGAGGCTACTCGCCAACCGGAGCCTCCGTCGGCGCAGTCAAATATCTCTTCTTCATCATGTCGCGCACAAACTTCAGCGCGCTCTTCAATCAACTTCCGATGGCGGAGCAAAGGCACTACCGCAGACATAAGGATCAGTGGGTGAGCTTCATCTGCAAAGACATCATGTCGCAGGTGCTCACCCTTCCGGCCGGCCTTGATGCCAATGGCAGCCTGATCGAACGGCGCATCATCGACAGAGGCAAGCTAAACCCCGGGAAGATTCTTCCGATTACCCGAAAAGACTGGCTGAAGGGCATCGTGGAAGGCCGCGATGTTCTAAGCGCGCATGAACACCCCTTGGGCGGCGCTGACAACGCGGAATGGCAGGATGCCGATGCAAACCTTGGGCACCGCCTGCGAGGCCTCGCAGGGTTGGGAGACAAAATGGACTCACTGACCTACAAAGGTCGGGAAAACAAAGCCGTGATTCTGGAGTTTCGTGCTCGCCAAGCAGTCCTGAAGTACAGCAACTGGACGACCTACTGCCTGGAAATGCACAAGTTCTTTACCCAGATCAATGAAGGAGACCGAGACGGCATGATCGACATCGACGCTTCCGTGCTGTCTTGACGCTCAGTTCTCTGCTGCACTCTTCCCTGCTGAGCAAACTTGCCTAGGACAGGATGCCGCGCTGGCGCAGGTGCCCCATCAAGGCATCCACGCCGACGAAGCACTCGGCATCCAGCCCAAGGGCGCGGGCCGCTTCGATGTTCTCTGGCATGTCATCCGTGAAAAAGGCTTCCTGTGGCGCGACTCCAGCGGTCTGGAAAGCAGCTTGGTAGATGGCTGCGTCTGGTTTCTCCGCTCCCACTTCGAACGACAGAATGTGATGGTGGAAGTGCTGGATGTGCGGGTATTGCTGCTCTAGGAAGCGATAGTGCAAAGCATTTGTATTGGAGAGCAGCAAAAGCGTATAGCGCTCGCGCAATTGCAGTAACAGCTCTTCGGAGACCAGCGTCGCTGGCAGAAAGATGCTGTTCCAAATGCGATCAAACTCTTCGAAAGTGACATCCAGTTGAAGAAGTTTGCGGATGCTGTCGACGAAGACCTGGTCGGAAATGCGCCCACATTCGTAGTCTGGCACGAGCTTCGAACTCTGCAATTCGTGCTGCATTTCCTTCAACGATAGCGGGCTTGCAGCTTTGAGTGCTGCATAAGCGTGAGAGATATCGAAAGGGACGAGGACTCGGCCGAGGTCAAAAAATACTGCGCGATATGCCATGGGATTCCCTTCCATTGTAAGGGCATGGTTGGCAGTTACGCAGAAGCTCACCAGCGTGTTCCGCAGTGCTACCGCGTTCCATATGGGCTATCTGGCGCGGGTGCAAGCCATGGACGTAGACGCATTATGCCGTACATGCCGGCCAACATCCCCAGCAACATAGCCAAATGGTGCGCCAGCACATGCGCGCCAAGCAGCGTTGCCAACCCGCTCCCCAACAGCCACATTCCCAACGGCATACCCAGAATCATGCCCAAGCTGTCGAACAGAAGCACTCGTGCAAGACGGACAGGGTACGCTCGGTAGGGTTGCAGACAACGCGCCCACCAGACAGAGGGTGGCAGGGCAAAAAGCAGCATCAAGCCGTTCATCCAGTTCCACCAGAAGAATGCAGACGAGTCCCCCCCATGAGCGCTGTGGACTTCGGCAACCGCTTCATGATCGTGAGCGGCGTGCTCCGCGCGATGTGCACTAGCGGCTTGGTGCTGGGTATGACCCTCGTGCGGGTGAGACTCGCCCTCTTTCGACGCCATCGCTCCTTGGTCATGCCCGGTAGCCGCATCTTCCGTCGAGTGCCGCATCTGAATGGCTGATTCCGAGCCTGGTGGAGGCGTTCCCATATCCATCTGCCAACCAAGCAACATGCCGAAGCCACCCCACGAAACCATTAGTAGCAACATATCCAAATGTGGAGGAAGATAGCGGCGCAGCATCCACGCTTGGGTCAGAAGATAGGAAACCACCAAAGCAATGGCCCCCACCTGCCAGACGACCGAACCCGGTAGACCTCCCACGTAGGCAAGCAGGACAATTTGCGCCACGCTGAAGGCTGCAATGGAAATAGCGATCAACACCTCCCGCAGACGGTTTACGGGCGGAGCCGTCGGAGCGAATTGCCCCCGCGATGGAGCTTCAATGGTTCCCGACTGCATGGATGCCCTCTGTATGTGTAACCGGAGATGCCATGTTCCCGGAGTATTCGGGTTGGGTGGCGAAACCATCCCCACTGTTGAGCAAGCTAAGCGCTCGCCAGGTGACGATGATGCTGGAACCCGTCATCAGAAGCGCGGCGGTTACCGGGTGCAACACACCGCCAGCTGCAAGCGCCATGCCCGCGATGTTATACCCGATGGCCCAGCGAAAGTTAGTCTGCACACGATGTAGCGTCTCCCGGGCAATCTGCAGCGCAGCCACCAGTTGGCGCGGATCTTCCCCTGTCCAGGAACCAGATGCAACCGCCACCGCCAGCGGCGATCCATGCGCAACAGCCAAGGATACATCAGCCGCAGTCATGGCAGCTGCATCGTTCATGCCATCGCCCACAAAGAGCACCCTGTGCCCTGCCCCCCGCAGGTTCAGAACATGCTGCTGTTTTTCCACTGCGCTCACACTGGCGTATGTCTGCGCAATACCGGCTCTGGCCGCGCGCTCGGGCTGATCGCCCGTCAGAAGATGGAGGCTAACACCAAACTCTGCAAACTGACGCCATGCCTGATAGCGAGCCGGATGAAGTTGCTCCTGAAATTGCGCGTGGCCCACTACACGGCTATCCAGTAGTATCTCGACTCCCTGCTCGGCTTCCCGGTTTGTTGTGGACGGGGAGGAACGAATCACGATGCGATGTGCGGCGGCGCCATTGTCCACAGTGGCTTCGATACCTACGCCGGGTACGACACGGAGTTGTGTGCGACGCCACGTCACGCCGACGCTCTCAGTCTGTGATGAATGCGCACAACGACGCCGAATCGCGTGCGCATAAGGATGCTGCAAACCTGATTCTGCTGCCAGCAACATAGCGGTAAGGGTGCTGTCATCGAAACCAACCGTTGGCTGCCACGTGATGGCGTCAAGTGTCGCTTCGGATGGAGAAAGCGTGCCGGTCTTGTCGAAGACAACTGTATCAACAGCGGCCAGGGCTTCCACATCGGCGCTACGTCGTAATTCGATTCCAAGAAAACGCAGGCGGTTGATCGCCGTATTCAGCGCTAACGGAGTGCCGAATCCCAAGGCGCAGGGACACGCCACTAGCAGCACGGCCATGGCGTGAAAAAGAGCTACGGCCCAAGGTACAAACTGGCTCCAAACCAGAAAGGTAAGCAGCGCTGTGCTGGCAACGATGGGAAGCAGCCACCGGCTCACGCGGTCAGCGGCCTGCTGCATGGCGGAATCTTTCGAAAGGGTAGATTCCGTGGCGCAGAGCAGTTGATCAAGGTCCGATTCGTCCCGAGGCCTGGCTTCATACAGAACCTGTTCATCCCAGGTAGCGGAGCCGGCTCGAATGCGCTCGCCCTGTTTGCGCTGGCGCGGCGCAAATTCGCCGCGCAAACTGCTTTCTTCCAACAGCGCGCTTTCCTGAAGAAGAACCCCATCCACGGCAGCCATCTCTCCAGGTAGTAGAACGACCAAGTCACCCGTGGATACCGCATCTGCGGCTACAATGTGATCTATTCCATGAACATCGCGCACACGCGCGGGACGTTGGGCACGTGAATGTTGTTCAAGGGCCAGCAACGCCCGTTCTCGCGCGGAACGGTTGAGCTCTGCGCCAAAGGCATAGACCACGAGCAGAATCGCCACCACATCATAGTAGATGTCACCCGCACCGCGCAGCGTCGATTGCGCAGACACGACCAGAGCTCCACCCAGGGTGAGCAGAAAGAGAAACTCCACCGCAACCCTACGTTGCCGCAGAGCCTTCCAGGCAGAACGCAGCAACGGACCCGCCACCAGCAGAATGACCACGAACGTCAGCGCGATCAACCCATAGCGTGCACGCGCCAACTCTGCGGGGTCCTCAAATGTGGTGTTGATGGCCAGCGTCACGGCCATGGTGTTGACGGCCAGAATGGCTGCGAAGATGATGCGCCCCCATCGCCACAACGACGCCGGGTTATCCGCAGCATCTGCACCGCAGCCACAGCTGAGCAAGGACGCCCCTCCGGCGAAGGCGGCTTTTGGGCCGCGACTGCTATCGGCGTCTTGCTGCAATTGCGTCGTCATCATCTCTCACAAAGTTGTCCCTGATCGTTAGTGTTTTGCTAGTTCCGGTGCGGGCTGTTTTGCCAACGCATCGAGCGCAGCGTCGGAATAAGGTCCAGACCGATCGCTGGTTGCCGCACGCACAGCAGTCACCAGTTCGGTGGGAACTGCCTCGTAGGACTGGCCCCACGACGAACGCACATAGGTGAGTACACCGGCAATTTCGGCATCACTCAGCTGACTCCAGGAGGGCATCTCGCCATTGAAGCTCTCGCCCTTCACGTGAATCGGTCCCTTCAAGCCATGCAGCAGAATGGCCGCCAAAACATGAGGCTCTCCGGCGATGCGTTCATTTCCGTTTAGCGGGGGAAAGGCGCCGGGCACACCGTTGCCATCCGGTTGATGACACTGGGTACAGTTGTTGTAAACACGTTTGCCCAGCACCATCGGGTCGACAACCTTGGGTGCGACGTCTGTTCCCGCGCTTGCCACTGTCAAGGGTCCATCGGTGAAGATATCCGGACTGAAGTCACCGGCGTAGGTAGCCAGATAATAGCCACCCCACATCAGCAAGGCGAAGTAGATAAACATCAACCAAACCGGAGTAGGTGCAAAGCCATCGTGTGGCTCCTCCATCTCGCGGATCACTTGACGATGCAGGGGATAGATATCCGGCTTGTGGTCCGGTTCGGCATCTGTCTTCAGGACCTGCGGCTGAGGATCGTTGTTATGCGGATTGCTCATTGCGCCTCCGGCAACGGGAACTGCCTGTTCAAGCTGATCAGATAATCGACAACCGCCTTGCCACGTGCATTGGGAACAATGTACTTCACCTCGCTGGTCTGCCATTCAGCCGGCAACATAATCGCGCCATGCGGAACGTGCTGCATGTCCGCGCCCTCCTCAAACAGAAAGGGGTGCGGCGGCATGGTGGAACCGGGAGACGTGATGGCCGGGTTATACAAGTGCAGATTGTGCCAATCGCGGCTGGGTTGGCGGGCGCCAATATTGGCAAGGTCTGGTCCCGTGCGCATGGTGCCCATCAGGTTGACGGTCTCAAACAAGTAGTCCCGCATTACCGTGCGCCGATTGCCCCATCCCCGGTTGATATCCGCGCCAAAGCCCTCCGGCCTCACCTGTTGGGAATGGCAATAGACACAGCCAAGATCGACATACACCGCGTGCCCCTGTTCCGCCCCGCCACTCAGCGGTTGGGGATAGGCTTCACTGGGGTCCGCGCCCTCCGCAAGGAAAGGCCCAATGCCGCTGAACTGCCAGTCTGGGACCAGAACCAGCCCAGAAAGCGAAAAGACGACGGTAAATAGAACCCCGACAAAGATGAGTAGCGATTTGTTCATGCTGCACCTCCTTGAGACTTTGCGGCGGAACGACGACGCAGCCATCCGGTCACCGTTGAGGAGAGCCCTTCCGGCGTGTTCAACAAGGTCGGGCCTTCCTGATCAGCAGCAGCGCCGCGGAACATACGCCACACCAGCACAGCGAAGACAACGTGACCAATGGTCATCAAGGTCCCTGCCACGCTGCGGCTAGCCAGCCAGGGGATGGTGTACGCAACAACATCGAGAAAAGGAATGTCTGCGTTGTTCATCATGTAACCCTGTTCGATACCAGCCCAGCTGAGTCCGATGAAGTACATGACGATGCCGATGGCCGTGGTCCAGAAGTGCACCTTGATCAACGGAGCAGAACTCCATTCCGTTCGCAGAATGCGAGGCAGAATGTAGTACATGGAACCAAACAGAATCATGCTGTAGAACGCATACACACCCAGATGGGAATGCGCGATGGTGTAGTGCGTGAAGTGCGTCACCTCATTGATAGACCGCAGCGCCGTCAGCGAACCCTGAATGCTGACGATGGTGTAGCTCATCGCGCCAAAGACTACAAAGCGCAGTGTAGGGCTAGTGCGCAGATGGTGGAACTGGCCCCACATGGTCATGTGGTGGTTGATGGCGACCGTCAGCACGGGAATGAACATCATCATGCTGCCCACAATGCCCACCGTCACCACCCAGGCCGGAATCGGTCCGCCCACCAGGTGATGCGTGCCAGCCCAGTTGTAAAAGAGGGCAAGGGTCCAAAAACCGAGAAGCGACAAATGATAGCTGTGGACGGGACGTCCGGTGACTTTCGGGATGAAATAATACGCGGAAGCAAGCCCAATGGGCGTTAGCCACAAACCCAAAACGTTATGCGCGAACCACCAGTTGGCGATGGCGCGCACGGAGCCGTTTACGTTAGGAGCCAAGGTCAAAAACAGACCGGAGATATAGAGGAAGGGGAACCACAGAACGGCCCCGTAGAGATACCACTGCGACACGTAGGTATGGTGCACGCGGCGTTTCATCATCATCACCAGACTGGCGTAAATGACGATCACCAGACAGAAGCCGAAGAAACCGAGCACGCTTACGGGAAACTCCAGCCACTCTGTGCTGGTGCCATCACCCCACAAAATCGCCAGCGTGCCGTAAGCCACACCCGCATTCCAAACCAGTCCCGTGGCGGGTAATAGGATGGGCAGTGGCAGACGCACTTTCGCCAGACGAGCCTGCAGCCAAAGTAGAGTGCCTACCCCTGCCATGGATGCCCAGCCATAGATGACAGTATTCAGGTGAGCCGGACGAACCCTTCCGAAGGTAAGCCAGTCCCAACCGGCCAGAAACCCTGGCGTATGCATCTTGATGGACGCCACCAGCGCCAGCAAACTGCCAACCAACAGCCAGAAGATGGCGCTCGCATAATAAATGGAGACCGTCTCCCTGCAGGACCGGTCAATTTGCGCTCGAGAGATCGCCTCGGCGACGTCTGACTGTCCGTTCACTGCCGGAACAGCTTCCACGACCGCAGTTGCCATTACCCTCCTCCTTTACTTCCCCGCTTCGCGAGGCCTGATGAAACCCCATGAGTGTTGTGTGTTGCCACGCCCCAAAACGTCATTGCCTAGCGGAATGTGGTTTGGAACCAAGCGACTCCAGACTGGGTCACTTGGAATCGGGGAACTGATCGGTCGGGGTTCCGATGGGTTCTTCCGCGTCAAAGATAGTGGTGGCCCCCTGACGCAATCCCCGAAACTGTCCCGAGCGGATGGCCCAAGCTAAGGCCCAGGCTGCAGTAATTGCCAGAATGACTGCGGCGCTCCAGATCACGATGTAGACAATCAGCATGGTTCTCTACCCTCTCCCCGTGTGAAGCCGCACCCGCGAATCGATGACCGCTCCGCTTAGGGGAACAGCCGAACTTCCCAGGTTCGATTCGTAGGAGCTATACGGGCTCACGCAATTCATTACAGTATTACAGTAATTCATCTTGTTTCCCGCGATTTCTACTGTACAGATGCATTTTTTACTGTCAAAGTGGCAGAAACTCGCAAAAACTGTACGGTTTTGTCCATTTACTCTCGCCCCACCCAGATGGGCAGCCATGCGCGAGCCTAAAAGGAACAGCTGTGAAGACAAAAGAAGCGTTTGGGATATGGGACCAAGTCAACCGTTGCGAAACGGTGTTGTTTCAAGCCGTTGATACACTGAAGAGATATGACCCACATTGAGGAGCTCGAGCGCGAGTTCGCGGATTTGAAGCAACAGGCAACCGCCATCCGGAGGTATCTTTGACGCTCCAGGCAAACGCCGAGAGTTTTCAGAGATCGAAGCAAAGATGGCCGAGCCGGGCTTCTGGGACCGGCCTGAAGAGAGCCAAACCCTGCTGCAGACGCGCAAGCGCCTAGAAGAAGAGATCGCCAAAGACGCCGACTTGGAACGCCAGTTCGGCGACATGGATGCCTTTTTCGAACTCGCCAAAGAGGGCGAAGACATCGAAGAAGACCTAACACGCGAACTTCGCGGTCTACGTGTAGTGGTAGACAAGATGGAAACGGCCATGCTGCTTTCGGGCGAGCACGATCACCGGAATGCCATCGTTACCATCCACCCCGGCGCTGGCGGAACCGAGAGCCAGGACTGGGCGGAGATGTTACTTCGCATGTACCTGCGCTGGGCGGAACGCGAAGGCTTCAAAACCGTCATCACGGACCGGCTGGATGGAGACGGGGCGGGCATCAAGAGCGCCACCTTCGAAGTGAACGGCAAGTTCGCTTATGGCCAATTGCAGGGCGAAGTGGGAGTGCACCGTCTGGTGCGTATTTCTCCCTTTGACGCCAACGCTCGCCGCCACACCTCTTTCGCCAGCGTGTTCGTCTACCCGGAAATCGACGACACCATTCAGATCGATATCCGTCAGGAAGACTTGCGTGTGGATACCTACCGTGCCGGTGGCGCGGGCGGCCAGCACGTAAACCGGACTGATTCCGCCGTGCGTATCACGCACATCCCCACCAACACTGTGGTTCAGTGCCAAAACGAGCGCAGCCAACACAAGAATCGCGATATGGCGATGAAACAGTTGAAGGCGAAGCTCTATGAACAGGAACTCGCCAAGCGGCAGGCGGAAAGCGACAAGCTGGAAAACTCCAAGGCCGACAATAAGTTCGGCAGCCAGATCCGCAACTACGTGCTCGCTCCCTACCGGCTGGTGAAAGATCTTCGCAGCCGCTTGGGTATGGGTGATGTGGATAGCGTGCTCGACGGCAACCTGGAACCGTTCATTCACGCCTACCTGGCCTGGAAAAAGACTGGCAAGACAGCGGGTAGTGCAGACGATCCGGATGACGACGCCTAGTCCGCGTCTTTCCATCAAGGCGATGCAAGAAGAGCAACAACAGGAAGACCCGGTGTCCGTATCTCAGCCGCTCGATGATACGGTACAGTCGCTTGACGAGGCTGCGCCGGATACCGAGTCGACTCGCGTCGTTACGCCAGATGCCACAGCCATTCGCGAGGCGGCAACGATTCTGCGTCACGGCGGACTCGTTGCCTTTCCCACAGAGACCGTCTACGGCCTGGGGGCCAACGCTCTGGATGCGAAAGCTGTGGCCCGCATCTATGCCGCCAAGGGACGTCCGCACACCTCGCCTCTGATTGTGCACGTGCCGGATGTCGAGGCCGCACGCCAACTGGCTGCTACCTGGCCGGAGTCCGCACAAAAGCTTGCCGCCGCCTTCTGGCCCGGGCCTCTCACTTTGGTGCTCCCCAAGGTATCGGCGATTCCGGACATCGTGACCGCTGGCCTGCCGAGTGTCGGACTACGCGTTCCAAACCATCCGATCGCTCTGGATTTGCTACGTGAGGCAGCCGTTCCCGTGGCAGCTCCCAGCGCCAACCGCTTCATGGGCATTTCCCCCACCCTGGCGGGACATGTTGCCCATGCGCAGATGCAGGGTGCATCGCTTGTGCTGGATGGCGGCCCCAGTGATGTTGGCTTGGAAAGCACCGTCATTTCGCTAACCGGTCCATTTCCAGTGTTACTTCGACCCGGCGCCATCAGCCAGGAACAGATCGCTACCGTCACGGGACAGACCGTCGAAACCGTCGCGCAGGTAGCCGAAGACGAAGCCCACGCCGCCCCCGGCATGCACGCGCGGCACTACAGCCCACGAACACCGCTCGTCATCCTTCGTCCGGAAGATCCTCTCCCAGCAGGACGCTTTGTCTGGTTGGGCTGGCACACACCCCGCAAGGCAGACCGCTTGATCTCGATGCCGGAAACGGCGGAAGGTTATGCCCGGATGCTCTATCAGGCACTCCACACCGCGGATGCCATGAGCCTTGACCTGATTGTCGTGGAGGCGCCACCGCAGCAGTCGGAATGGACCCACGTCTGGGACCGCCTCCATCGCGCTGCCACGAAGCTCTAGCCGTGCAGCTACCCAATCATAGCTGCGGCCACCGAAGCGGTAGTGGTCCCTCCGCCAAGACGTAGACAGACATTCCATTCTCCACGCGCCAACGTTCCGTTGGTGTTTTTGCCACTTCTACTTTTCCACACAAAGTACTTGTCAGACAGGAAAGCCTCTGATACAGTTGCAGCATGGCAACCGTGCCGCAGCCACCATCAACGGGCAACGTGGTGAACATCCACGACCGCGCCCACGACAATCTGCGCTTCATCCGCAACATGATGGAGGGCGCTTCTTCATTCACAGCGGTATCCGGTTGGGGCCTGATGGGCATCGGCGTATTGGGCTGCATCGCTTTCGCGCTCGGCCTATCCGCGCCAACATTCGCCGACTGGGCAAATCGCTGGCTCGCTGTGGCCCCGGCTGCGCTTGCCATCGGAGGCGTGTCCATGGCCGTGAAGGCGCGTCGCCGCAACACGGTGGTGCTTTCCGCATCCGGTAGAAAGTTCCTGTTCAACCTCGTTCCCCCATTGGTCGCAGCATTGTTGTTGACCGGCTATCTGCTGCAGACGGAGCAACTAGCAGCGCTTCCCGGCTTGTGGCTGCTGCTCTACGGAACGGGCATTGTGACGGGCGGCTCGGCGTCCGTACGCAGCGTTCCCGTCATGGGACTCTGCTTCTTTGTTCTCGGCGCGGCAGCCTTATTCACCCCGGCCTGGTTGCAGCCGTGGCTGATGTTGGCCGGTTTTGGCGGGCTCCATTTGGGCTTCGGCGCCTACATCGCCTACCGGCATGACGGCTAACGCAACTGCCCTGAAGGCGACAACCGCCCGTAGACACTTTCGTACAGGATGGAATTGACATGGCTCGTGGAGCAGCAAAAAAACAAGCAGTAGCAACGGAGCAGGAACTGGGCTCCGTGGAAGCTGCGCACAGCCCCAAGCTATCCACGATGCGCGTGCTGGCAGACCCGGTCGCGGACCAACTGATCCACGAACGGGTGCGCCTTGCCATCGTCAGTAGCCTGGCTGTCAATGAATCGCTCACCTTCAACGAACTGAAGAGCTTGTTGGATATTACTGATGGCAATCTGAGCATCCATGCCCGCAAGCTGGAAGATGCCGGATACCTCGCCTGTGAAAAGGCCTTTGAAGGACGCATGCCGAAGACCACCTTTCGGCTGACCGCGCAGGGCCGCGAAGCCCTGGGCCGCTATCTCGATCACATGGAGTTGCTGATTCGGGCGGCTCGCAGATAGCCGTCCCTCTATTTTTTTGGAGTTTTACTTTATGAAACAAAGTTCTTGTCGCCAAGAATCATCATCCCAGCAAGGCCTGCACGTCGCCATCATCATGGATGGCAACGGGCGCTGGGCCATGCAACAAGGGAAACCGCGAATCTGGGGCCATCGCGCCGGCGTGGAGGCCGTGCGCCGCGTCGTGAAAGCCTCCCCCGCCCTGGGAGTCAACACCCTGACGCTTTATGCCTTTTCCGCAGACAATTGGAAACGTCCCCATGCCGAATGCCGTGGCCTGATGGCGCTGCTGGAACAATACCTGCGCCGGGAAGCCAGCGAGTGCATCCGGGAAGGCATCGCGATCCGTGTGGTCGGCCGTCGAGACCGCTTGCCCTGGTCGGTGCGCGCCGCCATTCAGGATGCGGAGCGTCGCACGCAAGGCGGCAGAAAGCTGCAAGTGCGGATCGCCGTGGACTACTCCTCCCGCGACGCCCTGGTGCAGGCCGCTGCCACACTGGGAAATCGAGACGCGTCCCGCGAATCATTCTCCGCATCGCTGGCGCAAGTTTATGGTGATAGCCCCGGACCAGCGCCAGAAGTGGATCTGCTCGTGCGCACCTCCGGCGAACAACGCCTAAGCGATTTCCTGCTCTGGGAATGCGCTTATGCCGAACTGTACTTCACGCAGCAGCACTGGCCAGACTTCAATGGAGCGAGTTTGAAACTCGCGGTAGATGAGTTCCACCTCAGGGGACGTCGCTTCGGCGGATTGCAGCCCGAAGCGCCACGCATCTCTTCGTTTCGAACCGGGCAGAACCAGGTCGCCGTTTTGGGAAATGGAGGCCTGGCATGACACCGCGCATCTTTGCCATCGGGTTTATCTACTTCTGCTGTTCCATTGCCTGGGCCATTCTGGGCGATTCCGTGACCACCCGCACCAGGGAAGGTTCGGAACACTTGCGGGAGAACGTGCAGTCCATCTGGGGCAGTCCGCAGACCCAATTGCCCCCAGTCGCCCTGTATAACGACCCCATCGTGCATGAGACGAAGGGGGATGACAGTAAGACCAAGACCGCGACCACCATGGTGGAGCGACACCTTCCTGTCTCCCAAAGTCGCGTGAATGTGGATTTGAGCCTCGACCACCGCCGCAAAGGATTGGTCTGGTACAGCACCTATGCCGTAGCCTACGACGGCGAGTATCAATTCCTGAACGACACCGGCGCGGATAGAAAGATCGGTATCTCCTTTCCTCTGCCAGAAGGACAGGCGCTCTATGACGGATTTGAAGCAAGCATTGATGGCCGTCCGGTAAAGAGTTCCATCGTCGCTGGCAAGATCTATGCGGTGGCTGATATTTCCGCTGGCCAGACCATCCGTTTCCGCACGAAGTACAGCTCCCAGGGTCTGGATCGCTGGACTTACGCCTTCGCCCGGGGTACAGGCCAAGTGAACGACTTCCAGTTGACCATGCGCACTAACTTCGGCGAGATCGACTTCCCCGGAAACTCCTTGGCCGCAACAACTCGCAAGAAAACGGCAGAGGGTTGGGAGCTGCAGTGGAACTACACCAGCCTGCTTTCCGGACTGGATATCGCCATGGCCATGCCGGCAAAGCTGCAACCGGGCGAACTGGTCTCCCGGATCTGCTATTTCGCACCAGTCTCCCTAATGTTCTTCTTCTTTCTGATGTTCATTCTGACGCTGCTGAAGAAGATCGAGATCCACCCCATGAATTACTTCTTTCTGGCCGCCTCCTTCTTCGCGTTCCACCTGTTGCTTGCCTATACCGCGGACCTGATCGACCTGCACCTCGCGTTTTTCCTGAGCGCGGCAGTCTCTATCTTCCTGGTAGTCAGCTACCTGCGGCTGGTGGTGGGAATGCGCTTTGCTCTGCTGGAGGCTGGAGCCCTGCAGTTGCTCTATCTGGTGGGCTTCTCTTATGCCTTCTTCCTGAAGGGATACAGCGCACTCAGCGTCACCATCGGCTCCATCATCACTCTGTTTATCGTGATGCAGCTAACCGGTAGAATCCGTTGGAGCGAGGTATTCTCCAAGCAAAGTCCGGCGCCACCGCCGCCGCCCGCTTCAGGATCCGAAGACCCTCTGCCACCCGGTAAAGCACTCTTCAACTAGCGGAAATGCAAGCCCGTCTCCCCAACCAAATATCAACGTGATAAATACCCAACAGCGGAGTGCATAAGTTCCGCTGTTGGTCCCCCATCACCCCGGCGAAGACACCCCAATGACACGGACGCATTGTTGCGATAGAGTTTCGCCAAGGGCCGAGACTGCCCCCGGATGGCTATGTTAGTATCCAATTTGGGAAAACTGACAAAGTTATCCGAATTAGCGCCAAGGAGTGCAAACACGTGAAGGTTTACGACAGCAAACACATCCGCAACGTCGCCTTCCTGGGCCACGCGCAAAGTGGTAAGACGACGCTGACAGCAGGTATTCTCTACGCAACCGGAGCCACGACGCGCCTGACTCGCGTAGACGAAGGAAATACCCTGACGGATTACGATGACGAAGAGATCCAGAGGAAAATATCAATCTCCACGGGCCTCGCCGCTGCTGAGTATAACAATCACAAGTTCAACATTCTGGACACTCCCGGAAGCTCCCTCTTCAACAATGATGTGAAGAGTGTTCTGGTAGCTGCCGATAGCGCCTTGGTGCTGGTGGATGCCGTAGACGGGGTACAGCCTCAGACAGAAAGGTTTGCCAGCTATGCCGCGGAGTTCGGGCTGCCCACTGGATTTGTGCTGAACAAGCTCGACAAGGAGCGCGCAAACTTCGATCAGTCCCTCGAACAACTGCATGAAATCTTTGGGCGGGAAGCCGTAGCCGTACAAATGCCAATCGGGGAAGAACGCGACTTCCGCGGCGTCATCGACCTGATTTGTATGCGCGCCTATTACTTCGAACCCAATGGAAATGGGCTCGGGAAACTGGGCGAAATTCCGGACAACCTGCAGGCGCGCGCCAAAGAACTGCATGAGGCCATCGTCGAGATGGTCGCCGAAGGTGACGAGGAACTGATGGAAGAGTTCTTCGACGCCGGAACGGTGTGCGCGGAGCATTTGATCGTTGGGCTACGCGAATCCATCCATGCCCGCAAACTCTTCCCGGTGATGTGCGCCTCCGCCTATGCCAACATCGGCACAAGCGAGGTGTTGACGGTGGTGGGCGAGTATATGCCATCACCCCTGCAGCGCCCTGCGCTCACACTGACGGTGCAGGGCGAAGAAACGACGCGCTCGATCTCGGAAAACCACCCCACCGCCTTATTCGTGTTCAAGACGCTGGCGGACGTCTTCGCGGGCCGCATTACCTGCTTCAAGGTGATGACCGGCGTGCTGAAGAATGACCAACACCTGTACAACCAGGTCACCAGCACGGACGAACGCTTCTCTCACCTCAGCGCTTTGACGGGCAAGTCCCTGGCGGAAGTGACGGAACTGCACGCCGGGGACATCGGCGCGGTGGCAAAGCTGCGTGACACCTTAACCGGCCATACGCTGGCGGATAAGGGTTCGAACATCATCTACCCGCCCGTGGTTCTGCCGGAACCCTCCATCGCGTTTGCCATTGAGGCCCAGTCCCGCCAGGACGAAGACCGCATGGGCAACGCGATCCAGCGTGTGCTGGAAGAGGATTTGGGTCTGCGATTCTACCGCGATCCCCAAACCCACCAGTTCCTGCTGGCCGGAGCCGGACAAGCCCACGTCGAAATCGTGGTTTCAAAACTGTCGAAGCGCTACAGCGTCAACGTCACCTTGAAGGAACCGCAGGTCCCTTACCGTGAAACCATCCGCGGGTCGGCGGACGTACAAGGACGGCACAAGAAACAGACCGGCGGCCATGGTCAGTTTGGCGATTGCAAAATCCGCATGGAACCGTTGGAACGCGGCAAGCACTTCGAATTCGTCAACGACATCTTCGGAGGCGCGATTCCCAGAACCTACGTCCCCGCCGTGGAAAAGGGCATTCTGGAGGCTGCAGCCCAGGGATACCTGGCAGGCTTTCCGGTTGTCGATTTCAAAGTGACGGTCTATGACGGCAGCTACCACGACGTGGATAGCTCCGAAATGGCATTCAAACTGGCGGGCCGCAAGGCCTTTAAGGCGGCCATGGCTATCGCCAAACCAGCCCTGCTGGAACCGGTGATGAGCGTCAACATCACGACTCCGCAGGAATACGCTGGTGACATTTTGGGTGACCTGAATAGCCGTCGTGGCCGCGTGGCCGGCATGGATATGAAAGGGAACAGTCAGATCATCCGCGCTTCGGTGCCGATGTCTGAAATGCTCACCTATCAAAACTCGCTGACCGCGATCACGCAGGGACGCGCATCGTTCTCCATGGAGTTTGACCACTACGATTTCGTCCCGCATCAGGAAGCGGAAAAGATCATCGCCAAGGCGAAGCCAGCCCATGCTGGCGCCGACGAAGACGACGAATAGACGACGAGCAAAGGCAAATACCGCATTCCCGCACCAAGTAAAGAAGCCCGGTTCCACATCAACCACGTGGAACCGGGCTTCTTTACTTGGTGCGGCTCTTGCCGTTTCGCCCCCACATCCCACCGTTCCAGCCCCAGGGTCTTTTCGCGGTACACTGAAAATATCGCGTAAAGCGCCCGCTTTGCTGCCCCGAGTTGCAGTTTCCCTGAAGTTCCAATTGAAGAAAGAGCCGTACTCCGTTGATTTCTGTAAATAACGTCTCCATGCGCTATGGCGCGAAAATCCTGTTCGATGACGTCAGCGTCACCTTCCAACAGGGCCGTCGCTATGCCCTCACTGGTCCGAACGGGGCTGGCAAATCCACGTTCATGAAGATCCTGACCGGGGAGTTGGATCCGCAGAAGGGCTCCGTTACCCGTCCCAAAAAGATGGGTGTCCTGAAACAGGATCAGTTCGCCTATGAGGAACTCCGCGCCATTGACGTGGTGCTAATGGGCAACCCACGGCTGTGGGAAGCCATGCAGGAACGCGAGGAGCTGTACAGCAAGGACTACACGCAGCTTACCGATGCGGACGGCATGCGGCTGGGTGAACTCGAAGGCGTTGTCGGCGAAGAAGATGGCTACACCGCCGAAAGCGATGCGGCGGTATTGCTGGATGGTCTGGACGTCCCCGAGGAATTCCACGAACGCAAAATGAGCGAACTGCAGGGCGGCCAGAAGGTGCGCGTGCTGCTTGCCCAGGCGCTTTTCGGTAGCCCCGGCGCCCTGCTGCTGGACGAACCGACGAACCACCTTGACCTTGAGAGTATCCACTGGCTGCAAAACTACCTGCGGAACTTCAACGGCTGCCTGATCGTGATCTCGCATGACCGCCACTTCCTGAATGACGTCTGTACCCACACTGCGGATATTGATTACGAAACGATCATCACCTACGTTGGCGGCTACGACGACATGGTGGTGGCCAAGACACAGGTGCGCACCCGCATTGAGTCTGAAAACGCCCAACGCGACAAGAAGATCGCACAGCTGAACGAGTTCATTGCCCGCTTCGCTGCCGGTACGCGTTCCACGCAGGTCACCAGCCGTAAGAAAGAAGTCGAACGGTTGAAGACGACGGAGCTTGCGCGCTCCAACATCCAACGCCCCTACCTGCGCTTCGACGTGGTGCGTCCTTCGGGCCGTCACCCACTGGAAATCAAAGGGCTGTCGAAATCCTACGATGGCGTTCCCGTTTTCCAGGACTTCACGGCAAGCCTCAGCCGTGGTGAGCGTATCGCCCTCATCGGGCGCAACGGTGCGGGTAAGACCACCATGCTCCGTTCCCTGCTGCGCAATGCAACCGGATTTGTGGACAAGTCGGAACGCGACTTTGAGATCGATGGCGGTGAAGTAACCTGGGGCCACGAAGCGCTAGTTGGCTATTTCGCCCAGGATCACCGCGATTCGATCCGCGAGAATTCCAATCTGGTGGACTGGTTGAATGAGTTCGACACGAAAGCCACCCAACAGGAACTGCGCGGGTTGCTCGGCCAGATGCTGTTCTCTGGCGAAGACGCCATGAAGAATACCTCGGCTCTCTCCGGTGGAGAGGCTGCCCGGTTGATCTTCTGCCGATTGATGCTGCAAAAGCCGAACATCCTGGTGCTCGACGAACCCACCAACCACTTGGACCTGGAATCGATCAACGCACTGAATGTGGCTCTGCAGAAATATGAAGGCACCGTACTGCTGGTGACGCACGATCACGACCTGATCGACGAAGTCGCCACCCGCATCTGGAGCTTCAGCCACGGCAAAATCACTGACTTCCAGGGAACCTACGAGGAATTCCAGAAGGAAGAGAACGCCGTCCGCAGCTAACGGACGCGTAGTCCGCTCAATGCGGGCTGGAAACTTGCTCTGTACCGGCCGCGCGGCTCTTGCTTGCGCGGCCGGGCAGAAACTCCCCATGTGTGTTTGCGTCGCACGTGTTGCCGCGCACTTCGTTCGGCCCCACCACGGGTAGCGGTCCTCCTCCGAAATCATCCACCTCTGCAATACAGAAGCCTTCCAAGTGAAAGTGTATGTAGTTGTTCCGGATGATATTCCCTTTGGATTCGTGCTGCGCACGCGGTTCGCGCAAGCTGTTGGTGATCACAATGGGAACGTAGAGCACGCTGTAGTGCCTGATGTGGTTATCCTCCACAATGCAGCGCTGTGCGTCGTTGAGCACAATACCTAAGCCGCCCAGGTTTACCAGCGTGTTGTCGGCGATGCGTACGCCTTCGGTGGCCTCCGACGCCGAGGTATTACTTAGGTTGATGCCTTTCGTGATGTTCCCCACACCACGCGCCCCGAACTGCTCCACCTCGTCGTTCACATAGTTCCAGGCGTCTTCCCTTCCAGACACCCGCATGGTGTTGTGCACGACCTCCCCGCGGGTAAAGCCGTCCAGGTCGATGCAGTGTCCATTCACGTTCCACATCGTGTTGCGCCTGTAGACGGAATCGGAAACCAGTCCAGACGTATCAATCCCCACAGCCGGAATGTTATCGGAGCCATCAGGTCGCAGGCCGGGGTACCACGCAGGGTGCGTGGGTAAATCACCCTGCAATGCCACGAAGCCAATGCGGTGGAACTCGTTGTCCTCCACAGTGGCCCGCCGCACGTTGCCGATCAGCACCGCGTCCATCCCAATATCCGTGAAGCGATTCCGCCGCACGACGACATCTTCGTTCATCGTCTGAAAGCCGTACCCGTGGCCCCAAATAGCGTGCCCGGTAATGCGCTCAAACACTGAGTCTTCAATCGACAGACCACGCAGCGCGTGCCGTGCAAAAGGAAGATCCCGGCCATCATTCTGATAGTGAATCCCGCCCGTCCAGCTGCCATATCCGAAATCACCGGACGTACCGAAAAGGTGGGGACGATTCTCACGCAGAGTCAGACGGCGCATCTCGACCTTGGCGATGCTTGCGTACCGGGCGTCGATCAAGATGGCGTAACCACCCGTGTGCCGCATTTCGACGTCCTCAATCTGGATGTCCGAAGCGCCACCGTGAATGGTGATGCTGGTGTTGCGCAGCAATTCGGGATGCATGGGGTCGCCGTGGATAGGGGCGCCGTGGACACTCATGCCGCCTGCCGGGTCAGCGTAGGCAATACCTTTGGATTGCAGAACAGCGCCGTCAAAATAGAACTGCCGCAGGGTGATTTTTGCGGCGCGCAGATTCAGGGCGCCTTCGCCGTCCGCTGTCTCCGCTTGCCTGCGCAGAACAGTCCTGGGACCGGTGCCCTGCAGCGTGACGCCGTCGCGCCGAATCTGGATGGGTATATCGAGAACGTAAACGCCTTCCGCCAGCGCGACCACGCCGCCTGTTTCCGGCAGTGCATCCAGCGCCTTCTGCAGGCAAGACGAGGCGGCAGGCGAAGGAGGGCACGAAATGGTCTGCGGCCTGGGAGCGCACGCGCCAGTGACCGCAAACGCAATCAGCAGGCAGAACGCGGACCAGCAGGGCAAACGATACATGAACTTCCATTGTAGGCGCTACAGAGCACGACGCCAGCCACACGGCCAACCACCATAACGACCGTCATGGCTGCCAGAAAAACTGTCGTATCCGTGTCTACAAACCTATACCCGGAAGTCGCCGCCCCGAAACAGGAAATTCTTCCGCGATTCCACGGCTAGTTCCTGGCGACGGCGGATCCGTTCATGGATGGGCTGTAAGGTCCAGCGAGCTAGAGGACGCAAGGCGATTGGAGCAATCAATAGTGAGCCAAACAGTACAACGAGACGAAGCGAATCGGAGGCAGGTGGTATCAGGACCGACACAACCAGACTGATGGCGATACCTACTCCAGTTAGAGCGAGCGCAAACACCAGAGTTCGCTTTGGCATCTCTGCCAACAGCTTCTCTCTGGTCATTTGGGCGATGGAGGACTGCATCGCGAAGTCTCCCTTATAGAGTTCTTAATCTACGTTCATCGTGCCAGAAAGCGACGGAAAATTGCTTGGCGAAGAAAGCAACCAATAGTACCTCTGGATCAAAACAGGAAACTAAAAATGTACCATAATTTGAACTTTAGTTTCTATTTATCAATAACTTAAAACCAATCTAACCCATAAACCGGTTAGTACTTTATCGCGATTACCGTATCGCGGAGGTCGTATCGGTGGGGTTTCCGACGCGTCCCGCGTAGCCCGTCAGTTCCAGATAGCCTGAACCCGCAACCGGCCGCGTATCTCGGGAGCCTTCCACAGAAATGGCCCCTTCCCAGTAGGTGGGACCAACAGACTGCTCGCTGACCAGTTCCTGGTTCTTCATGCGAGGTTTCACCTGCATGGAAAGCTTCAGACGAGGAACAAGAATGCTCCATTCCACGGGATAGTTGGCTCCACTGGCGGTGCGATGATAGCCGGTAGGGCGTAGTTGGATGTCCGTCTGCGCCAGATCGAGAGTACCGCCCGCTCCGTCGACATAGGTGCCGCCGACACTGTTATCACGGAAATCGCCGCCACTGACCGAACCGGGAGCACCCGCCGCGCCTGCTTCTCCGAGCCGCAGTTGGTAGATCATCAGTTCGCTGCCGTCTTCCAATTGCAGCGAAAACCAGTCCCAACCAGCCACACCGCCTTCGAGTAGACTGCTAAAGAACTCGTGGTCCATCCACGAAAGCCCCTGCACGGCGAAGCTCGCACCCTGCACTTCCAGGGTCCCCTGCGTTTCCAAACGCGTCAGTGAGACGTAGTGGGACGCTCGCCCCTCTCCCGGAGCTTTACGGTGCATCCCGTCCCGCCCATGGATAACCGGCCCCTTTGACGAACGCAAACGCAGGTCCAGGTGGAACCGTGGGTCCATGGCCCGCAGCCGCCAGGAGTTCTGCCCCTCCAATTGCACCTGCCAGTTTCCGTTCCAAATCAGCCCGCGCTCCGCGTCCACGCCAGCCAGACCGGGACCTGCACGGTTCAAGCGCTCGGCATGGTGGAATTGCTGCGGTCCGATATCGCTCAGCGCCAAGTGGGCCAGATAAAGCTGGTCTGTGCGCCAGACACTCGTTCCCTTCTCTGTGGGGGCCTGTGTGCCCGCCGCGCGCCGGCCCTGTCGAAAGAAGGTCAGCTCATAGCCGAAGGGTCTTCCGCCACTCGACAGATTACCTGTGAAGTACCACCACTCCGTTTGAAACTCAGGGTGGCTCATGTGGTCTCGAGGAAACGCATACACATACCCTGGCTTCACCTCCCGCCAAGTGGGAGCAGGGCTTGAAGAAGCAGGCTTCTGACCCAGCAACACCCCGGGGCTGATGGCGCACGCAGCAGCGGAGGATACGCGGCACAGCAACTCACGACGACGCATGGCGTTGGGTCTCGCAGGCGTTCCCATGGATGGCGCCATATCGCTATTCCTCATGAATCACCTCAATGGGATTCAGCCTGGTAGCGGCCCGCGCCGGGAACCAGGCCGCGGCCAACGTACATACGTAGATCAAGCTGATGGCCGCAAGCAGCAAAGATCCGGGCCAGTGGAACTGGAAAGTCCAGCCAAAACTCTGCCGGTTGATGACGTAGATCAACACCAGCGACAGCGCAAGGCCGAGCGCCAGGCCAAGCAGGTTCGAGAGCATGCCCAGCAACGCGGCCTCCCAATAAAGCAGCCCCTGAATCTGTCGTTGGCTTGCGCCGAGAAAACGCAACATGCTGAGTTCCCGTCTCCGGTCCATCACCATCGCCAGCAAAGCGCCCGCCATGCCCAAAACCGCCACAAAGATGGCAACGCCTTCCAACGCCCAGGTGATCGCAAAGGTCTGGTCAAAAATACGAATGGCAGACTCGCGAAGGGAGCGATTGGTAGAGATCATCACACGGCGATTGGCCGTTGCCTGCTGCACGGCCAGCCTGCCTTCCTCGATATCCACTCCATCTTTCAAATAAACAGCGATGCCCGTAATGTTCTCCCTGGTGAAGTGTTTGGCAAATACACGCTCGTCCCCATAGATCGTCCCACGCTCACTGGCGTAGTCGTTGAAAACCCCGATGACGGTTACCGGAAAATCGCCATCAGGCAGAGGGAGCTCCATCCGTGAACCGACGCTGACACCATGCTTTTGCGAAAACGGTTCGCTGACCACCACATAGGCACCACGCGCCATCTGCTCCAGAATGGACTCCCGATTCTGCCCGGGAAGAAACGACACCCGCCCCCTGCGTTCCATCACCGCAGCATCCGCATAGCTGAATGTCGTGGGTTTGCCGTGCAGCATCAGCGGATAGGTTCGTAGCCGGTCGATTTCCGCCACCATAGGCAGAGTACGGATGCGCGCGGCGACTTCGGGATCAATCGGCGGGTTCACTCCAGGTTCGGCAGGAGCTGCTGCACGAATGTAAAGGTCAGCCTGAATCTGGTTGTCCATCCAGACCAGAACGGTCTGACGGAAACTCCCGACCATAATGCCGACGCTGGCCATCATGGCCACAGCCGTGGCAAGCGCCGCCACCAACACCGTGCTGCGGCGCAGACTTCCAAAGATGTTCCGCGCCGCCAACAGGGCTTCCACACCCAGCACGTGCTGCACACGTTTTTCCGTCAGCCGGTGAGCCAACGTGAGCACGGCAGGCGCCAGCAGAGCCGTGCCCAGAATCAGAAGAAGCGTGGCCACATAACCAAACACCGGCGTGCCCTGGATAGGTGGCAAATAGCAAAGCCCCGCGCCCACAATCAGCAGCAAACACGCCCAAATTGCGCTACGCCCAGTATGAACACGCACAGCGTAGTCCCGCCCCCCGCGTGCCATGGCCTCCACCGGAGCAATCGACCCGGCTTCACGAGCAGGCGCCAAAGCAGCCACCGTCGCTACGGCGCATCCCAGCAGAACCCCAACCAGCAGGTAGCCGGAAGACAGCAACACCTCGCCCGGTGAACTGGTGACGTAGAGGCTGCTTACCGTGGCAGCCAGCAGTTGTACCGCCACATGAGCCATGCCATAGCCCAGCCAACTGCCGATGAACCCGCCGATAGCCCCAAAGGTGGCAGCCTCCAGCAGGAAGATCGCCTGTGCCCCGGCGCGTGTCACGCCGAGTGCGCGCAGCACTCCAATTTCTCCCCGTCTGCGCACCACCGATACCGAGATCGTGTTGTAGATCAGAAAAGCGCCTACGACAAGCGCCACGCCACTCAGCACCCGTAGGTTCCAGCGAAAAGCCTCCAGCATGCGCCGATTGGCATCGGTGCGTGCGCCAAAGGGTCGCACTTGTGTACCTGCTGGCAACTCTCCCTCAATCACTCGCAGCAATTCCTGTTCCGCCAAAGCCGCTCCCGCATCGGACGCTTGGGAAAAGGATGGCACGGAAACCTCAATACGATCGAGCCTGCCCACACGCCCGGTCAGTTCCTGCGCGACAGGGATATCGACAACAATCAAACGGTCCTGCGACGAAGTATCAGAATCTAGTTGAAAGATGCCCGCTACCTTCAGCGTCTCCTGACGGTCTTGCACAATGACCGGGAGTAAATCGCCTACCTTACGGCCAAACGCGGGTGTCACGTAGGCTGCCCGCAGATCGTCCAGTTGATCGATGCTACCCGAGTCTTTGGTCACCGTGGAACGCCGAGGGTTGGCGACCAGGTCCAGACCAATCAAAGTAGCAGTTGCTCCGCTAGCTTCGTCGGTCACAAACTCTTCCATGCGCGGCTCAAAGCTGGCGTTCTCCGGTAGGGTTGCGAGCTTGCCGAGTGTCGCCTCAGGTATGCCTCCCGTGCCCACAATCTCCCATTGCGCCTTGCCGGAGAGGCTTTCCATGGAAGAACGAAAGGATCCAGCGGCCGCAAAGCCAGCGAGGTCAATGGCAATGACAACCGCCACCCCAAGCGCCACGGCAACCAACGTAAGCAACGCCCGGCTAGGCTGCGCCAGAAGAGGTCGCAGAATCAGGCGATGAAAAAGAATTAGGCGGGACATACCGGACGCGATATCCCTTCCACCTGCCCATCCCGCAGATGAATCACCGTATCCACATGAGCCGTCGATTCCTGGCTATGCGTCGCCATCAGAACAGTCGCGCCTTGTTCATCCGCGGCACGCCGCAACAATTGGAGCACCAGGTTGCCCGTGGTGGTATCCAGGTTGCCGATGGGCTCATCCGCCAGCAGCAACTGCGGGCGATGCACCAGAGCGCGGGCAATGGCCACCCTCTGCATTTGACCACCCGAAAGCTGGTGCGTCATGCGGTGCGCATAGGGCAACATCTCCACCCAATCGAGTTGTGCCAGCGCGCGCTCCCGCGCCTTGGCCGCGCCACTCAGCAACAAAGGCAGCTCGACATTCTCCACCACACTCAACGTCGGCAACAGTTGAAAAAACTGAAAGATGAAGCCGACCTGCGTGCGGCGCAGTTGGGTCAGACCTACGTCATCAAGTTTGCTGGTATGCTGACCAGCGATCCAGACCTCACCCGTAGTGGGAAAATCCATCGCGCCTGCAAGATTCAGCAGAGTCGTCTTGCCGCAGCCGCTACGCCCGACCAGAGCAACGAATTCCCCCGGTTGGAACTCACCCGAAAACTCGCGCAACGCGGGCACGTCTGCTTCCTGAGATCGATAAAGCTTGGTAACGGAATGCATCCGCAACGTGGACATGCTGCTCTCAGGGTCTCATACCTGCTGCTGGATGCAGGTGTCGCCCGAGAACAATATCCAAGAGAGCAACTTCGCAGACACACCAACACTTCGAGATAGAATGGCGGGAACTCGACGCGTCGGCTTGGGATAACCTGGCCCCTGCACGCTCAGCATAGATGAGCGGACTTTAGCGTGAACATCGTGCTCAGCAGAACGAAGGAGCAGTAGTGTATCCATCTTTGAATCGCACACTGGTGGCAGGCAAATCCGTGGACTGGCATCAGCTCTGCGCGCTGGCTTACTATCACGGGTTCCCTGGCGTGGATGTGGATCTGAATCCTGCGATGAAGGAAGGCGCATCCGCGACCAAAGATCTGCTGGCATCTCGTGCCCTGCGGCCAGCCGTGGTGGGCTGCCCGGTAAACTTCCGCGAAGATCAGGCTAAGTTTGACGAGGGCATGCAGACGCTCCCCCAAGCTGCAGCCTTCGCCGCAACCATCGGCTGCCCGCGCATGACCACCTGGGTGCATTCCTCATGGGCCGCGCCAAAGGCGGAAACCTGGGCCCTGTTGCGCACACGCTTCACCGCTATCGCCCGTGTGCTGGCGGAACACAACGTACGCTTCGGCCTGGAATACCTGGGCCCCGTGCACCTGCGTAAGGCAAATCCGCATCCTTTCGCACACAGCATCAAAGACTTCCTGCAACTGGCCACGGAATGCGGCCCAAACGTTGGCATTCTGCTCGATACTTGGCATTGGCATCATGCCCCGGACACACTCGCGGATATCGTCGCGGCAGGCAAGGAACGTATCGTGCATGTGCAGGTGGCCGATGCACCGCAACTCCCGCCCGAACAAATCGTGGATAGTGAACGACTCTACGCGGGCGAAGGCATCGCCGATCTGAAGGGCGTCTTTCAAACCCTGCGCAAGATTGGCTATGAAGACGGGGTAAGCCCGGAAATCTTTGGAAGAGGTATCAAGGATATGCCGCTCGATCAGGCCGTGCAGATGGGCTACGAGACCACAGCGCAGGCAATCCGCCTGGGACGTCCCGTTATCTAGAGCCCACTGGTAGAACATCTACGTCTTAACGTAATACAAAGCAAAAGGGCGAGTCCAACGGACCCGCCCCTTTGTTTGCGCAGCGCTTTCGCTACCTAGTACTTCACATTGCAACCATACGGCTGACTTCTCGCCATCGTAATCGGCTTGCCGTCCATCGCTTCCTTGAGTGCGGCTGAGACATAGTTCTTCGCGACCTTCACATCTGCGATTTCCGTGGTTGGCTTGTCGTCGATGCCACCGTTGTAGAGCAGATTGCCATCCGGGCCAATCACAAACATATGCGGCGTGGTGGCGGCTCCATAGCTTTTGCCCAAGGTGCCCCCATTATCCAGCAGCACTGTAGTTGCCTGTGAACCCTTGGCTTTATAGTCCGCAAGTGCTTTTGTTCCAGAACTATTACCCTGCTCACCCGGCGCGGAGGAAATCACCGAAAGCCACACCACCCCTTTGCCGGTCCATTCCTTTTGCAAAGACTGCATATTGCCACTGCCGTAGTGTTTGCCAACAAAGGGACACCCGTAGTTCAGCCATTCCAGAACCACAAATTTCCCTTTGTAGTCGGAAAGTTTCTGCTCTTTCCCGTTCATATCTTTGACGGTGAAATCCGGGGCGGACTTGCCGACCGCTGCTGCTCCGAAGGCGGAGCCCACAAGCAACAGGGTGAGTACGAGTCCTAGAAGGGGAGCTTTGACGAAACGAGTTCGCATCGGATATACCTCCATCTCTGAGTTTGATTCGGATTGTGGTTTGCAGCTTGTGTCCTCCCACAAATGGCTGGATCAGACCGCGCCATAAGGCGGACCAACCAGCAAAGAAATAGGCCGTCTACGTGGCGCGTTGGAATCCCAGCCAGCACGCCGAAGCTGCAAGTGTTTCACGAACTACGGGCTAGCGCTGCGACACAACGGCTTGTGCAGGCAGGTCAGCCAACGCGTCCAGAACGATTCCCTCGGTCAGCAACTCCGGCAACAGCACGGGCTGCTTGGAACCTCTCTTATACAGAGCATACACGGGAACGCCACTGCGTCCCAGCGCCTCAATCTTCGCGGCGATCTCTGGATCGTTGTTGGTCCAGTCTGCAATCAGTAACTCCACGCCCTTGCTTTGAAAGGCTTGCAGCGTCGCCGGACGATGCAGAACAGTACGTTTATTCACCTGGCAGGTTAGGCACCAGGCTGCGGTGAAATCGATGAATACAGACTTGTCTTCCTGCAGCAGCGTGTCGAGCTTCACATTCGAATACGGCTGCCAGGTGGCTTTGCCATCCGCCGACGCTGCCGCTCCAACCGGGGCGGTCTGTTGCGCGGCATTCCAGGCCACACCAAGACCAGCAATCAAAATCGCAAGCGCGATGGCCCGCGTCACTAGCCGTGTCCGTGGCGTAATGCTAAACACGTTCCACTTGCCCACAATCCAGCCAGCAACGGATAACGCCAACATGGAAAGCAACAAACCCGTTGCACCGTCCACCCCGGTCTGCAGGCCGAACACCCACACCAACCAGATGGCCGTAGCGAACAACGGAAAACTCAGCACCTGTTTGAAAGTCTCCATCCAAGCGCCGGGGCGCGGAAGAAAACGTAACAGTTGCGGAGACAACGAAAGCACCAAATACGGTGTCCCCATGCCCAAGCCCAATGCGCTAAACACCAACATGGATGTAGCCGCAGGTTGCGCAATGGCGTAGCCCAACGCACTGCCCATGAACGGAGCCGTGCAAGGTGTAGCAACCGCCGTGGCCAGCACGCCGCTGAAGAAGGAACCGGAGTATCCCTGCTTGCCCTGGCTTGCTTGTCCCAGTCGAGTCAATGAGGCGCCCACTTCAAACACGCCTGCCAGATTCAAACCGAGACCGAAAATCAGCAGAGCCACAAAGGCCACGAAGGCCGGTGACTGCAACTGGAATCCCCAGCCAAGTTGCGCGCCTCCCGAACGCAGCAGCAGCAACAACCCCGCCAGCGCCCAAAAGGACACCAACACACCGGCCATAAAGACAAAACCGTGATTGCGGATTTTTGCGCGGTCGTCCCCAGCCTGCTGCACGAAGCTCATGATCTTCAGCGAAAGCACCGGGAACACGCAGGGCATCAGGTTCAAAATGAGGCCGCCTGCAAAGGCCGATACCAGCACGAAGAGCAACGTGGTGGATACCGGCTCCGAGGAAGAGGAAGCAGGCCCACCAGCAGGAAGTGTGATGCTGCCTAGCGGTTCCACGGGGACGTCGAACTCAACCGCGTGGACTTGCGCGCCAGGTTTCCAGGAAGCTGCTTCCGGCAGGCTCAGGATGCCACGCAGCCGCTCCGCACTCTTATTGGCATATTCGCTTTCCACCAACGAGAGAGTCAGCACCCCATCGCCAAAGCGGCGTTCCTGATCCGCCGCGTGGGTCAGCACTTGCGGATCCTGCACAAAGAAACGAACCTCATGCGGCTTCAGTGTCGAGGCCTGTGACGTCGTCACTTCCAGCACATACCCGCCTTCAGCTAGCGCGGCGCGTACCTGCAACCCATCCACAGTCGCAATCGGCTGCGGCAGAGCGGAACGTGTTTTGGCAATCGCAGAAATCCAGGATAGATTCTCTTCTGCTTCCGTTCCCACGTTCAGGGTCAGGCTAACCTCATCCTTTGCGGGAAGGCAGACCTCCTTACAGACCAACCAACTGGCCATCCCCTTCAGTTCCAGCTTGGAACCAAGCTTCACGGAGTCCGCCACCTTGGCATCCATCAGCAGCAGCACTTCGTCCTCATAGCCATAGGAAGCCAAAGGGGGAGTCGGAATAAAGTGCGGCGTGGGGTACTGCAGTTCGCCGACCGTGATCCCCGCCGGTAGAGTCCATTTGATGCGGGTGGCCATGCCGGCATCACCCGGATTGATCCAGTACGAATGCCATTCCGGATCCATCTGAATCCGCAGAGCGAGGGTAAACTCCTCACCGGGCGTCAAGGTCGAAAGGTCAGCGCCAAGCGAAGCGGCGGAATTCGGGCTCGTGTCCTTGGCTGGCGCGGTCTGGATGGGTGCGGTCTGGCTGGGCGCGTCTTGGGCCAATGCCGGTGACACCGCCACGTTTGCAAACACCAGGGTGAACGCCAATAAAATGGCCGTCCCTAATCGGTTCACGTTCCACGTCCTTACTGGAATCAGGAGGTTGCAGGCGTCGAAGACCCTGTGGGCGCGGAGCCGAAGCCTCGAAGCCTGTGTCTCATTCACGGAGACAGTTTCCCAAGGGTGACTGTTTGGAGCAATTGCTCCGTATTCTCTCAGTCTATATACGGATTCAACAGGCCTTCGGGACGATTCGTCCGCATTCTATTTCGCCAGCAGCAACTTAGGCCGACAGCGACCGGAAAAATGAGACACAAAATCGAGGGTCCGCCGTTGCAGCAAGGGAGGACCCGGCAGGAATCCCCCGAGCCCTCCCCTTCGGACCTATTGAAGTGCCTATCCCTCCAGAACCCTCACCGGATTGCCGCGTTCCAGCCGATAGTGGGCCCGCCACCGGGAATCCCGAGACCGGTCCTGCTCGCTCTGATTCCGAGCCTCCAGTTTCTGCCGCAGGCGTGCAAGCGCCAGGCTACGGTTTCGATGCTGAGACCGCTCTTCCGACGCCGACGCCTGCAGCCCGGTAGTAACATGCGTCACACGCACAGCAGATTCCGTACGATTCACATGCTGCCCACCGGGTCCGCTGGCGCGCATGGTTTCCCAGCGCAGGTCGCTCACCACAAACGTAGTCGCATCCACAGGCTCCAGCGCTTCCACACCCACGAACCAGTTCTTCCGTTTGTGCGTGGGACGAAAAGGGCTTCGCGCCACCCACAAGACCGTACCCACCCAAGACCGATGGAAGCGAGGCAAACCCTCGCCGTCTTCCATCGCGTCTGGCGCGCGGACGGCCAGCAAAACCGATTGCGCCGTGCCAGCCTGCACACCCGGTGTCACTTCCAGCACATGGCAGCTCAGCCCCGCCGTAGCAGCCTCTGCGGCAAGCCGCGCCGCTACCTGTGCCACCGCCCAGGCGCACTCCACCGGCCCCTGGCCCGCGCTAACTTGTAACCACACCTCCTTCTGGTTCACGCTTACCTCCTCACCTTGTAGGTCACGACGGGCTTCATAGTCGCTAGCACCTCGGCTAAGCCAGCCTGCACCAAGTCATCGATCACGATCTGGATATTCTTGTACGCCTGAGGCGCTTCCTCATACAGCAGCGCTTTGTCTTCACAAATTACAGCGCTACCCAAGGCGGTGCGGGTCAGGTCCTTCGGCGAAAAACGCTTTTCCAGACGCCCACGACTATCGGCCCGTGACCACTTACGTCCAGCGCCATGCGCCAACGAGTAGGCGCTCTGCGGGCTGGGGTTTACCGGCGCCACCACGTAAGACAGCGCTCCCCGGGATCCGGGAATCATCACCGGTCCTCCCGTGGAGGGCGCTGCCCCCTTGCGATGGAGCCAGCAGCTACAAGCCCCCACCGACACCTCTTCCACAAAGTTGTGGCATAGGTCCAGAACGCGCTCGCCCTCCGCACGCAGGCATTGCAGCATACGCTCCGCGATCAGTTCCCGATTCGCCTGCGCCCAACGGCACGCATGGTCATGCGAGCCAAGATACGCCTTGGCTTCGGGAGACGAAACGTCCAGCCCCCCCGCACGAAACTGCGCCACGTGTTCCCGCAGAATGGCTTCGCCATAACCACGAGAACCGCTATGCACACACAGATAGATGGAACCCTGCTGCATGCCATATCGCGCAGCCTTGTCACTTTCTATGGATTCCACTTGCTGTAGTTCCGCAAAGTGGTTCCCACTACCAATGGTGCCGAGCGACGTTTCGAAACCTGTGGGCGCAATCCCACGCCGCTCCAGATAGTCCGCGGCATTCCCCGTCCACGGGCCATCCAGGTTCCGTAGACGGTCCACGTATAATTCCCGACGCATGGGTTTGACGTCCAGACTGGTGCGCCATAAACCGATACCACAACCGATATCGTTTCCCACCAGCGCGGGATAAACACGTTGTTCAATGGCAAAGGCGGAACCGATGGGGCTCCACTTGCCGGGATGCAAATCAGGCAGACCAACAGCGAGTTTCACGCCCGGCAACGCTGCAGTGCGTTCCAGTTGGCGTACAGCCTCACCTTCGATCCAATTTGCGGGAGATGCGATGATACGCAGCTCCGGATGATTCTCAGTAGACAAACAATTCCCTTTATAGTGACTGCGGAGCATCGGTCATCAGACACACCTTCCCCAAGCCACATGGCATTGCATTCGCGCAGACCCGAAGGACACACGCAGAGGCGTCAACGCCGTAGCGATTCGTTTCGATGTAGATGGGGAGTCAGACAATACGCTGACGCAGGGGCCGACAACCGGAGTCGCAGTGGTTGGGTCGATTACCGAAAGGGTGGGCTAGCAGGAACGGAGAAGAGACCGGCCTTGAAGCGCACCGAAACCACAGCGGTTGGTTGCAAGCATTTCAGATGTGATTAGGCGCATAGCGTCTCCTTTCCTCAAAAGAAGGTAACATTGGGCGCGGAGACTGTCAACGGGTGGGTTAAGACCAAACGGACAATTCACGCGCTGTGCAGGCCAACACGCACAACGCGATGGCCTGCACGATGCACCATGGAGTCGTTCTACCTCTTGCTCTACGTCAGGGATCTTCAACATCACGCCGTGGGAATCGTGCCACCGTCAATCACATATTCGGTGCCGGTGATGGTGGTGGCGCGTGGTGAAGCTAGAAACGCGATCAGGTTGGCGACCTCAACCGGCTTGGACGGGCGTCCGATGGGAATGCCGCCCAGCGCCTGCATGATGATCTGCTTACCGCCCTCATAGTCGGTGCCAGCTTGCTCGGCCAATCGTTCGGCCAGCGCAACCGATGCCTCGGTCTCGATCCACCCCGGCGAGACCCGGACAACGCGCACACCCTGAGGGCTCACCTCTTTCGACAGGCTCTTGCTGTAGGTCGATAAAGCAGCCTTTGCCGCGGCATAGGCGGTAGTCGATTCCGGCAGAGGCAACGCGCTTTGAATCGAAGTCACATGGATGATGACACCCGCCCCCTGCAACAACATGCCGGGAAGCAAAGCCCGATCAAGGCGAACAGCCGGAAAGAGATTGAGAGACAATTCCCGATTCCACTCGTCGTCATCGAGCGCCGCGAACCCTCCACCCGGCGCGGACGAGCCGCCGAGGACATGCACGATGACATCGACGCCGCCAAGGCGACGATTCACAGCGTCCACCACCACTTCGCAGCCCTCGGCGGTTGTCAAATCAGCTGCCACAAACAAGTCTTCCGGAAACGGCGTCCCATCAAGCAGCGTGTCGGGACACGTGCGCGCCGTTGTCAGAACCCTGGCCCCTAAGCTGAGAAAAAGTCTGACCGTGGCGGCGCCCACGCCTTTGGTTCCGGCAGTAATCAGAACACGTCGATCTTTCAATTCCAGATCCATGTACATTCGCGAATCTCCCATAGGCAAATCTTGTCGCAACCCGGCGAAACAGGGCGCCCGCCGCTTGGCGTCATCCACACAGTGCCCTGAATTACTTGCCCTATCGTGATTCTCGATCTAAACTAACCATTCGACAAGAACGCACAAAAAAGTAAGTCACTTACCATGCGCAAAACCTATACCCCGTCCACAGCCGCCGTCGGCGTGGAGGAAGTCTTGAAACTACTGGAAGGACGATGGAAGCTCATCATCCTTTTCCATCTTTTTGGTGGCCAGATACAGCGCTATTCCGACTTCGAGAAATTGATTCCGGGTATCTCCCAGAAGATGCTGGCGCAGCAGTTGCGTCAACTTGAGGCAGATGGCATCGTGCTACGCAAGGTTTATCTGCAGATTCCCCCCAAAGTGGAATACCGCCTCAGTCCATGGGGACAGGCCTTGTGTCCGGCACTGGATGCCTTGCTGACATGGGCGGAGCAGAAGGATGTCCTGCATGCGGACGGACCGTCATCGGAAGAGTGACTGCCCGAAGCGCATACCCTATCGGTGAGAAACGCTCTGGATACGCCCGGGTGTTTGGCGTATTGCGACCGTTCAGCGGTTCAAAGACGCCGCCAAAGCCCGTTCCGTATCACGATAGCCCTGCTCAATCCAGCGTTCGGCGTTCCCACGCTGCCAAATCATAAAATCCCGCATGGTTCCCAACGGCGCAGGCGGCGTGATGCGGATCACCTTCTGTTGTGGTTCCTTTGTATGATGGCCGCTTACCCGGCGCATCCAGCGGCTCATGTGGCGTGCTCCTGGAATGGGTGGCTGTGGCACCAGATTCACGGCAATGATGCGCTCACAACCCATGCGCTCTGCCGCCCACAACGGCAACGCCTGCATCAGACCGCCATCCGTGTAGGTCACCCCGTCGAACTGGTAGTGCGGATAAAGAAAAGGCATGGCGCAACTGCCCGCCAGGTGATGCCAAGTGATATCGTCATCGGTAAAAAGCTCTGGACGAAAGGGCCGCAGCCGCGTCAACACCGCGCCGTAGCGACAACGCGGACGATAGGCAGCAAAAATATCCTGCACCCATTCGGCCAGATAGCCGGCATCCAGAAAGCCCGAACGCAGCCCCTGCGGCCAGCGCAGACGAAATCGCCCGGCGGGTTCCAAATGCAGCCACCGATCCGCGAGTTCCTGCGGACGGATGCCGCCCGCAATCGCCCAGCCATTCAGGGAACCCACACTGGCGCCAATCACCAGGTCGACCGGTTCCCGCTCCGCCAATGCCTGCCAGACCCCCGCCTGGTAGGAGCCATACATCGCGCCTGCCGAAAGCACCAGCGCCGTCCTTGGCCTGTTGACCGCTGATTGCTGCGCGATGGACTGCTGGTTCATGGGCTGCGACATATGCTTGGCTGCAAAACTCTAGATGTGGCGAACCGGCAATCTGGCGCGTTTTCTTTGCGTTGGCAAGAGGGCTCGCTACACTAAACGAAACCAACCCTGCCCGTGGAAGTGACTATCGTGAGAAGCAAATTCCCGCCACGCCTCGATTCTATCTCCCTGTTCCCCGGCATCGTATTCCTACGTTGTCTGATGTTGTTACTCTGCATGATGGTTTCGCCTCTCATGTCCCAAACCAGTTCCTCCATCCCCCTGAAGCGCCTGCCAGAGCAGGGACGCGCCATGGTCATCACCACGCACGGCGTCGTTGGCGCTAGCCAAACCCTTGCCGCTGCCGCTGGCGCAAAGGTGCTGGAAGAAGGCGGCAACGCCATTGACGCCGCCATCGCCGCCAACGCCGTCATGGGCCTGGTAGAACCGGAAAGCAACGGCATCGGTGGAGACCTCTTTGCCTTGGTCTACATCGCCAAGGAAGACAAGCTCTATGCTTTAAACGCAAGCGGTTGGAGCCCCAAAGCCATGACGCGCGAAGCCCTCGTGGCCCGCGGCCACCGTAAGATGCCCGAAACCGGCATTGATTCCGTTACCGTTCCCGGAGCCGTGGCTGGCTGGCATGCCCTTCGTGATCGCTTTGGTTCCCTACCCTTCAAACGCATTCTTGCCCCCGCCATTCACTACGCCGAGACCGGCTTTCCTGTCACGGAATTGATCGCCGGTGACTGGAGCGACAAAGACAACATCGCCAAGATTTCCAAACAGAGCCATTCCCGCGACACCTACCGGCCGGGCGGCAAATCCCCGCAGATCGGCGACATCTTCCGGAATCCGGATCTGGGAAAAACCTATCGGCGTATCGCCGACAAGGGTCGTGACGGCTTCTACACCGGACCCAACGCGGATGCCATTGTGCAGCTGATGCGTGAAGAAAAGGGCCTGCTCGCCGCCGACGATCTACGGGACTTTCAGCCGGAATGGGTAGACCCGATCCAGACTACCTATCGCGGCTGGACAGTCTACGAAGTGCCTCCCAACACCCAGGGCATCGCCGCTCTAATGATGCTGAACATCATGGAGCGTTTCCCCCTGAACGAAATGGGACACAACAGTTCGGAAGCACTCCACGTCATGATCGAGGCGAAGAAACTCGCCTACGCCGACATGCTGGAACAGGTGGGCGACCCGCGCGGCGCAAAAATCCCCGTGAAGCAGATGCTCTCCAAGGAATACGGAGCCCTGCGCGCCAAACAAATCGATATGGATTCCGCCCAGTGCGCGCCGTCTCCCCTAGAGCTTTCGCACATCACTTCCCTGCCCGGCGCGGATACCATCTATCTGACCGCGGCGGACAAAGACGGCAACATGGTCTCCCTCATCCAGAGCATCTATCTGGGTTTTGGCAGCGGCTTGGTCGCCCCAGGAACTGGCTTTGTTATGCACAATCGTGGCGGACTCTTCACACTGGACGAAGGCAAAACGAATACCGTTGGCCCCCGCAAACGCCCCTTGCACACCATCATTCCCGCATTCATGCGTAAAGACGACGTGAAGGTAACCTTCGGCATCATGGGGGGCTGGAACCAGGCCCAAGCGCACGCTCAGTTTGTGTCGAACCTGGTGGACCACGGACTCAACGTGCAATCCGCGCTGGAATCACCCCGCTTCACCAAACGCACCTTCGGCGGCTGTGACGTGGAAATTGAAACCCGTGTGGCGCCGTCTGTTCTGAATGACCTGAAGAAACGCGGCCATGCCTTGCACGCCAGCAAGCCCTTCGATTCCTTCGTAGGGAATGGACAGGCTATTTTGCGGAACGAAAAAGGTGTCCTATTCGCGGGAAGTGATCCACGCAAGGATGGCGCAGCCGTTCCGGCCAGCCCGAAATGGTAACGATGCCGCTACCCCCAAGGCTCCAGTTCTAGGCCATAGCACGATAAGCACGTACAGGCTTTCTACACCGAGCGGAAACCTGGCCATCGTCAATCAGAAGCGGGCCATCACCGTACATCCACACGGCGATGGCCCACTTCTTGCGTTTTCCTTGAATCCTTACCGTTTTGACTTGCAATCAGCGCCGCCAAATCAGACAATAGACTCGTAAAGACTGAAAGGTCAACATACGCACGATGCAGAGCGAGTGTTGAACGATTGGAGATTGCCATGGCCCACGTGATTGTTGCTGATCGTTGTACGAAGGACAACTTGTGCCAGGAATCCTGCCCGGTAGCCTGTATTGCGCCGGAAGTGGGAGACGAACGCTACGAGACGGTCGACAGTCTGTTCATCGACCCGGAAACCTGTACAGATTGCGCCGCATGCGTAGCGGTTTGCCCCAGCGATGCCATTTTCGAAGAAAGTGACGTACCTGCGGAGTTCACCGACGCAGTAGCGGTGAATCGCGCTTACTTTAACTAGAGTTTTCTTCAACCAAGGGAACGCAGTCATCGGGTACCTCCTCCTTTCACGAGAAAGTGTGTCCCTTCGTTGAAGCAGAGGCCGTTTCAGACCGGCCCTGGCAGACCGGCATCTCCTTCGAGCTTCGAGGCGCCGGTCTTTTTTTATTTCAACGAATACATGCGCCGAATCGCTCCTGCGAGATGTCTTGGCGTTTATGGCAGAAACGGAGCCCAATCGTCCATCCCCAACCCTGCGGTGATCGAGAATCCGCCGTCTACCGGCAACGCCACACCCGTGATGAAGTTGGAAGCTGGCGAAGCCAGAAACACGGTGGCCGCCGCGATGTCTGCCGCCTTTCCATAACGTTTTGCCGGCGTAAGGCCCAGAATGCGAGTCCCTAGCGGCGTGGCAAACAGAGCCTCGGTGGAATCCGTCTTGTACCAACCGGGCAGAATCGCGTTCACTTGGATGTCGTAGCGCGCAAAGTCCACGGCAAGGGAACGCGTCAGACCCAGCACTGCCGTTTTTGCCGTCGCGTAACCCCCAGCCACTGGCGAACCGAACAGCGAGTACATAGACCCGATGTTCACGATCTTCCCGCCCTCTGCCCGAGCCATCATCTCTCGCGCAACCGCCTGCGCGCACAAATAAGAACCGGTAACATGGGTCTGCAACACCGCATCGAAGCGTTGCTTCTCCACATCAAGCGCCTGCCCTACCTCCACGATGCCCGCGCAGTTCACCAGGATATCGATACGCCCGAATTCCGCCTGTGTCGACTGCACAACGGCGTCCACGGATTCCTGCTGCGTGACATCCAGCGGATACACGGCATCCAGTTCGCCTCGCACGCTCGCATTCTTCGCGGCGTTCCGCCCGCCAACAGCCACCTTGGCCCCGGCAGCGCGGAGTCCTCGGGCGATCATCAGCCCTAACCCACCATTGCCGCCAGTTACCAGCGCCACTCGACCTTGCAGCGAAAACGTCATCTCCACGCGGTTCAACCTCCTGCGCTTGTGCGAGCAACCACAGCCAGACGCCCGAAATTCACATTGCGTATCAGTCGCGAAGCAACGGACGCCAAAAACAAAAGCGCGCTGAACAAGCCTTGGCCGCTCAACGCGCTATCTTTTAAGTATAGCAAACCCGGAAGCAGCATTCTGGGCAAGCGCTCCGTTTTTTGCAAATTTACCCAAAAAAGTTCGACTACGGGGAATAATCACCTTACGCAGGCCGACCTTCGCGGCGAAAATCGTTGTTTCCGGAAAAATTGCGGCGGCTACGGATCGAAGGTCAGCAATTTCATACTCGATTGTCTTGTTTGTATAATAGACAAATGCGACTGCGGCTTGAGTTGGAAAGTTCCGGACGGCTCCATTGCGAATTGGAGGATGGCACACAAAATGTGGCCTTCAGCGCCTATGATGGAGCCGCTTCTTTGGCAGTCTTGCGAGCGGCCTCCGAAGACCTGCGGCGCGATGGTGTGGGCGAGTGTTTTTGGCAAATGGCCCGAGGGGAATACCGCTTGCTCTTCCGGCGCATCGAAAACGACAAGGTGCGCCTCGTCGTGCTGTGGGCCAACGGCACGGTCACCGGTTGGGAGCACGTCTTCTGGACCGAATGCCCCTATCCCGTATGGCAGCTGGAAGTCTCCCGCGAACTGGCGCAGACCGTGGCCCTACCGTAACCCCAGCGTGTGCTCGCTAACCGTCCAGCAGACTCAAATCGTCATTGATTTCATACACGCGGTCTTCCGCATTCTGGATCTTTGCGGCGTCGCCAGCTTCCCGTGCGGCCTTCAGGCGAGCTTCTGCCTTGTGCAGCTTCTTGGTCAATTCGCGGCGCTGCGTTTCGATATCGTTTGCGGCATTGCCAGCGGACCGCTTCGCGGAAGTCGCACGCCCCGTTTCCACACGCGCGGGCTCCTGACGAACAGGCTGTGGCCGAGCAACGATTGGAGCCGCCACCTCAACAGGCGCTGCCGCTGCACGCAAAGGGGCCGTGCGAGCCGGGGCCGTACGTATCGATTCAGAACGCGCGGATTCCTTAGAAACCGTTGGCTTTACCACCGATACGGGAACGGAGGCATCCGGCCGAGCCACGCTCGCTGTCTTCCGAACCGGTGGCCGTGTTTTGCCGCGCTTGGCGGGCTTCGGGTTGGCAGGAAACTTGACCGCTTGCCCGAAGTCATCCCAAAGGTCCTGCTGCACCTGTTGGGCTTCCCGAATCAGTTCATGAAAGCGGTCGACGAGACACCCCTGGGCACGAGCCTTCAGGGATTCTCCGTTCTCTTTCCAATTGCGATAGGCGGCCAACACTTCAGCGGCCACGTTGCGGTCTGCATCTGCCATTTGTAATTCCATCGGTAGCCCGTGGCTGCCTCCCGCGACGCGGGGCCATGCAAGGCTTCCGACACCAACGATACTACCCGTGCGCCAGGTACATCAACCATCCAGCGCCCACAAGTGTGGCCACAAAATAGGCAAAGCAGCGAAGACCATAGCGCAGACGGGTCGCATCGGTATCCCGGCTGACAATGCCCAACACCACGGACATGAAAAAAGAAAACAGCAGCGCTGCTTCGAAGTGGGATAGCACCAGTTTCGGCATTGTCGGCGATTCACGAACCGGGACCCTGGCCCGGCCGGATGTCTTCCCTCCGTTGTGGGTGACGGCGAGGCATTCAGCGGCCCCACCGCAGTTTTCTGCTTTGTGTCAGTCTTTCTTTCTCAGGGAAACGGGTCAGTCTTTCTTTCCCGTGGAAATTTCGTAGGCATCCACCATGGCCAGCACATTCAGCAAGCCAGCCGCCGCAAGAAACACGGAACCGTAGTCAAAACCCATTCCCGTTTCTTCACTACCCTGGTAACCGAACGAAACCGCCAGCAGATAGGGCAATCCATTCAACAAATTACACAGAAAACCACCGGTATTGATGAGCGTCGTGATCAGGTCACCGAACTTCGGCGTAAACACGGTGCCGCGCATCATCAGGCCGAAGAGGTACATGAAGGTAACGGCCCCAAACAGGAAGGCCCCACGCCAAGTACGGCCCAACAGCAGATGGCCGCCTCCGGGCACAAGCCAACCGAACAACACACATCGCAGCCAGGGTTTCATCACTTCAATCCAGAACCATTCCTCGGGTCAACCGGCATGCGCCAGCTACCGGCTAGCACATGCGCACGCACGGCGACTTCGAGTGCGCCCGTGCATCGTCCAGGTCAACCACCTCATGCTAGCACGCCTGATTCCAATCACTTCCCTGCCCGGCTCAGTCGGGGTGCTCTTGATCGCGGGCGGGCTTATACCGGTGGACTTCAGCCTCCAGCGCTCGTACGACGCCGTCCCCGCTATGATCCTCAGCTTCAAGAGCTACTGAAAACCCGTGCATTTGCAGCGCAGCAGAGGTCGCCGGTCCGATGCTGAGGCAGTACGCTTGGCGCGCCAGCGCTTCCCCGCCCGCCGCAAGCAAGTTCTTCACCGTGGATGCGCTGGTAAACAGCACCCAATGGGGAACCCAGGGCTCCTCACACAGAGCCGTCAGCGTTGCGGGGGCTCCCGCTGGCAGTCCAGTTCGGTACGCCTCTACCAGATCCACACGCGCGCCCAGGCCCTGCAGAGTCTCCAGCGCCACATCGCGGGCCACAGCAGCCCGGGGAAATAGCACCCGTTTGCCAGCCATTTTCAGAGGCGCAAAGGCATCAAGCAGTCCTTCGGCGACATAGCGCTCCGGCATCAACCGGACTGGGATATCCGCAGCTTCCAAAACACGCCGCGTCGCGGGGCCAATGGCGCAGACCGAAACCCGACCATCCCGCAGCGGAGCCAAATCCACATCCAAAGACTTCACACGACCCAAGACGCTGCGCACCGCGTTGCTACTCGTGAACAGCAGCCAATCGTAGGAGGCCAGATTGCGTAGGCCGTCATCCAACGGGGCGGCGTTAAGTGGAGCCTGAATCTCCAGCAGCGCCACGTGCCGCGCATCGGCTCCTCGGGTTCGCAACGCATCGAGCAGTTCCGCTTGCTGGCCTTCCGGGCGCAACAACAACACGCGCAGCCCGGAAAGGGGCAATGATTCCTCTTGCCGCGACCGTGGAGGTAGTTCTTGGTGGCTCACGCGTTCCCTTCCTGCGCCGAGTTTACGGTCATACATGGACCTTATGCGCTAGCAGAGGCGCCCCTGGAGCTACCAACATCGTCGGGCGTATGTCCCAATGCCGCCTGCGCCATGATTTCTGCAGCCTCTGACGCCAGCAGCGCCTCCGCCACCGTCTTTCCTAATTGCACCGCGTCCGCGGCGGCAGCAGAGCTCTCCCGGTAAACGCGTCGCAGCCCGTCAGGCGAAACCACCACCGCACGCAAATGCAGGGCATCGCCTTCCGCCACGGCAAAAGCGCCTAGCGGCACTTGGCAGCCACCACCCAGGTTTTCCAGCAAAGACCGTTCCGCGTCCACAGCGGAAGCCGACGCAGCGTCGTGAAGCGTCTTTGCGGCATCAAACCCAGCACCTTCCAGCCGCGTTTCAATGGCCAGCGCGCCTTGGGCCACGGCGGGCAGAAAGCGTTCCGGAGCCAGATACTCGCCGATGTACTGCTGCAGACCCAGGCGTGTCAGACCGGCGCTCGCCATCACCAAGGCATCGTATTGCCCTTCTTCCAGCTTGCGCAGACGTGTATCCACGTTGCCCCGCACATCTAGCACTTCCACATCCGGACGCAGCGCCCGCAATTGGGCCGCACGCCGCAGGCTCCCGGTGCCCACACGGGCGCCCTTGGGAAGCGTGTCGATGGTTCCGCCGACCAAGGCATCGCGGGGATCTTCCCGCTGCGGCATAGCCGCGATCGTCAGCCCGTCGGGCAACGTGGTCGGCAGATCTTTCAGGCTATGCACGGCCAAATCAATGGAGCCCGCGAGAAGTGCCTCTTCGATTTCTTTGGTGAATACGCCCTTGCCACCGATGCGGGCCAACGGCACATCCAGAATCTTGTCGCCCGTGGTCTTGATGATGACGATTTCCGCCGCGTGACCACGCTTGGCCAGTTCCGCCTTCACCCATTCCGCTTGCCACAGGGCCAATTTCGAGCCTCGCGAACCAATACGCAACGTCACCGAACCACCTGCACTACTCAATGCTCTACCTCATGGTGATCAGGAAGCGGAGCAGCTTCCATCGTGTCGCCTGGCTCCGAAAACGCGCCTAGTTTTGGCTTGACGGTTGGCAACTCCGCGGCTGTCGGCGCTTCCACATCGGAACCCCGCTCGTCCAGAGCAAACGCACGCCGCATGGCATCCAACACTTCCACCCCTTCAGATTGCACGGCAGACCGGCGTATCTCCGCGATGGGACCATGGGCAATCTTCGCGACGATGCTGCGAGTCAGGTACTCGATAGCCTCTTCCTGCTCCCGGCTCACTGGCCCCAGCTTGCGGCGCAGGCGTTCCATCTCTGATTGGCGAATCTGTTCCAGGCGATCTTGCAGGCGGGCAATGGTGGGGCCAGCTTCCCGTGCCCGCAGGCGACCAACCGCCTTTTCTACCTCTTCCCGCACAATCTCTTCGGCGCGGTCAGCACGGGCTTCCCGTTCCTTCAGATTGTCTTCCACCACCTTCTGCAGGTCGTCAATGTCGTACAGAAAGACTTGGTCAAGGCTGTGGACACTCGGCTCCACGTTACGGGGAACGGCAATATCAATCAGGAAGGTGGGCTTGTGCCGCCTTACCTCCATCACACGCTTCATCAATGCCTCGGTAATGACGTAATGCGGAGCCGCGCTGGACGTGATGATGATATCCATCTCCGGCAGGCGTTTCTCCATCTCCTCATAGCGAATGCTGACGCCGTGGAAGACAGACGCGATCTCCACCGCCCGGTGGTAGGTGCGGTTGGTGACGAAGATGTGTTCCGCCCCAGCTTGCCGCAAATGGCGCGCTGCCAGTTCGCTCATCTTGCCCGCGCCCAGAATCAGAACACGTTTGCCGCGCAACTGACCAAAAATGCGTCGAGCCAGCTCCACAGCCGCAAAACTGATCGACACCGCGTTTTCGCCAATGCCGGTCTCCGTGCGAACCCGCTTCGCCACCTGGAAGCTGCGCGTCGTCAGCATATCCAGGGCGCCATGCAGAGCACCAATCCCCTTGGCCACCCCGTACGACTGTTTCAACTGCCCCAGAATCTGCGGCTCGCCCACCACCATCGAATCTAGACTTGCCGCCACCCGGAACAGGTGACGCAAACTATCCCGGCCATGCAGAGTGAAATAGTGCTCTGCGCTCGGAGAACGACCGCCAACGGCGATGCTGCTCCAAAAACGGTGCAGCACGTCCGCGCCGGAAACGCCATCCCGCAACACCGCCACAGCCTCCGAACGATTACAGGTGGAAAGCACCAGGCACTCTTCCACTTCCTCCATCGCGCTCAGTCGTTTGCAGGCCTCCGGCAACGCATGCGCGTCCAGCGCAAGCGTCTCTCGCACCTCAACGGGCGCAGTGCGGTGACTCAGGCCCATTACCCACAGATTGATTGGGGTTTGGCTCATTGGCGTAGCACCGTCGCCACGCCGGCGTGGGTTATCCAGGTGATTGCGCAACTGCCGACCGCCACTAGCGCGAGGTATGCGGCTTTGCGCCCTCGCCAGCCGGATGCCAGACGCAGATAAAGTAATGTCAGGGCGACAAACCAGGTCGCAATGGCAATCAGAATCTTCTGCTCGCTGATCCAGCGGATGCCGCTTTCCTGCGACGCCCACACAATCCCCAGCACTAACCCTGCTGTCAGAAAGGCAAATCCCAACCCCAGCGCCCGCCCGATGATGCTGTCCAGAGTCAACAATGGCGGAATGCTGTCTTCCTGAGTCGGAAGGCGCTTTTGTTTGAGTTGGCGTTCTCGCCATAAATAAAACATCGACACGGCCGCCGTGACCAATAGGCCTGCGTAGCCCAACATCACGCACGCTACGTGTGTGATGAGCCACGCATCCCTTAAGGACCCAAGTTTCCACGCAGGGTAAACACCTGATGCGCTTCCCGTAAGCGTCATCAGGGCAACAACCGGCATCAGCAGCAGGGCCAGCCCCTCAAACCGGTAAACGCGGTGGCACACCACCACGACCGTGGCCAAAACGAACCCTAGCAAAGAAATCGCTTCGAAAAAATTACTGGTGGGGAAACTTCCAACCGCGAGCACTTCAAGCACTAAGGCGACCAAATGAAAGGTCATCCCCATCACAAAGGAGACCATCGCCCCTCGGAAATTGCCCTGACGGAGACTATTGACCTGCCCCCGCAATACGGAAAGAAGGGCGACAATCAGACCCGGCAAATAGAGCAATGCAGCCACACGAAGCCATACGATGCTCGTTTCCTGCAAGCTGCCAGTTATCCCTTCCGCAATGAAATGCTCCCTTTAGTATAACTTCCCGTTCCCGACAGGGCGCTTCGGGCGGCATCTGCGACATTTGGCCTCACCCCTTGGCGCAGCAGAGCCGGCAGGTCATTCGTTGGCTGTATGCATCACAGATCCTGGGTTGGATTACAATCTACGAATCGAACCCCTCCGTGGAAACCTGCCCGTGCTCCGGGATTGTTTGCAGTTCCACTGAAAATGGCGTTCTGGATCTCCGTTCCGGATTCCTTTTATGTCAACCACCCAACGCCTTGTCTCTCTCGACGCTTTCCGAGGCGCCACCATCGCCGCGATGATCTTCGTCAACAACGCGGGCAGCTTCAAGCCAACCTATGAACCCCTGAAGCATGTCCCGTGGCATGGATGGGTCTTCGCGGATTGCATCATGCCGTCTTTCCTTTGGATTGTCGGCGTGGCCATGACTTTGTCTTTCGCCAAGCGCGTCGAACGCGGCGATTCCAAGTCCGCCCTCATGATGCACTCCGTCCGCCGGGGCGCCATCATCATCGCTCTGGGATTGTTCCTCTACCTGATCCCCGATTTTGATTTCGCCCACATGCGCATTCCCGGGGTGTTGCAGCGTATCGGCGTCTGTTACATCATCTGCTCGGCAATCTTTCTATACAGCACCTGGCGCGGTGTTTTGGGCTGGCTGGTGGGATGTCTGGTCGCCTACTGGCTGATGATGACGCTTATCCCGGTTCCCGGCTACGGCCCCGGCGTGTTAACGCCCATGGGCAACTTCGCGGGTTATGTGGACCGGCTCTTCCTGCACGACCACATGTGGCGCTCGTCCAATGAGTGGGATCCGGAAGGGATTCTTTCCACCATCCCCAGCATCTCCACCATGTTACTCGGTGTCATGGTGGGCTATCTGTTGCGTTGGATTCCTTCCCGGGAAAAGGCAGCAGGATGGATCTTCTTCAGCGGGGCCTGTCTGGTCTTTCTCGGTTCCTGGCTGGACCATTTCATGCCCATCAACAAGATGATCTGGACGGTCAGTTTTGCCGTATTGATGGCGGGCATCTCGTCCCTCACCTTTGCCGCCTTCTACTGGATGGTTGACGTCGTGGGCAAGCAGCAGTGGGCAAGGCCCGCCGTCATTCTGGGCATGAACGCCATCACCGTGTATATGTTCGCGAGCATCCTCGAAGGCATGCTGATCGACCTGAAGATCATCCCCTTCGCCGGTGAGATGATCTCGCCGCATCGCCTGATGGATGCCTATGTGCTCTCGCCGATCTTCGGAACGGAGATGACTTCGGTGATTTATTCCGGAGCCATGGTGTTGATTGCCTACGCCCTGGCCCTGTTCATGTATCAGCGGAACTGGTTTGTCCGCGTCTAGGGGGGGAACGCCTTCCCTTGAAGGCACGACAACAGGGAATTGGTCAAAAAAATGGTGATGGCGGAGTGGAGGCTTCCCCGAGGGCGAGAAGCAGGAGGAGAGGGCAGATGAAGGCCCCACAACACTCCGCCAAGACTGATCCACACGGTTGTGGAACCCCGCGTGGTCTGTGGCGAGAGAGGACGCTGGCAGCGTTGCATTCCCTCTCTCGCCCGAACACAAGGAACGTTAGTCGAGAATCTTCTCGTGCTGTTGCCATAGAATCGGGGATCGGTTCAACCGGCTCAGCAGCAGATGAAACTCGTGCAAAAATTCCTTGGGCAACTTGTCATAGAGCTTCAGGAACAGCTCCTCGTGGCTCAATACTTCTTCTTTCCACGATTCGCGATCCACTTCCATCAGTTCTGAAAACTTCTCAAAGCTGAAGTCCAACCCTTCCAACTCCAAATCCTCGTAACGCGGCATCCAGCCCACCGGGCTTTCAATGGCGTATGCGCCGCCATGCACGCGATCAACAATCCACTTCAACACACGCATGTTCTCGCCAAAGCCCGGCCACAGGAACTTGCCTTCCGCACTCTTGCGGAACCAATTGACGTGGAAGATACGCGGCGGATTGGGAATGTGGCGGCCAATATTCAGCCAATGGTTGAAGTATTCCGCCATGTGATAGCCGCAGAAGGGCAGCATCGCGAACGGATCGCGGCGAACCTTGCCCAGCGTTCCCGCCGCTGCCGCCGTCATTTCCGAACCCATGGTAGACGCAATATACACGCCATGCGACCAGTTGAATGCCTGGAACACCAACGGCACCTTCGTCATACGTCGGCCACCGAAAATGAAGGCGCTGATGGGCACGCCATTCGGATCTTCCCATGCCGGGTCAATTGTCGGGCACTGTCCCGCAGGCGCTGTGAAACGTGCGTTGGCGTGCGAGGAAACGCGACCACAATCCGGCGTCCAATCCTGCCCCTTCCAATCGATCAGGTGCGCGGGCGGCGTGTCCGTCATGCCTTCCCACCACACGTCGCCATCGTCGGTCAACGCTACGTTGGTGAAGATGGAATTCTCTTTGCAGGATTCCATCGCGTTCGGGTTCGACTCGTAGCTGGTTCCTGGCGCAACCCCGAAGAAACCATACTCCGGATTGATGGCGTGTAAGCGGCCATCCTCGCCGGGCTTGATCCAGGCGATGTCGTCACCGATCGTCCAAATCTTGTACTCGCTGAATTGCTTTGGAGGAATCAGCATCGCGAAGTTGGTCTTACCGCACGCGCTGGGGAAGGCGGCCGCCACGTAGGTCTTGTGACCCTTCGGATCTTCCACCCCAAGAATCAGCATGTGCTCTGCCATCCAGCCCTCATCGCGAGCCATGTTGGAGGCGATGCGCAGCGCAAAGCACTTCTTACCGAGCAATGCATTTCCGCCGTAGCCAGATCCGTAGCTCCAAATGCTGCGATCTTCTGGGAAGTGCACAATGTATTTGTTCTCGGCATCGCAGGGCCACGGCACATCAGCTTGTCCGGGTTCCAGCGGCATGCCCACCGAGTGCAGACACGGAACAAATTCGCCCTTCTCACCCAGAACATCCAGCACCTTCTGTCCCATACGGGTCATGATGCGCATGTTCACGGCAACATACGGGGAATCTGTCACTTCCACCCCGATGTGCGCGATATGGGAACCAATCGGACCCATGCTGAACGGAATCACATACATCGTTCGCCCGCGCATGCAGCCAGCGAAGAGCTTCAGCAACTTTGCCTTCATCTCTTCGGGATTCATCCAATTGTTGGTTGGACCCGCATCTTCGCTACGGCGGCTGCAGATATAGGTTCTGTCTTCCACGCGAGCAACGTCGCCAGGGTCCGAACGGCAAAGATAACTGTTCGGACGTTTCTCCTGGTTCAATTTGATGAACGTGCCCGATGCGACCATCTCCTGACACAGACGGTCGTATTCTTCTTGAGAGCCATCACACCAGTGCACCTTGTCTGGTTTACAGAGAGCGGTTAACTCTTCAACCCATGCAAGCAACTTGGTGTTTGTTGTTTTCGCGGTCTCTTGAGTCTCCATGGTGGTCATGTCGTATGCTACTACCTTTATTTGGATCGCGTGCCGGAACGCATCGTTTCAGAAGCGGATACGTGACATAAAGATCTGAGTGTCAGTTTCAGACCTTAAACCCTTGTTTTGGTCGAAACCGGTCCTCGTATCCAAGCAGCATCGTCCATGGCCGGCGAAGGTATCTGGACGCTCCCGCTGATTACGTCTAAATTATACCAGCGTGTCTGAATTTATCCAACCCTTATAGGGTCGATTTCCATCCGCCTCCGCAATCATCCCTTTTCAGCGACGCCGCCAAGAGCCACGTAGTATGGAAATACCCCTTCTTTTTATGGAACTCGTGATTGCACTATTCGCGCTGTTGGCTGGTATCGTTCTCGGCGCTGCCCTGGTCTGGCTGCTACAACGAAATCAGACACAACAGACCGTCCTGCAAGCCCAGGCGGAAAGCGCAAAATCCATCGCCGTCTATGAAGAGCGATTGCAGGCCCACGTCTCAAGAGAAGCCGCATTGTCGGCGGACCTTGCTCAATCCCAGCAAGGGACCCAGCAACTGCGTGCCGACGCCGAAAAAGCCATCGACACCATCCGTCAGGAAGCCGCCAACTACCGCGAGCACATTCTGCAATTGAAGGGAGAGCTACGCTTCGCGCAGGAACGAGCCGCCGAACGGGAACGCCTTCTCGCGGAAAGTGAAAAGCGCTTCTTCGAAAGTTTTGAAGCTCTCTCAGCGCGGGCTCTGAAGAACAACAACGAGTCCTTTCTGGAACTGGCCCGCACCGAACTGGGTAAGCAGCAAGCAGAAAGCCTGAAAGTACAGGAGCTGAAACAGAAGGAAATCGACGCCTTAGTGAAGCCGCTCGACGAAACCATGAAGAAGGTGGAAGAGCAGCTACGGAATGTCGAGAAAGAACGCGCCAGCGCTTATCAAAGTCTGGTCGACCGCGTGAAGGATCTTGGCGATACCCACACCGCTCTACGGCAGGAAACCGGTCGTCTGGTGAACGCTCTGCGTTCTCCCATCCATCGTGGCCGTTGGGGCGAAATGCAGCTACGTCGCGTGGTGGAACTCGCTGGGATGGTGGAGCACTGCGACTTTGAAACCCAGGTAAGTGTGCGCACGGGAATCGAAGCGTCCCTACGACCGGATATGGTCATTCGCCTCGCCGGGGGCAGAAGCATCGTGGTGGATGCCAAGGTATCGCTCGCCGCTTACCTGGACGCCGCGGAAACCGAAGACGACACGGCCAAACAACAACTGATGCAGCGCCATGCTGCTCAAGTCAAAGCCCACGTGCAAGGGCTCAGCAGCAAGGACTACTTCAAACTTTTCCAGGACACCCCGGAACTCGTAGTCGCCTTTCTGCCGGGGGAAAGCATTCTATCCGCCGCTCTCGCTCATGACCCCACGCTGATGGAATATGGCATGGAACGCAAGGTTCTGTTGACCACGCCCACCATGCTGATCTCCCTGCTGCGCACAGCCAGCTATGGATGGCGGCAGGAAAAGATTGCCGAAAATGCCCGGCAGATCAGCGAGCTCGGCAAAGAGATGTTCGATCGCCTGCGTGTCTTCACCGATCATTTCCAGAAGGTGAAACAAGGGCTCGATACTGCGCTGAGTTCCTACAACCGTGCAGCTGGATCGCTTGAATCCCGCGTGCTCGTCAGCGCCCGCAAGTTCCAGGAACTGGGAGCCGCTGGCGAGAAAGAAATCCCGACCCCGGAGCTGATCGAGATTCTCCCTCGCGATGTCCAAACGCCCACAGCCCAAGCGCTCGCCGCCGGTCGCGGTCTGCTCGACAGTGGCATCGGCGATGAAGACGCATCGAGCTAGTTCTGCACTGTCAGAATGACGAAGTAGGCTCCATCGCCGCTCATGGCATTGAGCTTTCCAACGACAACCGTCTCACCCGGCGCAATCTGTAAAGCCGTTTTTATGTCACTTAGCATTGAACCGTCAATGGTCTTGCCGTCCGCACCTAACGTAGGCCTTTTGTTGATGTTGTAGATGAAGCTACCAATCGAGACCACATCTCGGGCCACAACATCACGGATCGCGATGCCCTGCGAGCACTTAACGTTTGGATTTGCTGCGCAACCGGACAACTCCGTCATGGTCGTGAAGCTATCCCCGTTTGGCCCAATGACAGCGGGAATCGTGTCCAAGAGGCTGTAGGCCTTGTACGGAAAGATGCCTTGCAGCTCTTTAACTGCCGGCATCAGACGTCCTGGAATCGCACTGCCCGATAGTTCTCTCGCTTCGTTGTACGCAAGCACGACAGAGACCAGAAGTCGCGTTTCTTTCCCTTGCTCCCGATTCGCTGTCTCCTTTTCCAACGCTGCCAGCATAGTCGCAATGGCCTGCATCTGCTCACCAGTTCCCTTTGCCGCGAGAATCCTGGGGCTCACCGAAACAACCTGAAATTCCTTCTTCAGAATGCTCAGCAAGTCGGGCCGCACCGGCTCGCTCAATTCGAACACACGCATCGACGTTGATGCGGCGCTGACTTTCGCATCGTTTCCCTGTGTGTTTTCCTGCGCAACACCACCGCCCGTCGCTATAGCAAATCCAAGCACCAGCGCGGCGATTACTCGACATTTCCAAAGTTCTCGCATCATTCACCTCCGTCTTCCTTCGTTGCACCTTCCATCGTTTCGCTTTCCAGCAAATAGATCACGACCTTGGGGTTCTCGCTCCGCAACCGCAATCGACGAGAGCCATCCCTTTCCACCGAAATCTCCGTCACCTGATTCATGGCGTGTTGCCAGCCATGCGCAGACTCACCCTTCGTCACAGCAGTAGCAGTCACAGAAGATGGAGCCTCTCTGCGAGAACCAGCATTCTCTCTGGAGTACCCCTCGCGCCTTCGCTCCAGCCTCGGCAACCCCGGGCTTCGCAATTCATCGGGCGGCTCAGGATACCGACGCGCCACCCCATGCGACAGCAGAACCTCAGCGGTCAAAACCGCTGGCGGGAAACCTCGCGGCCCCCAAGTCGCATCCGGCAGCAGCAGCAACGCAATAACGACAACCGCTACAACCGCGCCAACCCCGCCGTATACCCAAACCCTTTCTTGAAACCAATCCCGTCCGTCCCACCATCCCCCGACACTCTTCCGCCGATCATCCTCCGCCCGCGCACGTTCCCGCACGTAGCGCCGTGTACGTTCCGCCGCACCCTCATCGGCCACGTCATCCCGCAGATCCATCAGTAAAGCTCTCTGCCGTTGCAATGCCCTGCGTAGCGCATCGGCTTCCGTCGCAGCGGGCGAGCCGCCATTCCTTTTGAACCGCCACCTCATGGATGTATCCCCCGTTGCTCCAACTCGCGCCTCAGCTTTAACCGTGCACGGCTCAGATGGGTACGCACCGTCACCGCAAACACCCGCATCGCAGAGGCAACATCGGCAATTTCCAATCCCTCGATGTCACGCAGCACAACCACCTCTCGCTCTTTGGGACTCAAGCATCCCAACGCCTGCTGCACTGCCTCTCGCAGCACCAATCGGTCTTCCGTGCCCACCTCGCCGTCGGCAGACCATGCGGCAAGTTCCATCGAAGCTGTTTCCGACTGCGCTTCCAGCCTGCGCCCCCGGCTGCGAGCCGCATTGACCGTCGTGCGGTACACCCACCCATGCAGCGCCTCCGGCTCCCGGATCTTCCGACCTGCGCGATAGAGTCGCCAAAACACGTCCTGCGCAGCCTCCTCCGCTTCCGAGCGGTTCCCCAACAAACGATACGCCACACGGAACACCTTCCCATGCATACGAAGCATCAGTGCATCGAAGGCATCGGGGTCGCCCTGCTGCCACGCACGCAGAAGTTCCACCAATGGATCCCCATCCCGGTCCCTGTCCCCGGACTGTTCCGATTGGCCAAGCCCGCCGATGACCGGGGATGCCGTATCGCCGCTGCTCAGCACCAACCAAAATGTCCTCACCTTCCACATGCGTCTGACTTCTATGACTCCGACTTATCAGCGGATGTTGAGATAAGAATGAAAAAACTGTGAAAATGGTCGTCATCCAAAACAGAGGCTCGGTTCGCATCGATACTTCATTCCTCATGCCCACTTCTTCCGCGTACCCATGATTCGTCTGTGCCTGTTCTCCCTTCTCTGAAGACCTAGCGCTGCAAAGACCCAAAGCCACTTGCGTATCTGTTACCGTGGGAGGAACTGCGGCTAACCAAAGAAGTATTTGTCCGTGCGCGATACTCTTTGTCGCCTGTCCGCTGGATTGCTGTAACGGTTCCGATGTCATACCGATCTGGAAAATGAGCCAACAAGAGGAACACCATGGGAACGACCAGCCGGACGCGATGACGCACGCGCCGATCCCCGAATCGACTCACAGCGCCGAGCCTCCGCCAGCGGACAACACCGGTGTGGAGACCTCTGAGCCCGCTTCCCTCCATCGATCACCGAAGAGCCCGCTGCGGACCATCGTAAGGACCAGCGCTTACACCACCTTGGCCATGGCCTCCCTGGTTGTCGCCTTCCTGGCATACGCCATTGCGACAGACTTTGACCTCCGCTTTGAAGGGGAACGCGAACGCGCCATCCGCGAGTATGCCTCTGCCCATCGCGCCACGGAATTGCGCTTTCCGGGAGCCTCGCACCAGGCCATTCGCTCCGGCGACACCCGCAACACCGATTTTGATTTCAGTTCCTCAGAGTTGTCGTTTGTAGAACAGGATATCGATGCGGACCTGGAACGGAACCCCGGGAACGACCAGTTGCTTACCCTGCGCGCGCAAATCCATCTGCTGCGCTTGCAGCCAGCTGCGGCAATTGATATTCTCGATCGTCTGCGCCCTTTTTCTCCCAAAGATCCCACCTTGTTGGGGTGGTTGGGTTATGCACACTACCTGCGGGGACGTTCGGAACGAGAGCCACGCGATATGCTTCGCGCCATCGACTTCTTTGAATCTGCTCTGACAGTGGACGGTCAAAACCCAGTGCTGCTTTTTAATGCGGCCGTCGCCTACCAGCGCATCGGCAACCGTACTGCTGCGGAGCGTTGCTTCTCTGCCTTGGTTGCTTTGGGAAAAAGAGATGGATGGACACGGGAAGCCGAAGTACGGCGCATGGAGCTGACTAAGGACAAGCCCTAGCAAGTTCCGCGTGGTGCTGTTTTGCCACGCCAACCAAGCGCTAGATGCCCCTTGACTCGCTCGTTGTTCGACACAGTGGGAACATTGTGGCGGAAGTTGTAACCGTAAGGTGGCCCAGTCGCCGCCGACAGCGCTGTAGCCTTGATACGCAGGCGGCTTTGATGCCAAAATGGGCCGTTGTTTCGGCTCAATGGATTTCAGGCTAACAGACCCTTTACATTTGGAAATTATATGCTTTATCGTTTAAAACGCAGCTATAGCCTTGCATGATTGGATCTATACACATGGACACCTATAGATGCCTGCATACCGATTCCGACCCCACCAAGCACCGATCCCGAACTTCTTCTGATTTTTTGTGCCGTCACGGTTTCTGGGGAAACACGGGGGCATCCCCCGCAGAGGCTTCCTGGAGAAGCCCGCACCAACCAGGCATCGAACGCGGCGCCCATGCCGCGGACGCCGGTATTCTTCCGCTTGGTACTCTCACCAACAGCACATTCGCGTCCTACGCAATCCTTGATGCCAGCATCTCCATCTGGATTGCTGATGATCGCGGAATGCGCTTCCACGTCTCCGACGCTCCCGCTTACCAGGTAGTCCGGGACCTCGCGGAGTTGAACGCCACGGTGCATAGCGCCACGCCAGATGCCAGTCGCTTGGAATGGCTGAGAGACCGGCTCTGGCAGGCTCTCATCGAACCCATTCACTATCTGCTCAGCCCCGAACGGGAACTCCGCGTTCATATGAGCGATGGCCTGGATCTGTTCCCCCTCGGGCTTCTGCTCACTCATCGGGGGCAATCTTTTGGCGACCTTCCTCCCTATCGCTTCGCCATGGACTTTCCGGGTAGCGCCCACGCCGTCATCACGGATGCGCTGCCTTCGGAATCACGCCCGTGCCGCGTGCTTAGCCCCCAAGATCTTAGAGGCCCGGCCAAAGACGCCGATACCCTGCATCTCCACTACCAGAACCATGGTCGGCGGACCGAAGGCAATGCGGACGATCTGTTGGACGCGCTGGCAAACGTGGAACTGTCCCACTGCCATTTGGTTTGCCTGGATATGGACCTGGAGTTCATGGACCGTGGGATGGTGCGTGGCATTGTACAGATGCTGCATGTAGCCGGGGCCCGACAGGTGCTTTTTCCCCTTTGGGATATTCCCGTGCCGGTAAAACAGGAGTTTTTTGCCCGCTTCTACGCGTCTCTCGATAAGGACCGGAGCATATCCACCGCGCTACGGGCTGCCACCAACAGCCTGCGGCAGTCGAACGCGTGGAACCATCCACGCTATTGGGACTGCTTCCAGTGTTCCTGCCGCCACAACGTGTCGTCGCCACCGGCGCTTGAAGCAAATCGCGCTGCAGACGTAGCCCAGCGCGCACGCGGCTAGTTCCCGGTGATAGCTAGCACTCTGCCAAACTGATCCACGGTGGCCTGCAGGCTGGCTTCCACCTGCGCACCCTGGTTGTTAGCTTGCAGGCTGTCATAAACCGGGAGCAGGTCCAACTGATCTTGCGGCGTTGCCAACCGCGCCAGCCCCGCCAGTCCCTTCAGCGCCGACACCACCTGTGCGGCGTCCGCTTCCGAAGACATCTCCGCATGGGCTGCAATGCGAATCTCATTGCGAAGGTCCACCATCACCCGCGCTGCACGCAGCCCATGCAGCAGCCGTCCCACATTCCCCGCGTTTCCACTTCCCGGAGCCGGCATATACTCAGCCATCTGCGGGGTAATTTCGCGCGTCAACATCCATACGTAATTGGTGCGCGGAATCTTCTTTTGCTCCTCCATGAAGTCCTGCGGCATGCCCAACTCTCCCGCGTTCAGCCGATCCACCATCTGTTTCAGATAGGGCGTGTTCCCCAGCATCGCCGTCGTCGCGTTCACAAACGCGATGGCATACTGCGGGTTGCCAATGAACATACGTCCGCCATGGTCAAAACGCTCCAGACCCGGCCCCTTAATATCTGGTTCCAGCGCACTTTCCTCATGAAACTTCGCGCGCGCCATCACCAGACTCTCGCGTCCGTCAAAGCTCACCAGAATCTCATAGAGCTGCTTTTCCGGCGTGATGCCCGTGCGCTCAATAAACTCTTCCAACGGCTGAAGCAGCTTCTTTTCGCGTAGCAAACGGTAGGCCGGAGTGCCCGTGATCTCCTTCGCGCGGATGCCCACTAGCATCTGTACATCGGGCGGGACAAGCACAGCAAGCGCCGGGTCCACCTTCACGGGATCGTTCTCTGAGGGCTTCACCAGAACCTTCATGGCAATAAACGCCATCAGAAGCACCACCAGCGCTGGAAACACACCCTTCAGAAATAGCGATCGTCCGTTAACCATAATTGATGCCCTGGGTCCCAGTTGTACTCTCGTGTTTGTCCGCCGTCATGGCTGACGAGGTTGCGCCACACTGGTACCATTGTCCCCGAATCCGGATTCCCCTGTCACCGCTTGCCAACCATGGAACCGGAAAGCGCTGCAAGGGCGTCCAATCACAAGGAGCCCCAGCACTGATGATTCGCCAAGTCCTCGCCAGCCTGCTATCCCTGTTGATCATTTCGTCCAGTGTGCTGGCGCAGGACCTCACCTTCCGCTCCCAGTCTCCACTGGTCATCGCGCACACGACCGTCCGCGATGAAAAGGGACTATACGCGAACGGATTAAACGCGGAAGATTTCACACTGCTCGTCGATGGCAAGCCCGTTCGTTTTGATCTCGACTATTCCTTCGTTCCCATATCTCTGGTGCTGGTGGTGGAAACTTGCCGGGATTGCGGCGCGGCCATCAAGAAACTGCGGAAGATTGGCTCGTTGATTGAGCCGCTGGTCACCGGCGAGCGCGGCGAGGTCGCCATGATTCGCTACTCCTCGAACGTACGCCAAGTGCAGCCCTTCCTGCGCGGAGGCGTGGGCATTGGGGATTCCTTCGCCACGCTGAAGCCGGATGGCACCGGCGCGGTGCTCTATGATGCGCTCGCCGAAGCCGTACAGATGCTCACGCCTCGCCTTCGCGGCAAACGTGGCGTCATCCTGCACATTGGGGAAAGCATCGACCGCGGCAGCCAGCGCAGCTTCAAGGAGACAGCCACCCTACTGGAGCAGAACAACATTCTGCTGTATTCCGTCACCTACTCGCGCCTGCGCACGGCCTTCACCGACAAGAACTCCTGGAAAGATCGCACGGAAGATAGCGAGTTCAGGGAAAAACATCCGGACGGCATCATGCGCACGCCCCCAGCGGATGCGCCGTATGGATTTCCGGACGCACCCTCCCCGCATTCAACGGGCGACATCGTCAATGGTCCAGGGAACGCGCGCATGCCCGGCCCCGCCAGCGGTCCCTCGCGTATGGGAGACGGCAACCTCGGCGGCATCATTGCCCTGCTCTCGAACGCGGCAAAGAAGAACGCCTCCGCCGAGTTCACCAAATTGACCGGCGGCGAGACCATCGGCTTCAATCGCCAGAACGCGCTGGAACGCGCCATCGCCCAAATCGGCGAAGAACTGCACAGCCAGTACGCCCTCAGTTTTCCGCCACCAGTCACAGACCCCGAACGTTACTATCGGCTGGAAATCCGCCTCAATCGCAACGGTAAATATCAGGTGCGCACACGCCCTGGCTACTGGATGACTGCGGGCGAATAGACGCGCGACAACCAAGCGTATCGTCGCCTTTGTCTACGATTTTGCCCCTTACTTGGGATTGCCCAGTTGCGCCGCTGTCCGCGTAGCCTCTTCAATGGCGCGTGCCAGCACACTGCGTATCTTGCCGTCTTCCAGCATCAGCAAACCCGCAATCGTGCAGCCGGCAGGCGTGGTGACATCGTCACGCAAAGACGCCGGGTGACGTCCGCTATCCTGCACCATCTTGGTGGCGCCTTGCATGGTCTGCGTCACCAGTGTCAGCGCCAGTTCGCGCGGCAGTCCCACACGCACGCCCGCATCGGCCAGCGCTTCCAGAATCAGGTAGATATAGGCTGGCCCACTGCCACTGAGCGCGGTAATGGCGTTCATGTAGTGCTCTTCCACCACCCGGCACAGCCCCACCGCTTCAAAGATGCGGCGCGCAATATCCAGGTGCAGTTCGTTGGCATGGGTGCCTGCGCTCAACACCGTCATGCCGGAACGCACAATACACGGCGTATTCGGCATGGCGCGAATCCACGGGTTCTCCGTCCCCATCAACCCTTCCAATTGGCCGATGGTGAAGCCAGCGGCAATCGAAATCAGCAGGGTGTCCGCCGGCAGATCGGCGTCCTTCAGCTTCTGAATCACGCCCGCCAACTGGCGCGGCTTCACGCACAACAGCAGCACGGAAGCCGATGGGATATGCGCGCGATAGTCACACTCCGCCACAATGCCCAGGCTCGCCGACACCTTCTTGCAGCTCTCGGCGCTCTTGGTGGTCGCCCAGACGTCGGCCGTCGAAACCAGCCCACTTTCCAGCAACCCGCCCAATAGCGTCTGTCCCATCACGCCAGCGCCGATAACGCCCAGGGTCCGCCCTTCCGGCAGAAGCCGCAACTGACTTTGTGCGGTTTGTGAAATCTCTACGGTAGCCATCGCTATCCAGGATAAACCCAAGCCCCCCACACTGGCATCTTTGCGCGCTACACCACGGGTTGCAGTCAAAACGGCTCACAGAGACCGAGTCAGTCAGTCCGAAACAACAAAACCGGCGCGGTGGATGCCGCGCCGGTTAGTTTTGTCCGTAATGTATCCGTAGTTTCCGACGATAATTTCCGACGATGCCAGCTACTCTTCGGCTTGCACAAAGCGCAAACGCCACTGCGCGTGATACGAATCATGCAGTAACGCATTCCACGCTTCGCCTACCGTTTCGCCTTCTTCTTCCAACCCGACACCGTCTTCCGTATACCAACGGAACAAGTTATCTTCCCGGACTAATTTGAGGTGAACGTCTCGCCGCGCTTCATCACTAATGATGGCATGGCCATAGGTGATTTCGGTTCCCAACATGGCGCAGGCCCTCCCGGGGATTCCTGTCTCCATTGGCTCACAGTCCCCTAGCGGATTCAAGCCCACAATGCAAGGGCAAAGTTAAGTTTTACGAAGAAGGGTTAAGCTCTCTTTCAGAGACAAAACTACGCGCCAACTACCGCCAAAATCTGATCAATCATCCAGTCCAAATCCGCCTGTTCTATCACCAGCGGCGGGGCAATGCGAATGACGTAATCGTGCGTCTCTTTGCAAAGCACACCGCGCGCCATCAGCTTTTCGCAATACGGCCGCGCCGCCTGGGTCAGTTCAATGCCCACCAGCAAACCACGTCCTCGTACGCCCTTCACCAATCCGCCTTCCAGCGGCTTCAGCCTTGCCAGCAGATGCGCTCCCAAGGTCGCCGAGCGCTCTACCAATGCTTCGTCACGCAAAACCCGCAACGCCGCCCGAGCCACCGCACAACCCAAAGGATTTCCACCGTAAGTCGACCCATGGCTGCCCGGATTAAACAAACCCATCACTTCCCGTTTTCCTGCCACTGCCGAAACCGGGTAGAAACCGCCACTGAGCGCTTTGCCCAAAATGTAGAGGTCCGGATTCACGCCCTCATGATTGCAGGCAAACCATTCCCCGGTGCGACCCAACCCGGTCTGGATCTCATCCGCAAGAAACAGCACATTTTTCTGTTTGCACAGCGCTGCAACCTTCTTCAGATAACCCGCCGGCGGAATATTGATGCCCGCTTCGCATTGGATGGGTTCCACCAGAAAGCCGCAAGTGTTCGGCGTAATCGCCTTCTCCAGCGCTTCCAGATCGCCAAAGGGCACGCTGACAAAACCGGGCGTGAACGGCCCAAACTGCTTCTGATACTCCGCCTCTGACGAAAACCCGACAATCGTCGTGGTGCGACCATGGAAGTTCCCGTCGCAGACGATGATCTCCGCCTGCCCGTCCGGGATGCCTTTCACCGCATAGCCCCAACGCCGCGCCGCTTTAATCGCCGTTTCCACCGCTTCCGCGCCGGAATTCATCGGCAGCACCAGATCCTGCCCGGTCAACGTCGCCACTTCTTCACAAAACAGCGGGAGTTGCTCATTGTGAAAAGCGCGCGAAGTCAGGGTTACCCGTTGCGCCTGTGCGATGAAGGCTTCCAGAATCTGCGGATGGCCATGGCCCTGGTTCAGCGCCGAATAGGCGCTCAAACAGTCCAAATAGCGGCGACCTTCAATATCCGTCACCCACGCGCCTTTGGCGCTTTCCACCACAATCGGAAGCGGATGGTAATTGTGCGTACCAAAGCGCTCTTCGAGTGATAGCAGTTCCGATGCGCCGAGTTGCTTATCGCCGTCGACTCGGACAGCTTTCGTTTCATTCATGATGTCTTGTTTCCCGAAAATGCCGACAAATTACCTGTCATGCCAGCAAAGCGCCGCTAACCCACCAGGGATTCATCGCCCAGTCGGCGATCCAGCGCCAGATAGTTCTGCACGTAATCCCGCACGGATTCGGCCAGTGGCGTCAGCGGCTCCGTGTAACCCACGCCGCGCAACTTGTCGATAGTGGCACAGGTGCGGTACTGATACTTACCGCGCAGGTGTTGCGGCATGGGGATGAAGCTGATATTCGGCTCCAGGTGCATCGCGCGGAAAATTGCCGTCCCCAATTCCAACCAAGTCTGCGCCAGCCCCGAACCCAGATTAAACAGGCCGCCCGCTTCCTTTTGCCTTGCCAGGAAAATTGTCATCTTAACGGCATCCTTCACATAAAGGAAGTCCCGCTGCTGGCAACCGTGTTCAAAGTCAGGGCGATGGCTCTGGAACAACTCCAGTTTGCCCGTATCGCGAATCTGATGGAAAGCCTTGTGCACCACGCTGCGCATGTCGCCCTTGTGGTCTTCGTTGGGGCCAAACACGTTGAAGTATTTCAGACCCACAATCTTTGGCAGCAACCCGTGCCGTTCCGCATACAGATCAAACAGGTGCTTCGAATACCCATACATGTTCAATGGCCGCAAGCTGGGCAACGGCAGGTCTTCGCGGAAGTCGTCTTCCCGCGCGCCATAGGTGGCGGCTGACGACGCATACACAAAGCGCTTCCCGTTATCCACAGCCCAATGCGCCAGCACCTTTGTGAATTCAAAGTTGTTCCGCATCAGGTAACCGGAATCGGTTTCCGTGGTCGCGGAGCAGGCGCCCAGGTGGAAGATGGTGTCGATGTCCGCCAACAACGGCGAATTCTCTTTCACCAGTTGCAGCAGGTCTTCCCCCGCAATGTAGTCCGAATACCGCAGCGGAACCAGATTCCGCCACTTCTCCGTGCGGTCCATTACGTCGGCGAGCAGAATGTCTTCAATGCCCTCCTGGTTCAGTTGCCAGACAATCGCGCTTCCGATAAGTCCCGCAGCGCCGGTCACCAGAGTCCGGCCAGTTTGTAGGGTCGCCATTTCTTCAGATTAGCCGCCCAACCCCTCGCTTAGCCAACTTGCCCCATAAACTTAGCCGTGAAAGCGACCCGTTAAGGCCACTGCCACGCCTACGCCGAAGCTGGTCCGAACTTCCCCGTTGCCCGCACCGATTGCTGCAGCAGCCGCACAAACTGGTTCACCAAAGGGCTGCTATTGTCCTTCCGCCACACCGCCCCGATATCCCATGCCGCCGTCGGCGTATGCAGTGGCTGCACCCGCACGCCCTCGTGCGCCTGACGCGACGCCAGAAAGGATTCGGACACTACCCCCACGCCGATACCCGCGGCCACGCAGGCCATCACCGTGTGGAACTCCGTCGTCTCTTGCACCACCCTCGGCAAAAAGCCGGCCTCTTCGCAAAGCCGCATCACGTGCCCATAGAAGCCGCTCGCCATGTCATGGGACAACGATACAAAAGGCAAATCGCGGCAATCCGCCAAGCTCTGCGGACGCCCATATTCCCAGTTCTCCGGAACCACCAACGCCATCCGGTCCGCTAGAAACTTGCGCTGGTGAAACTCCTTGCCTACCGGCAGTCGCACCAACCCCACCTGAATCGTCCCCTTGCGCAGCGCGTCCACCTGGCGTGAACTCGACATATCCGTCAGCGATATCTCCACCGCCGGATACTGCTTGCGAAACCCCGCCACCGCGCTTGCCACTACCATCAGCGCGCTAAACCCGAAGCCAATCTGAATGCGCCCGATCTGTCCCAGTGACGTCCGTCGCGCCCGGTCCAGCCAATCGTCCGACGCCCTTACCAAGGACTGCGCATCCATCAGCAGAAGCTGCCCGGCCTCGGTCAACTCCGCTCCCTGGCGGCTCCGTACAAACAAACGCCCACCCACCTGTTTTTCCAATTGCCGTATTTGTTTGCTGAGCGCCGGTTGGCTAATGCCCAACAACGCCGCCGTCGCTCCGAAATGGCCACGCTCCGCCAAAGCCACAAACGAACGAAGTTCCCGTAAATCCATAACTAAAAGTTATTGTAACTTTCCGTTTGAGCAATTGGACGAATCGTAACGCTCCGCTTTACACCTGAAAGTATGGATATTGAGCAAAAGCTCGTCCCCAATACCAACAGCGCTCGCTGGGGGACACTAGCTGTATTTTTCGCGGATGGAGCTGCCTTCGGGGCTTGGGCGGCCGCCATTCCTGTCATCAAAGCAAACGTCAATCTTACGCACGAACAACTCAGCCTCGTTCTTCTCTGCCTGATTCTCGGTTCGCTGGTCACCATGCCCCTCACCGGTACCGGCATCGCCCGTTACGGCAGTCGCTTCACCACCGTCGTTGGCATCATTCTTTATCTCTGCGCTCTCACCGTGGTCGCCCTGCCCAGTGAAATCTGGGTGCTTGCCCTCTGCGCCGCTGCCTTCGGTGGAGGCAAGGGAGCCCTCGACGTTTCCATCAACGCACACGCCGTCGAGGTCCAGCGTCACTTTCAGAAACCCATCCTCGCCACCTTTCAGGCGCTCTGGAGCGTCGGCGGGCTCGTCGGTTCCCTGCTCTGCGGATTCCTCCTCAGCCAGAGCATGCCCGTCCAGGCCGTGCTCCCCACCATCGTCTTCATGCTCGCCCTGGTCGGCTTCTTCGGTTGGCGTGTGATGTTGCCCGCCAGCGTCACCCTCGTCCCCGAACCCGGTGCAGCCGCAATCGCAACCACAGAGCAGCCCAAGCGCAGACCCTTCCGCATTCCGGGACCCTTCCTCGCCAAGGTCTGCCTGCTCTGCTTCCTCACCCTCTTTGGTGAAGGTGTGATGGCCGATTGGTCTTCCGTCTTCCTCCACGAAGAGCGCGGACTCACCCCCGCCACCGCCGCCATGGGCTTCGCCGCTTATTCCATCGCCATGGCCTTGGCCCGCTTCTGTGGTGACGCCATCCACGCCCGCCTTGGCTCCATCGCCACCCTCCGCTACAGCGGCATTTCGGCAGCCTTCGGCATGCTGCTCGCCATCGCAGTGGATAACAGCATCGCCAGCATCATCGGCTTCCTGTTCGTAGGTTTCGGCCTCGCGAACACGGTGCCAATTCTCTTCGCAGCCGCTGCCCGCGACCCCGAAATGGGAGCCGGACCCGGCACCGCCACCGCGGCCATGGCCGGCTACATCGGCTTCCTCGCCGGACCTCCCGGCATCGGCTTCCTGGCCAGTGTCTTCGGACTCCCTGCCGCCATGGCCACCGTCGCCCTCTTCGCCGCAGGTTTCTCGGCCTTCGCGCACTTCGCCGTGGACCCCACGCCAAAGCCAACCTCGCCGACCACGCTCCCCCTGCCACCGCTCAGCCTGCAGGAAAAGTAGAACCAAGGAGAGCAGAGCCAGATCCCGCCAGCCTGATCCCGCCAGCCTGATCTCCGGCGCGACAAACATCCCACGCCACCGACAACAAAGCGCTGCACGGCCCCTCACCGTGCAGCGCTTTGTTACTTCCACCGGTACTTCCTCACGCCCCTTCAAATCGTACTCCGCAGCGCACACGGCAAAGGCGCCGCGGCAGCGGAGCCCAGAGGATAGCCCCGTCCTTTAGGGCGGGGACCATATCATCTCTTCACTCTTCCGAGCCACGGCAGTGGCGTCACCTTGTCGGCGAATTGTCCCCGTCCCCCACCTGCAAAAATTGGAAAACCAACTGGATCGCCACCCTGCACGACCATCCCGCAACGCTTCGATGTCCGCCCCACCTCGCTATCATCAAAAACATGCGCGCCGTCCACATTGCAGACTCCATCGTGTCCGTCCACGACCTCCCCATCCCCGCAGTTCCAGAAGGCTTCGCCCTGCTGCGCCTGCGTGTAGGAGGCATCTGCAACACAGACCTCGAACTCCAGCGCGGCTACTACGGCTTCTCCGGCACACCAGGCCATGAATTCGTCGCTGATGTCGTCGAATGCGCCGACGCCTCCTGGGTAGGCAAACGTGTGGTCGGCGAAATCAACCTCGCCTGCAATCACTGTTCCTGGTGCGCCCGAGGACTCGAACGCCACTGCCCCAACCGCACCGTCCTCGGCATCGTCCAACATCCCGGAGCCTTCGCCGAATACTGCACCCTTCCCATCGAAAACCTGCACGCCGTCCCCGAAGGACTCCCCGACGAAGTCGCGGTCTTCACCGAACCCGTCGCCGCCGCCTGCGCCATCCTGGAGCAGGTGCCACTCGACGCAGGAACGCCAGTCGCAGTCCTGGGAGACGGCAAACTCGGCCTACTCTGCGCCATGGTCCTCGCCCTACACGGAGCCGAAGTCTCCCTCTTCGGGCGCCACCCCAATAAGATGGCCATCGCCGAAACAGTCGGAGTCCGCCCCACCGCTCAATCCGAAATCGGCACCCGTCAATACCCGATAGTGGTCGAGGTCACCGGCAGCGCCGCCGGCATGGCCGACGCGATCCGCATGACGGAACCGAGAGGCAAAATCGTGATGAAGAGCACAGTCCACGAACCAGTAAAGATCGACATGGCCAGCGTCATCGTCCCCGAGATCTCCCTGGTAGGCTCCCGCTGCGGCCGCTTCTCCTACGCCCTCCCCCTGCTAGCCGCACAGCAACTCCCCCTAAACCAAATGATCCAAGCCGAATACCCCCTAACCGAAGCCCCCGCCGCCTTCGCCCACGCAGCTACGAAGGGAACGTTGAAGGTGCTATTGAGAAACTAATCCGACTGATCAAAACACGATCCACACCATACATCCAGCACACCCGGCAACCATCTGCAGGAACACCCGATGCACGATGTACCATCGGTCTCAACACGCCGCCCCTGCACCTCGCAAAGCGCTCCTGCCCTCCCACACGAAGCGCCGCGGCAGCGGAGCCAAGAGCCTAGCCCCGTCCTTTAGGGCGGAGGGGAAAACAGCACACCATATCGATCCTCCGCCGGTGCACCGGCGGCATCTACACCGATCCCCACAGACCGACAACTGCGCTCTTCAGCACGAGACCGAATCGAGCTTTACAGAATTTCGGGACTTTGCCTACAGATGTCCCCTGAGAAAGCGCCATCTTGGTCGGGACCGCAAAATGTGGCCCCCAGTCCCACTCCAGCCCACGTGAAACCCACCCCATCTCACTGAACAAAAAGCCCCAACGGGGCGACAGTCTTGTTGCCATGGGTGAAGCTTGCCACACGCCTTCAGCGTGTTGGCACGCGGAACCCGTGGACGCCTCTCCAAAAAAGACACCAAGCCCTGAAAGGGCGAAACAACTAAGGCAAACTCTACGGCTAGCCACAAGACCGCCCCGACTGCATCACCCCTGTGAAGCAGCCAAGACAAAACAGCGGCGCAGCCTCCACGGAGCATTCGCCCATTGGTGAATGCTCCACCACCCTTCCCTACCCATCGCACCCACATCTTCCGCCCGAAATCCCAGACACCGCCCGCTCATTTTCCACAATCACAAACAGCCCATCCATCCTATTTACAGACCCTTACGCGATACTCACCGCAAAACGCTTGTCCCACCCCCGCCCATAATGGCCTGAGGTTATCATTCATGTCCGCATCTGCCGAAGCCATCGCTACCCGCAACCGCAACAACGCCCAACATGCCACGGGGCCCCGAACCGAACGAGGCAAAACCATAGCCTCCCAAAACGCCCGTAAGCACGGGTTCACCATCACCACCCACCAACTTCTGTCGAACGAAGACCCCGCCGCCTACTCTGCTTTCGAACAGGAAGTCATCACCATCTATGACCCCAAAAGCCCGCGGGAACACCTCGCCGCCATCGACATCGCCAAATGCCGTTGGGCGCTCCGGCGCTTCGACGAAGCAGAACTCCTTCTACTCGACGCCTGCCTCTTCAACGACGAACAGACACCCGGCGAGACCATCGCTTCTCTATGTACAAATGATAGCGGCGCTTCCTCTCGCGGCAACGCCGTTCCGACCTCGCTCGACCTGCTCATGCGCTACCGCCGCCCTTGGGACCGGCGACATCAGGAAGCTCTCCGGGAGTTCAACCAAGCGCGGGTAGACCGACATCGCGAAGAGCGCATGGCTCAGACGACAGAACGAGAGAACGCCAAGCGCAGCCAACGCCACTACACCCAGGAAGCACGGGAAAAGAAAGCAGCAAGGGCAGAACGAGAGATGCAGCACATAGAAAGACTGCTCGGCTTCCGAACACTCGACGATCTAGCCAGTCCTAGCCTATGTCCTGACCCGCTTGGCTTCGTTTCGTCACCAGCCGCACCGGCCCCGCAACGGTCTCGTCAACAGTCCGCGGCATAGGAAAAGCGCAGCAGTAGAACGCCTACGAAACAACATCCATCCACCAGCTACATTTCGCGCTCAAACACACCATGCCCCGCTACTCGCGTCGCAACAGCTTAGAAAAGAACGGCAGCATCTCGGTTTCGATCCGCACGCCAACCCGGTTCACGTGGTCACCTTCGTAGATCGCGGATTGATGCGGCACGCCGTAAGCCTCCAGTCGCGCGTGCATCAGACGTACCGTTTCCGCAATCCCGGCGTCCTTATCCCCCGCGTCAAAGGCAAAGCCGTTTAGCTGGCGCAGGGCATAGATGTACTGATCCAACTGGGTCAACAGAGCATTCGCCGTCAGGCGCGCCAACACCTCTGGTTGCGGCGTTCCATCCTTCGTCGGCATATCGAGGTAGAAGGGGGGATTCTTCGGGTTCGGAGCCCATGCCGCTGCGCCCGCGATCACCGCTTTCACACCAAAGGGGGCTTTCTGAAATTCCTCGTCGTTCTTAACGAGCTGCGCCGGATGCGGCCCTTCAGTCGGCTGCGCTGCCCCGCGCGTCGGAGCCAGACAGCACGGGCTCAACAGATACACGCTCGAAAACACATCTGGATGCTTCATGCCAATGCGCATGGCGCCATATCCACCCATCGAATGCCCAGCGATGCCCCGACTTTCGCGGCTGGCCAGCGTACGATATCGTCCATCAACCCAGGCCACCAGCTCCTTAGCGACATAACTTTCCCAGTCCCCGGTCGTCACCGAACTCGAATACATGCTGCCGTGGAAGCGTGTGTAGGCATTCGGCATCACGACGATAAATTCCTGGGACGTGCCCGCCGCCGCGCTACGGTCCAGAAGTGTCGGCAGGTTGATCCAGTGTTTGGTAGGCCCCATCCACTTATCGTCGCTGTCGGTAAAGCCGTGCAGCATGTAGATCACCGGATAGCGTTTCCCTGCGGACGACGCATAACTCGGAGGCAGATATACAGACACATCCCGGTCCGGCGAATCCCCGGAAAGGTTCCCCTCCAGCGATTTCCCATGCACCTTCACGCGCTCCAATACGCCGCCGGGGTTTTGCTGAGCCTGTGCCTGGGTCATGGAAGCCAGGCATACCAACGATGCAACAGCAGTGACATAGGAAAGCCGCGACAACACAGATGGAAAGGTCAGCATGCCGCCATTCTGTCACAGCAGAACGCTCTGCGTTCCCTCCATTTCCAGACGCCAAAAATTACCCGTTCTATGTCATTGGGAGCCCCTCCACTCTTCCCACAAAAGGCTATTCTGGGAACAGTTGACGTATAGGGTTACGTGATGGATAGCGTTCTAGATACAGTTTCTCGACAAGGCTTCTGCCTCGCTCCTGGCTTCCTACAGAGATCGCATGTGTTGACTATCTGCGAGTCCCTCGCCGACCTTCGTCGCGAAGACGATGTCGAAAACGAAAACAGCCCAAGACGCGGAGGCCTACGTCAGTTGCTAGATCGGGCTCCGCAGTTGCGCCCTCTTGCTGATTCCCCTGCGCTTCGCAGCTTGGTCGAACCAGTTCTCGGACCGTCGGCTCGTGTCGTGCGCGCCACACTTTTCGACAAGACACCCGAAGCCAATTGGATCGTTCCCTGGCATCAGGACTTAACCATCGCGGTGCAGCAACGCGTGGACCTCCCAGGCTTTGGTCCATGGTCTACAAAAGACGGAGTCTGCCACGTCCAACCGCCAACCGAGGTTCTGGAAAACATGCTCGCCGTTCGCATCCACCTGGATGACTGCGACGCGGACAATGGCGCACTGCGTGTGCTGCCGGGCAGCCACCTGCTGGGAAAACTCGGCGCACAGGATATACGGCGCTTGGTTGCCGAACAGTCCCCGGTCACATGCGCCGTATCAAGCGGAGGCGCCATGCTGATGCGTCCACTCCTGCTGCACGCATCCTCGAAGGCCCTAAACCCCAAGAACCGGCGAGTCATCCATTTCGAATTCGCCTCCGGCCCATTGCCCGAAGGGCTTCAGTGGCAGGCCCACGAAGCAACGATCGATAGCACCGTCGGCACCGGTATGGTCTAGGCCCTGATTGCGCCTTAGCGGTTCCACGCCGAGCACGGAACGAGGAGGAATCGGATCTCGGATGCTCGCTCTCGGATACAAATCGGCGTATCCTAATCCTTATTGCCGATCTGGTCCCGCGAGACCCGCAGTGCCGCGCATTTCCCGGCGCCCGCTCGCGGCCTATGTTTGCAATGATTTAGCGGCCCAAAAAGCTGCTTCCTGCCCAAATAAGGCAGGGCCCCCGGGGACCGCTCGCAAAGCACCCCGTAGCTATTTGAAAAAAGAATGACTTATGCTGGAAGCCCTTTCCGTGATCGAAAGATCACGGCCTCATTGAAGCAATCAGCATTTGACACCGAAGGGGTATGTCTTTAACACCTTTCCGTGATCGAAAGATCACGGCCTCATTGAAGCATGCGTCGGGCACCACGGGAAGCGGGACGCAGACCACCTTTCCGTGATCGAAAGATCACGGCCTCATTGAAGCGGCTCATGGAGGCGCGCAGGGCATTCCGCTGCGCCCTTTCCGTGATCGAAAGATCACGGCCTCATTGAAGCCTTTCCATTCGTCCCGTAAGGAGCAATATGTTCGAACCTTTCCGTGATCGAAAGATCACGGCCTCATTGAAGCAGTGCAGCGCCCAGACAGACCAGGACAAGGGCGAAGACTTTCCGTGATCGAAAGATCACGGCCTCATTGAAGCGAATAGATCGGTCTACCCATCAGCGTGTTCGGCGTGCTTTCCGTGATCGAAAGATCACGGCCCCTTTGAAGCAGAATCACGCCCCAAATAGAAGAGCCCGCCACCGTTCCGGTGGCGGGCTCACGTGAAGAGCAGCTTCCCACTCGCAAGCCATCGCTCGCGAGCGGGATAAACCGAAGATTGCTAGCTGACGTTTACCGGCAGGGCTTCTGCGGTCTCGGGCCGGGAGCCACGGCTGGTCTTGGCTTTTGCCTCGGCCAACGTGTCGAAGATGCGCTTGGTCTCTTCCATATCCACGCAACCATCGGTGATGCTCAAGCCGTACTCCAGCTTGCCCGGAACCAATGCCTGGCTGCCAGCCTTCAGGTTGCTTTCCACCATCACGCCCAGAATATGGCGGGACCCGTGGCGGATCTGGTCCGCAATGTCTTGCGCCACAGCGTGCTGCCTGCGGAAATCCTTATAGCTGTTGGCGTGGCTGCAATCGATCATCACTCGCGAGGGTAACTTCTGCGATTCCAGCGCCTGCGCCGCCGACGTCACATGCGGTTCACCGTAGTTCGGTTCCTTGCCACCACGCAGAATCACGTGGCCATCCAAGTTGCCCTTGGTATGCACAATCGCCGAATGACCCAACTTCGTCACGGAGAGGAAGTGGTGTGGAATGCGCGCCGCACGCACAGCATCAATGGCGATACGCGTATTGCCATCCGTGCCATTCTTGAACCCAACCGGGCAGGATAGCCCCGAAGCCAGTTCACGGTGCGTCTGGCTTTCCGTGGTGCGCGCGCCAATGGCGCCCCACGAAATCAGATCCGCCACGTACTGCGGCGAAATCATGTCCAAAAACTCGGTGCCAGCCGCCAGGCCCATCTCGTTCACGTCGATCAACAGCTTGCGCGCCATCCGCAACCCGTCGTTGATCCGGTAGCTGCTATCCAGGAACGGATCGTTGATCAGGCCCTTCCAACCCACCGTCGTCCGTGGCTTTTCAAAGTACACGCGCATGATGGTCAGAATCTCGTTCTGGTAGGCCTTCGACATTTCCAGAAGCTGGCCCGCGTAGTCCAATGCCGCATTGATATCGTGGATGGAGCAAGGTCCCGCTACCATCAGCAGGCGGTCATCGTTGCCGTATAGCATGTTGCTGACGGATTGGCGGGCGCCGAAAATCAGCGCGGAAGCGGTCTCGGACACAGGAAAGTCATGGATCAGCCTGGTAGGCGCTGTCAGTTCCTTAATTTCCTGAATCCGAATGTCATCTGTGGAGAATTGCATTGTTTTGAGGCACTCAGCCCTTGTAGGGCCACTATTTATTAAAGCATCCGCATTCCAGATGCCGCTATTCCCCACGAATTGGTGGTGTTACCGGAAAACGCCATCTTCGGTAAAATTTGTTCGATAATCGGTCAATTATTCGCCCCAACAGCCATTTTCGGCTTGAGGCTCTAACCAAAAAAGGGGGCGGTGGTTCAACGCCAAGGCGGCAAATCCACCCTGTGAAAGGTCCCATGGTGAAAGACTTCACTGTGACAAGCGTCGAGGAACACCAGAAAGCGGCTTCAGCCCTCACCGGCATACGCATCGCCGTCGTCACCGTCTCAGACACGCGCACTGCGGAAACGGACAAGAACGGCCCCTGGCTGCAACAGCAGATCCGGGAATTGGAGCATCGCGTGGTCGACTACCGTATCGTCAAGGACGACCCGCCTCAGATCGAAGCCACTCTCCAGGAATTGCTGGGCGGCGACGCACAGATCTTGCTGTTTAACGGCGGAACCGGAATCTCTCCGCGTGACAATACCTTTGACGTGCTGGCCTCCCGGCTCACCAAGGTGATGCCAGGCTTCGGTGAACTCTTCCGTATGCTCAGCTACCAGCAGATCGGTGCAGCGTCCATGCTCTCCCGCGCCATCGCCGGGGTCGTTGATGGCCGCGTGCTCTTCTCTACCCCTGGCTCCCACGGAGCCGTACAGCTTTCCTGGGAAAAGCTGATTGCCCCGCAACTGGCCCACCTCGCCTGGGAAGTCAAACGTCCGGGCAGCACAGATGTCACGGGCGCCCTCTGAACGTGGTCCGCATCGCCCGACCCACCCTAAAGCGAAGCCGGGGTAAAACAACCTGGACGAAAACAATATGCAGACGTCCTGTAGTACGCAACCCTTGGTAAAAGAACGCTGCCCATTATCGATAAGCTTTCCTTATTGATAGAAACGTGTTAGTCTGAGCCTGTCTAGCTGGAAAGGATAAAACAACATTCATCATGTCCGTAGCCGTACGAAATACCCGCCAGCGTCGCGCCATCCGCGAGGTTTTTGAGGAAGCCAAACGCCCCCTCTCCCCGGAAGAGGTATGCCGCATGGCGCAGGATAAGGTCGACGGCTTGGGCATTGCCACCGTTTACCGCACCATCCGCACGCTGATGGATGAACAGTGGCTGGTGCCTGTGGAACTGCCAGGCGAAGCCGCACGCTATGAAATTTCTGGCAAAGACCACCACCACCATTTCCACTGCCGCACCTGTAGCAAGGTCTTTGAGATCTTTGGTTGCCTTGGCGGTTATACCAATCTGGTGCCCGAAGGTTTCCAGTTGGATAGCCACGAAGTAATCTTATACGGCACTTGCAAAGATTGCCGTAAAGCGCTGATGAATTAGCACTTACGCAACCCGCCAGACCCGGCGCGTCGGCAGCCCGCCAGCTTGAATGATGTATTAGCGGCTACCGGCGGCGCTGGGTTTCCATTCCCATTGCAGGTAGGTGTTGGTGCGGCGCTCCTCGCCGATGGTTGTCATCCCGCCATGGCCTGGGACGACTTTGGTGTCGTCCGGCAGCACCATCAGCTTGGTGTGGATGCTTTCCAGAAGCTGGTTCAGATTGCCACCCGGCAGGTCTGTGCGACCGATTCCACCGCGAAACAGCACATCCGCCGAAAGCAGCAACCCTTCGTTCTCTTCATAGAAGCTGACGTGCCCCGGGGCGTGCCCTGGCGTAAACAGCGTGCGGAAGTTCAGGTTCCCGCAACGGATCACGTCGCCCTCGTCCAGCCAACGGTCCATGGTCACCAATTCGGGAACCGGGGAACCCACCCAAGCCGCCTGGTCAGGCAGGCTGTTATAGAGGGGCAAATCGAGGCGATGCATCGAAACCGGAGCCCCAGTCAGCTTCTTCACCGCCGCGATGCCAGCCACGTGGTCAATATGCGCGTGGGTGATCAAAATCTCCCGCACCAGCCAGCCGCCCTGGGCAATCTCATCCAGTAGGGGCTGTGGCGATTCCCCGGGATCCACGACGATGGCCTCCCGTGTTGTTTCGTCCGCTACCAATGACGCGTTACACGCCAGCGGACCCAATGGGAAAAGACGATGCACCATGCCCCGATTGTACAATCGAAGGGGATTGCATCCCCCATCTGCCCGCTAGATGAAACAACTTTCCCTGGATACGTGATGAACCAAAGTAGCTACGAAGCGTTGCGGACCGGCGCCGCCATCCTCGATTTGACAGGCCGCGGACTGATCCGCGTCAGTGATGAGGATCGGGCTCGGCTGCTGCACGCCATGAGCACCAACTCCATCAGCCATCTGCAACCCGGCGAAGGAACTAAGTCTCTCTTTTTGAATGACAAAGGGAGAATTCTTGCAGAAGTTTCCGTGTATTGCCGACTGGATGATTTCTTGCTTGACACCGAGGCCGCCACTCGGCAGTTGGTCTACGATCACCTGGAGCATTTCATCATCATGGATGTGGTGGAGTTGGAAGACCTCTCAGACGCCTACGCCGTGCTGGCCGTGGAAGGCCCCAAAGCCGCAGACGTCCTCCAGGGCCTGGGCGCGTCCCTGCCTCAGGCGGAATTCGCGCACTTGGGATGGGATGGCGGCCTGCTTGCCCGCAAGAGCTTCACTGGGGCTGACGGATACCGTCTGTATGTGTCGGCTGCCCGAAAAGAGGACTGGCTCGCCCGCCTCACCGCAGCCGGGCTGGCCTTGGCGGACGCCGAGACTGCCGAAGTCGTGCGCATGGAATACGGCCAACCCCGGCATGGGGTGGAGTATTCCGAACAGTTCCTGGTGCACGAGGCCCAGTTGCTGGACTACATCAGCTTCACCAAGGGCTGCTACCTGGGGCAGGAAATCGTGGAGCGCGTGCGATCCCGTGGACTGGTCAACCGGCTGCTGGTTCGCCTTCTGGTCGACGATTTGGCGGAAGCTCCTGCCACAGATACGCCCGTCCTGCATGGGGAAGCGACCAGCGGAAAGGTGCGTAGCGCGGTATTCTCCCCAACGCTGGGCAAATGGATCGTGTGGGCAATGCTACGCAGGGACGACACCGAGCCAGGGACAGCTCTCACCGTGAATGGCGCTCCAGCGACGGTAGCGGGTTCCGGCCTGCTTGGTTAACCGAGACCGATGGGCAAACAGGCCGGTTGCGCTCACTGCCCTGTTTGCCCAGGCACTCAATCGTTGCGCGCCAGCGGGCCGGGCATATACCCCTCAGCCAGCGATTCCAGGATGCTCCGAATCCGCACTTCGCGGGTCGCATCCCGCTTTGCGGCGCGCAACCAGTGCAGAATCATTTTTCGTTTGCTGGGTGCGAGACCTTCAAAGCAGGCTCTCGCCCGAGGGGCGGCGACGAAGGCGGCTTCCAGATCGTCGGGTAACTGATGGGCCTCCACGGCATCCATGGCGGTCCATGCGCCATTTGCCTTGGCGACTTCAATCGCCGCCAGACCCACGGGTTGCATGCGTCCCCCGGCCATGAGCCCAGCTACCTTGCGTTTGTTTAGCCCGCTCCATTCGCTGCGCGGCTTTCTAGGCGTGAACACCTGCCGGTAGCGAAACTCGTCAATGCGTTGCGTCAACGAGTCAATCCAGCCCCAACAAAGCGCCTCATCGACGGCCTCAGGATAACGTAGGCCCTGGGTGGGACTGGCCTTCTTGTGAAACACCAGCCACACCCCGGTAGCTTTTGCGTGCTCCTGCGATAGCCATTCCCGCCACTCATCCACGGATAGAAGGGTCAACTCCGGAAAGTCGTCGTGATAGGCCATAGAGGGATTCTAGCTGAACCCGACTTTGGCTTTGCCCCATTGGGGCCACCTCGCTAGCACGGAATGAGCACGGAATGCCGGTCAAGACTTCACGTGGTCCCTGGTAAGCGCCTCGGATTCGGCCTCCCAGTTCTTCGCCCCGCTTTTGAAGCGCATCCAGGTGCGATGCCGCGCAGGGGTATCATCGGCAATTTCGAAGATGCGACCACCTCGTACATGCAGATTGCCCGGATCTTCGGGGTCCAGCTTCGGGTAGGTGTAGTGACCGATGGCGCCGTCATAGCCGAGTTCGATACCCCGCCAGCGGCCCATGTAGTTGTTCACATGGTCGTGCCCGCAGTAGACGCCGCGCACGTCGCCGCGCTCCACCAGCGCTGCGAACATGCCGCTGTTGATGGGCGAGGGGCACTCGTTTTCCTGCCGCACGCCAATGATTTTCGCCCCGTCCACCATCTCGCCGAACTCCCGCAAGGGAATGTGGAAGAACATAATGCCGGGAACCTTGCCACCGTATTGCCGTTCCAAGGCAATCGAGGTCTCCCGATACCACTGGATCTGATCGGCATGAATCCAGTCATAGGGATGGTTCTTGCCATCCACAAAGTAGTCGTTGGAATCAATGAGCCAGATGCAATACACGGGCTTCGTGCCGGCAGCATTCCAAATGAGGATGTGTTTGTTGCCCGCTCCATACAGCCCCTGAGCATAGCCCCCGTTCAGGTTGTGCGGATAGGCGGCGTACATCGCCAACACGGCGTCTTTGCTGATGTTGGTGGCAGGGAAATGTTCCTGGTCGTGGTTCCCGAAGGTAACGACCCAGGGCACACCTTTCTTTTCCATGGCCGCCGCTACGTTGCCGATGGCGGTACGCAACTCCGCTTCGTTCTTACTTTCCTTCCCGGAAAGACAATCGCCGTTCACCACCACAAGACCGGGCTTCTCGGTGTCGATCAGCTTCTCGGTAAGAGCGATGCCATACTGATCTACCGCTGGACGGTAGTGCAGATCAGAGATGGCGAGCACACGGAACACGCCATCCGCCGAACAGCGCAAGGCGGAACGGCCTGGGGCAGGCTCCAAGGAGGCGGCAGCCGCAGCTACAGGCACGGCTAGGGTGGTGGCAACAAAAGATCTTCGGTTCATAAAATACGCTTCGGAATCGCTCCCATGATCTTATCGTGAATCTTAAGTCTAGGGGCTGCAGCAGACAAGCATCGCGCCTCTACCGGCGTCGTGACGCGGTTGAAACCCGACAGCTCATCCCGATGAACTCGGGCAGAACAAATATAGGGCAGTTCCGGGCAGGAGTCGCGGCTATGGGAGAATCAGAAGAGGCGCGCCAGAGAGGGCGGCCTTCTTCTCTGTTACCGTGAATAACAATCTCGTACAGATCAGCCCTTCCCCGGCCCAGGGCGCGACTCCCGTGGTTACCGCCACCGCCTCCCCTCGGCTACCGGAATGGCTTCGCAAGGGCCGTACGCACTTTGAAAGCGTCCACCTCCTGAAGCGCGACCTACGGGGACGAAACCTGCATACCGTTTGTGAATCCGCACGCTGCCCCAACATCCACGAGTGCTTCCATCGCAGCGCCGCTACCTTCATGATCCTGGGCAACCTATGCACACGCGGTTGTACCTTCTGTTCCGTGCCGAAAGCTAACCCAAAGAAGACGGAAATGCCCATCGATCCACGGGAACCGGAACACGTGGCAGAGATGGCCGCTGAGATGAACCTGCGTTATGTCGTGATTACCAGCGTCAACCGCGACGACCTTTGGGATGGTGGCTCCACACACTTTGCCGAAACTGTACGCCAAGTCCGCAAGGCCCTGCCACAGGCGCGTGTGGAAGTGCTGACACCCGACTTTCTGGGTGATGAGGCATCCGTCGCCCGCGTGCTGGATGCCGGTCCGCACGTCTTCAACCACAATATGGAAACAGCCCCCCGGCTCTACCGCAAGGTACGCCCGCAAGCGAACTACCAGCAATCGTTGGACGTCCTGCGTTTCGCCAAAAAGTATCGGCCCGATGTCATGACGAAATCCGGCTTTATGGTTGGCTTGGGCGAGACCCCAGACGAGGTGCACCAGTTGCTGCGAGACCTTCGCGCCCACGACGCCGATGTCGCCACCATCGGGCAGTATCTGCAGCCCACCCGACGCAACATGGCCGTCAAGGAATTTGTAACCCCAGAACAGTTTGACGCCTACCGAGATTTCGGGTTATCCATCGGCTTTTCCATGGTCTTCAGCGGCCCTCTGGTTCGAAGTTCCTACATGGCCGACGTCGTACACGAACAGGCGCAGGGGACAGACCAGGTCGCGGAGCAGGTTACTGAACAATGACGGCGACCGCGGTTGTAAAAGATTGGCGCACGGGCGGATTGTCAGCACTTTCGGATGGACAGCGCGCCAAGCTGGCTCCTGTATTGGCCGTGCTGAGTGGCGTACTGCTGGTGCTTACCTTCCCAGACGCCAGTTGGAGCTTTCTTGCCCCGATCGCCGTCGCTCCTGTGCTTATCGCGCTGGCGCTTCTGAAGACGCCCTCGCAGCGTTTTTTCACCGGCTGGATCTGCGGCATTACCTACTGGCTGGGAGCCTGCTACTGGATTCAGGGCACGCTTGCCAACTACGGAGACTTAAACCTCCCCCTTAGCCTGCTGGCGCTGCTGCTGTTCGCCCTGGCGAAAGGCCTACATCTGGCAGTCTTTGGATTGGCAACAGGCTGGCTGCTGCCCCGCTGGTGGGCCATTCCGGCCGTCGCGGCGGCCTGGGTGGCCATCGAACGAACCCATGGCCCGCTGGGCTTTGCTTGGTTGGCGTTGGGAAATGCTGGCATCGACATGGACCTGCTAATGCGGGCGGCGCCCCTGGTCGGCGTCTACGGCGTGTCGTTTCTGTTCATGATGATGAATGTGGCCGTGGCGCTGGTGGTGCTACGTCGACCCCGGATGCACCTTGCCTGGATTCTGGCCCTGCCATTGCTTTGTCTGCTGCCCGCCATGCCCCAACCGGAAACCGGCAGCCACCACGCATTGCTGGTGCAACCCAACATCCTGGACCAGGATGGCTGGACCCACGCACGAGTGCAGGACATGCTCGACCGCATTTTCAGCCTTAGCAAAGTGGGCCTACAGGTGCAGCAGAATGAGCCAGACACCCTGGTGCTGTGGCCGGAAGTACCCGCCCCCATCCACTATTACGATGACCTCAACTTTCGGCAACGAAGCCACGACTTTGCCCGGGAAGCCAAGGCATGGTTCCTCTTCGGCACCATCGGGCGCACCAAGGAAGGCCTCGCCAAAAACACGGCGGTGATGATCGGCCCGCAGGGCAAGTGGATTGATGACTACGACAAGATGAACCTGGTGCCTTTTGGCGAGTTTGTGCCTCCGCTCTTCGAATGGGTGGGCAAGGTCAGCAACTACGTCGGCAACTTTGTCCCGGGTGAGCGCGTGGTGGTGTTCCCCATGGGATCGCACAAAGTCAGCGCAATCATCTGCTATGAATCCGCCTTCCCGGATCTGGTGCGGCTGTTTGTGAACGAGGGCGCCGAGGTGATCGCGAACTTGAGCTTCGACGGGTACTTCGGCGATACCTCCGCCCGGGGGCAACATCTGATGCTGGCCCGCATGCGCGCGGCTGAAAATGCTCGCTGGCTGCTGCGCGCCACTAGCGACGGCGTTACGGTGACCATCGACCCGGCGGGGCGTATGGTGGAGGCGCTGCCTTCTCGCGTGGCGGCTGCTCTTCCCGCACGCTTCAGCTTCCGTTCTGAGAAAACCTTATATACGCGCTATGGCGATTGGTTCTGCGTGGTTTGTGGGTTGTTCACGCTGGGTGGCATCGCCGTGGAACTACGCAGCAAGCCGAAGCTTCGCCGCTAGAATAGTGTCGCTTGCGGCTGCGTGGGCCAAAAGCCTCCGGCAATGGTAGAATCCCCGAATTGAGAGGATACTGTGACGAATCGCTGGAAGACCTACCTGCTACGCGGCGCTCTTGCGGCTTGCGTACTTTCCGGAACCCTGTTTGCCCAGGATTGGCGGCCCCTGTTCACCGCCAAATCCATGGACGGATGGCAGCACACGCCAGCGGATCGCGTCACCTATAAACTGATCGACGGCATGCTGGTTTCCCAGATGAATGCCAAGGGCATGATGCGCTACAGCAAGGAAGCCTTCGGCGATTGCACCATCAAGCTGGTCTACCAGATGTCGAACAACCGCGGAAACGCCGGTGTCTTCATACGCATTCCCACCGTAGATTCCACGGAAAAAGACGCGATCAATAAGGGTATTGAGGTTCAGATCGACGAGACGGACGACGACTGGCATTCTACAGGTGTGCTCTATTCCATGACCCGCGCGAAGGCCCGTCCCTTCAAAGCACAGGGAGCTTGGAACACCATGGAAATTACGCTGGATGGCTTGCGCACTACCGTGGTGGTGAATGGCACGATGGTGACAGATTACGATGGCAAAGCAGACGTGCCGCTGAAGCGCGCCAGCTATGAGCCCGACCGAGGTCCGCGTGCGGAAAAAGGGTATCTAGGCCTACAGAACCACGACAGCCGGGCGACCATCACGTTCAAAGAAATCAGCGTGCGCCCGCTGGAGAAGAAGTCGGGCAGCTAGATCTTGCCCAAAGGAACCAACGTTGACCCAGAGCAGTTCCCTGCCCCCCACGCATTCGACGGAAGATTCCCTTGCCGGAAAGCGCATCCTGGTGACCGGGGCTGCCAAACGCATTGGTGCTTCCATCGCAAAGTATTTGGCCGCTCGCGGCGCGCGGGTACTGATTCACTATGGGGGTTCCCGAGAACAGGCCGAAGCCGTAGCGGCCGTCTGTGCGTGGGAAGGTGAACCAGCACCCCTTCTGCAGGCCGATCTGACTAAAGTGCCTGAGATCCTGCGCATGTTCACCGAAGTAGAGGCCATGGGACTGCCTCTGGATGGTCTGGTGAACAATGCCGCGCGCTTCACCCGTATTCAGCCTCTGGATGTAACGGAGGAAGACTGGGACTTCATCCACGACGTCAACCTGAAGGCCGTGTTTTTCTGTTGCCAGCAGGCGGCTCGCTTGATGTTGGCCCAGGAACACGGGGGACGCATTGTGAATATCAGTTCGTTGGGCGGCATCCGAGCCTGGGCAAATCATTCGCACTATTGCGCCTCCAAGGCCGGTGTTATCCACATGACACGAGCACTCTCCAAGGCATTTGCCCCGAAGGTGACCGTGAATAGCGTCGCTCCAGGAGTGATTCCCTTTGAGGAACGCAACGAACCCAGTGTGTTATCGGGCATCCAGATGACCCCGATGGGCCGAGCAGGCACGGGCGAGGACATCGCTGAGACCGTAGCTTTCTTTTTATCGAACCGCGGTTTCACCACCGGCCAAATCATCGCCGTGGATGGTGGATTGATGCACGTCTGAGCGACTCGCACGCGGCCATGGCCCGAGTCGCTGTCGGCATCCCGTCATTCTCGGACCGTCTTAGGCCGTCCCTACGCCAAGGCCACTGGGAGATCCACTAAACGATCCACTGAGCGACCCCCACGGCGAAACGGCTACCGCTACTCGTCCATCTCCGCCGCATAGCTGGGCCGGTCAAAACGGCTGCGGTCCGGATGAAAGGCATCCGGCGTATGGCGGATGAGAGGTTGGGGGTCCAGCACAACGCTGATGGTGTCAAAACGGACCTTGCGCCAAGGCACATCCGCACGACGAATATAGGCAAAGGCCGCATGCACCAGGTTTTCCCGCTTATCGCGATCCACGGCCCGCTCGACGGGCAGATAGCCTTCGGTACGGCGCGTTTTCACTTCCACAATCACCAGAATGCCGCGCCCAAGGCCGTTGTGTTCGTGCCCGGTATTGGAGCTTTCTAAGGGAGCTGGTGAATTTAGCTCGGAATCTTTCTGCCAGGCAATGATATCGACCTCCCTATGCCCGGTAGGCGTCCGATAGTTGCGGGCAAGAATGGTATACCCGCGCCGCTGCAAAAAGCGATGCGCCAGGTCTTCCCCTTTGGCGCCAAGAGCCTTGTCAGCCGGAAGAACACGGGACTGCAACCGATGGCGAACGCGATCGGCCAGGCTAAGAATGGCGATAATCGTCCGATGCATACTGCGCTGGCCGGTGACCAGAAAAAAAGAACCGTCAGCGTGTTAGTGCGCAATACTCTGGAGAATTCTCACCCGGTGGAGCCGGATTGTTAGCGCTCCGGGAGCCTCATGGTAGGTTAAGAGCGTAGCCCTACAGTCTATACACTGCTTCTTTCACATTCATGTGCCGCTCTGACCTTATTACGCTGGCTTTTTGCCTTTTCATGTTCGCGATGGGATTGCAGTTCGCCCCCATTCCGGGACTCCAATACGACGAAATCCTGTTCTTCCAACCCTTTCTGTATGATTGGGCGCTGTACCGTCAGCGATGGTTTGGCCAGGAATTCCCCTTGATGGTGATGTCCTATGTGGGCGCGCTGAAGACTTGGATCTTCTGGCCGCTGTATACGTGGGTCGCCCCTTCACTTTGGGTGGTCAGGCTTCCTGCTCTGTTGTTGGGATGTTTGAACGTCTGGCTGCTCTATCGGCTTGGCGCCAGAATCTGGGACTACCGCGCAGGCCTACTAGCTGCCGCACTAGCGGCCTCGGACACAACCTTTCTGCTAACTCACCTTTTTGACTGGGGACCCGTGGGCATCCAGGTGGCGCTGAGTGCCGGAGCCGCGCTGGCTTTCTTGCAATGGAGGGAAACCTCCGCAACGCGATGGCTTGCGCTCTGTGGCTATCTCTGCGGCTTGGCTCTTTGGAATAAAGCCATCTTTGTTTGGGTTCTAGCAGCGCTAGCAATCAGCGTGATCCTATGCTTCCCCAGAACGATACTTGTCTGGAAAGCCGTGCCTGAGCTTCGACGCCATCGCAAGGCGTATGCTGCGGCAATTGCCCTATTCATCGTCGGATGTATGCCGCTTCTAACCTACAACGTCGGACAACGCGGTGAGACCGTGTCTGGAAACGCCACTTTCGAGCGATCTGTCCCACCCGGGAAAATTGCCGCGGCCCAGACGTCTCTCGATGGAAGCGTCATTGCCAGCTATATGTTCGCCTTCGATCCGCATGGAGATGCCTGCAAGGTTTCGCCTAATGATGGATCGGCTCCGGGCCCCGCATTTCCGCCTGAGCTTGCGAGGTATCCCAGAGCGAGCCTGACCTTGCTCGCCTTCGGGGCATCTGCCCTAGTCTTCTTTTTGGCTTGGCCCGTGCAGGGGGCCAGGATTGGCCGACTGATCGTGTTAGTTCTTCTGCTCAGCTACTTTGCAGCCATCATGAGTGTTGGCGCAGGGTATGGGCTGCATCACTATGCCCCTATCCTGCCTGCAGCTTTCCTGGCGATTGGCGGCGCGTGGAGCGTTCTGGCGAGACTATCGGAGAAGTATGGCGGCTCCTTCGCACGCCCGGCCAAGTTCGTTCTGATCGCGGTGGCCGTAGGCTTGCCATTGGCCTCAGCTTTAACCCTGGAAGGCTGGCGGCAACGGGCCGTCCTTTGTGGCTCGGGACAGATCTGGACCGATGCGACCGCCAAGCTGGCAGATCAGGTGCTAAAGCGCCGTGAACTCACCTTCTATGCGCTCGACTGGGGCATGGATCCACAAGTTAACTACCTAGCCAGCAAGAATAATAGAATGGAGTTTCTTACTGCAGTCAGCGAAGATGTTAGCCCCGAAGGTCCCCGCTTCGAAGAGGTTCAACGGATCTTCCATGACCCCAGAACGAGGCTAGTGAGTTACTACGGAGACATGCTCGTTATTGCAGACTACAGACCGCGGTTCAAAAAGCTCCTGGAAGTTCACGGATATCAGGCAGTCGAAGACTACACCGTTTCTGATTCGCACAATAGGCCGATTTTTGCGGTTCTGAAGCTTGAGCCCGCAGTCACCAACGGCGGCAACTGACCGTTAAGAGGCAGAGTACGATTCCGCGCAAACGCACCTAGATTCGAATCGCCAAACTACCACGTTGCCCATTTATGGATGTCAGAGCCCGATTGAAGAAATGCTTGTTGTTCGCATTGCCCATGGCGGCCTTGCTATACGTGGGCTGCCGGGAAGTAGCCCAGGAAAGCTACGCGGTTCCCGACCAGATCCCTCCGATTGCCAATGTGGATGCTGGCAGCGTGGAACTGCAGTCTCGCATTGTCCTCGACGATATCAGCTCGTTTCTGCAGGTTCGATCTGGCTTTCACCAGCAGCACCCGTCCTGGCTGGACGGTCGCTGGATGGGCGAACAGGCGGAGGTTCAGTTGCGCCTAGACCCTAGGCAACACACGAAGTTGGTCGTGCGAGGGCTCTGCGAACAGTACCAGTTGGACATGGTCGGGCCCATGACCTTAACGGTGAATGCAGGAGAGACGGAGTTGCTTTCTGGCGTCGTCAGCAAGGATGGAACTTTTCAGTTTGAGGCGAAGTTGCCAACGCACTGGAAGCCGAGCGATGAGAACGTGACCCTCCAGCTAAACGCATCACCATCCTGGACCCAGGATGGTTGGAACGAACGCTACACCTTGACTATTATTGAAATCGCGTTTGAGGCCGAACATTGAGAGAAATACTCGGAGCGATTGCAGGGTGTGCCTTAGCGCTTGTTGCGGCCTATGGTTTGGGACGCACCGCCTTAAGAATCGGCGGGGTTACAGGCTCACGAGCAAGAGGCGAGCTTCTTGTTGCTTCCACACTCTGCGGGCTTCCCCTGCTGAGTATGTTGATGTTTGCGTTGGCGACGGCTCAGTTGCTGACGCGACCGCTTATTGCCCTCTGTAGCCTTGCATGTTTTGCCCTCTCCTTTCTACCGGCGAAGTCAAAGCTAGAGGACGGGTCTGTCCAAGAGCAACAGACTCCGCTCGTTGGGTGGCAGCGATGGGCGATGCTGGCGCCAGCGTCAGGCGTGCTGGTCTTCAGTGTTCTTTACTTACTGTACGCCCTTGCTCCCGACCTCGGCCCCGATAGTTCTTACTATCATCTTCTGTTTATCCGGAGATACCTGGAGCACGGTGGCTTTCTCTATATCACGGAAAACTTCTATGCCGCGCTATCGCAGGGCGCAGAGCTTGTTTATCTGATTGCCTATAGCGTCGGCCCTCAATCTGGAGCTGGCCTGGTGCACCTCAGCCTTCTGATACTCGCAAGCGCGGTGGTCTACCAACTCCTAAGACGTGAGGTTGGCAATCTGATGGCGCTTTGCGCGTCCTGGATGTTGCTGGCGATACCGGTGCTCGGTAAATCAGCGATATATGCTTACCTGGAAGCCGCGGTATTGGTTTCTGTGCTTGGCGTCCTGTGGATGTTGGAGCTCTGGCGCAAAGAGGGCCGCACGATCTGGTTGGTAGCAGCTGGCTTGCTTACGGGTTATGCGTACGCCGTGAAGTACACGGCCGCGCTGATTGCGATCCTTGCCGTTTCCTATGTGATTTGGGAAAGCCGCAGCAGTTTGCGAAAAGTCCTGGGCAATAGTCTTGTGCTCACGTTGTGCGCCGCCTTGGTGGGCATGCCCTGGATGATTCGAAACTGGATCGTCTACCAGAATCCCTTCGCCCCGCTGTTTAACCGTTACTTCCCCAATCCTTACTTCATGGCAGAAACAGAGGAGGGCTGGAGAAATGGGCTTAAGACTTATGGCTGGTTCAAGTCCTATTGGGACCTGCCTGGGGAACTGTTATTTGACGGAAGCCACCTACAAGGTCTGATAGGGCTGGGATTTCTGGCCGCACCCTTGGCATTCCTGGCAGTGCGATCCCGTTTGGGCAGGTGGGCCCTTTTCGGCGTAGCCTTGTTTCTTTTGCCTTACCCCGAAAACGTGGGGACACGGTTTCTTACGCCTTCGTTAGCATTCGCTGTCGTTGCCATGGCATTAGCGTCGAAAGGGTATCCGGCACTCGTTCTTGTGATCGCGATGGTACACGGTATTAGTTCGTGGCCCACAGTGCTGAGGCAATATGCGAAGCCGGAGGCATGGCTCCTCCAGAATGTTCCGAGGTGGAAGCAGTTGTCTACCAATGCTGGCAGAGCACAATACATGGAAGACAACTCTACCGAGTACCGAATGGCAAAATTACTGGAAGAGGTCGCCGTGAAGGATGGGAAAGTCTTCACGATGAGTTCCCTCACTGAAGCCTACACAAGCCGACGGGTGTGTATGAGCTACACTTCCGCTGCCTGCATGGAGGCTTACGAGACGCTGCGCTCACCGCTGCTCGACGGCATGCGACAGAAGCACCTGATACGGGATTCTTTCGCCGCCACCGATGTCATGGGAGTGCGGCTCGTCGTCACAGCCAGCCACGAGAGTGCACTTTGGGCATTCTCTGAAATTCAATTTCTCGACAAAGGAGAAAGAGTACAGCGATCGCAGGACTGGCGGCTGCGTAGTAGCCACTATCCCTGGAATCTTCCGTTGGCCTTCGACAATAGCCCGGCCTCGATCTGGTTCTCGCAAACACCACGCACTGAGGGCATGTTTGTAGAAGTTTTGTTTGACCGCAGCCATCGCATTGATAGCATCGAGACTCGCGCCGCGCAGACGGCACTATTCAACGACTATCGGGTAGAGATTCTTAAACCAAGTGGCCAATGGGTTCCGGTACAGAGTGAAAGAACCATGAACGAGTCTGATGACCCGGCTCTGGGGCGTGCGGCCATGCAAGCCTTGTACCGGTCCGGGTTCCGGTATATTGCCCTCTATACCGGTGACTACTTCTTCAAGGAATTGCTACGTGAGCAGCAGCAGATCGGCATTAAGATAGTGGGCTCAAATGACACTGCCGTTGTCTTCGAGATTGTCGCTCCCGTATCAGACGAAGACCAATTAGAAACCGAACGTAAATGAATGATCGCCTACAGACACTAAGACGCAAGCTAGACAACGCAGATCGAGCTCAGGGCGAGTACATCCTGATGATGTTGCTCTCGTTGCTGGCCACTGTATTCCTTTTTCATGACTACCTTCCGTGGTGGAAAAAGGTTCATTTTTGGTCAGATACCGAAGGGTTTCATTGGCCGCTGTTGAACTATGCATTTATGTCCCTGAAAGAGGGAAGATTTCCCCTCTGGGACCCCTCCATCTATTGCGGCATCCCGTTTGCTGGAAACATTCAGGCTGGGCTGTTCTATCCCCCGAACTGGTTGATGTTTGCCAGCCAGTGGCATCGGCCCACCTTGTCTTATATGGCAATCGAGATCCTGATGGTTTTGCATATCTGGATCGCGTTTGTGTTTGCCTACTGCTGGCTTCGTCTGAAAACCTCGCACTGGCTGCCAACCGCCATGGGAGCCGCAGTGGTCGCATTCTGTGGCTACATGCTCTCCCAGACGGTCCATTTGGGCGTGACTTGCGGCTACGCGTGGATGCCCTTCGCACTCTGGGGGATTGCGAAGGCGGATGCGGTCAAATCCTGGAAGCCCCTTTGGCGAACAGGTATCGGCCTGGCCATGTGCCTGCTGGCTGGCTACCCCGCTACGTTCATCGCCTTTGTCGTGCTTGTGTTTGCCTACGCGCTCGCACTTCCTCGCAGGATGCGCCTCGTTCCTCAGGTTGCTCTGGCAACCCTCGCGGCCCTTCTGCTTTCCGCCGTTCAGCTGCTTCCCACCATGGACTTGGCAGAGAGCAAGGTGGATGAAGTTCGTTACGGGGGCAAACTGCGACACTATCCAGAGTTTTACTTGCTATTCCTCTTTCCGAACTACTATGACCAAAACAGAGTAAGCACCGGTGTTGATGTGGCGGAAGAAGACAGCATGTACCTTGGCGCGGCAGCGTTGCTGGGCATTTTGTTGCTCCTGAGATCCCCCCTGTCACCATGGGCGTGGCAAGCGCTCGTCATCACTTTGGCGTTTCTCGTTTTTTTGGAAAACCCCTGGCACCTGGTCTCCACGACGGCCATGAAGGTCCCACGGCTTATCGATGCGCTTCGCAACTACAACTTCCTTGCCGGGATGGCATTCCCTGCCGCTCTATTGATTTCCGGTGCGGTCAATCGCATCCTTGTTCGTGACTCCGATGGAAAACATCATCGTATCTGGGTAGCTGGAATTTGGATAACAACCGCCATTGCGTGGTGTGTTGCGCTGCTGGTGATCGCAAAGAAGGGGGGCGTAGAGTTTTCGACAGGTCTGAACTCGGGTTACTACGCTTTAGCCACTGTGATCCTTCTGGCAGCAGGTATTTTCCTCTACAGTCGGCAACGACGTGCAGTGATTGCTGTCACTATCTTGCTGGTGATGCTGTGCGAATATCGCGTATTCAATGTGAATCGCAAATTCAACGCGGTAGATGGTGATGTGGATGCCGCTCTTATCACGGATTACCGTGGCGGTGGCAGATCTTTTAGCGGCATGGACGACTCGGTGTTCCAAAGACTTCGAGAGAACCCTGACCGGCGGATCGCAATGTTTCAGAATCCGTTCCCCACCGATTTCAGGCATTACGGTTTAGCGTCAGCACAGGGTTTTGATCCCTTCGTGAACAAGCGATTCAAAGCTCTTGTGGAGCGCTTTCAACCGTTCCGGACAGATCGCCTCTTCGATATGGACGTCGAGAATCCCGAGATGCTACGCACCTTCGGCGTGAGCTACGTGATGGCGATTAAAGACTCTGACGAAGGAAAGCGAATGCGCAGCCTGGATAGCTTTCAATTGCTGGAGCCCGCTGACTCCTTCTACCAGGTCTTCGAAGCTAAAGATACGAATCATGTATGGCGCTTTGATGCCGGGAACGCTGAGGTTTTAGAGTGGAGTCCGGAACAAAGACGGATTAGGGTCCACTCTGCCAACGGCGGCGAATTGTTACTGCTGGAACAAAACCTACCAGGATGGACCGCGCGGTTGGACGGGAAACCTCACCCTATCTCAAGTTGGGAAGACATTTTCCAGCGGGTACAGGTGGAACCCGGAACGCATGAGCTAATCTTTAGCTATTCCCCACGCAGCGTTTACCGCGGTGCGGCGATCTCTCTAACCACGCTTTGCGCTGGCCTGTTTTTACTCTTTTATCGGAAACACGAGGCTCCCATTGAGGACGGCAACCAAAGCAGCATAGGCCACGCCTAAGCCCCGCATAGGATTGCGCGCAGACCCATATCGGGCTACTTCAAGGAGGCCCAATTTGGGAGCGGGCGTAGTGACGGCGCAAGGGCGTCTGTCATAATCGAATGATGGCTTTACCCGTGCATGCCCCAGGTTCCTTGTTGCAAGAAGTTCAGGAACTAGGGTGGTGGTATCAGGATCTTGTGTTGCCCGATGGAACGCGCACCGGTGACGGCCAGCCGCCGTGCTACGATCCTTCGACCAGATGGCAGTTTTTTGAGCCGCATATTCCGGAGTCTCTAGAAGGAGCTTCGGTTCTGGACGTTGGTGGAAACGCCGGCTACTTCTCGCTGCAGTGCGCCCTGCGTGGCGCCAAAGAGTGTGTCATCGTTGAGCCCTTTGTGCAGTTTGCGGAACAGGCAAAGTTCGTTGGTAAGTCCTTCGGTGTGAACTTCGATGTGGTCTGCGAGGATGTGTTGACCTATGTCCTCACCACAGATCGTCAGTTCGACTACGTTCTGTTTCTTGGCCTCTTCTACCATTTGCGTTACCCCGTGCTAGTGTTGGACCGCTTGGCGCAGATGACAAGAAGCCAGATGCTCTTCCATACGCTGATTGAAGAATCGGTGACGGGCTCGCCCCTTCAGGAAGAAGCCGCAGTGCCTAGCCCCTCTGGTGAAGACATTCCCAATACCAGAATGACGTTCTTGGAGAACGCCTTCCGCAGAGACCCAACCAACTGGTGGATTCCCTCATCCGCAGCCATGGGGAGCATTGTTAGAAGCGCGGGCATGGAAATTACGGCGCGGCCACACGCTGAATTGTTGGTGCTGAAGCCCACCCGTCAGCTTGGCGTACACAAAAAGGGAAATCTGGTGCTTTCCCAGTTCATCAAGACGGGCTATCCGGAGACCATCTACCCCGGCATACATAATGTGGACGAAGGCCTGTGGAACGACCTGATCGCAAAGCGATGGGGCCCACGTTAGCTGGCAAGCAGCGCCTTCGGTTCCCCGCTTTGCTCACGACGGCGGCGTGAATGATCGAATGCAAGGATGCCGATCACTAGCAGCACACCCAGTCCGGTGAGTGCCGCGCCTGCGATGACGCTTGTCGGGCGATAACGCATCTCAATGGTGTGTTCGCCCGGCTCGAGTAGAATGCCGCGCAGCGTTAGGTACGGCTGATGGATCTCCACAGGTCTTCCATCCACGTAAGCCTTCCATCCCGGGAAGACGTTATCGCTGACGATCAGCAGCCCACCGCAGGCCGAGGACGCGCGCATGGCAACGTAGTTCATGGCATATGTCGTAATGCTCGATTGATCGGCATTCCGTTGCTCATCGGTGCAACCCGACAGCGCAGGCGCATTGCCGACAAACGGAGCTACACGGCGGTCCAAGAACTCCCCCGCCTCAAAAGCGCCACGGAAAGAGTCTGCGGAGTCGAATGATCGAGCCTCATGCGCGAACCAGGTTCGAGGAAAGGCGTCGGGCATGTCCCAGGCTTTGAACCCATTCGAAAACTCTGCCACTGGAACCTGTTCCGGGTAGAGAGGATCTCGGGAGACATACCGCGATATCCCGTAAAGCTGCATGGATCTGCGCGAGTGTATGCCGAGTTCCCAAACAGTTGTGGGGATGCTGACGGTATAGCCGTCAAATACGGGGATATGGTAGAGGTCGCCGAACATGATCGGGATCTGCTCCCCGTTGATATGCGCTCTTTGGTGGTCTGGAAGCTTTCTCAAATACTCGGCAATGTCCAAGTAGGAAAACCGCTCCTGATAAGCGCCCTTCCGGTTTCGATCCATCTTATGGGGATAAGGCAGCAGCGCGGATACAGAAAGCTCCAGAACAAGTAAAGCCAACACGGCTCCACTGAACCAAGCTCTGGGGATACGGTTCGCTCGCCACGCCACAATCGCGGCAGCTAGAAGCAGCGCAAATAGGGCTGAGGCGAAGAACTCATTCCCATTTGGATAGGTCGCACCCTTCACCAGAAAAACTCCGGCGCCGAAGGCAATCAAGGAACCTCCGACAATAGAGAGAGTGCGAGCACCCAGTCGCGCCGCTGTTTCCGCACGCCGCCGCCGCAATGCATCCACGCCAAAGGCAGCTAGCACCGATGCCGAAACGGAAAAGAGCGCATTGAAGGCAGCCGGAGTCCGCGCCTTTTCCATCATCGGAATTAGCGCATACATCAACCCATGCAAGGCTGTTAACCCTCCCATGGCAATCCAAATGGAAGCAACGCCAAGAACCGCGAAAATCCGCACTGGCCAACGACGTAAACCAGCGGCAACGCCTATGCAAGCGAGCGTAAGACCTGCCATTCCCAGGAAATGATCGTACTGATTATAGTTATTCGGAATCACGATTCCGGGCAGACGATAAGGCTCTATCGCGAGCCCATCGTGCATGTGATAAGGAATCGTATCCTTCCACTTGGCTGGCATATCCATGCCAACCCAGCGGACCGCGGCCTTTCCATATTCCACCGATGGCAGAACTTGGAGAGCGGATATCAGCCCCGCCACAATGAAAAACACAGCCGCCGCCTGCACCATCTTCATGCGGATGACACCGCCGCGCAAAGACTGTATAACCCACAAAATCCCCGAGGTGATGGAAACGAAAATGGGGACCTGATGGTGCCCCGACAAAAAGGAGATCCCCAGAGCCACACCGCCCAGGGCTGCCACGCTCAGAGATCGAGCGCTGCGCGGGGCTCGCAGAATTGCCAGCAACACGAGCGGCGCCCAAAGAGCGCTGTTGGACATCTGCGGCCAGTCTGAGCGGCCAAGATAGCCACCCAGTCCAAAAATCAGACCGCCCGCCACACTGGCGACTCGGCTAGCGCCCAGCCCCCGCGCGAGCAAGTAGGCAAACCAAGCTGCCATGATGCGCAGGGCAACAAAGTACCAGTCCAGGAATCCATAGCGGATCATCCCTTCACGCTGCGGCAGCAGGAACAGTAGCCAGTTCAGCGGATAGGACGCACCGGGCTGGACTTGACCTAGAAGCGGCTGGCCGCCCCAGATGTAGGGATCCCACAGCGGGAGTTGCCACTTTTGCCAAGCATCCGCCTGCACTTCCAACCACGGAAAAACCTGGTGAACGACATCGGGACTGCACATCCAGTCGTACTGATGTGTGATGGCGATTCGACTGTAGACGCCAATTACCAGCAGAGCGAGCACGGCGAGAGCCATGCCTCTCATGCGGCTAAGTTTGCGGATTCCGAGACGGTTCGCAAGAGAGCGAAGGGGTATGTCCTGCATGGGTCCAGCTATCAGGGTATCGATTTCCGGGTATGGGTGTTCAACTTACTATCGGTTTTGTCAGCGCGGCGCTTAGGCTCCCGCTGCAGTACAGGTTCGCGCTATTGTGAAGGCATGGCGCATCAATCGGCTCGTCGCGCGTTTCTGGCTGGCTTGGCCGCCTCTGTGGGCGGTTTCGTCGCTTGTGGAGACCAAGCTATTGGCCAAGACCGGGCAACTGTACCATCTTTTTCCATTCGTACGGAAACTGGCAAGCAGGTTCGCATCGAAGATTACCGCGGCAAAGTGCTGCTACTCAACTTCTGGGCCACTTGGTGTCCGCACTGCCGTCGTCAGGTCGCGGCGATGAACAAGCTGAAGCAGAGCTTTGCGGCAAAGGATATCGAAATTCTGGCGCTATCTGTTGATAAAGAGGGATGGACCAAAGTGGCTCCCTATATGGAAGAGAACAAGCTCACCCTCACCGTGGGGCTGGCGGATGCGACGATCCAGCAGAAATATGGCATCACCGGCGGCATTCCATTGACCTACATCATTGACCGCAAGGGATACGCCGTCAAGGACTTCCGAGGCGCGATCGACGAAGAAACGCTCGTACGGCTGGCCGATGTGATCCACGAAAAGCTGTAGATCGCCTATTCATACGGCAGCAGGCGTCCCTGTCGGGCGAATCCGGAGATTCACGATGTCCCGACCGCGACTGATCTACCGCGGCTAGACGGCAACGTCGCCATGATCTTTCTGGATGGTTCTGCCCGTCGCCAGTTCCAGAGCGGACAGAATTTCTCCAAAGTTGCTCTTGGGCAGTTCCATGCAGATGGGAACCAAGCGCACACCGGCCGATGGACCCGGATCCTCGGCGGAAGCGCTTCCAGACGCACTCGCCTGCGGGCCAATGTCCTCGTAGTGCCGTCCGATGATCGTCAACAGATGCTTCAAAGATTTCTTTGTCAGCCGTGGCCAATCCTTTGGCGGCAACGGCAAATCCTTGGGACGCATCGCATACTCGTACCGGATGGTCACAATCTCCTGAAACGGCAGTTCGAGCATCTTCACATGACTCGAGAAGAAATTCAGTTTCTCATCCCTGCGATTGATAACGAAGTTGCCCAGCAATTCCCTGGGAGCGGTGGCTCCGGGTTTTAGTTCAAAAAGCCGTATGCCTTCAAAGTGCTCCACGGGCATCGGCGCTGCTGAGGCCGCCAGATTGAGAACGCCGACCAATGCGGCGAACATGCCACGGCGGGTAAGTTGGCGATCCATACTTTACTACGCTCCTATTTGCTGGACAGGCGTGGCGGCATCATGCGGTTCGCCATGGCGCCACGCCCGCCGACATTAGCTCTTCTTGCCCAGCACCACGCGATCTACAATTTCCTTCGCGCCCAATACCGTCTTGACCTCCAAGGCAAACTGGTCATCCGCGGAAAGTTGGGGTGCAGAGCGCGCTCGCATTGGGGTCACTTCCAGCCCCCAGTATCCGCGATATCCGCCATCCAATGCGACTCGCACCAGTTTTTCCGCATCAAAGGTGGGATCCAGTTCGGCGCCCCATGTTCCTTTTACGGAAAGCCCCTTCGCGTAGGGGAGAATCTTGCGGGATGCCGCGTAGCGGTCTTCCCCGTCATTCCAATTTCCAAGGTCACAGAGCAGACCGAACCGAGGGTGATTTACCTCTTTCACCAGTTTCACCAGCACGTCCGGATCAGACGACGCGCGCCCATGGTTTTCCACGATGATGTTGGGACCCGTAGGGCCGGAATAATCGAGCATGGCGCGCATGGTTTCCGCCGCTCGTTTGACAAAATCCGGATCTTTGCTCCAGTCCTGTTTGGCTCCGTTGACGTTGCAGCGAACGGAGTGACAGCCCAGGTAGCCAGCAATATCAATCCATTTACGGTGTGCGATGCCAGATCGCTTCCGCTCGGCAGGGTCCTCCGCGCCGGTGTTGCCCTCGTTGTCGACCATCAGGATTGTTTGCTTGACACCAGCATCCTGAAAGGACTTGTTGAGACGCTCCAAATAGCGAAGAGTGGGATTTTCAAAGAACTGGTTGACGTGCTCGTAGGCCGTAATGCCCAATTGATCTCGCAAAATACCCGGCATTTCGAGAAGCTTCCATTTGCCTTGGAAAAAGCTTCCGCTGAAGCACCAGGCTGCCAGGGAGATTTGTTGCGGAGTATCTTTCGGGGCTGCCATCGCCAGAGCTGGCAGCATCGTAAGAATGGAACGACGGGAAAGTACCGGAAGTTGGACGGGCATTTCATTAAGATACAGGATTGCCATGACTTATTGGACGCTTCGCCGGGGCCCACACTCGAAGAAACTGGGGATTTCACTGTATACTTCAGGGGCGGATGCCTGATAACGCCAAAGGGCCTGGGAACGAACGTTCTATACCCCTACAAATTGCAATTGCCGTGCTGTGTGTAGTCGGCGGCATAGCGCTTTGCTTTGGTCTGGATGACAAGTTACAGACCGAGTCAGCGGCTGTGCTATTTCTGGCTGTCGTTTTCCTGAGCGCCTGGTATGGCGGAACGATATCCGGCACGGTTGCTGTCGTACTGAGCACCCTAGCCTTCGACTTGGCGCCAACCGGATCTCACGTAATCTTTCCAGATGACGGCGCGGTACGGAGCACGATCATTGGCGTGTATTTCGTGGTAGCCGCCTCCATTGGCTATCTGGTGCTGCGCGAACGTCGGGCTATTTTCAAGCTCGCCAGAAGTGAGCAAAAGGCTCTGCAATCCACCGAGCAACTACGCTCAGAGATGGCACAGCGACTTAGCGCAGAGCGTCGGGCTGACCATCAGTCCGAGTTTCTGAAGACGGTGCTCGGCAGCCTGCAGGACGCCGTCATTACAATCGACACCGAAGGCCGGATTACCTATCTAAACGAGATCGCGTGTTGTTATCTGGGCAGAAGTGCGGAATCGGCGCTTGGTGTTCTGCTAGCGGAGGTTCAACTGGTTCGCGACGAACGAACCGGAGACATGATTGAGCCTCTGACCATTCGCGTACTCCGCGAAAAGATCGTACTGCGCGACGAAAATTCCCGGTTGCTGCGGCGCGCGGACGGTTCGTTACTTCCGATTGATGTGAGCGCTGCGCCACTTGTCACGAAAGATGGCGAAGTCCACGGAGCTGTCACGATCATTCGCGATGTGACGAAGAGACGCGCCGCGGAACGGGCATTGCGTGAATCCGAAGAGCGTTTTCGGATTGCGACGGAGGCGGGGAACCTCGGGGTTTGGTTGTGGCGCCCGGGAAGCGACGACGCGGCCTGGAATGGCACACTTGCCCAGATGATCGGCCTCGGCGTAGCGGACTACCGCGGTCCAGCGGGCCCCCTGTTTGAGGCCATTCACCCCGAGGATCGCATGCGCGTGGTTGCAGCGCTTCGCCGAGCGTTCACCAACGAGCAATCATTCGAACGGGAATTCCGGGCGATTCTGCCTGACGGTCGCATGCGCTGGATTATGGCAGCCGGTAAGACGGTTTCCCAGGGCGAGGAAGAAAACGACAAAGCGCTGGCTGGCGTCACTTTCGATATCACCGACCGCCGAGAATCGGAAGAGCGCATTCGCCAGTTGAATCAAGACCTGGAGGGCTTATCCTCGCAGCTGCAGATTTCCAACGCCGACCTACTTTATCGAACCCGCGAGTTGGAAACGGTAAACACGGCAAAGACGAAGTTTCTATCGAACATGAGTCATGAGTTGCGGACGCCGCTCAACACGATCTGCGGCTTCCTGGAACTCTTTATGGAAGAGACCGAGGGTCTGTTCAATGATCGGCAAGGCCGGTATCTGCGAAACATTGATGCAAGCGCCCGGCACCTACTGCGCGTCGTCAGCGACGTACTGGATCTTTCCCGCATTGCGGCGGGCCGCTTGACCATCCAGCGTGAGGCGTTCCCCTTGCACGAGGTGGTGGATGAAGTGGTGGCATCATTGATGCCGGTCGCCATGGAACGGGAGATTCAGTTGACAACTTCAGTGCCGGACGAGTTGCAGGTTTACGCAGACCGGCAGCGGATGCGACAGGTTCTGACCAATCTGGTGAACAATGCACTGAAGTTCACACCTGCCAATGGAACGGTGCGGGTGGAAAGCGAGAGTCGGGGAGAGAATCTGGAACTGCGTGTAATCGACACCGGCATTGGCATTCCCGTGGAAGATCAGGAACGCATCTTTGAGGAGTTCGAACAGTCCCATGATCCGGACTTTCGCCCAAAGGAACGTGGCAGCGGATTGGGCCTGGCAATCACCCGCCATTTGATGGCATTGCAGGGCGGGTCCATCCGGCTGGAAAGTGAGCAAGGAAAAGGCTCCACGTTTCACCTACTGATACCGGGCACGGCGGGGCAGGTAGCAGCCGCTGGTCATTAGCTGGCAAGTTCTTCCTTGGTATCACCTGGAGAATCCAGCAGTTTGTAAAGAGTGGCGCGGCTTACGCCCAGCGCGCTGGCAGCTTTCACCTTATTGCCGTTACAGCATTCCAAGACATGACGGGCGTAGCGGCGCTCCAGCAGGTCCAAAGGCTCCACGCTTTCAAAGGGGAACAAGCCTTCGCGTGGTGGACAGTCATCCGCTTCACCTGGAGGTAGATCATGCACGTCAATGCTGCGTCCTTCACACAACATTGCGGCGCCGCCAATCACGTTTTCCAGTTCCCGGATGTTCCCTTGCCACCGGCGCTTCGTCAGAGTGGCCAAGGCACGCGGGGTAATGTCGTCAATACTCTTCTGGAAGTCCCGCGCAAAACGTTGCAGGAAGAAGCGTACGAGCAAGGCGATGTCGTCCGCGCGTTCCCGCAAGGACGGAATTTCAATGGAGACCATGGAGAGACGATAGTAGAGGTCTTCCCGAAACTCGCCTTTGCGCATCATCTCGCGTAAATCCCTGTTGGTGGAACAAACAATACGCACATCGACGGACATCGCTGTGGGGGAGCCCACGCGCTGGAACTGCTGATACTGAATGGCTCGGAGAAATTTCGCCTGCGTGACCAGCGGTAATTCTCCGATTTCGTCCAGAACAAGAGTTCCTTTGTTCGCTGCTTCAAAGAAGCCAGGCTGATCGCTGACTGCTCCTGTAAAGGCGCCCTTAACGTGTCCGAAAAGTTCCCGTTCAAAGAGGCTTTCTGCAATCGCTCCACAATTGCAGACGACGTAAGGACCTTTCGCAACCGGGCTGAGATCGTGCAGCGCGCGGGCAACCAATTCTTTTCCGGTACCGGTCTCGCCCAGGACCAAGGTGCTGCGGAAGTGCGGAGCAATCCGGCGAATCCGAGCGAAAACGTCCGTCATGGCGGCGCTACGACCAATCATGCCCTGGAAGGTGTTGGCCGCTACCGCTTCCTGCTCTGCCAGGGCGGCGCGGTGACGCCGTTCGGCGTCCTCCAGGGTACGCCGAATTTTCCGCCGCAGGTCGCTAACGGAAATGGGCTTCAGTAGATAGTCTGTAGCTCCGCGATGAATGGCTTCTACGGCCGACGACGCTGAATCGTCGCCGGTGAGCAGAACGACATCGGTTTGGGGCAGACGCTCACTGACGCTATCCAATACGTCCATACCGCTCATGCCCGGCATCAGCAGATCGACGATCACCACTTCGGGGCGGTAACGCCAAGCGAGATTGAGCCCCTCTGCCGGGTCTGAGACACAGAGAACCTGCAAGTCCGGACCTTCCAGAGCAGCCTGGATCAACTCCAGCGTAGCGGGATCATCGTCGATCGCCAAAAGGCACATGCGGGGCGGCGAGGCCATATGCTTACTAGTTTAGGTGGTTCCCGGATCTTATTGGAAGCGCGAAGTTTATTGGGCGCATCACTTTACAAAAGGTCGGCAGTGAGCCGTTCTGGCGCAGCTTTCCGAAATCTGTGATTGGGAGAAGATCTGCTGCACCGAGCAGCAAATTACGAAACGAAGCCAGACTCCATACTGCGCTTCCGTGAGATCCGGACTCCTACGAAGCTGTGCCACGCTGCGCAGCGTGCATCACTGCCGAACTAGCATGTTCGATTCAGGCTGCTATCCGCAACGAAGGGAAGAACACGAATGACGACGCTGTTGAACCAGGGAATTCCTTACCAGGACGCGGCCACGGAGGAGTCGACGGGCTTCTTCCAGCAGGAATCCACGCCCCTGCTGGAACTGCTGCATACCGGCACACGTTTGTGCTGCTTCGCTCCGATTACCTCGGCAGCCCGAACGCAGCGTAGTTGGTGGGTATTGTTCGACCCACACAAGCTATCGAACCTGACCGTAGTTCCCGGCATCGGAGACTTCCTATTCCATTCCGGGTGCCGGATTGACCACAACCGGCGCCTACACCAGCCGAGCGGGGTGAAAGTTTGCTGCGCGGAGGCCCGGAGCCAGTTCCTGATGGTGAGCTTGGTGCGTCCGGTCTATGCCTACATCGGACTCACGCGCAAGTGGCGACCCGAACCGTTGGGGGGCACACTTCCTCTACCTGGAGGGGAGTATCGCGTGTGGACTCCCGGCCTGACCTCTTTGGATGTGCAGCTTATCCCATTGCCGAGCCCGCTGATCTTCCTGCCACCCAAACCAGTAGACGTGGAACCGGAAAACACAACCGACGTCCCCGGGACCGACCAGGGCAGGCCTGCCGCAACCGCAGCGAACGCGGAAGCAGAGGGATCTAGCGAGGAATGATCTGCCGGGACGCGAGTGCGTCATGCCTAGCGCTTCGGCAATCCAAGTCAGCTTTGCCCTTTGCTCCAAAGCCGATCACTCGCTTGCCAAGGCGGCCCAATATCTCACTGGCTGCCAACAGATTCAGGGGTAGAGACGCACAAGGCGACTGAAGATTCGATAGACTACGCCCGTGCACAACACGACGTTTTCCCGACGATCTTTGCTTGCGGCTTCCGCTGCCCCTTTTCTGGCCACGTCCGCCCTTGCGCAAAAACGCAAGCCGAACTTTGTCGTGATTTATTGCGATGACCTGGGTTACGGAGACATCGGGTGCTATGGTTCCCCCATACGCACACCAAACATAGATGGGCTGGCTACGGATGGGCTACGCTTCACGGATTTCCATTCCGGCAATCCTGTTTGTTCGCCGTCGCGCTCCGCGTTGTTGACGGGCCGTCACAATACCCGTGTCGGCGTCCCGCGTGTGTTCTTTCCGCGCGATACCACCGGCCTACCCACGAACGAAATCACCATCGCCAAACATCTGAAAGGCCACGGGTACGCCACGGGATGCGTCGGTAAATGGCATCTTGGGCATCTACACCCACACCTACCAACGGATCACGGCTTCGACGAGTACTTCGGCATCCCCTACTCGAACGACATGTCGCCTCGCTGGATGATGGATGGCGACAAAGTGATTGAGCAGGAAGCACCATTGGAGACGCTAACGCCGCGTTATACCGAGCGTGCCGTACGCTTCATTCAACAGCACAAGAACGAGCCTTTCTTTCTGTACTTCCCCCACACCTATCCTCACATTCCACTGGCAGCATCTTCGCGCTTCCGCGGTAAGTCCCAACAGGGCCTATACGGCGACGTAGTGGAAGAACTGGATTGGAGCGTGGGAGAGGTGCTGAAAGCGCTTCAGGAAAATGGTGTGGCTGAGAATACGCTGGTCGTATTTTCGAGTGACAACGGCCCCTGGTATCAAGGGTCACCTGGTAAACACCGGGGCCGCAAAGGAACCACGTTGGAGGGCGGGATGCGTGTGCCCGGCATTGCGCGCATGCCCGGCACGATTGCTTCCGGTCGCGTCAGCGGAGCCTTTGCGAGCGTAATGGACCTTCTGCCCACATTCAGCAATCTTGCGGGCATTCCCCAGCCAGCGAATCCACTGGATGGTCAGGATATCAGCAGCATCCTGCGCGGAGAATCGTCGGATATCGAGCGCAAGAATCCGTTCCTGTACTTTGATGGATGGGACGCGCAGTGCAGCCGTTTGGGTAAGTGGAAACTGCATTTCGCCCGTCGTAACGACTTCATCTATTCACCGGGACCGACCGGTGGGGTGAAGACGCTCCCCCTGAGTCCGCCAGAGCTTTATAACCTCGACCTCGATAAAGACGAAAGTTATGACGTGGCTCCGGAGAATCCGAAGATCGTAGAAGATCTACTACGCCGCACGGAGAGCTTTCTGCAGGGCTTCCCAGTAGAAGTACGCGAAGCTCGCGCCACCGTTAAGAAGGCAGCGACAGCTCCTGCGGAACCGGGCCGATTGCCACGCGAAGCGGCTCCACCAGCTTGAGTTAGGCAAAAAAGAACGAAAGGGCCAGCACGGTGTGATCACCGTACTGGCCCTTTCGTTCTTTTGGTTTGTAGATTGATGCCTGTGACCTAAGCCTATACGTCACAAAGAACCGTAGCCTCGCGCAATGAGGTCATGGGATCACGTTTGGGCACGAACTCGTGGCTGAAGTAGCCCTTGAATCCGGTCTCAATGATGGCTCGTGTGATGGCAGGGTAATAGAGTTCCTGCGTCTCATCCAGTTCATTGCGTCCCGGGTTTCCACCGGTGTGGTAATGGAAGTAGTGTTTGTGATTCTCCCTGATGGTGCGAATCACATCCCCTTCCATGATCTGCATGTGATAGATGTCGTAAAGCAGACCGAAGAGCGGATGATTCACTTCCTTGCAAAGCTGCACACCCCATTTTGAGGTGTCGCACATGTAGTCCGGGTGATTCACCTTGCTGTTCAGCAGTTCCATCACGATCTGAACACCGGTTTCCTCTGCAAGCGGCAGCATCTGCTTGATGCCGGCCACACAGTTTTCCAGGCCCTGATCGTCTGGCATGCCTTTGCGTTCGCCGGAAAAGACGATGACATGCGGAGCGCCGGCGGCCTTGGCGGCACGAATCATGGGGCCCATCTTCTCGGTAAACTTCGCGTGATCTTCCTTACGGTTTAAACCATCACGGATGGTCGTTGGCCCACCAACCATGGTGGGGATAAGGCCATACTTTTTGAGGACCGGCCATTCATTCGGATTGGCCAGATCCACGCAGGCGAGCCCAATCTCAGCACAACCTTTGGCGAAGTCTTCGATAGGGATCTTGTTATAGCACCAGCGGCAGGCGCCTTGTTTGATATTGCCTTTGAGGCTGGCTGCGGGGAGAGGTGGCGAGGCGCTGAGCGCAAGGGCAGCAGCGCCAGCGGCGGGAAGAAAGCTTCTACGCTTCATGCGCGCTATGCTATCGCAGTCCGCGCCCTGGTGGGGAAGCCCCTAGAGGGAATTCCGTATCCTGCCAAACATAGGCGCAAGTGGGTCACAGAGCGTTGCAAATGCGCCACCCCTCCGGATGGAAGCAACCGCTACATGGCTGCTGCTGGGCCCATCGATGCCGCTATACAACCAGGGTACGGAATATCTCTCCCACTACCCCGCTCAGGCATCTAAATCTAGTGGCACTGCCTCGAATTCCTCCATGGGGAGTTCCGCCGCCACACCAAACGGAGCTGCGTTCACAGAGCCTAGATCCAGGTATCCCTCTCGCACATCGAGACGGGCATGGTTATCTAGCCTGGCATATAGATCGCCATGGCTGGACAGCATCGCGTTGCTGATCGACTTGGGGAACACGGAAAGCCCGCGGAAATAGTGATGACCGTTGCGTTCAACCGTAGAGTTGCCCAACGCGGCTTGTGCGGCCAAGTCCTGCAATAGAGCAACAGGCCCAATGTTCACCAAATCCTCACCGCTCATCTGATAGCGGTTTGTGTTCTCGATGACGTTGCGGTGATTGATGAGACAGCGGTGGATGGCGCCCTTCATCACGCCTTTGCAGTTCTTATGACTGGTCCCCGTGTACCCGAGTTCCAGAGCCTTCGCCAGATCACCAATTTCGGCGTCAGACTCATCAATAATCATGGGTGGACCGTCCTTGATCTGAGCAACCTGGGGATTCAACGCGACGGAACGATGGAGCGGTTGCTCAATGAAGATGAGTTTCCGGAAAAAGGGTATCAACAGTGGATCTGACTGAATACGCTCCCATAGCTCCACGAACCTCGGAAGTTCCTTATACTGCTCATTGCCATCAAGCGTAAACGCATAGTCACTTCCGCAGTGGCGCGTCACCACTTCCGCGATCTTGCGAAGCCGCTCCAGATCAGCGTCGACATCACCGCGCACCTTCAGTTTGAAATGATGTAGACCATAGAAAGTGATGCAGTCTTCCAAGGTTTGGGGCAGACCGTCATGCAGTTCCTCCCCGGGTTCGACATCGTCTGCGGTCAACGGATCCGATAGCCCTACGGTATGGCGCGCCACGACTTTTGGTAGCGGATGAGCAGGTAGGAAGTTGCCAGGCTGACGACCGGTGAGTGTGGGGTGAATGGCCCCTAAGTTGATGCCCGCAAGGTTATCCCGCAGCACAGTGGAGAAGTTCGCACCGCAGCCTCGCGCCAGCGCATCCAGCATGGTGCGTTCCACCATGCTGACGCCAAAGTGTGCGAGCAACGGGGGTAGTCCGCGTTGCGCTGCCCATGGCATCTGCTCATCATAAAGCTGTTTCCATGAGGCGAAAGCGGTATCGGCGGGGATTTCTCTGGCGAAAGCAACGGCGCGTCGGATCACCAGAAGCAGCTCGTCTAATTCCTGCTCCGCACTCTTATCTGGAGTCTTGTCGAACCACTTGGGAAGCAGGCCTTCCGCAGCAATGCCGGTGACGATCTTACCCCCGATTTCAAAGGAACCGTGCAGGAATACATGGGGAGCCTCGGTCATCACCGCAATGCCAAAACGAAAGGGCATGCGGGTCCGGGTTCCGGTTCGATATAAGGACGCGTCGACGAGTCGGAGTTTGGGAGCGTTCATCACCTAAAGGCCTCTTCTGGGAAAACCCATACGTCAAAAATCTCCACCCATCGGAAGGAAGAGATCTAAAACCGGTACTTTATGCCAGCGCCATCTTCCACACAAATGACTCCAGCGACAAGGTGGCTGGAATGAAGCGAATCGAACAGGAGAACAATAACGGAATCAGTGGCCTGCGGCTCGAACGCCGACCGTGCGCCTAGGAAAGAAGGGATTCTTCGGGGAAGAATAAGTCATCATCCCGCATGTGGGGAATACCAACCACCAACACGCGCATACGGCCACGCGCGCCATGGACAACGCCGGGAGGTATCTGAATCAATGACCCCTTGTGGACCGGATGCTCCGCGCCATCCAACATCACACTTCCCTCTCCTTCCAGCACATAGTAGAGTTCTGTGGATTCCTTGTGATAGTGCAGCTTGGCGCCATCAATATCCACGGCGTGTGCCCATGCTGCAGCAAAGGCTTGGTCTTCGCGAGAAATCAGGCGGTAGCGCAAACCACAGGTGCTGCGTTCGCTGGCTGCATCACGTTCATGACGAATGAGGAGTTGAGGAATAGAAGATTCCGGCACACCCGTTATTGTATGCGAGCTCGGGTGTGGGCAGGCGATGTGACTGCCGAAGACACGAATGCGAATGAACAGTGATATGGTCCCGACGCGTCAACCCGTTCACGGAAACATGCCTGCAACAGCGAACTCGGGACCGAGAACGTCTTCCGGCCAGGATGTGTTACGCAGGGTGAGGGTAATACCCCGTGCGGGCCTGCACTTTGTAGGATTTGTTCTTCACCTTGAGCTCAAGCTTATGGAATGTATTGGGGTCTCGCCCGCCAGGTACAAAACCCAGGCTGTACTGGTTCCGGAGTTCTTCCTGAACTTGACCAAAGATGGCATCCAGAGACTGGTCTTTGCTGACCTCGAACATGCGACCTCCCGTTTGCTCGGAGAGCCGTTCGAGCACCTCTCTGCCCTTCTCCAACATCTCCTTACTACGTTGCCGCACCGCGCGCCGACGAGCCGAAACATCCCCCTGATGCAACAGGCTATAGACCAGGGTATCCGCGCGTTGCGCTGCGGCAATGGCTTCTTTCTCGCTAACTTTGCTGCCAAAATCGACGCCATCAGACAGAAGAAGAATAGCCTTGCGCCCGTTTACCGAACGCAAGACCTCGTCACCCGCCAGATAGATGGCATCAAAGAGCGCGGTGCCCATTCCTTCAGGGATACCGCCACCGGGCGGCCGGGACCCGGGCTGGGGCCGACGACGCCCGCCGATGGGAACACGCGCTCCAGGAATCCGGATGCCAATGCCGCCTTGAAACGCGTTACCCGCCAGCGGCTGCCCACCTAGTTGAAAGTGCAGGTCAGGTGTCTTCAAATCCTTGATCGCGGCATCAAGCTGCGACCTGGTCGCTGTTAGATCCTGGACGAGCGTAACCTCGTTGTTAAAGGCGATAACGAAGGCCTGATCCTGCTCGGGACGCAAAACATCCCCGAGAAAGCGCAGGGAGGCTGACTTTTCTTCATTCAACACAGAACGTTGGCTGAGACTGGTATCTACCAGCAGACCCAGAAATAGTCCCAGTTCGGACTGCCGCGAGAAGTAGGTGATTGGCTCTGGCTTCCCTTCGTCCAGCAGTTCGAAGTCTTCTTGTTTCAGGTCTTTGACGATCTTCCCCGAGGAATCTCTTACGGTTGCCAAGACGCTCACCACGCGTACATCAATACGAAAGGTGGAGTCCCCATCGGTTGCTTGCGCCGGCTCAGCGTCCGGGGGCGTCCGCGCGTCTGGAGGCAATGGTGCAGGAGATTCCGCTGTCGTCTTGGCCGAGGCTCCTGGAACTCGCTTGAACTGGCTGAAGGCCGGCGCCGCAAAGGCCCCCATAGCGCTTGAAAGCAGGATTCGTCGCGTGAAAAGAGTCGACATAAATGGTCTGGAATTTAGAACCCCGATTTTGGTGGAAAGTTACGCAAATCTTTCTGATATGCACCAAATTCCCCGAGATCTTCCCTCCGCCGGTCCAGTCGGAAGACAGTTTTTATTCTCATGAGATGACGCGATACAGACGGAAGGGATCGGTCAGGATAAAGCGGAGAACTCCTGGCATTGAGGGCTGTATTTGTTCATTTTTGCTCTACGCCGGACAGCAAGGGAGGATGATGCACTTGCGCCACGACCGTTAAATTCTCGTAAACTTGAAGCATCCAGTGTTACAGGGCACTTCCTTCGTTAACGAGGTGTCCAAGAAGAAAGTACGTTACGACTCTCGCCGACGAGGATTCGTCGCGGCGATGTCACTCATTCAAAACCGGATAAGCCGGATAAGACGGTGTCACTTAGCGACACAAGTTTCTAGAAACTCGGCGTATCCCACTTCCTGAGTGTCGTTCCGCAAACGATCCTTGCCGTATAGGACCAATGCATGTATCTGCTGCCAAGAACCCGCCCGCTTCTATTGATTGGCCTTCTCTTGCTCGGTGTATCGATGCTGTTCGCTGATGACTGGCAGCCACTCGACCCGGACGTGCTCCAACGCCGGGAACCGAAGCTTGACCCGAAGGCCGATGCCGAAATCATTTATTGGAATACCAGGCTTGAAGACCGCATCCAAGGTGGGGATATCACCCTGGTGCGAAGTCAGTATGCCCGCATCAAGATTTACACCGAACGTGGCCGCGAAACCCACAGCACCATCGACTTGACCCAAGTTGGTAAGGGACAAGTATCGGGTCTGAAGGCGCGCACCATTAAGCCCGACGGCACCATCATTCCCCTGGAAAAGAACGCAGTATTCCAGAGAGACGTCGCCAAAGTTAGCGGTTTCCGTGTTCGAAAGCACTCATTCTCGCTTCCCAATGTGGAAGTCGGCGATGTCATTGAGTATCAGTGGATTGAGTTTCTTGACGACGAAACCGCGAACTACCAAACCATCGAAGTACAACGTGATTTGCCCACTTGGCGATTGGTGCTGCAACTGAAGCCGATCGACTTTAGCCAGTTTGGATACCGGTGGATTATGAAGTCCCGTTACTTCCAGTGCGAACCCAAAGGCTGGTCGAACGCAGGAAGAGGCTTCGTAGAAACGGCCTATCAGGACATTCCCGCTTACATCGAGGAGCCATGGGGCCCGCCGGAGGAACAGGTACGCGGATGGATTCTTGTCTACTACGAAGAACCAGAGAATCCGGAACCGGATAAGTTCTGGAAGAAGCGTGGCCGGGACCTTTACGCGGACTACAAACGCGATACCAAAGTGGACAACAAGGTGAAGGCGCTGGCCGCCGAGTTGACCGAAGGCAAAACCACGGACGATGAGAAGCTGAATGCGCTGATTGACTACTGCCGTATCAAGATCAAGAATCTACGCCACCCACTGTTCGAAATATCGACGGCAGACATCAAGAAGTGGAAGCCCGCCGAGAAGCCGTCTCAGACCATCGAGAACGGCTATGGCAGCGGCAGCGATATCAATAAGCTCTTCGTTGCGCTTGCAGCGGCAGCGGGCTATGACGCACGCATCACCCGCATGGCGGGTCGCGATGATTATTTCTTCGATCCTTCCTTCGCCAACGGCTATTTTCTTCGGCGGACTAGCGTGGCGATTCGCATCGACGATAAGTGGCGCTTCTTCGATCTGAGTAACCCCTATATTGAGTTGGGGATGCTTTCCTGGCAGGAAGAAGGTGTTCCGGCTCTGATCAGCGATCCGAAAGAACCGACCTTCGTCAACACGCCGATGTCGCCTCCTGACCGCAATTTGACACAACGCACCGCACACCTGAAATTGGCCGAAGACGGTTCCATCGAAGGTACGGTGGAAGTGATTGTCCGGGGTCACGATGGAGCACGCCGCAAGTATGAGTTGGTGTCGAAGACAGAAGAGGAACAGATCGAATTCGTGAAAGAAGGGGTCACGGACCGTTACGACAGCGCCGAGATATCGAATATCGAGGTTCTGAATGTCAAAGACGTTACCAAGCCCCTGACGTACCGGTACAAAGTCACCATTCCCGCCTATGCGCAGCATACGGGAAAACGTGTGTTCCTTACGCCTTCGTATTTTCAGCGCAACTACCCACCGCGCTTCCGCACAAGTGAACGCAAGTACGCCGTGGTTCTGCCTTACGGCTGGTCAGACGTAGACAACGTGTACATCACGTTGCCACCCGGCTATGAGCTCGACAATGCTGATGCGCCGACGCCGATCGATATGGGACAAGTTGGTTCTTACGAGAGTAAGATTTCCATCGCCAAGTCCGAAGCAGAGAAAACCATCATCCTGCGCCGCAGGCTGATCTTCGGTCGCGATGGCGCGCTGGTCTTCCCCGTGGAAGCCTACACCCCGCTCAAGAACATCTTTGAACACGTCAGCAAGAGTGACGATCACGTGATTACGTTGGTGAAGACAGAAGAGAAGACGGCAGGAGGCGGTGAGTGATACGGAGACTTCTGCTGCAATCGATTCTGCTGCTGGTGGTGGCAGCAAGCTTGCTATACGCGGAGCCTAAACTACCAGCGTGGCTGCAGGGGGCGCGCTCAGCAACCACGCCAACCTTCGGCGCGAAGACGAACGCCGTTGTTCTGCTGGACGACGAACAGGTTACGGTGGACGGCAGGGGCAAGACCACGCGCACGCTGCGGTATGCAGTAAAAATCCTCAGTCGCACGGGTTCCGGCCAAGCCACGGCCCGTGTCGTGTATCGTTCTGAGGGCGGCAAGGTGAAGTTCTTGAACGCGTGGCTGGTGACGCCGAGTGGCTCGATTAAGGAGTACGGCAAAAAAGAAACGATAGATGTAGCGTTGGCGGCAAACGACGTCTACAACGAAGCGCGAGCCCGCGCCATCATCGCCTCCGCGGAAGCCACGCCGGGTTCCATCTTCGGTTTCGAAGGTGAGGTGGAGGACAACTCAATCTTCACCCAAACTGAGTGGCAGTTCCAGGGTTCAGCCCCAGTGATGCACTCACGCTTTACGTTGCAGTTGCCCGCGGGCTGGCGCGCGGAGGCAAAAACGTTCAACCATCGCGAACCCATATCACCGCAGGTGAGTGGATCGAGCTATGTGTGGGAACTCAAGAACCTGCCGCCCATTGAGACAGAAGAGGCAGGCCCGGATGTCGCCAGTCTGGCGCCACGTTTGGCCGTCAGCTATTACCCGCCGTCCGGTACGGCGCCAGATGCGCCCGCGTTCACCAGTTGGCCGGAAGTCAGCAAGTGGCTGGACGGCCTGCATGCCACGCAGGGGACCGGGGATGCAGCAATCAAGGCCAAGGCGACGGAACTGACGAGTTCCGCTTCCACGGAGTTGGAAAAGATTGATGCCATTGGGCAGTTCGCACAGCGCGTGAAATACGTGTCCATCCAGACCGGCATTGGACGTGGTGGCGGATATCGGCCCCACGCTGCCACGGATGTCTTCTCGAAGCTATACGGAGACTGCAAAGACAAATCGAACCTGATGCGGACCATGCTGCGCGAGGTGGGCATCGAAAGTTACCCCGTGGCGATTTACTCGGGTGACGCCACTTACGTACGCAAGGAATGGGCATCGCCGCAGCAATTTAACCACGCGATTATCGCTGTCAAGGTGAGTGACGAGGTGAAAGCTCCCGCCGTCCTGGAGCACGCCACGCTGGGCCGGCTGCTGTTCTTTGACCCCACGGACGAATACACACCGCTGGGCTATCTGCCGGACCATGAACAAGGAAGCTTTGCATTGGTGGTTCATCCGGAAAAGGGCGATCTGGTCGAAGTGCCGAAAGCCAGCCCGGAAACGAATCACTTGAAGCGATCCATCAAGGCCGAACTGCGCAATGACGGCAGTCTGGTGGCCATGGTGGAAGAACTCTGCTCGGGACAGTCCGCAACCCATAACCGTAGCCTCTACCGACGGTCCAATGAGAGCGACTATCGCAAGGTAATCGAGCGTTGGGTATCTGGTGGTGTGCCTGGTTCCACCGTTGCCAAGATTGAGGCGGCGGACAACGCGAAAGAGTTTGAGCTGGATGTCGAGATCTCCGCGCCAAACTACGGCCAGCTGATGGGTGGGCGTGTTTGGATGATTAAGCCCGCTCTGATCGAACGGCGTGGATGGTACGGGATGCAGACAGACAAGCGCAAGCACCCTTTTCTGCTGGACCCGGATTCCTTTGAAGAAACCGTAGAACTTCTACTCCCTTCGGAGTTCCGCGTGGATGAGATTCCCACCGCTGTGAATCTGGATGGTGAGTTCGGAAAATTTGCGGCCAGTTGGGATCACACGGATGGCATGCTGGTGTTCAAACGAAGCTTTCGAACCGAAGGTGGCGAGATTCCCGCCGAGCGCTATGAGGAACTTCGCAAATTCCTGAGAAGCGTATCCGGCGCGGCGCAATCCGCCGTGGTTCTCGAGAAAAAGTAGCTTTGGGGCCAGGATTTCGCGGGCTCGCGAAACAATCCTGGCCCTTCTTGTGTCTATGACTCTGCTATAGCCTAAATATCTTGAATATCTCGAAATACAAAATAACTTTTACTTCTGAACATTGATGTGATATTCTAGATATATTCGCTCCTCATACTAGACGCTAGATCGCCCAACCCCCGTGCGATTTGAGGAGGGAAATTCGACAAGGAGCAGACTCATCGATTACACCAACCATTCATCCTCCGAACCCCTGTCAAACGGGACTTTGAATAACCTTCAACCAGCTGACGAACATCCGTTTCGAAGCCATGGGAACAAGCAACAACATGCACCAATCTCTCGCTCGCACGCATCGGCAACCTCCCCCGCCAAGCCGAACTTCTCAGATACCGATACCTCCTCAATTTGCTTCCGTAACATTTGCGTAATTGGCGGCGGCGCCTGGGGCACCGCGCTGGCCCTGACTGCGGAACGAGCGGGTTGTCAGGTAACCCTGTGGGCTCGTGAAGAACACGTGGTTCGCCAAGTGAACGAATCACGCGTAAACCCTTTTCTGCCAAATGTATCCTTGCCCGAGGGCATCACGGTAACCAACGACATGCAACGCGCGGTCAGCGATGCCGACTGTGTGATCTTCGTGGTTCCTTCGCAGTTTCTGCGTCCGACAGCCCGACAATGCGAAGCGCTGTTGCGCCCCGGCGTTCCGGTGGTGATCTGCAGCAAAGGCATTGAGGCCAAAACCGGCAATCTCATGACGCGCGTGGTTGCGGATGAAATGCCCGGCAGACCGCAAGCGATTCTTTCCGGGCCGAGCTTCGCCCGTGAGGTGGCCCTCGGCCAACCAACCGCCGTAACCGTGGCGGTGGAATGTAATTCCGCGAGGGAATTGCTGCAGCCACGTAATCTGGCAACCCGTATCGCGCTGAGCCTTACCACGCGTACCTTCCGGCCCTACGTCTCTGATGACCCCGTGGGTGTGGAAGTGGGTGGCGCGGTGAAAAACGTCATCGCCATCGCTTGCGGTATGGCGGCGGGACGCGGTCTAGGGTCGAATCCGCGTGCGGCCCTCATCACCCGTGGCCTTGCAGAGATCAACCGATTGGCGTTGGCTTTGGGCGGACGTTCGGAAACGGTAAGCGGTCTTTCCGGAATTGGTGATTTGACGCTGACCTGTTCGGACGAACAATCCCGCAATTTCGCATTTGGCAAGAATCTGGCTGCCGGAACCTTGACGATGAATAGCGACGATGCGGCTGCGCCCGTGGTCGAAGGCGCCTGGAATGCACGCTCCGTCATAGACCTGGCCCGTCAGTTGGACGTGGAAATGCCCATCTGCGAAATGGTCAACGCGGTGGTTCACCTCAATGTGCCCCTAGATCAAGCAATGGAAGATCTGTTGACCCGACCGATTCGCGCGGAGGTGCGATCCGTCGAAAGTCTGGTACGCATTCCGCATCCGGCGGCCCAGGAAATCGCCGAGGAGATCGCAGTAAGATGCTAAACCCTTCGTTTGTGCTCGCGACCGACCTGGATGGCACCTTCCTTGGCGGTTCCGAGTCGCAGAAACGCAGCCTTTATAACTACCTGCTACAGGAGCCAGATCATGTGTTGATCTTCGTTACCGGTCGTGACGTGGATTTCATCCGTGATCTGGTTGCACAGCCCGGTATGCCGAGGCCGCATTACATCATTGGTGATGTCGGCACCAGCGTGTTCGATGGCAGCAACTTTGAACCCATTGTTGCCGTGGAAGCGCCCATTGCTTCCAGTTGGGAAAAGAGTGCTTCTCGTGTGGCGGACATGCTGGATGGCCATCCGCGATTGCGACTGCAACCTGTCCCTTTCCGACACCGGCGCAGTTATTACTATGATCCCGCCACGTTTCCCAGAGAAGTGTTGCAGGAGGTGGAAGGCGCAGGCCTGGATTGGATTCTGTCGGCGGATGAATTTTTCGACGTGCTGCCCAGGGGCGTTTCGAAAGGACCAACACTGATGCGGTTGCTGCGTCACCTCGGTCTTTCCGAGGAACGCGTGCTGGTGGCTGGCGATACATTGAATGACCTCTCCTTGTATGAGACGGGCCTGCGCGGCGTTGCTGTGGGTAATGCCGAAGCTCCGTTGCTCGAACACATCGAAGCGCTGCCAAACGCATACCGCAGCGACCTACCCGGCGCGGCGGGCATTTCGGACGCACTGCGCCACTTTGGTCTTTCCAACCTCAAGGAGTTTTCATCGTGAGTAAGTCATCGCTTGTGATTGTGTATCATCGGCAACCTTTCGAAGAGGTTGTGGTGAATGGAAAAACGACTTTCCGTGAGAACCAGAGTCCTAACGGCATTGTGCCCACGTTGAAGAGCTTCTTTGAGCGCATCGATCCGGGCAAGGGCGCGTGGGTGGCCTGGAAACAGACCACCACCAAGTCACAGCAGAAGTTCGAACGCGTGATCCATATCGAAGATCAGCATGGCGGATACATGGTGTCTCGCCTGCCTCTGACTGCGGAACAGGTGAAGAGCTTCTACCATGTGACTTCCAAGGAAGCCTTGTGGCCGGTGCTGCATTCGTTCCCTTCTCTGTTCCGCTACGACAACGTGGACTGGGAGACGTTCCGCGAAGTAAACCGTCTGTTTGCCGAAGCCGCCGCGGAGCAAGCGGAAGACGATGCCTTGATTTGGGTTCACGACTACAACCTGTGGTTGGCGCCGCACTACCTGCGGAAACTAAAGCCGAAGGCCCGCATCGCGTTCTTTCATCACACGCCATTCCCCGCACCAGATGTCTTCAACATCCTTCCCTGGCGTGAAGAAATTCTGGATAGTTTGCTGGAATGCGATCTGGTTGGTTTCCACATCCCTCGTTACTCGAAGAACTTCGCTGATGTCGCCCGGGTGCTGCGTGATGTCGAAGTGGAGAGTTCCACGCGCGTGGAGCACGGCATGTCTCCGGTGGGCCTCGCCCTATCGGAGCCCCAGGCGCCTACGCACATCCGGCTGAAAGACCATACGGTGGGCGTGGATGCATTCCCCGTGGGAACCAATCCCGAATACATCCGTCAATTGCTGGAAGGCGAAGACAACAAGGCCCTGCAATCGCGGATTACCGAAGAGTTGCAAGGACAGAAGCTGATCATCTCCGTAGGCCGCACGGACTATACAAAAGGTGTGCGGGAAACCATTCTGGTGTTTGAACGCTTGTTGGCGCGCAGACCGGAATTGCATGGAAAGGTGAAGCTGGTGGTTACCTCGGTGCGGGCAGCAAGCACGATGGCTATCTACCGCGATACCCAGCGTGAGGTGGAGGCCCTGGTGGGTCGGGTGAACGGGCATTTCTCCAGCTTGAGTTGGACACCCATTCTGCTGTTTACGCAGGCGATTCCGTTTGACCGTCTGATTGCGTATTACCGGATGGCGGACATCTGCCTGACGACCCCGTTACGTGACGGCCTAAATTTGGTGGCGAAAGAATTCGTCGCGGCAAAGCAGGGCAATCCGGAGACTCCCGGCGTGCTGATGTTATCTGAATTTGCTGGATGCGCGGTGGAGTTTCCGCAAGCCATTCTCACCAATCCACATTCCACGCGATCCATGGATCTGGCCCTCGATAAGGCATTGGAGATGCCGAGTGACGAAGCAGCGGAACGGATGAAGGCCATGAACCATACCGTGCGGAAGTATGACGTGAGCCAGTGGGCGGACCACACCTTCGAGCGATTTGGCGAAATCGGCAGCTTTCACGCTGCGGAAGTCGCCGCGGATACAGCCCATCGCGGTTGACCCCGTTTGTCGGCTCCGGGAAGCGTTTCTCGGGGCCGAGAAGGTAGCGCAGGCTTGTTACGAAAATGGAGGGAGAGCTAGGGGCTCTCCCTCCATTTTCGTGTTCGCTGGGTATTCTGTGGGTTACAGGGCGAGCCCTGGCTATGGAAATTACTTGCCGAAGGCGTCGACGCCCGACGTCAATCTCCGCTCGGCAGACCAATATCCGTGCATCCCAGAGGTTCTACCGTGGGCCCAATTAGTGTGTGATGTGAGCACTTGTCTGTGAGGTTTCCCCCAATAGTTGCATATTTCCTCGAAGTGCGAGATCCTTTTAGGTTTTCCGGTGTCTGGTTCTGAGAGAATTCATGCTAATCCGAGTGCTGTATCACGACCATTGCTTTGACGGCGCGGCCTCGGCCGCCTTTCTGAGCCGCTTTTTGAAAGACCGCTTCCACCCAGAGGCTGCGTTCGCCTATACCGGTATGGCGCATAAGGCGAGCGGGATTTTCTCCGAAGATCTGTTTGACGGCGATATCAACGCGATTGTCGATTTCAAATACTGCGCCACGGACAAGTTGACTTGGTGGTTTGACCATCATCAGAGCGCCTTCCTGAGCGCCGAGGATGAGCAGCATTTCCTGCGAGACACCAGCGGTAAGAAATTTCTAGACCCCGCTTTCAAAAGCTGCGCCGGCTTCATTGCCGAAATCGCCCGCACCAAATTCGACTACAACCCTTCAGACCTGCAGGAATTGCTGAAGTGGGCGGAAATTGTTGACTCGGCGAACTATCCGGACGCCGCCTTCGCCGTAGCTCTGGAAGAACCAGCATTGAAGCTGGTGATGGTGATTGAAGGCAGCAAGAGCAGCGAGATCATGCACAAGATCATCGGGTGGATGAGCCACCTGAGCTTGCAGGAAATCGTCGATCAACCGGAGATCCAGGAACTTTACGCTCCGCTTCGGGAGAAGCACATCCGGAGCATTGATCTGATTCGCGAACGCGCTGTCGTGGAAGGCGGCGTGGTCTATTTCGACATTGCTGGCGAAGACATTGTCGCTTACAACAAGTTCATCCCCTACTATCTATTCCCGGAAGCGATCTACACCGTTTCGGTAAGCACGCCGCTGCTGCGCACCAAAGTCTCCGTCGGCAGCAACCCGTGGGCAAAGGAGCCCATCGTACACAATCTGGCAACCATTTGTGAACGCTACGGAGGCGGCGGGCACCCCCGTGTGGGCGCCATCAGCTTCGAACCGGGAGCGGTGGAAGAGGCGCGCACCACGGCGCGGGCCGTGGTGGAAGAACTGCAGGGTAAGTCGCTGGCATAGCCGCGCTTTGGCATAGCCGCGCTGGGGCATAGCCGCGCTGGGGCATAGCCGCGCTGGGGCATAGCGTATAGCCACGGATACTGCAGGAAGCATGGCCTGCCGCGACTAGAGCGTCTGCCACCATTCCAGCAAAAATACACCGCATAGCAGCGTCAGCAAGCCGAGTGGCAAACCGACCTTGGTGTAATCCCAGAACGAGATCTGCACTTGGCCCTTGGCCTGCTGCACGACGATCAGGTTCGCTACCGAACCCACCAGGGTCAGATTCCCCGCCAACGTAGAGCTCATGGCCAGCGTGATCCAGCCCAAACTGGGATCTGACATCGCGGCCACGATGGGACGGAAAACCAGCACAGCTGGGACATTGCTCAGCAGGTTTGAGAGCAAGGCCGACCACACCGTCAGCGTCCCCACCGTGTTCATCCCCAGATGCTCGGCATAGTGCACCAGCGCTTGGCCGTAGGCAGACCGCTCCATGGACTCCACGACAATAAACAAGCCGGCAAACATCAGAAGCAACGGCCAATCGATTTGCGCGTAGACCCGTGAAGGGTTCACACGGCGGGTAATCAGCAGCAGCGCTCCGGCCACGATAGCCACACGAGCCACGGGCCATCCCAGAAAGAAGAACACCATCATTCCGACACAAGTGAGCAACGCTTTCAGCAGCAAAACCCGATTGACGCGCACTCGCGGCAGGTTGGGTTCTACCTGAAAACCAGAGCCGAATTCCTGGCGGTAGAAAAGGACCAATAGCAGTACGGTGAGCGCTAAGCTCACCAGAGCGACAGGAGTGAGGGCTGCGGCAAACTTCGCATAGGGAATGCTGGAAAGGCTTCCGATCATCATGTTCTGCGGGTTGCCCGTGATAGTGGCCACGCTGCCGCAGTTAGACCCCATCGCGACCCCAAGCAGATATGGAACCGGGTTACGATGTAACGCTAAAGCCACTTCTAGAACGATGGGGGTCAACACCAGACAGATGGTGTCGTTGACGAACAGCGCGGATAGAATGCCGGAGGCAAAGACGACGCCCGTCAGTAAGGATACCGGTCCGTGCGCCGAGCGTATGGCAAAAGCAGCGGCAACGCGGAAAAAGCCAGCCAGACGCAGGTTAGCAACCACGATCATCATGCCCAGCAGCAGGGCTAGCGTACGGAAATCAATCGAGGCCAGTGCGTCGTCGAAGGGAATGGCATCGGTGGCCACCATCAGACTGGCTCCGATGAGCGCGGCGCCTGGCCTATCGATACGAAGCCAGGGGAGACGGCCAACCGCCAGAACGAGATAGGTCGCGAGAAAAATCAGAAGTGTAATCACGCAGGTTCTCCCGATTATCGCCGGGCTGCCGCGGAAAAGGCGAGAGGGACCTGAACGAAACCAACGTCTGACCTTGATGAGCGCAGGGCCAGAACCCTGAACACGTCGCTTCGGGCTAGAATCATGGAGATATGGGGACATCGCTAACGCAGTTGCTGGAGGGAATGCGCGCGGGAGATCCATTGGCGGCGGACAAGCTATACCCCATGGCCTACGGGGAACTGCGGCGTCTGGCGGCAAGCATGCTGCGTAGCCAGCGCGCCGGACACACCCTACAGGCGACCGCCCTGGTGCATGAGGCCTACCTGAAGCTTTTGGGGTCAGAAGCGCCCAGCTTTACATCTCGCAGCCATTTTTTTGCGGTGGCGGCTCGTATGATGCGACAGATTCTGGTAGACCACGCCCGAAAACACCTTGCGCACAAGCGGGGCGCCGGCGCACAGCAGGTACAGTGGGAAGACGCCATTGCCTACTCAGCCCCAAGGGCTCAGGATCTGCTGGACCTTCATGAAGCGCTGGAGGAACTGGAGCGCGTGGATGAAAGGAAGTCGCGCGTGATTGAGATGCGCTATTTTGCGGGCATGATAGCGCAGGAGATTGCCGAGTCCCTACAGATCTCTACACCCACGGTGACGCGCGATCTACGTGTGGCGCAGGCTTGGCTGTCATCGCGCTTGCGACCTGCCGTAGAACCAGAAGACATCCAAACGGATTCCGACACCGTTACTTGACCCCATTCGTATTTGAAAACACGGAAGACATAAAACGCAGCAGTGGCACCGCTTGATCCAGAAAAATGGAAACGCGCCGAGGAACTATTCCTGGGCGCACTGGAAGTTCCCCCGGAAGAACGGGGGGAGTGGCTTGCCACGCGTTGCGGCGACGAAGCTCTGCGAGCCGAAGTGGCCGGTATGCTGGCGGCGGATGACGCAGGAGCTGCACGGATTGAAGGGGTGGTCGCCGAAGCCTCCAAGGACATCGAATCGCCAAAGGACCAAGGTCTGACGGGCTCAAGATTGATGAGCCCCGACACGATGAGCCCTGGCATGATGGGCCCTGGCATGATGGGCCCTGGCATGCGCATCGGCAACTACATTGTGGTGCGAGAAATCGGTCGCGGTGGCATGGGGGAGGTGTATCACGCGGTCCGCGCTGACGGAGAGTTCCACCAGGCGGTGGCAATCAAGGTGATCGCGCAGGAATTACGTTCCGACGTTGCCCAGCAGCGCTTCCGGCAAGAGCGGCATATTCTCGCCCGCCTAGATCACCCCAGCATTGCGCGGCTCTTCGACGGAGGCACTACGCCCGATGGGCGGCCGTATCTGGTGATGGAACTGGTCGACGGTCTACCTATCACACGCTACTGCAAGTTGCATCGCATGGAGCGCACAGCAATTCTGCAGCTATTCCTGGATGTGTGCCAGGGGGTAGAGCACGCGCATCAAAGGCAGGTGGTGCACCGGGATTTGAAACCGGGCAACATTCTGGTGACGCCAGAAGGTCGGCCAAAACTGCTCGACTTCGGTATCGCGAAATGGCTTGATCCGGAACTTTCGCCAGAGACCGTCGTACGGACCGCACCAGGCTTCGCAGCACTGACACCAGATTACGCGAGCCCGGAGCAACACCGAGGAGAGCCTCAAATTACCGAACGCGCGGATATCTTCGCCTTGGGCGCCATTCTGTTTGAATTGCTGACGGGCCGAAGAGCAGTTGCGTTCGGGCGCACCGAGCGGTTGGGCATGGTGGGCAACCTGGGTCCTGTCATTGAACGAGCCCTGGCGCTCGATGCCGCTGACCGCTACCCCACCGTGCAGGCTCTGATGGAAGATCTGCATGCTGTGTCCCGAGAAGCCGCGAATGAAGCTGCGCCGTCAGCTCCCCCGGTGGAAGGGCAGCAACTGGCGGCAGATCGGCTAAGTACTCGTCGAACCTTGCTGATCGGCGCGAGCGCGGGCGCGGCTGTCTCTTTGCTCGCCGTGGCGGGTGGCTGGTGGTGGTATGGACGCCAGGACCGGCGTGAAGTGCGTTCCATAGCCGTGCTGCCCTTCGTCAATCTGGGCTCCCAGCAGGATGAGGAACAAATTGCCGACGGCCTGACGGAAGACCTAATCACGGAATTGGCATTGATCCCGGACATCAAAGTGCCGAGTCGCACGGCGATCTGGCAGTACCGTGGAAAAGCCTTTGATCCCAGAGAAGTCGCTCGCAGCCTCGGTGTGCATGCCGTACTGGAAGGAAGCGTAAGGCGTTCAGGAGATCGTGTGAGGGTGGTCGCCCAGTTGATCAGCGTGCGGGATGGCTTTCATCTTTGGGCCCAGAATTACGACCGGGTAGAGGCCGATGCGTTGTCCATTCAGACGGAGGTTTCCGGCCTGATCGCCAGCGATCTACGAACGCGATTGCAGGGAACCACGCCATGGAACGCAGCAGGACGCGCAGAGCCGAACAGCGCGGCGCAACAGGCCTACCTGGAAGGCTATCAACTCTTCCATATGGACGCGATCCGAAATGACTGGAGAGAAGACCAGGAGGGTGGATTGCCGCCGCGTCTGCAGGCCTCCATTGACGCATTCCAGCGTGCGACGGAACTGGACACCCATTTTGCTGGCGCCTGGGCCGGTCTAGCTGAGGTTTGCGAATGGGCGGCTCATCTGCAAGCATCCTTACGTCAGGAGTTGTGCGACCGGTCGCGAGCATCAGCACGAAAGGCTCTGGAACTGGAGCCCACCAACGCATTGGCCACCGCAACCCTCGGAATGATTGCGCTGACCCATGAATGGCAGTTGGGCAAAGCGGAACCCCTGCTCCGTCAAGCCGTGGCTCTACGGCCCCGGGAGACAGGTTTGTATGCGGACTATGCGGATTGCCTGGCCGCGCTGGATCGCACCGACGAAGCGGTGGTTGTGTTGGAACGGGTTCGTTTGTTGGAACCGGGTGTCGCCAGACCGGCGGGCCGCTTGGCCGTGCTGATGGCTAACCTCGGGCAGCGCGATCGAGCGATCAGCTACGCTAACGCCGCGCTTGCGGTGGAACCACGCAATCGTCACGCACATTGGGCCATGGCCTACTGCGAAGAGCAACAGGGAGATCTGGAACGAGCGGAAGCCAGCTACCGGCAGTTGTTGGAAATGCACCCCACAGAAGACCGTACGCTGGCGTCACTCGGTAGCCTGCTGGCGCGGGTCGACAAGCGGGGAGAGGCAATTCTGATCGCCGGACGATTGCGGGACATGACCGCGCGGAACCGACGCCGTGAAGTCTTCGAAGCCTTGGTGCGTATGGGCCTCGGCGATCGGCGCACTACCCTGACTCTGCTGGAGCAGGCCTGGGAACGCAAAGATCCCAACCTGCTGTTTCTGCATCAGGAAGCACGCTTCCGTCCACTGCAGAATGAAGCACGGTTTCAGGCAGTGCTGCAGAATCTTTTCGCGCTACGTTCGTAGGCAGCGGCGCGATTAAGACGGAAGCGGCGATAGCCTGTCCCATACATAAGCGGGAAACCTGGACCGCACATGGAACCCGAGCTTTTCATAAAGAGAAATCGCGCGTTGGTTCCCCTTGGTCACCGTAAGCGTAGCGCGGTCACAGCCAATCCGCCGCAGGTGATGCAGAGACTCGCGTAGAAGCTGCTCGCCTAAGCCCAGGCCACGCGCATCCGGATTGGTGCAAATCTGCGTGATATGCCCGACTCCCCGGTCCACGATGCTGGTTAAGCAGCACCCCATCAAACGCCCTGATCCGGGTTGCACCGCCACGAAGGTGGTGTTGGGGGAAAAGGCTCCGCAGCCCGGGTACTGGATGATGTTGTAAAGAAAACGCCGAGCCCCTTCCACGCTGCAGTACTGATCGTTAATCAGGGCGTCCTGGTGATGCCGATAACTCTCCTCAATCAGGTAGGCCGCCCGGTCCTGGAAACGCTCATGCCAGGATTCGATGCGGAACGGATGTGGTTTCGGCTGGAACACGGGTGCGCTATCCGCTGCGGGCTCGCTCAGCGGAGCCCACATGAACAGCCGCTCGTAGACCTGTAAATTCTGCACCAGTGGTGGCGCGGATTCAGGCAGGTTGTGCAGCATAAACTGCGCTTCCACTCTTACGATGTCATCGCGACGCCGAATCGCCCGCAAGGCCGCCCCCAGCAATATCCAATAGTTGCTTTCGTTACGGTCCTCTTCTTGCAGAAAAAGAGACCCTAACAGCGCCTTCCGGTCTTCCAGAATGTAGTAGGAATAGCCAATGGGCTGTTCTCCACGGCAGAGCACGGCTCCCTGCAAGGCGTGTGCGTCGATGAACTGACCGACAAGAGAGGAAGAAGAGGAGTAATCCCAAAGTAGCTGGTGACGCCACTGCGCCGATTCTTCGCGCAACAGCGTAGACATCTCATTCAGCCGAAATTGAGGGAGATCAAAGACCTCCAGGTTGCCCTGATAGACGGGCTCCAGCATGCTGTTCATTATACGAGTCACTCGGTGAAGTTCATGAGGGTAAAACCGAAATTGGGAACCGTTTGTTCGCGATAGACAAGACAGCCGACAGCCGGTGAAGGTATTCGCCGAAGGCGGCCAGGGACATAGTCCCTAAAGTAGACGGCCCGGACTAACCGAGCGTTCCCATACCACCGCAGGTCCGGGGTTCCCGTGGTCACTGATTTCACCGTGGTTGCGGGTTGACCGAGGTCATTGGCCGATCAGATGAAAGGCGATCTGACGGGTATGCGGCGCCCGCCGATGTTCGAATAGATATACGCCCTGCCAGGTCCCCAATACCGGACGTCCGTCTTCCACCGGAATGGAAAGAGATGTGGCGGTGAGGGAAGACTTCACGTGCGCCGGCATGTCGTCCAGCCCCTCCAATGTGTGAACGTACAGCGGATCCCCTTCGGGGATGAAACGCCGCATGAAGGCCAGCAAGTCCCGGCGGACGTCCGGGTCGGCGTTTTCCTGAATCAGAAGCGATGCCGAAGTGTGACGCACAAAAAGGGTGAGTAGACCGCGCCGAATGCCCGTTTCCATCACCCAGCGTTCCAGGGTGTCTGTGAACTCATAAAGATTTTGGCCGTTCGTGCGAAGGGTAAAGCGATGGGCAAACTGTTGCATGCTGAGCGAGATTGAAGACGAGAGAAGGCGGCTAACCATAGCCGCCTTCTCTCTAATCTAGCGATGTTTCACCGGGTTATTTCAGAAGTTATTTCACACAGAGTTATTCGTTGCTCGAAACCAGAATACCGGCTGCGTCGCTCACCTGAAAGGTGCCGACAAACGCGGACATCTTGTAGGGGCTCTTCCATGTGGTGTTCAGTTCCTTGCCATTGAAGGTGTTGGCAATCGTAAATGCAGGCATGGCATGGTCCACACCGCTGGACATCGGAAGATAAACGGCCTCTTCGTGCGAACAGTGCTTATCCGTCGATTCAATCGCCCGGGTCTGTAGTTCCACCAGATTACCCGCCTTCATCAAGCCGACGCGGCTGTGTACATTGTTGTCACTGAAGGCCATGGAAATCGGTTGTGGATTCACCGCCACTACGTTTTCCACCAAGCGCCCGCCCAACTTACGGGCCAAACCTTCCAGAGCCATACGCTGGTTCGGGTTGGCCTTATCGTCCACGACCAGTACCGCCTTCGCGGGGTAGTAATCCGTGTGAATGTCCCCAATGGTGCCGTTGGCCCGTACGACCGCAACCACCGAAAGCCCATCGAGGGATACGCCGTCAAAGCTACCCTTTTCGATATTCCACGCCATCACGCCCAGATCGCCCACCAAACCCACTTCCGAGTTCCGGAAACACTGGCCGATGAAAACATCCGCCGTGCGCGCTTCCATGTACGTTCCCTGCAGAGCCGCGGGGTCGACGTGCTTAGATGCGCTGTGCGCCGCATGGTGGTTGTGATCGTGTGCTGCTGCCGTGGCCGCAGACAGAGAAAGCGCGGAGGCAAAGGCCAAGGCGGCTGTGAAATGGAAGAAGCGATTCATGACGGATACCTCTCGTACCTGTGTACAATTTGGTTGCCAGAGACCGATACCCAGATGCTTGCGAAAACTGCGCTACGTCTGTGACGCGTGCAGCCCATGGCTATGGGACGTCTTCGCAAAAAGCCGACTGTGTATCGAACGCGCGATCCCAGTATCGCGAGGGTAGCGGCCAGGGTGACAAATCGCCCTTGAGCCGATGCTGCTTTTATTGTAGCGTCGTGGCCTACTCGCCGGGCATGCTCCCGACGTCGCAGCTCGCGCTTGCTCTTTATATGGATGCGCAAACGCTACATCAGGTTCAACGGATCGACATCCAGAACCACAGAGGTCGCTTTCCATTGTTGCTTCACGGCATGGTCGCGGATGCGCAGAATGGTCTGCCGCAAGGTGAGACGGCTGGCGGATTTCAACAGCAATTGATAGCGAAACTCGCTCTTCAGCTTGGGAACCGGGGCTTCGGCTGGGCCGAGCACGCGGGTTTGGGGCGGTGGAGGTTCCAGCAAACCCTTCACTTCCGTTGCCATGCGCAAGGCGTCTTCCTGCAATTCGTGCCGCAGCACCACATTGGCCAGATAGGCAAAAGGCGGATACCGCAACTGCCGCCGAAAGTTCATCTCGGTGGCGTAGAAAGCTTCGTAGTCCTGGGTAGCGGAGAGCGTGACGGCGTAGTGATCGGGGTGCAGACTTTGCACCAGAACATGGCCAGGTAACACCCCACGTCCGGCGCGTCCCGCCACCTGGGTCAGCAATTGGAAGGTCCGTTCCGCCGCGCGGAAGTCGGGCAGAGCCAAAGCAGAGTCCGCAGTCACCACACAAACCAGGGTGACATTGGGAATATCGTGCCCCTTAGCAATCATCTGCGTGCCGACCAGAATATCGTAGGCGCCCTCACGAAACCCTTCCAGAATCTGTTCGTAACCCCGTTTGCCACCCACGGTATCGCGGTCCATGCGGGCGATGCGAGCTTCGGGGAAATACTGGTGCAGATAGTCTTCGATTTTCTCGGAGCCCGCCCCAACAAAGTGTAGGTGCTCACTGCCACACTGCGCGCAAACCTTCGGAACAGCCTCCGCGTAGCCGCAGTAGTGACAAAGCATCCGTCGATGCCGCTTGTGGTAGGTCAAGGTGACCGCGCAGTGGGGGCAGCCGGTCGCGTAGCCGCAGGATCGGCACATCACTTGGGTGGAAAACCCCCGACGGTTGTGCAGCACCATCACCTGTTCACCCTTGCCCAGGCGTTCGGTGACGGCCTCAATCATCCGGCGTGAAAAGGGATCTTTGCTGTGAGTTTCCAGGAATTCCTGGTTCATGTCGAGGATTTCGACTTCGGGCATGGGACGCCCGCTGACCCGTTCTGGAAGACGCAGCAGTTGATACTTACCCAAGTCTGCGTTGTGCCTGGTTTCCAGGCTGGGCGTGGCGGAACCTAACACCACAACGGCTCGCTGGATAGACGCCCGGTAAACGGCCACGTCACGCCCGTGGTAACGCGGCGTTTCTTCCTGCTTGTAGCTGCCGTCGTGCTCTTCATCCACCAGAATCAGACCCAGGTTGGGGATGGGAGCAAACACGCCAGACCGTGTGGCCACCACGACGCCCGCCTCGCCGGATTGGACACGACGCCATTGGTTGGCGCGCTCCGCCCCATGGAAAGCCGAGTGCAGAATCGCGACTTTCTCACCAAAGCGGTGGTAGAAGTGACCCGCAACCGCAGGAGTAAGCGCGATTTCCGGCACCATCAGCAAGGCATTGCGCCCCATCTGCAGGCAGGCCTCAATGGCGTGCATGTAGACTTCGGTCTTGCCGGAACCGGTTACCCCTTGCAACAGAAAGGGCTGAAAGGTCCCCTTACCGAGCGCATCGACGATGGCATCCAGCGCCTGTTGCTGGCTTTCGTTCAGCGCGTGCCGCGTGCCGGAGCCAAAGCCCGTCGGCAACGTAGGCCTGGGCCGCGTGCGCACCAGATTTTTGCGGGCCAAGGAGCGCGCCGCCGCGGACGCGTTCTTCATGATGGACACCAACGTATCCAGCGCATGCTCGCCGGGATGCAACGAGAGGTATGACAATAACTCGCGCTCTGCCTTCGGCAGTTTCTTCCCTTCTAGTTCCAGGGGAGGTGGAGGTTGTAGCCCTTCCACCAGCAGCCTCTCTGACGCCATTTGCAGGGGGTCTTTATCGACCTGAAAGGCTTCCTTTTCCACGAAGCCCTTTTTGGCCAGGCGATTCAGCAGCGCGACGGCTCCGGGAATCCGTTGCTTCAGCGCGGCTTCGTTGCGGGGCCGCTCGTCCAGAAGCCGCATCAACTGTTCAGCGGGATCTTCGGTTTCCAACCCCGGAATGCTCTGCCGAATCATGTCCCGCCCCAAGGTGGTGATGGAATAAAGCACCCCCTTGCGGGTCTCGCCCGCCAACGGAGCCATGCCTTTCAGCACCTCTCCCAGCGGCGCGCAATAATACTCGCTCACCCATCGGGCCAATTCGAGCATGGTGGCATCGAAGATTGGGGCTTCATCCACCAGACGAATCAAATCTTTCACCGCGCTGGCATTCTGGGAAGCCATCTGTTCCTGCGTCTGAGGAAGCAATTCCACAATGACGCCAACGAGTTTGCGCGCGCCAAATGGCGCCAGCACGCGACACCCCACCTGCACCCGATGGCGCATGGAAAGGGGTACAGCATAGGTAAAGTGGCGATCCAGAGGAACGGGAAGACTGACGTTACAAAAGCAAACGCTTTTCAGCGACATGGATGGTGATACTGGCAGTGGGCGGCGCTTGTAACAAGCTAGTGGCAATGCGCATCTGCGAAGTAGCGGAAAAAATTGCCACCCGGCGCAACATATTCTGTTGTACCGTGTTTTCTGCAGAAGACGGTAAGAGACGCACTGCCTGAAATCCGAGATTCCGTGGAGCCCCACGGAGGGGAGTATCGATGTATAGAACGATTCTGTGTCTGGTATCCGCCCTGTGCTTGGGCGTGGGTATGCTTTCGGCCCAAATTCACGGCCAATACAAACTGGATCCACCTGCAAACCCTGACCAGCAGACGCAACGTCCTGGCGGACGCGGAGCCAACCGAGGAGCAAGAGGCGCTGGAGGCGGTATTGCGGCCATGAGCGTCGTGCTAGACCTTTCCGAGCAAGACGGTAAGCTGACCGGCAAGGCGACCATCGGAGAAGGTCAGCAGGCGCGTAGCGTCGAAGTCACCAACGGGAAAGTGTCCGGAGATAAATTCAGCTTCGAAACCACACTGGAGACTCCTCGCGCCCGGATGACCTGGATTTGGGAAGGCACCGCCACCGAAGGCGCCTTGAACGGGACCCGCAAAACCAAGGACTACCCCCGTCCACCGCAGCCGTTTTCCGCCAAGAGAGTCGAAGAATAGGCACTGAAATGGAGCCGCGCTGGAGGGGAACTATTGGCCTTCCGGCCGATGTCCTCTCTGCTTGCGCGGCCTTTCTATCCTGCCCAGTGATAACCTGAAGAAAACGCATGGATATCACTGTTTCCTTGATTGATGGCAGCCAGAAAGCGATGCCAGCGGGCTCCACCCCGCTTGACCTTGCGAAAGCCATCTCGTCACGTCTGGCCGACGACGCCCTGGTCGCCGAAGTGAATGGCCAGCTTTGGGATCTGAATCGCCCGTTGGATGGCGATGCGACGGTCAAAATTCTGACCACGAAGAACCCCGAAGCATTGGAGGTTTACCGGCACTCGACCGCCCACCTATTGGCGGCCGCCGTGCTGGAGTTGTTCCCGGAAACCCAACTGGGCATCGGGCCTCCCATCGAATCTGGTTTCTACTACGACTTCGACCGCCCCACCCCCTTCACCACCGAAGATCTCGAGAAAATCGAGAAGAAGATGGCAGAGATCCGCGACCGCGATCTGACCTATGACCGCGTGTGGACGAAAAAGGAAGAGGGCCTGGAGAAGTACAAGGACGCGTGGATGAAATGCGAACTCATCCGGGAACGCGCTGGCGAAGAGTTCAGCGAATATACGTTGGGCCCGAAGTTCATCGATTTCTGCCGCGGCCCGCATGTGCCCTCCACCAAGAAACTGAAGGCCTTCAAGTTGCTTTCTATCGCTGGCGCTTACTGGAAGGGCAGCGAAAAGAACAAGCAGTTGCAGCGCATCTATGGCACTGCGTTCTTCAGCCAGAAAGACCTGGAAGCTTACCTGCATAAGTTGGAAGAAGCCAAGAAACGCGACCACCGTGTGCTTGGCAGACAGTTGGGCATCTTTGCTGTCGATGACAAGGTGGGTCAGGGCCTGATTCTGTGGAAGCCTAAAGGCGCGATCATCCGCCAGGAACTGCAGAACTTCATCGGCGGACACCTGCGTCGCCAAGGCTACGACCAGGTCTTTACGCCACACATCGGCAAGCTCGACCTGTACAAGACCAGCGGACATTTCCCGTATTACGCCGACAGCCAGTTCCCTCCCCTGGTGGATCGCGACCAGATTTCGGAATTCGCATCGGAAGGCATTTCCTGTGCCGAACTGTCGAATCGCCTGGAAAAGGGTGAAATCGAAGGCTTCCTGTTGAAGCCGATGAACTGTCCGCACCACATTCGGGTCTTCGATAGCGAACCACATAGCTACCGCGACTTGCCTGTACGCCTTTCGGAATTCGGCACGGTCTATCGTTTCGAGAAATCAGGCGAGCTCGGCGGTATGACCCGCGTGCGTGGATTCACGCAGGATGATGCACACATCTTCTGTACGGAAGATCAGGTGCCCCAGGAAATCCGAGGCTGTCTGGACCTAGTGAAGATCATCTTCAACACCCTGGGCATGAAGGAATTCCGGGTGCGCGTGGGACTACGTGATCCCGATAGCGCCAAGTACGTCGGTAACCCGGAGCAGTGGGATCGCGCGGAGGCTGTCTGCAAAGAGGCCGCCGAGCAACTCGACGTGCCCTTCACCTTTGAGCCCGGCGAGGCCGCATTCTATGGCCCGAAGATCGACTTTGTGGTCCGTGATGTCATCGGACGCGAATGGCAGCTTGGCACCGTGCAGGTGGATTACCAGTTGCCGCAGCGTTTCGACCTGTCCTACATCGGGCCGGACAACAAGCCGCACCGTCCGGTGATGATTCACCGCGCGCCCTTCGGCTCCATGGAGCGTTTTGTCGGTGTACTGATTGAGCACTTTGGCGGCGCCTTCCCGGTGTGGCTGTCGCCCGTGCAGGCGGTGGTTCTGCCGATTTCAGACCGTCACACGGACTACGCCACCCAGGTTCATGAGAAGTTGGTGGCCGCTGGCGTCCGCGCCAATCTCGATCTACGGAGCGAGAAGGTGAACGCGAAAATCCGTGAAGCACAGTTGCAGAAGGTGCCCTACATGCTGGTAGTCGGCGATCGTGAAGCCGAAAACCAGAGCGTTTCGGTACGGCACCGCAAGCAAGCCGACCTGGGCGCGAAGCCGGTCGACGAGTTTCTGGAGCTCATCACCAGGCAGATTGCTGAACGCAGTCTTGACGAATAGCAACAGCAAGAAGCAAAGCAGAAGGGGCGGATTCCCAGCATGGGGTTCCGCCCTTTTCATTTGAGCGTCAACGCGGAGATTTCCGGCGCATAGGTCTCCGGTTCTTTGTCCGCATCCGGCGCTTCCACGCGAGCGGCTTCGAGTGGCGGGAACGCTGAGTTCCTGAGGGAAAACTGACCCCACACCGCCATAGCCGTCAGCGCCACGGTAGCGACCAAGTACAATACCCACCACAGCAGCATCAGTTCTACGTCTAGCCAATCTGGCTTGTTCACCGTCAATCGGGACGCGAATTCCCAAAGCCCCCCGACAGGCCACTGCTCGGTAGAAAATGCGCGCATCCGTCCATCCGCATCAATGGGACTTAGCCCGGCATAGAAAGGTAGGCGGATCAGGCAGGTGGTATACAGATCAAACAGTCCCAAGCACACACAAAGCGACGTGGTTAGCGCGCGTCCCCAACGCTGACCACCGAGCGCTAACAATCCAGCGAAGAGCACGATTGCCTCCGATACCACAGCGCCATAGACATACCAGCCCAGAGACGAGGATCGGTCGGAAACCAGAAACATCTGCACGGCATGATAGGCCGTGGCCACCACAAACAGAGCCATCAGCGGAAGATGAAGCCGGGCAACACCGTGGGAAATCCCGCTGCCGAGCATCCCGTCTCTGACTTGCCTCCGTTTCCAGAAGCTGAGAGCCAAACCCAGGATCGCGGCGACGCCGAAGGAACGGAACAACCAGTACATCCACGGCTTGGCGACCAAGAAGCTCCACCCGCCAATCCAAATGTGGGTGTCCGTGCCCATCAGATAGACTTTCCACCAAGAGATGCGGGTAAGCGCCGCCAGACGCTCTGCCAGCGGAGCTGACGCTGCCACCACGTCTAGTTGCTCGCCTGTCAATGTACCCGTTCCCAGAATGATGGGCAGATACCACCACCCTGCAGACGCCAGAACGATACCGCCGAAAAGGGCTATTTGAAGCAGAGCCTGCTGTGTAGACGGACGCTGAGCGCTGCCAACCCCTCCGTCTCTATTCCTCGCCAGAAGCCAGGCGAAGATGTAACAGGGAAGCAGCAGAACAGCATAGGCTTTGGTGAGAAGCGCCAGCCCTGTCAGCAGCGCTCCTAGAATCACGTTGCCGCGAGTTTGCTCTCGTGCATACACCAACATGGCAGCGGCAATCAAAACCGTCGCCAAGGCGTCATTGGAAACTCTGGCGAGAAATACCGCGAGACCCGGAGCGAGAGCCAGCGCGATGCCGACATGGTGCATGGGCCCCGCCCTGGCGCCACACTCGCGCAGCCCCAGGAAAGCCAACGGGATCAGCAGGGCGGCTATCAGTACGTTGCCAAACCGCATGGTGAATACACGCTCCAGCAAGTTTCCTGATGTCGGTCCCACGTGCAGCGCAGCCGCCAACACGTATGCGAGCGGGGGCTGTTGGGCTTCGTAGAGTCTGGGTGCATCGGCGGATGCCTGGGCGGTGGGACAGATGCTGCGCAGAGAAGCATCCCGCGCGCGCCTAGCCTCAGGGCCCAGACGTCAGTAGGAAGCATGGGTAATACTGCCGGGAACTTCGCGCTGCACTACGGCGGGCAGAGGAAGTACTTCGAGAGAACAGGCGATTTCGGGCGAAACGATTTGCTCTGAATCCGGAATGTCGGTCGCAAGGCGCAGGTGATCCACATAGGCGACGTGTGACCATTCGTCGAAGCCTTCCCATATCGGCATGGACACCGCATAGAAGGAGAGGCGCACCACGAAAAGGATGGTGACCAGAGCCCAGAATGTGAAGGACCGATTCGTTCCGCGCGACCTTGTTGCCATTCGTTTGATAGGTGGCAGGACCAGCTCAAGACTGATGAACGAGGCTTCACTCTACCAAATTTTCGTTTAAGAATCGTTTCTAACTTACGAGCCAAAGGCGCGACGGGGATTTTCCCACAACAGCTTTTGGAACCAGCCATCCACCTTGGGATGGAAGTCGCTGTAGAGGAATGTATAGCCTCGATAGCCGCCGCCACCGGGCTCACCAGGCTGATACCAACCGGCATCATGGGAGATCAGCACCCGATCCATCAGCTTGGCCTCGGACATCCCCTCCACACAGCGTTGATGCCACTCAACGCTGCTCTTGCTGATGCCGTCGAAGGACACCCAAGCGCCTGCCTCCGCCACTTTGCGATGCGTGGCCGCGCTCATTTCGCTCTGCGCATGCACCCATACGAAACGCTCCGTGGGTAGCTTGCCCTGCTGCACGATTCGCAGTTCCTCAAGGGCCGCAGCCCCATCCCCCGTATGCGCCGCGATGGATAACCCCGTTTCGCGGCTTGTGAGCACCGCAGCTTCCACGACCTTGCGGTCCAGGGCGTGCAGAGGCCCTTTGTTCACCCCAATCTTGATGAATCGTGGCTTCATGCCATCAATGCCGTTTTCGTACTCTGCGATCCAGCGTTTCGCCAACGCTTGGGCGGATTCCATACGCGCGTAATCCGGCAGGAATTTGTGATCTGCGGCGGCATAGAGCCCAGTATTGGTCCAGATCTCGATCCCCACGGCATCTGATAACATCCGCAGCAATCGAGGATCCCTGCCGATGTAGTTGGGCGTACATTCCAGCAGGCGCACGCAGCCCAGGGCGCGCAGTGCTTCCAGCTTGGGCTTCGCGACGCGGAAGGCATCTTGCAGGTCATAGCGGTCGCGCGATACAGATGCCGCTCCAACGAAATCAACCAGAATATGTTCGTGCGTCAAAATGCTGGGACCCGGCGTCTTGGCGCCAGAGGAATCAGCGGCAGATACCCAGGATGGGGCGATACTGCCGGCTGCGGCACACAGGAAGGCTCTCCGTTGCATCTCGCAATGATATGCGAACGTGGCCGTGCGTGCATGGCAAGGGAGGGTCAGTTGACCGTATCATAGACGAACCAAAAGGAAAAGGGGGAGGTCCCAATGGGACCTCCCCCTTCCAATCCGAAACTCGATGATGGGAAACGCTAGACCTTTTCCGGCACCACGTAAGGCTTGCGGTAGTTGCGCGTAAACATCTTCGCGGCTTCCGGGTCGTTCTTTACTGTACGGGTCTTGGGATCGAGATGCAGCGTGCGACCCAGCGTGTAGCTGATGTTCGCCAAATGCATCAGATCACAGGAAGTAGCGCCTTCGGCAATCGGAGCACCCAATTCGCTCTTATCCCGGCTGCGCACCACGTCGATGAAGTTCTGCCAGTTATTTCCGCCCTTGAACTCCTCCGGGCCCGTCTGGGCATCGCGTCCCAGATAGCTCCAGAAGGCATCATAACCATCCACCGCTAGGTAACCCTTGGAGCCATAAAAGACGTTACCGACCGTGTTGCTGCTGGGCTTCCCTTCCCGTTTTGTGGCAGCGCCGATTTCTGCTTCGTGGTTCGTCATCCAGTGCCGCACATCGATAGTCATCATCTTCTTCTTGCCGTCTTTTTCAAATTCCAGCAGAGAGGTGATGGTGTTTGGCGTCTCCTGGTCATCGTCGAACATGAACTTTCCACCAATCGAGGTGACCTTCGTCGGCCAGTCCACGCCAAGGAGCCAGCGGCTGAGATCCACTTCGTGAATACCCTGGTTGCCAATGTCGCCGTTGCCCGTGTCCCAGAACCAATGCCAGTTGTAGTGGAAGCGATTCTTGGTGAACGGCCGCTTGGGGGCAGGACCGGTCCACATGTCATAATCCACCGTGGCTGGCGGCGCCTCTTCCGGCGCCTTGCCGATGGTGTCGCGCCACTTGAAGATCAAGGCGCGGGTCATGTAAACATCGCCGATCAAACCAGCATCAATCTGGCGCTTGGCTTCCAGTACAGAGTGGCTGGAACGGCTGTTGGTGCCGTGCGCCACCACACGACCATACTTTTCGGCGGCAGCTACAATCTGCTTCGATTCGAACACATTGTGGGAACAGGGCTTTTCGACGTAAACGTCTTTCCCAGCCTGCAGACTCCAGATGGTCTGCAGCGTGTGCCAGTGGTTGGGCGTGGCAATCGACACAGCGTCGATTTCCTTATCTTCCAATAGCTTGCGGATGTCTTTGTAAAGCTTTGCTTTGGGGCGCTGATGCTTCGTTTCCAATTCAGCTGCCCGGCGGTTCAGCACCTCGTCGTCCACGTCGCACAACGCCACAATTTCCACATTCTTCATGCGCGCGTAGTTGCTGATGTGGGCATTACCCTGGCCGCGAATCCCCACACACGCAACGCGTACGGTGTCATTCGGACTTGCGAGCGCGCTTGCCTTCATCGTGGCGGTAGCGGCCGCGGTGGTCATCAAAAAATGTCGTCGTTCCATCGGATACCTCGTAGGGGAGCTGGCTAAGTACAATCCGCAGGCCGGGTAGAACAGGGCCCGAACCGTCGTTCAGAATCCCGCATTTGCCGGAAATTGCCGTGCCTCGAGCAGGCTGAGTCGGCCACAAAATTGTCTACAACTTGTTTGTGGTGTGTTCCATCATATCGGATTTTGTGCGCCAGACCAGAAACCGGGATAACAATCAAGGGTCAGACAATCGGGTGAGCCTCAGCGCGATGCTCCATTTCTGGCACGCAATTACGTTAAGTCAAGTAAACTCAACAAAGGAGGAGTATCTACTCAGCATGCAGCATAACGGGGAATGGCACGCCAATGGCGCCCTCATCCGCAGTGATCTGGGACAGGTGCCGCAGGTGGCAAGGGGCAAAGTTCGGGACATTTACGACCTGGGCAAGTACCTCTTGTTGGTCACGACAGACCGGATCTCCGCATTTGACTGTATTCTGCCGACGCCCATTCCAGACAAAGGGCGGGTGCTGAACTCCATCTCCGCGTTCTGGTTTAATCACTTTGCGCAGACCACCCCGCACCATATGGTAAGCGCCAACGTCAACGATTTCCCGTCTGAACTGCAACCGTATCGGGACCAACTGGCCGGACGCAGTATGTTGGTGAAGAAGGCGGCCATGTTTCCAATCGAGTGCGTAGCGCGCGGTTACCTTTCCGGGTCAGGTTGGAAGGAATATCAAAGCAGTGGAAGCGTCTGCGGCATTGAGTTGCCCACCGGATTGAGCCTATCCAGCAAACTGCCGGAACCCATATTCACTCCGGCCACCAAGGCGGAAAGTGGTCACGACATCAACATCAGCTTCAACGAAGCCGCACGCTACGTGCCTGCCGGGTATCTGCTAGAACTGCGTGAACTTACACTGCGCATTTACAAGGAAGCTTCCGAGTACGCGGCTGCACGCGGCATTATCATTGCCGATACCAAGTTCGAATTTGGCTTGCTGAACGGGCGGATCACCCTTGCCGATGAAGTGCTGACACCCGATTCCTCCCGTTTCTGGCCCGCGGAACTGTGGGTTCCGGGCGGCGCGCAGCCATCTTACGACAAGCAGTTCGTGCGGGACTATCTGGAAACCCTTGACTGGGACAAGACGGATCCCGCACCCGAATTGCCCAATGACATTGCAGCCAAAACCGGCGCGAAGTATCGCGACGCTTACCGGCAGTTGACCGGCTCCAGTCTATGACCGAATTCTTCCAGCAAATGAACTGGCTGGATGGCCTGTTGCTGTTCATCATGGCGGCGAGCCTGCTAACCAGCTTGTTTCGTGGTTTCACGCGGGAAGTCGCGGGAATGGCAGCCTTGGTGCTTGCCGTGTTGCTCGCCCTTTGGTTCCACGCCGATGTGGGCGCTTTTTTTGAGAGCTACGTGGGCACTCGGGAACTGGCGAACCTCTTCGGCTTTGGCGCCATTTTTTTCGGTGTCATCATCGCGGGCAATGTGGTGGGTTACATCATCGCCAAAATGGTAAGCATCGCTGGGCTAAGCTTATTTGATCGTCTGATGGGCGGCGCTTTGGGATTGGCAAAAGGCGCGCTGATTGCCTCTGTGGTGCTGTTTGCGATGCTTGCCTTTTCGCCAACGGGGCCTCCGGAATCGGTAAAAACCTCCGTATTGGCGCCATATGTTACCTGGAGCGCCGACGCGCTTTCCGCACTGGCTCCCGCGCAACTGCGGGATGTGGTGGAAAAGAACGCGGTAGCCCTCCGCGAATGGTGGATGACCACACCACTTCCCTCCCTGCCGGAGGGAACGGCGCCGTCACCAGCCGCCAAGCCGAAGGAAGACCACCCGACGCCACGCAATGGAAAGCCATCCCCGGGCAGCGCTGCCGCGCGCCAAGCCTATCGAGGATGGGAACAAACGACGAGAACGACAGGTGCCTGACAGGGTATGAATTGGAAGTTGGTAGTATTTGACCTGGATGGGACGCTGATTGATTCCCGCATGGATCTGGTGGTCGCCGTCAATGCCACGCGTGAACACTTTGGGATGGAACATCTGCCTCCCGAAACCGTAGCATCCTATGTGGGCAACGGAGCCCCGGTGTTGATTCGTCGCTCCATGGGCGAGAGCTTTGGAGAAGAGGGACTGAAGGAAGCGCTCGACTACTTCATCCACTATTACAACGAACATGCGTTGGATTACACGGTTCTGTATCCCGGAGTGTTGGGCGCCTTGCGCACCGTGCGCGCCAAAGGTATTCCCTGCGCCGTACTAACCAATAAGCCTGTGCGTATCAGTAAGAAGATCATTGAGGCGCTGGATCTGAGCCAGTACTTTTTCGAAGTCTATGGGGGCAATTCCTTCGATACGAAGAAGCCCGACCCTGAGGGCTTGCTGAGACTGATGAAAGAGGCCCATAGCAGCCCGGAAGAGACGCTGATGGTGGGCGATTCCCGAGTGGATATCGAGACAGCGCGTAATGCCGGATGTCCCTCCTGCGGCGTCACTTTCGGCCTGCAGCCGGAAACCTTGCATGACCCCAAGCCCGACTTTGTCATCGATGCCATGGGGGAGCTTGTCGAAATTGTCCTGACCAAGGCAACTCTACCGCCGGTGTCTTCAACAGACATTGTGTCTTCCGTAGAGATCGCGTCCCCAACCGAAATCTAGTCCGTCCAACAAAAAGATCGAGGAGGTCTGCCGTCATGTGTCCTGTTCGCCAAAAATCAGCAACGCATCGGATGGCAGCGGCCCTCTGCGGACTTTTTTTCCTGCTGGCGTTCCTTAATCCTTCCGCGGAAGCACAGACACGCAAACGTGCACGCGCGACCGGGACCGCTCCAGCAGCACAGACCACAAAACTGCAGACAGCTAGCCCCCCCGCATTCGCGTTGGTTGAACCGTTGGTGCTAGCTGGGGCAAGGGGAAATGGGGTCTTTCCATCCGGTGACGCTGCGGGTCTACCCTCCATGGTGGTGCATGGTTCACGGCCAGGCCCGGTCATTGGATATGTATTTCACGGCTTTGCCTCCAACGATGCTTTCTTTGCGGAAATGGACGCCATTTTCGGAAAGCTGGACCCCAAGAGTATGCAGGGAACGGTGATGGCTGTTTCCCTACCAGCACGCCAACCCTGCGCGCCGGAATGCAGCCCCGCCTCGGATTCACTTTGGATGAAGCACGCGGACCGCCTGTTGGAACGCTGCCGCTTTCTGGTGGAGATTCATCAACGGGAAGTCGGAGCCCCCGACATCACCCCACATGCCTTTGTCTATCTGCCTTTTGAAAACGCACGCTTGGCCAACTATGTACAATCCATGGCCAAGGCGACGTTGATTCGAAATACGGTGGAGCTGAAGGCAGACGCCTTGAATGCCGATAACGTCGAGCACCTTGCTGCAAGATCCATCGAGTTGGAACACCCGGCATTCGCCATTGAATGCGCAGCCCTCAGCGGTAATGACAATGCAGATACCGAGCAGCTACGCAAGGGCCTCATCAATCTGCTGCATCACCTGAAAATGGCCCCGGGCGCTGTCGGTTGGCAGAATGCCTCTACGCGGGTGCGATTGGAAGACCTTCCGGCAGGCTTTTTCGGCGGCCAGCCGTAGCAAGACGACGGCAATGCCTTCGTCAGTCGTTAGGCGTGCATACTCTCCGGTTCCAGATCCCGTGGGGACCAACCCAGTTCATTCATGCGTTGGCAGACCAAAGACACCGGCAGCCCCACCACGTTGAAGTAGCAGCCTTCAATTGAGTGGATGTAGCGGGAGGCAATGCCCTGAATCCCGTACGCCCCGGCCTTATCCATCGGTTCGCCACTACGAACGTATTCCTCAATATCGCTTTCGGTTAGGGGCAAAAACGTCACACGGGTGCGGGCCACATCCACGACGGTGCGCATTTCATAGCGCAGACAAATGCCTGTCAGCACTTCGTGCGTTCTATCACTCAGTAGTCGCAGCATCACCGTGGCTTCCGCAGCCGAGGCCGGCTTACCCAAAATAGAGCCATCCAGGCAAACCACCGTATCCGCCGCCAGAATCAGCCCGCCCGGGGAAGTGGAAGCCGCATTCGCCTTCGCGCACGCCACCCGCTGTACATAATCAATGGCGGCTTCATCAGGAAGTACGGACTCGTCCACATTGGGAACCTGCACCACAAAAGGGATTGCGGCATTCAGCAGCAGGTCACGTCGTCGCGGAGAGGCAGAAGCAAGAACGAGCATAGGGATTCCTTCGAGCAATCTGACGGACTGCTACCTTAACTGGAAGTCGTCCAGCCAGGCTCAGAATTGAGATCTTCATTTTCGCAGAGTCCCAGTGCTCGCCGCCAGCAAGGAATCACCCGGACAGCTTGGGTTGGCGTCCTTCCGCGGGCTTTGTGATCTATAGGTCTCCGGGTCTGATTGTTTTGTCTAAAGGCGCCGGTCCTTCCGCGCAAATCCTGCGTCCTTCTAAGGGTACAGTTGCGATAACGAGCGGAGATAGAATGGCAACCATGACACAAATGACTCGACGGATATTTCTTGGAACCACTGCGGCAGCGGGAAGCGCTTTGCACGCGCAGATTCCAGGACGACCCGTGGCGTCAAAGGAGTCTTGGGAGCAGTGGGTGCTGCGTTATGATCACCCCGCCGAGAATTGGAATGAAGCACTTCCGATCGGCAATGGGCGCTTGGGCGCTATGGTCTTTGGAGGCGTGCAGGAACAGGTGTTGCAGCTGAATGAAGACACCTTGTGGAGCGGGTACCCCAAAAACACAAGCAACCCCAAGGCGCTGGCGGCTCTGCCGGAAGTGCGCCGCCTTCTTTTCGAGGGAAAGTACGCGGAAGCCACTGTGGCTGCCAAGGCCATCCAAGGTCCCTATTCGCAAAGTTATCTTCCCCTGGGATATCTGCGCCTGAAACAGGAGGGCACACAGCGCTTCGATGCCTATAGCCAGGAACTGGATTTGGATCGCGCGCTGGTGACCAGTACCTATCGCAGCAACAGCACGCGTTACGTGCGTGAGGCCTTCGTCAGCGCTCCGACCCAGGTCGTCGTCACACGTATCACCGCGACTGAAGGTTCCTGGAGCGGCATCATCAGCATGGATACGCCGTTGCGCTCCCATGTCGAAACGCTTCCGGGAGAGATCTGGCTGGCAGGCAAAGCCCCTTCGCATGTCGAACCTAGCTATCTGGCAGACCATCCGCAGCCCATCCTCTATTCGGAGCGCGAAGGCGAAGGCATGCGCTTCGGTGGCGCTGTACGCATTCTTGCCAAAGGGGGCATACTCTCCGAAACCGGCAGCGGCATTGCGGTCAGCCGCGCCAAGGAACTGATTGTTCTGGTCGCCATGGCGACAGGCTTCCGCGATCCGTACAGCCTGCCGGACCGCCCGGAATCAGAACTTCGCGAGCAATGCCAACAGACCTTGGACAGCGCCGTGCAGAAGGGGTATGACACCCTGCTGCAGGCTCATCTTGAAGACCATCGGCGTCTGTTTCGGCGCGTCTATATCGATTTGGGAAAGACGCCCAGCAGCGAACGCACGACTGACCAGCGCATTTTGAACTACGAGTACGCCAAGGACCCACAGCTTCCCGCGCTCTACTTCCAGTTCGGACGTTATCTGCTGATCACCTCGTCGCGCCCCGGAACCCAAGCGGCTAATCTGCAGGGCATTTGGAACGACATGGTGCGCGCACCGTGGAGCTCCAACTACACCACCAACATCAACGTCCAGATGAACTACTGGCCTGCCGAAGTCACCAACCTGACCGAATGCCACGAGCCCATGTTGCGTCTGGCGAAGGAGCTGGAACGCACCGGAGTCGAAACCGCCAAGGGATACTATGGCGCGAAGGGATGGGTCTGCCATCACAACTCCGACATCTGGCGGATGACCAACCCCGTCGGCAACTATGGGGAGGGGGAACCCATCTGGGCTCTATGGGCAATGGGAGCCCCGTGGATGTGTGAACATCTTTGGGAACGGTATCAATTCCAGGGAGACGTAGACTTCCTACGGAACGAGGCTTACCCCACGATGCGCTCCGCTGCGGAGTTTATGCTGGATTGGCTGGTGGAAGGCCCCGATGGAATGCTGACGACCGCGCCGAGCACATCACCGGAGAACATTTTCCTGGACCGCAGCGGCAAGCGAGCACAGGTAGCTACCGGATGTGCGATGGACTTGCTGCTGATCCAAAGCCTCTTTCAACATGTGATTGACGCTACCGCCGTTCTGGGAGTCGATAAAGACTTCGCCGACAAACTCCGCCAGACCTTGGCTCGCATGAAGAAACCGCAGGTCGGCAGCAAGGGACAGTTGATGGAGTGGAACGAAGAGTTCCAGGAACCAGAGCCCGGCCATCGCCACATTTCCCCACTCATTGGGCTGCATCCCTGCAACGTAATTACAGAATCCAAGACCCCCGAGCTGTATGCCGCTGCTCGCCGTTTGCTGGAGCTGCGCCTCGCTGCTGGCAGCGGACACACCGGCTGGAGTCGTGCGTGGATTCTGAACTTCTGGGCTCGCTTCCGGGATGGAGCCAAGGTAGAAGAGAATCTACATGCCCTGCTCGCCAAGTCGACGCTCACCAACCTTCTGGACAACCATCCTCCCTTCCAAATCGACGGCAATTTCGGCGGAACCGCAGCGATTGCCGAATCGTTACTGCAAAGCCATGAAGGGGAACTGAGTCTACTCCCTGCCCTACCCCCTTCCTGGCGCAGTGGCCGCATTTCTGGTCTGCGCGCTCGTGGCGGCATCACCGTGGGGTTGGTATGGCATGAGGGCGCCCTGCAATCCGCAACATTGCATTCTTCGAAAGAGTTGGCGATAAAGGTCCGGCCACAAAGCGGAAGGACCGTTTCGGGCGCCCAGATGCAGAACGGCGTTGCCACATTACAGTTGGAAGCGGATAACATCCACACCCTACGCTTTGGCCGCGTTGGTTAAGCACGGCAAATCGGGTTAGATTTCACCTTTGTATCGGAAACATCACTAGAACTTCCGTGCTCTTTACTTCTGTAAGCTCCTGCCGTCCACAGGCTCCGTTGCCATCAGCGCGAACGGAAGCTACACGGAAGTTAACATGCCTCAGGAAGAGCCCAAGTCCTTTTGGGAGGGATGGCGCGAACGATTTCGTGCGCTGAAGAACATTCCTCCTCTTCTAAAGATTGTGTGGGAATCTGGTCCCGCAGTGGTTGGCGCAAATCTCGCCGTTCGTCTAGCGACAGCATTCCTCCCCGTGGTGATGCTTGCTGTCACCAAACAGATTTTCGACGCCATTCAAGCTAAATTCAGCGGTGCCGAATTGCCGGAAAACTTCTGGTGGTTGGTCGGCGCGGAGTTCGCGCTGGCAGCGCTCGGAGCCGTCCTTGGTCGCTGTATCGGATTCTTCGATTCCATGTTTGCGGATCGCTTCACGCGCCACGTCAGCGTGAAGGTGATGGAGCATGCCTCCCACCTGGACCTGCAATCGTATGAGGACCCCGCGTTCTACGATGTGCTGGAACGGGCTCGCGTTCAGGCCACGGATCGCATTGCCATGGTGCAGGCAATGGGCTCCATCCTGCAGCAGTTCATCGTGGTCGTCAGCCTTTCCGCCAGTGTGTTCTGGTTCTCCCCCTGGCTGCTGGGGCTGCTGGTCATCGCTGTTGTGCCAGCCTTCATTGGAGAAAGCCACTTCGCATTTCTTGGCTATTCGCTCAATATCCGGCAGACGCCCGTACGCCGCCGCCTGGACTATCTGCGTATTCTTGGAGCCAGCAAGGAATCCGCCAAAGAGCTAAAACTCTTCGGCCTTAGCAATTACTTCACATCAGAATACGCCAGCCTGTCCAATGACATCTATGACGAAAACGTCGCCCTCGCCAAACGTCGACTCTGGGCTGGTTCTCTCCTTAGTCTGCTCAGCAGTTCCGGCTACTACGGGGCCTATGCTTACGTGATTTACAGCACGGTAAACGGCGACATCACGTGGGGCACTCTGCAGTTCCTGGCTGGCGCGATCGCTGGGGCAAGCAACAACTTGCAGAGCCTGTTCTCCACCTTTTCCAGCATCGCGGATCAATCTCTGTTTCTGACAGATCTGGTGAGCTTTCTTCGGGTGGAACCACGCATCCGTTCCAAGCCCAATGCCCTGCCCGCACCGCGTCCCATTCGCGAGGGCTTCGAATTCCAAGGCGTCTCCTTTTGGTATCCGGGCACCATGCGCAAAGTATTAGACCGGCTGGACCTGCGCATCGAACCCAAGGAACGCATCGCGCTGATTGGAGAGAACGGACAGGGAAAAACTACCATCGTGAAGTTGCTCACGCGGCTCTACGATCCGACAGAAGGCCGTATTCTGCTCGATGGCGTGGATTTGCGCGAATACAACATTGAACAAATCCATGCGGAGATCGGCGTCATCTTCCAGGACTTCATGCGCTATGAAATGACGGCCAGGCAGAACATCGGCGTGGGCCGTCTGGACGCAGCGCACAACAGCAACATCGAACACGCGGCACAGAAGAGCCTGGCCGATGCCGTAATTGCGCGCCTCCCCAAACACTATGACCAGTTGCTGGGAAGGCGTTTTGAAGGCGGTGTGGATCTTTCCGGCGGGGAATGGCAGAAGATCGCGTTGGCGCGAGCTTATCTGCGTGATGCGCAATTGCTTGTGCTGGATGAACCGACAGCGGCCCTTGATGCCCGTTCGGAATTTGATGTCTTTCAGCGATTTGCAGAGCTCACGCAGGACAAGATGGCCCTGTTGATCTCCCACCGATTCTCAACGGTGCGCATGGCGGACCGTATTGTGGTGCTTGCCGATGGCCGCATAGCAGAGCAAGGCAACCACAAAGAACTAATGGACCTCGGCGGGCGGTATGCCGAGATGTTTGAGTTACAGGCTTCCAGTTACCGATGACTTCTGAATCTACCAACACGCTCGACCCTAGTGACTATTCCGCTGGTTCGGATGTGTCGACATCCGGCTATGCACGAACGAGCACTGGCAGTGCTCGGTTGGGTCAACTGAAACAGGCAGGTCAACGCTGCGCTCGGCAGTTGGAACGACTCCCGGGACGTGGTGGTCATGTACCCTCTCTCGATAAGCGGATTGTCGCTCTACGCCCTGGGCTTCCAACGGACGAATACCGTCTGCTTTCCGCGGCATTGCGCGAAGTGCGGAAGTTCCAAGTGCAACTGCGCGAACACCCTCGCGTAAAGGATGTAAAGGGTCAACCAACACCCCGTGTAATCGCTATAGCGCGCGCTTACGTGAACGCCTCTGATGCCCAGTTTCGTGAAGCAGACATCGCTGCGTTCATCGCTGGTTTTCAAGAAGTGGAAGCGCTACAGATGGATGAATTATGGGCGTTGCTCCCTTCGTTGAAATACTCGCTTCTAGAGGGAGCCGCCGAGGAACGCTTTGATCTGTTGGAGATCACTTCCAGCCTGCATCGCGCCAAGGAATCCCAGTGGAACGATTGGTTCGAAGACGCCAGCACGGTGCATCAGGCTCTATTGGCAGACGCCGTGTACGGCTCCATGGAGTTCGAAAGCCGCGAAATGTACAGGCAATCCGTCGGCGAACTTGCCAAATGTTCCCGCCGCAGCGAACTGGATGTGGCCAGAACAGCGCTTGCGATGTCTGCCTCCGTCGATCCTTCCATCAATGACGAACGCGCATTGGCGCGCCGTACACATGTCGGTTTCTTTCTTGTAGCGGAGGGGCTGCCTTACCTGCAGCAGGAGCTTCAGGCGCGCCTGCCGTGGAAGCTGCGTCTACGCCGCTTCATCCTGGCCTACCCGACCGCCTTCTATCTGATCGGCGTTGAACTGCTGACCATCCTTATCGTTATCTTTCTTCTTGGCGGACTCGAAAACCTGACGCCCATTGTGGCTGGATTGCTGCTGCTGGTTCTTCCCTCTACGCAGGCGGCAGTCGATTTCATGAATAGCTTGGTCACAGCCCTGGTTCGGGCGCGGCCGTTGCCTAAGCTCGATCTATCGGAAGGCATCCCTGAAGACTGCACAACTCTGGTTGCCATCCCCACATTGCTGCTGAACCCCAAGCAGGTGCGGAATCTGGTGCTGGATCTCGAAATCCGTTACCTTGCCAACGAAGATCCACAACTGTACTTCGCGCTGGTCACCGATTCTTCTGACTCTTTGCAGGAAACTAACGAACAGGTCGAGATCGATTCTAACGTGCAGCTCTGCATCCAGTTGATCGAGTCTCTGAACGAACGTTATGGCAGCGATGGTCGCCAACCCTTTCTGCTCCTGCATCGTCACCGTGTCTACAACGCATCCGAAAAACGCTGGATGGGATGGGAACGAAAACGCGGCAAGCTGCTAGACCTGAATCAGTTGATGCGTGGGGGCTTTGATAGTTTCCCCATCAAGATTGGCAATCACGCGGTGCTGCAGCAGGTTCGCTACGTCATTACCCTGGATTCAGACACGCAATTGCCTCGCGATTCCGCACGTCGTCTTGTGGGGACCATGGCGCACCCACTGAACCAAGCGGTCATCGATCCGGAAAGCCGCATGGTTGTGGAAGGGTATGGCATTCTACAGCCTCGTATCGGTATCAGCATCGACTCGGCCTCACGAAGCCGTTTGGCCGCCATCTATTCCGGACAGACTGGATTCGACATATACACCCGAGCAATTTCAGACGTCTATCAGGATCTTTTCGGCGAGGGCAGCTTCACCGGCAAGGGTATTTATGAAGTGGATGCGTTTGTGGATGCACTGCAGCAACGATTCCCGGAAAACGCCCTGCTTAGCCACGATCTGCTGGAAGGCGCTTACGCGCGCGCTGGTCTGGTCTCAGATATCGAGTTAGTCGATGACTACCCCTCCCACTTCAGCGCCTATAGCCGCCGGAAGCACCGCTGGGTTCGCGGTGACTGGCAAATCTTCCGTTGGCTGCTGAGTGTCGTTCCCAACTATCACGGGCGCCTCATTACCAACCCCATCAGTCTCATTTCGCGCTGGAAGATCGTCGACAACCTGCGGCGCAGTTTGATTGAACCAGCCACTCTGGTGTTGTTTCTGGCCGGCTGGTTGTACTTGCCCGGAAAACCGGCGTTCTGGACACTAGCCTCCATTCTGATGATTCTGCTACCCGTGTATTCGAACCTCATCTTTACTTTTCTGCACATGCCATTTGGCGGACCGCAGTTTCGAGTGTGGGCTGTTGAAACTGCCCATCGCTTCCTGAAGGAACACGTGATCGCCGCGTTCAACCTCGTGTTCCTGCTGCACCAGGCGTTGTTATCCATTGATGCCATCGGGCGATCAGTGCTACGCGTCTTCATCACCAAGAAACGCCTGTTGGAATGGGAGACAGCGGCCGAAGCTGAGTCTGCGGTGCGGCGAAAAGCCACCGTGGATGTCTATCTGGGATGGTCTCCCATCATCGCCCTTGCTCTTGGAGCCATCGTTTGGAAACTGCGTCCAGAGGCAGCTCCGGTGGCATGGCCTATTCTGGGGCTTTGGGCGCTGGCTCCCGTGCTGTCAGCGTGGCTGAACCGCGCACCACGGTCAAAGGACGCACGCATCAATGAGAGGGATGGAGATTTTCTACATGAGCAGGCTGGACGCATCTGGAAATACTTCCAACAATGGAGCACAGAGTCCACGCACTGGCTGATTCCTGACCATGTTTGCGAAGACGGACGTGTTGCAATGCGACTGTCCCCCACCAATGTCGGTCTATTGCTGAATGCTCGTATCGCTGCCCTGCATTTAGGACTTATTGAAATCCCGGATTTCATTCAGCAAACGAAACAAACGCTGTCGACACTCGATAGCCTGGAAAAGCACCACGGACATCTCTTTAACTGGTACGACATCGAGACCTGCAAGCCGATTCAGCCGTTCTTTGTTTCCACCGTGGATAGTGGCAATCTGGCTGCCTGCCTGTGGACGCTAAAACAAGCAGCGCTTGCCTTCACGGAACAAGGTGAAGTTTCGGAGGAGGCCAAACGTGAGTTGCAAAGCATCGCCGAAATCAGTGGCCGCCTAGTGCGCAACATGGATTTCAGCTTTCTCTACAACCCACGCAAAAAAGTGCTCTCCGTTGGATACAACACCGCTACCAATCAGCAGGAATCCGCCTGTTACGATCTGTTGGCCTCGGAATCCCGAATCGCCAGCTTCATTGCCGTCGCCAAGGGCGACGTGCCGCAGAAAGCTTGGTTCCATCTGGGGCGAGCACATGTGCTGCGGGAAGGACGCCGCGTGCTGCTTTCCTGGACTGGCACTATGTTTGAGTATCTGATGCCCGTGTTGTGGATGCGCCATCATGTCGGGACCATAACGGATAGCAGCATCCGCGCTGCGGTTGATATCCAAATTCGTTTCGGGCGACGGCAGCGGACTCCGTGGGGCATCTCCGAATCGGCATACATCTCGGAGGGCGACGACTACGGCTATGCCCCGTTCGGCGTGCCCGCGCTTGGATTGAAGGTGACGGAACCACGACGCCTGGTCGTTGCGCCTTATGCCAGCTTTCTCGCATTGGAGGTCAGTCCCGTTGCGGCCGTCCGCAATCTGCGTGCGATGGCCCGCGATGGTTGGGACGGCAAGTACGGGCTCTATGAAGCTGCAGACTACCGCAAGGGAGCCGAGCCCGAATTGGTGCGGTCCTGGATGGCTCACCATCTGGGCATGAGCCTGCTTGCCATCACCAACGTGATTTCCGAGGAACCATTCCGGCGCTATTTCCACTCCACGCCTGAAGTGATGGCGACCGAATTATTGCTGCATGAGCGAGTGCCACGTTCGGCATTGCCAGACCCGACACCGGATAATGAGCCGCAAACCGAAGGGCTCATATCCCCAGCCCATGCCCTCTAGCGGGAAGGGACCATGCCGGAAAGGGCCATCACGAACGACACTTTCCGGCATGGGTTATCTTATCTACAAGGCACTTCCGCATGAAGCGCGCACGCGTGGCATCATAACGAAAAGGTTATGTCGTCCTTTTACAAAAGACGCCTGCCGCACCAGAGCCTTCGTCGCCACATTGATTCTTACTGGTGTTATGACGGCTATCATCCCGCACATCACACCGAACGAGTGCTCCCATCCAATACGGTAGAGCTCGTCGTGTCCCTGTGGGGCGAGTTACTAGAGGTCGTGAACCAGGGCGTCGGCGTCAGCTATCAGGTGAAAGGGCAGCCTCTACTTTCCGGCCCGCTAAGCAGCTACAGTGAAATACCTACACGAGGCCAGCAGATGCTGCTAGGCGTACATTTCCGTCCAGAAGGCGCAAGGGATCTGCTGCGTATCCCGATCAGCGAACTACGCGATCAGCATATTGGGCTGGATGAGCTTCGGAGGCATAAATCAGACGTCGAGTGGTTCCTGCTGCAAGATCGTCTGCGCAACTCTGCAAACCACAATGAGCGATTTCATCTGCTTGATGAGATCTTTCAGTCACGGCTGGCGCAGAGTGAGCCCTCCCCACCAGCCCTGTTGCACGCGATACGTGTGCTAAGCTCTGGCATCATTGCAGAAGAACCCGTGAGCGTCGCATCCTTGGCGCACGAAGCTGGATGGAGTCATCGACATTTCATTTCTCGTTTTCAAGACTTCACGGGATTGACGCCAACCATTTTCCGACGGATATCCCGTTTCCAGCGTGCTTTGTCTGCACTCGGTCGTTTCAATACGCCGGATTGGTCTCAGTTGGCGCTCGACAGCGGTTACTTCGACCAGTCTCATATGATCCATGACTTCCACGAATTCAGTGGCTGCACGCCGAGGGCGCTCCATCGATATCGATTGTCTACCTCTCTTGATGTGCCCATACCCGAACAAGGTCAAATTCTTCCAATACGGCCCACCCACACCTAGATGATGATGCCTCTAGAGACTATTGGGGAGGCAAAGACATGATTGTTGTTTTCGGAGCTACGGGAATGGTGGGCCGCGAGGTAACCGAGATTCTGTATCGGAAGGGTGTTGCGTTGCTGGCCTGCACGCACCGCCGCCCCGTCGTTATTTCTGAAGTGCCAACGCAATCGGTAGATCTCCGCACCGGCAAGGGGCTGGATGCGGCGCTGGAAGACGCGGACCGCTTATTTCTGTTGTCCGCAGATTCTGCGGATCAAGAAGAGTGTGAACTCCGCGTAGTCGCGGCGGCCAAACGCCACGGCGTCTCTCGCATTGTGAAGTTGTCGGTGCTGGGTGCGGAGACCAGAAGCTTCCACTATGCTCGGCTTCATCGCAACATCGAGCAGACCATCGAAGATGCTGGGTTTGGATTTGCCCACCTGCGTCCTGCGGGCTTTATGCAGAACTTCTGCACACATTACGCCGCAGACGTGGCTTCCGGAGAACTGGCCTTGCCTTTCGGCGAGGCGCGGGAACAACTCATTCACGTACGTGACATCGCGAGCGCCGCAGTCCATTTGCTAACCGCACCAGACCATCCACAGCGGGCCGTCGAGGTGCACGGGGCTGCGCCGCTGAACTACTTCGAGATGGCGGAGGCTCTGTCCGAAGCAGTGAAAAGACCCATCCGCTATCTCCCTATATCCGAAGACGCATACAGCGCCAGACTGACCAACTTCCAACTGCAGCCATGGCTGTCGCAGGCTTTGGTTGAAATGCACAGTTACACGCGTTCCCAAGCTGGACTTCGTCCGGCCGGAAATGCGCGCCACGTACTGGGACGCGATCCGATCTCGTTCTGCGAGTTTGCAGCAGAATATGCCGCTTCGTTGCCAGGACCTCCTCTGTAGATAATCATCCGATCCACCTACGTAGGTCGTGGGGGAAACGCAAGCCCTGCGGGCCGCCTCTAGTGAGCTAGATACTCCGATGACGAAACGGCTGCACACCCGCCAGCCACACCAGCCAAGCGTACGAGGCTCAAGACCATATCCGCGGAAAGGAGATCGATATGCCAAGTTGGAGCCCGAAACGGGAACGACAATACGAACACATCAAGAACAGTCAGTTGGAACGCGGCGTCAAGCAGGATCGCGCTGAAGAAATTGCGGCCCGCACCGTAAACAAACAACGTCGCGAAGAGGGGGAAACACCGAACCGCCGAACGCAAGGCGTCGGTAACCCGAAAAAGAGCCTCGAAGAACGCACCCGCGATGAACTATACAATCGCGCCAAGCAAATGGGTATCGCCGGAAGAAGCTTAATGAACAAGCAGGAGTTGGCGAACGCGATCCGTCATAAGCGTTCCTGAACCTTCCGCGAACGGCGAAGAGCCCCTTTCAAGCAAAAGGGGCTCTTCACTTTCCGAAATTCCGTTCTGGGTAACAAAGTGAGTAGTCGTCCCAAACCCAGACCGCCAAAGATTCTACATGGGAGGGGTGGACGCCAATGGCTCCGAAGCCTTCCAGTTGACGGACGTCTCGGCGATCCGCGTCAAGTTCTTGTTCGCCGCGCCTTCCTCATCCAGCGTTAGCTGCAGCAAGCGTGCGCCTTCCAGATAGCCCAAATGCTGCGCGAAGGTGCGCGCCGTGCCGTAGCCAGCCATCTCGTAGTGTTCGACGCGCTGCGCGGCGGCAATCAAACCAGCATCTTTCACGTTGGCATCCGCTTGTGTCGCCATCATCGACTCGCCCTCTTTCACAAGGCCCTTCATCGCCTCACAGGTCGTTCCCTTGGGACTTTCACCAAGTATGCCGAAGACCTCTTCCAATCGGCGAACATGGGTTTTGGTCTGCTGCAGGTGTCCATTGAAGGCATTTTTCAGTTCGGCACTGGTTGCGGCATCCGCCATCTTCGGCAGCGCCTTTGTTAACCGGGATTCCGCATCATAAAGATCTCGTAGCTGGTCGACCAACAGATCGTCCAACGACTCCAGACTTGGATTTGAGAACAGTGCCATGATTTCCTCCCTTGGTTGCATGATTCCTCCTTCGGTTCTGAAAATGGCCCTTAGCGCGCCACCGTGCCTGGCAGGCATATAACGACCACGCGCTGGTGGGTATTTCGGGTCGTGTGGCAAAAAGGTCAGTCAGGACAGATGTACCGAGGCACGCCATGATGCCGGAGCGCATTCCGGCGTTTGTCCACCTGCCGTAATGCCCCATTTCACGTCACTCAGGGCGACAGGCATCACATTCATGGCAGTTGCCGCCAAGCGGAGCTCGTGCGCGCATGACGCATCAACTCCACAGCAATCGTCATGACACATATAGCTAGGCGTCAGCGCATAAAGGTAAAATGCGGCAAACGGGTTGCGGTCACGGACTTTGGCATAAACGGTCCTCGGCGCAGCGTCTCGCCCGCTGACTCGGCGAATGTCTGTGAGCGCTGGAAGAGCAACATGGGTCCACAAAATGGTGTCGATCTCCCTCAAATTGCGCTGTGTAGTTTGCGACCTTTCCACAATGACCTCTGCCTTGTAGAACAGGGCTACTCAGACCGCGTTTCTGAAAGTTACAGATGTGAGTGTACAAATCGAATCTGGCCCGAGCCGTGGGCGATATCGAGACAGCACCTTCATCCCCAGGGATCTATCCTTATAACACTAAATTGCTGAGATTCCAGGATACGCATGATAAGCTTTTCGATGAATCCTTAAATTGCTGTATCCCTGGAAACTGTGACCCCATATGGTTCTTCCTGATTCCTATACGAGTGCCCTGCTTCTGGCAATTCTGTCGATGATCTGCTGGGGAAGCTGGGCCAACACCAAGAAGCTCACTGGAGATTGGCGCTTTGAGCTTTTCTATTTCGATTACGCCATCGGCGTGGCCCTGGTAACGACCATCGCCGCGCTAACATTTGGCACCTACGGCTTTGATGGCCTACTGTTCACGGACGATTTGCTAGTGGCTCCCAAACGCGCCATGCTCTTCGCGTTGGCGGCAGGTGTGGTCTTCAATTTAGCGAATATGCTGCTGGTCGCAGCCATTGCGATTGCTGGCATGGCTGTCGCGTTCCCGGTGGGCATCGGCCTGGCCTTTGTTATCGGCGTCATCGTCAGCTACATCATGAATCCCCAGGGCAACGCCGGTTTCCTGTTTGGCGGAGCGGCCCTGGTCTCTGGCGCCATTGTTGTCTGTTCGTTGGCGTATCAGGAGCTTGCACGGGCCCGCTCCCTTCAGGAAATCTCCGAAGGCAGAGCGAAATCCACGCGCGTCCGGTCTGGCGCAAAGGGCATTCTCATCAGCATCATAGCTGGTCTACTGATGGGCTTCTTCTACCCCATCGTGGAGCTATCGAAAGCCAGCGGACTTGGCCCCTACTCCGTGGCGTTCTTCTTCGGCCTGGGTGTATTGGGTTCCACCTTCGTCTTCAACGTCTACTTCATGAACCTTCCCGTCGAAGGTGAGCCGATCGGCCTGAAGGGGTACTTCACAGCACCAAAGGTCTACCATGTATGGGCCGTTCTTGGTGGTATTGTGTGGGCCATCGGTGCTGTCGCAAATTTCGTCGCGGCAAGCGCACCGCCGGAAGTGCAGGTTGGGCCAGCCATCAGCTACGCACTGGGCCAAGGCGCCACGATGATTAGCGCTATCTGGGGCCTTGTGGTCTGGAAAGAATTTGCAGGCGCTGGCAGCAAGGCGACCTATCTGCTGGGCATCATGTTCCTGCTCTTCGTCGTCGGACTTACCCTGGTGAGCCTGGCGCCCGTCTTCACCGGCAATTGACTACGGTTCCGGTACCTCCAACAGAAAGGCGTCTCCCTTTTGAGGAGACGCCTTTTCATTTCGGTACCAGACATGATCCACCGCGCATCAGTCTTCAGATAGCAGTATCGGTGCGGCTGGCAGCAATGTAAGCAGTTGGGGAACTGCCTCAGCATTGGCCAAGCGTCCATTGGCCTGTAGGGCATTTCCACCGCCCTTTGCTTGCAGTGCAGCTGCGTGTTGTTTCAGCCATGCTCCGGCATCACAGCCGCCCTGCGCCGCGCTCGCTACCAGAAACGCGCCAGATTCCCGATGCACCTGCAACAGGACGCTGGCATCAATACTGCAGAACCCGTTGGCGAATGCCCGCACATCGTCCCCAGGAGCTTCACTGATCCATCGCAGGGCCACGACCGGACCCAAGCCTTCCTCTGGTAAGGCCAACGCAAGTCTGGCTGATCTACCACGGCGCTCCTGCAACTCTTTCGATGCTCCCTTCCACAGCTTGTTTAGCCGCGCGGAGTCCTCTTTCTGCTGTGCAAGAATCTCAGGCAACTGGTCAGGCCGACAGTTCCAAACAGCGGCGCTCGCACGCAGCAGATCGCGTTGCTGACGGGCTTGGGCCATGGCCCGTCCACCACATGCAAATTCCACGCGCAGTTGTTTGCGCACTCGTTCTGTGCCGACGATCAAAAAGGCCCCGATTTCGGCCGTGCTCCGCACATGCGTGCCGCCACAGGCAGAATGATCGATATCGCCGATGCTGACCACGCGCAAGGGACCGCTACGCGCAGTAGCTTTCCGCAGCGCCACCGGCTCGCCTTCCTCCACAATGCGGATGCCTACGGGGTGGTTTTCTGCAATGGCTTCGTTTGTAAGCTGTTCCAGCGCTTCCAGTTGTTCCGGGGTCGCCGATTCCACAGCAAACTCCACCGTGGCCCGCTGCGCGCCCAAATGCACACTAGCGGTCTCCCAGCCAAACTGGGCGTGGGCCACAGCAGACACCAGATGCTGTCCGGTGTGATGCTGCATCAGGTCAAAGCGGCGCGGCCAGTCAATCTGGCCCTCCACTGTCGCCCCAGCCTGCAGAGCGGCATCCATCGGACTCTCCAGACGATGCCAAACGACACCCGCGTGCTCTTCCACGGAGACGACACGCACACCGCCTAACCACCCCATGTCAGGGTCCTGCCCGCCGGAACTTGGATAGAAGGCCGTACGATCCAGAATCGCTGCCCCATCCTCAGACCATCCCTTAAGCACTCCGTCAAAACGGCTGCGATAACAATCCTGGTAATAGATGCGTTCCGTTGTGTCTGGGGATTCCATAGAGTTTGGGTTACTCCTGGTCGAAGGGATCCGGGCAAAAGCTGGCCGGGTTCAGGGAGCAGACGCGGCCGACGGCGTGGTCGACACATTCATGGCAGCCTCATAGGCATCCAGAACCTCGTCACAGCTTCCGTCCTTCACCACGTTCCCGCCATCCAGCCATAGGGCTCGTTGGCAGAAGTCTCGCACCACACCGCCCACGTGACTGACAAATAGAAAGGTACAGCCCTCGTCACGGAGTTCCTGAATTCGTTTGTGGCATTTCTGCTGGAAGCGGGCATCACCCACAGCCAGCACCTCGTCCACAATCAAAATTTCCGGTGACGTATATACCGCGATCGCAAAGGCTAGGCGCATCATCATGCCCGTCGAGTAGGTACGCAGGGGTTCATCAATGAAGTCGCCGATTTCGGCAAATTCCACCATACGCGGTTCGCGTTCAATGGTCTCGCCACGCGTCAGCCCCATCAATGCAGCGTTCAAATGCAGGTTTTCTCGCCCGGTCAGATCCGGATGCAAACCCGTCCCCAACTCCAGCAGGGCGCCCACGCGTCCACGCACGCGCACCGATCCGCCGTCTGGGGTACTTAGTCCAGCCACCAGACTCAGTAGAGTGCTCTTCCCCGCTCCGTTTCTGCCGACAATTGCCATGCCTTCGCCGCGAGACAGCGTGAACGAGACGTTGTTGAGCGCAACAAAACGATCTACCCCGCTACTGGAGAAAAAAGCCTGTAGGGTCTGCCGCAGCAAGCCGTGGCCCGCGTGCCGCACAAAGCTCTTGGTCACTCCTCGAAAGTCCACCAGCAGGTCCCGTTCCATGCTGTCACCGGGGCCGTTGTCGGCGCCGGGCGCTACACCCGCAAAACTAGAGATGCTCATAGAACCTCCGTTGCAGCCGCTGGAACAGCAAGCCGCCGAAGAACAGGCTTGCGAAGGACACCACAGTCAGTTTCACCAGCAAGCTGCTCGCTGGACTGGAATCTTCCATGATGATCTGACGCAGCGCCAGCACCAGAGCCGCCACCGGGTTGTATTGGTAAACATCCCTCAGGTCTTCCGGAATTGCCGAGAAGGGATAGAAAATAGGGACCATCCAGAACAGCACCACGTTCGTGGATTCCACCAGATAGCGCATGTCGCGCACGATCACGTTCAACGCTGCGGTCGCCAGGGACAGGCCACAAACAAAAATGATGGTCAGCAGCCAGATCACCGGCAGCCACAACCAATGCACATTCGGCATATAGCCGAATGCCAACGCAAACACCAGCAGCAGGCTCATCTGAATGATGGTGTGCATGGCGTTGCCAATCACCGTGGAAAAGGGCACCAAAGTGCGAGGAATCGCCACACGTTTGATTAGGTTGGCGTTATCCACCAGCGACGTCGTACCCGTCAGCAACGAGAGGCTGAAGAAGTTAAACGGCACAATGCCGCACAGCACGAATACCGGGAAGTTGGGCACATCAGAACGGAAGATTCTGGTGAAGATGAACGTGAGCACAGCCATCATCACCAGAGGATTGAGAAGACTCCAAAACATGCCCAGCGACATGTTGCGATAGCGTACACGAAAGTCCTTCAGCACCAGTTGCCAGAAGACATTCGCGACCTGTTTCCACCACCGAGACATAGCGAACAAACGGCCAGCGTAGCATAGCGGCTATTCGCCGATGCTGAAGCTGGGTCCTTTCGGGCCGCCCTGGCTGCGGATGCCTTCGGCGACATGGCGCGCGATGTTCATAAATGCCGCCGCGCGTTCGTCGGTATCTCCATAGATTCCCACTGGCCGACCCGTATCGCCACCCTTGCGGATCTCCGGATCAATGGGCACTTCCCCGAGAAACGGAACGGCCATTGCTTCGGCGGTACGCTTCCCTCCACCCGTGCCAAAAACGTCCATGCGCTGGTCTGTACCTGGAATCACCAGATAGCTCATGTTTTCCACCAGACCCAGCAGCGGCACGTTCACCTGACGGAACATGTTGATAGCCTTCCGCGCGTCTTCCAGCGCAACATCGGAAGGCGTCGTCACGATCACCGCGCCGGAAATAGGAGCCGTCTGCATCAACGAAAGCTGCACGTCACCCGTGCCCGGAGGCATATCGATCAACAGATAGTCCAACTCTCCCCACTCCACCTGTCGCAAAAACTGCTGAATGACGCTGTGCAACATGGGACCACGCCACACCAGCGGTTTGTCTCCCGGGCTGACGAAGCCCATCGACATCAGTTTGAGACCATACTGTTCCAGGGGTTGAATGCGATCCCCCACGGCGACCGGGCGATCACTGATTCCCATCATCAGGGGGACATTCGGGCCATAGACATCCGCGTCCATCAAGCCGACTCGATGGCCCAGAGCGGCCAGTCCCAGCGCAAGATTCGCGCATACGGTGGTTTTTCCCACTCCTCCTTTTCCGGAGCCGACCGCAATGATGTGTTCGATTCCGTCTATTTTCTGCGTGGGGTTAGATGTGGGATTAGGAGTCTGTGGCATGGTTCGATTCTTGCATCTGGCAAAACCCGTTCCGTAGCTGCATCCGCAGCGATCTGCATGGGTTAAGCTGACGCCATCGGCCTCAGGTTGCATCAATGAACCCGGGATAAAAGCGCCTACTCTTTATCATCGGCCATGCGGCAGATCTATGCAGCACCCGAGGCGCGCTTCTCGCTATCCGGCTTCTCCGTATCCAGCCGCAAAGAAGGGTCCGGCGTGAACGACAAGGGCGCGAAATCGCGCGCCGCCAGTTTCGGAATGGCCGCCGCAGCGATCATTGCGGCATTGTCTGTGGAAAGCACAGGTTTTGGGAAGTAGCTCGGAACCGGGAAACTCGCCCGCTGGAATCTCGCCCGCAAGCCCCGATTGCTGGCGACGCCGCCCGACACGATCAGACTCCGCGCATCGGTATGCGTCAGGGCGCGCAACACGTTCGCTTCCAGGTGGTCGATGGCGGTTTGTTGGAATGACGCGATCAGGTTCCTGGTGGCCATTGGCGTCACGCGTAGCCAGTCCTCCACCGTCGGCGGAGTCCCACCAGTCAAAATCTCGCGGCGAGCCGCAATTTCGTCCGCAACTGGATTGACCGCAGCCCATCGGAGAGCTGCGGTCTTGAAGCCGCTAAAGCTGAAATCCAGGGCATTACCCTTCATACTGGGAACGGAAAACACGCCCGGCTTGGCAGATCCATGGCTCGAGAGAGCGTCCAATGTCGGCCCGCCCGGATAGCCAAACCCCAAAGTAACTGATACTTTGTCGTAGGCCTCCCCCACCGCATCGTCTCTAGTTTTCCCCAAAAGTTTGAAGGTTGAGGCATCGGGAGCATAAAACAAGTGAGTGTGTCCGCCACTGACAATAAACGCCAATGCAGGAAATTCAATTTCCCGGTGTTGCTCCGCTGTATCCAGTAATACCGCGTGCACATGACCAGCAAGATGATTTACAGCAATCAGCGGTAAACCGGTCGAAAACGCCAGACCCTTTGCATACGTTACACCCACCAGCAACGCGCCCATCAGCCCAGGACCAGCCGTAACCGCCACAGCAGCAAGATCTTGGTACGCCAACCCCGCCTTATCCATAGCTTCGCGCACCACCGGCACAATGCCGCGCATATGTTCGCGCGATGCCAATTCCGGAACTACTCCGCCGTAACGCTGATGTAATTCCAACTGAGACGACACAATACTCGACAGAATTAGCCCTTCAGTATTCACGACGGCCGCCGCTGTCTCATCACATGAAGTCTCGATACCGAGAATATTCTGACTTTCTTTACTCTTCGGTTGTAAATTCGTCATCCTGGTTCTTAAAACGACACATTCACATCTATCCATTCTGCGTGAATGGGTTACAGTAGTGAAATGCAATGCCCACGGTGCGGCAATGCGTCGATGGTTCCAACCTCAAACGGGATTCTCGATGACTTGCGGAGCGCCTTCGGAAAAATTCGCTACCGCTGTACAAAATGTCATCGTAAGACTATGGTACGCGTTTGGCCCATTACGAAGAGCCTGCACGCCCGTTGCCCTCGTTGTTTTAGTTCCTACCTGCAGCGTTGGGGCTTCACAACGTCCCCATCTCTCCGACGCTCCATCATACTGTGGCTCGGGGGCAGCACCTACCGCTGCCTGGATTGCAGTCATGCCTTCGTATCTCTGCGCCGGGCCGATATCAACAGCCAGCGATCTGGAAAAAGCTACACCTCTACACAAAAGGACGAACCCGCCGAGGCCGCGCCTGACGATGACGGGCACCGGGATGCCCTGCGTCCACAAACCGACAAAGTGAAGGAATCCAGCCGTTCCTACACCTACATTGCCCGAAATCGCTAAAATACGAAACGAAGCCAGTTTCTCCCAGCCCCTCCCAACTGCTCTGGACCTGGCATCCCCCTCCGCATGACCGGATGCGCGCGTAGTCTGGCGCTCATCTCGTCTGATGCCCCGTTGACCGAATGCAACTGACCTGATGTTACTGACAGATTTTGACTTTCACCTGCCTGAGGCGCAGATTGCCCAGACACCACTCGCCGAGCGCGACCAGTCTCGCATGCTGCTCGTGGACCGCGCCGCTCGAACCTGGAACGATGCCGGTTTTCGTGACTTCCCCTCCCGCATCCGTCCCGGTGACTGCCTGGTCGTCAACAACACGCGCGTCTTCCCTAGCCGCCTCATTGGCAAGCGTATCGGCACACGTGCTCATGCCAAGGCCTCCGGCCAAGCGGACTACCTGCAGGGTGATATTGAAGTATTCCTGACGCGGCAACTTCCGGAATCGCCACTGTTGTGGGAGGCGCTCGTGAAACCAGGACGAAAGATGCCGGTTGGCGAACAGGTTCTGCTCGGCGAGGGGTTGACCGCCGAGGTCGTCGACCGCAGTGAATTTGGCGCTCGCACCATCCGCTTTCATTGCCACCCGGATGACCTGTCAGGGCTCATTCAGCAGCACGGCCATGTGCCCCTGCCGCCGTATATACGTCGCGGCGATGAAGCTGCGGATCGTGATCGTTATCAGACGGTTTTCGCCGCGGAGCATGGATCCATCGCCGCCCCCACCGCTGGCCTGCATTTCACGCCCGCGGTTCTGCAGCAATGCCGCGATGCCGGGGCCACCATCGCCGAGGTGACCCTGCACGTTGGCCTGGGCACTTTTCAGCCGCTGCGCCACACTGAGGTCACCGCCAATAGCCTGCATACCGAGCGCTACGAGATTTCCGAACAGGCCGCAGACCAGATCAACAGCGCACGCCGTCGCGTGGTGGTGGGCACCACCAGCGCTCGTACGCTGGAAGGCTCGGCGGAACGTGGCCGCGTTCGGGCTGGAGCCGGGGAAACCCGCATCTTCATCTATCCCGGATATCAATTCCAGATGGTCGATGCCTTGCTCACCAACTTCCACTTGCCCCAAAGCAGCCTGCTGATGCTGGTTTGTGCGTTAGCAGGCAAGGATTTCACCCTGAATGCCTACCGCCACGCCGTGGAAGCCGGGTATCGCTTCTTCTCCTATGGCGACTGCATGTTCGTCGAATAGCGATACGCCCCGAGGCTTACCAACGACGGTTCGTCGCCCGGAAGAACGCTCTGTGATACCGTCTCATTTGGTTGGCGCGCGCGACAAGCGGTTCTACTTCGAATGCCCGTGTCTCCTGCGCCGATTGGCTCATTCCGAGCCACCCGTCTTCAAACCCTATCTCTGCCATGGCAATCACAACCGAAGCTCTGCAAACTCCACTGATTATCGATTCCATAGAGACGGCCCTTGTGCCCCCGCGTTGGGGACTGCTGCGCATGCGTACACGCGACGGCTTGGATGGCTTCGGGGAATTCACGCTCGAAGGCCAGGTAGAAAGCGTCGAGGCCCTGGTGCGGCACTTCACGCCCTACTTCTTGGGCAAAGATGCCCGGGACCACCACCGCCTGTGCCGTGGCCTTTTCGATCAGCACTTTTATCACGCAGGGCCCCATTTCGCCAGCGCCCTGGCAGGTCTGGAAGTGGCTCTCTGGGATATCGTCGGCAAAGCCACCGGCCAGCCCATCCATCGCCTGCTGGGGGGCCGCATCCGAGACAAGGTGAAGGTATATCGTTGGGCCGGTGGCAACAACAACGACGCCTCGGCAGCGGCGGAAGAAGCAGCGCGTGTGGTCTCGGAAGGAGCACTGGCGCTCAAGCTGAATGCCTGCCCTCCCCTGGCAGCCATTGATACCTACGGAGGCGTTCGTTTCGCCGTGGAACGCGCGCAGGCCGTCCGGGCCGCCGTTGGGGACGACGTAGAAATCGGTTTTGATTTCCACGGGCGCTGCAATGTTCCGATGGCCCGTCGTTTGGCCCGGGAGCTGGAATGTGTCAGTCCCATGTTTTATGAGGAGCCGGTGCGCCCCGATTACAACCGCTGGCTTCCCGAGATCGCCGGGATCACCCATATCCCCATCGCGACGGGCGAACGTATGTCCACCGTGGCCGAATTCGCAGACCTCGTGTCCGCAAAGGGGGTCCATATTCTGCAACCGGACCTCGTCCACGTGGGCGGCATTCGTAACACAGCTGAAGTTGCCGCCATTGCCTCAGCAAACGGCATCGCACTGGCGCCACATTGCCCGTTGTCGCCCATCGCCTTTACCGCTTCGCTGCATGTAGTCGCGCAAAGCCCGGCAGGCTGGATTATGGAATGGAGTAAGGGCATTCACTACAACGCGCACGGAGCAAAAGGCGACGTCGACCCCTGGTTACGCTATCTGCACGAACCCACCTGGCACATGTTTGATACCGACGGCTCCTCGCACATCGCGGTCCCCGACGGCCCCGGCCTGGGCATTCAGGTGAACTGGGCGGAAGTCGAACGAGCGGCCAAGGAAGGCTGTACGTGGAAAGATATCCCCATGTATCTGCCGGATGGCTCCCTTGCCAACTGGTAGTTCGCCGGAGAGCTTCTTTTGAGAACGCGGGGATTGTCCCCGAAAGACGTCTGGCAAACGGTACTGATTCCCGATGCATTTCCCGCAAAACGGGTTAGAATCCCATTGTGGGAAACGCAACATCAGGACTTCCGCAGCAGCCCTATCTGCAGTATGGAGCAGACCAGAAGTTCCATCTTTCTGTCGGCCGTTTGTGCCAAATCGGGCGTAGTTTAGCCAATGAAGTGGTGGTGCAGGACGCAGAGGTGTCTCGCCATCATGCGAGCGTCGAAGCACGCCCGACCGAATACCTGCTATCCGACGCGGGTAGCCGCAATGGCACCTACCTGAACGGAAAGCGTATTCCAGGGCCAACTCCCTTGCGAACTGGTGACGTCATTGAGGTTGGCAATACGAAGATTACCTTTATGTGGCCCACCCCCGCGAAGCCCCAGTTGACCGAAGACGCCACGATGGCCACGGTGCTGCCGGGTGGTGCAAGTTATGCGCTTGTGCTTTCGCTCAGCGGGTTTCAACAGGTGGCGCAGAATGCCGAGTCGCATCGGCTGGACCGCGCCATCAACACCTGCCGCGACCAGGTGCAGCAGATCCTACGGCGAGATCGCCTGGCGCCCGCACGTTTTGCCGGCGATGTCGTCATTCTGGATTCCACCAATCAGCCACCGGATTCCGATAGCGATCTGATCGAGCGACTGCTCCGGTCGGCTGGCGATGTGGCCATTGCCCTGGAACAACTTCCGGCGCACGCAAACGTGATGGGCCGCATTCAGGTGTCTGGCGGATTGTGGCTGGAAGAAGGCGTAGGGGCCGCTGGCCGATTGAAAGATGCCATCAACCTTGCCGCCCAAGGCGCACGCATGGGTTCCTCGCTCCACATGAATGAATACGCAGCCACGGAAGTGAAGAGCAAACTGCCGCAAGCGGGTTCTCAGATTGTGGATGCCCCACAGTCTCCTTTCCCCGGTTCGGCGTCGCTCCAGTTCTTCCAGCTGCAACAGGTATTGCAGTAGACGTTTCCCGGGCACACCGAGGAATGCGGCAGGGACCGCCAACCGGCATCCGAAACAGCGCGAACAGCTTCGACCGCAGAAAAAAGAAGGGGGAGCGAGACCAGTGGTCTAGCTCCCCCTTCTTTCTGTCTTGCGCGTGTCCCTAGAACGGCGCGACCATCGCAGCTACTGCGCAGCCTTCGCGGCTCCCATCGCTGCCACTTCCTCGGCGGATGCCGTGGCCGGGTACTTCCCTCGGGCAAGATCTTTGCGCTTGTAGAACTTCCAGAAACGCTGATCTTTGCTGCCTCGGGTCTGTTCCCACCAGGACATCGGGTAGTTGTATTCGTACTCCCAAACCAGTTCGTAGCGATCGTCCAACCCCTTCGGCGTAACGCCAAAGTTGTGCCAAACCAAATACCAGTCCACGTCACCCACGGTGTCGTAGGCCGTGTCGGGCAACAAATCGCGATAGCTGAGCGCCGCCTGGTTGTCCGCGGACAGTTGACCTCGCCATTCGGCGTCTGGCTTATAGAAGTGCAGCATCATACCCTGCACATTACGGTAGACCACCATGCGGTCCCCGGCCTGCACGTTTTCCTGCACAAACCGCACGGCGGGCGCATCCACCACCTGCGAAGCCGTCAGTTGCCGTTCTACCACGGAGTTGCTCGCCGGAATATAGAAGCTAAGATTCGGCCAGATCAGGAATACCACCAAGGCCACTAGCCCGGCCTTCCGTCTCCAACGGAGGAATTCCGTGGCAACCAGGGCGGCAAGCACATTAGACGCCATCAGAACCTGGAAGTAATAGCGCGGGTATGCCTTGTCCAAACCAATGGCGACGATGACAACCACGGAAACCACGATGGTCAACATACCGAGCAGAATCACGCCATTCTGCGTGGAAATCGGGCTTCCTTCGCGGGCGCGCAACTTCCAGGCCCCGAATACCAACAGGCCCGCGACTAGGAACTCCGTGCTCAGACAAATCACTAAGTTTTGGGGCGTGTGGGCAACCGCCAGCCCCATCACCAGAACCGCGCCAATCAGCGCAGGAAGGAACCAGCCAAGCATCATATGCGCGGTAACACGTTCACCCAAGTCCTTCGTACCCTGCTGGGAAGACTGCCTCCAATAGCGAAAGATTGAAACGGCCACCACCAGGAACATCGCTCCGGCTAGGTAAGGAAACGGCTCGGTACCGCGGAAGAAAGCAATCAGCACCCCACACGCAACACTCAGCCAGATGGGCGCCATCGGAATCGTACCCTCGTACACGCCACGGCTCCGTCCTACCAGATAGAACAAACCCGGCACCAGGAAGAGGAACGGCACCATGCGCATCAACTCTTCTTCGTTCAGATTGCGACCACCAATCACGCGGTCCATCAGGGTTTTGGTGGAGGATTCCCAGGGTTGCGCGGCAGCGCCCCACGATGAGGCGAAGTCAAAATGGAACGAGAAGAACTCGGCTCCGAAAACCACCACCAGCACCGCTGTCATCAGCGACCAACGCTTCAGCAACTGACGGTCTCCCAACAGCAATACAAATGCGCAGAGAGCCGCATAGAGTCCGGCAAAGCCGAGATAATGCGAAGAGTAAGCCCCCGCCGACCAGAGCGCAATCCGCAAATACCAGGAAAATCGGGACACCAATTCGCGGTTCTGCAGATACCTTACGAACTCATAGAAAATCAAAGCGCTGAACAGGTACACCAGCCCGTAGTATCGGGATTGCCGGAACATGTTCAGGTACCAAATGGAGGCAATTGCCAAGCCCGGAAACACCAGGGCGTAGAGGCTGTTGCCATACAGCCGTCGGCCGATCAACCCCATCACCCCAGCCGCGACAAGGCCCAGCACCGCAAAGGGCAGACGCGCCGTATAGGTATCTGCGCCAAACAGCTTGAACGAAATCGCCGTGACATAAAACTGCATCCAGCCCTGCATACCGGGCGTCAGGCTGCGATTGAAATCGTGCGCGTCAAAGCCCTGCGCCGCCAAGGTCTTGCCATCGAACACCTTGGGGACTAAGCTGCCCTGTTCCACCATGGTCCGCGCCCACACTGCCGTCGTGGTCTCGTCCCGCCACATCACCGTGCCATCCAGGCGCCAGAACAGGATGGTTACGCCGAAGATGGCCAGTAACGCAATGGCAATACCCATTCGCAATCGATTATTCATGTCAGAAACCCCAAACCCCACACGGCATGGCGCGGCGAAGCCGTCGGATCCGCAGCACGACCAGCCCTTCGTCGAGGGACAGTGCGTCATAGCTGGGCGTCATAAAAGGCTCGCGGCGCAAGTCCTGAGTCTATCAAACGCTCCCGCCGATCGACTCGTATCTTTCATCCTTGATTTGAGACGCGTCGGGTGGAGCCCGGCGACATTCACGCAGCTCCAGAGCAAGGGCTTGGCAGGTAACCTTCGTAAGAAAATTACGGAATTTATTCCCGGAATTAGGTTTGTAAATAAGCAATATATACACGCTCCTTTACATGACTTAAAAGGCGATATTTCCCCTAAGTCACACAGGAACAAAGGCTTCTTCCGCTTGGCACGATCCTTGCAACGAATGGATATGGTCGGCGATGCCATCTCGTACTGTTTCGTATTTTTACGAGACATTTCAAAATTGTGGCTTGTCGAAGAAAAATACAAGGAGAGCAGAGCCATGCAGATCAGAAAATCGATCATCGCTCATACCGTCGGCGTGGGTTTGTTCCTGGTGTCCTCAGGCTTGGCGGGTGCACAGGACGTCGCCACCTCCAGCCAGCAAGGACAAAACGTTGCGGCGACGGCACCTGTGGAATCCACATGGACAGGGAAGATCGAACAAAAGGAGTTGAACGGCTCGAATGTCTATGTATTTACGGTCAGTGGACAATCGTATATTGTCTCGCCGCAAGAAAAGGCCGCTGATTACGTGGGCAAGACGGTCAAGGTAACTGGCTCGGTCGAGGGAAGCACCCTCACCGTCACCGCTATTTCAAAGGCCTAGGGCCTATCAGGAGCTTGGGGAGTCTCAGAAGCCGGGCTCCGTTGCTCCGTGTCCTTGAAGCGTAGCCGCTTGGCCTACCGCAGTAGGTGGTTGGCTGGGGACAACGCCTTTCATCAATTCACAGATGCCCGCCGACTGACGGGCGCCGCACAATAGATTGACTGCGCGGCCACGGCCGCGTAGCAATAAAAAGGGACGAGTGACAACCACTCGTCCCTTTTTATTTTTTATGACTTAGCGAAGAGCCGCGTTGGCGGACAATGACGTCCTGTCCGCCACCCATCGTCGATGGGGTTGGAGGCTAAATCCGTGGCGGCGTAGTCACTACCAGGGCCCGGTTGTCGGCGCTCGATGCGCCTCGATAGCCGTGCGGCTCTCCCGAATCGAAATAGAAACTGTCGCCTTCCTGCAAATCGAACTGTTCATCCCCGAAATCAACGACCACGGCGCCTTCCAGTACGTGGATGAACTCTGTGCCAGCATGCAGGTGAAAACTCACGGCAGAACGGGAATCGAGCAGAGGGAACTCAGCGGTATAGGCCTGCAGACTCTTGTCCCGCTCTGCAAACCCAATACATTCAAACCAGTTTGCGGGATGAAAGTGGCCAAACTGTTCGGGAAAACGAATGTTTTCTCCACGGCGGACGAGCGACAGCGCACGTCTCTTGCGGCGTTCGGTGAAGAAATAGTCCATGCCCACGTCAAAGGCTAGGGCAATACGCGTAAGGGTGGGCAACGTAGGAATAAGCTTGCCGTTCTCCAATTGAGAAAGCATCGAGGCCGAAAGACCGGCGCTCTTTCCGAGGTCCACCAGACTGATGCTCCGGCGGGTGCGAAGATGTTTGATTTTTCCGCCAATTTCGTATGGGTCCAAGAAACGGCGGATGGAGTTTTCGCTACTGTCATCGCTTTTGGAAGACGTATCCCGAAAGTCCTGGGAAGGAGCATCCAACTGCGTGAAACTACGTTCAATCATAAGTGGAAACCAGCCTTAAACAATCGCCCAAGACGACGGCAAACTCTCTCGAGGCGATGACAAGTCGAAGGGCATGCCCTCGAAGACAATGACTTCGTGCCCAGGGATCTGACACGCAAAATGGCGGCGGGGTCGAATTTACCTCTTACGGGGAGACGCAACATGCTCGGCGGGACAATTCGGACGCAACGCCGGTGAAATCGATAGCAAACCAGCGCCGCATTGTCAGTGACCGGCAAACTACGGGAGCACAATACCCTGGGAGAAACGGACGGAGTTGCTCTTAAAAATTCAAAAACTAAACGCTTCTGGTAACTCGCGTTGCTAAGTCCGGCACCACTTGGTGTAGGCAACTCGAAACACCCTGTCAATTGGGGCGCCGTTTGCGGAAATTCCCTGAGAACTAAGAAATTCCAATTGAATTTCCAACGCCCTTATTCACAGATAACGTTTTGATGACCGATCAAGCAACACTGATTTATAAAAATTCCATTAAATTGAACAAAAATCCCGTCGGAAACGATTTTTCACGCCGCACTGCCACGCTTGCATCCAGGCGAACAGGATGCCTTTATCTGGATTGAAGCTTGTTTCGCAAACGGTCATCGGCCCCTTTTTCCGACTGAAAACCCTCAGCCATGACACACGTAAGGCATGTCTCAAGATTCCCTGGTGACTTCCCCTTCCCCCGTCGATCTCCGTAAAAACTGGCGTCCACAAAAATGGCGCGCGGCATCTTACAATGGAAGAATGTAGCGGATGCAGCACACACCCGCAGTGCAGCCGTTACAACTTCACTTGGCAAGCCGTGACCTTCTTTTCCGATCCTGTGAGGCGCATTTGATCTATCCCATCCCCAACGGGTCGATTGATATGAGACCACCTCATGATGTCTGGATTTGTCGTAATTCGACCGGATTGGACAATTCCCCAAGGAGCATGACTTATCGGATCCCCAGTTAAGGTGCAGGTACCCCTGACCGCAGGCATTCCCGCTCTATTCGGCACTCGAGACGAAAACCTACGGCTGCTGGAAGAAGCATTCCACGTCCAAATCGAGGTTCAAAGCGACAGCATCACCATTGCGGGTGAGCCAGAACGCGTGGACCGTGTGGGCGCCTTTCTGAATGGCTATGCGGACCTGCTACACGAAGGTCGCGAAGTCACGGCGCAGGACCTGAAAAGCATTATCCGTGTGATACGGCACGATCCCTCTCTTACTCTGCGAGAACTGGTAGGGGTCAGCGAGCGTCGCATGGTGGGCCGCAAGTCTATCCAGCCGCGCTCGGTCAATCAGTGGCGCTATTTGGCAGCGCTAGAGCGGGACGACCTGGTTTTTGGCCTGGGCCCCGCTGGAACCGGCAAGACCTATCTTGCCGTGGCGATGGCAGTTTCTGCCCTTCTAGCCAAACGAGTTTCGCGCATTATTCTTACCCGGCCAGCGGTGGAGGCAGGCGAACGTCTCGGATTTCTGCCGGGTACGTTGCAGGAAAAAATCGATCCGTATTTGCGCCCCCTCTATGACGCCCTGCAGGACATGCTGGACGCCGAGCGGGTAAAGCGCATGATGGAAAAGATGGAAATCGAGGTGGCTCCGGTCGCCTTCATGCGGGGCCGCACGCTGAACGATAGCTACATCATCATGGACGAGGCGCAGAACTGCACCCCCGAACAAATGAAGATGGTGCTGACTCGCCAGGGCTTCAATTCCAAGATGATCGTCACCGGTGACCTGACCCAGGTGGATCTGCCGCAATCGCGTGGCTGTGGTCTACTCGAAGCCACCAAAGTGTTGCGCGCCGTGGAAGGCATTAGCTTTGTCGAATTTGATGAACAGGATGTCGTCCGGCATCCGCTGGTGCAGAAGATCATCATGGCGTACGATCGATACACAGACGGAAACAATCGACAGATGCCATTGCGTCTCCAAAATAGCGAAAGATCCGTCGCCGCCCCGGGCTACGTACAGGCCCCAAATCCAACATCACAGCAGGACGAAATCTAACAAATCGGTATGTCCGACCCCTATCATCGAAGCCTTCCCAAACGAGTGATCTTCCGCAAGCGGTGGAGTATCCTCCTTCACCTGCCCCTGCAGGATTTTGCCGCACAGCTCAGCGAACTGGTTCTTGGAGGCCGGGACTTCGCCTGCCTCATTACCGACGACGCGGAAATTGCGGAGCTAAACCAGCAATATCGCAATAAACCCAGTGCTACCGACGTGCTGTCTTTCGAATCCGGCGAAAGCCCAGAGGAAGACTACGCGGGTGATATTGCCATTTCCATCGACCATGCGCGCACACAGGCTAAGGCGTTGGGCCATAGCGTGCAAGACGAAGTCCGTGTGCTGATGCTGCACGGCGCGCTGCATCTGGCAGGCATGGACCACGAGACCGATAACGGCGCCATGAGGCGAAAAGAAGACACGCTGCGCAAGCGTTTCGGACTCCCCAAGACTCTAATTGCGAGAAGTCTATGATTACCACCGTCATTGCCATTGGCGCGGTAGCCGTCGGTCTCTTGCTGGTGTTCGCGTCCTTGATGCAACGGGCCTACCAGGAGTCCCAGCGGCTTCGCCTGAACGATGCATCATTTCTTGCGGCCTTTCAGGAGCATCTGGAAGATCGCATTGGCGTGAAAACAGAAGAGGGAGCAATGGCCTTCTCCCTGGCCAAGCACACCTTGCTCGTGATGCTGGTCGCTATGGTGGACCTGCTTTCCGTAAATGTGGAGGTAGAGCAGGTTACCTGGGCGATGCTGCTGCAGTCGTTTCTGACGGCTCTGGTAGCCATGTTTGTGTGTGTCTATCTGCTGCCGCCCCTGCTTTTCCGGCGCGTCAGTGGCCGCTGGATCGGCGCTTTCACTCCCTTGGCCTGGGCAATGATTTGGCTCTTCCGCCCCTTGCAGTACTTCCTGGATTTCTTCGAATCTCTGGCTAGCATTGGCAAAGAAAGCAATGGCGGCGATGATGCCAACAGCCAGGAAGAGCATTTCGAAGCCTTTATGGAAGCAGGCGAGGAAGAAGGCCTCATCGAAGAGGAAGATCGCAAGCTCATCCGCTCCGTTGTGGAATTTGGCGACAAGACCGTGCGTGAGGTCATGACCCCGCGCACCAACATGATCTGCGTCGCGGCGGACCGAAACCTGGATGAGTTACGACAACTGGTAATTCAGTCCCACGTGTCCCGTGTGCCGGTCTATGAAACCGACATCGACAACATTATCGGCTTCGTGCACGTACGTGACGTGTTTGAAATCGACGATAAAGATCTGCCCAACCGCAGTGTCCGCGAGTTGGCCCGCACAGTGCGGCTGGTCCCTGAATCGAAACCGGTAAGCGCTCTGTTGCGAGAGATGCAATCCGACGGCACCCATTTGGTGATTGTCATCAATGAATATGGCGACACGGCCGGCTTGGCTACGCTTGAGGATCTGATGGAAGAGATCTTCGGCGAAATCCGGGACGAGCATGAAAACGAAGACGACGTCACAATGGAGACTCCGGGCGTCTACGTCGTTTCGGGCTCCGTGGACGTCGACCGTCTGGAAGAGCTAATTGGCTATCGCGCCGAAAGCGATTCCGAAGCCACCACGGTGGGCGGTCTGATCTCCGAATGGGCAGGACATGTCCCGCGCGTCGGAGAGATTGTGGAAGAAGATGGTATATCCATGGAAGTGACAGCAGGCAACGAGCTGCGCGTGGAAACGGTGCGCATCCGCAGGGTGCCCACCCCAGCAGTCAATGGAGAAAGTAACAGTGTCCAGTAGCAATGATTCCGGGTCGAATCCTTTCCGTTCCGGGTTTGTCAGTTTGTTGGGTCGGCCCAATGCCGGCAAATCAACCTTGTTGAATACGCTGGTCGGTGAGAAGATCGCCATCGTCAGCGACAAGCCACAGACGACAAGAACCACAGTGCAAGGCGTGCTAACCACGGAGGAAGGTCAGGTTGTCTTCCTGGATACGCCCGGTATCCACAAGACCGATACGCAGCTGAACAAACGCATGATGGATGCGGTTCGCAGTGGGCTGGACGCTCGCGACATCCTGCTGTTTGTAGTGGACGCCTCGCGCCCGGACCTCGAATCCCAAAAACAAGCACTGGAGTTCCTGCAGCGCATCGATACGCCCACGGTGCTGGTGCTGAACAAAGTCGACCGCATTCAGGACAAGCGCGAGTTGCTGCCGCTTATCGAGCGTTGCATGGAGATCTATCCCTTCGTGGACCCGGTTCCCGTGAGCGCCTTGCAGGGAGATAACCTGGACGCGCTGCGTAAGGTGATCTTCAAGTACCTGCCCGAAGGGCCGCACTACTTCCCTGATGACTACCTCACCGATCAGCCGGAACGGTTCCTGGTTTCTGAGCTCATTCGGGAAAAGATTCTGTTGCTCACTCGCGCAGAGGTGCCTCATTCTGTCGCCGTGCTGATTGAGCAGTGGGAAGAACGGCCCAAGCTCACCCGTATTGCCGCCACCATTTTGGTGGAACGTAGTGGACAGAAGGCAATCGTAATCGGCGCCAAGGGCGAAATGTTAAAGCAAATCGGCAGCGAAGCACGAGCAGAGATCGAAACGCTACTAGGCGCCAAGGTCTTCTTGGAACTGTTCGTGAAAGTGACTACCGGCTGGCGGGACAAAGTGGCCGTTCTGAACGAACTCGACTGGCGCGTACATCTTTCGGGTGGCACACCAGAACCGGAAGACGGGCCCAAGACCTAACATCAGCAGGGCGACAAACGGCATCCAGAGAAATCGCCATCAAACGCGAAACGGGGCATCTTGCAAGATGCCCCGTTTTGCGTTTGTATATCGACTGCACATTCAAACCAGCGTTTTCGCAACCACCGCGGGCACGCAGGATATGGATCGCGGCAGCCCCGGTTAGGCAGCCCAAATTAGGCGGGCACACTTAGGCAGCCACGGGTTTCGGCAAAACTGCCTGCAGAATCAGGCCGCCAAGAACCACGACGAAGCAGCCAATCACGTTGTACCAGAGGAAGCTGATGTCCGTGGCAAAGTAACAGTAAAAGATGACCGCCTCGCCTGCCAGCACAGACCAGAAGGCAGCGTTCGACCCTACGTGGCGCAAGTAGAAGGCCAGCACGAACACGCCTAACATCCCTCCGTAGAACAACGACCCCACCTTGTTCACCACCTCAATCAGCGCACCCATATTCGTCGCATACTGGGCAATCACCACGGCATAGGCTCCCCAGAACAGCGTGAACAGACGGGAGGCCCACAAATAGTGACCATCCGAGGCTCCGCTGTACAGACGCCGATATACGTCAATCACCGTCACCGTCGCCAGGGAATTCACCTCCGCCGAAATGGTGGACATTGCTGCCGCCAGAATCGCTGCCATCAACAGACCCACCACGCCAACAGGCATATATTTCGTGATGAAGTGCAGAAAGATGTAGTTGGTATCGTTTACCGCACCAGCATCGCCAGTGACTTGCCCCGCAAGCACACTGGCCTCACGACGGGCCTCGTCGATTTGCTGTAGAGACTGATTGTACTGCGCGCGACTGCTGCTCTCTGATGCCACATCGCCCGTATTCACCGCCTGCAGCAAATTACGCGCGGCCTTTTCGCGGGCATCCTGGGCTTCCAGGTATCGCTGTTGCAGAGGCGCATACCGATCCGCTATCGCTGGTTGTTCCAACGCCTGCATGGCCACCGGATGAAAAAGAATGGGTGGCCGCGTAAATGTAAACACCACAAAAACCAGCGCGCCCACCAGCAGAATCAGGAATTGAAAGGGAATCTTGGCGATGCCGTTGAAGAGCAGGCTGAACCGGCTGTGCGCGATGTCTTTGCCTTGCAGGTATCGCTGCACCTGGCTCTGATCGGTGCCGAAATAGGCCAGGGCCAGGAACATGCCGCCGATCAAACCGCTCCACAGGTTATAGCGGTCATTCCAATCCACGGTGGTGGTGACTGCGTTCAGCTTGCCCGCCGCGCCTGCCAAGGTAAGAGCATCAAAGAACGAGACGTCCCCCGGCAGCAGCCAAACCGCAAGAAAAAGGGCGAAGATGATGCCCGCGAACATAATCAACATCTGTTGGAAATCCGTCCAGGTGACCGCCTGCACACCACCAACAGCGGTATAAAGAACCACCACCGTGCCCACGACCAGCGAGGTTGCGCCATCGCTCCAGCCAAAGATAAGAGACAGCACGATGGCAGGTGCGGATAGGGCGACGCCGACCCCCAGCCCGCGCGATATCAGGAAGAGCAGAGTGACGAGACTTCGCGTCTTGCCATCGAAGCGTTGCTCCAGATACTCATAGGCCGTATAGACATTGGCTCGATGGAAGATGGGAACCGCGGTCGCGGAAAGGATGACCATCGCAATGGGAAGGCCAAAGTAAAACTGCACGAAACGTAGCCCGTCCGTGTATGCCTGACCGGTGGTAGAGATAAAGGTGATGGCGCTGGCTTGCGTCGCCATGATAGAAAGCGCCATGGCATACCAGGGCATCTGACGACCAGCGCGCAAGTAGTTTTCCATCGTGTTGGCCGTACGGCTTTTGTACAAACCATAGATCACGATGGCGCCGAGGCTGAGAACGAGCACCAGCCAATCAATGGCGCTCATGATTCAAACGCCTTACGGAATAGATGGAAAAGAAAAATGATCAGGACCAGATAGGCCAGCACGACTATATAGACGTTCCGCCAGGATCCCAAAATGGGGGGAGGTGAATCTTCTGCATCGGATGTAGCAGGAGGCGCGCCTCCGGGTTGTGAAACAATCGCCATATTCGGTCCCAGGGGAGAAGACTACACCCTAAGATGCAACAGCCCTTCCAGTAGCGTCGACTACCGGAAGGGCTATTGAGGATTATTTCACATCGAGGCCAGATTGCCGAAGAGCATTCAGCCTTCATTACCTTGTTAGCGCGGCAACTGAGCCCGTCTGGAAATAGGCCCACGCACAAACGAGCGAAGCCACAGTGCCGATAGCCGTCTGGTTCGAGTCTGGCGAAGGATACAGCGGCCTATGCCTGACCTGCGCCCATCCACTGGGCCAGATAGTTCTGCATGCCGACTTCTTCCATCAGTCCGAACTGCGCTTCCAACCAGTCGTAGTGGTGTTCTTCATCCAGCAGGATCTGCTTGAACAGCTCACGGGACCCGTTGTCACCCACGCTGGCAGAATAAGCGATGGCTTCGTTAAGGTAAGGAATCGCATCCGCTTCCAGCTTGAAGTCGTTCTGCAACTGTTCCTTCACCGTGGAACCCACATGAATCGGGAACATATCCACCATGTTCGGAACGCCCTCCAAATAGAGGATGCGCTGCATCAGCAGGTCTGCGTGGGTCATTTCCTCGATGGATTCCTTACGCATGAAGGCAGACAACTTGGTGTAGCCCCAGTTTTCGCACATCTTGGCGTGGAGGAAATATTGGTTGATCGCCGTCAGCTCACGCTTGAGGCACTGGTTGAGGTACTCGATTACTTTCGGATCGCCCTTCATGCTCTGATCTCCTTGTTGGAATCCCGGTCCGGCATCGCGCCGCCATGTGGGTCAGCGTCGCGGGCGGTAGCTTACGAGGATCATTGTAGCAATGTGTACAGAGGCGTATCTACTTGAAAATATAGGACCTTTTCAGGATGCGATAGCGCCACAAAAGGACGCTATCCGCAAATCGCTGGCAGAAATAACAGCTTTCACTGGTCCGATTTAGAAAGGATTGTACTGACCCGCTTGGACTTGGTGCACTTCCCTGCCCTGCAAACTAGTTGGACTGGTGCAATTGAACTGCTACTGGAGACCCGAAAAACCCGAAGCTGCACCTGTAAAGAAAGACGGAATCACGAAAGTTTTCCGCTGATTGCGCCCCAGCAAACCCGGAAGATCAGCCCCGTTGCGTGATGGCGACGCCCAACAGCGCGATGGCCCCGCCCATGACCAAGCTGGAACTGATGCTCTCGCCCAGCAACGGAACCGCCAGAAAGGTGGCGATGGCTGGCTGCAGGTAGGCAAAGACCGCCACCTGCGAAGCAGGAACGTAGTTCAGCGCATAGAAATAGCCAACGTAGCACAACACAGACGGAAAGACGGCCATGTACAGCAAACTGAGGCATGCTCGTAGGGAGATGGAGAAAGGATCTATCTCCCATCCCATATACAGCACGAATGGCAAGAGGGCGATGGCTCCGCCGATATAGGCAAAGGCGTTGATGGTGATGCCGGAATGGTTTCTGGTCACCACTTTGCCGAAGACGGTAAAGGCGGCGAAGGTGATACTGCCTGAAAGAGAAAGAAGATCTCCCGCTACCGTGGCGCCATCTGACTTGGCCGGAGTGAACTGAATGAGGGCAACACCGCTCAATGCGATCAGCATGCCCACAACCTTCAATGAAGATAAACGCTCCTGTCCCATGAGGCGCGCCAGCAGCAGGATGGAGATCGGTGTAGTGCTAACGATCAGCGAACTGTGGGCCACACTGGTTTTGCCAAGCGCCAGCGTAAACAGCAACTGGTTTAGGACGACGCCACCCAGCCCAACCGCCGCCAGAATCCAGAACTGCTGCCGCATCCGGACCTTCTCTTCGGGGTGGCGGGGAGCAGAGAGAAAGACGGGCGCCATCAGGATGCCCGCCATGATTGTACGAACGCCCATCACCAGCAGCGGCGGCAACTCTGCAATGGCGTACTTCACTGCAATGAAGTTGCCGGACCACATGAAAGTGATCCCTAACACGAGCAGGTAGATGCGCCAGTGCGACTGCGCGACGGGAAGAGATGTAGACACAGCGGTGCTCAGGTACGGAGCGTCTCCGTCTGCACGGTCACCTGCTTCAGCCAATCGTGGTCAATATCGATACCGAAGCCGATCCCCTGCGGCAGATCGATCATGCCCTGGGCATCGACGTCGATCGCCGGAGTCACGATGTCACGCTTCCAGTAACGCTTGCTGGCAGAGACGTCACCCGGGAACACGAAGTTCGGCAGAGACGCCATCGCGATGTTGTGCGCGCGACCGATGCCAGCTTCCAGCATGCCGCCACACCAGACCGGGATGCCGGCTTCTTTGGCGATGTCATGAACCTGAATGGCGTTGGCAAAGCCGCCAACGCGGCCCAGCTTAATATTGATGACCCGACCGGCATCAAGTTCGATGGCCTGCTTGGCATGGTGCGGAGATCGAATGCACTCGTCTAGGCAAATCGGAGTCGAGAGCACCTTCTGCAGCTTGGCGTGGTCGATGATCTCGTCGTGGGAAAGCGGTTGCTCCGCGTAGACCAGACCAAATTCGTCAATCTGCTTCAGATGTTCCACGTCCGCCAAGGTATATGCGGAGTTTGCGTCAACGGTCAGTTGTATGTCGCCGAAGCGCTTCCGAACCGCACGCAGCACATCCATATCCCAGCCCGGTTTGATCTTGAGCTTGATGCGCTGATAGCCCGATTGCAGCTCGCGATCGATGGTCTCCAGTAGTTCGTCTACGGTGTCCTGAATGCCAATGGAAACTCCGCAGGCAATGCGCTGCTGCGCGCCACCACCGATGTGCTTCCAGAGCGGCAGGTTGTTCATGCGCGCTTCCAGATCCCATACAGCGGCTTCGACACCACCACGGGCCATGTTGTGACCACGCACACCGGCGCTCAGCGCGCCCACCTCGGCTGCGCTCTGCAACTGCTTGCCCAGCAAGCGAGGCGCGACATACTTCCGCACGATCTCGAGCACGGAATGTGTCCATTCTTCATTGAAGAACGGGTGTTCGCCTGCGGTGACTTCGCCCCAGCCCGAAAGGCCATCCTGCACCACCTCAATCAGAACGATGGAACGTTCGGTCGTGCGGCTGAAGCTTGTCTCAAAGAAGCGCACCAAAGGCATGCGCAGCAGGTGAATGCGGAGTTCGTCGATCTGAATCATTGCCATCTCGTCAACAGGTAACCAAAATCATTGTCCGTCTTTTCGAAGCCTACAATGGCCAAGTCCTGCAGGAAATACTCCTGACAGGCTTCGTGGATGCTCTTCTGCACTTCCCTGGCCTTCTCCGGAGATTCATGACGAAGCGTACCGATATCCAGGGGCAGCGGAATACGCGCCAAAGGCTCAATCGGAGCAGACTCGCCGGACAGAACGTTAATGACGTGGTCGCTGCCAATCCACCACTCCGCAATAAAGCGATCCGTGGGCAATCCGGAATGCAAGGTGCTGGAGGTGCGTCCGTATTGGTTGGGCACGTAGCGGCGCACGATAGCGCCAAGGCGATGCAGGTTGAAAAATGCGTTGCGGGATTCCAGCGGATCGAAGGTCCACTCGATCAACTGGATGCCACGCGCTAACGCGATGTCGCGCTGACGCAGCTTCATGCGACGGCCAAGGCCATGGTCGCGGTAATCCGGAAGGATGCCCAGCATCTGGCTATGCAGATAACTCTGCCCGCCTCGTTTGATGCCGGGAACGGCGAGCAGAAAACCCACCATGCGGTCCCCATCAAAAGCTCCCAATACCTGGCCGCCAACCTTACTGGCGACGATAAAGAAGCGTACGGGGATGAGTTCCAGATCGGAAAAACTCCAGATCGTGCGTTGCAGTTCTACTGCCTGTTCAAACTCTTCCCGTTCAGCCAACTCACGTATGGTGATCACAAGCGATGCTTCGCCTCCTGCCACAGTGCTTCCATTTCTTCAAGGGTTGCCTGATGCGGTTGCTTGTTCTGCTCCGCCAGGCGCTCTTCGATATATGCAAAACGATCCCGGAAACGGGCGCTGCTGCCACGTAGGGATTGTTCCGCATCGAGCTTCAAAAACCGGGCCATGTTGGCCATCACAAAGAGGATGTCGCCAAACTCATCGGCAATCTGTTGCGGATCACCGCATTCCCGTGCCTCAGCCAGTTCGGCAAGCTCTTCTTCAAGCTTCGCTTCCACTTCCGTGATGGATGGCCAATCAAAACCAACCTTCCCGACACGGCTGGTAATGCGTTGCGCTTCCAGCAACGCCGGAAGGGCACGCGGCACGGCATCCAGCATGGACTTTTCGGATTGGTCTGGCTTCTCTTCGGCTTTGGCTGCGCGTTCCTGCTGCTTGATCTGTTCCCAGTTCCGCAGCACCTCGCCGGACGTATTAGCCTCCACATCGCCAAAGACATGGGGATGGCGGCGGATGAGCTTTTCGACGATGGCGTTCAGGGAATCTTCCACCGTGAAGGCCTGTTCGTCGGCAGCAATCTGTGCATGAAACACAGGCTGAAGCAGTAGATCGCCGAGTTCTTCGCGCAAAGCCGCCATATCCTGGCGGTCGATGGCGTCGAGCACTTCGTAGCTTTCTTCGATCAGGTAGGGTTTCAGGGACTGCATGGTCTGTTCGCGGTCCCAGGGACAACCGCCCTCGCCGCGAAGACGGCGCATGATCGCGACAAGGCGGGCAAAGGCTTCACCGGCCGCGCGATCCGCAGCCGTCAGTACAACAGAACTCGATCCGGAAGCCCCCAAGACCTCAGGGTAGCATGCAGTTTCGGCTGTGCTTCCTCCCAGGCTGATGGAAAAATGAAATGGCCTCCATGATGGCTTCAGTATGGTTAAACGTTGCAGCCTGTAGAATGTGAGGTCGACGGACGCCGCGATACCGGAATTCGCTAGCATAAGGAACGCGGCACAACGCGACGAAGGTGTCCCAGCGGGGTACATTACCCATCCCCGCCCCTATTCCCCGAAAATGATCTCGCAACACCCAGATTTGTCTTCGCGAGAAGCCAGGACTTCCCTTCCCCGAGTTCCGTCGCAGGACCCCACAGCCCCAATCTGGCTCTGGTTTGGCGCATTGGCGGTATTTCTGCTGGTCGCCCGCCTCTGTCATTTGGGTGTGCTGTGGGTGGACGAGGCCTATGGCATGGCCGCCGCACAGGCTCTATGGGGCGGCAAGGCGCTGTACCGTGATATCTGGTTCGATAAGCCACCGCTGTATGCCTGGTTCTACCTGCTGGCCCCGCAACCGGGCATTGCGCTGCGTGTGTTGGATGCAGCCTTTTCCCTGCTCTGCTGCTGGCTCAGTTGGGGCGTGGCCAGAAGCCTATTCCGGGAATGGGAAGGCCGTATGGCGTCCCTACTGATGGCGTTGTTTCTGGTATTCGGAATCCCCTCCGCCGTCGTATCTGTCGCGCCCGATATGCTGACCATTCCCTTTGCCCTGGGCATGGCTTGGAAGGCGGCGCGCTCGCGTTACTTTGCTGCGGGCGCACTTGCTGGTCTGGCGCTGCTCGCTAACGGCAAGGCGCTCTACTTACTGCCGGTAGTCTGTCTATGGACTTTCCTGCGTGATCCGCTGAGCCTGCCCCGTACGGTGGGTGGGTATCTGGTGGGCCTAGTGGGGGCCCTCGCCCCGGTTGCGATTCTGGGCGGTCTTCCTGGTTACTGGGCACAGGTATGGGAATGGGGGGCTGTCTACAGCAGGGACACCTTCGTCACAAACCCGGTTCGGGAGGGGCTGCTGCGCACGGCCAACTGGGCCGGTTTCCACGCCGCTCTGGTGCTGCCCGCGTTGTGGTTCCTAAGGATGCAACGCAAGGCACGTGGTGACCGACGATCGACGGTGCTGGCCGCGTGGCTGGTGCTTGCGCTGTTGAGCGTGGCCGGGGGGCTACGTTTCTTTCCGCGTTACTACTTTGCCCTGCTGCCCGTGGCCGCGGTGCTTGCCGCTGCGGGTCTGCGGCTGATGCCGACCCGGTTGCGGATAGCGCTGCTGATGGCCACCCTCGCCATTCCCGTGGTCCGCTTTGGGAAACCACAGGTGCAGATCGCCTGGGAGACGATGACCACCGGCACGACAACAAACCGGGATTTGGCGCTTTGGCGGGATGCCGTCGATGCCGCTGGCGGGATTCGCCCTGCCATCGCCACGGAGCCGGGCAGCCACCCCGCAGACACGGTGTTGGTCTGGGGCTATCGCCCGGAAATGACTGTGCTGCTGGGCATGCCGCCAGCGACACGTTTCCTGGATAGCCAGCCGCTCACCGGCGTGATCGCAGACCGCCACCTGAGCAGTTCGCAGGTGAGTTACCCCGAACTCGCCAAGGCGAACAGACTGGAACTTTTGCGAAACCAGCCCACATGGATCGCCGACGGATTGGGACCTCTGAACCCGGAACTGGGTATCGAGCGGTATCCAGAACTCCGTGATTGGCTTGGCCAGTATGAGATCGCCTTCCAGAACCAGAGCTTCCGCATCTATAGGCGGAAGTAGTCCATGCAGCATGTTATTGCGATGCACCCGTCTCCGTCTGTTGGGGCACAACGGACCAGCTCTCCTTGTAAGATTCGGCTAGGCTCACCATCGATCGCAGCCCTCCAATTTCCTCACGTCTCTGCGCTGCATCGTGAATCTGCTGAAGCTCGGGTGGAACACCGCCTTTTCCATTCGTCACCAGAGTCTCCCAAGTAGTGCCCCAATGGCCGAAACGGGCGTGCAAAGCCTTGCCCTCATCTTCCAGATAGACCGCGTCTTCGCTGCGCGTAGCCAACGCACGAGCATCCTCCGCAATCTTAGCGGCAACACGCCGCAAGGGCGCCACGGCCTCCAATGGTATAGGATGCAATTGGTAGACGAAAATCACGGCTCGGTCACGGGTTGTCGGGTCGGGATCATCCAACAGGGCAATCAGCTCCAGAGGGCGTGAACGTACCACTTCAATTGCACCGCTGATCAGTTCCCCGGGCATCACCATGTCGTAGACGGAATCGTCATGGTAAAACTGAAGCCACTCACGCAAAGGCGCATCGGGAGCCAAGGCTGCGAAGCGCTCCCGCAGGGCTGCCCGTTTCTTTTCCAGGACAGCTTCCTGCTCCGCCCGCCATTCTGCGTTGGGTTGAATGCGGTAGCGGTACTCGAAGCCACTGGTGCTCTTCAGCATTTCCTCTGTTGGCTGTGAAGTGATGGGCAACCATTCGCTCCAATGCTCTTCTTCCGGACGCAGCCGCTTACCCAAAGGCATGACATACCTAGCAACCGTCTCGTCGGCAATGGTGACATCCAGCAGCCAGGTGGGACTACTACGGAAGAGCCCGATATGCGCCTCGACCATGGACCTGTCCTCAAGTCGCTGGATGGCCTTGCCGTCGAAGTAAAAGGAAGCATTGCGCCCGGTGCCTTGATTGCCGGATGCCGCACGGATGGTGACGGAGTTGTATTTGACGAAGGCATCCTTGGGTATTTCCCAACCCTGAGGGCTTCGAATTTCGAGCAATAGTTCGACCCGGCTGCCACGCAGTGTGGGCGGGACGTCTCCGTTGAGCCAACAGAGCAGTAGAACGACTGCGGCAATGGAGACCACAGTGGCAACAGCAATTCCCAGAGCGGCTGCGCCTCCGTAGCCGTTATGAAGAGACAAACCCGTAGTGACACCGCCCACGACAGCGCCAGCGATAAAACCGCCCAGAGCCAGGAAGACCACGAAGTAGCCGGAGCCACCTTCGAAGCTGGAGACGTGATACCAGGTGACGCACAGATCGGCAATCAGCCCCGCAAGTAATCCGCCAATGAAAGCGCACACGATGGCGCAGCCCAGAATCAGGAGTATTTTTATGCCCAAGCAGCAGCCCCCCTCCAGGTTGCTATGCGGAGAATCCCGGATCTTTGGCGCAGTCGCTTTCGGGACTACGCACAGGGAGGCCCGGGAACGGGATGTCTCCGCCTGACCAGGCATGCCATTCTGGCTGTAGCATAGACAGATGGCAAAAACGCTGCTCGCGCTGGGCGCGCACTATGACGATTGTGTCTTTGGAGTTCCTGGCATCATGCTGCAGGCGATCCAACAGGGGTGGAAGGTCGTCATAGGCTCATTGATTGGGGACTATTCCAACTGGCCTCCCATGAAGGGGCGCGAAAAGGAACTCGTGCCTGAATCGACGAAGCTGGCGCATTACTACGGAGCCGAAATGCGTTTCCTCAATTTCGCCTCGCATCTCTTCGATGTCTCCACAGAAAACAAGAAGGCCGTTGCTCGGTTTGTCGCCGACGTACAGCCAGATATCGCCCTTATCCTTTGGCCACAAGACACCCACGATGATCATCGCGTGGCTTCGCCACTCTGTGAAATCGCGTTGAAGAACGCCGGGCAGATTCTAGGCGAATCCGGCATCAGGGCTCCGCGCTCCATCTACTACTACGACAACGGACCCCGTCATACTATTGGTTTTGAACCGGACACCTTTGTCGACGTCAGCGCCGAATGGCAGCAGGCGCAGGAATGGCTCGGGAAGCTGATGGCCATTGTCAGAAATCAGGCCTATGATGGATCACGCCGCGATGCCGCTCAGGAGGCGAAAGAAGCCATCGGGCGTTATCGCGGAGCCACCTGCGGCGTGCGTCATTCGGAAGCGCTACGCGCCTACACCAAACGCCCCACGAACATCCTGACGTAGCAAGGCCACCGCCAATGCTTCATCTGCGAAGCCAGCCACAGCTTCGCACAGACCAATAGAGGGAAGCCTCAGCAACTCAAGACAAACCGTAGCATGGGGCCTTCCGGTTCCTCACTGCTGCCAATGGGGTGAAAGCCGCACCGCTTGGCTACGCGCAAAGAGGCGTGGTTGTCGGGAGAGATCCGCAGGACGGCTTCCCGGATCTCTGTCTGGCTCCGCAAGTACGTGCACAGCATCACAATGGAGCGGTCCGCAATGCCGCAGCCGCGCCAAGTGGGAAACACGCCAAAGGATAGATTTGCCTGCCAACTTGCCAGAATCGGCAGATCCAGATGGGCCTCCGCAGACCCAACGAGCGCTCCAGTTCCGACATGAAATACGCCAAATGTGCGGCGTGGCCCGCCCGTCCGCCATTGCCGTAAGGAATCGTGGATATACCTCGCTACCGATGCCGCGGTGCTACGCCCACCATTCAGCCAGCGCGCCATCGCTTCGTCTTCCCCGGCCAAGTGTGCGGCGGCATGAACCTGCTGCAAGGGACGCAGCAGCACGGAGCCATCGGTCAGTTCCGGCAATTCCATGGCTGCTGATTCTAACAAAACCTCTGCCGAGAACCGGAACATGGCGCCACATCATAAGCCCAACGATCGCAGCAGAAGTGAGAAGTGCATCGCCAATTGGACGTACCGGAACCGCCAGTGCCCCTACCCGCAGAAATCTACCAAGAACGTCGCTGCCCGACCAAAATCCCTGCCCAACCCGCGACAACCGTACCCCGGGGATGCAACCATAGTTCGGACGCGCATGTTTCATCTACACACCCTGTCCCCCGGCTCTGACGTGATTCAACGCCAGGAGTTGGCTATTGCTCCGAACGATCCGCAGACCGAAGAAATCTGCGGGCTCTTCCAGCGCTTTCTTTCCGACAAGCCGCAGGAATTCCGTCTCCGTATTCCTTTTCTTAAACGCGATGAAATCGAAATGGAATGGGCAGCGGCCCCGGGCGGCGCCGCGCTCTGCACGTTCTATGAGGACGATTCTCCCCTCGCTAGCGCCGTGCTGCTTTCCGGACTAAACCGCGAGGCCGACAGCCAGATGGCGGCTTTGTTTGATAATGCTGTGCTGCAGCCGATCTTTGGGCCGTCAGCAAATCTGCTTCTGCAGTTCAGCGCTTATCCAGCCGTCGGTGTGGTCATGCTTGCCGCGCCCGAGGAGCGATTCCCGGTGGTTCAGCTTTTCTACGCCGCGCTTGCCAGCGTCTATTTCCGTCAGATGCTGGCGCTTGCCAGCAACACCGGCAACGATCCCGCTGCCAACTGAGGCATGACGCCGCATGAACGCACTGAATAAGGGTCGTTGGGAACTGCTGGCAGCCGCCGCACTGTTTTCGACGGGCGGGCTGGTGGTGAAATCCATCACGTTGAACGGCTGGCAGGTGGCCTGCCTCCGCTCGATCATCGCCGCAGTCGTCATTGCCTTGGTATTGCCGGAGTCGCGCCGCAACTGGACACCGAAGCTTTTCGTCGCCGCGCTGGCGTATGCGGCCATGCTCATTCTTTTCGTCACTTCGACGAAGCTAACCACCTCTGCCAACGCCATCTTTCTGCAATCTACCGCACCGCTCTATTTGGTGTTTCTTGGGCCCTGGCTACTCAAGGAGCCAACGCGTCGACAGGACTGGTACACCCTGCTGGTTGTCGGCATCGGCATGTCCTTCTTTTTCCTGGGGGACCAATCCGCACAAGCGACGGCGCCGAATCCAGGGCTTGGCAATCTACTCGGCATTGCCAGCGGATTCACCTGGGCGCTGGTGTTGCTGAGCCTGCGCGCCTGGGGCCGCAAGGACCCGAACGGCAACCGGGGCATGCAGGTGGTGGTTGCCGGCAACCTGACCGCCGCCATTCTGTGCCTGCCCTTTGCCTACCCCTTCACCGGAGCCACTCTGGCTGACGGTGGTCTGCTGCTCTTCTTGGGCATCTTCCAGGTGGGTCTGGCCTACCTTATGATGAGCAAGGGCATGCGCCAGGTGCCGGCTCTGGAAGCTTCGATGATTCTGCTGATTGAACCGGTCCTGAACCCCATCTGGACATGGGCCATCCTCCGTGAAACGCCAGGTTGGCTGGCGACCGTTGGGGGCGCGCTCATCCTGTTGGGAACCGCACTCCGCTTCGGCAAATCGACACAACCCACGCCAGTCCCACCGGATTGATGCGAGAGCCCACGGATTGGGTCAGGGCAGTTTAGCGCGTCTCGGTCTGCGGGGCCAGGCGGGTCCTCAACCTTGAGCAATCCAGGGATGTTAGGCAGCCCTTTGCCGTGGTTTGGTCCGGCGCGCCCCGTCCTTCGCAACCGCCTTCGCCCAGGGTCTCCATTCACGTTCGGAGGGGCGAAGCGCGTTCCGTCACCGCCTCCATACGGCGCTCGCCGAGACATCCTTCGCATCGTGGTATTCTCTCTTTTGATCGCAAGATTTACATATATTTCTTTTCTTCTGCCTCGCTCGGGTAGAGACATAGCTTCTTAGCGACATCATGCAAAAACGCGCACTTATTACCGGCATCACGGGGCAGGACGGTTCCTATCTCGCCGAACTGTTAGTTTCCAAAGGTTACGAGGTTCATGGGATTGTACGCCGCGTTGCGTTGGAAGATCCCGCGCATCGCCTGGCTCGTCTTCAATCCGTCATCGACAAGATTCATCTCCACGCGGCGACGCTGGAAAGTTACGCCAGCCTGTTCAAAGCCGTAGCCGATATTGCTCCGGACGAATGCTACCATCTGGCTGCCCAGAGTTTTGTCAGCCATTCCTTTGACGACGAGTTTTCCACCTTTGATGTCAACATCGACGGCACGCACTTTTTGCTCTCTGTCCTGCGACAAGTGGCGCCGAAATGCCATTTCTATTTCGCGGGCTCCAGCGAAATGTTTGGGAAGGCCGAAGCTGTTCCGCAGACAGAAACCACTCGCTTTCATCCGCGATCCGCGTATGGCATCAGCAAGGTCTGCGGTTTCGAGCTTACTCGAAACTATCGCGAAGCCTATGCCATGTTTGGCACGAGCGGCATCCTCTTCAACCACGAATCTCCACGTAGAGGCTTTGAGTTCGTCACGCGCAAGATCACCTCTGGCGTGGCACGCATCGCCACTGGCAAGGCGAACGAACTGAGGCTCGGGAATCTCGATGCGAAACGAGATTGGGGCCATGCCAAAGAGTACGTCGAAGCCATGTGGCTGATGATGCAAGCGGAGCACCCTGATGACTTCGTCGTTGCTACCGGGCAGACACACTCCGTTCGGGAGTTCTGCGAGGCCGCGTTCGCAGAGGCCAATCTCGACTATCGCGAATATGTGGTGGTGGATGAGAGGTTCTACCGTCCGGCTGACGTCGATCTGCTTCTCGGCGATGCGGCCAAAGCAAAACGAGTGCTGGGGTGGGAACCACGAACCACGTTCCGCGAACTGGTGCGCGAGATGGTGCAGGAAGACCTCCGTAATCACGGCTTCCTGACAGAAGCAACGACACCGGCGCAGGTTGGGGTTTAGCGAGAGGCACCATGGCGGACACACGGCTGAGCCCAGCCAGGGCGATTGATATTTTCGGCCAGGTTCGACAGACACTGCGCCGTGAAGCACTCTTCCCTCGGCACGAAGGTTCTGTGCATCTTTATACCGGCGTTCCCCGCGTGTGGGATCCCAGTGACCGTCCAACAAACGCCGCTTGTAGTTCGCAGGAGCTGGCCGACCGACTGCGTGCGCTTTATCAATCCCTAAAGGACGGCGCGGAGGCCGCCGAGGATGAAATTGGCAGAGCGCCCGGCGTTGTTCCCACGCTGCGAGGAAGGGTCGGCGCTGTCGCCATCTCTATATTCCAGAGACTGCTGTGGTGGTACACGGATTCGCTGAAGACCTCGGCACGCCTAACGCGCACGCATCTGCAGGTTGCTACGGAAACCGTCGAAGCCTTGGCTTGCGAAGTACGCGTCAACCAACTGCAAATTGCCGCGCTTCAGGAAGAGCTACGCCTGTTGCGAGAGACACTAGATAGCCGTTCGGAGAACCCGCGTTGACGGAATCGCTGCCTCCCGTAACCATTATCATCCTCACATGGAATGGCCTTGCCTATACGCGCCTTTGTCTGGAGACGCTTCGCGCCAACACCAGCCACGACAACTACCACATCCTTGTGGTGGATAACGGCAGCACGGATGGCACTCAGGAATTCCTTAAGGAGGAGCAAGGGATTCAGTCCATTCTGGGCTCCGAGAACCTTGGCTTCTCTCGCGCCAACAATATCGGCATCCGCCAGATCCCGGCGCATCATGATGTTGTTTTGCTCAACAACGACACTGAGATCCGCCAGTCGGATTGGCTTGAGCAAATGCAGCAGACCGCCTACTCCCATACGGCCGTGGGGGTTGTTGGCTGCCGACTGGTCCGCCCCGATGGCATGCTGCAACATGCTGGCGCGTACATGCCCGTAGACACATTCTGGGGACAACAGATCGGAAGCGGCGAACAGGATGTGAATCAATTCAGCGATGACCGCGACGTTGAAAGCGTGGTGTTCGCCTGTGTCTATCTGAAGCGAGCTGTCCTGGACCAGGTAGGTCTGCTGGATGAAGACTACTTCTGTTACTACGAAGACACGGACTACTGCGCACGCGCTTCGGCCATGGGCTTCAAGATTCGTTGCTGTGGCAGCGCGACGGTGGTTCACCACGAAAACGTATCCACAAAGGTGAACGACGAACCGCTGCAGGGTCTATTCCAAAAGGGCCAGCAGGTCTTTCGCAGGAAATGGGAACAAGGCCTTAGGCAAACGCGCTACACGACACGTCTTGGCTGGCACTCCGTTCTGAACTTTCCCACGGGATACGCCATCAGTTCAGGAGCGCTTGTTACCGGTCTCGATAAGCTTGGTGTCGAAGTATCGTACAAATACCTCTACGGCCCGGGAACCGCACACCCTCGCCCGGAACCCGAAGATGCCGAGACGCCCATCATCCATGCCATTCGGCAACGCAAGCTGACGGCGGCTCCGCCGCAGATTGTCTATGGGCAGGGAGACATGTTCCATGCGAACTTCGGATCGTACCGCATTGGCTACACCATGCTGGAGACGGACCGCATTCCCGAGGACTGGGCGCAACAGGCAAACCAAATGGATGAAGTGTGGGCGCCATCCACCTTCAACGTCGAAACCTTCCGCGCGAGCGGCGTGGTCAAGCCCATACACGTGATCCCCCTCGGCGTGGACCCTGACCACTTCAATCCCAAGATCCTGAAACAACCGCTATCCGGCGTCTATACCTTCCTTTCCATCTTTGAATGGGGCGAGCGCAAAGCCCCTGAGATCTTGTTGCGAGCCTTCAATGAAGAGTTTCGCGCAGACGAACCGGTCATCCTTCTTGCGAAGACCATGAATGTTGATCCGGCGGTTGATGTCGAAGGTTCCATCGCCAATCTGGCGCTTGATCCCCATGGCGGTCGTATCCACTTTTCCCTGAATCAGGTTGTGCCCACGAACCAATTGGGGGTTCTTTACCGTTCGGCGGATTGCTTCGTACTGACAACACGGGGAGAAGGCTGGGGCATGCCCGTCATCGAAGCCATGGCTTGTGGGCTGCCCGTGATTGCCACCAACTGGAGTGCGCACTGCGATTTCATGACGGAAGACAACGCCTATCCTGTTCCCGTGCACGAACTGATTCCGGCTGTTGCCAAGTGCCCCTACTACAAAGGCTTCCGCTGGGCCGAACCGTCTTACCGCGATCTACGCCGGCTGATGCGCCACGTGTACCAGAACCAGGAAGAAGCGCGCGCCAAAGGAAGCGAGGCATCCGCGTACGTCCTGGGGAACTGGACTTGGCAGCACGCCGCAGCCAAGATCATGAAACGACTGGAAGCGATTCAGACGACGACGCCAGCCCGCCGCTAAGTGTGCGGTGATCGTTACGCCTATCTTCTGCATGCGCCGGTTCCCAGACCGCCAGGCATTCCAGCCCCTGCACTGCGAGCCTGGGCGCCATATGAAATCGTATAGCTATTGCACGCGATGCTACACCGGAATCGATCATAGGCTCAACTACAATGAGCCTGCCTTTGTCATCGGCAACTTTCGCAAGAATATGCTCATCCATCCGACACAGAATAGGGGCCTGTCGGTACGTGAAGCCGCGCGTCTGCGAGCCTTTCCAGATTGGTTTGCATTTTACGGCTCCATAGGACTTCAGCAACAGCAGGTCGGGAATGCGGTCCCTCCTAACTTGATAGGGTCCGGCGGAGTGTGGAACCCGAAAAGTGAGACACGGAAGTCAAGTCTGGAATTTAGTCCGCGCGGAGGGTGGTTGCCGGATCTGTGCGGATGGCTCGGAAGGCGGCAGGTGCTGCTGCCAGGGTCGCTGCCGTGATCATTGCCAGTGAAGGCAGAACGAGCATGGCTGGGCTTGATGCCTTGACGCCGTACAGAATCGTTTCGATCAAACGCGCGGACGCGAGAGTAACGAGCAATCCTGTAAACGCCCCAGCAAATACCATCAGGAGAGCCTGCAGGGCGACATGCCGCAACACGTGTGTGCTTTGGGCTCCGATAGCCATGCGGATTCCGATTTCGCGTCGCCGCTGCAGCACCGAATAATCCAATACGCCGTAGAGACCTACGCTTGCCAGCAACAGGGCGAGTCCCCCGAAGAAATAGGCGAGCATCGCAAGCAAACGCTCACGAACCGTTTGCGCATCCTGAAGGGATTGCTGCGTACGAATATTGCTCAAGCGAATATCCGCGCGGGCACTTGCGAGAGACTGGCGAAGGGACGACGCAAGTGCGAGCGGATTGGGATCAGCTCCACGAAGCACCATAGTGGCAGAGGCCCGCGGCGAGGGTCCCCCCTCTTTGTTCAGCCCCGCAAAGGGGAAATAGGCCACGGGCTGAGCAAGCTCACGGACATTGGCGTATTTAGCATCCGCGACAATGCCGACGATCTCAAATCGCTCGCCACCAGCGGCTCTGCCGAACCAACGACCGATGGGGTTCTCATTTCCAAAGTAGGTTTTTTTGAAGGTTTGGTTGACGATAGCTACCTTGGGGTAGGCATCATCCTCGCGAAAATCCCGTCCGTCGATCCGACGGATGCCCATCGTATCCATCCATCCGGGAGAGACGGCACGAAAGAAGGCCAGGACGTCGGTGGGTGGAGCACCGTTGGGCGAGATGAATCCGTTCCAGCGGAATCCACCGAGAAGTGGTTGATCCGCGAGGGCAACAGACTCCACTCCTGGCTGAGCGGCGATGTGCGCGCTCAGTTGCAGCCAAGCCGATGAGGCGATGGGCCGTTCGGCCACCAGGTCGAGCACCAGGAGGCGTTCCGCGGAGAAACCCGTGGGATCGGAGACGAGCCGGTCATAGGATGCGATAAAGAGTGCGCCTATGGAGAGCACAACAACGCAGAAGGCCACCTGCAGAGCGATGAGCCCGTGCATCCAGCGGCCTCGCCATCGGGGATCGTCACCGCCCTTGACTACGCTAGCTGGACGAACTCCGGAGGCCTTAAGGGCAGGCGGCAGCCCGAAGAGGAATGTAACGGCGAGGGCAAGGAGAAGCCCGAAACCGACGACCCGCAAGTCCGCGGGAAGGAGGAGTTGCGCGGGATTGTCGGGAGGATTCAAACGGCCCGCGATGAAAGGGGCAGCCCACCATGCGAAGAGAGCGCCGAGCAACGTTGCCAAGGCGGCAACCCAGACACTCTCCGCAAGAACCAAGCGAACCAAGCGCAGTCTGCCCGCTCCAATGGAAACGCGCATCGCCAATTCCCGCGCCCGAGCGGTGGCGCGCGCTGTCATCAAGTTGGCAATATTGACGCAGGCGATGAGCAATACCAGCCCTACCAGCACGGCCAGCGCGATAAGCGGGAGGCGGGCGCTTTCCTGAAAGTTAGAGACGCCGGAGGGCGCCGGATTCAGCACGACCGTTTGGTTGAGAAATGCGGCGAGACGCTCCGCTGGGAAGTTCTTGAAGCCTTTGGCTCGTTCCCTTTCAAAGTTGGATGCAGTGCGTTGAAGCCGATCCCGTACGGGCGCCGGGTCAACTCCCGGTTTGAGTAGCACCAATGTCCGGTGCCATGTGTTGTCGTCCCGTTCCGCCGCAGGGTGCATGGTGGAGGGAACAAGAATATCCACCATGGCGCCAGGTTCGGTTCCAGTGAAACCCTGTGCCGAGACACCAATGATTTCGAAGAGTGTGTCACCCATCCGCAGCGTTTTTCCCAACACGGAAGGATCGTGAGCAAAGCGGCGGCCCCAGTAGTCGTAGGAGAGCACTGCCAGAGCGTGTGCACGCGGAGCCATATCATCATTCGCGGTGAAGAGCCTGCCAAGAGAAGGTTTGAGGCCAAACGCGCCGAAGATGTCCCCAGACACATATTGCCGGGAGGCCTTTTCGATTTCTTTGCTGCCGACTACGGTTAGGTCCACCCGCTCGGCGTAAGACACTGCGATCAACTCGGCCTGACTGCTGACCGCTTCCCGCATCTGGATGAACATCGGATGTGCGCACGAATCGTAGGAGACGATTTTGCCATCGGGCCCCGTTCCCTGGCGAGCAAATACGTAGAGGCGATCAGCACCTTCCACCGGCAAGGCACGCCAGAGCAGCGCGTCAATCAGGCGAAAGGAAGCTGTGCAACCACCAATCGCCAGTCCGAGTGAGAGTACCGCAGCCACGGACGTCACACCGTTTTTCCGAAATTGCCGCCAGCCAAATTGGACATCTGCGCGCAGCGATTCCAGCCAGACAAATACGCGTGCGTCAAAACTGGCTTCCCGGTGCCGTAAGGCCGGCCCCAAGGAGCGGCGCGCTTCCCCCGGATCGCGTCCCTCTTCGATCGCGTCAGCAATGTGCGATTCCATCTCCTCGTGAATCTCCCGGGCAAGGCGATCACCTCGAAAGACGTTTCCGATGCGCGACCAGAGCGACATATTACACCGTCCTTAAGACTTGATTTACGGCAGCCGTCACCGCTTCCCATCGTGATTCTTCCGTATCCAGTTGGGTGGATCCGGCCGGGGTCAATTCGTAGAGGCGTGCCCGACGACCCGAATCCTTGGTAACCCACTCCGCACGGACCCACCCAGACTGTTCCATGCGGTGCAGAGCGGGATAGAGAGAACCTTCATCGGCACGCAGCACCTCTCCGGAAGCTTCGCGAATCGCGGCCATGATGCCATATCCATGCAGTTTGGGGCGCTTGGACAGAGTCTTGAGGACGAGTAGATCAAGGGATCCCTGGAGCGAGTCTGGTTTCGGCATATTGAGACAACTCAATATATAGCCATCTCAACATAGAGTCAATGAGGGAGTTTGCAGATACCGGGCACTTCTGCGCGAAAGCATCTCATCGAAACCACCGCGATACCACCTTCTTGTCCACGTCAATTTGGCTCAGGAGATGTAAGGACAGAGGTGATGTGATCCTGGCCCTCATCTCTTGGCCGTTATCACTCTGGCTTGATTGCCAAATCCCCTGCTAGGATCCGCAATAGACATTGGATTCCCGACAAAAGTGCGGCTGATGTCGGCGGCGGACCACGAAGCACGGACGTGCCTCCATCAAGACCGTCTAGCAGGCGGGGGCGTCGGGGAAGTCCCACCCTCTGGCTTTGCGGTCTTTCCCTGCGGTTACGCGCCTCGCACCTCTGGGGAGCCCTAGTTGTGGCCTCAGAAAGGTTTCGGATTGTTGCGTCCCTCGCTGTTCATTTGGAGTCGATTGCCTGTTGCATGCGACGACCTAGATGCGTGACGGAACGAAGCCAGATTTGGGCTGGTGCTGGGTTGGGTTGAAAGTGATGCGTTGGGTGGCTGCGGTCTGTGGCGCGGTGAAGCGTTCGGCGGCCGGGATGCTGGTGGCTCCGGTGGTTGCGGGGCAGGCGGTTGCCGGGGAAGCGGTTGCCGCTGCCATGACCTTTGCCGTTGGCGTTGCCGTTTTCACAGCGGTTCCTGTTGGTTTGGAGTCTTGAGGTTTGGAGCCGTGTGGTTTCGAATTGCGGCTCGCAGGTAGAGCGTCTACGGCAGTTTGACGGGCCATCATGCGGTTGAAGCTGGATTCGAAGGCTCGGAATTGTTCGGCTTGGGCGGTTTTGGCTTCGGCTTCTTTCTTGCGTAGTTCCAACATTTCCAGTTCCAGGGCCTTGCGTTGTTTTTCAAGGGCAAAACGTTCCTGGCGTAGACGGGCCGAGTTGGCTCGATCAAATTCGCGTTGGGCTTGTTGGTGGAGCTTGTCCCAAGGGCGGCGATAACGATGGAGCAGTTGTAGCGAGGGGAGTTCGGAGAGGGGTGGGTCGCCGGGGTCGTGCTGGCAGAGTCCGCCGAGGACTTCGGGAGCAGTGGGATAGGCTTCGTCGTCGGGGTCGGCTCCTCGGTCTACCGCGTAGAGGTTGAGGAGATAGGTTTCGGCTTCTTCGAGACGGCGTAGGGCCCAGCGGCATTTGGCGATATCGAGGATGGCGAGTTGTTCGCGGGGGCATTGGGGATCGTAGACGAAGTAGAGCTCTTCAAGCATGGCTTGGAAGAGGGCGGGGTCTTCGTTATCGAGGACTTTGTGGGTGGTGAGGCTGTAGCCGTGTTTGCGCGCGTTTTGTGAGGAAGCGGCTTTGCCTTCGGGCGTGCGGGGGCCGGTGGAGAACTGGGCGTTGGCGCGGTTGCGCTCGGCGAAGGGGGAAGTGGTTTCGTTGGGCTGGGGCGTCTGTGGCGGGTTTGCGGTTGAATCGACGAACTGGTCAGTGTCCGGCTGGGTTTCGGGATGCATGGGGGCGACGGTGGCCATGAGGAGTCTCCTGCGCTGTGAAATATGCAGGGCGTAGCAAAGGTTTGTATCGCTGCCCTGGCATGCAGAGTATAGGGAGACCGTGCGGCGGGTTTTGTGGGTTGGGGCTGGAAGTGATTGGAAAGACTGGGAAGAAAAATTGGGAACTGGTGTGATGGGTCCGGCGGGGTGGACTGGGGCGTGGGGATCGAGGGAAGTGCGTTGTCGCATCTGCTGGGGGCAGATGCGACGTGGAGGCTTCGCCGCTGTTTGGCTACCACGGGTTCCGCTCCACCCGCGCCGTTCGGCGCGACGTTCGCTTCACCCATGGCAACATGATTCTGTCGCCCTGCTGGGGCCCTTGCGGTACGGCTGAGTGAACACAGCACCGAGGTGGCAAACTTACAGGTGCGGACCAATTGAATCTGCGATAAAGGTTGAAGACTCATAATGCCCAAATAGGCGCCAAGCCCCTGAATCGCTCCAAAGGTAGAGTTCATGGGTTGATGGGGGCATCGGTGATCCTTCGAGCTGTTTGAAAGTGTTTGATTTTAGTAGAGGCCTCCCATTGTCCAGATGTGACGATAAGGCGTCGAGGGCTTCATTGACTTGCAGTCGGCGGTCGGCCTGGAGATCCTTGAACGTTTTCTTGAGTCAGACAGATATTTTCAGACGGGGAGACAGCGGATCGAGGATTTCGCTACCCATCAGGGGAAGCCTAGCCTGCGCCCAGGCAGCATCACCCCATGGACTTGTTGCTACTTCATCGTCAATAGTGATTAGTAAGCTATCCACGTTGCCAGAAAAGTCTTGTGGCGAGACCAGATAGCCGATGTGAAGTTTGCGGAACGCCGTAAGATTCTTTCGAATTTCATCCTGCTCATCAAGACGCATCGGCAGGCGCGGAATCTCCATGAGTTGCTGTGAACTTTCAAAGAGAAAGACACAGCGGTCAGCGTAGAGGGTGCCGATGGCTTGCAGGTAGGCATTCACCGACTTAAAGCCACCGGTGAGATTGAAGATCACATGATTTCCGGAGCCTTTGTCCGCAGTGGTCCACTCGAGGATCTCCCGGGAGATCTCAGCGAGAGCATGCCGCAGTGATGAGGAGTCATCAGTCCGGAGACCTCCAGCAGTTACTCGTTGAACAAGGTGAGAGTCAGCTTCGAGAACCTCCTGCAACAGCGTCGTGGCTCTCTCTCCGATTTCGGTGTCAGAGTGGACGAGAATATGTTGGATGCGTTGCGCGGGCCAACGCTTGAGTACTGCGGAAATGGAATTGAGTTCCGCGCTGATCCGACACTTTTCTGGGTGACCCGCTTGCAGTAACTGGGAACGGCATCTGGACGAGATGGCGTCAAAACGCTGGGCATCTTCACTCGAGAGATTGCGGGCGTTCGTTGACCTTGTCAGCCACCCCCGATCCTCGGGAGATGCCTGATTGGTGAAGATGCTTGTTCCGCATGTGGAAAGCAGTAAAAGCGTGCCTTTGGGTTGGCCGGAGGCTGAAGCGCCATGATTTCGGGACAATGGTTTGGTCATTGCTTCTGCGTTGCTGATGAACTGGATTAGTCAGTCGGTACGAGACCACACGTTCCCTGTCACAATGCGCGTTACAGAGTCTTAACTGCTGCGATATGCGCTAATTGCTCTCTTTGGTCCACGATCCTTGAGGCTCGCCAACTGTCGAGAAGATTACTTTGAGTTTCACTATGTCGCCTGGCTTCTTGTCTGACGGGACTTGGGCGCTGTTGGAGATAGGGCCCACCTGCCCGGTTCCGAGTTCCCGAAATTTCCAGCCGCCCTTCTTCGTTTTCTCTTCAATCAACTGACAGTCGACCATGTCCTTCGGGAGAGTTTGTCCTTCAGGGTACTTCCTGATGTTTCGCGGGGTGACATTTCCGGCTCTGGGTCTGTTTGCTTGAGCTACGGGAGCGATTGCGTTTGGTCGGCTGGCTCCACGCCAAGGTTTGTTCGGGTGTTTGGCGGCCCTGGTTTGTTCCAACTCTTCCTGTAAATCCGAAATGACTGTGTGCAAGAAGTTACTGTTCGTGCTGAATCCTCCAAGAGCTTTGGACGGAAACGCAAGAATCCTCACAAAAGCTTCCTCGTTACGAAGAATCGGTCGGCTGTGGATCGGGCTAGCATGGCGTTTAAGCCTATCCCCGTCGATCAGCCATTCTTCCCCCCGTTGACGCGATGGAATTGTTCTCGGCAAACCCAGACCACGCTTTTCAAGCTGATGAGCGTAGCGTTTGGCAATTGACTGCTTGGCATTTCCGATCTGGTCCATCCAGACCCATGGTTGCCCCGGGCGCAACTGATATTCCTTTACGAAATGCTGCCAGCGATTGCCTTCGAGAAGCCAAGGCAGCGATGCGGACGCTGGCTCTGTAACGGGTCTTGTGAGGACAGCAGCGGAGCCAAGCACCGAGATCGCAAAACTTTGTGCACGAGTAACCACAGTCTGCATGTCGGTGACAAGCTCATCGAGAGAGGAATGAGAAAGCCGTAGACCATCTATCAGGTTGGTCAGGGGCAAGGTCGGGGCCAGGGTCAGAGCCCCAAACCCATGGCGAGCTTTGGAACCGGATCCTCCAAGCTGACAAAGAAGCCATAGGGCCAAAATTGTTTGGTCGACCAGATCACGAGGCGAAATGCGCTTTGCATCAGGCAGCTCCGTTGGTCGACGGGCAGCGATTTGGATCGCCCAGGCTCCCTCGCTGAGGCAATATCGCTGCTTGCCACCATCGCTCATCCCAAAGGTTACAAATCCAAGTCCTGATGTTCTCTTCTGTTCCCTACGAGGAGTATCAAAATTGAAGTGCTCGACCAGATCGTTCCTGTTGAACTGCTCTGCCGGTGGATTGGTACTCTTGGCGACGACCGATATCGAAACTGGAGAAGATAGCGCTGCCCCATGCTCGCCGAATTCTCCAACACCACCCCAAACAATACGCTCTAGTCGGCGGAGGTCTCCGGGATCCCGCAGGATACCCGTGTAGATGGTGCGCCACCAGTAGCGAAGGAGTCCGCGCAATGTTCCACCGCGAAACGTGCAGGATTGTCCTCGGTCTTCTGAGTTGCCCGCGTAGAAGGCAGGCGTCAGCAGACTGACGTTTACGACCCTAGAAGGCTTTTCCTTAGGATTAGGTTGAAATTGAACGTCCTGATTCGTCTTCGAGAATCGCCCATACCCTGATGCCGTCTTTGCGCCCGCGCCGAGTACAGTCAGGCCCCAGAGTAGGAAATTCTTCGCGGTCTCCAGATCCTTTTGCGTCGTTGTCCCGTTGCACGGTTGAAGTGCGAACAAGAAACTGTTTTTGGCAACAAGCGACAGGAAGGGCACCGGAACGGGGGAATCCCACTCCACCGGAAGATCATTGCCTTGGTAGTACTTCGGATAGTGTGGGTTAACGATGTCTATTTGCAACTGTGGTTCGGTAGTTGGGTAGGCATCATGGAAGATAACACTCCCGCGAGCCGAAGACTCCTGCTGCTGTCTTTCTGATACTAAGGGAATCCATGGCTTCTGCTCGGTATGGGTTTTGCCAATCTTGTCTATTGCTCTGCGCTCGCGAGAGCCCGGCGCCCAGCCGAAGATCCTCTCCACAGTGAGAAAGGCCGCAGTAGGGTCCGTTTGTGCGGGAACCCAGTAGGTTTCCGCATAGTTTCGGGCGAGCCCCTTTAATCCGGATCCAGGGATATAGGGGAAACCATAGATCGGATGGAAACACATAGCGGCATTCTCGGCCACGGAGGCTGCAGCGAGGTGGAGCGCGAGGGGTTCCTTAGAACGCAATTCGAACAGCTCAGCGCCAACGGCAGTGAGCCACTCTCGGAGCTGCGTTACAACCCGTTCGCGGAGACCGCCGTCCTGGAATGGCTGATCGATTGCTAAGTCCGCTAAGGATCGCTTGGTGATTTCTCCATTGCCCGGCTTTAACAGTCGATGGAAGCGCAGACCCGGGTGGATCGCTTCGATTCTTGCGCCTTGCAATGCCGTTTTTACGTCGCTGAGCATGTGTGTGGTCATCGTTGTTCTCCACTCCTCACCAAAGGGGGACTTCACTAGCAGCTAAGACTTCCGAGCATCCAGGAAACGAATGAACCAGAATAGGTAGGCAATCACCTCGCTTGTACAACGACGTAGAAGTTGGGGCGAGCTATTTACGCCGACCAAGTATTCGCATAGGTTGTTGGGGGCCACCGCAGGAAGAATGCCCGCCGTCTTTAACCAATCGCCACAACTACTGCTGATCTTCAGGTGAGTCCCTTTTTTAGCTTCATAGAACGCAATCGCTTGGGCCAGACCACAGGTGCGAATCATCATCGGAAGCTTCTTTGCAATCCCCACGACTTCGTTATCGATTTTTCCTAACCGTTCTACCTGCTGCAGCGCGTGACGAGCGCGCCGAATGTCGTAACTTTCCTTGGGCTTCTGCTGAGAATCAACGGTTGCTGCCCTCATCATACCTGTCCTTTCTTTCCGTCCTCGTGTACTGTCACTCGGCAGAATCCTTTACCCACGGTTTCATCCCCGCCAATCTGAAGGATGGAACCCTGCTTTTGTCCGAACCAGTTCTGGAAGGACGCCAGTGCTGCTGAACCGTGACCGTTTTGGTTACGGCTGGCGCTTGCCAATACGAGGGAATAGAGCAGTGTTTCCGTGGGCAAAAACTCTTGTGAGAACAATGCTCCGTCTTGCACCGTTTTGGTCTCGTAGTCCAATGCAATTCGCATCTGCACTTCGGTAGCGTTTTCCACAAAGTGGGTGAACTGGTCATCGCTGATGATGGCAAGCCTCTTTTGAGTCTCCGTTGAGATACCCAGCGATGCGGCAAGGGCCACAAATAGTCCGTCCACGGAACTATCTGCGGTAAAGGGAAACTCTTCCAGGACGACGCTACTTTTAGTTCCTTTCAGCACGCTGTCTGATGTAACCAGTACATCGTCGTCCTTGACTGTTGGAGTCTGGCCGTCGCTTGCATTCATGCCGGTGAGCGTTAGGTCGCGGGAAAAGCGATGGAGGGCGCTGGGACAGGTGACGAGTGCGTATACCCCGAACAACGAACGCACAGGGAATGCGAGGATACGTGCGTCTGTGAAGGACAGCGCTCCGCCCTTTTCTTCGCCGTCGCCCTTCAGAGAGCGACCAAACACGTTCACGATTTGCTCATCAGCATCGGCTTCTTTAGCACTTCGTCCCTGGGCCACCTTCTGTCGAGAGTAGTCGCGGAAAACTCCCTTTAAGGCGCTGGCTGGAATATTCGGCCAGCGGGTGTGACGCTCTCGCTGTATGGGCAGGTCGATGACACCTGGATTCGTCCCGCTTCCTGGATGCAACGGAGTCAGCGCCTGGATGAGGATGGCGCACCCTCGAGGACTGACAGGGGCTTCGTTAGGCATAATTCCACACTCCTTGGAGAACGGCGCCGTAGCCGGCAGCCCGGTCTTCGATATCTGTGCATAGTGATGTCAACGGTTCGCACGGCTTTGTCTCCTTGGTGAAGTAAACACTTCCCGCGGACACACCGAACCTTGCGGGTTTGGGGCCATGGCGTGCGAGGTCCCAACCTGATACAGAGAATGAATCCCGGACAGCGGTTGCCACGGTACCGGCATTGCACGTTAGCGAGCGAGGGAGTGCCGTAGTGCCAGAAATACCTGGAGATATAAGGTAGAAGCATCGGGACTTCGCGTCAGGAATCGTCGGCCAAGTTAGTGGCGTCACAGCTTGCACGCAGACACAGCGTGATTCGCCGCCAAAGGTAAGGACAACGGGAGCCTCGAAAAGACGACGCAACTCTGCACTGCTCGTTGTATAAATCTCGGCGTAGAACCCTCCACAATGCTTGCGGTTCAGGCGAAGCAGATCCGTTGAGAACAAGAGACCCTGTTCCACTGTGCCCGTTTCCAAGGAGAGGCCGATGCCTACTTTTGCTTCGAGAGCGTAGAGCTTCTGCGGAGACATAAAACAGGGATCGTCATTCGGGTCTGAAGAGATGGGGATTTTCGTGTCTCCCGCAAGATATTTACGGAGTCCCTCAAGACGGATCAGTCGGTACTCAGATTTCTTCGTTGCAGCATGGGCAGGGGGACTTACACGTTCTCTTGCCCATGATCGGTTCCATAGGGGCAAAGATTCGCTTTCATCCGTTGTCCAACCTGGAAGCGTTTGTTGTGCAGGTTGCAGCACCCAATAGTTATCAGCACCGGGTTCGACATTTGCAGGTAGTGGCAGAAACAGATCGGTGGGTGCTTGGCCGTTCTGGGGAAACTGACCGAGCCATGGGCCACGGACCTCCAGGTTTGCCGCCCAATCGGGCACACCGTTTTGTCGCGCGGCTTCGACGAAGCCGCCACCCTGTTTCAGGGCAGTCGCCAGTTTGGAAAAGTCGCATCCACAGGCGCCCCAGACATAGGTGCGAATCATCCCTAACAGATTTTGAGGTCCAGGTAACTCACTTCGATTACGACTACCCGACTCCATCGGTCGGCCACTCCGAAAAAAGAGGTTATCTAGTGGTTCGATATGTAGCGCTATTCGTTCGGTGGCGTTTGCATCGCTCATCGATGCTCTCCTATTCATCACGGCCTCGCGCCATAAAACTGGCGGTATGAATCAGATTGAGGAATTCCGCATGAGCGCCCTTGCCGTACACGAATTGTCCTTTCGAATCTGTCGATCCTATGTGTGCGAATCCTGGAATAAAATCTTCCAAATGTTGGTGAAGGGCTTCGATTCGGAACTGCTTGCGTTGTTCAGATCGCACAATGGCGCGACCTATTTCTTTCTCAATCGTGCCAGCGGCTTCTTGCTCAAGCGCCTCCCACATCTTGATCTCCCGCTGCACCTGTCGTGCCCAAGCATCTGTGGCTCCGTGGAGAAATTTGTCTGTGTATTCCTGGAGAACAGGAACGAAGCTCCATGGGCAGTTGACCTTTAGAATCTCACCACTGCGCTTTGCCAAACAGATTCCCAATCGATTCTTCGGCGCTTTGGGGGATCCAAGTGGTTTTGCCGTTTTCGCTAGCTTCTCTGCTGCGCGTGCGTGATCGAAGGCCACCCGTAGGTCCTCATGGTAGTGAACAATGGCGATACCCGCGCTGATGCCCGCGTTAGCTCCCATCGTGAGGATGGGTGTCTTTGCAGGACCGTTGCCGTTCGTCTTGCGGGTAATCCAACCGGACTGATCTCCCTCAAATATGCAGCCTGAAGCGCCACTGTAGGCTCGCTGAATCTCGTGCGCACACGGCAAGGCGTTCGCCAGCGGAAGAAAGGCGAGTACGTCATCGCCTCCCGCATAGATCAGTTCGCCGTGGAAGTGCTTCACAATCTCGGGAACGAGTATCGTGGAAAAATGTCCAAGCGCTTCACTGATGGCGGCGTGGAGAGCCGGGCCGACTGCTCGTCTGGCAGACAGCGTCTCTTCCGAGACTTTGATGGAACGAAAATAGGTCAAAAGTTCTTTTGAATAGGCATCGTAAAGCTTAGGGGACAGCGTATGTCGGGCGCCGAGCCAATCCCCCATAGAATCGCCGTCCATTAGCAAAATTGCATAGTAGGTGGGCGGCGGTCCCACAACTTGCTTTGCCGCCTTAATCTTCGCAGTAAGTTCCGGTGGCGGAACTTCCTTACTCTTCTTGGTATCGCGATCTTCTCCATGCAGCCACTGGCCATTCCAGTTTGACCCGCGGATCCATTCGTCAGCGATATTCGCTTCACGCAACCAGAGCTTAGCCGCCAGAGTGGCGGTGTCGGAAAACCGTGTGTCGTTCGATTTGATCTTCAATCTGTCATTGAAGTATGCAGGGAAAGACAAGCGTTTCACCAGTCCGATGGCGCTCAGTTTTTCTCCTTCCCGAATCCGGTAACCGGAACTCGTTTGCACCAATGACCAGAAATTTTCGCTCTGTTTGCGATCCGCCGGCCCCATCTGTTCATAGGTGCCCAGCAGCGTACACTTGGCCGGATACTTGCCATCGGAGGACTTTGCCTGGTGGGGAGGAACGTGTTTTACCCGTGAGTGTGTATCCATCAGAAGCGCACTCAACTGCATCAAGAACTGCCACTCACCCTGCTGCTGTTTATAGCCAGTGCTGGCTCCGGCGGCGTCGATCTTTTTTACTAGTTCCGCGAGGGCTTCCGATTCCTTCGAGATTTCCGAGAGGGAAGCAGCTCCGAAGAAAGAAAGCGTATCAGCACTTTTTCTTTCGGCAAGGGCACTGGCGGGTAGAAAGGTGGCCTGTACGTTGAAGAAGCTTTCAATCTGTGCATCCCAATTCAGATCCCATCCCGCAAACTCTTCCCCACCCAAAGCAACTTTCTGTTCGAGCCACCGTTTTACGCTAGAGGCAATGTCTCTCCAACCAGCCTTGCAGCTTTCGATGATTCGGCATGACATGGACGTGCCCGCATGTTCCCCGTCTCCATCTGCCACCAGGGCCACGAATCGATTGGGATAGTTTGCACGGAGAACATCTCCGCCAAAATCACCTCTGACACCTTGCTCTTTAAGCCACCAATCCATCAGTGGCGTGCCTCGCAAGTAGGGGAACACCATTGCCGTGGGGCCATACGTAGCAATGACAGGCTCCATCGCCTTGAAAGCAAGCCATGCTAATAGGAAGCTGCCAGTAAACACATCGCGCGTGCTGCGAGCCTGCTCGATGAATGCCTGCACAGGGCTAATTTTGAAACTGAGCAATCCCCAGGCATGGGGCTTTCTTGCCCGAAGTTCCGCAGCGGCAAAGGCTGCGGTGGTGTCGAGATGATTCCAAATTGTATGGTCTGGGGCTCGGGTCTCAGCAGGTAACCGACCTGCCCAGTCAAATTCTGTCTCCAGTCGGTCTTTCCAGAGGCGCCAAATGGCGTAGTAGCGCAAGCGAGCATCATCGTACGAATCCGAAATCTGTTTAGCATGCGCAGCAATACTCTCCGCTGGCTGTGCTGGCAGGTTTTCCAGTGCGACGCGCGATTCCGCCTGCAGGGGATGTGCGATGTGGAGAGATCTATTCTCTCCGAGGCCCACAATGGTTTCTTTTGCTTTTTTGTGGTCCGGTGTCGGAAGCCGTTCGTGATGGGACGACAGGTTGTCGGCCTCTCTCTTCATCTTCTCCACATCTTCAACGAAGCCGAAGACAGCCTCGTAGTTGCGCTTGGCGCGCGACTGGTGTCCTTTGATATCAAGCGCCTTGTCTGGCGGGTCGTGAAGATAGACGGCTAACAAGTCCTGCCAGAACCGGTCACTAGGAATTGTCATCTGATGTCCTCCACGCCTTTCAAATCAATTTGGTCCCATTCGGCAAGGACTGTGTAAGTGGACTCGCCCCGGTTTCCTTGCGATTCCACCTGGAAAACTGTAGCGGTTGTACCGAAGTTTTCCCGCAGGAAACGGTTCCAACGGGAACGTCGTTGCAGGAAGTAGGAGCGGTCCATGCCGTTTCTTAGGGCTTTGCGGGTACGGCTGCTTTTGGATGTGTCGCCGTGAACTTGCATGTAGATTGTTTCGAACTCCGGGCCAAGTTCTGGATCTTCGACCTCACCCGGGCACTGTAGAGGGATGCCGCGTCGTTGACGGCTCAATACCCACAAAAAGAAGGCCAGTTCCGCATAAGGAGCAAGTGAGTGACGGTCGCCGATGGATACGGTTCGTTGCAGCAGATCGATGGTGAGTATCTGTGGTTCCAAGGCGGCGCGCAGCTGTTCGATGGCATCGGCAAAGGGGCGTTGAAACCGAAGCAGTTCAGCGGGTAGCCACTGCCGCAGACGGACGAAGGGGATATCGGCAAGGGTGACCGTGGCGTCGGCCGCATTCAAGGGACGATGGTCGCGGTTGTAGATGACGCGTTGACGAGGGGAAGGGTAGAAGAACTGGGAGTTTCCCTCATAGGCGTCTGATACCAAGACGTGAGAAAGACGGTCTTGCGGACGTCCGTAGAGCGATAGGGCGGCTCCGGCAAAATAGCTCATGGATTTGCGTCCGCCCGCGATGGAGACGTGAAGCGCACAATCGGGATCGGCCGTAAAGGTTCGGATATGTTCGGCAATACCATCGGCAGCGGCGAGATTTTCCTCTTCGGTGCGGATGTCGTCAAGTGGTGTAGAACCGGAACGCAATACATGGATATTGCGGGAATCAAAGGCAGGTTGCGGAAAGTCGTAATCGCGATAGAGGAGGGAAAACCATGGTTGTTCGTCGCCGAGAAGCTCCAGGCTGATGCGCTGTTGGCCGTGCGTCGTGGTTACGACATGGACGTCGGTGGGGAAGAAGGGATCGGGGAGGGTGGAGAGCGCATAGAGGGTCTCAGTAACAACCTGCGGAGTCATGCCAGCTGCTGCGAGAAGGATGCGTTTCTGGAATAAATGGGGCCGCATGGGACTCGTTCTAATGGAGAGGTTATCGGGAGTCCCGCGGGAAAACCAGAGTTGGCAAGGTTGTGTGGTCGGGTGTTGCCGAAGGCGCGGTGCGGGCCAGTGTGTCGGATGCCAGTGTGTCTGATGCCAATGCCTCTGATGTCAATGCCTCTGACAAGGGCGCGTCTGATGAAGGCGCGTTGGGTTCAGGGGTTAGGCGTTCGAGTGAATAGGCGCCGAGGCCCATGCTGGAGGCCTTGCCAGCGTGGAGGAACTGACCAAGCCAAAGCCAAGGCCAAAGGTGATGTCGTTCGTGGAGAGTTGCATCCATATGACCGAGCAGGCCCCCCATCTGCATGCTGGTCTGTTGCCTGTTCGAATAGCGAGTCCAGTCTTCCCACTGGAGCGATGTGGCATCGGGTTGCCAGTCACGGGTCTGCGGGATAAGAGCAGAGATCGCGGCGGCGCAGTTGGAGGCCTGGTCGGGGTGAGAGCCGTGGAAGCGGAACATCAGGCTGGCACGGCGCAGGACGCTGGCGCTGAATTCGCCGAAGGCTTCGGCAGGGCGGACGTAGCTACCCCGAGTACGCAGGCGGAGCGGCGTGAGCAGACGGACTCGAAATTGCGGGGCCGGACTTGGCAGGGTGGGGCGTGCGTGGGGAAGCACCTGAAGGCGGCGATCTGGGCCTAGAATGTTTCGCCATTCGTTGCTGCCCAATGACAGTTCCTGACGCAGTTCGCGAAGCTGGAAGCGATAGCGTTGGCTACCGATGCCCCAAGAAAAGCGCGGGCGACGTAGGCCAGCAGGGAGGTGGCGCGACCAACCAGCGTAACGCCGACAACGTAGGTGGATTTGGCGGAGCATTCTCTGGTCTGGATACGGAGGATCAATGGGTGTGGCGCTACGCTGTGGGCTCCTCGGGCGGAGTCTCCGCCACCTGGGGTTTCAAAGAGATAAGGATAGGAGCAACTTTGCAAGAGCATGCATCCCTCGCAGGTAGGAGAGCGGGTGACGCAAACCAAGCGGCGCAAAGCGTGGCCGAAAACGCCGCGCCAAGCAGAGCCCAGATACTGGTGGCCGGGAACGGCTTGCTCCGCAAGCCAAACAAACTGATACCGGACGACCGTGAGATGATCGAGCGCGGAAATGCAGGCGGGCTCGGCAAGGAGAGCAGAATTTGGTATTGCGTTTGGCATCGAAAGAGATCAACACAGGACGTATTGGTAAAGCAGCTAACCACCTTTGCAATTTGCAGAGTGGCTAAGACTTTATCACGTTTACAAGTCTTGCTTCAAAGTGAACATAGCCAGGCAAGAGGGGCTACCTTTGGCAAGGTTGCGAAGGTGGCGCACCGAATTGGGCAGGCATGCGGCGAGGCTGCCGCGGACGCGAGAATCGGCTATCGGTGGTGGGACGGGCGCTTGATGGAATGCTCGACTTTTGCTGCCATCGACGCTTGGTCCGTCGTTTTTTACCGTGGATCCCCTGTATATCGGGTCTGCTGTTAGATGACGGAAGGGCGAAACAGCAACAACTCGTTTTACGTCTCAATCCCCTGTATATCGGGTCTGCTGTTAGATAACGAAAACCACCGAGATCATCCAGTTCCAGGGTAAGTCTCAATCCCCTGTATATCGGGTCTGCTGTTAGATAACATCGATCCAGACAAGGTAACGCAGCTATTGTGGTCTCAATCCCCTGTATATCGGGTCTGCTGTTAGATGCCTTTGCCGTTCGACACGCCTACAGGACCTACCGTCTCAATCCCCTGTATATCGGGTCTGCTGTTAGATGTGTGGCCAATAACATCAATTACTACTCGGTGTCTCAATCCCCTGTATATCGGGTCTGCTGTTAGATGCAAAACAGATGGAAAGACTTCAGTCGGCGATGTCTCAATCCCCTGTATATCGGGTCTGCTGTTAGATATCAAACTGGAGTAACTTACCAAAACGGTTACGTCTCAATCCCCTGTATATCGGGTCTGCTGTTAGATAATGACACAACTTGATTTGGTGGTAGCTATTCGCGTCTCAATCCCCTGTATATCGGGTCTGCTGTTAGATTCAATCCCCTATGTATCGGGTCTTTCGTTAGATGGACCGCCTTGGGAAGTGCTTGTGTGCCAATCGTTTACGGACAGGGTTGCTAAGAATTTCTGAAATCGAAAAGTTACGGGACGCAAGCATGGACGCAAAACCGGTCTCCCTCTGGCATCCATTATGCCGCAGAGCGCAGTGGCTATGTGCGACGAGGGAAGGTGGGAGGAGCAACGGATATGAAAAGCGAACGCAACAAGACCAATGTCGTGGTTGCCGAGTAGAGAGCGAATGCGAAATGCGGAGGATTGCCACATCACTGAAGGTACTGCGAGCAATCCAACGGACAGCGATTCGCAAGGTTTTCAGAGAGTGACGGATGGTGTGCTGTAGACTGAATCCGCATGGCGACCTACACGGAACAGGAAGACAGAGATCTTAAGGCAATGCATACGAAGAGTGAGACCGAGAGCGAGCGACAGCAGGTGAGGGGAATGGTTGTCAGTGTGGGGGGAACGAGCGATCCCATCATATTTAGCCTGCAAGAAGTAAACCCGCGTCGCGTTCTGTTCGTGGCAAGCTCGTCGACGGTGGAGATGGTGGAGAGGGAGATTTTAACGCAGGCGCCCGAAGGAGTCATTGCCGATTACTGCGTGGTTACGAATGAGCAAAATCTGGAAAGTTGCTACCGGGAGATCAGGGACAGCATCCGTGGGTGGCTACCCACTTCACGGATCGGAGAGGGTGAGGTGAGTGTCGACTTTACCGGGGGGACAAAGGCGATGAGTGCGGCATTGGTGATGGCGGGAATGGAATGGTTCTCGCAGTTCCACTATGTGGGGGGGCGTCGGCGTAACAAAAGCGGCGTGGGCGTAGTGGAAACCGGTTCGGAGTTTGTGGTGAACACGTCGAACCCCTGGGAGGTGGAGGCGTGGAAAGAACGGGAACGCGCTGCCAGCCTGTACGAGGCGGTGCAACCTGCTGAGGCCAGTAGGGTATTGGAGCTTGCGAAGTCACGATGCGGAGAAGCGACCGGTAAGATTCTAGAGGTTTATCAGGAACTGTTGAATCTGTTTGCGCTGGCGGACCGATTTGATTTTAAAGAGTTGGATAAAAAGGTGCGTTCGCACGAAGTGGCGATTCTGGCGCTTCTGGCAGTGAAGGAGAGTGCAGAGACTCTGCGCGGGATGGAAAGCTTGCTGGCTCACTGGAGCGAGCTGAATAAGGAATTGTGGCAAGGAGGGCATACCCCGAAGCTATTGGAAGAAATTCTTTGCAATGCAGATCGCCGCGCAAAGCAGGCGAAATGGGATGACGCCGTAGCAAGGCTGTATCGCGCGACGGAGTTGTGGGTGCAGGGGATTGCGTTCGCGGCGTTTGGAGGCGCATTGGGGCGGGTGCCTATGGATGGCGTGGCAGACGAACGACGGGATGCCTTTATCGCGACGTTTGGGCCAGCGAATGAGAAAGGGTATTGGGTGTTGCCGCTGAAGCGCCTGGTAGAAGCCGTGTATGCATTCAGTGAGCACCCCGAGAGAGAAGCGGTATCGGCAGCGTACGAGAAGTTGTCCTCGCATTTAGCGAAAAGGAACGGAAGTATTCTTGCGCATGGCGTTCGCCCAGCGAGTGGTGAGGACTATGAGAAGTTCAGGGCGGCTCTGCTGCAGGCGATGCGGAGGTCAGAGGCGATGCTTCCTGAGTGGCCAGTGATCCGTTTCGGGATATCGGGCTAGGACGGCAACGATGCCGGTGGAGTCGAGGAGCCCGGTGTTATCGAGCGAGGGTGTTGGTGTTCGCGACGGCTACGTTGCTGCGGGGAAGCGAGAGCGGCTATCCGTAGAATCCTGCGATGCCATGCTATCTTGAAAAAGCCTCAGGTTTCCGCAAGGAAATAACAGGGAAGTCCGGTGTGAATCCGGCGCGGTCCCGCCACTGTGAGCGAGGAAACCCGCTTCGTAACTACCACGTAGTTGCCACTCAGCATTGCTGGGGAAGGTGAAGCGGGCGATGGCTATCGATGATGGCTGTCAGCCTCCGAGCCAGGAGACCTACCTGAAGGAATAACAAGACGGACTTTCTGCGGAGAACAGGAAGGTGCGAATTCATCGCCATTCGCTTACCTGCCATTTGCCTACCTATGGAACACGGATACAGCAGAGCTGCTGTGCTGTGGTCCGCGCTCCGCATCAAAGTTCAATCGCAAAAGAATAGCGGGTTGGACGAACAACTGTGCATATAGCTGAAGGATATTTACCCGTTGCGCATTGCATCGGGTGGACGGTGGCATCGGCGCCATTCGTGATCGCCAGTGTGCGGCGTGTCACACGATTGATGCGGGAGAGCCCGGAGAAGAAGCTGATGCTTGCTGCTTCGGGCGCGTTCCTGTTCGCCCTTACCGCGCTGAAGTTGCCTTCGGTGACGGGAAGCTCTTCACACCCTGCCGGGACAGCGTTGGGCGTTAGTTTGCTGGGGCCACTGGCCATGCCGGCTCTATCGACGCTGGTGTTGGTCTTTCAGGCGTTGCTGCTGGCGCATGGCGGCTTGAGTACCCTAGGGGCCAACGTATTTTCGCTGGGCATTGCCGGGCCATTGGCGATGTGGACTGTCTATAGCCTGATGCGACGCAGCGGCTTCCGCTGGGAACTTGCTTGCGGCGTTGCGGCGGTGGTGGGGAATCTGGCGACCTACCTGATGACTTCCTTCCAACTGGCTTTGGCTTTCCCCGATGTATCGAGCGGATTCTGGGGAGCGTTCGTGAAATTCGCGGGTATCTTCTTTGTGACGCAGATTCCCATTGCGATTGTGGAGGGGGCGTTTACGGTGATGGTGCTGCGCAATCTGGCTCCGGTACTGAAGCACTGGCGCTTGGAAGGAGCACGCGCTTGAAGCAAGACACCATGAGGAAAAACACCAACAGGCGAGGCCCGAGCGTTGTGCTACTGGTCGTGTTGCTGACGATGATTGCCTTGCCCTTTCTGCTGCCGTTGATTCCCTTTGCGGAGGACGCACTGGGAAAGGGAACGGACGATGGCGCAAGAAGGGCAACGGAGGAGATTGCGCCGACATTCGAGCCGTGGATGGAGTCGCTATGGGCTCCGTCGGATTCGGATGCTGAACGTTTCTTGTTTAGCGTGCAGGCGACGTTAGGCGCTGTTGGATTGTATTGGGCGATTCATGCGCTGCGAAGACGCGCGGAAGTTGTCAGCTAGGTGGCGCAATCAACTAGCCGCGTTGCGTCTGCTGAAGGCTGTGCGATTCAAGCTCGACACCCTGCAGAGAAGCTGCTGTTTTCGGCAGGCTTTCTAGCGATTGTCTTTCTGCTGCCTCCGTTGCCGTGGTCGCTTGTGGTACTGGCGTTGGTATCCCTGACCACGCTATTGGTGGCGAAGGTTCCGATCGGCAGTTGGTTGCGGTTTCTGCGCGCGCCGGTGGCGTTTCTGGCATTGTCTTCTGCGGGTCTGTTGCTGGAGCTTGATTTCAACGAGGGAGAGCTGGCGCTACGGTTTTCTGCCGTCGGTGTGGGATTGGTGCGCGATCTACTGTTGCGCAGCCTGGCTGCTGTCTGTACCTTGGCATACCTGGCGTTGACGACTCCGGCACTGGAGTTGGTGAACCTATTGCGCAGGGTGGGATTGCCAGTGGAGATGGTGGAGCTGGCCGCCTTGCTGCATCGCTTTCTGTTGATGTTGTTGCGTACGTTGCAAGAGATGCGACTGGCGCAGGCTTGGCGCATGGGTCAAAGTACATGGCGGATGCGATTACGGGCATCGGCCATGTTGGCAAGCGCGTTGTTTGTGCGTTCGATGGTGCGGGCGCAACGTTTGGAAGAGGGACTGGCGAGTCGCGGGTATCGGGGGGAACTCTGTCTGCTGCCCCGGCATGCAGCGGTGTCTGTGCCGATGATGGGAATGATTGCGGCGGGCCAGGTGTTGCTGGTGTGTGTTGCTTTGGCGGTGGAGTGGGGCCGATGACGCGCGAAGTTGTTTTGCGGCTCGACAAGGTTAGCTTTGGATACAGCCGAGAGCGCAGGCTGTTTTCGGGTCTGAGTCTGGAAGTGCGCGCGGGTGACCGTTTGGCGCTTGCGGGTGCGAACGGGGTGGGGAAGTCGACGTTGTTGCTGCTGCTGAACGGCACACACCGTCCGTTGAGCGGAAGCCTGCACGTCAAGGAGAAGACATTCGACTACAGCGCAAAGGCGTTGCGCGGGCTACGCAGCACGGTGGGCATTGTGCTGCAAGATCCGGACGATCAGTTGTTTGCGCCGACGGTGGAGCAGGACGTGGGGTTCGGTCTGTTGAACCAGGGTGCGTCGGTGGAGACAGTGCGCCAGGATGTCGCGCGGATATTGGAGCGGATGGCGATTGGACATCTGGCTGGTCGTTCGATTCACGAGCTGAGTGTGGGCGAGAAGAAGCGTGTGGCGCTGGCCGGGGTGTTGGTGTTGCAGCCACAGGTGCTGTTGCTGGATGAGCCCACGGCTGGTTTGGATGACGAGGGCAGCGGGGCGCTGCTGCGCCTTTTGGGGGAACTGCAAGCGGAAGGCACAGCGTGCGTGATTGCTACCCATGACACGGATTTCGCGTTGGAGTGGGCGGAGGACGTCGCGATTTTGAGTGCTGGTGCGCTTTGCGAAAGAGGGCCAGCCGCAGAGTTGCTTTCGCAGCATGACGGTCTGCAAGTGGCGAAGCTGCGAGCGCCGTTGGTGCTGGCGCTGTATGAGAGCTTGCGGCGTATTTTTCCCGAACTGCCGGAGAAGCCGATACCACGCAGTCGTGAAGATCTGCGTGGTTGGCTGGAGGCCGAGCTGCGCAAAGCGGAAGGCCCTGCCTGATAGATATCCAGCTTATTTTGACAATAGCTGATAGAGCTCGCGGTACGAAGATGCCCAACGCGTTTCCCGAGTGGCCTTGTCGCAATGTGACCTGCGATGGACGTTTCCGGATTTGCAGGGGCTAGCGATGTCATGTCCGCTAGCCCCTGTTCGTTTTGCTGCCCAGCCAGGCCGACCGAGATCTAGGGATCGAGCCTTCCCCTAGATCTTGAAGGGTGATGAGCACGAGCGGTGGCGCTTATAACAAGGACAACCGATCTTCCAGCTTGTCGAAAGATCCGGTCCAGCCCTTGGTCATGCCTGCGCGTTCCTGATTGAATGCATCCCGCTCGTCTTGGGTGATTGGGCCGTAAGGCTCTGTTGTGACGGTGACTCGGGTGAAGCCTTCACTTTCTGGTTTCATGGTTATCGTCGTCAGCATGGTAGCTGGCCAAAGGGGCGCCATGGGATGACGGGAAACTCTTCCCTCGCTGTCACAAAATTGCTGGATATATACGATGCGATCTGGCCCGATCTTCCGGTAGTCGAATCGGAAGTAGAACTCAAACTCCGGACCATACATCCGCCAAAGAGTGGATGCTTCCGGCTTAATCTCCCCGCGTTGCAACTCCATTTGCATACCCGCTGGCGGAAGCCATTGGGCCAACTGGCCGGGGTCGGTCCACATGGCAAAGATACGTTCCAACGGCGCATCGAAGGAACGATTGATGACGAAGACATCCTTGCCGGAGACGTTCTTTTCCAGGTACTCAGCCAGGCGATCCCATGTGGCATTGCCACCTGCTTGTTTCACGAATTTGGCTGTTTGCTTTGCCTGCTCCGGGGTGGCCAGGGTCATGGTCATTTCCATGGAGGTTTGATCGCCCAAGGCCTGGAAGCGGACTGACACGCGGAATAGGGGCGGTTTGCCTTCACTTGCGCCGTGATCGTAGACCAGAGATTCCCGCTCTATGACTTCGTGATAGTGGGTGATGTTTGGATAGTCGACGCCATCGGGCCCGTGCATGGTGTAGACCCAGGAGCCACCTGGACGCAGATCTTTGCTGTGGGTGGTGATGGAGAAGCCGCGCGGACCCCACCATTGCGCAACCTGTTCCACATCGGTCCAGGCGTCCCAAACGGCTTGTAATGGCGCGTCATAGACGCGTGTGATCTTGAGTTCGTTCGGCTTAGTCTTTGAGATCATTCGCTTTACCCCTTGAGCTCTTCGCTCCGGTTGTTTTTTTCAGATAGGCATCCAGACGGTCAAAACTTTCTTCCCAGAAGACCCGATATTGTTCCACCCAGTCGGCCGCCTGGCGGAGCCCCGCACCGCGCAGTTTGCACGGTCGGTATTGGGCATCCTTCGACTTCGTGATGAGCCCGGCTCGTTCCAGCACCTTCACGTGCTTGGTGATGGCTGGCAGGCTCATGCTCTTGAGGAAGGGAGTGGCAAGCTCTGAAACGTTCGCGTCTCCCTGTGACAGCCTAGCCAGCATTGCCCTTCGGGTGGGATCCGCGAGAGCTGCGAAGGTTTGGCTGAGTTTGTCTTCTGCTGCTAAACTCATGGGTTAATTAACCAGTAGGTTTATTATTTGCTGAAACAGCAAGTCTGTCAAGGTGTCCGGGACCGATTCGAGGACAGGCGGAAGTTGGGACTGCCAAGCCGACGGAAAAAGGGCGCAGCTAGATCGCGCCGCGTGCGCGAGAGAGGGCGGGATCTAGCTGTGCCTGCGATGTGAACGGGGAGGTCTGGCCCGAAGGTGAAGGACCAGAACTATTCCGGTCGGATGGCGATATCGATCAGGTTCGGAACGCCACTGGCAATACCGGCTTCGACGGCGGGGGCGATGTCGGCGGCGCGTTCGATGCGGCGGGCCGGCACGCCGAGTGACTGGGCGAGGGCCACGTAGTCGATGGCTGGCTTGTCTAGTTCCATGGCAATGAAGCTGCCGGTTTGTGCCGAGAGGTAGTCGGTCTGCGACCGCATGAAGTTTTTCAGCACGTTGTACTCGCGGTTGTTCATCACGATGAAGGTAACGGGAAGTTGCTCATGGGCGGCGGTCCACAGGGCCTGCGGGGAATAGAGTGCTGCGCCGTCGCCTACCAGGCAGACGACCGGTTCGCGACCCAGGCCGAGGGAGCAACCTACGGCGGCGGGCATGCCCCAGCCGAGGGCCCCACCACGCAAAAACGAATACTGTTGTGGGGAGTCGCTATCCAGGAAGGCGCGAACGTGGCTGGATGTGGCGATGGCTTCATCGACGATGGCTACCTTGGGTCCAATGGCGCGAACGGCTTCGCGAGCGGCTACCAGTGGGGTGACGACAGGTTCGTCGTACTGTTCGTCGGCGAGGGTGGATAGCGAAGTGCGGCGCAGGGTTTGGCGCGTCTTGGCTTCCTGGTTGCGTTGGTTGTAGGCCTGACGATTGGGTTCGGTGGCGGTTTGTAGATGGGGCAGTAAGCTGCGCAAGGAAGCGCGCACGTGGCCGACTACGGATAGCTTGGTGACGTAGGTGCGTCCCAAATCTCGAACATCCGATGACAACTGGAAGACTTCACATCCTTTGGGGACGGCGGGACCTTCGGAATACAGAATGGTGATAAGTGACTTGCCGCCGAGAGCGAAGATGGCGTCGTAGTCGGAAAGGATCGCGGCAATCTTCTTGGCCATGGTGGGCAGGTTGCCGTTCCACAGCGGGTGCGAGGTGGGGAAGGGAATGCGGGAGGGCCAAGAGGAACCGTAGACAGGGGCTCCGAGGAGTTCGGCTACGGCGACCACTTCTGCGGCGGCGTCGCTGGCGTGGATCTCGTCACCAGCGATGATGGCGAGGCGGCCGGGCCGGACGGCGGCGAGGTGTTCCGAAAGGGCGGGCAGGGAACCAGCGATGGCTTCGCGGTCTACGTTTGAACGTTCGCCAATGCTGACGTCGGTCATCTCTTCCATCACGTCCATGGGGAGAGAAAGAAAGACGGGCCCGCTGGGAGCGGCATTGGCGTCGTGGAAGGCGCGGCGCACCAGGATGGGAAGTTGCTCGGCGGCGGTGACTTCGCGTGCCCATTTGACGGCGGGGGTGGCAAGGCGTACGAGATCGTCGAAGAGCAGCGGGTCGGTGACGGTGTGGCGTAGATCCTGCTGACCGGCGGTGATAACCAAAGGGGTTTGGGAGATGTTGGCGTTGAGCAGGTTGCCCATGCCATGCCCGAGTCCACCAGCAGTGTGCAGATTGAGGAAGCCGGGACGGCGGGACGCTTGGGCATAACCGTCCGCCATGGCGACCGCAGATGCTTCCTGCAGAGCCAGGATGTAGCGGAGTTGAGGCGCTTGCAGCAGAGCATCCATCAAGGGCAATTCGGTGGTGCCGGGGTTGCCGAAGATATATTCGACGCCTTCGCTGGCCAGAATCTCCAGCAGGAGTTCCGCACCACGGCGGGCGTGCAGGGTTTCGATGGGGCTGATAAGACTGGCGGACATGGTGGTTCTCCTTGTGGGATAGCGCCTTTCCTACGAGGCCGGCGTGGTAACGCCGGCGGATCGCTGCGACTCGGATCGAGTCACGAAGGTACAAATCTAGTTTATACAGTTATTCGTGAAAGCCGATTTTGTTATCTGTGGTAAAATAGCGTATTTGCAGATTATTTTTTCCTGATATGGCGCTGACACAGAAAAATGAACTGGATGAGATCGACCGCAAGATTCTGCGGGTACTGCACCGGGATGGCCGGGCGAGCTTGCAGGAGATCGGCCGACAGGTCGGATTGTCAGCGAGCCCGTGTTGGCAGCGGATCAAACGGATGGAAGAGGCAGGCGTCATCGCAGGGTACACTGCCCGGATTGATCTGGGTCAGGTGGGGTACACCGATTCTTTGATTGTGCAGGTGACGCTGCAACACCACAGCGACGCGGTGCTGGAAGGGTTTGAGAAAGCGCTGGCTGAGATTCCCGAGGTGATTGAGGCCTATCTGGTTTCTGGCAAGTATGACTATTACCTTCGCATCGCGGTGAAGGATACGCGCGACTACGAGCGACTATTGCGGGAGAAACTCTATCGGATTCCGGGCATTCAGCATAGTGTCTCCACGTTCGTGCTGCGGCAGTTGAAGGCGAATAGCCTGCCGATTTGAGGGAATCTCGCGTATAGAATAGTCGAACGTAGATGTGTCGGGAGCAGGGCATTGCTGTTCTGCCTAGATAGTGAACCGTAACAAGAGGAGGCCTATCGTGTTTTCCGCTGGTGTCTTCCGATCTGTCTTTTTCCCGCCCGCACCAGAGCTTTTAAAGGTGCGCTATTCCCCAACCGCGTGTGTGTTGAAACGTGTCTACCTTTTCACCTTGCTATTCGCCGTTGCTGCATTTGCAGCGGCTTCGGAGCTGACGGTGTTGGTGATTGATACAGCGAATGGTGGCCCGGTTCCGGGCGTGAAGCTGGTGGTGCAATGCGGGGCGGAGGAGTGGGAACTGCGTTCTGATGAGGCAGGCAGGATTCAGATGGAGAGTACAGCTGCAGGCGCGGAGCCTCCGTGTTTCGTGCGCAGCGAGGGCATGCTGCATCCGTTGTATCAGCACGAGGGTAGTACCGGAGCCCACGCGGGGACGCGTTTGGTGTTTCTTGATGACCTGGCGATCGTACCGGTGTGGCGCACAGGCGTCATTGACGGTCAGGTGACGGACGGCGCAGGGCGGCCTTGGGGTGGGATGGCGATGTACGTTGCGAAGAGATCGGACGAGGATGGAACCATGCATGAGTTCCCATTGCCCCAGACGGTGATGACGGACGACCGTGGGCGATACAGGATCAGCGGATTGCCGCCCGGCAGTTATGCGATTGGGGCGTTTGTGCGGGGGCCGGTTACATCTAGCGCGGCGGCAGGAGCAACGTACTACGGCGATACCCAAACGCTTGGGGAAGCATCGGAATTGCAGGTTGTCGGAGATGGGGAGCTCAGGGGCATCAACATCCACGTATCGGCACGGGAAATGGCTTCGCTTTCCGTGTCTTTGTCAGACAACTCCGATACGGTGAGGGGCTTACCGTCTATGGTTTGGCTGGTGGAGCAAGGAGGAGTGCGTGTACCGATAGCGGGTGGAGTCTTTGACCAGGATGGGATTTGTAACTTTGACCGTGTGCCTGCTGGTAACTATGAGGTGTTTGGCTTTTTCGGGGGAAGCGCCGACGAGTTGGATAGCAGCTCGAAGGATGCCACTCGTTTTGGATATGAGACTGTGCAACTCCAACCGAGAGAATTGACGACGGTGTCGTTGCGGGTGCAGGAGCCAGCGACGATCAGCGCAAAAGTATTGGTACATGCCAGGGATGCGGCTCGGTGCGGAAGCGTAGAACGTCTGGCGATGAGGCCGGTAAGTACATGGCCGGATGGCTTGAGCTTTGGCGCCATGCTGAGGGACGGTCAGTTCACTTTGAAGAATATATTGCCAGCGGCCTACCGCGTGTATGCTGATGCCAGCGGTGGGGATTGCGAAGTGGTGGAGGCAGTTCCGGAAGGCCAGACTCCAGGTACAGCCGGTGCGCCGGGGAGAACTGATGTGGTGGAGGTGACTGCGTCGGCGAATATCACTGTGACCATTGGCGTCGGAGTCGGAGCAATTAGCGGACGGGTGCAGAACGCAGACGGCAGAGCGGTTGGAACACGAGTGCGATTGATTGCGGAGAATGGGGCTGTAACCACTAGAATTGTCGAGACGGATGAGAGTGGCATGTTCTCGTTTCAAGGTCTGCCGACGGGGCGCTATCTGGTGATGGCTGGCAGTTTCAAAGGAAGTCATCCAGTAGACGGTCTACTGGGTGTGAGGATCGGGCGAGGGCAACAGGCGACGGTGATGCTAAGTACTTCGGGGGAGCAGCCATGATGCAGCTTTGGGCGATTCTGCTGGCCGCGCTTGTTCTGCTGCCTCTACGCGCGGTTCCGCAGGAGAAAGGGGCGGCTGGCGCTGGCGTGGAGTGGCGCGTATCCGGTGTCGTGCGTGGGCAGCATGGTCCGGTGAAAGGGATCTGGGTGATTCCGTCCGGGCCGGAATTCCTCCGTGGCGTCCGTACGGATTCGCAGGGTCGTTATGAATTGAAGGGGCGTCTGCCGGGGACGTATAGCTTGCGGATTCAAAAGCCGGAGGATGCCGGGTCACCCAGCCCGAGAACATTGACGCTCAATGCTGGAAGCCGTTTGAGCGATGTGGATTTTCGTTTGCCCATCGGTGGAGCGATTGAAGGCAGGGTGACGGACGAAGGGGGGGATGGGATTGGACGCCTGGTGGTGATGGCGTATGAGGTACGGCAAGCTGATGGCGCCAAGCGGCTGTTGATGCGCGGCGGCGCGATCACTGATGAGCGGGGGAACTATCGCATTGCGAACCTGCCGCCAGCGGAGTTTGTTGTCGGAGCCGTGACGACTACGCGGAACCAATGGCAGGCAAAGCCAGCTTCACCTGCCACGAGAAAACCAACGCGCCCTGCGTATCCGGCGATCACATTTGCACCGGAGGGACGTGCTCTGCCCGGCGCTTCGGTGTTGTGGCTTGAAGAAGATGGAGAACGTTCGGGCGTGGATATTCGCATGCGCAAGGAACCGACCTATTGTGTGTCCTTCCAGGCTGGTGCGGGCGAGGTTCCGATGGGAGCGGATGGACGATTCGGCTTGAATATGACGGAGTGGCTGGGCGCGATGGGACCGGTGGTGGCTTCGCAGATGTTGGACAAGCCCGGTGATTTTGAGATCTGTGGCGTGCCCAGCGGCGAGTATCTGCTGGATCTGGTGGGGCTGGAAGGCAAACGCCTAAAGGGCCTAGGTTATGTGCGCAACACGGTGATGGTTGATCGGCAGGATACGGACGCTGGCTCCTTGGAATTGCGAGGACTGGTGAAGCTGCAGGGGAAAGTGCAAACCAGCGGAGCGCTGGCGGTGAAGGAGTTTCCTGAGGGTGTGTCCATACAGTTGTCTCTGGTGCAGAGATCCCTGCTTCCCCACGACAACCTTCAGACGAGTGTGAAGCCGGATGGGAGTTTTGCTCTTGAAGGGGTATACGCGGATGAGTATGTAGTCAAGTTGGATCATTTGCCAACGGGGAACTACGTCACAAGGGCCGCACAAGCTGGACGGAACCTGCTGAAAGAGAAGATACAGACAGCTGGGGGAGAGATCATTTTTGAAATCGCTTCCGATGGTCCGTCGATTTCAGGACGGGTAACGCCCGGTGGAGGCGGCTTTGCAATGGGTGGCGGGTTATCCGGCAATGTGAACGATAGGTCGATGCAGACGCTTCCGGATGTGGCGGTATTTCTGATATCGGAAGCGGATGGACAAGTGGTGGTTGCGCGTTCGGACCAGGATGGCGTTTACCGTTTTGCTTCGGGTCTGGCTCCTGGGAAGTATCGGATTGGGGCTGTGCGCACAGGCGCTGCCAACGACGCATTGAATGCGGTGCTAAAAGCACAGTTCGAGGCTGTGGCGACGGATGTGGAACTGGGCGCTAGGCAGATGCTGACGAAGGATTTAGTTGTGAGCGCGGACAAGTAGAGGCCTTGGTTCGAGGCCAGACAACGCGAGCGTTGTAGGTGAGAACGCACGCCGCTTCCATACCGGTAGCGGCGTGCGCTTTTTTGTAGCTAGGTGCGGTACTCGGCGTTGATCTTGATGTAGCCTTCGGTGAAGTCGCAGGTCCAGAAGGTGGATGTGCCATTGCCCTTACCGGCGATGCGGAAATCAATCTCAACGTCGTGTTCCGACAGCTTGGCAATGAGGGGCGGTTCTTCGAAGGGAGCCAGCAGACCGTTCTTACAGACAGGGGTTCCTTGCAGGCGGATGCTGACGGTTGTGGGGTCGAAGGAGACTCCGCTGTAGCCAGCTGCCGTTAAGATGCGGCCCCAATTGGGATCGCAACCGGCGATGGCGGTTTTGACCAGCGGCGAGTTGGCGATGGAACGGGCGATCTTGCGCGCGTCCTCATCGGTCTTTGTGCCATTCACTTGGATGGTGACGAAGTGGCTGGCTCCTTCGCCATCGCGGGCGATCAACTTCGCCAGGTCTTGCAGTACGCCATCGAGAGCTTTAGTAAATGCGGCTTCGTCGGCCTTCTCTACTTTCACGCCACTGGCTCCGTTAGCCATCAGCAACAAGGTGTCGTTGGTGCTTGTGTCTCCATCAATGCTGATGGAGTGGTAACTCTTGTCGGCGGCGGGCTTCAGCAGGCGGCGCAGGGTGGCGACGGACACGGCGGCGTCGGTCATGACAAAACCCAGCGTGGTCGCCATGTTGGGATGAATCATGCCAGCGCCTTTAGAAATACCAGCGATGCGCACGAAGCCACCCGAAAGCTTAACGCGACGGGAGGCGAGCTTCGGGAAGGTATCCGTGGTCATCATGGCCTCGGAAATGGCGGGCAGTGCTTTGGGATCAAGGCGCTCGACCAGACTCGGCAGCTGCGTGGTGATCTTGGACCCATCGAGTTCCATACCAATGACGCCGGTGGATGCCGGAAGCACCTGGGCCACGGGGACGCCGAGTGCGGATGCCGCTGCTTCGCAAGTAGACAGAGCGACGGCTGTGCCGGTGCGGGTGGCGCAATTGGCGTTGCCGGCGTTCAGCACCACAGCCGATACCTTACCTTTGGACGCCGCCAAGTGCTCCATGGAAAGCAACACCGGAGCGGCTTTCACCAGATTGGTGGTGAACAGAGCGGTGGCGTTGGCTGCCGGTTCAGAGACGATGAGCGATAGATCGTCCTTGGGCTTCTTGCGGATTCCGGCGTAGGTGCATGCGTAGCGGAAACCTTTGGGCAGGTGCAGGGTAGGGGTGCTCAACGAAGTGGTCCTTTTTCCTCGAAACAGAACATGTTAGTTCAAAAGAGAACGTGTCAGTGCGCGGGAGCGGAGCCTGGCTCCGCAGAGTTTGTATCCGGTACTGGAGACGGCGCCGGATCTGCAGTGGCTGCGAAGCGCTCGGCCGGCTGCAACTGTGCGCCATTCAGGAAGGCTTCCACCGCGACTGGTCCTTTGCCTTCCAACTGCACGCGCAGCAGTTCCACGGAGCCGCCATTGGCGCAGCCCACAAACAGACGCTTGCCTCGGACTGCCAGTGCGCCAGGGGTGGGAACGGTTTCGTCAGCCGGACGCATTTCTTTGATTTGCAGACGGCCGTTGCGGAACCAAGTCCAGGCTCCGGGCCAGGGTTGAAAGCCACGGTAGCGGTTGTAGATATCCTGCGCCGTGCGCTGCCAATCGACCAGTCCATCTTCCCGTTTCAGCATGGAAGCGTAGGTGCTTTGGCTGTCGTCCTGCGGCTCTGGCTGTAAGGTTCCGGCTTCCAGACGCTGCATGGTTTCCACCAGCAGCTCCGCGCCCATTTCGGCAAGGCGGTTCCAAACAGTGGGCGTGGTCTCATCGGGCCCAATCGGGCAACTTGCCTTCAGCAGCATGTCGCCCGTATCAAGACCTGCGTTGATCAACATGGTGGTGACGCCGGTTTCCGTATCCCCATTGGCGACAGACCATTGGATAGGGGCCGCGCCACGATACTTAGGCAGCAAAGAGCCGTGTACATTCACGATGCCCAGCGGAGGGATAGCCAGAATGCTGCGAGGCACAATCTGCCCGTAGCCCACCACCACCATGGCGTCGGGTTTGGCGGCTTCCAAAGCCGCAACCACCTCTGGTGCGCGCAGTTTTGCAGGCTGCTCCACGGGCAGGCCGAGTTCGATAGCGGTCTGCTTGACGGGACTAGCCGTAAGCTTTTGTCCACGGCCAGACGGACGGTCTGGCTGGGTGTAGACAGCGCTTACACGATGCCCCGCATTCACCAGTGCGCGCAACGAAGGCACGGCAAAATCGGGCGTTCCCATGAAGATCAGATGCATGTCTGCGTTTGGACTCGATTCGTAAAACGATGGCTGCATACCGCAGCTTTGAATGCCCCTAGGCGGTCTACTTCCACTCCCCGGCTTGCACCAGCTTGCGGATTTTACGTTTGATCAGGTCCCGCTTTAAGGGGCTGATATGGCGCAGGAAAAGAATGCCATCCAAGTGATCGATCTCATGCTGGAAAGCACGGGCCATCAGCTCTTCGGCTGGCAGCTCCACGGGATTGCCGTAGATGTCCTGTCCCTTGACGACCACGGCCTTGGCGCGGCTGACGGATTCACGAAAACCGGGGATGCTGAGGCAACCTTCTTCGTCAGATTCACGGCCCTCGCGGAAGGTGATTTCCGGATTGATGAGCACACGCTTCAGGGACTCGTCTTCACCTGCGCTGGAATCAACCACGGCCAGACGCTTGGAAACGCCGATCTGCGGGGCGGCCAAGCCCACGCCTTTATTGGCATACATGGTCTCGAACATGTCATCGACCAACTGCTTCAATTCATCGGTGCCGAAGTTGGTTACGGGCTCCGCCGGAGTCTCCAACACTGGGTCTCCGTATTTCACGACGTGATAGATCATTAGTACTCCCGAACCTGCTTCTGATAGCCTTCGAAATTCCGCAGGGTTTCACCCAGGGAATCACCGCCAAATTTCTCCAGCATGGCCTGGGTCAGCACAAAGGCGACCATGGCCTCGCCGATGACACCTGCGGCTGGAATGACGGCAACATCGCTCCGTTCATAGGCGGCAGAGGCGCTGTCCCGCGTCGGCAGGTCCACACTTTCGAGCGGGCGGCGGAGGGTGGAAATGGGTTTCAGCAGACCACGCACGACGAGTGGCTGTCCGTTGGTCATGCCGCCTTCCACGCCGCCCGCGCGGTTAGCGCCACGGCTGAAGGCGCGGTCTTCCTTGTCGTAGGCGATGGTGTCCTGCACCTTTGACCCGAAGCTGGCGGCGCCTTCCGCGGCGTAGCCGATCTCCACACCCTTGACAGCCTGCATGCTGACAATGGCCTGGGCCAAGCGACCATCCAAGCGGGTATCCCAGGCGATGTGGGAACCGAGGCCGATGGGAAGTCCCTTGGCAACCACTTCGAACACGCCGCCGACGGTGTCTCCGGTGCGGTAGGCATGGTCCACCACAGTTTTATAGCGTGTCTCGGTTTCTTCATCGACGCAGCCAAGCAGCACTTCTTCTTTTTGGCTGAGAGCGACGAGTTCTTCCCAGGTGGCCTGGCGTTCCAGACGCTGATCGCCCACGGCGACAACGTGGCTTAGCACCTCAATGCCGAAGGCGCGCAGAAATTCTTTGCAGAGGGCTCCGATAGCCACACGCGACGTGGTTTCGCGGGCGCTGGCGCGTTCCAAAATGTAGCGGGCGTCTGGCTGGTTGTACTTGATAGCGCCAGCGAGATCGGCGTGGCCAGGCCGGGGTCGGTTCAGTGGCTTTTTCTTGGCGTCCGACCCTTCGTAATCCTCCACCGGCAGCACGTCGGTCCAGTTCTTCCAATCCTTATTGGCAAGGATGACGGCGATGGGGGAACCGATGGTGTGGGAGTGGCGGATTCCCGAGACAAAGTGGGCGCGATCTGTCTCAATTTTCATGCGGCCGCCACGGCCAAAGCCCTGCTGCCGCCGCCACAGTTCGCGGTCGACGCGGGTTACGTCAATAGGAACCCCGGAGGGCAGGCCGGTGAGGGTCGCGACAAGGCATTCGCCGTGCGATTCGCCGGCAGTTTCGTATCGAAGCATATGATGAGTCTGGAAACCAGCGCTATCTTCCAGAATAGCGAATCTGTGGCCAGAAGCGTCTTTTCGTTGCCTGGGGGCTTTACGACGTGCAGATTTGTCACCCTGGGCGGCTGCATCTGTGGTGGCGGTCGTACCGTCTTCTGCCCGCATACCGGCTTGGCATTCCCCGGGGTCTGCCCTACCATGAAACATGGCCCGGCAAGGAAAGTGTCCGGGCAGGGAAGCTGCGGAGCCAGCGGGTGTGAGCATCCACAGGCGTCGCTTCTTTCGCAATTCGTTTCATGCCAAATACGCCTTCAAGCCGTGCTTTCGAGATCCAACTAGCACCCGTGGATATTGCCGCGTTCGTGGACGTGTTCGCCCAGGGGCCGCTGCACGAACCCGTCCCGGTGCAGAGCTGGCAGGAATTCCAGATGCTGTTTGGCGGCTTCGAAGCCACCAGCGAGGCGAGTTACGGCGTGTATCTGTTCTTTGAGAACGGCGGCGAATTCGCGTGGATTGTCCGTGTGGAAGACGCCAGCAAAACCGGCTTGGCGTTGGTGAGTTCCAGCGGAGAACGGCAGGCTTCCCCGAGTTCTATTGCCCGTTGTCTGTTGGGTAGCGCGTCGGGGAATACGGGCATCTATGCCTTGCGCACCCTACGGCGGAAGAAGCCTGGTCTACTGGTGATTCCGCAGGCCGCCGAGATTGGCTCGGAAGGCGTGAAGGTTTACCGGGAGGCCCTGACGTTGTGTCGGGAACTGGGCATGATGCTGTTGGTGGACCCGCCGCTGATGGCGGACTCCCCTGCGGAGATGCGCGCCTGGTTGAATGAGAATCCAGACTTGGCGCAGCCGGAAGCCGTGCTGTATTACCCGCGTGTGCTGTTTCCGGACGCGCTACAGCATGGCCGCAACCGCAGTTTTGGCCCGAGCGGCTGCGTAGCCGGTTTGTATTCCTGGCTGGATCAGGAGCGGGGTGTCTGGCAATCCCCCTCGGGACTTCACGCGCCGCTGGAGGCGGTGATGGTGGGGCGGGATTTGGGGCCGGAAGACCAGAGTTCCCTGGCTTTGTTAGGCGCCAATGCGATACGGGATTTTCCCGGCCATGGGGTGGTGTTGTGGGGTGCGCGCACCTTGGCGACGAAGCAGGCTCCGGAACCCGAGCGCCGCTATGTGTCCCTGCGACGGTTCATGTTGGCCATTGAACGCAGTCTGCAGACGGATCTGCCGCTGGTGCTGGACGCGACCAATGACGAGGCCCTGTGGGCCAAGGTGCGCGGGTTGGTGGAGCCCTTCTTTGAGGGCCTTTGGCGGCGTGGCGCCTTTCAGGGAGAGAAGGCCGAAGACGCTTTCTTTGTGCGTTGCGATCGCACAACCATGACCGAGACAGATCTGGCGGAAGGACGCCTAGTGCTGCAGTACGGTGTGGCCTTGGTGCGCAGCGGCGAATTCACCTTGGGGCGCGTGGCGCTGCAGGTGGGTTCTGAGGCGGAGTAGACGCACCCAAGCTTCGGAGGCGCCGCGCCAGCGGAGCCCATAATGTAGCCCCGTCCTTCAGGGCGGGGACTCTGTCACCCCGTGCTGTAGTACGCCACGGCAGTGGCGTCACCTCGCTAGATGTATTGTGGCGTGCCGCCGGTGCCCCGGCGGAGGAAACTGTCAACTCGGGTTGGTTCCCCCGCCCTAAAGGACGGGGCTAAACTCTTTGGTGGCTACCGCCACCGCTAAGCAATGGCGCCTTGATGCACTGGGGTTGCCCTTCACACAAAGCCTCGTTTCCCTCCGCCTTGTGCGTTGGCACGAAGGCACCCAAGGCGCCCCTAGTTCAGGTAGTAGGTACGATAGAGCGTATCCCGTTTTTTGGGCACGAAGCCAGCGTCGCGGATCATGCGGCGCAGTTCTTCCTCACTGGCTTTGTTGTGTGCGCCAGCCGCGGAGACTACGTTCTCTTCAATCATGATGCTGCCGACGTCGTTGCCGCCGAATCGCAGGCCCAACTGGCAGGTTTTCAAGCCCTGGGTGACCCAACTGGATTGCACATTCGGGAAATTTTCCAGGTATAGCCTTGAGATAGCCAGGTTTTGCAGGTATTCCACCGCCGTGGCTTCTTCTTTGATAGACCGGCCAAGTGAGGTGTTTTCCCGCTGGAAAGTCCAGGGGATGAAGGCGGTGAAGCCACCGGTTTCTTCCTGAAGATTGCGTACGGCGTCAAAGTGGTTCAGACGCTGTTCGTAGGTTTCGCCGCAGCCGAACATCATGGTGGCCGTCGTCTTCAGGCCAAGCTGATGAGCGGTGCGGTGGACTCGAAGCCAATCCGCAGCCGTGCACTTCAGTCGGCTGATGCGGCGGCGTACGTCCTCATCCAACACTTCCGCGCCGCCACCGGGGATGGACTGCAAACCGGCATCCCGCAGACGGGCGATGGTGTCGCGCAAGTCCAGTCCGCTAATTTCGGCGATGAACAGAATTTCAGGGGCAGAGAAGCAGTGCAGCCAGATATCCGGGAACCGTTCGCGGATGGCGCTCAGCAGTTCTTCGTACCACTCGATTTTCAGGTCGGGGTTCAAGCCGCCCTGCATCAGCACGCCGGTGCCACCGAGTTCGCGAGTTTCCTGGATCTTGTCGAAGATGCTCTGGTGCGTGTGGACGTACACCTCTTTGTGGCCCACAGGACGGTAGAAGGCGCAGTAGGTGCAATATTCTGTGCAGGCGTTGGTGTAGTTGATGTTGCGGTCGATGATGTAGCTGACAACGTTACTGGGGTGGAGCTTCCGACGGAGCGCATCGGCGGCCATGCCAATGCCGATCAGGTCTGGACTTTGAAATAGGTCGAGAGCTTCTTCGCGCGTCATCATAAGCTGCTGCTCCTGTTGAGGGTCCCCAAAAGTAAACTTGCCCGCATAGCGCCACTAGCGCGCCAACGTTGTCTGCGCATCTGCCTGCGAAGGCGTATCCGTGGAAGGTGAGGACGGGGAATCCAGCAATCCGTAGGTGGTTGCCTTACCCAGAAACTCCCGCATGCCCGCCATCTCCCGTTCTCCCAGGTGGTAGCGAATATGTCTTTCCAGGTATTCGCGAGCCAGAACCGGGTCCAACGATAAAGCGGAGGCCTTCTCTTCTACTATAGCGTCGAGATTGGCGAGCCCGAGGGCCAGGGAATCCGCAAAGCGTTGGGCAGGGGCACGTTGAATGTTGATGAGGCTACCCGCCCAGGTCGCGAAAACCATGGGGAGCCCGGTGTGCAAGGTCCATTCTTCTGCGAGGTCAAGCCAGGGATAGGGAAGAACGGTGGGGTCCAGGCGCAATGCGGGATCCCCAATGATGAGGGCGGCATCGTGCCGGGACAGCATGGATTCGAGGTCGGGTGGCTCCGGGGTCATTTCGACTGTGACTCCGTAGCGTTCCCGCAGAATGATCTGCGCCAGGACAACCGAGGTTCGAGAACTGAGGTCGCCAGCGACGCTGCGTACTTCCGCCCAGGGTTTACGGGCGAACAACAGAATGCTGCGCACGGGGCCTTCCGCGGCAATGCCCATGCCCGGTAGAACGGTGAGGTTTTGGCGTGCGATTTCAGCGACGGGGACCAGCCCGATATCAGCCTGACCGGAACGCAGGCGATCCGCGCAGATGGAGGGGATAGCGGTAGATAACAGAAGGTCCGGCTGGGGGTGCTTTTCGAGGCCCCAAGTGAGCGGGGCGGTGTTCAAAAAGCTGACGGCGCAAACGCGCAACGGATGGACGCCATCACCAGGAGCAAAGGAATCCGGGAGATCGGCGCTTACACGGGAACTGGGAAATTCGGGTACCAAATTTGATGCTAACACTTGGGCTTAGTGGGCACTCAGAGTGTGAACAAGCAAGGGGCCAGGCAGACATGGGCTGTTGCCGATGGATGAATACGGATACGCCCGGCCAGAAGCGTTACGTGCCGCCGACCGGGCGTGGGAACGGAGGGCGGTCTAGCTTGCCTCTGTCGCGACACGCTGCGCAAACATGCAGAAGTGGCCACCGGGTTCGATGTAGCCTGCTTCTTTCATGCCATAGAACATGGTGCGTGGCCCCAAAACGATGGGAAGGTCTTTGAGCTGCTCAATCACGACGTCCAGGTCGTCCACTTCGATGAAAAGCTGCGCGGGGCCTTCCTGGAACTTCATCGTCATGGCCTGCAGATCTTCGGCGGCCAGGGTGGGGGTTTGCAACATTACCTCGACGCCGCCCTTCTGCAGAATGACAAAGCCTAGTTTGTCGCCTTCTGGCATCTCAGCGGTGACGGTGAATGCGAGTTTGTCTACCCAAAAGGTGAGCGACTCTTCGATGCTCTTGACGGTCAGGACGGGAGTGAGTTTGTTCATGGGGTGGGCTCCTTGATGTTCATTCTGCCTCTGTTGTGGCGAAACTCGTGAACTAGTTTCGTGAACTGAGTGGGCGCTGCTGTTTGCGATGCGCCGGAGTCAGAACCAGATTGCCACCGACTCTGCATGAAGTCTTGGAAAAAACGGACATGGGTGTTCGCGGGAGGCGCGGTCGATCAGGAAGGGGATGCGAGGTGATGGTGTTTCAGGAATGCTGGAGAATCCAGTGTGAGGGGCTGTGTCCGGTGAGGCTGCGGAACTCGTTCGCGCAATGGGCCTGATCGTAGAATCCGAAATCCTGGGCGAAGTTGGCGAGGGTGATGCGGGATGATCTGCCGCAGGGCTGATGACGTAAGGCCGACAACGCACGCCGCATGCGCATCACGCGCAGGAACTGCTTGGGGCCGATGCCCGCCTGTTCCTGAAAGCGCCGACGGAACTGGCGTTCACTGAGCCAGACGGAGCGTTGCAGGGCCTCCAGGGTGATGCCGGTTTGATCGGCAGCGAGCGCCGCGGCCTGTTCGATGGGACTGGCTTCGTGCGCGGGTCCGACGAGATGAACCATTTCGTTCCACACGTGGCGGAGCTCGCCAGAAAGCACGGCGTCCATCCAGGCCTTGGAGCGACTGCCGAAGAGTGCCTCGAGGTCCACACGATCATCACAAAAGGGATGCAAAGGCATACGCAGGTGCCGCGAGGCTTGGCCGGGTAGGAAGCGAATGCCTGCGGTAAGCGTGTGTGGCGGGATCGGCACGTCTTTGAACGTGCTCATCGATCCGATGACATAGGCATGCAGACGGCCATCGCTATTGCTGACGAGGAGGTCCACACAACCATCGGGCAAGACACGATGATTGGTGGCGACATCACCGGATTCGTGGCTCCAGAAGCACTCCACGGTATCGCGAAGCTCTGGGGCTGGAGGCTGTTCCGAATAGGGTCTCATGGGATCTGGACAGTACCGTTGTGTGGGTTCCGTTGTGCGTGGGTCGTCTATTCGGGTGAAGAATCCGACTTTTCCTTTTCTTTCTTTTGGTCGTGGTCGATGATGTAGGCGTAAATCCACAGGTCGTCTTCGGGCCCGTTCAACAGGCGCTTCATCACTTTGGCCGGAGGGCTGATGAGGGTTCCGTTGATATCCAGGCAGGCAGCGCCAGCCATGACACCTTCTTCCGCATAGGTCCACGCGCCGCCAAGCCGTTCGCGCAGCACCTCGCCGAGATAGCCGCCCCACAACAACGCGAAATGCTGCAGTTGCTGTTCGGTGGGAGGTTTCTTGAAGATACGCTTCCAGCCTCGGGGGATATCGTTGTACTGGACGCAGAGTATGTTTTCGAGAACTTGGATGCTTTCGAAGGTTCCGTCGAGCGGCATCTGAAACCTGGATGCAGCCAACTCGCGGGCGTCCGTGGCGCACTTGGCCATGAGCTCGGTAACCATCGAGGCATCAAGTAGAGGTTCGCTCATGTTTGCATTGTATCGGAGCGGGTATGCGATGGCGGGAATCGGGACGGGGCTGATGGTGTCTGATCGCAGTAGGGCGTTTCGGTTTTAGCGCGTAGTTGAGCTACCAACGGGAGTACGAACGGAGATTGCCGTGTCGGTTGGACAGCGCAAGAGGTGGAATGGATGATGTATCTACGTAAGATGGTCGTGACCATCGGCTTGTGTCGCGCCTTTGGAACCATGGGGTTCTGTTGCGAGTGCTCTGAAGGCTGGAACGCAGAGGCAGCCTTTCGCGAATCAGCGTTGGTGTTTAGAGGCCGTATTGATGAGAGTTTTTTCTCCAGGGCTCGAGAGTGGTACGGCCTGATGCGGATGCGCGTCTCGTTGTGTACGTTTACTGTTGATGAGCTATTCAAGGGAGACGACCTGCGGTCCGTTCATGTGTACGATGGCATCGGAGGTGAGGGTGCCGGCGCCTGTGCGTATCCCTTCAAGGGCGGCGTGGACTATTTGATCTACGCATATCGCGACGCTGATGGCCGTCTCTGGACCCACATTTGTACGGGCACCAAGCCGGTGCGAGATGCGGAGGAAATCGCCAATTTACGTCGGTGGAAGCGTGATGCTTCCCGACCGAAAACTGGGCGCTAGATACCGCCGCTGCCATCGCAGCCATTCCGACGGACGAGAAGTTGTAGAGAAACGACTATTCCGGCTACGAGCGCCTGTGTGAGTTTGGTCGTCGGCTATCGCGCCTGCTTCAGAACGACGATCTGCCCGGCGTGATAGGTATTGTGCTGCGCGATGCCGTTGATTTCGTCCCAATAGGTCCAGGGATCTCCTGACTCGCTTTTGTTTCCGGACTCCTGATCTAGCTGTTCTTCTGGAAAACTGTGGATCGCTTCGCGCAATAGAGACAGGGCTTCAGCGGGAAGCGTTTTCCACTGCTGCCAGGTCGCGTCATCCAGTGGAGCATGGTCGGGGAAATTGCCCCGAGTGGGTTCGGCGGGCGGATTGCCCTGCAGGCGGGGGGCAACTTCCTCCATCCATCCCGCAATATGCCACGTGAGCGCCGCGATGGTATTGCTGCCCACCGCCGGAGTGGCGATGGCCTGCGCGTGCGTGATGCCATCCAGGGCCTCCGTTACCGAGGGGCCGTGCCAGGCGCCGCCAAGCAACGACCGTTCGAGATTCTTCAGCAGTCGTTCCCGTTCATTTGGCATATTCGCAGGATAGCGCCGCGGCGTCCATGCCGTGGGGCGCAGACTTCCCTAGATACGGAGCCGCCCCGTCTCTGCAGCCGCAGTCTGATGGCCCGGCCGCGTGCTGGCGCTAGCGCGTTTGCAGTAATGATAGCTACACATAGACGTACCTGCGCCTCAGCGGCTAAGATCAAGTCCAAGCGCGTGCTGTCATGCCGGATTTTGGTGGAGCCGCGAGATTCAGTAGCAACGGAGAGAAAGTTAGCGAAATGGAAACGGCTTCTACAAGTGTCCGAATTCGGCTAAGCGTCATGATGTTCTTGCAGTACATGATGTACGCGGTATGGTGGGTGCCCCTGGCTGCCTATTTGAAGAACATGGAGGTAACCGGCAGCTATCAGGCTTGGATTTTGAGCGTGATGCCCCTGGGTTGTTTGGCCTCACCCCTAATTTGTATGGTGGCGGATCGGCATTTTCCCAGCCAACGCGTTTTGACGGTCCTGAACTTCGGTTGTGCTCTGTTCTTCTACCTTGGCGCGCAGCAAACCGACCCGCAGTGGATGTTCATCATCCTGCTGATCGGCATGTGTTGTTATATGCCCACGTGGAGCTTGACTGCCGCCATCGCCATGGCGAACTACCCACCGGAAAAGTTCCCCCAGATTCGCGTGTTTGGTTCCATCGGCTGGGTGGCCAGCTCGGTATTCAGCTTGGCGGCGGCGACCAGCATCTTCGGCGGTCAGTTGATTGACGGCACCGCGATTCCGCTTTACTGCGGCGCGGCTACCGCCTTGGTGGCAGCTCTGTTCAACCTAACGCTTCCCAACACGCCTCCTCCTGCGAAGGGGCAACCGGCGTTGGTGGTGGATGCGCTCGGTTTGCGTGCGCTGGCGCTGTTGAAGGACCGTAATTTCGCTATCTTCATCAGCATCTGTTTGCTGACGATGATTCCCTTCACGCTGTATTTCTCGCTGGGTTCCCAGTTCTTCGAAAGCCAGGGATTCGCGCAGGTGACGGCAACCATGAACCTCGGCCAGTTTGTCGAAATGTTCCTGATGGTGTTGGTGCCGGTGGCGCTGACTCGTCTGGGTGTGAAGTGGACGATGCTCGCAGGACTGGGCGCGCTTACGCTTCGCTATCTATCGCTGTGGGCCGGTATGGCCATGGACCAGATGTGGATGTACTACATCGCCATCCTGGTGCATGGCATGATCTTCGGATTCTTCTTTGTCGGTGGTCAGGTCTATACGGACAAGAAGGCTCCGGCATCTCTGCGTGCACAGGCGCAGGGGCTGATTGTGCTGATTTGTTTCGGCATCGGCATGTTGGCGGGCACCTTCGGCAACGTGGAATTGCTGGAACGCTATACCACCAATGGCGTGATTGACTGGCAGCCTGTGTTTGCGATTGCCACGGTTGCCTCGGCGGTACTGATGGTGGCTCTGTTCATCCTGTTCAAGGACGACCCGAAGCCAGTGGCGAAGGTTTAGGCACAGCCGTTTCGGTACATCTGCTGATAGCAAAGAAAGGGCCCGGATTCCATGGAGGATCCGGGCCCTTTCTGTATGTTAACGCTGTTAAGGTTTCTCGGGCGCTGTCGTCTTAGGGCGGTTCAGATACTTCTCGTAAAGCTTGGTGTGCTTGCTTTCGAGATTTACCGGTTGGCCCTTGATGAACATGTGCTTCACGTCTGTGGTGGTTTCCAGCGGATCCCCCTTGTCGGTGACGATCAGGTCGGCCCACTTTCCTTCTTCCACCGAACCAATCTGATTGGCGACTCCCCAGATTTCAGCGGGGTAGATGGTGACTGCTTTGAGTCCCTCTTCCAAGGGAAGGCCATGGGCGACGGCATTGGCGACGTTATATGGAAGGTTGCGTGCGAACTGCGTGCCATAGCTGCCGAAGCAGAACTTCACGCCCGCTTTGTAGAGCTTGGCTGGTAGAGCCGCCGCGTAGTCGTAAGCGTCATCTTCGTTTGGAGGCAACTCATAGGTGGGGCCGAGAATCACCGGAATGTTGTTCTCTTTCAGCAACGGAAGGGTATCTCCAAACTCCGTAGCGCCAGCCAACACCATCGGGAGTTTCTGCTGCTTGGCGAAGGCGACAGCTTCCTTGATGTAGCGTTCCGTGTTCGCCATGATGACGACCTTGCGCTTTCCTTCCAACACCGGCAGCATGGCTTCGAGCTTGAGGTCGGTTTCGAAGGTGGGGTCACCCGCGACCTTGGCCTGCTGGTAGCGCCGTGCGCCCTCGAAGAAGGCCTTCAAGGACTCAACCTGTTCCTGTTGCTTCTTCTTTGACTCCTCAAACTTGGGTACGCGGATGCCACGCATGGCGGCCATACGTGGGCTGACTTGCGGGATGCTGGGCCAGCGGATCTGTAGGCCGGTTCCGGCATTCAGGGTCATCTCTTCCCAGGTCCAACCATCGGTGTGCACCAGGGAGGCTTGGCCTTGAATCGTCTTGGGCGCCTGATCTCCTCCGGCGCGTCCGCCACCCGTGCCGCCTGGTAGCACCAACATGGTGGTGGTCCCGTTGGCGCGCACAACGGGGAAGTGCTCGCTGGCTGGGTTAACCGCAACCTCGACGCGGATCTGCGGATTGAACTCGCCGAGTTCGCCGGTGTCGTTGGTGGTTTCGACAGCGGAGATTTCCGTGAGCCCGGTATCGGTGGCGGAATCGATCATGCCCGGGAAAACGTGCATGCCGGCGAGGTCCATCACCTTGGCACCCGCTGGCGCACGGAGCGTCTTACCAATACCCGTGATTTTTCCATTGCTGATGAGTACGGAGACGTTCTCGACCGTTTTGGAAGTCACCGGGTGGACCGTGACGTTCTTCAGCAAGTAGACGCTTTCCTGCGCAATGGCAGGAGTGGGGAGCAAAGCCGGAATCGCGGTGAAGACCACCGTGGCGGCGAAAGAAATCATGCGAGTTCTCATTACTTGCTGCTCCGTTCCTGCGCGGGTTTCTCCGCGTCTTCGGCCTTGTCTTTGCCCTTGGTCTCTGGCTTCTTGCGAGCAGCTTCTTCTTTCAGCAGGCGTTCCCGTTCTGCTTCGCGTTGGCTGACCTCGGTGTGCGCCTTGGCTTGATCGAAATACTCCTGTCCATCAATGAAGACCTTCTGCACCACGGCATAGGTGGAAAGCGGGTGCTTGTCATAGATCACCAGGTCGCCGTCTTTGCCAACCTCAATGGACCCGACACGGTTCTCAATGGCGAGTTGCTTGGCGGGGTTGATGGTGATCATAGCGAGCGCTTCGTCTTCGCTGAGACCGCCGTACTTCATCACCTTGGCAGCCTCTGTATTCAGGCGGCGCATTAGTTCCGCGTCGTCGGAATTCAACGAAACCAGCACACCGCGTTTGTGCATGATGGCGGCGTTGTAGGGGATGGCGTCATAGGCCTCCACCTTGTAGGCCCACCAGTCGCTGAAGGTCGAAGCGCCAGCGCCGTGGGCCGCGATTTCGTCGGCAACCTTGTAGCCTTCCAGCACATGCTGCAAGGTGCGGATCTTGAAGCCGAAATCGTCGGCGATATGCAACAGCATCAGAATCTCGTCTGCGCGATAGCAGTGGGCGTGGACGAAACGTTTGCCTTCGAGAATCTCCACCAAGGTATCGAGCTTCAGGTCTTTACGTGGTGGGATAGCGCGTTCGCCGCGCTGTTTCTTGGCCTCATAGTCCTGCCAGCGCTTCTGGTAGTTTTTGGCATCCGTAAAGGCTTCGCGGATGACATCTTCCACTCCCATGCGGGTGGCGGGGTAACGGGCGGCAGGGGTGTTGCCAGCGCGCTTGGGATTTTCACCCAGCGCAAACTTGATGCTGGGCGTGGCCCCTTCAAAGAGTAGAGCGTCTGCATCCTTACCCCAGCGCATCTTCAGCAGCACATTCTGTCCGCCGATGGAGTTTGCGGAACCGTGCAGGACGTTGGCGATGGTGATACCGCCAGCCAAGGCGCGATAGATGGCGATGGCTTCGGGATCGACGTTATCACCGACGCCGACCATGGCAGATACCGACACGCTGCCTTCGTTGATACTTTCGACGGCGATGTGGGAGTGGCAATCGATGATGCCAGGAATGATGTGCTGTCCCTTGGCATCAATGACCGTCGCGCCAGCGGGGACAGAGACGTTTGGGCCGACTGCCGCGATTTTGCCATCACGCAATACGATGGTTCCGGTGAAGGTTCCTTTGGTGACCGTGTAAATCGTCCCGTTCTGGATGGCGATGGTCTGGGCGAATAACGTCGATACTGCGAAAAGAGCGCCTATGCTCATACCAGCGGCGCGGCGCAGCAGGGCGTTTGGCCGCAAGGGCAAAAAGTAACGGAGCCAAGTGAAGGGGATTCTCATTGTCGGTCTCCTTCTTCGGTAGCGGAGTTGGAAGCGCCAGGGCCACGTCGCGGGGACTCAGGCTTGGGTTCGTATTTCACGCCGTCAATGAAGACGTGCTCGATCTTGGAATCCTTGCCAAACAACTCACCTTTGGTGACCACCAGATTGGCGATTTTTCCCGGCTCGATGCTGCCCAAACGATCACTGAGACCGAAGATTTCGGCAGGGCTCAAGGTAAGGGCGCGAATCAGGTCTTCGCGGGAAAGCCCAGCATCCAGAGCACGCTGCACGCTGCTTTGCAGATCAGCTGCCTTTTCGATGCCGCCGGTGTAGAGGGCGAATTTCACGCTACCCTTGGCCAATGTTGCGGGTGTGGTAGGCGCTTTGGCGCGCAAGGTAAGGGTAGTCAGGCTGTCTTCGGTGTTGGGATCCCGATCTGCGGGTGCTTCGGGCCACTTCAAGTTCACGAGCACGGGCGTGTTGGATGCTTGCAACGCGGAGACCGCATTGTAGCCTTCGGCTCCGCCATAAATTACCAGCGGCTGACCGAGGTTCTTGGATAGAGCGATCATACGAGTAATGTGGATGCTGCGGTCAGCGGGAAGCAGGACGCGCGGTGAAGCGAGAATGCCTTCCAGCGCTCGATCATATGTGGGTCGCGCAAGCCCCTTGGGATTTTCTGCGTAAAGCTGCTTGGCCTTGGCATATTGCCCGGCATCCAGATAAAGCTGCTTCAGATAGGCGATGACGCCCATGAGCGAGCTAGGGTAACCCGCGGCAGGCCCGGTGGGTTGCATGGTGAGGTATTGTCCGACCGAAGGTTCCAGCACCATCGCGCCAGCATGCTCGCCGCCAAGCTGCACGGCTGAGCCTTGACCCGCCGCTATCCCCGAGGTGGGAAAAACAACAGCCGTGGTGAAACCCATGTTCCGCGCGGCAGCGACACTGGCCTCGGTTGGCTTGAAGAGATCGATGGCCTTTTGCCAACTGGTAGTGCCCGGGCGATCTTCCGGTCCCCATGCGCGTGCGGTCTGTGGCGGAGTGGCCGGTCCACTGGCGCTGCCACGGTTGCCAGAAGAGGGCTGCGGCAACCCAGCGCTGCTGAGCGCGTCGATCAAGCCGGGGTATACGGTGAGGGCATCTCCTTCAATCACCCACACACCAGCGGGGACAGTGACGTTTGTGCCGACCGCTTCAATGAGTCCATTTCGTACGAGCACCGTGCCCTTTTCGATCACCGGTCCACTGACCGGGATGATGCGGGCGTTTCTAATCGCGAGGTGTGGCGGAGGTCCAGCGAGAACGCTTGCCGCCAAAACCAGCAAAGCAAGGAATGCCTTTTTCATAGGGGTATGGTTCATTGTAGGGCAAAGTTTTGCTGGGATAGCCGACGGATAGGCGCTGAGATTCGTTCGTGAGTTCGGAAGTGGCTGCAGTTTCAGCAGCAATCAAACGGGATGAACCATGACAGAAATGGGGCCTAGAAACCGGACGTAGCAACCTATCGCTAACGCTCCAGCCTCTCCCGGAAACCCTCCGGCAGGGCGAACTGGAAGGGGACATGTTGCTGCACCAGACCGAGCAGGCGCAGGTTGGCGCTTCCTGCTGACTGCAGTGGCAGCAACGCGTCTTCCCGCTTTGTGGTGAGAGGAAGGAATGAAGGAACCAGCCCCTGATCTTTCGCCTTGGACAAAAGATCTCGTTCCGCAGGCAGGGTTCCGGAGGTCAAGGTGAGCAGAGGAAAGGCTTGTCCTAACCAGACAAATTCATCAAGGCCTTCACCATCACTGCGGTCCAGAAAGTCGACGTAGGCTCGCCAGGCTTCCGGGAACCAAAGTTCGTCGGAAAGGGAAGCGCAGAGAACCATGTAGGCTGCCGAGAGTCCTAGAAAGCGTTGGAGCGGAGTCTGCCGCGAATCGCTCGTAGCTTGGTCGATGGCGGCGATGTACTGGTTTACAGCAGCATCCGCTTCTGATTTCGACGGTGCACTGCCGCTGCCATCGTTGGGAGTGAAGAGGAACGATTTGTAGGCGAATAGGGGTCGTAGCAAGCCCGATGTGCCAGTGGGGGGCGATACGAGATCGCAGGCGGCGCCGGACTGTGGATTCGTGGGATGAAACCGCAAGCAACGCCGTACGATGGCGAGTTGCTCGTCGGTGGGTATAGCGAGTCCGTAAGGCTTGGCCACATCGGCGACGTAGAAAGCAGCCAAGTCATCCTTTGGATCTTGGACGGGCCTAGCATCGGAACCGTCAGCTTGTAGGGACGGCGTGATGTCGGCAGCGGGAATATCGGCACAGGCCCGGACCGCCTGACGGCTGAACAGGTTCTCGGTGTACATGGAGGTCCACCCCATCAGCAGGATGGAGTCTTCGGAATAGCGCCGTGATAGCTGCGTGAGCAGACGGATCAGCGATAGATCGTGGTCTTCTGCCCGGACGGTGGCGAGATCCAGAAGTGCGAGTTGTGTCAGCAGTGTGCTGCGCATTGCCTCGTATTCTTCGCCGGAAAGACGCGGCGCGGCAAGTAGCAGTAGGGAAATCGTGCGTATTTGTAGGGCGGCAGGGGCTCCGTTAAGCACTTCCTCCAGATATGCGGGGAATGCAATATCGGCTGGCAGGTGATGCTGTTGCGATGCGAGGAAGCTAGCCAGTGCGACAGCGGGTACATCCGTTCGCGTGTCGTAGACATGCCCGTCGAAGGCGAACACCGCAGATCCTGGTGACAGATTGCGGAAAAGATCTTTGCTGAGCTGTAAGGACAACTGCGGGTCGAGGGCTTGCAGTCGTTGGAGGAGCGATAGACGTTGGGTGAGCGCATTGCGCTGTGATGCGAGGCCAATGGAAAACTGGACGGTCTGGGAATCGCAAGCTGAGCAGCGTAGAGGGAGGGAGGGACGCAAGGCCTGCGCACGGCGGAACTGTTCCGCTAGCAGATAGATCTGGTTCTCCTGATTCGCCAGTTTGTTGTTGAGGAGGAGATGCAGCAATACTTCGCCCGAAAGCAGGGGAGAGGCCAAAGGCAGGGTTGTCAGGATCTGGGCGATTTCCGCCGATTCCAGGTCGAGTTGCAGTGCGGTCGGAGCGCTGGGCTCCGCTGCTATGGCCTCGGTTGTTGCAGGCGCTGTCGCGGGATCTGTTGGCGTCGGTGCGTTCTCTGCGGTTTGTGGTTGTGCCGGACACAACAGAGCGAGACACAGCAGGGCGAGCGGAACCAGTTGATAAGTCTGACGGACCGGAATCCGTTTGAGGAAGACCATCATGCGGTGGAAGTCCTTACGCAAAGCTGCGTCCTCTACTTTACATAACCGGGGAGTCCCGCGCGGCTTGGCCGCCTTCGTCAGTCCGCCCAGGTCTCTGCTTGGCTTCCCGGTAACTGCGGAGCCGCTGTTTTCGCGAAAGGGCTGTAGTCGGCGTTGGTGTCGTAGACGTCAATGCCCTCGGTGCGTTTACAGAAACCAATCACCAGGTAGGTCAATGGCGTGGCAGCTACCTCAAACAGCACCTTGGCTACGTAGCCGGAAACCATCAGATTCAACAGAACAGGTAGAGGCTGGGTGCCGCCAAAAGCGATCAGAATCACCAGGAAGGAATCGACGGCTTGCCCGGCGAGCGTGCTCCCGATGGTGCGGGCCCACAGGTGTTTGCCTTGGGTCATCACCTTCATGCGGGACATGACATAGGCGTTGGCGAATTCGCCAACGAGGAAGGCAATCAGGCTGGCAACGACGAGGCGTGGCAGAAAGCCGAGTACATAGCTGTAGGCTTCCTGACCCGTCCAAGTCGGAGCTGGCGGCAAGCCTACGATGATAGAGGCCACCACCGCCAACAGCACGGACGAAAAGAAGCCTAGCCAGATGGCGCGGCGGCTGGCGGCATAGCCATAGACCTCGGTGAAAATGTCGCCAAAGATGTAGGTCAGCGGGAACAGAATCTGCGCGCCGCTAAAGACAAAGGGACCTACGGTCATCAAGCCCAGGTCGAAGGGGCCCATCGCGGTTATCTTCGGAGCCACAATGTTCGACACCAGCAATACCGTGACGAAGGCGTGGACGTAGAGATCGTAGTATTTGAACTGGCGATGATCTCGGATGGCTCCGGCGCCGACGGCGGTCGGATCAAAGATGACGCGGCGAATCTGGTCGAATGCCATGGTTGGTGAAAGTAATGTGGAACCAGGTAGTGGGGACTCAGAAAGAATCGCACAATTGCTCTGCAACAACAAAGATGTTGCAGAGCGCAAGTCTTCCACGCTGTCCGTTGCACCCCGGCCCAAAGCCGGCAGATAGCGCGCTAGACACTGGTTGGACGGTATCTGGAAAGAAGAACGACTGGACTAAAGAGTGGCTGCGACTTCGGCGCTTTCTTCTTCGTAACCGGCATGGGCGGCAGCGTGGTAGCTGCTACGCACCAGAGGGCCGCTTTCCACGTGCTGGAAGCCGAGCGCCATTCCCTCATCCTTTAACTCGCGGAATTCCGCGGGGTGGACGTGACGGATCACCGGCAGGTGATTCGGGGTGGGGCGCAGATACTGGCCAATGGTGATGATATCCACTTTGCTTTGGCGCAGGTCACGCAATACGGCTTTCACTTCATCCAGCGTTTCTCCGAGGCCGACCATCAACCCGCTTTTCGTCGGAATCGCTGGGTTCTTTTCCTTGACGTAGGCCAGCATTTCGAGCGAACGTTCGTAGCTCGCGCCCAAACGCACGTTGCGATAGAGCCGGGGAACGGTTTCGGTGTTGTGATTCAGCACGTCGGGCGCGGCATCCACCACGATATCCATGGAACTCTTTTTGCCCTGGAAATCGGGAACCAGCACTTCCACCTTGCAGGACGGAACGCGGGAGCGAATGGCCCGGATGGTATCGGCGAATTGGGTCGCGCCGCCATCTTTACGATCGTCCCGGTTGACGCTGGTTACCACGGCAAAGCGCAGACGCAAAGCTTCCACGGCTTCGGCGACGCGGTTGGGCTCATCGAAATCGACTTCCAGCGGAGCCCCTTTCTGCACGTTGCAGAAGCCGCAGCGGCGCGTACACACGTTGCCCAGAATCATGAAGGTGGCAGTTCGCTGATTCCAGCATTCGCCGATATTCGGGCACGCGGCGCTTTCGCAAACGGTATGGAGCTTCAGGCGGCTAACCAGTCCCTTGAGATCACGGTAGTGATCCCCCACGGGCGCCGGAGCCTTCAGCCACTCCGGCCGGCTGCCTTTTCGGGTCAAAGAATCGATGGTAATCAGCACGTACTTTCAGTTTACCTGTTCACTCTTTGGATGATTGCCGCCCCGCCCAGGCTTCCAATTGTTGGCCTGACGCCTCGGACACCCGTTTCTTCTGGTATCGGGTCCAAATCGTATAGACCGGCACGCCCAGGAACACCAGTCCCAGGCCCGGCCAGGTGTAGGTGGGTTTGTAAACCAGCAGCAGCAGCGCCACGCTGACCGCGCTCAGAATGTAGGCGGCAGGTAACACTGGATAAGCCCAGACTTTGTAGGGGCGCTCCATCTCCGGACGTCGGATGCGCAGAATGAACACGCCACCGATGGTAAGGGCATAGAAGATCAGCACGGCGAAAATCACGTAATCCAGCAGATCGCCGTAGGTGCCACTCAAGCAGAGCAGGCAAGCCCATATGCACTGAATGGCCAACGAAACGTTCGGCGTGTGGGTCTTGGGATGCAGACGGGATACGTTTTCAAAGAAGAGCCCGTCCTTGGCCATGGCGTAGTATACGCGGGCGCCGGCCAGGGTGATGCCGTTGATGCAGCCAAAGGTGGCAATCATGATCGTAATCGCCATCACATAACGCGCCACCGGTCCCAGCATCTGCTCCGCCGCCGCCGTGCCGACACGGTCCAAGGGAGCGGTCTGGATCGCTTCCAGAGGCAGCACGGAGATGTAGATCCAGTTCACGCCCAGGTACAGAGCCGATACGGTCAAGACACCCAGGCCCAGAGCCAGCGGTAGGTTCCGTTTGGGGTTGCGTACTTCCTCACCAGTGAAAGTGACATTAGACCAGGCGTCTGAACTGAACAGCGTACCCACCAAGGCAACGCCCACCGCACGGATCACCCAGACCCAATCCCACTCCGTGGGCCAAAAGTTTTCAAAGTTCGAGGCGGCGGCCGGATTGTTTCCTGCAAAGAACAAGCCCAGGATGATGAAGCCCAGCAACGCCCCCACTTTGGCAACGGTGAATATGTTCTGCACTACCGCACCTTGCCGCAAGCCACGGGTGTTCCACCAGGAAAGCGCCACTAAGGTCGCAATCGCCACGAGTTGTTCGTTCTTAACGGCGAGTGGACCAAGTTGCAGAAAAGGCTCCGGGTTCGAAACCCAGGGAACCAGAACTCCGGTGAAGCGCGCAAAGGCAACGGCCACCGCCGCAATCGTGCCGGTCTGAATGACCGTGAAGAGAGTCCACCCGTAAAGAAAACCGGTCATGCGGCCATAGGCTTCGCGCAGAAACACATACTGACCGCCCGCATGGGGCATGGCCGCCGCCAACTCTCCGAAGCTGAGAGCGCCCATCAGCGTCATCACTGCGGTGACAACCCAGGCGAGCATCAGCAGACCGGGTGAATTCACCTGCCGTGCAATGTCGGCGGAAACCAGGAAGATGCCGGAGCCGATCATCGACCCCATCACAATGGTGGTGGCGTCGAAAAGGCCTAGCCCTTGGACCAGCTTCGTGGGCGTTGTCTTGGAGCTTGTGGTGGAAGAGGAGGAAATATTCGTCAAGCAGCTATCCTTCGGAAGCTGGCAGATTGTCGTAAAGATCGTGCCATTGCTGCACGCGTCGGCGAATCCCATCCAGGGTGTCGCCCAGCGTGTATAGGTCCTGGATGAGCGAGACGGAGCTCACCCCCACGTCGAAGAGTCGCTGTGCATTTTCCAGCTTGATGCCGCCAATAGCGACGAGCGGTACCGGACATGCCGCGACGATTTCTCGCAAGGGTTCCAATCCAACCATTGGATCTGGATTCTGTTTGCTCAGGGTACCAAATATTGGACCGATAGCGAGGTATTCCACGGGTTCACCCAGCGCATCCCGCAGTTGCTTCAGGTTGTGGGTGGAATAGCCGATGGCCAATGTATCGCCCACCACACGCCTGGCCAGAGTAGGCGGAAGATCTTCCTGGCCTAGGTGCAGGGCCGCGCCGAGGAGCTTAGCCAAGTCCGCGCGATCATTCATCACGAACACCACGCCGTTTTCGGCGCAAAGCGACGCGATCCGTTCGGCCTCGTCCACCACTTCCCGATGAAACTCGGTCTTGTGCCGGAACTGCAAGATCTGCGCGCCCCCGTCAATCAAGGCATGCGCTGCGTCCAATGGGGTTAAATGGCGCTCCACCAAGGTGGCAGTGTCCACGATGGGGTAGATCCGGGGAAGGCGGAAGTGGGATGCGGGCAGCGCGTCAGGCGCTGTGTCGATTACTTGTTCCATGTCGCTAGGTATCTTCAAGGCACTATCTTTCTTTTGTGCGGCTATCCATTGATTCACCGGTGTTAGCAGGCTGGGGCTCGCGGGACGGGTTTCGCCAAAGTGGGGACTAGCCGCGATTTGTCTCAGGGGTAGCAAGGGACGTTTGCGCGCCGTTGGTATTCGCCCGCGCCTCTTCGGCGGATTCCGCTGCCCGTTCCTGGTCGCGATACTGCAAATCGTAGAGCCTGCGGTAAATACCCTGGGTGGCCAGCAGTTCGCGGTGCGTGCCCTGTTCGCGCAACTCGCCACGGTGCATCACCAGAATGCGGTTCGCCTGATGAATGGTGGAAAGCCGGTGTGCAATGACGATGGACGTGCGCCCGGAAATCATCTTGCCCAAGGCATCCCGCACCTTTTGTTCGGTCTCGGTGTCCACACTCGAGGTCGCCTCATCCAGAATCAGAAACTTCGGGTTGTGGGCCAGGGCGCGCGCGAAACTGACCAACTGCTTTTGGCCGGTAGACAGGCCTTCGCCCCTTTCGCGAATCGGGTGTCCAAAGCCATCCGGCAGCTTTTCCACGTATTCCAGCAGATTCACCTGCTCGGCTGCCGCCACCATGTCCTGATCCTGAATCCATGTGCTACCCAGGCGTATGTTGCCGCCCACAGTGCCGGTAAACAGATAGGGATCTTGCAGCACGACGCCGAAGTGACGACGCAGGTCGCGGGGGTCGAAGTCCCGAATATCGACGCCGCCGATACGAATTGCGCCTTTGGTGACGTCATAAAAACGCAATAACAGGCTGATGAGCGTGGTTTTGCCCGCACCCGTATGACCCACGATGGCCACCATCTCGCCGGGTTCCAGACGCACGGTCAGGTCCCGAATGATCCAGTCTTCACCCTTATAGGCAAACCAGACGTGGTCGAACTCGATGGCTCCGACGCTTTCCGGGAAGGGAACGGGTTCCTGCGGGGGAAGGATAGTGCGGGGCGTATCCAGCAACTTGAAAATACGTTCGCCTGCGGAAAGAGCAGATTGCAGCAGGTTATATTTTTCGCTGAGTTCCTGAATGGGACGGAAGAATCGCGCGCCGTATTGGAAAAAGGCCACCAACACACCGATGGATACAGCATCTTGTTCCATCAGCACGCCGCTGTAGCCAAGAATGGCAGCCAGGGACGCTGCGCCCAGAAATTCCACCACAGGGTAGAACCATCCGTAGGCGATGACGGTACGCTTCATGGCCGCGCGGTACTCTTCGTTGACGGCCGCAAAGTCTTCTACCGCACGCTGCTGCCGGTTGAACAATTGCAATACAGCAATGCCGCTAACATGTTCATTCAGAAAAGAGTTGATCTTTGCCACGGCCGCGCGGGTCTGCCGATATCCCAATTGGGAGGCCCGCCGGAAGATCATGGTCGCGACCACCACCGGCGGCACCGCCAGCAGCATCAGCAAGGTAAGCGACGGATTGAGGGAGAACATCGCCACCACAATCAGGATGATCGACAGAATGTCGGCCACAGCCGTCACTAAGCCACTGGCGAACAGTTCGTTCAGCACGTCGACATCCGTCGTGACGCGCGTCACCAGCCGGCCCACGGGGTTGCGGTCATAGTAGGCCAGATCTAGTTCCTGCATCTTCGCCATCACGTCGCGGCGTACGCCGAACATGGCTTGCTGCCCGGTCCACTGCATCAGGTAGCTCTGTCCAAACTCCAACAGAAAGATGGCGATCAGGGTCAGGCCGTACATCGCGGCAATCTGCCACAAGGCCGTTGCCGCCACGGGGGAAAGATAGGGCGCCAGCAGCGCGGGAATGGGCTCAGGGGGATTCGTCAGGTAACTATCGACGGCAATTTTGCTCAACAGGGGAGGTACCACCTGCAGCAGCGCATAAACGCCAATCGCCGCGAGGGCCACCGATACCTGTTTCCGGAAAGGGATCAGCCAGCGCACGATGCGCAAAGCCATGTGCCAATCCTGACTGGGTGCGGAGATATCCTCGTCGTTGGGGGAATTCGGGGCAGCCACTCCTCCCTATCGTCGCAGATTCAGATGTCGTGCGAGAAGGAAGATGCGTGTCCAGCTAGGTTTGCCGTCGTCATACGTCCGGGGATGGGAATGGCCACTGCGGCGAACTGGCTACGGGTGGGTTATCTACGGCCCTGTATCTCCGGTTCCTCCGCAAGCTGCTGAAACCGTTCTTCTTGCGCATTCCAGCGCCAGGTTGCGGGTGATTCGTCAAAGTGGTTGGGGACGTTATCTCTCGCATTGTCGATATCGTCGGGATGTCTGCCGCTGACCTTCCCGACGCAGGTGGGGAATCCGTTGGAGAAGGCATAAATTCCATGAACGAGGGGCGGTAGACCTTCCAGCCGGATCGGCTTGGGCGTGCTTCGCGCGATTTCTGCGGCTTGTTGGCATGCCTTGTCTACAGTGAATGCGACATCCCGCCGAATATGCAGGTTGTGATACAGCAAAGATACCCAGAATAGGGCAAACAGCAGTTCCCACGCGCGTGCTCCCGTTGATTTCCTGTGCAGACTGATGGCGTTGGCGAGCAAAAAACAAATGCCGAAGCTCGCCAGGAAGAGGACGCGTGATTTTTCCAGATCGGGACCAATCAGCAACTGAGAAATCGCGGGCAGAGAGGCGAATACCATCCAGCCCAGGGAAAAGACCAGAACCGATCTCGTCAAGTTGGCTCGAAATGCGATGCGACCGTAACAAACTGCGCCCACGGCGATCATCAACGTAACGAAGAAGTTGGGAATTACGCTTAGATTTACCGGGAACAACAGAGTGGGGAGCAGGCGGGTCCCGTAGGCTTTCACCAGATGCAACAGTCCGACCGAATGGAGTTCGGAAGCGCCGGTTCCGGGGTCAACATATCCTCCAAAACCGTGGAAGAGCCATAGTCGAAAGGCCAGGAGTAGAAAGGCTGCGGCGGCATGCCATGCAAAGGCGAGGGCCACTCGCCGTTTCTCGACCGCGTGCAGCAGAAAGACCAACAACAGCAGCGCGGGGTAGGTGTAGGCGATTTCCTTGGTGGTGATGGCGGCCATCATGCACACGATGGAGGCGGCGAGCCACGGCCAGCGCTCCGAGCGAATCCAGGCAAGGGCGCTGAGGATGCCGCCGAAAACAAAAAGCGTGGCCAGGACGTCGAAGCGTCCTGCCAGCCAGACACTGGCCTCCGGGTGCGCTGCATGGGCAAGAAAGAGAGCGCCGGTCCAGACGCCGACAAACCAATTGGGATTTCCATTTTGCGGAGAGAGATGAGCGCTGAGGATTCCGGCCAAGGCGCTGACGACCAGATTGGAAGCAAGAATCCACAGGCCCCATGGCAGCGGCGAGGGCGGTAGCGTGTGCGCCGCCAAAGCCAGGATGGTGTTACCGAGGGGACGATAAAAGCCGTCACCGCCGCGCTGGCTCCAGGTCGCCGACGAAAGCGTATCCGGGAAGATGAAGGCAAAGTCGTCGGAGAGGAATGGAAGGGAGGCTACGGACGCCAAGAGGCCTAACGTGGCCATGAGCAGACAGATGACAGGCCAGTATACGCGCCAATAGTGCCGGGGTGGCTCTGAGGGCTTTTGCGGCCTGCTCTTCACCGCCTGCCAAGCGAGACAGATTAGGAGAAGCGCTGAAATTGCGGCAAAGATGTTCCAGATCCCTCTTGGTGACAGAGCGGAGAAAGGGAACTGCCCTAAGTAAAGGAATAGCGGACAGACTGAAGCACTACTGGCAAAGAACAACATCTACAACAAGCCTTATTAGCGACTTTCTAACGGTTGAGCTGCACACAACGGGCGGCGGCATGCCGGGACACCAGGGTTCCACGAGACGCTTGAATTCTACGAGACGCTTACGCAAGAGCTGCCAAACACCATCACAGCAGCACCGCGCCTTACAGGAACGATCATAATGCAGGATTGCTGCGTACGGCGATAAAGCAGGGACATAATGCACAGATAGATTGCCTGTCGGGCGCCAGGTCTGATAGATATTTGAGACGTGGAACACATTCGCGCTCACAAATTCTCCCGACGTCTGCTGGTGGCGGCTTTTGCTCTGGTGGTGACGCTTGCCCCCGGTTATGCGGCGGAAACAAAGCAGTTATTTGATGGAAAGAGCCTGGATGGATGGAAGCACGTCGGTCCCGGTGAATTTGTCATTGAGGATGGTCTGATGAAGACCACCGGCGGCATGGGCTTGATGTTCTACGAACGGGAAAAGATTGCTGACAGCACGGTGAAGATCGTTTTCAAGACCGCAGCTGGCCGCGCCAACTCCGGAGTCGTGATTCGTATGCCAGAACCGCCGCCAGACCCTTGGTACGGCGTGCACAACGGCTACGAAGTGCAAATCGATGCGGGTGGCGACGAATGGCATCGCACCGGCGCCATCTACTCCATCAGCCGGGCCACCAAAGAAACCCAGAAGCCAGCAGGAGAGTGGAACACTCTTGAAATCAGCCTAAAGGGCGCCAAGACGATTGTCAGCCTGAATGGCGAGGTCGTGAATGAATACACGGAAGGGCAATCAGTGCCGAAGCGCAAACTCTGGTATGAGCCTGTACGCGGTCCGCGGCCTGATTCCGGATACATTGGCCTGCAGAATCACGATGGCAAATCGATAGTTTACTTCAAGGAAATTAGCGTTACGAAGAACTGAGGCCTTCGTCGGTAGCGGCATCTAGTTGGGGCGGAGCGGCCGATATCTGATAGACGCGCATGGCCGTTTTCCCCAGCAGGTGTTCGCGGAAGGCTTGGGGGCGCGCGCCCAGGCCTTGGGTGAAACGAGCCAAACACGTTTTCCAGGCATGATCCGGAAGGGAATAAGGCCAATCTGATCCGAACATTAGGCGCTTTTCTGTAAAGTGTTGGATGAAGAATTGGAAAAGCGATTGCAGTTGTGCCAAGGGCCACTGCCGTGTCGGTCCGGATTGCAGGCCGCTTAGCTTCACGTAGACTTGCGGCCGCTGAGCGAGCTGTTTCATCGTCTCCGTCCAAGCGACCTGTCCTTCGCCGTCCGCAGGCACACCCGCCAAGTGTGGCAGCACCAACGGGGCGTCGACATCCTGGTCGGCCATGGCGCGAAGGCCGTTGAGCGCACCCGAAGATGCTGCCGTGTCGACCTCTAGTGTTAGCCCATTCTCCGCGCAATACCGGTAAACCGACGTACGTGCTGCGGCATCACGGAGAGTCTCGTCGTCAATCCAGATCCCCTTCAACAGGTTCGTGTTCGCCAATCGGTCAACGGATGGGCTCAGTGGGAGGTTAGGTTTCCAAGCGACGATCACCCCCGCTAGCGCGATGGGCTTTTCTGCCCATTCGGCAATTTGCGCCAATTCCACCTCGCTGGTTCCGGCCGTCACCAGAATTGCCCCGTCAAAGCGGTTGCGCTGCAAAATCGGAGCGATATGCCGGGGCAGGTAGGCGCGATCGTCGCCGGGGAATTGCGGGTGTGCGCGTGCCTCTGGCGGAGCTTCCTGCCAAAGGCACACATGCGCATCAATGCGTAGCTCCAGTTCCGGAATGGTGCCGACGGACCGGTCGCCGGTACTGGAATCACCGGAATGGGAACTGGCCGGAATCATCGGGAGCGGAGACCTTAGCTCAATAGTTCCGCGATGGCGTCCGGATCGTTCGGAACCACGACGGGTTTGTTGGCAAAGCGGCTCACGAGCCGGTTGCCCTGCGGATCGTCCAGCTTTTCCGTGTGGTATTTGTACACGTAGTCCGGGTCCTTCAATACGTGACCGGTGAGGATGGAGACAACGCGGTCGGTCGGCTTAATTACACCTGCCGCCACCAGCTTGCGCACACCTGCGAGGGTAGCCGCCGAGGCGGGCTCACAGCCAATGCCGCAGCGTCCGATGGTCGCTTTTGCATCGGAGATTTCCTGCTCCGTGACGCTTTCGACCACGCCGTTGCTGTCGTCGATGGATTGCACGGCCTTCGGCCAGGAAACGGGATCGCCGATACGAATCGCCGTCGCCAGGGTCTCGGGCTTCGGGTTAGCCGTCAGAGCGGTCGCACCCTGTTTGTACATTTCAACGAAGGGAGCGGAACCTTCTGCCTGAATGACCGCTAAGCGCGGCGCTTTCTTGATCAGCCCTGCGGCCAGCATTTCGCGGAATCCCTTGCCAAAGGCTGCGGTATTACCAAGGTTGCCGCCCGGCAGCACCACCCAGTCGGGCTCGTTCCAATCGAGCTGATCCATCATTTCCACCATGATGGTCTTCTGACCTTCGATGCGGAAGGGGTTGATGGAGTTCAGCAGGTAGATCCCCAGCCGTTCGGCTAAGGTTCGAACCAGAGCCAGAATTTCGTCGAAGTTGGCATCCACCTGCAGGGTCTGCGCGCCGTATTCCAAAGCCTGCGCCAGCTTTCCGTAGGCGATGTTGCCATTTGGAATGAAGATGATCGGCTGCAAGCCGCCCGCGCTGGCGTAAGCCGCCATCGACGCAGAGGTGTTGCCTGTGGACACGCAGGCAACGCGGTTCATTCCCAAATGACGCGCCTGGGCGACGCCGCAGGTCATGCCGTTGTCTTTGAAGCTACCGGTGGGGTTGTAACCCTGATGCTTGAATTGAATGTGGTCCAAACCGGCGAACTGCGCGGCGTGCGGCGCATCCAGAATCGGAGTGTTGCCTTCACTCAAAGAAACCACGTGGTCAAATTTTGGCCAGAAGGAAAGCAGTTCGCGGTAGCGCCAAACCCCACTCCGGTCCAACGGGTGATTCGACATCCGCCGTTCCCGCCATAGCTTCTTCAATGCGTCCGGGGCAGGGAGCGGATCTGAGTTCTGCAGTTCCAGCAGAGATCCCGAAACAGGGCTCGTATAAATGACTTCATCCGTCGAAAACCGCTCGGTTTCCGGATGCGCAATGGCAACCAATTCAGCAGGCATGCAAATCCAGTCTATCCAGTCAGGCTATCCGTTGATTCTGAGTCTTGTGTTGGCGCCGATCGGCTAGGGTTGCGGCTCATACACAAACGCAACGGGTAGATTTTGTGTTCCCCGGCCAAATCGCGCGGCAGGTGGCGGCCAACGAAAGAACGCAACGGTTCCCCGAGTGACGTGGCTGAGGAGCTTTTGTAAGTGTACTACATCTATTGAAGTTGTTGATTACAAGGGGCTTGTGTCGCATGCTGCGGCGAGTGCGAGTTCAATGACATGTATTGCGTGTGCCCAAGATGACAGGCGGATGGGCTACTGGCGCCTCACTCAAGTCGATCGTCAACCCTCCTAGGCATTTCTCACGCCTATTGCGACCTCGAAAGTCGTTGGAAGCCGTGTTCCCCAAAATTGCCGCAGCATCGTGCAAATGATCTCTTTCTACTCCGCCGATTAATAATCCGCCTAATAAATGATTCGACAAAACGGCCTGGAGTTTTCCCAGATGTAAATTTATGAATAGCTCAGCAATCTATGAGCGATATTAACAAAAAATAAATCGAGAAAAAGCACGAACATACTTCTACAGCTGCTGTTGATTTGCGCCGTTCTTCATTATAAGTGATTGAAAATAGAAACCTAGATCAATTCCAAGACAAATTGCGCGTCCTGATTTTTATCCTTACTGATTGATTGCCACTTCATATATACATATGGTTTGTAAATAAAGTACTTCTAGCCGTACTGGAGCATGTGTTATCGATCTATTGGAGATAACACTACATGCATTTCGCCATGATCGTTTCTTGCCTTTTATTAATAGCAGGGTTTACGGCTTCGGCCTCCCCGCTTCCATTCACCACTGACTACAATGTTCTTGTTTTTACTGATATGACCGGCAACAACCTCAGCATTGGCGGATCGGTCGCCGTTGCGAGAGACGCCACCTTTACCGGGGTTTCCGTGGCATCCGGCAACAACGGAAGTAGCGGAGCCGCCCCCAACTCAGGCGCGGGAGCCATGAATCTGATTGTGGGAGACGATCTCTCATGGAACGGTGGCCAACTAGTCGCCGGTAACGGTGTCCACGGAGGCTTGGGATCTATCAGCGGAGTGGGAGTGCCCGGCGGGGTCATTGGTCAAGGCGCTACACCCGTCAACTTCGCCGCGTTGCAGACTCAAGCACAGAACGCAGCTACCAGCTTTGCAGCGATGACTACCAATGGAAGTACGGATGTCGCTCCCTGGGGAGGCATTACGCTTACCGGTATTGATACTGGGTTGAATATATTCACGGTTGCGGCAACCAATCTCAGCAGCACCAGCTATCTCAATATCGTTGCTCCCAGCGGCTCCGGCGTTCTCATCAATGTGGTTGGGAATGCTGCATCCATTCAGAATGCAGGGATTAATCTGAATGGGCAGGGCTTTAACTACAACTCCAACGCCGCGGACTGGCAGAACGTATTGTGGAATTTCACAGGGACGGGTACTCTCCAGGTCAGTGGTGTCAGCCTTGGTGGTAGCATTCTCGCTCCTTATGGATCGGTGAACGTGCAGTTCGCCAGTCTGAATGGAGACATTGTCGCCAATAGCCTTTCGGCCTCTGGTGGTATCAACAACTTTGCGTTCAATGGAACAGAGCCGGAGGATCCGTCCGCAGTGCCCGAACCCGGCACTCTGCTGCTCTCCGCGCTAGGGAGCACACTCATTCTGGGGCGGATGGCTTTACGAAGTCGGGCGAACTAGCAGGGGAAGGGTAGCCGGGCCACTGCGTTTTTCCTGATTGGCGATGAACGGGGATCGGCGAGGAAGGGAAGGGATCAGAAGAACGGATCCCTTCCCAGGTAACACCAAGAACTGAATACTTCTAGAACTCGATAGAGGCAATCAACGCGGCCAACTCTTCTCTGAGGGCCTGGCCCGCCGTACGTAGCTTATCGAGGGTCGCCTCTTCCGCAGCAACCTGGCTTTGCAGCGTACCAAGCTCGGTGGCAAGCCGTTGCACCTGTGCTTCCTGACCCGTAACGCGATTCAGGCTCTCCATGTTGTTGCGGACCCGGTCCATACTACGGTTCAGGGTCTCAATGCGAGAGTTGGATGCGGTTGCTGCATTTGTGTTGCCCGAAATCTCGCGCTGCTTGGCGACGATCCGCTGCAAGCCAGCTTTCGCCGCTGCGGAAAGCGAAGGGTTTTCCAGATAGATTTCCAGCTGCGAGGGCATCGAGTCTGACACCCGCACGAATTGGGAACCCGGATATTCTTCAACGATTTCTAGAGAATTGGCTCCGTTAGCGGGTAGATCCAGAGCATAGCGGTTCATGGTCGCGGTAGTAGCCGTCGGCTTTGGCGACACCGGCGCATACCCCTGCCGCAGAATGCGCTCAATCAACAGTTGTTTCGCCTTGGGGTCCGCGTTGTCGGCGATGTACTTGGTGGTCACACGCATGCGAGATCGGATCTCCAGCATGCCTTTGCTCATCTTGAGTTCCTGTACGCGCTGCGCCCGCGGGGTGGATTCTACACGGATGGACGTGCCCAAGTCGACGCCGTAGCTCAGCAACCGCTTTTCCCCCTTCGATGTGGTTTCGAATAAAGAATCACCGGCATACTCCCCGCCGTCGAACACCGTAATGGGACCGCCATCCAGCACCACCCCGGAATCATTCTGTAGTTCCAGCGCCAACATCGGGTGATCCGCAACGTCCTGGCCTTCGGAAAACACCATCAGCTTGGCTGCTGTGACCGGAGTCTGCAAAAAGGGCAACATCACCGATTCACTTTTGCGGACATCCACGGCGCCAGGGAACTGGTAGCTGAACATAGCGCCGGTTTCTTTGCCGGTGGCTGTGCTGGATATCGCGCTTGGTGCGGGCGGTGGGGGAGGCGGTTCATCTCGATGGGCAGCCAATTCACTCGGCATCATCTTGGGGGCTGCGAGTGCGCGTCCCCCCTGAGCACCCACAAACCCACCAGAAGACATAGCTCGTTCGTACACAACCGGGGCCACGCTCTCGATTCCGGGTAACTCCACAAACGGACGATCGACATTCACTGGCGGGTATATATTCGTCACAAATGACACGGGCTTGCCCGAAACCAGCGCGAGCGAAACTCCCTTCCAGTCTTCCCCGGAGGTGTTATCCACGATCGCCCAGCCTTCCAGTACCGGCTTGCCGGTATCCGGGAAAATCAGCCGATAGCTCGATTTCCAAACGGGCATCGGAGTCATATAGCGTGCGGAAAGTTGCTTCGCGCCGTTGCCCTTCAGATCGAAGCTGACACTACGCCGGTTCTGGTTTCGAGACTCCGCGACGATGCGCAGATAGTCCGTCAGTTGCTGTTGGATCTTTGGATCTTCCAGTTTTAGCTTGTTTAGCGACGCAATGTCGTAGGTGGTCATTGCGCCGTCTGCTTCCAGCAAGGTCACCACTTCCTTGGCTGGGGTGTCACCGGCGGCGTCAATCTTGCGTGCGGCGATGATGGTTCCGGATACAGCATCCGGCCCATGACGAGCCTCCAACTTTGATCCCTTCAAGGCATCGAGCAGCGCGGACATATTTTGCCCGTCGTTCAAACGAAAGGGGAAGGGCGCCAGTTTTGCGTCCAAACTCTCGTCTGTACTGAAGCGCACCCGTTCCACGGCGCCGCCTTCAGCACCCACGCTCATCGACTTCAGAATGTCCGTCATTTCCTCGGCGCGGAAAGAAAGCGTGACCGTTTTGTGTCCGCTAACATCGCCTCCGCGTTCGACGTAGGCAACGCCATTCTTGTAGATCACCATCCGACGAATGGGCAAATCCTGTGCGAACACAGGCGCCAACGATGTGGTGGTGAATGCCATCGCTAGGGCGATGGCAGCGCAGGCTCCCTGGCGCGAACGGGATGTGGCGGCTGCCTTCCCTGTTTCTTTGGTCATACAAAGACTCCCCTGTAGCTAAGCGGAATGAGATCGGCAATCAGCTGATTCCCCCATGCCGATGAGTCCCATCGGGCGTGACCCAATCCCACCGCACACTGCCCACGACATACTTTCCGCGACGCCGTCCCGATCGAAAAACGCGAGTGGCGCCATGCACCTGAGACTACGCGAGACTTGGAAAAGTTCCCGATTCCCGCTATTCCCCCATTACTTTGATCAACACCTTCTTCGGGCGCATGCCGTCGAACTCCGCGTAGTAGACCTGCTGCCACGGACCCATATCCAGCTTGCCCTTGGTGACCGGGACAATGACTTGGTGGTGTATCAGCAGGTTCTTAAGATGGGCGTCCCCGTTGGTTTCCCCGGTGCGATGATGCCGATAGTCCTGCCGGTACGGCGCAACCTTCTCCAACCATTCATCGATATCGCGAATCAGCCCATCCTCGGCGTCGTTTACATAGATGGCAGCCGTGATGTGCATGGCTGAGACCAGAATCATCCCGTCCTGGATGCCGCTTTTCTGCAGCGCTCGTATGATCTCGCCCGTGATGTTGATGTATTCCCGCTTCGATTTTGTATGGAAGCTCAGGTATTCGGTGTGGAATGGCATAAGGCCGATGATACGGCATACGTTCTCCTTCCACACCACGCACACTTGCCAGGGTTAAGGGTACTGGGGCGCTTCTCAATCTCTCAGAAAGTGCAAGACTTATAAGAGAAAATCCATCGAACTGACGCGGATCTTCCTTGCGCTTCAAATTTCTTGACAGCCTCCTGAAATCTTCGTCAGACTCGAAATTGTTTTGAGTAGACTGCTGAGTCATTAGGATGGCCGTTGTGTGGCCCAAAGCCGTCTGCCGCTGACCAACGAGGTTTCTGTTGAAAATCCTTTTCTACGCACTTTTACTGGCAAGTTTGGGACTTGCACAAACTGCTGATACCGGCGTCGGCACGGGAGCTCCGGACGAGATTCCGGTGTATTTGCCAGGTGGCGACGAAGCTGGTCCGACGCTGCCGTCCCGTCGCGGCATAGACCCCGTCTACAACCGGGAGCGGTTGATGAAGATTCGCCCGTTTCTGGGGATCCAAGGCGTCTATGATACGGGTCTTACCCCTGTCGTGACGGACGAAAATGGGAATCTGCTCAATGAAGGCGCATATGGCGCTGAATTTCGATTTGGCGCGACTGGTTCCCGCGCCTTTCGCCATTCCCTAGTTAGTCTTCGATACTTGGGGAATTTGCGCCACTATCCTGACTTGCCATTTTTGAGCACCACGAATCATATGCTGGACCTGGGCTTCCAACATATGTTCAGCAGAAAGTTGTCTCTCAATTCGACGAATCGCGCTGGTCTGCGGAACGACGCATTCATGGGACAAATCGGTGGATTCTCCGCCTCGGGGGATTCCGGTCTTGTGCCTACAGATGATGTGTTCAACAACCCTGTTCTTTACTTGAACACCAACCAGCAGTTGGTTTACCAAAAGTCGGTACGGCTTTCCTTCAGTGGCGGAGGTGGCGGTTTCATCCAACGCCGTCGCTCCAATGCACTCGTAAGTGTGGAAGGAGCCCAGGCGACTGGAGGAATTGCCTACCGTCTGAACTCCCGCAAGACTCTGGGCGTCAATTATGGCTTCAATCAGTTCAATTTCAACGGCGGTTACGGCGGTTCTGACATTCATATGCTCAGCGTGGAGTACGCCCATCAATTTGCGCGGCGCACCTCCGTTACTTTGACCATTGGTGGTTCAAGAATCGAATCCCAGTCGCTGCAAAGGGTCGAGCTTGATCCAATTCTTGCCGAGTTACTTGGTCAATCTTCCGGAACCGAGGCCGTTCACCGCAAGAACTACCTACCCACATATGGGGCTAGTTTCCGGCATGGATTTCGATCTGGCTCGTTTGATATTTCGGGGAATCGAAGTGTCACCCCGGGAAATGGGCTGATGCTCACTTCTGTCCGCACTAACTTCGGTGGCGCCTACCACTTCACCGGTGTGCGCAGATGGACGTTTAGCGTTTCTGCGAACTACTCTGAACTCAATGGCCTTAAGGGCGCCATGAGCCGATTTCGCACCTACCGAGCTGGGACCGCGGCGACTTTCAGAATCGGCAATGGTTTGAGCTGGAATACCTCCGTGAGCGCCCGCAAGTTTATCCTGGACGAGACATACCAAAGCGGCTCGCGCTTTGATCGTCCCCAATATCGCGTCAGCACGGGTATCAACTGGAGTCCGGATGATCTGCCGATGCCGTTCTTTTAGAAGCTGCACAAAACATTATTAGAATCAACAACTTATCTGATGTCTACATCTGGTGGGTCCTTAGTATTAGTCGTCGACGACGAAGAAGACCTGGCGCAAGCCCTGAAGCTCTTTTTGCAGCACCTTGGCATGACTCCGATTGTTTGCCACCGCATTCGCGAAGCGCGTGCGGTGGCAGTGCGTCATCCAAATGTTTTTCCTCTGGCCTTCATAGACCAACAGGTAGCCGGTGATTCCGGATCAGAATTTGCTGTCTGGCTCTTGCAGCATAGCCCGGAGACCCGCATTGCGCTAATGAGCGGTCTTCCGCTCGAACCGGAAGACTTGCCGACCTGTATACAAGGTAAGGTCATTTTTCTGCAAAAACCGTTTCGCCCCGCCGATGTCGCCCTCTCCATCCAACGCATGCGGCAATCCTAGGCTTTGCCAGGTTTTCTGCTACTGAACTCCTCTCCAGAAAACGGAATATCTCGTATTAGGTCTTTGGAACCCCGCTATCTCTTTGCTTTTGGGTCACCGTTAACCTTTCATTGGCATCCGGCAGCACGTTACATCTCTATAACTATCTGAAAAAGTAGAGATATCAGCAAATAACTGTCGCTTTTTCCAGTTCTGATGTATCTTGAATCAGCGGGAAATGTAACGGAAGGCTACATGCGTGACAATTTGCCGAAATCCTTACTCAAGAATTTCGATCTGATTTCAAGAAACCGCTTACACTTCCCTTGACGGATGGATTACCATGAGACGAAACGAGGCGGGCGGTATACAGGTGCTTACAGGCAGTAACGTAGGCACCGGACCGGCTGACCAGGAGACAGAGAAGACAAGCATTGGAACTGCGAGAGATTCACTGATCCGTATGCCGTGAACCCTGCTAGTCCGGCTCTTCGTTCTAGGACAACGGAGAGTCCCGAACTGAGACTGACGGTCGGCAGGCTGAAAACGATAGAGCGGTGATACTTTTTGTGAGGCGGAGCGCTCTATGGCCGTAGAAGCTGAAGTTACAGGCTGTACCAACCGAGCGGGAACTAGAAGCTTGTCTTGCCTAATTTCGGGATTGCCTTGCCCCAATCTCGAATACTGAACCTGGAAAGACGAAACGCTCGACTCGCACAAAAGACTGATAAATCTGAGTTTAGTTTCGATGACACTGGATAGACGACTAACGCCGCCGCTTGCCGTACGACCCGAGAAAGCTGCCTTACCCTCGAGCGGATTTCGGAGTAAACGGGAGATTGAACCTGTGGAAAAGCCAAGCCTACGCGAGTACTTTGAAGAGTACCCGTTGGACCGCATCGAATGCCTCTATAACTTCGCCTACCTGCCAGAGGACAAAATTGATCGCTTAGCGCATTCCGCTCTTCGCGAACAATGGGGACGGGGCAACAAGGTTCTCAAACGTTACCTGGCCCTTCACGTGGGTCTCGCCATCCGACAAGGCCGATATGTCAAACAAGATGTTGGACTTATCTGCTGCGCCGGTAATCTTCAGACCTCATACGGCAGTCCGCTTTATCTTCGTTTTGAAGAGAACAAGCAACTGAAACCGGCCTATTACCTGCAATATGTGGGAGAGGCCTTAAACTCCTGGGAGCAATTGCCCCAGCCGCCAATGTACCCACAGTGGCCGGAAATCTCCGCTGGCGCTGAAATTGTTCTCGCAGGAGAGCACATTCTGAATGACCATGCGGACCGGATTCCAGCTCTGCAACAGATACCCCCAATTGCGGGTGTTTGTGCGCTAACCGGAGCCATCCATTGGGCACTCTTCCGCGACCTTGCCGTGAAGCAGTTGCACCACGGTGTGCCCAGTTACTTTGTTCCCATTTATTTGGAAAGTCGGGACGACATCACTGGCCCTCCCGACTTGATCGCACCATTGCAGGTTCAGGAAAACAAGCTTTATGTGCGGACTGCGCTCGAACCGTACATGGCTTATCCCTCGGCCCGAATTGTCGCGAACCGTCACGACCGGCTACCGACCTGGTTGCTGGACGCATGGGAAGAGAATGCCCTGTTGCAGGAAGAACAAGGTCCTTACGAACCCGAAGAGGAATAGCCGCTAGGTCTGGGTGCTGCTACTCTGGGGATAGCCACGTCGCCTATCTATTCCAGAAGGTTAAAGCCCCTCGCGACCCCTCCATGCTTCGTAGTGTCATTCTGCTTGCTGCCGAAAGCCCTAGGCTACGGCAATGGTTCGAACAGGCTACCGCCGCCAAGAATTTGACGCAACGCTTCGTTGCGGGAAACACTTTGGATGACGCGGAAGCTGCCTGCAAGACGATCGCAAACACCGGTTTGCAGAGTTCTCTCGATTCGCTCGGCGAGAGTGTTCATAGTGCGGAACAAGCTGAAGCGGCCACGGATGAATACGTGGCCGCTATCCAGCGCATCGCAGCTAAATCCCTGCCAGCTTCGATCTCTCTAAAACTCACCCAATTGGGGATGGATATTTCCACGCAACTCGCGGCGGAAAATCTCGAAACCATTTGCCTTGCCTCGGCAAACAGTGGGGGTGTTCGCGTGGAAGTCGACATGGAGGCATCCCCCTATGTGGACCGCACGCTGGATCTCGTGGAGCGGCAGCACGCCGGTGGATACAACGTACGTGCCGTCATCCAAGCCTACCTTCACCGCTCCCGAGCCGATATCCAACGTCTGAACAAACAAGGCATCCCCGTACGCCTCTGTAAAGGCGCCTACAAGGAAGATTCATCCGTAGCCTTTCCGGACAAGTCAGCGGTTGATGCGAGCTACCGGGCTCTTTCCACGCTGTTGCTGGAAGAGGGAACCTTTCCAGCCATTGCCACCCACGACGACCGCATGGTGGAACACGCGCTAGCCTGCGTCGAACGATTGCGTCTTCCGGCCGAACAGTTTGAGTTCCAGATGCTTTATGGCATCCGGCGGGATCATCAGGAGCAACTGGCCCGGAGGGGTTACGGCGTGCGTGTGTACATTCCCTACGGCGCGGCGTGGTATCCGTACCTGACGCGGCGTCTGGCCGAACGTCCCGCCAACCTGCTCTTTATGCTCAAAAACCTACTTCGCTAGGGGAGATGCCTTTTCGCACCGCATCAGATGCGGAATCGTGGAGCTTTTGCTGCTCCATCTGTTTTTCGCGCACTATTTTTTCCAACCATTTTTCCAACCATGCAACCTGGTCGAAGCAACCGGTGTCTGTGGCTTTAACAACGTAAGCCGTGGGGAGCAAATACCCCCCAGGGCGTTTGTGGTACGCTTCGTCCGTCGATCGCTCAGTACTGCTCGGAGGGTCTCATGCGTTACTGGGGCATTTTGCTGCTAAAACTACTCGGCGTTTATCTAGTGCTACACGGTCTGTGGGCCGCCATGATGTGGCTGCTCCCAACCAGCACTCCCATCGTCTACCATCGATTTCAACCATTCGAACACGACCTCGCCTGGAGCCTGAGCTGGGCGATGGCGGTGCTCTTTCTGTTCATCTGCGGCCTCGGGATGTTGTATGTGGCTTTGTGGGATCAGCAGTTGCGTTGTCGAGACTGTGGCCGTCGATTGCGTATGCCGCTCATGTACGGTTCCTACAGCAATGTTCTGCAGGAAGGTCGCCCCGAATATGAGTACATTTGCGCCTTTGGCCACGGTTCGCTCCGCGTGCAAGGCACTAAGTTTCAGGGCAGGGAGCCCAGCCACTGGCGGTCAAACAAGGACCTATGGACGCATCTGATTGCCGCCGACCGGGCTGGCCGCTAGGTGGTTCATTCTGGGGGAATTTGGCACGGATTGTGCGGATTGAGCCAGCTTTCTCGGAAGTCTCACGAAACAGTAACCGCCGGGTCGCGTCTTAATCGTGAGAAAATGTCCCGAGGAAGTTGGAGATTTGCCGAAACCCCCCAAACGACGTTCGAGTAGATTCGCGTGGCTGTTCCGGATCCTTCGTCACCCTATCTTCAAGGCATGCGCAGCGTTGGTCGTTGTGGGTGGATTGATTGGTCTGGCCGTTGCTTACTCGTACTACCGCGACTTTGCCGAACTGATCGATAAGCAGCTAGCGGAAGGTCCGTATCAAACGACATCCAAGATCTACGCAGCGCCCATTCGCATTTCGGTGGGCGATGCCTACAAACCCGCCGATATCGTCTCAGAGCTGAAGCAAAGCGGTTACGACCAGCGCCGGAACAACCCTCTGGGGTGGTACCGCGTGGTCGACAATACCGTTGAGGTTTATCCGGGGCCGGAGTCCTACTTTGACATGGAAGGCGGGGTCATCCGCTTTGCCAGCGGAAAGGTCTCGGAGATCATTTCTCTGCGGGATAACACCCAGCGCAATCAATACCTTCTGGAACCGGAACTGGTCACACACCTTTCCGGCTCAAACCGCGAAAAACGCCGCCTGCTCGCGTTCAAAGAGATTCCCCAATTGTTAGTGCGCACGGTGATCTCCGCTGAGGACAAGCGTTTCTTTGACCATTCCGGATTCGATCCCCTTCGTATCTTGAAAAGCGTGTTTGTCGATGTCCGGGAGGGGCGTTACGCTCAGGGCTCCTCGACCCTTACCATGCAGCTTGCTCGTGGGTTGATCGGCGAGTACGACAAGAACTGGCGTCGGAAGGCTTCGGAAGTTCTGGTCACCCTGCACCTGGAAAGCAAGCTTAGCAAGGAAGAGATATTCACGTACTACGTGAATCACATCTACATGGGCCGCCGTGGCAGCTTCAATATCCACGGTTTGGGCGAAGCCGCGCAGGCGTATTTTGGCAAGAGTGTCCAAGACCTGAACATCACCGAGTGCGCCACTTTGGCCGCGGTCCTGAACGCTCCCAGCTACTACAATCCCTATCGCAATCCAGATCGGGTCAAGAAGAAGCGCAACATTGTGTTGCTGCTGATGCGCGAAAACAAGGTCATCACGGACAAGCAGTATCGGGACGCCATCACCCAGGATCTGAACCTTACCGACGAGCCCATTGAGTCTTCGGATGCGCCCTATTTTGTCGACTACGTGAACCGCAGTCTGCAAGATCGCTTCGGCGATATCGACTTCCGCAAGGAAGACTATCGCGTCTACACCACCCTGGATCTACGGTTGCAGCGCTTCGCCGTGCAGGCGGTCAATGAGGGAATGGCGCTGGTGGATGAACAGGTTTCCAAGCAGCGGCGCTGGAAGGGGCAGACGCCCCCGCGTGCGCAGGTTGCCATGGTAGTGGTCGATCCCGAAACCGGAGCCATACGCGCCATGGTGGGCGGACGCAGCTACGGCGAGACTCAGCTCAATCGCACCTTGGCCAAGCGTCAACCTGGGTCCATCTTCAAACCCTTCGTGTACTCGGCAGCCTGGGCGACAGCTCTCAGCGATTCCGGCCAGGTTCTTACTCCGCTTTCGGTGGTCGATGATGAACCCACGGATTTTGAGTACGGTAGCGAACAGGCCTATAGCCCCAACAATTTCGGAATGAAGTACAACGGGGCGGTTACCCTTCGTGAGGCCATGCGCAAGTCCCTGAATATCCCGGCTGTGAAGGCGGCGGAAATGGCGGGTCTGCGCAATGTGGTGCGTGTGGCGCGCGCGTCTGGTATAGAGTCTTCCATGAGTGCGACGCCTGCGCTGGCGCTTGGCTCCTATGAGGTCACCCCAGTGGAAATGGCGCAAGCCTATACCGTGTTCCCTAACTACGGACAGCGCTTAAAATCGTTCACCATTTCCATGTTGCGGGATCAACACGGTAAGGTGGTTTTCGCGCAGGAGCCGAAGAAGGAATTTGCCATGGATCCCCGCGTGGCCTATCTCACCCTGGATGTGATGCGGGATGTGTTGACGCGGGGCACGGGCGCGGGCGTCCGCAGCCGGGGCTTCGTGCTTCCTGCCGCTGGCAAGACCGGCAGTTCGCACGACGGGTGGTTTGCGGGGTTCACTTCCAAGTTGATTTGTATTGTGTGGGTCGGTCTGGATGACAACACCGATCTCAAAATTGAGGGTGGCAAGTCCGCACTGCCTGTGTGGACAGCCTTCATGAAGAAGGCGCATACCTTGCCGGAGTACCGGCGTGTCAGCGACTTCCCGGAGCCGGATGGTATCGTGCGCGCTGACGTCTGCCCGGAAGCTTTCAAGATGGCGAGTATCGCCTACCAGGAGAACGAAGACCGAGTCCGGGCAAACGCACCCATTTGCGGCAAGCTGGAAAGCGAAGTCTTCATTGCTGGAACCCAACCAGCGCTGGCCTATCCCTCGGGTTTCCACGGCGCCCCAGCTGGCAGCCGCGTGTCGGGATGGGATCTCAGTTCCACCGCAGACCCGATACCAAACCCGCATGCAGAACGGCCTAGTGAGCAGACAGCTGCTCGTCTGGAACGGGAGCGGGAAGCTGCACAGGCTAAAGAAGAGGACAAGAAGAACGACGAGTCTGGCGAGAAGAAAAAAGGGCTGTTCCGCCGATTGTGGGGTGTGATTAAATGACCCTAACAGGAGGTGTGCTATGCCGCATCGTTCGTCTGCCCCTCCAGTCTCCGGAGTGGTCCATCCTCTCGTCCTGCCTTACCCGGGCGTAGTGTCGCCACGCGCCTGTACTTCCTTTGGTTTCCAACATTTCACGATTGTCGTCGGTTGTTCGCTGTTCCTGTTTGTCGGCAGTTTGTGTGCGCAGACGCCCACCTCTTCGCTGGTAGCGTCGGAAAGAACGGCGGCTGTGGAATCGCGCCCACCTTCCTCGGTCCCAACCCATTTGGGCGCCGTAGAGCCCGGTCTGCGCGAGAAACCGGTTTTCGCTCAACCTGCGGGGGAGCTTCCTCCGGACAAACGCGGCGACGTGATGATGGCTCGCAAAATCTACCGTTCTGCTGTAGATGCTTACCAGGAAGCCATGGTCACGCTGGTGGGGGACCGGGCTTTACTGCGCAAGCAAATGGCCGAAACCCAGCGTAGCCTTGGCCACGAGGCGGAGGCCCGCCAGTCTGAGAATAGTGCGAAGTCCCTGCAGAAAAACGCCAAGGAATTGATGGCCAAGCAGCAAATGCTTCCTGATAGTCGCTCCAACGTGTTTACCCGGATGTTTGCAGCCATGGGCTTTAGGAGTGACTCCCCAGCCATGCCTGCGGACGATTCCAGTGATGCTGTCGTGGTGAAGCTGCCTGCAGGCGTTGACGCCATCCCCATGCCTGCCGGGCTGTCACAGCGCGAACAAGCCATTTTTCTTGCGGAAAAGGGCCAGCATGAATATGCTCTGCTGATCTTCCGCGCGCTTGATCAGCAAATGGAGCGTCGGCATGCCGTACTCTGGAACAAGATAGGTATTGCCTACCATCAGATGCTGGATATGGACGCAGCCAGTCGTTGTTACGCCGAAGCGCTGCGCACAGACGGTCACTATTCGGAGGCCCGCAACAACCTGGGCGCCGTGTACTACTTCCGAAAGCAGTATCGGCGAGCTGTCAACGAATACAAGAAGGCGCTGGAGCTTCAGCCCCTATCGGCATCTGTTTACAGCAACTTGGGCTCCGCGTATTTTTCTATGAAGCGGTACGAAGAGGCTTCCGCGCAGTACGCGCGAGCCGTGGAAATTGATCCGATGATCTTTGAACACCGGGGCAGCAACGGCACCGTCCTGCAGCAGCGGAGTGTGGAAGACCGGGCAAGTTTCCATTTCTATCTATCGAAGATTTATGCCCGCAATGGCGATGCGGACCGCAGCCTGCTCTACATGCGCAAGGCGCTGGAAGAGGGCTTCAAGGATCGCCATAAGTTTCGAGAGGATGCTGATTTTGCCGCTTTGCAGAGTGTTCCAGAGTTTCAAACGCTTCTGGCGACGGAGTTCCGTGTACTTTAGGCGAAGCATCCTTTCCGGCAGATCTGTATTTACCGTTCCCAAGGCCTGCGCTCTCGGCGTGGGCCTTCTGCTGCTCCTGGTGGTTGGTTGCGGCCAGAAAACCGATACACGCCGCCGTGCGGTCGCCATTCTGCCTATCGAAAACCAAAGCTTCGACGCCAATCTGCAATGGCTGGGGCCAGCGCTCACCATGGCGATGGCTGAACAGACTCGTGGCATCTCCGGTTCCTCGGCGCTGCTTGTTCGCGACGCCAATGTGGCGGCCCAACGAGGAGCCACGGAGATACTGCGGCCCATCGTCAGCAAGTCCCCCGCTGGGTTCGAACTCCATCTGTATCTGGATGCCCCTGGGGCCAACACGGTCAATCCCGTATATCGCGGAACGGCCCCGGATCTAAATGGATTGCTGGGCAACCTGCGAGTCGGGCTGGAAGCTGCCGGACTGGCGGGAGCGCGGTTTTCCACCAGCAATGGCGACGCCTTCCGCGTCTTTGGACAAGCGTTGGTAGAGCCGGATGCCGAACTGGCCCGCCAGAGTTTCCGCGAGGCGCTGCGTCTTGATCCGCGCTTCACCGGAGCTGCTCTGCGCTTGGCATCCTCTCTCGCCGCTTCTGGCGATCGCCCCGCTGCAGTAGCCGAACTCGACAAGCTGCTTGTCAGTCTTCCTGCGGATCGTGGGCTTGACCGGTCTTACGCTGCCCTGGAATTGGCGACCCTCCGTGATGACCGGCAGGGTGTCGTGCAGGCACTGCGGCAGGTTGTCGAAGCTTCCCCTGAGGATGGAGAAGCCCGTTACGAACTTGCGAAAAGAGCGATGGTTAGCAGGGATTATGCCGAGGCGGCCAGTCAGTTCACGCGTTTGGCAGAGTCTCATCCGGACCGTGGGGACTATTGGAACGAGGCCGCTTACGCGCAAATCTATGCCGGTGATCGTGCCGCCGCCTTGCAGTCTCTGGAGCGTTATCAAAAGTGGAAGCCTACCGAGCCTAACGCAGAAGATTCCGTCGGCGATGTGTATTACTACTTCGGTGACTTTTCAGCTGCGTCCAAACACTACGACACCGCTTTCCGCATGGACCCGAAACGGATTGGTGGCTTTTCTCTGTTCAAGGCAGCTTGGGCGTATCTGATGGCCGGGGAAAATGATGCCGCGGACAAAGCAATTGCCGAGTATGTTGGCAATCTGCGTCAGGAGAATCCGCAGTTAGCGGATTTCCGTTCGGCCCAATGGCAGTATCTGCGTGGACGCCGTGAGGAAGCGCGGTCGGCCGCCCAAGCCATGCTCAGCCAGCAGCGCCAGAATCCGGCATTTGTCAGCCTGGTAGCCACTCAGCTCTACCTGTGGGACGCCGCCGAGCAGGGCACAGACCCGCTTTTGTTTCGTGGTGGCCCGCGCTATGGAGCCACGGTGCGTCCCATTCTTGGCGCCCTAGCCCAGGCGGTTGCTGGATCGCTGGCCGGAGCCAAGGAAGAGGAAGTGGCGGAACGGGTCCGTAAGCTTGCTCCCGCTCAGCAACTGCCTTCCATTCAAGCTGCGGCTGTATACCTGGTATCGGCCAAGCCGCGGAGCGGGAACGGCGGAGCTTCGTCAGTAACGGCGTTGCCGCCTGCGATGCTACAAACGCTCCAGCAGGCAGATGCCGCTTTGCCCGAAAGCGCTGGTCTCATCAACCACGCTCTGCTTGGGTGGGGCTTGCTTCGATCGGGTCAACCGCAGCAGGCCCTGGATGCCTTCGCGCGCCGGGTGCCTCCCTCGCCAGAGGATGATGGCCCTCTTTGGCCGTTGGTGTTTCCATCCGCACTCCACTGGGAACTGGAAGCGGCAGAAAAGGCGGGAAATGCCACACGGGCGGAAGAGCTGAAGCGCATCCTCTCCGAGAAGTGATTTGACCCTGGTGAACCCTCAGGCCGCGAGGCGACCAGTGCAACGCTGGCGGGGTGATCCGGTCCGTAGTTGGGGCGGGCCTGGCACCGAAACTACCCAAGTTACAATGAAGAATGGGATTGATAAAACAAATCGCGTCCGTTCTGTTCTTTCTTGCACTTAGTTTTCAGACGGTTGCGCAAGGCCAACTCGCTGTGAAAGTAGATGCGGAAGCCCTGCAAGGCAACACTCTACGCATTTGGCTGCAACCTGCCGACGCCGCTCAATCCCGCACTCAATTCGTCGCGGTTTTCCGGGGACAAAAAGCGCCGCTTTATCCGGACGCGAGTGGGTCCCTGCTCGGCCTGATGCCCATCTCCTCCACGGAGGCGCCGGGTAGTTTTCCCTTGGTCGTCCAGGACGCCAGCGGCAAGGTGCGCTTCCAACAGACCGTTTTGGTGAAGGATGCCAAGTTCCGCATCCAGAACATCCGGGCGACTTCCAGCATGAAGGCGCTGAAGCCCATGCCGGGCGAGATGGAAGCCATCCGAGCTTTGCAGCAATCCGCAGATCCCGTGCGCAGTTGGATGGAGCCTTTCGTTTCCCCCACTCCACAGTGCATGAATTCGCCCTTCGGGGTCCAACGTTTTCACAATGGCAAGCCGACGGGAAATTTCCATCGGGGCGTCGACCACCGTTCGCCTGCGGGAACGCCGGTGCGGGCCACGACGGATGGCGTCGTGAAGATTTCGCGCATGTTCCGTCTGCACGGTGGCACGGTGGGAGTGGATCATGGGCAGGGCGTCAGCAGCATCTACATCCACCTTTCCAAGCTGGCGGTGAAAGAGGGCGTCTCTGTACGCAAGGGCGACGTCATTGGCTACGTCGGTTCCACGGGCTTTGCCACCGGGCCGCATCTGCACTGGGGGCTGTATGTGAATGGCCTGCCGGTCAATCCGCTGCAGTGGCTTCCGGAAATCCAAGCCTGCAAATAGACTATGCCACGCATAGACCGGTGTGACTTCCACATTGCTTCGTTTCGTAAAACGGCCATTCCCCGCGTGGTTGCTGTTTCATTTCACCTCATCTGCACCACAGCGAAACGCTCTTCCTACTGTCACGTCTCTGACAGTAGCGACGGTCTTCCCCAGACGCTGCGAATGGGTTCCTTGTGTTAAGTACCCGCTAGCGAAAAGTGTTATGGTACGGAGTAACCGTAAGTTCGGCAGTGCAGATGAATTTGCCCAAGCGAGCTCTCACCGTCATCATCCTATTCCTTCTACTGGGCGTCGTCGCGTTTGCATTTCAGCGCAGGATGCGTTTCCCCAACCCGGAAGAAGATGCGCTGATCCCCGAGAATCCTGACGAAAAAACAGAGTTTGTGTTCGCCCGCCTGGAGTACCCGCAGATCAACGTCGGCGGCTACTGGGGGCGTCGCGGCTCCTGGACAACGGATTATCCGAAGGCTGACCGGCAGTTTGTGGTCGGGCTCAAACGGCTCAGCCGCATCCATGCGCGATCCAAGGAAGAAGTGGTCTCGCTCGATGACGACCGCATCTTTTCTTACCCTTGGGTCTATGCCGTCGAGGTGGGCCATTGGGACCTGACGCAGGAACAGGCGAACCGTCTTCGCGAGTATCTGCTGCGTGGTGGTTTCCTGATGGTGGATGACTTCCATGGTTCTTTTGAATGGGAGATTTTCACCGCAGGCATGAGCAAAGTGTTCCCGGAACGCGCCGTCGTCGATATTCCGCAAGCGGACGTAATCAACCACACGATCTACGACGTCACGGATCGTCCGCAACTTCCCGGCATCCAGTATCTCTACACGGGCCGCGAGTGGGAATACGACGGGTATGAAGCGAATTGGCGCGGCGTTTACGATGACAAAGGCCGCGTGATGGTGGCCATTTGCCATAACTCAGATCTGGGCGATGCCTGGGAGCATGCTGATGAGCCGGAGTATCCCGAAAAGTGGACGACGCTGGCTTACCGCATTACGCTCAATTACATCGTCTATGCCATGACGCACTGATGCTGCGTGTAACAGCGTCGTCAGTCAGGCGTATGGAATGGCATTATTGACCCCGAAGGGCATTTTCGGGCAAGGGATTTGGAGTGAGGTATGGATCTCTGCCACGGCGCAGAATCGAAGGGACCAGAAACGTAGGACGGCGGTCACCCTTCGAGGGAAATTGGGCAGGAGTTGCGTCGAGAGCAGAGTAAGCATCCATGTTTGAGTGGCTATTTCAATATCCGCGGATCGTTTTCGAACGTGGCTCGTTCACGTTCCTGAGCGGCTGGCCGGTATGGCTGCTCGTCTTGTTATGTCTGGTTGCCGCCGCCGTGCTGGCCTGGAGATTGTTCTGGCCATCGGCTGATGAACCTCTCGCGCGCAGTGAGCGGGACCTGAGCCAACTTCAGCGCTTCCGCCGCAACCTCACGCCGCGAGGTCTTGCGATTTGGGCGATGCAGACGGCCTTCGCGGCTCTGGTGCTCTTTCTGGTGTGGCGGCCTGGTCTTGAAGTCTCTGCCCTCCGTTCCCAACAAAACGTGATCGCCGTGCTGGTGGATAACTCCGGCAGCATGCTGGAAAACGACGGCGGTTCCACGCGGCTTGATCAGGCGCGCAATGTGCTGCGCGATGAGATTCTTCCCGAGCTACGCAATCGCTTTGCTGTCCGCACCTATGCGGTGGCGGGCTCTAGCACTCCCATTTCTGATATCGAATCGCTACATGGTGACGGAGCGGCTTCCCAGTTGGGTGATAGCCTGGCGCAACTTGCCCGCGATACCGCAAACCTTCCTGTCGGCGGCGTGCTGCTAGTGAGTGACGGCTCCGACAATCGCGGCGTCATTGCTCCCCAAGTGCTGGCGGCAATCCGCGCTCGGCGTATTCCCATCCATACCTTGGGTATCGGTCGCACGCAGATGCAGAACGATGTGGAAGTGGAGGGCCTCAGCGTAGCTGCCCGCAGCTATACCAATGCCAAACTCTCCGCCACGGTGAAAATTCGGCAGGGCGGCTATTCCGGTAAGCCCGCGCGGCTGGTGTTGAAGCTGGATGGCAAGGTGGTGGCCAACCGCGAGATTGCGCTTCCCGAGGATGGCCGTCAGCTTGTCGAGGAGATCGGCTTCCCTGCGGGCGATGCTGCCGCCAAGGTATTGGAAGCCGGCATAGAGCCGCTGGAAGGCGAACTCAATGTCGCCAACAACCAGCGTCGGCAACTCATCAATGTGGATCCCGAGAAACCGCGCATTCTCTACGTGGAAGGCGAGCCTCGCTGGGAGATGAAGTTCATCCGCCGAGCCATGGAGGAAGACCAGACCATTGAACTGGTATCCATGCTGCGCACCACGCAAAACAAGATTTACCGCCAGGGCGTGAAAGACGGGCAGGAACTGGAAGATGGATTCCCGACCCGAGCTGAAGACCTCTTCGCCTACAGCGGCCTAGTGATCGGTACGGTGGAATCCAACTGGTTCACCCCCGCGCAGTTGACGCTCATCAAGCGGTTCGTGGATGAACGTGGCGGCGGTTTGTTGATGCTCGGCGGACGCTCTGGTCTCAGTGATGGCGCCTACGCGAGTTCGCCACTCGAAAGCCTGCTGCCCGTTACTCTACCGGCTGGCGGCGCAACCTTTACCCGGAACCCCGCCAAAGCCACGCTGACAGCCCGCGGGGAAGAGAACATGGTCACCCGGTTGTTGGATGACGGGGCCGAGAACCGCAAGCTCTGGGAGTCCCTGCCTGAACTGGCGGATTCGCAACGAGTGGGCGAGGCGCGTGCCGGCGCCGCTGTGTTGCTGGAAGCAGGTCCGACGAACCAGCGTCGCCCTCTATTGGCCACCCAGCGTTACGGACACGGACGTACTGCCGTCTTTGCAACAGGGGGCAGTTGGCGGTGGCGCATGTTGCGCGACCACAAGGACGAAACCCATGCCACCTTCTGGCGGCAGATGCTGCGTTGGCTGGTTACGGATTCTCCGCGTCAGGTGGAATCCGAACTCTCGGAGCAATTGCTCTTTGATCGAGGTGGCCTTACCTTGCTAGCCCGCGTGCGGGACAAGGAATGGAGCCCCACGAACGACGCCCATGTCGTTGCTCGCATCTCGCAGCCCAACGGCAACGTGATGGAGCAGCGCATGGAACCGGTCAGCGGGCAGGCCGGCGAGTATCGTCTGGAGACGAACGCGGCGGCGGCGGGCACCTATGTCACGGAGATCATTGCTCGCCGGGGCGACCAGGAAGTGGGGCGGGATTCTGTCACCTTCCGTCGGGAAGATGGTGTTGCCGAAGCCTTTGGACGTCTGCAGAACAAACCTCTGCTGCAAGCGCTTTCGGATCGTACCGGGGGCAAGCATTATTCTTTGTCTGATGCGGCGGACATCGCCTCGGACATGACCTACTCCGAGGCCGGGCTCACCATGCGGGAGACCCGGGACCTTTGGCCCATGCCGGTCTTCTTCCTGCTGCTGTTGTTGTTGAAAGCCGCGGAATGGCTGATGCGGCGCCGGTGGGGTGCACTATGAGACTGCTGCTGACTCTACTCATCTGCGCAATGTTCGCGAGCTTGGCCGGAGCCCGGTCTGTCTACGTCACCGTGGTGGGGCACCCGGGCGAAGACGATTACCGTGTGCGCTTTGATGGCTGGGCGCAGCAAATCAGCCGTGGTCTTTCGATGACGCCGGGCTCGCCACTGGTCAAGACGATTGGGGCCAAAGCAGGCGCCACACGTCAGGAACTGGAAGCTGCCATTGAAGAAGCCGCACGCACCACCGAGGCTGGGGATACCTTCACGCTGATTCTAATTGGTCACGGCTCCTTTGATGGACGCGACTATAAGTTCAACTTGAAGGGACCGGATATCAGTTCGGCACAACTTGCAGTTTTGTTGGATCGCGTGAAAGCCGAGCGGCAATTGATTGTGAACACTACCAGTTGCAGCGGCGGTTCGGTAGCTGCGTTGGTGAAGCCGAAACGGATTGTGATGACCGCTACCCGCAGCGGCACGCAAAAGAACGCCACCATCTTCGGACGTTACTTCGCGGACGCCTTTACGGACGTGGATGCGGATAGCGACAAGAACGACACGGTTTCGGCGTTGGAAGCCTTCCAATATGCCCAGCGTCGCACCACGGAATACTTCGATCAGGAAAAGCGCATCTCCACGGAAGGATCTGTGCTGAACGACATCGGTTCGGGGACGGCGGTTCGCGATCCGGGCAAAGACAACGGCCAGGGATTGTTGGCGGGAGCCTTTCCGATGTTGCGTTATGGCTCCTCGAGCGTTTCGCAGAATACCGCGAAATCCGGACTTTTACAGCGCAAAGAAGAACTCGAGCAACAGATAGATCGTCTGAAGTATGAGAAGCAGAGCATGTCCCCAGCGGATTATCGCCAGCGGATGAATGCTCTGTTGTTGATGTTGGCGAAAACCCAGGCAGAGATCGATAAATAGGTGACGCCATGAAGACGCCTCTTTTCGCAAGTCTATTTCTGGCCGCCGCTGTTGTTGCCAACGCGGCTACGCCGGAAGAATGTCTGCGCGCAAAGAAGCTGGGGAAAACCGAGCAGGCGGCCACATGTCTGCTGGAACTGAGCCGTAGCGACAACGCGTGGTATCGGGCGGAAGCGGCATGGGCAAGTGGGCGCTTTGACGAGGCTCGCAATCTGTTTCAGCAAGCGCTGAGTGCGAACCCGGGAAGCGCCGAAATTCGCGTGCGCTCGGGGCGTCTGTATCTGGAACGGTTTAACAAATCCGAGGCATCCAAACTCTTCGGGGAAGCGCTGAAGATCAATGAAAAGGATGCGGGCGCTTTGATGGGCATGGCGCTATTGAGCGCCGAAGGTTTCAGCAGCAAGGCAGAGGACTACGCGAAGAAGGCTGCGGAGGCTGATCCGAAACGCTTGGATGCGCGGGAGCTATTGGCGCGTCTGGCTCTGGAACGCAGCCGTCCTGATGAAGCGCGCAAGCATGCGCAGCAGGCGCTTGCCATGAGCCCGGATGGCGCGATCGACGCCATGGCGGTGTTAGCAACAGCGGATTGGCTGGAAGACAAAAAGACGAGCCCCTGGGAACAGAAGGCCCTCGCCATCAACCCGAACTATAGCGAGTTGTACGGCATAGGCGGCGACATCTTTGTGCTGCAACGACGCTATCGGGAAGCCATCGCGCTGTACGAAAAGGCAGTTGCGCTGGAAGGCCACAACTATCGGGTTCGCAGCGAACTGGGCGTGAACCTGATGCGTCTGGGTCGCGACCAGGATGCGCGCAAACAACTGGAAACGGCTTACGAAGCGGGTTATCGCAATGCCGCCACCGTGAACACCCTGCGCCTGTTGGATAGCTATAGCCGATTTGACGTCGTGCGCGATGGCAACCTGAGCTTGCGTCTGCGCAAGGACGAAGCCGATCTGCTACGCATCTATGCCATGCGTGAGTTGAAGAAGGCTGTCTCCACGTACAACAAGAAGTATCGCTTTGAGTTGAAAGAACCCTTGCAGGTGGAGTTCTACCCCGACCACGAGGATTTCGCCGTGCGCACCATGGGCCTTCCCGGTTTGGGCGCGTTGGGCGTTGCCTTCGGTGATGCCGTGGCCATGGATAGCCCTGCTGCCCGGCCACCGGGTCAGTTCCATTGGGCTAGCACGCTGTGGCACGAACTCAGCCACATCTACCTGATGAAGATGACTGACCACAAAGTGCCCCGTTGGTTTACAGAGGGCGTGTCGGTGCACGAGGAAATGCAGGTGTCGAAGGAATGGGGAGATCGGCTCGACCCACCTATCCTGAAAGCGATCCGCGACAAAACCCTGCTGCCCATTGCGGACCTGGATCGTGGCTTCCAACAGCCGGACACTCCGACGCAGGTGGTAGTGAGCTATTTCCAGGCTGGCCGTGTGATCGACTTCATTACGGAAAAGCGCGGCTGGGACACGATTCTGCAGATGATCGGCGACTTCAAACAAATGAAGACCACGGCCGAGGTGATTCCGGCGCGGATGGGCATTAGCCCGGAAGAATTTGATAAGCAGTTTCTGGAATGGCTGGACGCCGATGTCGGCCAGATGGCGCGCAACTTCCCGGAATGGGAGAAGACCATGAAGCCGCTAGTGACTGCCTTTGAAGAACGCAATTGGGACAAAGTGATCGCGGATGGTCCGCGTGTCCGGGATCTCTATCCCGAATACGTAGACAAGCGGAGTGTCTATGAGATGCTGGCCGAAGCGTATCGGGCGAAGGGCAATTCAGACAAGGCAACGGAAGAGATGTTGCGTTATGTGCGTAAAGGCGGTCGTAGCCCTGAGCTGATTAAGAGCTTAGCGACCTTGTTGGTGGATGCCGGACGCAACACCGATGCGGCGGGCGTGCTGGAACGGCTGAACTTCATCTATCCGCAGGATGCCGCGCTGCACCAACAGTTGGGGGACCTCTATGCGACACTTGGAAACAAGCAAGGGGCGCTCACCGAATTTCACGCCCTGGTGGCCATGAAGCCCATCGATATGGCTGGCGCACATTACCGGCTGGCAACCGCATACAAAGCAACAAATCAACCACAGAAGGCGCTGGATGAAGTGTATCTGGCGTTGGAATTGGCGCCGGGCTTCAAGGATGCGCAGAAGCTGTTGTTGGAGCTATCTCCCTAGTCGCTCCTCTGCCCATTGGCGATTCACCCTTGGGCGATTCGTAATAGGACGACGAGCGTTGCTTCGAAACTGGAAAAGGCTGGGCTGACAACGATTCTGACCACGGACCGTTGTTAGCGGAAACGAGAGAAGGATGGCGGATCTGAACTTGGATGCACTGGGATCGGCGGATGTAAAGCAGCAGGTGGAACGCTTCCGTGCGACGCACGCTGCCATTGTGCAGGAAGTGCGCCGCATCATTGTGGGGCAGAACGATGTGTTGGAGCAGGTGCTGATCGCACTATTCGTCGGGGGGCATTGTCTGATTACGGGCTTGCCCGGAACGGCGAAGACACTGCTGGTGCGCACTATCGCGAACACGCTCGGCTTGGAGTTCCGCCGCATTCAGTTCACGCCAGACCTGATGCCCACGGATATTACCGGCACGGACATCATCGGCGAAGACCCGGCGACGGGACGCCGTACCTGGACCTTCGTACCCGGACCCATTTTCGGCAACATCGTGCTGGCGGACGAAATCAACCGTACCCCGCCCAAGACGCAATCGGCATTGCTCGAAGCCATGCAGGAACGCAGTTGTACCGTGCGCGGCAACATGTACACATTGCCATCCCCGTTCTTTGTGCTGGCCACGCAAAACCCGATTGAACTGGAGGGTACCTATCCGCTACCCGAAGCGCAGCTCGATCGTTTTCTGTTCAACACCAAGCTCGACTACCTTACCTCTGATCAGGAATTGCAGGTGCTTGGCCTGACCACCACCAACCATTCGGACCCTGTGCGTGCGGTCACGAATGCGGAAGAGATCATCGCATTCCAGAGGCTGGTGCGCATGGTGCCGGCGGCGGAATCGGTCGCACGGTATGCTCTCTCATTGGTGCGCGGCACCCGGCCTTCTGATGCCTTTGCCAGCGACATTGTGAAGAAGTACGTGAACTTCGGTTCTTCGGTGCGTGGCGCGCAGTTCCTGATGCTGGCTGCCAAGACACGCGCGCTGATCCATGATCGTTACCACGTCACCTACGAGGATGTGCGCAGCTTGGCCATTCCGGTATTGCGGCATCGCGTGCTGCTGAACTTCCATGCGGAAAGTGACCGCCTGGATTCCGACTATGTGCTGACCAAGATGATTGAAGCAGTGCCAGTTCCCAAGGGCGACTAACGCCAGCGTGGCGCGCGACGCCCCGAGGATGGGAAGACCAACGAGGAAGGGAAGAAGGAACGAGTGAGGCCACAACCACAGCGATTTCTGGACCCACAGGTGCTCGCGGGTATCTCTACCCTCGATCTTGTGGCGCGCACGGTGGTGGACGGCTTCGTTTCCGGTCTCCATCGATCCCCGGACTTTGGCTTTAGTCAGGAATTCGCCGAATACCGTCCCTACACCCCCGGCGACGACCCGCGCCACGTGGATTGGAACGTCTTTGCGCGTACGGAGCGCACCTACCTGAAGCGCTATCAAGGTGAGACCAATACGCTGCTGACCATTCTGTTGGATACCAGCGCGTCCATGCGCTATTCCACCACCAACCTGAGCAAGCTGGATTACTCGCGTTTTCTGGCCGCGTCACTTGCCTATTTGGCGAACCAGCAACGGGATGCGTTCGGCCTTCTGGTCTTTGATGAAGGCGTGCGTGAATACGTGCCGGCCTCGTCGCGTTATGGCCAGTTGACCAAGCTGTTGCACGTGATGGATGCCGCCAGCGAAGGGAAGCAGACAGACTACGAAGCGCCGCTGCTGCATTTCCGTGAGTTTTCCCGACGCCGCGGTATTGTCGCCATTCTTTCGGATTTCTACACAGACCCAACCGCGCTGGTGAAGCTGGTGGAGCCATTGCGCTACCGCGGCAACGACGTGGTGCTCTTCCACATACTCGACCCCAAGGAGATCAACCCGGACTTCCAGGGGGCCCAGCTCTTTGTCGACATGGAAACCGAGAGCCGCATGGAGGTCTCGCCCGATTACCTGCGTGGGCGCTATAAGCAGCGCATGACGGCTCACCTGGAACAGATCGCAGCGGAGTGCCGCAGGACGGGTCTGGACTACATGCTGATGCCGTCCGACAAGCCGCTCGACGCGGGCTTGCGGGAATATCTCAGCATCCGGCAGGGGAGGCTCTAGATGGGTTTCCTTGCACCGGGATTGTTGGCGGGGCTGGTCGCCATCGGGCTGCCCATCTATCTGCACTTGTTGCGCAAGCAGCAGGAGCAGCCCACACCTTTTGCCACGCTGATGTTCCTGGAAAAATCCGAAGAACAACACAGCCGCCAGAAGAACCTACGCTATCTGCTGTTGTTCGCGTTGCGCGCCCTCGTCGTGTTGTTGCTGGTGTTGGCTTTTTCGCAGCCGTTTTGGCGGGAACCGGCAGAGGCAATCAAATCGGACCGCCTTACAGTCGTGGCTTTAGATGGATCGTTGAGCATGACCCGCGAAGGTCTGCCAGAGGCGGCGCGAACTGCTGCCCTGCAGGTGGTCGATGGCAAGGGTGGTCAGGCCGGGCAAGTGTTGAGTTTCGCGCGTGGCGCTACTCTGTTGACCGAGCCGACGGGAAAAGCGGAAACCTTGCGGGAAGCCGTGCAGAACTGGAAGCCCAGCGCTTCGGCCGGTTCCTTTGCCGAGTTGGCGCAGGCGGTCACTAGCATTGCAGCCAATGAAAAGAAGCCCATCGATCTGCATGTGATTTCGGACTTCCAGGCGACAGCTATGCCTGCCACCTTCTCAGAGTCGCAATTGCCCGTCGGAACCAATTTGGTAGAGCACGTGGTCGGCAACACGGGCGACAATTGGGCCATTGATTCCGTGGTGGCCCCGGCGCGCGTGGCTCCGAATGAAAAGATGCAAGTGGTCGCCTCGGTAGCTAGCTATGCCGGGTCAGACATGAAGATTCCAGTGGCTTTGTATCTGGAAGATCGCAAAGTGGCGTCCAAAGAGGTAACAGTGAAGGCCCGTGAGCGCGCCACGGTGGAATTCAAGGACGTGGAGCCAGGGCCGCAATGGACGCGCGCGCAGGTCCGGTTGGAATTGGCCGATGCCCTGTCTGCGGATAGTGACTTCCGTTTTGCTGTCGAAAAGACAGATTTGCAGACCATCGCGTTTGTCAGCGCCACCTCGGTGAACCTGGCTGCACGCTACATGGAGACGGCTCTTTCTGCGGCTCCGAACAATATGTTCCGTTTCCAGATGCTGGCTCCCGGTCAGTTGACAGAGCAGAATCTGCGCAGCTTTGCCTACATCGTCATTGATGCGGCGCCGAATGTGGTTAGCGGCGTTGGTGTGGATTTGTCGCGCTATCTGCGGGCGGGTGGGTCTGTATTTTTATTGCTGCCCCGGTCGGCTGCTGCCGGAACCAACTTGGCTTTTGCCGAGACGACGGTGCGGGCGGCTTCGCACGGAACGGATCGCGGAGATCTGCGGCTGGATGCGGTGGATCCGAGCCATCCGGTATTGGCCGGTCTGGACGGGTTGCGCGCCGTTCGTTTCCTGAATGCCTGGGACATCACCGGCGACGGCTTGAACGTGTTGGCTCGGTTGGGTGACGGCACACCGATTCTGGCGGAGAAGCGCGTGGGCGATGGCCGCGTGCTGATGATGACGAGTACAGTGGATTCGGCTTCCAATGACATGCCCTTCCAGCCGGTGTTTGTCCCGTTCATCGAGCGGGTATCGCGCTATCTTAGCGGCATGTCCAGCCGGGAACTCAGCCGCCGGGTGGATGAGTTCCTGGAAGTACGCCCCCCGGGTGTCGCCCCCACGGAAGTGGCGGGCTTCGAAATCACGGGGCCGGATGGAAATCGCGTGGTCAGCCGTGCGGAGAGCGTTCAGTCGGACGGCGTGATGCTGGAACTCCCCGGCTTCTACAAACTGGAGCGCGCGGGTGGCAGAACGGAATGGATCGCGGCAAACGTTAGCCCGGTGGAATCGGACTTGGCCGTGATGGATGATGCGCAGAAGGCGGTGTGGAAGGCAAGCGGTGAAGAGGTTGCTTCTGCCGCCGCTGTGGGCGCTAGTGGAGCACAGGAGCGACAAATTCCCTTTGGGTGGTATGGACTTCTGATATTGGCTGGAATTCTTCTAGCTGAAAGCGTGGTTGCCAACCGTTACTGGCGCAGATCTGCGGAGGGTGTCTGATGAGCGCACGCGAGCAACTGTCCGAATATCTTGACCGGGTGGAGCGACGTTTTCGCACGTTGTCTCTCACGCAAGGTCTGGCTGTCGTTTTTGGCTCAGCGCTTATCGGCACGCTTGTTGCGGTGCTGTTGCTGATTTCCATGCCCATGGGATTGCAGGCCGTGCAGGTGCTGCAGTTCGCTCTGTTCTTGAGTGTGGGTCTGGCTGTCGGCTATTTCCTGCTATGGCCGCTGCTGACCTGGACGCGCAAGCGCACGGTAGGTCGGCTAGAGCGACAGAATCCCGAATTGCAGCAAAGTCTGCTGACGCTTTCTGAGGCCCGCGAAGAAAACAACCCGTTTAGTGAGTTGCTCGCCAGGGATGTGCTGCGGCATACCGAAGCGCAGATTCCCGAAGAAGTGGTGCCCGGCAAAAAGATTGCGGCATTCGCCGGTGGTGGTGTGCTCGGCCTGTTGGCCCTGCTTTGGATGATCTTTCTGGCTCCTCCGCCATTCGGTCCGGGCGCCGCGCTGCTGTGGGCCGGTTCTTCCGATGCCCGCGATCAGTTGCTGGCGCGCGTGAACGTACAGCCGGGCAACATCAGCATACGCAAAGGTGCGGACCAGTGGATTACTGCCAACACCCATGGTTTCAGCGCCAACCGGGTGCGCCTGTTCATTCGTCCCGAGGGCCGCGAGAACTGGGAAGCCATTCCGATGGCTCCGCAGGCAGACCTTGCCACCTTTGAATTTCTGTTGGCAGCCGTTTCCGAGCCACTGCAGTATTACGTGGAGGCCGATGGGCAACGCTCCAATGCTTTCCAGATCAAGACCATCGCACTGCCGGAAATCCGTCAGTTGCGCATCGGTTATGAATACCCCAAGTGGATGGGGTTGCCGACCTCGGTACAGGAAAACGAAGGCGACATTGAGGGCGTAGGCGGCACCAAAGCGACGGTAACGCTGGAAACGGACATTCCCCTGGAGCGGGGCGTGTTGATTTTCGATAACGGCACAGAGTTGCCCCTGACCTCCGAGAACCTGAGCGCGAACGCTACCGTGACGTTGGACGAAAAGACCTCGCCGCGTTCGTATTACATCGCTTCGAAAGAGACCGACGGCGTCATTCGGATGAGCGAAGACTACTTCATCCGGGTGCGGCCAGAATCACCGCCCGTGTTGCGTATCGCGCGGCCGGCAAAGGACGCGAAGGTTAGTCCGATTGAGGAACTGGCCATCACGGTGAATGCCGAGGACGACTACGGATTGCAGGCGTTGACGCTGCACTATTCCGTGAACGGCGGTCCCAACAAGACCAAGGCTCTCTCCTTTGCCAAAGGCGGCAAGACGGTGGAAGCTGAGGGACTGCTGTACCTGGAAGAGTTCAATATGGCTCCGGGCGACGTGGTGTCTTATTACGTCAGCGGTTCCGACGCGCGCACCACCGTGCAAACCGATATTTACTTCGCCGAGGCGCAGCCCTTTGAGAAGAACTTCAGCCAAAGCCAAATCAGCGGCGGTCAGGGCGGCGAAGGCGGCCAGGAGCAGGACGAAATTGCTCAGCGCCAGAAAGAGATGATCGCGGCTACGTGGAACCAGATTCGCACACCACCGGAAGCTGCGGCGAAGCAGGAGACCGCAAATTTTCTGGCATCCATTCAGTTGAAGTTGAAAGACCAGGCACAGACTTTGGCCCAGCGCATGCGAGCCCGCATGCTGACCGAAAGCGGCGATGCGTTCAAACGGTTCGCCGACGAGATGGATAAGGCTGCCGCGGAAATGGGCAAGGCGGCCGAGGATCTGAAGAAGGCCGGTTGGAACAACTCCATTCCGCCGGAACAGCGCGCGCTGCAATCCTTACTGCGTGCGCAGAGTGTGTTCCGCGATATTCAGGTGGCGCAACAAAGCCAGCAGAGTGGCGGCGGAGGCGGCGGTGGAGCTGCTCGCGACCTGGAAAGCCTGCTTGACCTGGAATTGGATACCGAGAAGAACCAATACGAAACTGGTGATAGCGCAAGCGCTGCAGGCGGGCCGCAGCAGCAGCGGGACCGTCAACTGGAAGAGATGATGCGTCGCTTGGAAGAGTTGGCTCGGCGTCAGCAGGAATTGGCGGAGCAAGCCAAACGGAACCCGCAACAAGCCGCATCACGCTGGCAGCAGGAGATGCTGCGCCGTGAGGCGGAGGAATTGCGTCGGCAGATGGAAGAGCTGGCCGGACGCCAGTCCCAGCAGGGTCGGCAGGGCCAGCAACAATCCCAGCAGGGCCAGCAGTCGCAACAAGGCCAACAATCTCAACAAGGGCAGCAGTCCGCGCAGGGGCAGCAGTCTTCGCGTGGCCAGCAGGGACAATCGGGAAGCCAAAGCCAGTCAGGGCAACAGAGTCAGTCTGGCCAGCAAGGCCAATCTGGGCAACAGCGCGCATCTGGGCAGCAGGGCCAACAACAGAATGGTCAGCAGCAAAATGGTCGGCAGCAGGCTGGTCTCGACCGGCAGTCCCAGGAACGTCTGTCGAACATGCAGCGGCATGGGGTAGATCCGCGGTTGGAACAAGCCTTACGTCGTCTGGAAAATGCGACGAAGGAGATGGAGCGGGCGGGTTCACAGACCGGTTCCGGCGCCCAGCAGCGGGAACAATCCACGGAGGCCGCGGCGCGCAGTCTGCAGGAAGCAGAAAGCTCCTTGAGGGGCATGCGTCAGAGTGGCAATGAGGCGATGCTGGAAGACTTGGCGCAACGTGCCGGGGACTTGGCGAACCGGCAGAAGCAATCTGCGGACAAGATCCGGGAGACTTTCGGCTCGGAAGCTGCCCCTACGGATGCTCGTGGTCAGCGCAACGCCCGTGCGAGCGCCTCGCGCCAGACGCCGCAACAGCGGGCACAAGGCGCACGTCTGGCCGAAGAGAAACGGGAACTTGCCGAACAGATTGAACGCTTGCAGAGCGAGATGCAGGAAGCATCCCGTCGCTTGGCGAACGGGCAGCGCCGTGCTGCCGATAAGGTACGGGAGGGTGTGGCAAGCATGCAGCAGGATGAACTGGGCATGCGTATGAAATACAGCGCGGAACTGATCCGTCGTGGCATGGGCTCATATGCCCATTTGCGCGAAGCTCCGGTGACCGAGGGGCTACGCCGTCTGCAGGAAAAGATGCTGGAAGCCAGGGACTCTCTGAGCAACAGCAACGAGCGACCTGCTGATCTTTCCAACGCGCTGCGTAGCGTGGAGCAACTGCGACGTTCCGCCGAACAGGCAGCGGCTGCCGAGCAGGCGCGACGGGCGCAACAAAGAGGCGCAGGCAATCAGCAAGGTCAGCAACAGGGGCAACAACAAGGGCAGCAGGGCCAAGGCCAGGTTCCCGGTGAGCGTGGACAGCAGGGCCAGGGACAGGGACAACCTGGACAGGAAGGGCAGCAGGCACGCAACGGACAGCCCGGGCAACAAGGTCAGCAAGGCCAACAGCAGGGACAGCAAGGTCAGGAACAAGGGCAGGGCAGCCCTGGTGGACAGCAGGGTGAAACTGGAATGCCTGGCGAGCGCGGCCAGATGCCTGGACAGATGGGCAGCAGCGAACGTCAGCAGTTCCGTGGCAACCGAGCCTCTGGAATGGATGGCGCGGGCTATTCCGCCATGAATGATGGCACGCGAAATATGTCGCCAGGGCAGAACGCGGGTCGCAGCGCCGAGCAGGTTGTGCAGGACTACCGGCGCACCTTGCGAGACCTGGAGCAGTTGGCCCGTGCGGCCGGCGGCGACAATCCGCAGTTGGCGCAGGAAGTACGAGAGGTGATCGCGGAAATGCAGAAGATCGATCCTTCGCGCTTTTCAAGCGCCACGCTCAGCGATCGCATTCAGAACAACATGTTACCCGCGTTGACCGCGCTGGAAGCGCAGTTGCGATTGAAAGAAATGCAGCGCAACGGCCGCGTGGTGCGCAGCGAAACCAACGCCCGCGCTCCGGAAGGCTACGGCGATGCCGTGGCGGAATACTTCCGTAAGTTGAATGAAAAGTTCGGGGCAGGGAATAAATAGGCCGTAATTTACTGGCTAGCGGCAAGTACCACAAGCCGCGTTTGGGTGATGCAAATAGGGAAGGGGGCGGAGCAAAGGTTCCGCGCCTTCCCTGTTTGCTTTCAGATCCAGTTGTTCTGGAATGCCGTGCGAGGCCGCCAAGCCTTTATCACACGGATGCGGAGCGCTCTACGGGTTGGGCTTCGCGGGTAGCGTGTCCTGTCGTTGTGCTTTCGGGCGATGGTAAGCAAAGCTCTGCCAAGGGTCTTTGCCATCGATACGCGGGTCGCCCTCTCCGTGCAGGACAGCTTCCAGGCGATCGCGGTGGCGGGCAAGAATCGCTTTGGCCGCTTCGGACTTCGCCAGATTACGCAGTTGGTAGGGGTCCGAACGTAAGTTGTATAGCTCTTCCGCAGGCCGCTTTCCCAAACAGAGTTCGGTTTGACCGGGAAAGGCGGCTTGGCCCGCGCGGCTCATCAGGAAGTGCTTGCTAGGGCTGGCATCGATATCGGCATGAACTTCGCCGGTGTCTCCGATGTAGTCCGGACCTCCGGTCGGCCAACGATCCGGCTCGAAATTACGAATGTACAGGTAGTCTCGGGTGCGCAAGGCGCGCATCGGATAGGTAGCCTGTTCGGGACGCGAAAGCGTGTGCCGTTCGAAGGCCAATACGACTTCGTCTCGCTTTGGGTCGACAACACCGCGCTCGTTGGATGTCAGCAGCGGCATCAGGCTGGTTCCGGTAGAGCCGGGCAGGAGCGGCAGACCCGCGGCTTCCAGAAAGGTGGCGGCAAAATCCGTGTGGCTCACCAGGTCGTCCACACGTCTTGCCGGTACAGCCCGCTTACCCCAACGAATCGCCAAGGGCATGCGGACACCCGCGTCATAAAGATTCGCCTTGGCGCGCGGGAAAGCCATGCCGTTGTCGCTGGTGACGACGATCATCGTATTTTCCAGTTCGCCGGAGTCTTCCAATACCTTCAAGGTGCGTTCGAGTTGCCGATCAAACCACTCGACCTCTGCGTAGTAGTCCAGAATGTCGCTGCGCACCAGATCGACGTCCGGCCAATAGGGCGGAACCCTCGCGTCTGACAACTTCTTGCCTTCCGCCTGTCCCGCGCCAAGAGCGAAGTCCCGATGGGGTTCCAGACTGCCGAGCCAGAAGAAGAAAGGTGCATCCTTGGGCCGTCCGGCCAGAAAGTCTGAGAAATTGGCGGCGAGGTCGCGGCCATCAATGCCCTTGGATAGCTCTCCAACATGGCGCTTGTCCTGAAAGGGCTTGCCGGTTGGAGGGCGGGTGTTTCCCAGTGCCGCTGCGTCGCCGGGGCCCCAGCCTTTGCCAGTGAAGCCGACGAAGTATCCTGCGTCCTCCAGAGCATGGGTCACCAGAGGCAAATCCTGCGGAATGCTGCCGAAGAGCAGACCTGCCTCGCCACAACGATATAGCTGCCTACCCGCCAGAATGGCGGAGCGCGACGGGGTGCAGGATGGCGATGCACAAAACGAGTGCGTAAACAGGACACCTTCGCGAGCGATGCGGTCAAAGGCGGGCGTGTTGACACTGAAATCGCCATAGGCGCCGGCATGCGGATAAGACCAGTCGTCCGCCAGCACAAATAGAAAGTTCGGTCGCTTTGGAGTGGACGCGGTAAACGTCTTGCAGCCCACCGACGCTGCCGTGGTTGCCACAAGCGCTGTCCCCAAAAAGTCGCGTCGGGTTACATCTGTTGCCATCAGGTATTGAGCGACGACGACAAGCGCCGCACGCCTCCGGTGAATCGGTCAGAATCCTTCCATCCTTCGTTAAGGTCAGGCGGCATCCGCAGAGAGCCCATAACTTCCGTTGAAGGTGTACGCCGCCGTTGCGAGGAGCATTTATCCGAAGAGGCCGGGCGCCTCATTTTCGGAGCTGCGGTTTTGTTGGTCGCTCTCAGCAGACTTTGATTCCGAACCCAGAGCTTCGTCCAACAGAGTGTGCAGACGTCCGGCATCTTTGCTGATGCGTGTCCGGCGGGCTTGGGATTCGGCCTGCGCGGTCGACAGCAGGTTCTTCACCTGACGCAACTCGTCTTCGACCATCAGGCGCATGCTCTCGCTCTTGGCGACCTGGGCTTTTGCCAGTTCCAAGGTGCGGTCGTTTGACTGGACGCTGACGCGTGCCGCCACCAATTGTGCGTTCACGGCATTGGTTTCGGCCTGTGCCTTCTCAAGGGCATCTTGCGCGGCTTCCAGCTTTCGTTCGGTCTGATGCAGGCGATCTGCCAAGTGCATCGACGCCAGCACGCCCACACGCGTGCCATCGGAGGTGCCACTTTTCGAGGCGATCATGCTCATCAGCATGTCGACTTGATCGGCAATATGCCGGAACTCTGCTTCTGACGTGGAAGACGCAATGCTCAGAGTTTGGTTGAAGATCGTTACGCGAAATACCTGTTTTGAGGAAGCTTCGCTGCTCATGGACATCGCCTCCCTATGGGGGAAATGGCATTCCCGCAAGAAGGCGCGGACACCTTCCGTGGCTCCAGAAATTTCCGTGGCTGCCACAACTGCCGTGGTTTCGACAATTCAGCACCCAATCGTTCCCACAATCCGGCGGACAATGGAGCCGCGCAAGATGCCGCCAGCCGCGGACCAACGGACGCTAGCCCCAGCCTAGCGGGCAGAAATTCATTTCGCAACTACGAGCTCCCGGTAGGCAAATGCCGTTTGATTGCCCGCAGTGAAGATATCTTCCTTCTGCATCTTCTGCAAGTGCAGCCACACGCCGGTATCGGGAGGAGCAGTGGAATTCCGAACTTCCACGCCGCGAGAGGACATCAGGGAAAAGGCGGGCTGTGTGCCACCTTTCTTGGCCTGTCGCGCGTGCCACCCATCCAGGCGGATGCCATCGGAACTGTGCAGAAACAGAGCGTGGCCTTCCGGGGAAGGGTCAGCTTGCTGCCAGATGACGCGTACGTCGCGCAGGGTGGCATCAGCCAGGTACCCGGCAACAATCGCGGCAGCCATGCTGTCTTCGCCGGAGACCTGATCGATGGCGGATTTCCACGGGCGCTCGGCGACGATACCGCTTGCGTCCCGCTGCTCAACCGACAAGCGCAGCCCTTCCACCTGCAAGTCACGAATGGGATGGTGGGTCATGCCGCTGAACACTACTTTGCCTGCAGTGCGGATCTGTACACCCTGGAAGCGAATGCCACGCAAGGTGCTGGCGGCGGACTCCTGTTCCCGCCGTTTCAGATCCACAATCAAGGGCCATTCGGCCATCTTGGGATTTACTGCGGTGGTGTCTATCTGCAGGTTGTTGAACTGAATATCTTCGACGGCTCCGCCATCACGGGCAAAGATGCCGACGCCTCCCTGGGAGCGCGCGATCACCAAATTGCTGACATTGATCTGGCGGATGGGGCCGAAGCTACGGGTGCCCACCTTGAACGCCATGGTGCTGCTGGTAATGGTGCTATCGGAAATGCTGATGCCTTCGCAGGGTGGCGCGGTTCCGTTGATGGCGTTGGACTGCAGAACGATGCCCTCCCCGCCGCCTTTGTAGTGAATGCCACGAACGCTGATGCGCGAAGACGAATCCAGCGCTAGGCCACTGGCGCTGAGGGCGCCGGTATCCGTCTCGATGGAAACGTTCTCCACCCAAGCGCGATCCACCACGCGCAACGCGATGGAATAAGCCGGAGCGCCCGTAAGCCGCAGGTTGCGGATGCGCAAGTTGATGGAGTTTTCGGCGTATACCAGGGCGGTCAGACGAAGTTCGTCCTTTTCGTCTTTCACGGGTGCCCCCTGAATTTCGCCAGAACCGGAAATGGTGACGCCATCCAGGCCACGCGCGTACAGCAGCGCCGGAGCGGGATAATCTTTCGGGTCGCGACTCGCGGCCAGCACAGCGCCAGGTTCCAGATGAAGGTGGACGGCATCCCGCAGGAAAATGGTTCCTGTCACATAACGGCCCGCAGGAAACACCAGCGTACATCCGCCAGCCGCCGCACAGGCATCCACCGCACCTTGAATCTGCGCGCTTTGCGCTTTGCCACCATCGCCACGCACATCGAAATTCTTCACATTTAGGGATGCGGGAAGGTGGTCTTCCGCCCTTACGGATGAGGCGAACAGGGCCGTGCAGATGCCGAGGCCGGTGCACATCGCGCGCAACAACAGGCGGCGCAATGGCCCGGAACGAAGAGTCTGGTTCATCGTCGGGTTGTCCTTTGGCGCGTGAAGCCATCACAAGGGGCAGATCGCATCAGGGCCGCGGAGCCCGCGTGTCCCACCCCTCGGCGGCATCACAATAACTATCAAGTGTACAAGGCCCGGCTACCCGACGCCCAAACTTGCTCGTTCAAGGCAGTTAGTAGCGAGGGACGGAAGGATCGATCACCTGGCTCCAATAATCAATGCCGCCAGACATGCTGGTGCAATTATCAATGCCATTGCCGCGAAGCCAGGAGGTGACGTTCAGGCTGCGCATGCCGTGATGGCAGAAGATGACGAGCGTGGCGTCATCGGCCGCCGCTTCCAACTCACTGACACGCGCAGGCACTGTGCCCATGGGAATCAGCTCCGCGCCATCGATCTGGCAAATCTGATGCTCCGCGACCTCGCGGACGTCGATCAGCTTCACCGGCGTCCCGCTGTCAATCCACTGCTTCACTTCGGTGGGGGTGGTTTCAAGGTTCATAGTATTCAGGATGCGAAGATTGCTGTTTCCGTGACAGCTTTCAAGGAAAGGAACTGTTAGCGTACGCGCAGTTCTTTCAGCAACTCTTTTGCAGAATAGATTTTATCAAGAGCCTCGACAATCGCCTGTGATGCGACAAACACAGCGCGCGCCGTGCGGTCCTGGTAAATGAAGCGGTTCGGCAGACTAGGGATGTTGCCGTCAAACACAATGCCCACGACCTCACCTTTGGTGTTCACTGCCGGGCTGCCGGAGTTTCCTCCGTGAATGTCAGCGGTAGTGATGTAGTTGTAGGGCGTATTTGCCCGCAGCTTCTTTTGGTGGCGCAACCAGGATTCCGGCAGAATGTACGGATCCTTTCCGGTGGCCTTCGTGAAAGCCTGCCCCATGGTGGTGAAAGGCGGTATCTTCGTGCCGTCCTTTTCGGTGTAGCCGATCACCGGACCGTAGCCCAAACGAAGCGTCAGTGTGGCGTCCGGATAGTCGTTCTCGCCGTAGACCGCAAAGCGAGCCTGCGCGATCTTTGTCTCCGCAGCAACGACAGTGCTTTCGACGTCATCCTGATAGAGCTTAATGAGACGACGGGCTTCCGGCTCCAGCACTCGCACCAGTTCCAGCAGCGGATCTTTGGATTGACGGATCTTTTCCGGGTGTTCCGCCCAGTCGGTTCGAAGCTTGGGATCAGCAATTGTCGTGCCTTCGATGGCTGCCTTGGCGACTTCCAGAGGAGAACGGCCGTCCAGGACCCTGCGCACCACCTCATCATTCGGGTAGGCATCAGAAAGCGCCTTCAGGGAGTTCGCGAGCATCACCACGTCAAACTCCGGGTAAATAGGAACTTCGCGGCCAATGCGTCGCTTCATGTTTGGAATGGCGGCGTCGTTGTAGCCAACCAGCCTTTCGGCGCTGGGCTTTTCGATCTCGGTCGCGTAGCGGTCCATGGAACGCGCCAAGGTAAATAGCGTTGCGGCGCGTCCCATGAAGCTTTCCGTCAGTAGGTAGCGCTTGTAGATTGATTCATAGCGCTTCATGGCTTGGGCAACATCGGTCCACACAGCGCCATATTGGTCTTTCAGCTCCGGCTTGGCGGCGACGGCATCGCGCAGCTTTTTTTCCTGCTCGCGCTTTTCATTCATCAGCTCCTGGTCTCGCAGACCGCTCAGAAATCCTGTATAGGCCTTCTGGGAATTCTGAAGGCCAAAGATCTCTTCCAGAGCCACGCGCTCCGCTTCCTCTCCCTGTTTGCCGTAAGCCTGTGCGTCTGCAATCAGAGACGCCAGCTGTTGAAGCAGCAGCGGGTAAGACACATCGCGCGAAAATTCAAGCTGAGCGACCGTGTTCAGACGGCCCGTCGTGCCCGGGTGCCCTGAGACAAACTGAAGCTCTCCGGCCTTCGTACCCGCTTTGCTCCATCGCAGGTAGTCCGCCGGCTTAGCGGGTTGGCCGCCTTCATACGCGCGCAGGAAGGTGAGATCGAAGCAATAGCGCGGGTAGGTGAAATTGTCCGGATCGCCGCCAAAGAAGGCGCTTTGGAACTCCGGGGCAAACACCAGCCGCACGTCGTCGTATTCCTTATAGCGGTACAGGTTGTACTTGCCACCGGCATATAGCGTCACCACCTGGCAGTCAACGCCTTTGGTGGAACAAGCATTCTCGATGGCGGCGATCTCAGCGCGCCGCAACTTGTTAGCCTCGGCTGGGTCTGGGTTCGACTTGGCGGCTCCCTGCACGCGACTGGTCACGTCCGTAATCTCCTGAAGAACACGTACACGCAATCCGGGACATTGCTTCTCTTCCGCCTGGGTGCGAGCGTGGAAGCCTTCCTTCATATAGTCGTGTTCTTTGCTGCTCAGATTCTGGATGCAGCCGGAAGCCACGTGGTGATTCGTAAACAGCAGTCCATTCGGAGACACAAACGAGCCGGAGCCGTTCCCAAAATGGACGCTGCCTGCCCGCAGATGATCTAGGAAAGGTTGGTCAAGCGTGAACCCATACTTCTGCTTCATGCTCGCCTTCAGATGGTCAGGAATACTGTTGAAAAGCCAAAGACCTTCCTCGGCAAATGTAAATACCGCACAGGTGAGAACGGCAAAACAGAGGGCGCAGAGCCTGGAAAATCGCATAAGCTGCTTCTATCCCTTCCTAAAACGGATCTTGAGCAATCCAACCCTCATGGTACATCCGAGCACCCATTGAGGGCTCCGCGGGTGAGCGTCCAGCCCCAAACGGTGCGCGGCTGGCAGGCAGCGCTTTTCTTGCTTGACCGGAAAAACGCGGCAGATCGGATGAGAAGCTGGATGCGGTTTGACCTACAATAGAAAATTCCGGTGTCGTTCAAACTATCCATCCTAATTCCGGTGTACAACGAGCGCACCGTCCTGGAAGCCAGCCTGGAGCGGGTGTTGGCTGCGCCATTGCCCGAAAACATGGAGCGAGAGCTCATTCTGGTTGATGACTGCTCCACGGACGGTACATGGGACATCCTGCAAAGGGTGTGCGCGGGTCACCCAGAGATGCAGCTCTTCCGCCATGCGAAGAACCAGGGCAAAGGCGCTGCTATCCGTACAGCCCTCGGTTACGCGAATGGTGATTTCTGTCTGGTGCAGGACGCTGATCTGGAGTATGACCCGGCGGAGTATCCTGTTCTGCTAAAGCCCCTGCTCGATGGGCGGGCGGACGCTGTGTTCGGCTCTCGGTACCTGGGCAGTGAGCAAACCCGGGTTTTGCCGTTCTGGCACTCCCGCATGAACGCCACCCTGACGCTGATTTCGAACATGTTCTCCAACCTGTCCCTGACGGACATGGAGACCTGCTATAAGGTTTTTCGCACTGATCTGCTGAAGAGTATTCCGATTCGCAGCGACCGTTTCGGTTTCGAGCCGGAAATCACCATGAAAGCCTCAAAGCGCAAGTTGCGCATCTATGAGGTGCCCATCAGCTACCACGGTCGCAGTTATGAGGAAGGGAAGAAGATCAACTGGAAGGATGGGGTGCAGGCGCTGACAACCATTCTGCATTACTGGCTGATCGACGATCTCTACACCGCACCCTATGGCCGCCTGTTGCTGAATAATCTTTCCGGTACGCCGAAGTACCTGGATTGGATCGCCACGCAGCTGCGCCCTCACCTGGGTGATGAGGTGCTGGAATTGCGCGGGGGAACCGGTTCGCTGAGTTCCAAGCTGATGTCCAAGCGTCTGCGCTATGTGGTGACAGACAAAGATCCACTGATGCTGCATGCGCTGGCAAATCGCTTTTTGCGCACCCCCAGCGTGCAGGTGTTGGGCGTGGACCCGGCAAGTGCGTCTGATCTCGAACAGTTCCGTGGCGCGATGGATTCGGTCGTTTGCGTGAACGTGCTGGAGTTTGAGAACGACCCGGTGAACACGTTGCGCGCTGCGCGTGAAGCCCTGCGTCCAGGGGGCAAACTGCTGTTGCTGGTTCCCTATCAACCCTGGTTGTTCGGTAGCATTGATAAACCCTTGGGCCACCTGCGGCGCTTCGACAAAAGCAACCTCAACGCCATGCTGACCGAAGCGGGACTGAAGCCCTCGGAAGAGCGGGATTTCAACCGGTTTGGGGCGCTTTCCTGGTTCCTTTATGGGAAGATTCTGGGACGCAAGCGGATTCCCAAGATCACGCTGAAACTATTTGATAAGTCGGTTTGGTTGTGGAAGATGCTCGATCCGGTAATGCCCTGGAAGGGGCTGTCGCTGATCGTGATTGCCGAACGTGTGAACGACGGCCGATCCACTTACCGCAAAGAGGCAGCAGAAGCTGCCGCCCAGTCGCATGCAGATGTGACGCGTTAGGCTTCTGAAGAAAGACGGCAAGAGCATGAGTTATCAATTTCGCCACGCGATATGCAATGAGGCGTACGAGGGCTGGGACTTTGCCAAGGCATGCAAGTCCATGAAGAGTTTTGGGTACGACGCGATTGAGATTGCTCCGTTTACCTTAGCGGAGCGTCCGTCGGATATCAGCGCAGTACAGCGGAAAGAGTATGCCAAAGTCATTCGCGAGGAAGGGTTGGTCTTTGCCGGCTTGCACTGGCTGATGGTCTCCCCTAAGGGCCTTCACGTGACTACGCCCGACGAAGATCTGCGAACCAAAAGTTGGGAACATATTCGCGATCTGGTGGACTTGTGTGCGGATTTGGGGCCCAATGGAGTGATGGTGTTCGGTTCACCCGTGCAGCGCCGGACAACTGGCGGGCTATCGCGGGAAGAAGCTACCCGGCACTATGTGAACGGATTGGCCGCCGTTGCGCCCCATGCGGCCAGTCGGAACGTAAGAATTTTGGTGGAAGCGCTTCCGCATGACCAGTGCGATACCATTCTTTCGCTAGAGGAAGCAGTGGGGATCGTCAAGGAAATTGACAACCCCGGGGTTCGCACGATGTTTGACACCCACAATGCGGTGTTTGAAGAGCGTCCGCACGCGGAACTGGTGGATGAGTATTTCGAGTTCATCGAACACGTTCATGTCAATGAGATGAACGGTGGTCATCCCGGCACCGCGGATTATGACTTCAAGCCGGTTCTGGAAGTATTGGCTCGACGAAACTTCCCGGGCTATGTCAGTCTGGAAGCGTTCGATTTCAAGCCGGGTGCGGAAACCATCGCACGCGAATCCATCGAGTTTCTAAACAGGGAGATTGCCCAGATCCGGGTTTGAGGACTCAATATGGCAAAGTATGTCGTCACAGGCGGAGCTGGCTTCATTGGATCCGCAACCGTGCGCGCGTTGTTAAAGCTGCCGAATGCAGAGGTGGTAGCCATTGACAACCTGTTTGCGGGAAAGCGCGCCAACGTCTCGGAAGTGATGGAACGAATCTCTCTGGTAGTAGCGGATATTCGCGACTATGACAGCATGTTGAAGCACTTCCGCGGCGCGGATGTGGTGTTTCACCTGGCAGCGATTCCCTCGGTTCCACGCTCCATCAAAGATCCCGTGCCTTCGCACGAGGTCAACATCAATGGCACCTTTTCGGTGTTGCGCGCCGCGCATGACGCCGGCATCCGCCGCGTTGTTTACGCCGCTTCGTCCTCCGCATACGGCGACACGGAAGTGCTGCCGAAAGTGGAAAGCATGCGGCCCATGCCGAAGTCTCCCTATGCCGTGCAAAAGCTGCTGGGCGAATACTACATGTCGGTATTCAACGAGTGCTTCGGTTTGGAGACCGTAGCGTTGCGTTACTTCAACGTATACGGACCGCGACAAGATCCATCCAGCCCCTACAGCGGCGTCATCAGCGTCTTCATGAAGTGTCTGCTGAACGGAGAGACGCCCACCATTTATGGCGACGGCGAACAAACGCGTGACTTCACTTTTGTGGATGACGTGGCGGCGCTGAATGTGGATGCGGCGCATGCGCCCATCTCCAGCAGTGGCCCCTATAACGCGGGGAACGGCAATCGCTATAGCCTGAATGAGATCTGGCAGACGCTGCAGCGCATTCACGGCACTGCGATCCAACCCAACTACGGAGCGCCTCGCGCCGGTGACGTCCGCGATTCGCAGGCAGATATCGAAGCTACGCGAGCCGCTTTCCCCTATCGGCCACAGGTCGATATCGAAGAGGGCTTACGACGCACGTTGGAATGGTACAAGCAGACGGCTCCGTAGACGCGGTAGCGATATCTAGGTCGGGTATCGAACTTGAGCAAGAACAAGGGCGGATGGGCCACAGGGTTGCATCCGCCCTTATCGCGTTTGTTTGCTGGCATGTGAAAACGGTCGACATAGTTGTAATCACCAATCCAGAACACAAAAGATTGAGCAGCAAAAGGGTAAGTGCAGAATGAAAAGGAGGGAGGTGGTACGCCCGATTGGATTCGAACCAATGGCCTTCAGCTCCGGAGGCTGACGCTCTATCCAGCTGAGCTACGGGCGCTCACTTGTACTAGTTTAAACCGAAACAGTCGCAAATGGTTGATATGTGGCGTACTTTATTCCTGACAAGCGGTTCAGCCGAAAGGCAACCATGTCCGTAGCGGTACGGGTCAGTGCGGTGTCAATCTAGGGATTGGCATACAGATATCCAGCGCCTTCCCCCGTTCCGCGCCATGCCGATGGATAGACTTCAGGACTAAGTGGACAAAACGAATGCGAACCGATAGCCGACTCTCCCGCATGTTACATGTCCTGCTGCACATGGCGCGGCAAACTGCACCTTTCACTTCTGAACAGATAGCGCAAATGTTGGGAACCAATCCCGTCGTGGTACGGCGCACGATGGCGGGGTTACGAACGGCCGGTTATGTGCGCTCAGAAAAGGGACACGGCGGCGGGTGGACCCTGGTTTGTGATTTGGGCACAGTCAGCTTGCTCGACATTCATCGCGCGGTGGGTGGTCCGAAGATCTTTGCCATCGGCACGGAGAGCGACAACCCGACCTGCGCGGTGGCTGCCGTGGTAAACGCGGCGTTGGCGGATTCCCTGCAGCAAGCCGAGGCGCTTCTGTTGGAACGCCTCGGCTCCACAACGTTGGCTGACCTCGCCAAGGATTTCGACTCGCTCTGTCGTGCTAGCGGCAAGGTTCCCGGTCACCCGAACATCAGCGACTGATGGGCGGCGAATCCCGAGATGGCCCCCGCCGCTGCCGCCATTGTGACGCTGGCCATCGGACTGGAAGCATCGCCGGCCGCAAAAACTCCCGCGACCGTCGTCTTCTTTAGCTCGTCCACACGGATGACCTGTCCCGTTGGTCCGTCGTCTATCGCGCAACCCAACTGCTCGGCAATGGGGCTGTTCAGATAGGTCCTCGGGGTAACAAAGAGTGCTGTCAACGGGACACGTCGGCCATCTTCCAGAAGGACGGCTTCCACTTTCCCCTCGACCGCGAGTAGCGTGCGAACCGCCGTTTCTTCCATAGATACTCCGCGAGCCGCCAGCTTTGCGCGCTGTTCCTCATCGAAGTGAAACGATGCATGACGAAAACAGGTGGCGGGTCCCCAATCTGGCAAAAGGGTGGCTGTGTGTATCGATTGAGCGGTTGTGGCCAGTACGCCGAGGGGTTGCCCTCGAAACTCATAGCCATGGCAATAGGGGCAATGCACGACAGACTTCCCCCAACATGCTCTCAGATTGGGGATGTCGGGAAGCTCATCCCGAACGCCAGTTGCGAGAATGAGGCGTTTCGCTTCCACCGTGCGTCCGTCCGCAAGTTCTATGGCAAAGCCGCCGTCCAACTGGCGAGCGCTGTTCGCTTCGCCCTGTAGCAGGGCAACGGTAGGGTAGTTCGCCAGTTGCTTCCGTGCGTCGCCGAGAATGGCATCTGGCGTACGACCGTCGTGGCCCAGGAATCCATGGGAGTGTTCGGCAAAACGATTACGAGGCCACCCGGCATCAACGACGATCACTTTGCGACAGGCCCGAGCGAGCACCAACGCACTCGACAGGCCAGCAAAACTTCCACCAACGATGACGACTTCGGCGTTCATGCGTGGCCTCTTTCCAATTGGGCGAAAGCAAGGTGTTGACCAGATGCCTCCGTCTTGCGAGCAGAGCCTAGGGGGCGGCGTCTATCACGTATCATCATAAGTGACATGATGAGCGCCCACGACAAAACGATGCAACTAAGGAAGAGGGGCGTCCTGGAAGAGAGACAGAAACTGCGGCAATTCGTGCCCGCCGTGGAGAGGAGCCGGGGGTGTCCTGCTGGTGCAGGTTGGAACACCCTTCAACACCGCGTAATTCCAGTTCAACTCCATGTGCATACCATTGACTGGAAATAAGTATGTCTTGGATTTCAACCTGACCTAGAGTTGAAATCACAACTTAGAAAAACAATAGCCCAATAGTGGCAAACTCGGACGTGGATAAGGGCAGGGTATTCCGTACCATTGGAACCCATAAGCAATCGACACGCGGTATTTCATTCGCAAACACCGCGGTAATAGTTCAATTGCTTTCACGTCAGGGGAAAGGGGACGGTCATGAATTATGCACTTTTACTTATGGTGCTGTGCTTGCTACCGGCGCTGGCGCAAGAACTTCCAAAAGCGGTGGACTGTGGGAATCCGCCGTTGACCGCTGATCTTAACTCCATTTATCCCTGCATCGAAAAGCGTAACGCCTCAATCACCCTGCGCAACGGCAGGACCCGAAACGGCAAGTTACGCTTCGCAAACAAACAGATCTGTGATTTAGACGGCCCCTGTGAAATGAAGATCAAAACTCGGTTTCAGAGCGTTCCTGTCAACGCGGACGAAATTGTCTCCGTGGCCTATCGGCTCCCGATGAACGGGCGGTGCCGAGCAGTAGGGTGGCTTGTGGGAGTCACCGTGACGGGCCTGGTTATGAAAGTGCTCTACGATCAAGACCCTGAGGGCGGAGCTGGCTTCATAGGAACGCCGTATGCCGTAGCGCTGGGCGCTGGCATTGGGTTGTTGTCGACAAGTATTAACCGGGACGCACCACGCACCATTCGCATCGTCAAGCCCACCGAAGTGGCTCCGTAGACTGCTCCCCGAGATGGCTTTGAATAGGCATCCCAGCGGTGTGGGATGGAAGGCACGTCCAGCCAGTTCAGGAAGTCACGAGGCCTATGAATGCTGAAAATTGCCGCTTAACGTGAGTTGACTACCATTAACTGGAAATGGCTACTTCTCCATTTCATTCCGAGCCTAGACTCGTATCGTACAAGTAGTAAAAATCCACGTCTGAAGGTTACGGCTGGCGTCTATCATGTCTGCTGGTCTTCTGCGAGGTAACTATGAATATGGTTCGCTATCTTCTACTTCTCTGCTTGTTTACCGTCTGTTCCATGGCCCAACAGACGCAAGAATATATCGATTGTAATCATCCGCCGACCGAAACTTCTTTTCACCAAATCTATCCGTGTTTCGTGGGTCGGCGTGCAACTTTTGTCTTGCGTTCAGGTGAAGAAGTAAAAGGGAAATTGAGAAAGAAAGATGCGGCGTCGTGCGCTCCCGGTGAATCCTGTGAGTTGCAGATAAAGAAGTTCTGGCGCCGCCGGGTGGTGTTGGCCAATGAAATTAGTTCAGTCACCTATCAAACCGGAGGCACTGCACTGGGAACGGTCCTCGGAAGCGTAACCGGCGTGGTGGCGGGTTATATGTTGGTTGCAGCCGTAGTGTATACCGATGTCCACCCTATCGTTGGCATCCCGGCTCCCCTCGCCGGTGGCATTGTGGTAGGGAAAGGGGTCCACGGAGCCACTAGGAAAACGTTCGTTGTGCGCATTTCGCAACCGCGAACGGTCGCGCCCTAGCCGGATTACGCGTCTGCTGCGGTTGTCGTGAATGCGCCCGCAGGGCATGCCGACAACCGCAAAATTCTTAAACCTGAGGGATCTGGCCAGTAGCCTCTTCTTGCCACGTACTGAGCGGAGTGTCTTCACGGAGGAAAGCTCCGGTGGCTTGGGTTTGTTTCGGAGTAGAGTCCGCTGCCGAGCCTCTGCGGATGATGACCAGCGTAGCGTCGTCCAGGTTTGGGGCGCCGTCCAGAAAGTAGGTCTGGGCGCGAATGACAATATCGATCAGTTCTTGCGGGTTCAGGTGGGCGTTGGCAGCGAGCACGCGACGCAAGCGGTCTTCTCCAAACTCTTCTTCGGAGTTCGCTTTGCGGGCCTCCGTGATGCCATCACTATAAAGCACCAACATGTCGCCCTCGCCCAGTTGGACGACGCTGTTCTGGTAGGACGCGATCTTCAAAATGCCCAGCACCAGGCCTGATTCCGTCAGCAGTTCCGTGGCGCCCGATGCGCGCACAACGATGGCCGGGTTATGCCCGGCGCTGGAATAGTGCAATTCTCCGGTTTCTGGATCGAAGAGCGCCGCCGCAATCGTGATGAAGCGATTCTGCGGACAATTACCGACGGTGGCCCGATTCAGACGCGTCAGATATTCGGCAGGGTAGGTGGGCTCCTCCAACAATAGATGGGAGCGTGCGTGAACGCCACTCATCATCAGAGCCGCAGCCATGCCTTTCCCGGCGGCGTCGCCCAAGACAGTGGCCAGGCGCCCATCCGGATAGGCAAAGAAATCGTAGTAGTCGCCGCCCACCGTCAAACAGGCCTGATTAAAACCGGCAACGGTGACGCCCGCTACCTGTGGAAGTTCCGTGGGCAGTAGACCTCGTTGGATTTCCGCAGCCTGATCCAAATCCCGCTGCATCAACCGTTCCGCCTGTTCCACCAGAATGAGCCGAGCCTGTTCCAAGCGAATGGCGGCAACGTTCGCCATCACTGTAAGTAGAGCCAGGTCTTCTTCGGTGAAGGGCGCAATGATGTGGGGCATGTCCAGATAGATCAGGCCCATCACTTCGTTGTTGGTTTGCAGCGGCACCGCCACCAGGCTCTTTACGCTTTCAGCGGCGATACTGTGGCTGGCAAGAAAGGCTTTCTCGAACTGCGTATCACGCACCAGCAAGGACTGCCGCTTTTGCAGAACCTCCTCACAGACCGCTTTGCTGATGCGGAAGTGATCCCCTTTGGCGGCTTTGGGCACCAGTTGTCCATCTTCCATCAGCATCAGCACGCCCCGGCGGGCGGTAACCGCGGAAAGGGACAAGTCCAGAATTAGCGAAAAGAGTTCATCCAGCGGACGATGGCCCGCCAACTCGCGACCGGCACGCACCAACGCCTCCATGTGGCGTTGCACCACATCGGGCGTTCCGGTCGGCTTGTCACGCTTCAGATATTGATTGATGTCGGTAATGACCGTGCGTGCGAGCGGGTCATCAAACTCGCCGGATTCGTCCCGCACAAACTCCACGTGGTGTACTGGCGGCGCAACCACCTCAGAAACCTGTATGCGAAGCTCGCCTGCGGAGATGCTGTCTCCAGGACGAATGGGTTGGTCGGTCTGCAGGGGCTTTCCGTTGACGAAGGTGCCGTTTTTGCTGCCCAAGTCGCGCACGATCCAAAGCTCGCCTCGTGGTTCGAAGGCGAGGTGATTGCGGGATAGGCGGGCATCTTCAGGGAAGGAGAGTTCATTGGTGGATGCTCGTCCAAGTTGGACGCGCGCACCATCCAGCCGAAATTCACTTCCGGGGCCGGAATCGGATTCGATCAGTAGTTGCAGCGGTGGCATGCGGCAATTTTTTCGTCGGGGATTACCCAGGTGTTTTGTCGGAGATTACTCAGTGTAACGGGAAGATTGGTCAACCAAATGCATTACTTCCTATCTTTGCGAGAGAATCTGCCGGGGAGGGCCACTAAATCGTTACAAGCTTTGCGCGGGGAAAGGTGGTCCGAAGATCTAGGAGAACTGGTAAAATTCCATCCTGGGTGCGCCTCCCCTAATGAATTCGTCGCTATTCGAGTAAAGTGACAACGAGCAACTATCTGGATCGCTCGTACATTCGGGTAACATAGTAGGACTTCGAGTCTACTGGAAACTGGTTCGGAAAGCACAGAAAACAGACCATGCAAGCACAACGATTTCCTCGCGTGTTTGGTGCGCTTTTCACTGCCCTCGCGGTGATGGTGACAACGCTGCAACTACCAAACTTGGCTATGGCGGCGCAGGATGACGCGCCCACCCTTCTCAGCATCGTGATTGTTGAGGGCGAAGGCGCGGTAAATAACGTACGGCAGCGCACTGCGCGTGAACCGATCGTGCGCATTGAGGACCAGAACAGAAAGCCAGTCGCTGGGGCAACCGTTGTATTCCTGCTGCCAAATGACGGCGCCAGCGGCGTATTCCCTGGCGGAGAGAAGATGATCACCGTCCAGACGGACGCTGCCGGACGCGCACAGGCTCGCGGCCTACAGCCGAACACGGTTACGGGAGAATTCACCATCCGCGTCACGGCTTCCCATCGGGGAATCAGTTCCACTGCGATGATTAACCAGTCCAACGCTATAGCTGGCGCGGCGGCTGGCGCGGCGGCGGGTGGAGCAGCAGCAGCTGGCATCTCGACAGCAAAGATTGTGGGAATCATCGCCGTCATTGGCGCGGCGGTTGCCGGCGGCACCTATGCGGCCACACGCAGCGATAGCGGCCCGGGCGGTCCTTCGACCCCTCCTCGGCCGACTACGGGAGTCTCGGTTGGTACTCCATCGGTAGGCGCGCCCTAGTTCTGCTCTAAGAAGGCGATATACCTAACGATGCGTTTGGGGGATCCGTATAGGGTCCTGATGACATTGGCGAAAACGTGGTTTGCCAGATACATTGGCATACAGACACATTGGCATACAGACAAACTGGTTGAACGAGGGATAGAGGACCGATGAAGAAACAAGCCGTACGCACTGTGCTGGTTGTTGCGGGAATGGTCGTGGCGATTGCTGGAGCGGATGCTCAGCAGACGACACGTGGCGGTCGGCCATCTATGACCGCCACGGGAACGCCACTACCGGGTGCATCCCGCGCGGATGGCGTCAGTGGACCCACCTTGGGCTATGTCTGGGATGCTTCCACCTCCAATATTCACATGGTGAATGGCATTGCCGGATCGTCATTAACCGGCCCCGGCCTGCATTCAGCTTCTGTGCGATTGGCCGCCATTTCTCCGAACCGTGAGTATGCGGTGGTCGCAGATGATCAAGGCGGTGTTTGGCTTTATGGCGCTGCTCTTGCGCGAGGCATTGCCCGCGAAGCGGTGTGGCAGCATGAAAGCGAAGTGACGCACGCGGCTGTCAGCCCGAGCGGAGACCGTTTTGCGCTCTACTCTAGTTCGGCCAAACGCTTGGCAATCTATGACGTGAAAGACGGCGCAACCATCGGTGTAAACATCGTGAGTGGTGTTTCCACCTCCGGCGATGTGGTGCGTCTGGCGTTGGGAGATGATGCGCAGGGACCTGTGGCAATCGTCCGCGCGGGTTCCGGCGCCGATGTCGTGCGTTTTGCACTGGATGGCGGTGTACGGAGCTTTGCTTCGTTGCCGAACGCGGTTGACTTGGCCGTATTTGGCGTCGGATCGCGCGTCTTGGTTCTGGACGCCGCACAGAGCGCTGTGTACAGCATCGACCTTGCCAGCACCAACCCTGTGCTGTCCCTATTGGCTTCCAGTTCCGAGGGAATTGAGCAGCCGACGGCGCTAGCCCTTAGTGGGGATGATCGCAGCGTTGCCGTGGTCTCCGCCGAACTAAAGCGCGCCGTGGTAGTGGACATTGCGTCTCGCGGCGCCCGTGTGTTGGAGCTTCCGGAATCTCCCACGGGTGTGCGTCGCATGAACGCACGGGGCGTCTTTCAACTGACGGATGCACGTACGAGTCCGATGCTGCTTCTGGAAGTCCAGCAGGACAGCGCAAGGACCGTATACGTGCCCCGCGCGGCGGCCGCCCGTGCAGCGGACAACGGCCAAGCCAGTCTGCGTTAGTTTCCTGCCCAGGAAACGTTGTTCTTCGTAAATAGGGAACGAACTCTCTTCCAATGAATGTCGAGGTCTAGGGACCGAGTGCACTCGAGGCAATCGGTCACGGGTTTTTCACGCCTGAAGGCCTCCCAGTAGTCAAAAGGGGAGTTGTCATGCGTTCTGTCATGATGCGCGTGGTGGGTTCAAGACCTGCGATTGTCTTGAACGAGTTGATGCAAAGAAGTGCAAAGGCGAGGTCCGCTCAGCGAGCGCTGGCGTTTTTGTTTGCAGTGTTGACGTGCTGGACTTTGGTTCAGCCTCTGTCCGCTCAAACAGTTGCCTCATACAGCCCTGCCCAGACGACTGTCGGCTACCAGACGGAATCGAACCTGAATGTTCTGGTGACCTTGGACCATTTCGTGGTGCCTGCCGCGCCGCGTCGTGCCTACCTGGGTGGTAATGAGGCGCAGGGCGGCGTCCCCTTAACGATTGTGTCTGCCACCACGGAGTCCCTGCAGTTCGTCGTCGCCATCCCTCCATCCCTGCGAACTGCTGCGAGTGCACGTCCTGTTGTTCTTTGTCAGCGCGTTCTGCTTGGCTCAACCACTGTCGATGGGTTCTGTACGGATGCCGCGAGTAGCGCTAATTTTATCGTCAACGCTGCTCCAGCGATCACAACTCCGGCAACGTTGACGTCCTCTTTGCCAGACGTGCCCTATAGCGCCGTCGTCACTGCCACCGGAGGGACTGGCGCCAAAGTGTGGTCTCTGCAGAGTGGCAGCTTGCCTCCGGGAATCGCTCTCCTCACATCCGGAACACTGAGCGGCACTCCGACGACCCCCGGGACTTACAACTTTACCCTGCGAGCGACCGATGCCCTTGGCGTTTTTGCCCAACAGCTCTTCACGTTGACGATTGCCGTGCCATCGGCGCCTCTATCAATCACGAACCCGGCCACGCTACCCGGGGCACAGGCGGGCGTTCCTTACTCGCTGAGTTTGGCGGCTATTGGCGGCATTTCTCCGTACACATGGATGGGACCGACTGCGGGACTTCCGGCGGGCCTCAATCTGAATTCGCAAACGGGGGTACTGAGCGGCACTCCTATCTCGGCGGGCGCCTTGCAGTTTGCCATCCAGGTTTTCGATGCCGGAGGGAAGTCGGCTTCGAAGACCTTCACACTCGTCGTCAGCGAGGCTCTTACCATTACGACAACGAGTCTTCCCAGTGGCACGGTGGGGGCTTTGTATTCCACACAATTTGCTGCGGCAAACGGAGCAGGCGGATACAGCTGGGCTGTGGATTCGGGAAGTAACCTGCCCCCCGGATTATCTTTGAATGCTGGATCTGGCCTCCTTACTGGCGCCCCCAGCCAGGCGGGAACGTTCAGCTTTGCAATGCGTGTGCATGATGTCGCTGGAGCTTCCCAGTCAAAGCAGTTTCAATTGACGGTTTCCGGTTCGTTGCAATTTGTCACGGGACCGGCGTTGAATCCGGGAACGGTCGGCGTGCCGGTTTCGGCCAGCATCACGGCGTCGGGCGGAGTAGCGCCCCTAACCTATTCCTTGGTGGGGGCCAACTTGCCGACGGGTGTTACCTTTAGCCCCCAGGGCTCCCTGACCGGCGCTCCTACTCAGGTGTTCGATGGCTCTTTTGTTGTGCGAGTAACGGATAGCGGAACGCCGGTGCGCACGGCGGAACGCACCTTCACGTGGCGCGTCGCCAACCCGCTAACCGTGCAAACCGAATCAATGCCAGACGCCGTGGTTGGTGAGCCGTACTCGTTTAGCTATCAGGTGCAGGGTGGGGTGAGCCCCTACAGCTTTCTGGTGACGGAAGGACGCGTTCCCTCCGGACTAGTTGTAGGCTCCAGCGGAACAGTTACCGGTTCCGCCGTTGCTACGGGCGAGTGGGGCTTCACCATCCGCGTCACCGATGTGGATGGCAGAACGGCCACGCGATCCTTTCCCATTCGCGTGGTGAATCCGACTCCCCTTAGCGCTTCGGTGACACCGCAAGCGCAACAACCCGGGTCCAACACCCAGCAGCCGATCACCGTGGCCCTGACCCAAGCAAATGCCGAGGATGTCACCGGGGAACTGATTGCGACCTTTACGCCTTCCACCAACCCACCCGTGGATGACCCAGCCATCCAATTTGTGAGTGGCGGGCGTGTGACGACATTCCGTATTCCGGCAGGGCAGACGGCGGCAATGTTTGGAAGCAGCCCTCAATCTCCGGCACTGCAAATGGGAACTGTTGCTGGCGAGATTCGGTTGGCGCTTCGACTGGTCCGCAATGGCGTGGATGTTACCCCATCTCCGGCGCCCTCGACGAATATCACCCTGCCAACAAGCGCTCCGGTCATTAGCGACCTGCGCGTCACCAGGACGACAACGGGACTGAGTATTGTGGTCCGCGGGTATTCGAACGCGCGCTCCATGCAATCGGCCAGTTTGCAGTTCGCCGCCAGGGCCGGCTCGAATATCACGGGTTCCTTGCAGTTCACAGTGGATCTGGCTAGCGTGTTCACCACCTGGTATGGGCAGACGGAATCCTTCCCGCACGGAAGCCGCTTTCAGCTAACCATCCCTGCGAACATCACCGGCGACACGGCTGACATCAACGGACTGACGATTCGATTGCGCAACGCGCAAGGCGAAAGTGCGGCCGCCTCGGCCACGTTCTAATTCGCTTAAAACACGACTGTACTTGGCGGGAGCCATGAGCGCATCGCGAAACCTAACCAGGTGGGACGACCGCTTCATGGCTCCTTTGTCTTTTCTGGCGGCGATTGGTTTGGAAGTCCTGAGGCGCCAGAAACGCGCGAGTTTCGCCGATACAGGATGTGGCAGGAATGTTTTATGCACAGGTTATCCACAGCACAAACGACCCAAAGCATTGAAAAATAAGAAGAAAAGACCTGTGGAAAACAAGGCGGTGGAAACCGGATTCAAGGTCGTTTCGAGGCGTTGGAGTGTCAAAATAATAAGACAAAGCTGGACGCGACTTCGAGGACCGTCTCGGGGGAGATTCCCTTGGACTCGCGTCCCCTCTTACTTCCCGCATTGGCGCCCCTCGCCCAGCCCGTTTCGTGATTCCTTGGGCCGCACCCTTCCGTGCCGTTAAGCATTGACCGTACTGTGATTGATTTTTTCAAGTTTCCCGCTGCCATAGCAGGATGCGGAAAAGGCGATCTACTCGAGACATGGCACGTCCAGCGTGCGGAACTCTTTAGCGGAAGAGCAGCAGGGTGGAAACGACGGTAGATACGATGACGAACCATTCAAAGACGGGTTGGGGGATGTGTAGGAAAAGCCAGCGACCGGTAAGCGCACCGATGACGATAGCGGGAATCAGAACTGCGTCAAAGGCCAGGGACTGGGCGGTAAATAGACCGTGCCAAGTGTAGACCGGCACCTTCATCAAGTTGATGATGAAGAAAAACCATACCGTATTGCCCATGAATTGCTCTTTGGGAAGCTTCATGGAAAGTAGGTAGATGTTCATCACCGGACCCGCTGCATTTGCGACGGTTGTGGAAAAGCCTCCAGCGAAGCCATAGGGCGCCGGGGGCAGGGAACCGGAGATTAGGTCGGGCCAGAAGCGGCGAATCAAATAAATGGCCAGCATGCCAAGCACGACGATGGCGATGGTTGGGCGCAGGTAGGCTTCGTCAAGGCTGAGAGCCAGAGCTCCCGCAACGAAGCCGACAAGCACCCACGGCGCAAGCCGCAACAATACGCGGACGTCGGCGTGGCGGCGCCAAAAATACAGGGCCATCAGGTCAGCAAAGATGAGAATCGGCAAAAGCCAAGCAATGCTGGACCGAGCATTGCCCACAGCCAGAATCATCAGCGGAACCGCAGCCATCCCCAGGCCAGGGATACCGGATTTGGCAACGCCTATCAGGAAAGCGCACAGAGCGCCCACGCCCCATTGCCACCAATGCAGATCAGGCATGAAAACACCAACGACGGGAAGTACAGAAGCGGCGGGAATGCGAAGTCCCCCCGGTGCGCCGGGCCGGACGAACGAAGGGGAACTGTACCGCAAATGGCAAGGCCATAGAATAACATGGCCCGGAACGCAGAAGCCGTCGCGCAAGGGAAGGTCGCTGGGCTGCCAAGGGAGTGTCGCGGCAAAGTGGACAAAGTGGATCGCACGATTTCGGCGGAAGCCTGCGGTCGCGATAAGATCAATAGTTACCGTTCTTTACTGAGAGAAAAGGGATCTGCTACTGTGTCCGAACCTGTGAAACTTTGGGGTGGCCGCTTCGCTGAAGGGCCCTCACAGATATTTGAGAGCTACTCGAAGTCGCTGCATTTCGATTCTCGCCTGATTGCGGCGGACATTCGTGGCAGCAAAGCTTTCGCTAACGCGCTGCTGCGTGTCGGCATCTTGAACGACGACGAACATCGCGCAATTTTTGGCGCTCTGCAACGCATCGACACCGAATCGGCGGATCTGCCCAAGCTGTTGGAAGGCGCGACCGAAGAGGACGTGCACACGCTGGTGATTCGCAAGCTGCATGAGTACGCCGGAAAGGCCGCGGAGAAAATCCATACCGGCCGCAGCCGCAATGAACAGGTTTCGCTCGACACCCGCCTTTGGCTTCGGGAAGAGATTGACCATACCCGCCAAGGTGTCTGCGATCTAGTTGAGGCGCTGATCGGTCTCGCGGAACGCTATCCGGATGCCGTCATCCCAGGCTACACGCACCTGCGTCGCGCACAGGCGGTGCTGTGGTCGCATTACCTGCTGGCCTATTGCGACATGTTCCGTAGGGACTGGCAGCGGTTGAGCGAGGTGCGTACACGGGTGAACGTGCTGCCATTGGGCTCAGGCGCTCTGGCGGGGAGCGGGTTTCCGGTGGATCGCGTGCAGATCGCCGAAGAACTGGAATTTGACGCCATCACGACTAACAGCATGGACGTTTCGGCGGACCGTGACTTTCTGATGGATTACCTGCACGCCGCAGGTATGATCTCCTTGCACCTTTCCCGATTGGCCGAAGACTGGATTCTGTATTCGAGCGACGAATTCGCCTGGTTGGATCTGAGCGATGCCGTCACCAGTGGGTCCAGCCTGATGCCGCAGAAGAAGAACCCAGATTCGCTGGAACTGATTCGCGGCAAGTGCGGACGAGTGCACGGCAGCTATGCGTCGTTGTTCGTCACCATGAAAGGTCTACCGCTGACCTATAACCGGGACATGCAGGAAGACAAGGAATCGCTCTTCGACGCCGTGGATACCGTGCAGGCATCTTTGCGCATGGCTACCGAAGTGGCCAAGGGAGCGTCCATTCGACCGGAAGTGGCGGAACTGGCAGCGGAAGAAGGCTGGCTGGTGGCCACCGACATTGCCGAAGAACTGGCGCGTAAGGGCTACCCCTTCCATACGGCGCACCAGTTGGTGGGACGTCTGGTGTTGGAAAGCGTGCGCAGCGGCAAGAAGCCTCGGGAATGGACGCCGGAAGAACTGGCGGCCTTTGCACCGGAATTGAGCGGAGATCTGGCGCGTTTTCTGCAGCCCAGAGAGGGCATGAAAACCAGAGAGGCTCCAGGTGGAACCGGACCGGGTGCGGTAGCCAAGGCGTTGGAAGCAACCAAGACCGCACTGGCCGAAATGCGAACACATACCCACGTACGGTAATGAGACCCTGTTGGTCCCAAACGCTTGGATGGCCTGTGGAGACGGGCCGCTTGAACTACCCGTGTGCGACGCGGCGGGTTCACCAAACAGATAGACCGGAGGTTGTACCGTGAAGCCGTACCGGCATGGCCAGATCCTAAAGATCATTCAGAAAAAACCGATTTACACGCAAGAGGAACTGGCTCGGGAATTGTCTGCGGTGGGGGTGACCGCTACTCAGGTGACCCTTTCCCGCGACATGCGCGAGCTCAACCTGGTGAAGACCAAAGAAGGGTATGTGCAACTGCGCGATGCGCAAGAGCGGGGTAGCCAGGTTGAAATTGCCGTAAGCGAATACGTTTTGGATATTCGTCCAGCGCAGAATATGCTGGTTCTCAAGACACCGGCCGCCCATGCGAACTCACTGGCGATTGCCATTGACCGATCCGATTGGCCGGAGATTGCTGGAACAGTCGCCGGCGATGACACCGTGCTGGTGGTGTGTCCGGACTTGGCTGCCGCACAACAGTTGCAGGAAAAACTGATGGCGATTCTGCGCGGTAGCGAATAGATCATGCCCATTTCGTTCCTTGGCTTATTTACGAAACCCTTGCCCGTGGGGGCCAAAGCTCCAGACTTTCGTCTGCCTGACGAATCGGGAGAGATGGTCGTCTTGAGCGATCTGCGTGGCCAACCAGTGCTTTTGGTTTTCTATCCGGGCGACGACACCTATGGCTGCACTAAGCAGTTTTGCGAAATCAGAGACTCCTGGTCGAGTTTGAGTGCGGCTGGCATCACCGTGTTTGGGGTGAATCCCCAATCCGCGGAAAGCCACCGCAAGTTCCGCGAAAAGTATGATTTCCCATTCCGGATTCTGGTGGACCCGGGACAGCGGGTGGCCCGGCTCTACCAGGCTTCCGGCATAATCGTGAAGCGAACTGTAGTGCTAATTGGTCGTAACGGGGACATTCTGCTTTCGCAGCGCGGCAAGCCGACGACGGAAACCATGCTGCGAGCACTCGCGTCCGACGCGGGTTGAGGCGGTCTGTTGATCGTGATCGAAATTGTTCCGAAACCCTGAGCGGGTGGCGGCGTCCAATCGTGTATAGGCGCATCCGCCTGATATACTTGCGGTTAGGTAAGATCTGGTCCTTTTCCGGCACAGTTCTTACAGAATCCGCACCCCGTTGTTCAGCAGAAGCGGACGAGCCGCGGAAGCGTCACGCAGAAACGAGATTGCTAAGTCCCTATGAGCAGCCGTATCAAGATCGTAGTTGTCTCCCTGTCCCTGGTCATGGTGCTTTTCCTTTTGGTGGGCGCCTTGATGGCCAAGAACAAGCAGGATGGCAAAGGCGCTTACCCTCACATTTCGGTGTTTACCGAGGTGCTGAGCCGCATTAAGAGCGAGTATGTGGAAGAGCCTGAATTGAGCAGCGTCACCAATGGCGCGCTGACGGGCATGCTGGAAGCTGTGGACCCTTACGCCAGCTATCTGAATGCGGATCAGTACTTTGAATACGAGAAATTCAAGGAAAACAAAGCCAATGTCGCGGGCGTTCACCTTTCCCGCCGCTTCGGCATGATCGGCATCGTTGGTGTTGTTCCTGGTTCCGCCGCTGATCTGGCTGCACTGGGGACCGGTGACGTCATCGAGAGCATCAACGATATTTCCACCCGTGATATGCCCGTGGCCTACGCAGAGATTCTTTTGAAGGGTGCGCGAGGCAACGATGTGAAGATGGCCATCATCCGCCTCGGTAAATCTTCATCGGAAGAGGTTAAGCTGACGCTCGCCGCCGAAAGCAAACCTTCCGTGCTAGCAAAGCTGATCGACGGCAAGTACGGTTACATTCGCCCGGAAGTGATGACGCCGGGACGTAGCGCACAAATTGCCCGTGCCGTTCAGTCCTTGACCCGAGAAGGAGCCAAGCAGTTCATTCTGGATCTGCGGAACACCTCCGTCGGCGAAAGCGAAGAGGGGCTGAAGGTCGCTGACCTCTTTGTTGATTCTGGCGAGATGGCTTGGGTGGTTGGCCAGAAGGTTGCGAAAAAGTCGTTCACGGCTGCCCCGGATAACACGGTTACCAAGGCGCCGCTTGTGGTGCTAACCAACCGTGGCACGGCCAACGGAGCAGAAGTGGCGGCTGCGGTGCTGTTGAATTCCAAGCGCGCAGAAGTTGTTGGCGATCGTACTTATGGAGATGCTGGCGCCCGTAACGCAGTCACGATGGATGATGGTTCCGCCCTGATTCTGACGCTGGGCAAGTTCTACACTTCTGGCGCCACAGAGGCGATTCAAGACCGTGGCGTGACACCTACGGTGCCCATGTCCGACTACGTTCGCGACGAAGAGGATGAGGAAGCCGAAGACGGCGAGGCCGCTCAGCAGACTTTCGATATTCAGCAATTTCGTAGGAATCGTCCAGCCCCGGAAGCCGACAAGCTGGTGCGCAAGGCGATTGATGTGCTCACCAACGGCGTTCCTAAGGAAAAGGAAGTAGCCAAGCGCGGACATGGTCCGGCCGAAATGGAATGGCGCGAAGCCGCCTAAGTCCCTTACTTAGCGATAAGAGCTTGAAGCAGATGGGGGCTCTGGACGCGCGATCCCATTTCCAATAGGACCGCGCTCCAGAGCCCTTTCACTTTCCAAGCCTCTTCCGCCTGCGCGATAATGGAGTGGTAGGGTCCCTGTGGCCCCGGCGCCGTTCCGTGTTCCCCTCGCGTTCCCCGGTCCGGACGTTCCCGCGCCTGCAGCGTTTTATACCCCGATTTCATTGAGACGGAGTTAGTTTCGATATGCCCATCTATGAGTACAAGTGCTCGGAGTGTGGAAACATTTACGAAAAGCGGCAGAAGTTTACTGATCCTCCCGACACCGAGTGTCCGGCTTGCAAGCAGACAAGCGTACATCGGCTGACTTCCGCGCCCGCACTTGTGTTTAAAGGAAGCGGTTGGTACATCAACGACTACGCAAAGGCCGGTAAAGGCGGCTCCAGCACCAGTTCTCCCGCGAAGAACAGCGGGTCCACCGGTAGTTCGGAAGCAAGTTCCACGTCCGGCAGCGCTACGCCTGCGTCGAGTTCCTCAACCACTTCGTCATCCGACTCCTAAGTTCTTGTCCCTATTTCTGAGCGGGGGCAGGTTTCCGTTGAAACCGGCTCCCCCGCTCAGAAATAGATGGTTTTGCTTCTCTCCTCACCCCATTCCTGCCTCCTCCTGCACATTTCCTGATCCTGTGGTTTGATGCTGCTTTGCCGTTTGACATAGAATCGGCGGGTAGCCGGGCGATCTACGGTTGCCTCGATACCGGATGCTTATGACCCAGAAATACATTCTTTCCCTCGACGAGGGCACAAGCAGCGCAAGAGCCGCACTCTATAATCACGACGGACACCGCGTGCAGTTGGCCGGATTGGAGTTTGAATCGCAGTATCCTCAGCCCGGCTGGGTGGAGCAGGACGCGGAAAAGGTCTGGCAGTTGCAACTGGACGTAGCGCGACAGACCCTTGCGAAAGGCAAGGTGAAGGCGGAAGACATTGCGGCCATCGGCATCACGAACCAGAGAGAAACCCTGGTTGTCTGGGATCGCAAAACCGGCCAGCCGATTGCCCCGGCCATCGTGTGGCAGTGCCGACGGACTTCCGCCGAATGCCAAGCCCTGAATGAAGGACCAGACCGTGATTGGATCATGGAACGAACTGGTCTGGTGATCGACCCCTACTTCACCGGCACCAAGCTGCAATGGTTACTGGACCACACTCCCGGTGCGAGAGAGCGGGCCGAGGGGGGAGATCTTCTATTTGGGAACATCGATACCTGGCTGATTTGGAAGCTGACTGGCGGGCGCGTGCACGTGACGGACTATACGAATGCGTCGCGTACACTGCTGATGAATCTGGCGACCGGGCAGTGGGACGATGACCTGTTGCGGGTGTTCCAGATTCCCCGCGCCATTCTGCCAAAGATCGCCAAGTCTTCGGAAGTGGTGGCGAGCACGGATGCCTCGATCTTCGGCGCCGAGATTCCGATTGCGGGCATCGCCGGCGATCAGCAGGCAGCCACGGCCGGGCAGGCTTGTTTCGCTCCGCCGATGATCAAGAATACCTACGGCACGGGGTGTTTCTGCCTGCTGCATACCGGAAACAAGCTGGTGCGGTCCCGCCACAGGTTGATCACAACACGCGCGGCATCCACTACCGACGAGGCGCAGTTTGCCATCGAGGGCAGCGTGTTCGTGGCCGGAGCCGTAGTGCAGTGGCTGCGCGACAGCCTGCGGATCATTCCTGACGCTCCTTCATCGCAGCAGATTGCCGAAAGCGTGCCGGACTCGGCTGGCGTCTATTTCGTGCCTGCTTTTGTGGGGCTGGGAGCACCGCACTGGGATTCCGGGGCACGCGGGGTCATTAGCGGTCTGACGCGAGGCGCCACGGCGGCGCATATCGTGCGCGCGGCCCTGGAAAGCATCGCGTTTCAGAGCAGGGAACTGGTAGACGCGCAACGCGCGGATGCCGGGCTGCCGATTGATGAAATGCGTGTGGATGGCGGTGCGGCCAACAATGATTTCCTGATGCAGTTTCAGGCCGACATTCTGGATTGCCGCATTGTGCGTCCGGCCGACACGGAAACGACCGCGCTCGGCGCCGCCTATCTGGCCGGATTGGCCGTGGGCTATTGGAAGTCCACTGAGGAGATTGCAGGGTTCTGGAAGTCGGATAAAGTGTTTGAACCGCGCATCTGCGCCAGTGAACGGGACCGGCTTTACTCTGGCTGGCGGGATGCGATTGCACGAGCGTCGTCACAGCAGTAGGGTGCACCATACGTGAATAGAGCGGCGCAACTTGCTCTGTTCAGGGCTGTGTGGCGGCTTCACTTGTTTCCCGGTGGGGTGGTGTGCGATGGTCACAAGAATGAGTAAAGTGATTGAACGCATCACCCCACAGGACCTGCCCGTACCGAAGGCTCCTTTTTCTTACGCTGTCCGCGCTGGCGACTTTATCTACGTTTCTGGACAGGCTCCCATCAATCTCGACACGAATGAGTTTGAATTGGGCACCCTTGAGGACGAAACGCGCCTGGTTTTCCACAATGTCCAGCGTATTCTGGCCGCTTGCGACGCAACACTGCAGGACGTCGTGAAGTGCAACGTGTATCTGCGAGAAGCGGAGCGAGATTTCGTCGCTATGAACGCAGTGTACGTAGAGTTTTTTGGTGATGTGCGGCCAGCGCGTACAACGGTTGGTGCTTCGTTTGGCGCGCCAGGAATGAAGATCGAAGTGGATGTGGTCGCCTACAAGCCGGAGTAGTCAGACCACTTCAACCTAGACAGCTAGCAATCGGGATGTCCAGCCAGAGCCAGCTAGGCGCTCCGGCTGACATCCCGATGTTCGCGTCGACGCAGTGCTTCCACCACCGCAGCCACGTTTTTTTCGATATCTTCATCGCCACGAAGCACTAGATCCGCGCGGCTTTGGGTGGGCTCGATGTAGCTTTCGTACATCGGTTGTACCGTCTCCCGATATTGGCGAGTGACGCATTCAGGCGTACGGCCACGCTCACGGATATCACGTTCCATACGCCGCTCCAGCCTGGGAGCGGATTCCAGTTCCACAAACACCGTTAGCGTCAGCTCTTCGCACAATAACGCGTCGTAGAGCGCGAAGATGCCCTCCACCACCACAATCCCTTTGCCTTCCACATGTATGGTCTCGCTGGATCGCGTGTGCGAGCGGAAGTCATAAACCGGCATTTGGATGGACTCTCCGGCTGCCAATTGCTGCATCTGCGACCTGAACAATTCGAAATCGATGGAATCAGGGTGGTCGACGTTCTGGCGCGCCCTCTCCGCTGGCGTCATGTAGGACAGGTCGCGATAGTAGGCGTCGACGCTGATGACGGTGGCGCCAAGTTCACGGGCGACGCTCTGGGCAAGATAGGTCTTGCCCGAGCCAGAGCCACCAGCAATACCAATGATGCGGATGGACGTCTGGGCGGTTGGCAGGGTGGAAGGGTACGGCTGGCTGGGCATCTATCGTGCTGCAGTTAATGTAACAGACGACGGTCGCCGCTACAGCTTCGTTTGGTCTATCCTGCCCACTTTGCGTCACAGACTCAGGGCCTTGGTAAAGGCTGCGTTACTGAAATGAACAGAAATACGGACTTTGCTGTGCCGTGGACGGGGATTGCAGATAGAATTGCGGACATCCGAGTTTGAAAACCAAAACGCGCCTGCTGCACTCTCTTCCAGATGATTCTCGCTTACCCCTCTAAGCGAGGTATCCAAGATTGTGGCGGCAGATACGTAATGATTGGTAGCTAGGAGGAAACGCGATGGAACTGGAAGTAGCCTGGTGGGCGTGGATGAGTCTTGGACTTCTGCTGCTGATCGTCGAAATGCTGCTGCCTACGGATTTCTTTGTGTTCTTCACGGGCGTCGGGGCTTTGGTGACGGCGTTGGTCACCGGCATCGGCCTTACACCTGGTTTGATGTCGCAGGCCGTAACCTTTGCGATCGTCTCCGTGGTGACTCTGGTGACGATGAGAGGCTGGATGCGTCGGATGATGCACCGGGACATGCCAACTGGCGCTGTGGATAGCATTGTCGGCGAAGTGGCCACCACGCTTTCTGAGATTCCGGCCAATGGCACGGGCAAAGTGCTGTTACGCGGGAGTCCCTGGAACGCACGCAACGAAGGATCGGTAGCGATTCCCGTGGGCGTGCGGGTGCGTGTGGATCGATCTGAAAGCATCACGCTGGTGGTGAGCTTGGCGCCAAATGCCAACCCCGTGCAAAGCGTGCACTAAATAATGCATCTGCATTGATTTGATCGCAGTGGACTTGAGGACTAGGAGGAGCAGGATATGGAGATCGGGCTTTTGATATTGGCGATTGTGGTGATGCTGGTTGGCATCATCATCATCGCCAAGACGGCGGTCGTAGTGCCGCAACAGAGCGCTTATGTGGTGGAGCGGCTTGGTCGTTTCGCGGGAACCCTGCATGCGGGATTTCACATTCTGACGCCTTTCATTGATGTGGTGCGCTACAAGCACACGCTCAAGGAAATGGCGATTGATATTCCCGAGCAGGTTTGTATTACAAAAGACAACGTGCAGGTGGGTGTGGATGGCGTCATCTATCTGAAGGTAGTGGACCCGGAACGAGCCAGCTACGGCATTTCCAACTACATTTTCGCAATTACGCAGTTGGCCCAAACCGCTCTGCGTAGCGAGATCGGCAAAATCGACCTGGACCGCACCTTTGAAGAACGCAGCACCATCAACCGTTTCGTCGTGGCGGAACTGGACGAGGCTTCAGACCCGTGGGGCGTCAAAGTACTGCGCTACGAAATCAAGAACATCAATCCGCCTCGTGATGTGCTGGATGCGATGGAAAAACAGATGCGCGCAGAGCGCGAGAAGCGCGCTGCCATTCTGCAGTCGGAGGGTGTTCGTGACGCCAAGATCAACACCTCGGAGGGCGTGAAGCAGGAAACCATCAAGAACTCCGAAGCAAAGAGACAGCAGCAGATCAACGAAGCGGAAGGTCAAGGCCAGGCCATTCTGACCATCGCCAACGCAACGGCCGAAGGCATTCGGCGCATCGCGGACGCGATTCAGTCGCCGGGTGGCCAGGAAGCCGTGAACCTGCGCGTTGCTGAGCAATATATCGAGCAATTGGGCAAGATCGCGAAGACCACCAACACTGTGGTGTTGCCTGCCAACCTAGCGGACGCAGGCAGCCTGGTGGCTACTGCGCTTACCGTGATGAAGAGCGTGGGCGACTCTGGCATGTCCAGTGCACCGCCGCCTCCACGCACCCGCTAAGCCCTCGGATACCAAACCAAACGAAAACGCCAGCCCCTCAGGGCTGGCGTTTTCGTTTCTGGCGGCGTAGCTTCGCTTAGCCCAGAATATCGCGCACGGCCTGCAGTTCGCTGAGCGCGTGCGCATCTCCGATGCGACGCGCCACGGAGATCCCCGCGTCATAGACTGCGGCAGCGGCATCCAGATCACCGGCCTTTTCATGAGCTTGGCCACACTGGTAGTAGGCGGCCACGTAGTCGGGATTGTTTTCAAATAGCTGCTGATAGGTCTGAATCGCCATCGGCAAATCGCCCGTATTGCGGTACTCATTGGCCAGGGCGTAAGTGAGGAAGCTGTCGTTTGGCTTCTGAGCCAGCATCTCTCGAATCGAATCCAGTCGTGTTGCGGACATAACTCTTCCTTATCATACGCGTTCCCGCACATTGGCTCAGCGTGGTATGCTCAACATTTTCTAAAGCTGAAGTAGGGAAGTAAATGTCTGGTTTGACAATCGCAGATGGTCTCGGCTTAATTTTTGATATGGATGGCGTGATTTTGAACTCCAATCCCATCCATATGCAAGCCTGGGAGCGGTACCTGGAGTTGCACGGCATGTCTCCTCGCCTGTTAAAACCGGAGAATATGTACGGGAAACGCAACGATCAGATTTTGGTTGGGTTGTTTCCCGGCGCCAGTGAAGCGGAAATTTCCAAGCATTCGCAGGACAAGGAAGCCGTTTACCGGGAGCTAATGGCTCCTGTGATTGAGGAATACCTGACACCGGGTCTGCGGGATTTCCTGGCCGCCAACCAGCACCGCCCCATCGCGTTGGGGACCAACGCGGAACGGGCAAACGCGGACTTTGTGTTGGACGCTGCTGGTCTGCGCCAGTATTTCTCGACCGTGGTCGACGGATGGATGGTGGAGCATGCGAAGCCGGCCCCGGATATCTATCTGAGAGCTGCCGCCGAACTGGGGCTGTCGCCGAAGAACTGCATCATCTTTGAAGACTCTTATTCCGGTGTCACTGCCGGTTTGGCTGCGGGAGCACGCGTAGTAGGCATCACGAGCACGCATGACGATTTTCCGCGTCTGGATCTGCATGTGAAGGACTTCACGCAGCCTTCGCTTGCTGCCTGGCTCTCGCGGCAACATGCCGTCTCTACAGCCAGCCACTAGATCTTCACGCTGGAATCTAGGTCGGGACGAGTTTTCCTGCTGTCCGTTCGCACTCGACGAGCCGGATTAAGCATCAAACGCAAGAGGCGTGATCGACATGGGTCGATTGCGCCTCTTGCGTTTCCAGCCACCGAGTGATGCTCGGTCTTTTCTGGGAATGACTACTGAATAGTGCTGGCGCCCGGTGTGCCCAGATCTTCCGACGGAATGTTGCGGTTGATATGGTTGTCTAGATTGATGACGTAAGTGTCTTTCGATTCAATCAGAATGGGTGAGTGGGTGGCCGCAATGATGCGGAATTTTTTCTGATCTGCTAGTTCCAGCAACATCTTCAGAATGCGGCGCTGGTTGGATGGCGACAGCGCCATCTCCGGTTCATCCAGCAGCAGAATGGTGCCATCCGGGAAGCTGGGGAAGGTCTGGCTGAACATCGAAAGCATCACCTGACCATGGCTGGCTGACTGCAGAAACTCCAGCATCTCCGGCTGTCCTTCAAAAAGCTCCAGGTGGGCACGCGGGTTGTGTGCCTCGGCGTCGAACAGGAAGACGTTCTCGGTATTCGTGTCCTGTGTATCCAGACGATAGACAAACCCTTCTACCTGTTCTTTCCGCAAGGCCAGATGTAGGGAATGAAGCAGCGTGGATTTGCCACTGCCGTTTTCGCCCTGGATGAGTGTCACCGGATGCCGTAGGTCCATCACCATGGGCATGTGAAAATTGAGGTTGACCAGAATAGGATGACCAAGAATCTTAAAAATCATGATAGGGATGTGTGCTTCCCTTGGAACATATTGATCCGCAGGATGTTTGTCTCTTTAGATGATAGCGGCATCCACACGGCCTCTGTGAACGCATCTCTATTCAGTCCGGTGATGGCGGCGCGCGGAGCGGGGCAATAGAGGCATGAGCGACGAACGGCAAAAGCAATCGCAATCTCTCCAACATGCGTCTTCGGCGCAGTATTCTTCGGCTCCGCAATACTCTTCGCGGCTGGCGTGGAATACCACGGCCAATCCCTTGGAGGCGCTAAAGGCATCCCTGCGTTCCGAAGGCGCCGGGATTCTGGATCTGACCCCCACCAATCCAACAGCCTGTGACCTGGGAGACTGGAGCCAGCCGATTGCGGCCGCGTTGGCGCGTCCGGAAGCGTCGCTCTACCGCCCGACCGCCGAAGGGCTTCTCGGGGCCAGAGAAGCGGTATGCGCGTTCTATGCGGATTTGGGAGCGCGGGTAGGCCCCGATGATCTCTTGCTAACGGCTAGCACCAGCGAGTCCTATTCGTTCCTGTTCCAGATGCTATGCGACCCCGGCGATGAAGTGCTTGTGCCAGCCCCATCCTACCCCCTGTTTGAGCATTTGGCCGGATTGACCGGGGTGCGTCTGCAAGAGTATCGGCTGCACTATCAGATGGAGTGGCTGGTGGATCTTCGTTCGGCCATTGATGCCTGTTCGGCTCGCACGCGCGCGGTCATTGTGGTGAATCCCAACAACCCCACCGGTTCTTATCTTCGTGACTTCGAACTGCAAGGTTTGCTGGATCTGTGCGCAGAAAAAGGCCTTGCCTTGATCGCCGACGAGGTGTTCTGGGAGCACGCAATCACTCCGCCCGCTGACGCGTCTGACGAGATGACAGCTGCGAAACGAGGTTGGCCCTGGGTGGCAAATAGCTCTCCCGATGTACTTTGTTTTTCCCTTGGCGGTCTATCAAAAAGCGCGGGCATGCCCCAGATGAAAGTGGGCTGGATTGTGGTGCGTGGCCCGGAGCAGATACGGCGTACAGCCGTGGACCGTTTGCGGTGGATTGCCGACACCTATCTTTCGGTTTCAGCGCCCGTGCAATATGCGCTTTCGAACCTGCTGTTGATTGGGGCGGAAATCAGGGAGGCCATATTACGCAGGATTCGCGGCAACGCAGTGCGCTTGCGCAGATTGGCTGGCAGCGGCTGGTTAGCGCCGCTTCCCGTGGAGGGAGGCTGGAGTGCGGTGGTCCGTCTACCGACACTACAGACGGACCACCAGTGGTGCGAAGCGTTGCTTCGCCATCAGCAAGTTTGGGTACAGCCGGGTTATTTCTATGACTTTGGCAGGGAGGCCCATGTGGTGCTCAGCCTGCTTACGCCACCCGAATTGTTTTCCACCGGTTTGGATCGTCTAGAAGCCGAGGTGCTTCATTCCTGTACTTAGGCAAGACAGGACGCCACAATTGCCGAACCGAGCAAGCAGCGATAGGTTCCAGACCTCAGCGCGGTAACCTCTACCGGTGTGCGCCTACCAGCGTTCGCCGCGATCTCTGTTAAAGCCGCCGTTTCCGCCGCGATTGTATCCGCCGCCGTAGCCACCCCCATCACCGCCGCGGCTGCCGCCGCCTTCGGTGCGAGGCCGCGCTTCATTGATAACCAACGCACGACCGCTCATCTCGCGACCATTGCAGACGTTAATCGCTTGTTCCGCAGCATCACGATCAGCAATTTCCACGAAACCAAAGCCACGGGACTCGCCGGACATGCGATCACGCACGACGCTCGCTTGACTGAGGGGAAATCCGGCTTCGCTGAAGAATGCGTGGATATCCTCTTCCATCGCCCGAAACGGCAAGTTACCTACATAAAGTCTCACCATACACTAGCTCCTTCAAATCATTAGTTCTGATTCGTCGTCTACTGTGGGGAATTCCGTTCACAAAGACAATGCACCCGCCCTCTCTACTTGGAGAAGTGCTTAGGTTCCTAATGCCCAAAGGCCGTTGTCGCGACGGAGACTCGGGACGTACTGCTACCACGAGATGACAGACGGGTATGCGATTGCGGATCGAATAGGGCAGGGACTAATTGGGACAAGTCGTGTGGAACTAACCTCTTTAGCGGCGATACACAAGAACTAACTGCAAGTAGTCTAGCCCTAGTTTGAGAAAATCTCAATGAAAAACTACTAATACGAAACGAACCCAAACTGAATAAGTGACAATCCGTAGATCATCCAGTTTGGGTTCGTTTTGTTATACCTAGAAACTAGCCGAACGCGTATTGGATGCGCCAACACTATTTGTAAGGGTCACACTCACACTTTGTACGGCATTGGAGCCCCCCTGCACGGTGAAGGGAAGGGAGAGGCGGAAGGAACTGCCGTTGGACTGTCCGGCAGCACTGTTGAACCAGGTCGTCGAAGCCTCCGTCAGTGGCACGGTAACCTGCGTGGTTTGCAGGTTGCTGCCAGAAACGGGAACAAAGGTGACTTGCGCACTGGCCAGATCTCGAGGCGTTGAGTATCCCGTGAGCACGACAGTGAATCCCCCGGATGTGCTCTGGACGGTAATGCCATCAAGAATGACTGGCGCCAGCCGGGGAATGTCCAATTCCTGAACGGCGGTTTCCGATGCGCCCTGTATGGATGCCGATACCCGCACCTTACCCGCGACGGTTCCGGTCTGCACCTTCTGAGGCGATATGTTCGGGAAAACCGCAGCTGTGGTGTTGGGCTGAATGACAAAGGTGGCCGAGCGGGAGCCGCTGAGGAAGCGTACCTGCGGATCGTCAGCGTTGTTGGTGGCGTTGGGTTCGAAAGCCACCGTTGCCGTGCCTGATAGCGACAGCGGGTAGCCCTGGGCGATGTTTAGCACCACATCACTTTGTTGGGCCGCGCCTCCGGTTCCCAAAGACTGGATGGTGAGCGTGGGAATGGGTAGAGCGCTCACCCCGATGGTGAATGCGCGTGAAGTGGTTTGGCCTGCGGAATCCCGTACACCCAAGGTAAAGGTGCGGGAGTCTGCTGAGGCGCTCGGAGTGCCCGCGATGCGTAGCGAGGCCGCTGTCACCGTTTCTGCCGCGAAGGAGAGCCCGGCGGGCAGGGTAACGCCCGAGATCTGCCAAGTATAGCCCGGGGTGCCACCGCTGACGGTAATGGTCGCCTCATAGACGTTGCCCACGGTTGCCGACGGAAGGGTTGTCGTTTCAATCACCGGTGGGGTGGCTGTGACCTGCAACGTGTATTGCTTCGTGACACTCCGCATGGAGGTGGTTGCGACTACCGAGAAGGTGTGCGATCCCTGTGCCGTGAAGGTTCCGCGCAGAACCCCTCCGGTGGAGAGGGTGAGACCGGCGGGCGCGTTCTGCAGTTGCCATGTGATGGAGCCTGAAGACTCCTGCTCAGTCATCCCGGTAAGAGACAACGCCTGTTCAAACGCCACGTTCACCGTTGCAGATGGCAACGCGCCGGGGGAAATCGTCAACTGGGTGCCCACGATGCTGAGGTTGAAGGTTCGGCGCACCTCGGTGCCCACAGAGTCCTTCAGAACCAAGACGACGGTGACCTCACCACCGCTGGTGGGCGAGCCCTGCAAACGGATATCGGCAACAGCCGCGGGCGTAGTTGCGGCTGGGCGCGCCACTTGCAGCCCCGTGGCCAGCACCGCAGCGAGAGATTCCGGTGTCAGGTCAATGGTATATGGAGCCGTGCCGTTGATAGCGCGGATAGTGAATCCATTGGCGGATCCACCATAAACCTGGCCAACGGCCCCGGCCGGCAGCGTTTGTACACTGACGTCGAGACCACCGCCCACTACCGTTAGAGACACAATACGAACCGGAGTTGTCAGCCCGTTTGAGAAACGCGCGCGCACCTGTACGTTGAAGGTCTGGGATAACCCTTGAATCGGTTCTGGCTTACCGGAGACTACGCCAGTCGTGGTGTTCAAAGAGAGCCCGGCAGGAAGGGAGTCGGCATGAACAAGTTCCCAAGTGACTTGGGCCAGCGCATCGCCAGACAAACCGGTGACCCGCAGCTGCCCGCTGTACTCCACGCCGACGCGTGCCTGTGGGAGAGTGGACGTCTCGACTTCGAAGGGGACAACCTGCAACTGGAAGGTGCGTTGCGCTGTGGTCGGGACCGAAGCTCCATCAGTGACAATCGCCGTAAAGCTATAGGAGCCGGGCATCGACGTGGTTCCACTGATTTGCCCGGAGGCGCCGAGAGTAAGGCCAGCGGGTAGACTGCTTCCCGGAGCAAGGCTCCAGGTGTAGGGTGCGGTTCCCGCCGTGGCCACCAACTGCACAGTACGCGAGATTCCAACAACGGATGTTCCTAGGTCCGCAGGGGTTTGAATACTAACGTCGCCCGCGGAGAGCACTCGAAAGATGAGTGGGTCTGAGAGGGCGGAGCCAATCGAAAAGAGCGTCACTTCCATGTCGGCGGCGCCGCGCAACGCACTTTCATTCAGTAGGCCACTGACTTGTGTTCCTTGTGAGTTGACCAGGACCTGCTGGAGGGAAGTAGGGCCAACATTGACCTGTGTTTGTCCCGGAAGCATCCCGTAGCCGTTGACGGTGAGGCGGAATGCGGGAGATCCCGCTACGACACTTTCCGGAGTGATGGAGTAGATCGCTGGCACCACAAAGCCCATACGTTGTCCCGAAATCTGTCCATCGGGGTTACTTACCTGAAAGCTGAGGGCGCCGATACGGTCAATGAAGGTTGCTGGAAGAGTGAGCTGAATGTTATTCGCCGTCGCTGAATCCGGGACGATGGTCAGCCCACCGGGTGCGACCGCCTGATGGATGACGCGAACCGTGGAAGTTGGTTTAAAACCGGTTCCGGGGAGCGTCAATGTATGGGTCGAGGCAGGCGCTGCGGGAATGCGGATCAAGTCTCCCATGGACAGAACAGGAGGGGGGGATGCCACTGTGAAGTTCAGGGAGTTAGATGCCTGCGTGTCTTCGTTGACGACCTGCACAGGAATGACGGCTCCTTCTGGTTGCAGCAGGCTTGAGGCCACAGTGACACCGAGGGTCGTTGTGGAAGCATCAGTCGGCGTTAGCAGAGTGGAACCAAACCTAACCTGTGCTCCCGGTAAAAATCCGGTGCCTTGCACCACCAAAGAAACATCACCGACGCCGAAGACGGTTCGGTCTGGACTGACAGACGTGAGCACCGGGGCGAGGGCAGGTGTCAGCGTGAAGTTCACAGGCGCGGAGTTTTCGACCGGGTCCGCGGTAGGATTTCGGACAATCACGGGAATGGAAGCGGGCGCGATCTGCAACGCTGTGGCAGGGACGACCACGCTGACGGATGTGGCAGTGGCTGGAGTCGTTGGCGTAAGCACCGTTGCGCCAAATACGACGACGGCGTCGCTGGCAAACCCGGTTCCCGTCACCGTAATCGTGAATTGCGGACCATGCGCAGCCTGCGCATCCGGAGAAAGCGCCGTGATGGCCGGTGCGGCAAAGGCTTGGCTGGCCAGGGCTAACAGCAAAACGAATGCCGAGAGCAGGGAAGTGCCGCGTCCTTCTCTTCGCCGACGAAAGGAAAGTCTATGTGAATGGTGGCTCATCGACGCCAAGTTACTGTTTCCGAAATACATCCAACAATCTCCTGTCCGGTACTGACTCGCTGCGGGATATGGATTTGTAAAGAGCTCTACGTTGTCTGCGGTTCGACTTAAGGAGCACCGAAGACCGGAGCGCCCGGCGTGATGGTAACCGGTGTCGAGGGTGTGGGCGTTCCACCACCATTGCTGGGAGGGGTGCCTGGGGAGTTGGAGCTGCTGGAACCGCCGCCCATCGCGGCGGCAACGCCTGCACCTGCGCCAGCCACCAGCAACAGAATCAGCAAACCCTTTCGGCTGCTGCCGCTGCCTCCGGATGACACGGCTGTTGGCGCAGCGTTGGTCTGTGTAATACGAGCAGTGGCGCGAGACTGATTCCAGGACGCGTTCACGCGAATTTCAAAGTTGCCGACGATGTTGTTGGGCCGCATGCCTTCCACCTTCACCACACCCTTTTCATTGGTGACAAAGCTGGCTTGCGTGCTGCCATCCGGGAACATGGCGCTGGCCCCCATGCTCGGCGTGGTGAAGCTGACCGTCGCCCCAAAGACCGGAGCGCCAGCCGCGTCCAGAACGCGCACTGCGGGTGCATGCATGGAGAGTTCGCGGATGTTGTTGATGGCGCCTTCGCCTTCCAACACTTCAATGCGGAGTGCTGCCGCTTCCGCCTGTTGTCCCAGAGCGCGGGCCAATCCGGGAGCGGGGCTTAGCAGTAGGGCCAGCAAGATAGCCACTGCGGCTTGCCCGACCGGGCGTATACGCAGCCATGCTGCATTTCTAGGATGGAAGCCAGTCATCGGATTGCTCCAAAAGCCCTGATGGCGGAATGGCACTCCCAAGGCCGGTGAGTGGGCCCAGGGCGCTGGCGAATCGCAAATATGGCGCAGGGCTCCACAGCCGGAGACGTTGCAGAGGATTCAGAACCGCTCCTGGAAGAGATCCAGGAGCCCGGATGCAAGGCAAGGGTTGAATCCAGCCCAAATGGCGAAATCGCTCGCCCGATTATAGCGTAGGGTTGCGGCAACAGAGTCGAGGTGATGGGATGCGTCCTATACTGAAGCCAGGGAGTGTGTGTATGCCCGGATCCTTGTGGAATAGCGTTCCCATCGAAACTGGCCAGGATCAAGATGGCCGTTATTGGGCTGATGTGCCAGCAATCCCTGGCGTCATGGTCTATGGTGTGACGGTTGAGGCCGCAATCCAGTCCGCTCAAGCACTGGCGCTACGCGTGGTAGCAGATCTGATCGATGCCGGCGAACCCGTACCCGAGCCGTTCGGACGCCTATTTGCAATTGCATGAGCGCTTGGCGTGCGGTGAAAGCGAGGCAGGTGTTGGCGGCGTTGCAGCGCCTCGGTTGGCAGATCATTTGGCAACGCGGCTCACACCGTCGTCTGGCGCGGGAAGGCTGGCCGAACTATACTTTCGCGTTTCACGACAGTGATGAGGTGGGTCCGGCCTTGCTTTCTCGAATTTCCAAATACACTGGGCTACGACCGGAAGACTTGTGAGACAAGCGCCTCTCTGCATTGATTCGCCGATAACATATATTATGTCAACTCACCTATGCGAAGCGTAGGCCAGACCGGCGGAGTTCGGGACACAGGCGTCTCATCTTCCACTAGATAGCTCCTCGCATCCCATCTGCCGACTAATCCCCGAATAGATTTAGGCGGGACCGCACGAGGTCCGCGACGTCATGGACGTCTACAACGCGGATCACCTCGCAGCCTGCAGAGGTCGCGGCTGTCATTCCAGATCGAGAGTCCTCCAAGACGAGTGCTGTCGACAATTGGAGCGTGTCCAGCGCTTTCAGATAGGGTTCTGGATCTGGCTTGCGACGGGTGACATCCTCACAAAACACGGTCACGTCCAGATACTGACGGATTCCGTTCCGATCAAGCATGGGAGAGACTTCGACAGATGAGCTTGATGTGACGACGCCTAGCAGATATCCGGCAGCTTTCAGATCGGCGATCAGCGTTCTCGTTGCCTGAGGGACCTGCGGGTGGACATCCATCATCTGGCGGAAGATTTCCTGTTTGCGCGGAAAGGTCGCCCACAACTCGTCAAAGGTACGAGGTGGCGTTTGCACTTCGGCCACCATACGGACGGCTTCGCGGTCTTCGACGCCGACAAAACGCTCCATGAATACCTGATGGCTGATCGTGACGCCCAGCGGTTCCATCACCGCTTTCCAGGCCTCAAAGTGAACGGGCTCGCTATCAACTAGCGTGCCATCGAAGTCGAACAAAACAGCTTTGATTTCCTGACTCATGTAGCGTTATATCCTGTCAAATCAGAGGTTTTCGTAAAGAGGGGGGCTGCCGTCCGGCCGTGTTTTAAAGCGGCGATGGATCCACAGCCACTGGTCTGGGTATTGGCGAATCACGGCTTCCAGCCGCGAATGAATCTGTTGTGTATCTGTCTCGGCATTGCCGGTCATGGGAACGGGGTCATAGAAACGGAGGACAAAGCGACGCTTCCCTTCCTCCCACAGCGCGTATCCGGGCACCACGACGGCGCCGGTCTTCGCTGCAAGCTTGGCGAACACGGTGCTGGCTGCCGTCTCTATCCCAAAGAAACGAATGAAGCAAAGGTCGGAGGAGATGACGTTATGATCCACCAAGAAGCCCACCGCGCGATTCTCTGAGAGCGCTCGCAGGACCTCTCGCAACATGCCGGATTTCGAGAGAATGCGATTGCCTGTGGCGCTGCGGATGCTCCTCACCCACGCGTCGAGGAGGGGGTTATCCAGCGGACGCGCCATGACGTCCATTGCGCGCACCTGATCGGCAAAACCAATCGCGCTCAATTCCCAAGCTCCCAGATGTCCGGTGGCAAAGAGAACGCCATGTTCTTCTCGATAGGCGTTCGTTACCACTTCTAAGTTATCTATTTGTAGATATTTATGAAGATTTTTTGAAGTGTTACTTGATATTTTAGCGACAACCCATAGTAGACGACCGACGGAATCGAAAACGCCACGAATGATCTGCGCATGATCCTGAGGCGGCAAGCTTGGCAGCGCCAGTTGCAGATTGCGACGAGCGACTTTTGAAAGACGAGGAAGAGAGAGCCGGACGACCTGCGCAATGGCTTGTGCGATCGAGAGGCTCAGGGCGTCCGGGAGCACACGTAATAGGAAAAACAACGACCGGACCAAGCCATATTCGGCATAGTTCCGAAACGAGGATCTCCTTTTCACTTCAATTCCTTAGGAATAAAACAGAAACTAATGCTTGAAGACAAAAACAAAAGCACAAGTTGCTTTTGCCACAGGATTCTCTGAAGCTCGCAGCTAGACAATCCAACCGCCGCCCAACACCAGATCATCAAGATAAAATACGGCGCCTTGTCCCGGCGTGATGGCTCGCTGAGGGTCGTCAAAACAGACCGTAACAGGGCCGCCAAGCTCGCTCACGGTCAATGTCGCCTCAGCAGGCTCGTGCCGATTGCGGATGCGCACCTTGGCCCGTACGGTGGCGACGGGTTCGGCGATAGAGATCCAGTTGACGTCGCGGACCTGCATCTCCTTCTGCAGCAATGACTTCCCTGCCCCTACCACCACGGTTTGGGTGGCTGGCTGGGTGGAGATCACATAAAGCGGTTCAGGCCTGGCAACGCCGATGCCTTTGCGCTGTCCAACGGTAAAGTGATGTACACCGCGATGACTACCGATTGCCTGCCCTGCCTCGTCCTTGATTTCGCCGTGGACCGCAGGTGGTTCCACACCCTGTTCCCGGAGATAAGCGTCAATGAAGCCAGCGTAGTCGCCATTGGGGACAAAGCAAATTTCCTGGCTGTCCGGCTTATCGGCAAGGGGTACATCAAGTTTTCGGCCGAGTTCGCGCACGTCCTGTTTCTGCATTTCCCCCAAGGGGAAAAGGGTGCGGGATAGCTGATCTTGCGTCAGGCCGAACAGGAAATAGGTCTGATCTTTACTGGCGTCCACGGCGCGCTTTAAGCGCCAGCGTCCTGTAACCGGATCCTGATCAATACGTGCATAGTGCCCCGTAGCAACATAACGGGAACCTACGCTGGCCGCCATATCCAGAAACTGATCGAACTTGATGAAGTTGTTGCACAGGGTACAGGGGATAGGGGTACGCCCCTCCAGGTAATCCTGGACGAAAGGCTTCACCACATGCTGTTCGAAACGGTCTTCGAAATTCACGACGTAGTAGGGAATGCCAATCTGGTTGGCCACGTAGCGAGCGTCGTAGACATCATCGAGTGAACAACAACGTCCCGTGGCCTGATCGCTGGCAACCTCTGGCAGTCGGCGCTGATTCCACAACTGCATGGTCATCCCGACGATTTTTTCGCCGCGTGCATGCAGCCACGCCGCAACCACGGAGCTATCCACTCCGCCGCTCATGGCCACCGCTATTAGATCTTTCTCGCTCATTGCTTCTTTGATATCCGCGCTGTTACGCCAGAACATTTGGACGTCATTAGGGCGTGTTTCGCTTCGCCGAAATCGCTGCTATCCCGGGAACCGACGGACTTGTCGGTGCGGCGATCTTTCGAAGCTGACAGACTGTCTGTTCCAAAGCGACGACAAAACGCTCCAACTGGCCCTGATCGTTGCCCGCTCCCAGGGATATTCGTAGGCAACTGCGCGCTTCCTCCCTGGCTAGGCCAATTGCTGTGAGTACGTGAGATGGTTCCACTGAACCGCTGGAGCAGGCCGAGCCACTAGACACCGCGAAACCGCGCAGATCCAGAGCTATCAGCAGAGGCTCACCCTCAATTCCATGAAAACACAAGCTGGAGGTGTTCGGAAGCCGTAAGGAACTCTTGCAGTTGACCGAGACGTCAGGGATGGCATGCAGTATGGCTTCTTCCATCTGATCACGGAGCTGAGTCAAGCGCAGCGTTTCGGATTCCAACGACTGCCGGGCCAGAGCCGCGGCGATACCCATGCCGTGAATTGCGACCACGTTTTCGGTGCCGGGACGACGTCCGCGCTCGTGCCTTCCACCATGAAGCAAAGGGTTGGCCGCGACCCCCTTGCGCATATAGAGCGCGCCTACGCCTTTCGGTCCATGGAACTTATGGGCACTGACGGAAAGGAGATCCACGTCCAACGCGCGGACGTCCACGGGGATCTTACCGCAACTCTGTACGGCGTCCACGTGCAGCTTGGCTCCATGCTCGTGGCAGAGGGCGGCGATTTCTGCAATGGGCTGAACCGTGCCGACTTCGTTGTTTGCGTGCATGACGCTGACCAACGTTGTATCGGGACGCAGCGCATCGCGCAGGTCCGCAGGGTTTAGAACGCCTGCGGGACCAACCGCAACATAGGTAACCTCCACCCCTTGCGACTCCAGATGCGTGGCTACCTGCAGCACGGCTGGATGTTCGATGGTGGTGGTGATGAAGTGCTGTTTTGTCTTGCCGGTAGCGGCCAAAAAGCCGCGGATCGCCATGTTGTTGGCTTCGGTGCCGCCACTGGTGAAGACGATCTCCCGAGGCTCCGCATGCAGCAGTTGGGCGACTTCGCGACGGGCACGCTCGACCAGATGTCTGGCTTGCTGGCCCTCGCTGTGGATACTGGAGGCGTTGCCAAAGGTGACACGCAAGGCATCAGCCATGCTGTCTATCACCGCCTCAGCGAGTGGCGTTGTGGCGTTGTGATCGAGATAAGTGCGCGACGACGCCATGACAATCTCAGCAATCCCCCCGGGACCTCACGTTCTTACGCGGAGAACCGTTTCATAGAGGGAATGGGTCCGTGTACTGTATTAGTGTAACAACCCCATGTCTTACAGTCCTTTGGAGTCCGTCCCAGTTTCCGCACCATTGATTACCCTGTTGACCGATTTCGGTCTGGAGGATGCCTACGTTGGCGTGATGAAGGGCGTAATTGCAGGAATCTGTCCACAGGCGCCGGTTGTGGACATCTGCCACACTGTGACGCCGTACTCCATTCCGGAAGGTGGCTTCGTTTTGCAACAAGCGTGGCCATACTTCCCTGCTGGCAGCATTCACGTGGTTGTGGTGGACCCAGGAGTGGGCAGCGCGCGCCGTCCCTTGTTGGTACAAGCCATGGGTCATTTCTTCATTGGACCCGACAACGGTGTGTTCAGCATGGTGCTGCGCGAGACGGGACGAATGTCAGCGCAGGCAGACGGAGGTTCGCCGACACAGAGCGGCGCCGTGCGCGGTGATGCGTTCTCCGTACGAGTGATTGAGAATCCCGATTGGATGTTGCCCGTGCAGAGCCATACCTTTCATGGGCGAGATGTATTCGCGCCGGCCGCAGCGAGATTGGCGCTTGGCGCGAGTCCACAAGAGTGCGGACCACTGGTTCTGGACGCGCTGCGGCAGAGCTGGGATCTTCCCATTCGTAGTGGAAAGCGTTACTGGAATGGCGCGGTGCTGAAGGCTGATCGGTTCGGGAATCTGATTTCAAATTTTCCGGTTAGAGAGTTCCCGCTGCGCGAGGGGCATTTCTCATTGGCGGCAGGGACCGAAGCCATTCACTTGTTACGAACGAACTACGCCGAAGCGAGACATGGCGAATTCTTCCTGATCGCGGGCAGTTCCGGCTATTGGGAAATTTCCATGAACCAGGGGAATGCGGCCAAAAGGCTGGGGATCGCGGGTGGGTCACCGCTGGAACTGTCTGTACTGGGATAAGGATTGGTAGGGGCTGACCGAACGCGGAGCGATCAGGCCAAGACGAACACGTAGAGCTAAACGAAAAAGGCCCCGGCATCTGCCGGGGCCTTTTTCGTTTGCAATGTCGATGAAACGCAATATCGATCACCAAATGAACAGGTTACCGATTGGAGATGCGTTTACGGTTGAAGATGCCAGCGCCGATCAGACCAGCAGCCATCAGCAGCCAAGTGGCTGGCTCTGGAACCGGCTCCGGTTCGGGCGTCAGCTCGATGTTGGACCCCGTGAATTCAGCGCGGAAACCAGCCGAGCCACCCTGATCTTCAACAACGAAATCGATGGTGTTGAGTCCGTATTGGAATCCTGAGTTGAGCACGAAATCAGTCCAGTCTGTGAACTGGGTCGTATTCTCGAGGCCAGTATCAACTCCGTTTACGATGATGGCCAGTCCGAAGTTGTCTGTGGCCCAACGTCCGTTGATCCATGCCGTCGCGAGGTCATATTCCGAATCGATTGTGAAGCTGATGCGGAAGGTAAGCGTCTCCCCGATCGGCGTAGAGTCTGCGTTCTGCCAGATCCATCTGGAATCGAGATTGTTATCGAGCCAGACGTCCGGGATAACGATGTCATTTAAGACGCTTGCGTTCTGAGACGGCTCCACTACCTGCCAATTGAGATCAGAATCGCCACCGGTCAAACCAGCGCCGGTGTTATAGAGGCCAGCGATGGGGGCTGCTGAAGCCATCATCGAAGCGAACAACGCGATGAGAGCAAAGTATAGTTTCAAAGATCCTCCGAAAACAGATGCCAGAAGTTTTGTTCCAGGAAACCTGTGCTGACTCGGGTGCAGTACTAGGTCGAATACCTGACATGTCCCATGCTAGTCAATCAGTTAACAAAGGGAAAGTTTCGTAAGAGGCAGCAGTACCAAAATGAAACGAGGAATGGGACGGCGTATCGCTACCAAGAGACTTGGTGCACAGAGGCACCTTCATATTATTGATAATAAATGAGTTACTAGATTTGTGATTCGGTAGGGCGTCTACGGCAAATCATTTGCATCTCAACGAATGCTCATGGCAACTTAGCTGTACTCAGTTGATTATAAATAGATATAATTATATATCGTATAAAATTTACGCTATGCTGTTAACATTTCAACCGTTGACTTTACAACAATTGTTAACCAGCTCCGAGACAGCGGTAGGATTGTGCTTCCACGACCCCGTCAGCTTTTCGGATCGTGAACTGGAGTCCCCATCGCCACACGTCGTCCCCCTTGGCGTGCCGTATCCACACTTGGGCGTCCCACGCATCAACGGACCCCGGTTGGACCGTGTCGTCTAGTGATGTTTGAATCTCGTTCTCAGCTTCGGGGTCGCGCAGCTCCGCAAGAAAGCCACTCAAGTAGTCACCGAGGGTGCTGTCTTTGGGAGAGGCTCCGACGCCCGAACAGGATGAGTCAACGCTGAGGGGAACATGATGACTAGCCATCATCGCAGCGATCAGGTCTTTGGGAGTGGGCGGAAGGTTTGGCACCTTCAGAGATCCTCCAGTGGCTGTCGAGCGGACGGGCGGATCGCTGGCAATGTCGCTCTCGACAGACTGTTGCGATTTTTGGCACCCGGGCAAAGTCACCAGTGCCAGCAATGCACAATACAGCAGCGGCCTAAAGCCGCGGGCGTTCAACGGAACGGGAGGACTGGAGATGGTCATGGCGCGCTCCCCCAAAACATAGCGTTATCCGGGGATGGGTAATGATTCGAGAACTCCGCCGGGGTCTGGGATACCACTTTTTGCTTGCTATTAGAGTAATGCCAGATGCGACGGTGACCACCGAGGAAAATGCCGATGTGTTTTCTTGGCACGTTACGCATGGTGCGGGTCGCCACGGTGACGTTGCTGGCGTTGGTAATGAAAACCAGTCCCCAGAACAATGGACTAGGAAGGTCATCCCAAGGGCCGACCTGATGACAGCGCGCAAAGACTTCATGGACGCGGATATTCGCGGATGCCCCCGTGCCGCGGGACATGGTTCGGCATGTTGCGCCGAACTGATAGCCAAGCACATGACTGACGAAGTGTGCGCAGTGGTTGTCACTGTTGGCTGCATAGCCGTTGGGGCAGATTTTTGAGATATGTTTGTCGAGGTAGGCGTTGAGTTCCTGTTCGGTAGGCATCTAAGACCTCCTTGTTATGGAACGCGCAATCGGAGCTGCGGAAGGGCTCGCATGCATTTGTAAACACTGTTGTGAACTCCGTGTGGAGCGTGTAAACACTGTGTGGAGCGATTCGGAACAAACGGAACGGGGGTATCCCTAGAACTCGCTTCACTTTACCGAAGGAGGCTTACAAAGTGGTACCAGAGGTCAATCCATTTATAATCAGATAGTTACGGAACAGTCATAGTCCAACGGGACTATAGCCGCAGTGAGGGTACCGTCGCTCCTTCCCCTTTTATTCTCCTTGGGTGATCCCATTGATCAAGTTAAGTTAGGGCATCTGCTCCTGGAACGCTACACCGGACGAAAGAGCAGAAAACTAGAAACTCGAAATAGGCAAAGAGATGATCACGAAGCCCAAGGCGAACATAGTAATTGTTGGCCCGAGCAACAGTGGGAAGACGTCCTTTCTGGAAACGGTCTCCATGACCTCGCTAGTTGAAATTGACTATCGAGAGAGTGGAGAGTTGGTAGAAAGCAACGCCCCGGGTTCTGTGGAGTATGGCGCGTACCTGACACCGGACGTGGATGTCGAGCTGCGTAGTCTGCCCGTATGTAATACGGAAGACCTGGACATACTTGATCTGAACTGGAAAATTGGACTACGTGGGGCGGAAGCCGCAGTATTACTGCTGCCGGCGGACGCCCCGCGTTCGTTCCTCACCGCCCACCGCATGTATGACCGCATCCAGCAGCAGCTAGATGGGCCAGTGCTAATCGGTGTTACTCGGAGTGACGAAGGCTTACTTTGGGACAAGTCTGAGATCAGCGAGTGGTTCCACACGCCGACGGAGTTCATTGTTGATGTTGACCCCCGCGACTACACCAGTGTGCTGGAATGCCTGGACTACCTATTTGAACTGCTGCCTCTGACCGTCTTTAGGAACTCAACAGAGTCCCTGTCGGAATCCCTCAGAGCGTTAAACCCCGCTCCGCTCCCACAACCTGCATTTGCCAGGACTGCCTAACTGTTCGCGCGTTTCGTGTTCTCATCCGTCCCCTGCATTCCCATCCAGGCGTATTGTCGTCTCCGCTTCTGCTGTCTTTCCGTCTGTCGAACTGTCTGCTCGTCTTCGGTCCGCGGGAATATGATCCAGGATAGTCTGCTGCAGCAATTGGTTGACCTTCTCGTCATATTCGATTTTGAGATGGGAACCGAGAAAGACTCTCCGGTGCCAAGCCTCTTCCTCATAACGTTCACTTCCTAGCTCCTTGCCTCCCTTCCCGCGGTAGTGTAAGCGAATATTCCCCAGAATTTTTGTCTTTGATGGATCTTCGGCGTGGAAGCTCTTTTCGCCACGAATGACAAGGTGGTCCCGTTGGTAGACGTTGAGAGCCGCAGCCACATTATCGGGCACCAGTTGATCGCCGGAACCGTAACTATCGATCATCACTGCAAGCAGCACCGGAATTTGCCGTTCCTGGAGCTCACGGGCAAAACGCATGGTGGCGGAACCGCCCAGGCTCTGCCCGTAAATGATCAGTCGAGCGCCAGCGCGTTCCTGCGCATCTAGTTCCCCATCTTTATTCCAATCGAGTGCGCGTTCCAGCAGTTCCCACGCGAGATCGATCTTGTGATTCTCGACGGTTTCGGCATAGACGCCCGGGAGCCCCTCCTCCCTTACCCGCAAGGCGGCGCGGCGCACAATGCGTTCCGCGTCCCAGCGTTCCCAGCCGCCGACGATGCCGAGCACCAGAACGTCCCCCTGTTTTAGGGGCAACGGCGTGGTGAAGTCGGAAAAGACCTGATTCTTGCTATCCGCCACCAAGGGCAGAGCGGCAGTCAGGAACACCACAAGAACTTGTGTCCAGCAAAGTAGCTTTTTCACCATTTGAACAGTCCGGTCGGCAGAACAATCGGGTTGGTCTATCCTTTTGGACCAGTGGAACACACAGACGGTTACGTTGCCAGTGGAAGACCAGGGAGCAAACATCGTTGGTGGGGCCCGTTACTGTGCGTGGGGCCCTTAGCGGGAGGCGGGTTGTTCAAGCGACTGCAGGAATTCCACCAGTTCCAGAACAGCGCCCGCCACAACCTCTGGCTGATCCAGTTGGATCCAGTGACCACTATTGGGGACCACGCGGTGTGTACCGACGAGGGAAAGCTGGGAATCAGCGACATGTTCGTCCATGGCTTCAATAGGAGAAGATTCGGCCGAAAGCACCGTGAGCGGCACATGCGGGGGATAGGTTTCCGCCAGGTATTCCGCGATGCTGTCCGGCAGGTTTTCAAAATGGGAAGCCATTGAGAGAAAGGTGCGGGGTGTGGACCAGTGCGCCTGAATGATGGGCCACAGATGTTCTGGCATCTTTCGGACTTCACCAATGAGCCGCTCGATGACCGAACTTGCTCGGCCACTGCTGGCGGAGGCAATGGCCTTCGGGAAGCGCCTGGCCCCGCCCATCATCAGATTCAGCGCCAGACGCACAATGCCCAGACGAGCAAGCAGAGCGCCACGTAGCGCCAGGCGGATACCGTGATTCAATCGATGTAATTGCAGCCCGCTGATGGGATACCATTCCACGCGAGGGACAGGGTCGACCAGCACGATCCCGGCGACCTGATCGCGATAGCGGCAGGCGTAAAGCAGGCATAACAAGCCGCCAAAGGAATGGCCGACGAGGATAACGGGGCGCATGGCGTTGGCGGACTCCAAGACGCCGCGCAATTCCAAAACGAGGCGGGACGCAATACGAGCCTCTCCAGCAGGACCACTCCAGCCCAGTCCTCCGCGATCGTAACGGATTACGCGGGTACGATTCGCCAGCAGTGGAACAACTCGTTCCCAATTCAGGCTGGAAGCGCTGATGCCGGACTCCAATACGACCACGGGGTCGCCTTTGCCGGATTCCTGGTAGTGAAGCAATTGTCCGTCTACATCTACTCGCTTGCCGGGTGCAGGAAAGCGACGGGCGTCCTTGCGCTCTCCCAAGGATTGATACACCAATCCCAACACAACCATCAGGATGACGGCACTTGCCAGGAAAAGCGCGATTTGGGCAAGCAGCACGAACCAGTACACAAGAATATCTTCGCAGGATCACGGATTCTGATGCCATGGCTAAGCGCAGAAGTGCGAAGCTGGTTACGAAATACCCTATATGTTGAAACACTGGGACCTGCCGGTCCCTGGATTTTGGCGATTCCCCGTGCTTTGCAGCGGCCTTGCGGTGCTATTCGGCATCGCTGTGTGCTGGTGGCACGGCGCAGACACGACCGTGCTGAGCGTGACAGCGTTGGCTTGGTTTTTCGGCGCCGCGGCAGCCGTGGGACTGCAACGTGCGGAAATCGATGTCTCACGCCGGGCTGGATCCTTCGTTGGCTTCACGCTGCTGGCGTTGCTGGCCACTTTTGTGAGCGATGATCTGGATGGGGTCCATCGTTGGTTGCAGGTTGGCCCGCTCCGTCTGAACGCTGCAGCACTGTTTCTTCCTCTGTGTCTGGTAGCGATGGGGCAACGCGAATGCTGGTGGAGCTGGACTGCGTCCATACCTGTCACCGTGCTGCTGCTCATGCAGCCGGACGCTTCACAGACCACGGCCTTTGCCGCTGGCAGTATTTTTCTGCTTCTGCATCGAAGCGCGGACCGAGGAGCCACCATTCCCGGCGCCCTGGTTCTGGCTCTTATAGCAGCATGCACCTGGCTGCGAGCCGATCCGTTGGCCGCTGCACTTTACGTGGAAGGCGTACTTCGACTTGCGGGTCAGATCCATCCGCTGTTCGCGGCAGCGCTAGGGATATGTATTCTCCTGGCCTGTCTTGCCCCGGTTCTTTCGATCAAGTCCACGGCGACAAATACGGGGCCTACCGCATGGGCCCTGACCATTTACCTGTTGTTTGCGGCGATCACTCCGCTGCTTGGCAACTACCCAATGCCATTCGTAGGCCAGAGCGCCAGCCCGATTCTGGGGTATTGGCTGGGTGTGGGATTGCTTGGGAACATCTACCGCAAGAGTCCGCGGTTGCGTTTCCAACCAGCAGTTCGGCCTGAGTAAGGGCTGGCTTGGACCCAGGAAATGCTGCCCCTGGACCGGTTGCCAGTATCTCACTCTTGTCCTTTTTCGCCGCTGGTCAACCTTATATTCAAGTCCCGGAATAAACAATAGTTGCCTGTGGCATTGCAATAGTACTTGAAGCCATCCCTATCGTCTCTATAAAGAACAGGAGGATTTGCCCCACCGTCTTCGCGGACGATGGAGCGGATAGCAGATGTTATGCCGACTGGTGCAGCAGGAAGTGGCTACGTTAGCAGACTCATGGTGCAAAGCTGCTAGGCTGTAGCCTTCGACATTATTCACCGGATCTATAGTGACGGTCAGCAGCAAACGAACGGCAAATTCTGGCTTTGTTTCGATCATCTGCTGAGATGAAGTGCCGGACGCCGGGACTTGCCTGCGCGGAACGACGTCAGCGTTGCGATAAAAAGTCAAAGAAATCGCTCTAAATCGTTCACGACAAATGCCTTACATCCAATGTGGGTTAACATGGCACACATTCTGAAAGGTGGACCAGATTGTTTCTAACTCTGCATTGTGGAGAGACATCGGAGCGTTCGCCGCCTTGCCTTCGTGGCCTTGAGAGGCGAAGTCTCTTTCGCCCAACGGGCTTGCTGAGAATGCGGGGAAACGGCGACCGATCCACAGAATAGTCGGGCCATTTTCACGGACGACTGATTTCCTCCTCGGGAACAGATGCTCAGATCTTCTAAATTATTAAACTGCCATGACCCTGAAGTTGCACTGTTTGGGGTACCCCAACCGAACCCCCTATTCGCTATTTATTCCCGGTAGTTCTTCCTAATGTGAGTGCTATTGTTGTTAGCACATTGCTGCTGTGAGGGGCTCAATCCTCGCTGAGTCGCTCACAGTTAGCAATCCATACGGAACAGTTATGATTGCCACGGAGCAGTACATCATCGAATATGACCTCGATTTGTACATTCGGAAATGTGCGCTAATCGAGTCACTGAAAATTATGGGAACCGCCGAATGGACGCAGGCTGATCGTCCATGGAAGAAGAACCGCTTGCGTAACTTCATACACGGCATGTCCACAGAAACCAGCTGCGGCCTCACGGAGATTCTGGAATGGACTCGAGAGGGTCTTCTCGCTCTTTCAGAAGTCGACGGCAAGGTGTTACTGAGCTTGCCTGCGGAGCGAAAGATGAACAACGCTCCCCGCTTTGTTTGCTAGAGTCGACTGCTAGATCGGATGCGGGAAGGCTGCTATCCCTTCCTCTATCCTCAAGGGACATTTCTTTCGCCCTCTCGTATTGACGATCGTCAAACCGTCCGGGTATTCCACCGCGCTCACCTGCTGACCTGCCCCCCCGAAACTGCTCCAGCCTAAACTGGAAAAACAGGAAAGGCAGGGGAAGGAATGAAGAAGAGCCGATTCAGTGAAGAACAGATCCATCGAGCAGTAAAGCAGATGGAGGCGGGTCGGACCGCCGAGGAAGTGGGCCGGGAGTTGGGGGTGTCGAAAGCGACGCCTGCGCATGGAAGGCGAAATTCGGGGGCCTGGAGCTGAGTGAAGCCAAGAAGCTGAAGGAACTCGAAGACGAGAACCGTCGATTGAAGCACCTGGTGGCGGACCTCAGCCTGGACCGGGAAGCGCTCAAGTGGCTAATTGAAAAAAACGGCTGGAGCTCGCAGGCAGGCGCAAAGCGGTAGCCGCGATGCGGGAGCGTTTCTCTGCGATGAGCGAACGCAAGGCATGCGAGCTGGTGGGCATTGGTCGGAGCAGTCAGCGCTACCGGCACAAGAACAACGAAGCTAATGAAGGGCTGACGGCACGGTTACGCGAATTGGCGGCGGAGCATCCACGCTACGGGTACCGGCGCATGGAAGTACTGGTGAATCGCGAACAGGCAACGCCGGTGAACCACAAACGGATCTATCGGCTGTATCGGCAGGAAGGTTTAGCGCTGCAGAAGCTGAAGCGCAAACGGATTCGACGGGAAGCCGTACCGCAGCGATTGCTAACGAAACCGCAGCAGGAATGGGCGATGGATTTTTTGCAGGATCGGGCTGAGAACGGGCAGACGCTGCGGGTGTTCGGAGTGGTGGACCAGTACACGCGGAGTGCGTGCGGCTGATGGTGGAGACGTCAATGCCGAGCCAGCGGGTGATTCGGGAGTTGGATGAGGCCATTGCCGAGCACGGGAAACCGGAGCGAATCCGGATGGACAACGGGAGCGAGTTCACGAGCCGCGCGTTCTTGAGCTGGGCGGCGGGGAAGAAGATTGAGTTGGTGCACATACGGCCAGGCAAGCCGGTGGAGAACGCCTATAGCGAGAGCTTCAACGGGAGGCTGCGTGAAGAGTTCTTGAAGATGCGATTGTTCCGGCATCTGTGGGATGCGCAGGAACAGGTTGGGCAATGGAAGAAGAACTACAACGAAGAGCGCCCCCACAGTAACTTGGGGGTATCGGACGCCGACGGAATGAACCGCCCCGGGATTACCGGAGGTAGTTTGGTTTGAGTTACGCAGCCTGAGCTGGACAGTCCAGCGAGGCGTAGTAACGGTTCTCCGCTTCGGTCGGCGGGATGTTGCCGATCGGCCCCATCAGTCGTCGGTTGTTGAACCAGTCGACCCATTCGAGCGTAGCGAACTCCACTGCTTCGAGCGATCTCCAAGGTCCTCGTCTGTGGATCAATTCCGCCTTGTACAGACCGTTGACGGTCTCAGCGAGAGCATTGTCATAGGAATCGCCAACGCTACCTACCGACGGCTCCACTCCTGCCATCTTTAGCCGCTCCGTGTACTTAATGGACACGTATTGACTGCCTCTATCGGAATGATGGACGAGACGATTGTCCTGCGATGGTCTGCGTTGGTGCAAGGCCTGTTCCAACGCATCCAGGACGAAGCCGGCATGCGCCGTCCGGCTTACCCGCCAGCCTACGATCCTACGCGCATACGCATCAATGACGAACGCCACGTAGACGAAGCCGGACCACGTCGCCACGTACGTGAAATCGGACAGCCAAAGCCGGTTCGGCGCTGGCGCATGGAACTGCCGTTTCACATGATCGAGCGGACAAGGCATCGCTTTATCTGCAATAGTTGTCCGGACGGTCCTGCCTCGGATCGCACCTTTCAGGCCCATCTGCCGCATCAATCGTTCCACCGTGCATCGAGCCACGGTGAAGCCCTCCCGCAGCAGTTGCCACCAGATCTTGCGCGCTCCGTAGACGCCAAAGTTGTTGTCGAACACCCGCTTCAGCTCGATCTTCAACACCTCGTCGCGCTTGGCTCGTGCAGGCAACTTCTCCGAATCCCGCTGCCGCGCGGCGTGCTCGTGATACGTCGATGGGGCGATTGGCAACACCCGGCAAATCGGCTCGACCCCGTACTCCTTCTTCTGATCTTCTATGAAGCCGATCATGGCTTGGACCGGCGGTCGAGCTCCGCCATCGCAAAATACGCCGATGCCTTGCGCAAGATCTCGTTGGCTTGCCGGAGTTCGCGGATCTCACGCTCCATCGCCTTCATCTTCTCTGCCACTTCCGTCGACACTCCCGCACGGCTTCCGCTGTCGATCTCCGAGCGCTTCACCCATTCATGTAGCGTTGCCGCACTGCATCCGATCTTCGGCGCTACCGAACAAACCGCGGCCCATCGCGACGGGTAATCTCCAGCATGCTCCAGCACCATCCGCACCGCACGGTCTTTGACCTCGCGGGAAAACTGCTTCGCCTTCTCTCGGCTCATTGTTCCACCTTCTCAAGTGTCTGAGCCTCCGGCAATCCCGGGGCGGTTCAGAATTCGCATTGGCTTGCTCCGCCCTTCGGGCTCCGCAAGCCAATGCAGCGTAGACGGCAGCGGTGCTGCCGGCTCGTTATTGCTGGAGTAGTTTTTGGGAGCGGGTCACAGGGGGAACGGTGTCAAAGGCCCTTGGTCTATCAAAGCGAACCAAGGACCCGACCCAATTAAAGATAGCGGAAGGAGCTGGGCCGAGCCCTCATGCGAAGTTGCTAACACCTCCGAGTCCGATGCTCTTTGCGTCGAGGTTACGTCCATCTTGGAAGGACGTAATTCCCTAGGAGCGTACACGCCATTACTATGCATGCCCCCGCGAATTGCACCGTCAGCTTCAGCAAAGGTTCCCAAGCGGTCACGTGGACCTGAACGTGAACCACAAATAAGGTCGCCGCGATTGCGGGATAGACCCAGGGTATTGAACTTCTCCACACTACTCCAAAAAAGCAGGTGGTCAGCAGATATCCAGAGCCAACCATGAACGCAAATGTCCCGATAGACGATAGCCCGACGACGGTCACCAAAGAACCGATATCTGTACCTCGCCAAAATCGAGCAGTCAGAAAAAGGACGAGGCACAAAGTCTCGGCAACCGTCTCACACCACCATATCGTCAATCGATTTAGAATCGACACGACTGATTCCTTACTGGCTTCCGCAATTGTCCTACGGGGACATTCTATCTCTCAGGGATCAGAATTTTATTGAATGAAGGCGCTTTTGCAAATTTCAGAACAGACACCTGTTCTTCCAGAGAGCATACTCTTGACCGCTTCCCGCAGGTGACTACGGCCACGGGCAGTTGGGTTGCCTGGCAGTCTGAGCCGCCTTCGTTTAGTAGTAAACAAATCGAGCCCTGCTTCGCCGACAGTCGGCGAGGCAGGGCCAAGAAGCACACGCGTAATTGCGCGGATCAGTCGTTAGAAGGTCATGCCAGCAACGGCTGCTTCCACTTTCTTATTCACGCTTTCCGTCAAGGGGAGCATGGGCGGACGCACGGTGCCGACGTCGTGACCGCGCAGTTCGAGTCCGCGTTTGATGACGGCGATCCAATCGGCGCGTTCTCCGTTTTCACCCACGGTCACCAGCTCCACGAAGGGTAACATCTCATCCCAAATCTGACGGCCACGCGCGAAGTCGTTGTCGTCAATGCAGGCATGAATGAAGTCCGACCAACGCTTGGGGTCGAAGTTCGCGGAGCCGCTTACCCAGCCCGTGGCGCCGAAGGCAAAAGCGCCGATGGCATTATTGTCGTGGCCGTAGAAAAGATGCAGTTTGTCGCCAAGACGCATCTTGAGGCGCGACAGGTTGAAGGGGTCGGAATCGGCGTCCTTCAGATACTGAATGATGCCGTCGTTGGTCAATCGCTCCAGCAGCTCCACGCTCAGGTGCGAGCCGACGACCGGCGGGTTGTTGTAGATCATGATGGGGATGGACACCGCATCGCGAATCGCCTTGAAGTGGGCATAGAGTTCGCGTTGGGTGTGCACCTGATACCAGGGGCTGATCACCAACAGACCATCGAAGCCCATCTTCTCGGCATAGCGGCAGCGTTCGACTGCTGCGGGCGTGGAGAGGTCCGCGCCGCCTGCCAGGACGGGGACTCGACCGTTCACCTGGCTTTTGGTGATGTCCAGAACCTGCTCCCACTCTTCGCGAGTGAGGTTCATGAATTCGCCGGTGCTGGATCCGGCGCATAGCCCGTCCACGCCGCTTTCAATGACGAAATCCACGTGATCGCGCAGTCCCTTTTCGTTGATGCGCAACTGTTCGTCAAAGGGAGTAATCAGAGGAGGAAAGAGTCCACGGAAGATAGCCATAATGGAAGAATTCCTTTAGTTCGTTTGAGATGAAGGTTCGATGAAAAAATCTTTGCTGCCACGTGCACGGATACCTAACCAAGCCGCGCAGCCCAACACATAAAACCCGGCGGAGAGCATGAAGGCCCAGGCCCAGTTCTGGTTGCTCCAGGTCAGGGCATAGCCGATGACCGCAGGGGCAAGGAAACCGGCAAAGTTGCCGATCATGTTCATTGCGCCAGAGACACTGCCCGTCCAGGGACCGCCTGCATCGCTACATGCATCCCAGGCCGGGGCCAGCGCCAAATCGTTAGAGAAACTTGCCAGTGCGATCACCACGAGGGCGCCCACGGCATCTTGAATGAAAAGCGATACCAACAGCAGCAACCCGGCCAACAGGCAGCCGGTCGCGCCGAGGATGCCACGGGCTGCGCCGCGATTGGAACGACGAGCCAGCACCGGAATCAACAATCCACCTGCCAGACAGCCGAATCCGCCAAAGAATAGAGGTAAGGTTGCCAGTAAGCCGGATTGCCACTCGGTGGTGCCACGGCCTTCCAGCACATAGGTGGGCAGCCATGTGATGTAGAACGACCACCCCCAGGACACGGCGAAGTACTGCGCGAACAACAACAGCGCCGTCGGGCTGCGAAAGACGCGTTTCCATGGAAGGGAATGCGTTTCCGCTGGAGCGATCATCGACCCAGCTACGGCCTGTTGGCTAGGACGATAACCAAGCCAGAAGCTCAGCGCCCACAACAGCCCCAGGATGCCAAAAACCAGGAAGGCGAAGCGCCAGGACACCAGGTTGATCAGCCACAAGGCAAGCAACGGGGTGAAGGCTCCTGCCCAACGGGAGGAGAGCCACATGTAGCCCTGCGCGCGCGCTCGCTGGTCTGGAGGCAGCCAGGTCTGAAAGAGCTTGGAAATCGTGGGGTAACAGCCAGCTTCCCCGGCCCCAAATAGGAACCGACAGACCAACAGAGACGAATAGTTCCATGCCCAACCGGTAGCCGCTGTGAAGAAGCTCCACCAAAGGACAATGCGCATCAGCACGGGCCGTGCGCCGAAGCGGTCTCCCATCCAGCCACCAGGAATTTCAAACAGAGCGTAAGCGAGCGAGAAGGCGCTAAAGATCCAACCCACTTCGATGCGGGAGAGCTCGAACTCTCGCGCCACAAAGGGGGCCGCCTGGGACATCGCCACGCGGTCGATATAGGTAATAACCGACAGCGTAATGGCGAAGAGCAGGATGCGACGCGCATGGGGTGAGTGAAGCTCACCCCGATGCCCACCCGCGTTCCCGACGGAATGTGTCTCTGGAGGCGTCAGAACGTCGCTCATGGCAGCTTACGGCTTTCTCCGGAATACCTGAACCCCGTGGACGCCGCGGCCTTCCACCGCAACGTAGACATTCCCGTTCTTGTCGACAGCCGCAGTCTTCACGCCCTGGTCGCCCTCGCCAGTCTTGGCTACGAAGTCGCCAGCATACGCACCGTTTTGATCGTAGATGGCGATGGCGTTGCGGCGCTTCTGGTCACGCGCGGCGATATAGGTATATCCCCGGTTGTCGGTGGTCATGCTGTGGAAGTAGACCCAGCCCCGGAAGCCGCCTGCCCCGAAGTCATAAAGGTATTTGCCATCGGACGTAAAGCGTTGGGTGGGACCGTAGTAGTTGGAGACAACCACATCCCCTTCGGGCGTGACGCCGATGCCGTGGGCTTCGCGGAATTCGCCCGGAGCTGTACCCTTCTTGCCGAAGTTATAGAGGAACTTTCCGGCAGGATCGAAGACAGCGACACGGTTGTTATCGACATCGACAATGTACAGGCGTTTCTGATCGGGTGAGAATTCGAGTCCATGGCCACGAAGGAACTGCCCCGGGCCTCTTCCCTTCTCCCCGAACATGCGCAGGAACTTGCCTTCGTGGTTGAAAACCTGAATGCGGTAGTTATTCGCATCGGAGACGAAGATCTCTCCTGTCTTGCTGACGCGCGCATCCCGCGCCCCAGCGAATTGGCCAGGCCCGCTTCCCGGTCCAAGCCCGATCTCCGAGAGCCACTTGCCTTCCGGGGTGAAGCGATGGATGCGGGAGCCGATGCTATCGACGACGATGACATTGCCATCGCGGTCAAAGCAGATGGAATGCGCTTCCTGCAAAGGATGCGGCATGCCCGTGGGATTCAGCCAGGAACGAATCAACTCATACTGCGGCAGAGGTTCCGGCTGGTTCTGCAGAGGGTCCGGGAAGCTGAGCAGATCGACTTTCAGCTTCCCGTCTTTGTTGATCTTCGAAACGGTATAGATGCGCTTGTCCTTGCCCACGGTGATCGATTGCGCCCAGGTCGGACGCGTGCCGTCGGGCAAGACCAGAGCCCCATGGTCAATCTGCTTTTTCGTCGGGATGTGGTAGGTGACGAAATGGATTTCGTGGTCGAGCGGCGTCCCCGTCAGGTAGTAAAGGGTATCGCCATCAGGACCCAGCGTAAGGCCGAGATATCCATAAGGAAATTTGTCGAACATGCCGGACGAAAGCGTCTGGTGGGAAGCAAGCCTGCCCACGGCTTCGACAAAGGCTCCATCGGAATCGAACCGGAAGAGTTGGCCGGTGTTACCGTGAATGCCGTAGAACATGCGTTCGCGAGGATACCAGACCATCTGCCGCCAGTTATATCCCATCGTGCCGGGCTTGTTTGGATTCCACTCGCCGAGAATCGGCATTTTGAGTGTGGAGCCGCGAATGATCTCGAGGTCTTTGTCCTGGCGTTCCCAGTCATAACGCCAGATGCTTCCGGTGGCGTCGCTGAACATCACTCCGCCTAAGGCCGGGTTTACGGCAATCGCTCTGGAGACCACACGGAACTGATCGCCCTCGCCCTTTTCACCCTGCCCGGCGGTCAGACCGAGATCATGCAGCTTTCGCGTTTCCAGGTCATAACGCAAGAAGCGTCCGGAAGGCCAAGTGAGCGCGTACAGGCGTTCCTTCTTGTGATCCATGGAAAGCGTGATGATGCCTTCGTTACCGGGGGCCGTACCCAGCTTCTCGATCTTGCCGGTTTTCATGTCGTAAGCCAAGAAGTGCCCACCGGGGTAGGGCTTATAACCAGCGGGGGGAACACCCACCATCTCCTTGCCGTCGATCACCTGGTAGTAGCCCAGGTGCGTGGCGAAATAGAGCTTGCCCTTGTGTTCGTAGAAGGGGACGTGACTCTTTCCCTGCGGAATGGTCTTCAGTCCTTTTTCGCCGCTGGCCTCGGTGAGGTCCGCCAACTGGGTAACCTTGCCAGTGGCCGGATCGTAGGAGAACATCTGCGCGCCCTTTTCGATGCCGTGGGCGCAAATGACGTAGTAGATCTTGCCATCGCTGGCGGCGTAGACGGCGTTGTAGTTATCGTCGCCGGTGAAACCGGAATCATGCCAACGGGCGTTCAATACACCAGTCTCGGTGGCATGAGCAAAGGTTGCCAAGCCCATCAAAAGGAGGCATAGGCCAAGCATTTGCGTGTACAACTTCATTTCTGTTTTCCCTTTTCGAATACAGATCTTCAGCAAGATCAGAAACTAACTCTTCCCGCAAATTGGATCTGGCGCGGATAGTTCGACTGAGTTTGGAAACCGGCGATCTGGCCGAAGCAAGACTTGGAGGCGGTATTACAAGCACCCGTCGATCCAAACCATTGAGGCGTATTGGTCGCATTGATCCAGTTGTTGATGAATTGGAGTTTTACGCGCTCAGTGATTTGAAAATTCTTCATGAACCCAAGATCGATACTATGTGTGGGCGGTTCGCGGAGCCTGCCACTGACGGAGGACCAGCGCCGCGGTCGATACGGATCAGTGTTCAGAGTGTAGGCGTCCCGGTTGATCCACTGATCCAGCCGCTGTCCACCCTCCACATCGTTGGGATTCACACCTGGCACCGGTATGGTGTCCACTCCGAGCTGGTATGGTTTGCCACTCGAAATGCGAGACATAGAGTTGATCTGCCAGCCGCCGATAATGACATCCAGCCAGCCTGGCATGTCCTTCCAGACCCAGCGATTGCGCCCCCAGGGCATCTCCCACGAGCCGTTCAGAACCAGCGAGTGGGGGATATCGAAGATGTCGATGGTCTTCTCCAGTTCCGTATCAAATGGGTTCTGGTACCCGTAGTGACCCATCTTCTTCGAGAAGGTGTATGCCAAGCTCGCGCTGAGTCCGTGGCTAAAGCGTTTGGTGAGCTGCGCCTGGAGCCCGTCGTAGCGGGAATCTCCGATCGGAGCATACAGTCTGGTTACCGTAGTGAACTGTGGAAAGGGCACCTGTAGCGAGCTGTATGCGATCTCCGATTGATTCAGAGCAAAGCCCGGGACAAGACCGGCAAATGGATTTGCCACTCTGCGGTTCAGGACTGCAGCGCCCTGCACGAACAACGATTCCGGATAAACGTTTAGTTGTTGATCCACGGGGAGTCGATCATTCTTGTTAAAGGTGTAGCCAACGCTGAACAGGGTGCTCCAGGGAAGCTCCCGTTGGATTTCGAGACTAGCCTGGTAGGACCGCGGTTCGCGAGTATGAGGATCCACGAAGCGGATAGCGGTTCCAATATTCGTCGCCAAGCCGTTGCTGGCCCCGGTGGGCTGCAATATGCCCGTTGGGAAGGGGTTGTCAATCAGATTAATTGGAGTCTGGCTGGCGTCGTAGAGCACTGAGTTCGTCCGCTGGCTATAGCCGGCCGGCTGACCGGGATCATACCAGATTGGTCCATAGAACAAGCCAAAGCCGCCACGTAAAGCGGTCCGATCATTGAGCGCGTAGGCAAAGCCAACGCGCGGTCCAAAGTTCTTCTTTGCCGCGTCATAGACATTGCGTGGTTGTCCGTCCACTCCCGGGAAAGTTACACCACCGCGCAGGTTAGCGCAGGCCGGGCAACCGGGCGCGCCCGCGGCAGTCTTGACCGACGCCGCAAGGGGACTGGCAGCATCGGGATCGAAGGCGCCGGTCATCGCATTATACCGGTCAGTCATGGGTCCACTCCAATCCCAACGTAGGCCCAGGTTCAGTTTCAATCTGGCGGTGACGCTGATATCATCCTGGACGAAGAGTGCCAAGCTCTTACCCTGGCGGGCAGGAAGAGATTGAACATCGATAAATCCAGCGCCTACGCCCATCAGGAAACTGGCGACGGCATCTCCGCTACCGGGTGTGCTCACCTGTGGGTCTAGACTTGAGGCTGTCCGCTTGAATTCGAACGCTCCTGCGTTGTAACCGGGAGTGACATTGTATGTGCGCTCCAGGCGGCCCTGGCCACCAATCTTCAAAGTGTGACGACCAACGATTTTCGACCATGTGGCATCCACGTTGTTGATCTGATCTGGCGTGATGTTGCCAGAAGTCTGCCCGGCGCCCGTAAATTCTGTGCTGCCGAGTGAGCTACCAAAGAAATTGAAATAGGGAAAGTGCGGCGAGGCTTGGTTGACGAAGGTGGGCGAGAAGCCCAAATCACTCGGGCCAATTTGCTCACGCTTCGTATTTACGTTGGCGGTGAGATAGCGCTGGAGGCCAGTGCGGATATTCAGCACACTGGTCGGGGAGAGAACCCGGGTGTAATCCACCACCGCATTATGATTGGCTCTCGTGAATGGAAAACCTGTATTCACATCGGCTGCTCCGGGATAGAACTCGACATCGTAAGAGTTGAAGTTGTTCCGCAGGTAACGCACGCTGAGGCGATTATTATCATTGATATTCCAATCGACTCGATTGTTGTATTCGCTGAAATCTGCCTTGGCTGCTCCTCCGGACGGCACATAGTTGTTTGCACGAGTCACTGGATCTCCCGGGGCGTTCGGTTGCGGAATATAGGCCCACAGCGCCTTGCCCACTGGATTTATGCGACTCACTGGGATGCGATTGCCAGCAAACGGCTTACGGGAAAACTGACCGGAAATCGGGTCCTGCGTGATACTCCAGGGATCGTAGATCTGAACCAAGGTTTTAACTCCATTGGAGTTAAACCAGGTGTCGGAGAAGTCTCCACCACGCTCCATCTCCGTCGGAACGTGGCCCACATAGGACTTCTTAGTTCCAGAGTGCATGCGTCCCCAACCGGAGTGGAAGAATAATTTATCCTTGATTGCCGGACCGCTGAAGACCGCGCCGTACTGGTCAAAGTGAACAGGCAAACGGCCCTGCCCAGCCAGGTTTCGTTCAAACGTGTTTGCCGCGAAGGTCACGCTGCGATTGAAGAAGTATCCCTCGCCATGAAACTCATTGCTTCCACTGCGCGTGGTCACGTTGATGACGCCGCCAGTGGTGCGGCCCCACTCCGCGCTGTAGGCACTCGTCAGCACCTTCATTTCCGCGACGGACTCTTGCGTTGGAATGGTGCCATAGAGACCACCCTCGCTACCGCCACGGTTGGGCACCCCGTCGATGAGCATCTCATTTGATTTCACCTGCCCGCCGCTAATCGACATCGAAGTGGAACCGGAGTTGTCGTACGGAGTAAAACTTTTTGCATTGGTGGCGACGGTAACGCCAGCCGCTGCCCAGGTGATGCCCATGATATTGCGGCCCTGCGTTGGCGTATTCTGCATGCGGATATTATCGATAATCGCGCCCTTATCCGCATTTTGTGTTTCCAACTGAGCGATGTTTTCGGTGACCGTTACGGTTTCACTTACCGCGCCAAGGTTCAGCGTGAAATTTACGGTAAGGTTGGTTGCTGTTGCCACAAGAGTATTGGGCTGAACAGCTTTTTGAAATCCGTCCTTCGTTGCTGAGACCGAATATGTTCCCGGCGGTAAGAACCGGACGGTGTAATAACCGTCAGCGGTAGTGGCGGCGGTATAGTTCAATCCTGTATTTGTATTGAACACGACAACGCTGGTATTAGGGACCGCAGCCTGTGATCCATCGATCACACGCCCGCTGATGGAGCCAAGAGCGCCTCCTTGTCCAAACAGAGCCATGACCGTGGTCAAGCTCAGAACAGCAACCGCTAGAGAATTGGCAAGACTACGACGCAGCGCTGACATAGACCTACTCCTTTTGCTGAACCTTGTGGAATCCAAATACTCAGACGACCGGCACAATGAGGGCCGGATCTTGTGCCGCACGGATCCCGGACCGGATCCGCTCAGTTTGTTCCGAGGAACTGACGGGCATGGGCGCTCTGGGGAAGCCGCCATCGCGGCCCCTCAATTTCATGACTTCCCGCACATTCGCAGGGAGATTCGGGGCGCTGAGTGCGTGCCAGAGCTGCAAGAGACTTTCGTGGAGGCGCTGAGCCTGTTCCAGGTTGCCGGCCTGCACCGCATCCCACAGGGCGACACAGTGTTCCGGAACTGCCGAAAGGATCGCAGCAATGGCTCCGTGCGCGCCAAGCTGGAAGGACGGGTAGAGCAACGAATCCAGGGCCGTGATGATGCGAACAGAGTCTTCGAGACCGGCATCACGGATCAGCATCAGCAGATCCACCAGGGATTGCATATCACTGGCGCTTTGCTTCACTCCAACAACTCCGGGCACTTCGCGCATGATGCGGACCAGCAGAGAGGGCGACAGATAGGCCCAGGGTACGACGTTATAGATGATTACCGGGATGCCACTGCGGTCAGCGATCTCGCCGAAATACCGAAGCATCGATTCATCATCCGGGCGGAATAGGTAGTGCACCGGAGTGACTTGCACTGCCGCAGGACGCAGGTCCTGAAGTGCGTTAGCTCGTTCGACCGCGGCGGTGGTGCTGTTGGTGATGATGCCAGCGATGACGGGAATGCGGTCGCGCACCTCATCCGTGGTCCATTCCATCAAAGCCCGGCATTCCGCGGTGTTGAGCGTATGCCCCTCGCCGGTGCTTCCGCAGACTGCCAAGCCGTGGACCTTGGCCTGTTCCACCATATAGCGGACTTCCTGGCGGTGCAGCGTTTCATTAAGGGATCCATCCTCGTGAAAGGGCGTCACAATGGGCGGAATGATGCCGCCAATAGATCTGATGCTCATGCTCATCCTTCCCGGGTGGATAGCGACACTGCGCGCACAGCAGCGAGAACTTCACCAGAGATCTTCTGTATCCGTTCATCGGGCACGCGGTCGCGAGGTCCAGACACGCTAATGGCGGCCACGGTCCCTCGCAAAGGATCAGCAGCGGCCGCGGCCACGCAGCGAACACCCGGTTCGTTCTCTTCTAGGTCCAGGGCGTAGCCGCGTTCCCGAATCGCGTTTAGTTCCCGAAGCATTTTCGGCCAGGTTGAGATAGTCCACGGTGTGTGCTTTGGCATACCTCGGCGTTCCAGGGCCTCTCGCGCCTCTTCGTCTGGCAGCGCGGCGAGAATGGCCTTCCCCAAGCTGGTGGAATGCAGGTCCCACCTAGTGCCGATGTCACCGCGGGTATGCAGCTGAAATCCTGACTCCAACGCCGCGACAATCACAACTTGCCCATTGGAGAGCATGCCGTATTTGCAGGTCTCTCCCGTGGCGTCCGCCAATCTTCGGAGCACAGGTCGCACATAAGCGAGATCGCGAGAGCTTTTCGCAAAAAGCAGCCCAATTTCCAGGGCGCGTGGACCAATCCGATAGAGTCGGGTCTCGGTGTCTTGCCGTACCAGGTCGAACTGCTTCAAGGTCTGGAGCAGATTGTGCGCGGTACTCTTAGGAACGTTCAGACGCCGCGCCAAGTCAGACAATGCCCAAACCGGTGTCTCCGCAGAAAACGACACCAAGAGTTCCAAAGCCTTGCTCACCGAAGCGACGCTGTAGGAATCGCTCTTGCGGGCTGCCTGGGACCCGTTCAGCTCCGCTGAACTTTTCTTTCTCTTTGTGGTGACTTCTGGCAAGTAGAAAGACTATATAGAATTGCAGCGCAACACAACTTGCTGTTCAGAATTACTGAACAGGAAAAGTTCAAACCGTCGCTAGGCTTAGCTGGCACGGCAGAGGAAGGGGGCGTGACGAGACCTACGTGCAATTCGCGCAACGTCTTTCGCTCGGCGGAGATCAAGTAAGGAGGTTGAAAGACAGCCTAACAACTTGCATGTGCAATTTGCGGCATACGCCATGCTTGTAGCGGAACAACGTGCGCAGTTCCCAACGAATGTAGACGCCAGATGGACACCAGCGGAAGAGAGAGCTTTCCGGATGAAATGGGCTTCAGGTACTACACAAGGCGCTGCAGGGGCACATTGTGCGTTGGGGATGCGGTCGAGTAGTTGGGACTGCGTGAATGCTGCGTCCAGGAAGGTACGCGGCGATGCCCGTCGTTCAACACCAGGAACGAATGGCGGGCATCGCACATCGTAATGCTCTCGGCTTACTTGGCCTTACCCCTAGCGGGGAATATGGGTTGCACCCAAGCGACCCCGCCAATGGAGTCCTGTACTCTGGCGCGCACATAGACCTCGTCACCGCGGAGCCGGTAGGAAGGATTCACGTCCGTGCTCGTAGACAGCACAACCCCGTCTTTGCCAATGAACTCGGTTCTGTACTCGCTGTCTCTTGTACGCCGGATGTGAATTGTGAAGGCCGATTCGTCCACCTGTACGTCACTAAGTACTACGCCGGTGGATGCGTAAAAGTCACCGCGACGTAACGCATTGACTATATGCTCTTGAGTAAGGGCCTCAGCTCTTACGACTATCCAGCCACCACCCGGGATTGTCGGCGGGTAAGGAAGCGCACGTCCATATTGTTTGAAGTCGTGGGAATCATCACTAGCTATCCCATAGATCTTCTTACCAGCAGAGAGCGCCTTATCCCACATCTCTTCGTGTGATTCGTACCCCCCGCCGCCGGCATTCCCTACGGACCAACTTGCATTGAATACTTCGAATAGAAGCAGATCCCTGGACGCAATCAGCTCCTTCGACTGGATAGCCCAGGTATAGTTCGGATGATTCAAAGACGCGATACCACCGGATTCATGGATAGCGTCTACGTTCTGTTGCAGAAGCTCAATCACGGTCTTGCCAGTGGAAGGCGGCACCAACCGGTTGATTCCAATGCCGTTTACATGGACTTCCTTTTTGTCCACGCTGGTTGTTGTGACCTCCTCACCAGGAAGAAGGAGAAACTTCCCCGCTTCGCCGGCTACTCGGTTAATGTTCTCCGTGTCGGTGAGCCAGTTATGGTCGGTGATTGCCAGGAAATTGTATCCGTGTTCGCGGTACCACTCCGCCACAGCAAGGGGCGTGGAATCACCGTCGCTATTCACGGTGTGCGCGTGCACGTTTCCCTTGAACCAGTGCTTCACCGGCTGCTGCGCGATGGCGGATAGATGTAGCCATAAGAGGCCAAGAACTACCGTAATGATGGAATAAGTTCTGTTGTTTCTCATAGATGTCCGCCCTAGAAAATCACCTTAAGACCAAACTGGATGTTCCTGGCAGGAACGCTTGACGATCGAATAACCCCAACGTTCTGTGGAGTGGAAATGTTGGCGGCAGGCGTCCCCAAGCTTACGGAGTTGGTGACATTGAAAGCCTCCGCTCGAAATTGCAAACGCAGATTTTCGCGGATCGTGAAATCCTTCAACACCGCCACGTCCACAGAGCGCGAACCCGGCCCTATTAGCATGTTGCGGGCGGAATTGCCAAAGGTGAATGGCTGCGGCGTACGAAAGGCGTCCGGATTGAACCAGCGCGCCGCGCTGCGGTTTTCTGGGTACAGATCTGCTCCCGGAACGACATCAGCGCGATTGGCGTACCAGCCCGCCTGCGTCGGCGTGAAGCCGATGCTGAAGGGAGAGCCGCTCAGAAGCTGTGCTGAGCCGGAAAGGCTCCATCCTCCAATAAGCATGCGGGACATTGTGTTATCCGAAGAGAGAAGCGCTTTGCCAGATCCAAAGGGCAGCTCATATAGCGCCGTTGCATAGAAGGCGTGATGCCGAATGCCGTCGGAGTTACCGCGGTCCGCCCTATAGTCACGGGGGTTCTGCGTGATGCCCGCATTGGGCAGGTTGTCGAGCGACTTGTTCCAGGTGTAGCTGGCTTGCAGCATAAAGCCGTTGCGATATCGTTGCGTTACTTCGGTCTGCATCTGGTGCGTAATGCTTTGACCGTCAAACAACAAAACCGGAATGTCGGACCAAGGCTGGTAGGGACGCTGCGACTGAATGGTTCCAGGAGCTTGCACTGCAGGCAAGTTCCAGTTGGATTGGGATCGCGTAAGGTTCTGTCCTTTATTGCCTATGTAGCTAATCCGGACACCCAGCCCAGGGGACAATTCACGTTCGACCGTCAGGTTCCATTGTTGGGATACTCCCAGTTTGAGATCCCTCTGGATTGCCAGTAGACGGGGATTGGAGCCAATGGCGCCGGTTCCCGGGAAAGGATTAGCGAGACTGAGACTCGGCGTAGTTCCCGCATTCGCTTCGAAGGTTTCTGAAAGCATAAATGGTGGATTCGCAAAGAAGGTCCCAAACAGGCCGTAGCCGTGGTAGACGTAGCTGTAGTACACCCCATAGCCACCGCGAACCACGGTGCGGCCATCGCCAAATGGTCTCCAGGCAAAACCCAGACGAGGAGCATAGTTGGCTTTGTCCGCAACCATCAGATTGCTGCCCCATCCGATGTCCTCGGATTTGCCAATGGGGTAGGCCTGCATGATGCGAGGAATCGACATAGATGGAATCTCACCGTTCACGGATCGCACGACAAAGGTTCCAGTTACAGGGTCAAAGTTAGACATGTTCCCATCACGTTCCGCGGGCGCTGACTGCGAGACGATTCGTAGCCCGAAGCTGAGAGTTAGTTGGGGATGCATCTTCCAGTCATCCTGCACGAAAGCCCCAAAACGCCCGTAGTGCAGTAGCGAGATCAGACTCGGCTGCGAACGACTTGTGGATACTGGATGTCCAAGAAGGAAGTCTGCGTAGGGATTGTTCGTGTAACGGCCATTAAACGTGAATGAACCGAAGGCCGGAGGCTCTGTATTCGGAGGTCTGGACTGACGCACCCAAGCGGCGGTAAATCCGGCCTTAAGGGCATGTGATCCGAAGGTCTTTGTCAGGTTGTCAGAAAACTGATTGGTGATCTGAGGCGCGTATCCGGATGCTCCGCCAAAGTCCCGTACACCCTGGTAACCAGTAATGGAAACCGTCGGCAGGCCTCCGATGGTAAGCGGTTGGTAAAGAGATGGAAATATCGTCGCTGGATTGAAGTCAGTGTTTTGTCCCTGATACATCTCCATGTTCATGAAGTACGAGTAACGAAACTCGTTGTGCAGGGTGCTATGGAAACTGCTATTGAGCGCGAGGCTACCGGTTTTTGTGCGGCGGCCCGTATCGGAAAGATTCCCAAAGTTGGCCGGACCTCCGTAGGCAGCAAAGGTGGGGCTGCTGTCGGAATGATTCAGGTTCGAAGTAAGACTGTGACGTTCGTTGAAGTAGTGATCAATCCGCAGACTCAGTTTGTCGTGATTGATGAACTCTCCCACGGTGCTGTAGTAGTTCACTCCAGTTCCCGCTGGACCGGTTCCCTGCGCATTTGGTAAAGGCACAAAATCCTGCAATAGACGGCTTCGCGCATCGAGGCGCGAAACAGGAATACGGTTGTTGGCGAACGGAACGCCAGACAATGGATCGAGCACAGCATCGAGCCCGCCAAAGTCCCCGTCTCTCAGCGCCTGTGGCGCGACGCTGAGGGCTACGGAACTGGCCGTGCGTCTCCGCATCCCTTCATAGCTAAACTGAAAGAAGGTTCGGTTCCTGATGACGGGACCGCCAATTACGGCTCCAAATTCATTCCGATTGAAAACAGGCTTGGGCGTCGCGGCGTTAAGGAAAAACGGACGCGCTGAGAACTCTCGATTTCGATTGAACCAGAACACGCTTCCGTGGAATTCATTGGTTCCCGCTTTGGTCAGAATGGATATAGGCACCGGTCCGTCGTGCTCGGCCTTCGCCAGACTGGATTCGATTTTGACCTCTTCGAGGTTGTCGAGAGAAGGAAATTGTCCCAGACCAACACCTGCGGTGGGTACTGCACGCCCGAGAGCAACATCCTGATAGGGGATTCCATCCACAGTCCAGAAGGAACCTCCTACTGGGGGCGTGCCACCAATTCGCGGTTGATCCGCCGAGCTTCCAACATTGCCGGCAACAAGCAGGATGGCTCTATCCAGAGAGCGTCCATTCAGAGGCATGGCCTGCAATTGCCGCGAATCGACAAGAGAACTGACGGTCGGGCTGTCTCCACTGACAGCCGGCATGCTTCCACCGTCAGCTTCTACAGTTACGGAGGACTGAATTGTCTCCACCTCAACGACGAAGTCCAGTTGGACACGGTCACCGATATGGAGGCGCACTCCCGATCGAACCTGCTTCTGGAAGCCGTTGGCAGTGACATCGAAGTCGTAGACGCCCGGTTGCATCAGCGAGAAACGATACAGTCCGGATTCATCTGAGTTCGCAGTCTGACTTCGCCCCGTGGAGGTGCTAACCGCCTTCACCGTGGCTTTGGTTACCACAGCCCCGCTGGTGTCTCTCACGAAACCGGAGAGTTCGGCAGTTTGGGCAAGCACGGAAGGGGCAAGGAACGCGCACAGTATCATAAGTAGCGCGATTCCCTCCCCTCTGCTTCTGAGATACTCCATCATTGATTACTCCTTCAAAAACTCGGTTAAGAACGTATTCGCGGACGCAGTTAGGGCGGACCGCTCACGGAGAGCAGCACGGTGGTCGAGGTTTTCAGTGAAAGATGAACCTTGACTCTAACGAGATAGGCAGAGCCTTCTTAGGTTTTCCTGCATGAGGAACCGGTTGTCACTAGCCCGACGCAGCAATAGTTTGGGGTCCAAGGGTGCGGGGTCTTCTGTCTGCTCAGGCACAAACAACAGTCGAAAATTCCGCTGTAACTCCTGTAGATCGGCAGTGACCACAAGGCCGATCTGCCGCGGAGAAAGGCAACCCGCAAGCGCCAGTTGTCCGGCTTCGGTGTCTGGAATACCTTCCGCTTCCAGCACGTGGTCGAGCACGGGTGACAGTAGCGAGAGATATTGCCTGGATTCCGCACGGAGCCGCACAATGTGATTCATCGCCATGGATTCCACGCGCAGTTGTTGCTCCGCAGAAAGGGAATCCATCGCATGGTTGGAATACCGGTCATACAACCGGTTCAGTGCGGTGCTCTCCATCAAGGCTCGAAGGTAGAAATCCCGAGAGCTATCCAGATAGGCGTTAGATCGCTCAAGCCCCCCGAAGTACTTCGTGAGCCGTTTGGCCAGGGGTGGTTCGGTAACACTGGTGACGCCGATATGACGCATCTCACCGTTGGGTGCTGGACGAGTAGGCGCAGGGAAAACAGCCACCAAGGGCATCCTCTCCGCCCGGTCCACAAGATCCCTAACCCGTTCGGAATGGACATCCGTAAAACGGAAATGCACGCTGCCTTTCGCTTGCCACACCTCAGGAACTTCCTGAACATCCGCCCCTGCAGCGTGGAAGAGTTCATGCAACTTTAGCTCCGTTTCCTCCAGCATTGCGAGATCATCCGTTGGAGTTGGCTGTTCACGGATTGTTCGCGCGACAGGAGAGTTGCGCAAAGCCACAGGATTCGACGAGGCAGTAACCACTGGAGCTACGCTGGGTTCAATGGTAAAGGCAACCTCCTGCACCTGAAGGGAAGGGGCATGAAAGAACTCCGCACTCCGGGCCACCGGCTGCCATGTCGACCGGTTGACAGTTAGTGTCACCTCGCGAACATTGCGATTTCCCCCGACTGTTGTATGAAGAACCAGATACTCCGCAGTCTCCGTCACCTCTTCGCGCGCAATGTTCTGCGCGTTGCGCCACTCTATGAAATCGTGTGGGTTGATAGGGTCACGCCAATTGATACCTGAGACCTCAAGGGATTGCCGCAAGATGCTCTCTTGTGGCTCCGGGGTTTTATCGTCTATTGCATCCACACCTCTCCAAATTGTTCTTCCCACATGGATATCCCCTTGCTGAAAAGCAAAATGTTGGCGAATCACATGGCCCGGCGGAGGTTCAAGAGCGCGACTGGAAGCTACAATTGCCTCATCAAGAAACTTAGCGGCGGATACTTTTGGAGGAGAAGACAACGGAATCAGCAAGAAGCATGCAATGGCCGCGGCGGCTGCCACTCCCACTGCCCAGCGGCGTGGAGCACGACGAACTGTCGTCTGATGAGCCAACATTTGATCCCGCAGCATTCGCCGAACCTCAGGCTTACGTTTTGGCGGCAACAGCACGCTTGGAATCAAAACCTCTTGCCAGTAGTTCACGAACTTTGATCGGCCAGTTCGCAGATGCTCACAACGAGTTCTACAAAGCCAGCATTCGCTGGTATGTGCCTTTACCTTCGCATTCGTATGTTGATCCAGCTCTCCTTCCAGAAAGAGAAGTAGGGCGCCCAAGCTTGGGTGCCTATCCGGTAGGGGGCTTGTGGAGTCCGACGTTATCCTACTCACCGGCCGACCTCCTTAGCCGATCCATCGCTCTGCTACAAATCTCCGCAACCGTCTGCACGCTGACGCCTTCCAATTCGGCAATCTCTCGTAGACGCAGGCCATCAACTCGCAGCAGAAGATATCGGTACTGTCGTTCGGTTAGAACCGAAAGAGCGGCCTGGACTTGCTTCAACTTCTCCGCTCTCAACACCTCTGCTTCGGGGTGCCATCCTCCATCGGATTCCACCACGGGCCGCTGATCCATTTCCTGTTCGTCGTAGACGACTTCCCGATACTTCTGGCGCCATTTGTCAATCTGCAGGTGATGAAGTACGCCGCGTAGCCAAGGTTTAGGCGATTCCACACGCTTGCCCTTGTGCAGGTACTGGAAAAGTCGAAAGAAGGCTTCCTGCAAGTGTTCTTCGGCGTCGTCAGGCTGGCAGCCCGCAATAACCAAATCACAGTAGAGACCGTCGTAGAGTTCGTCAAATAGATCCTCAACCTGTTCCAGTACCGCCTTGCGGGCGCCGGTGGTCTCTGCAAGGTTGCCTAGAGAGAGCGTCAACGGAGCATCGGATTTCGATTCAGCATCCATGGTGTAGATCATCAAAACTGTCGCCAAACATCGCCTGAACTAGAGTCGGATATGGAGATGACTTTTCAGGCAACTCTCCATGAATGTTCAGTTTCAACAGGGTAAATATCTGCCTACTAGCTTCTGAATGCGCCGCGTATCAGACTTAGTTGGCAAGCCGCGCAATGATCGACGTCTCGTAATTGAGAGGTGACAGCAAGGCGTCCATGCAAAGGAGACAGCGAGCGATTATCTTCGGAGTAGGCGGTTCGGCGACACGCTGAGAGACCACGAGAGCCGGAAACGCAAGGGATGCAGCGGCGGGATTCAGGTCAGGACGGACTAGAATCACGCGGATACCTGCAACCAAGTAGATGCGATTGCGCCGCAGTTGATGGGAAAGATGTGCGGAAGGATTGCGACGAAGGATAGACGCTCTATCGCGCCTGGGAACATCCACCGCAGCGGAGTTTGCCCCTGTGGCCGGATGAATGTGATGAATTTCGGCGGGATATTCCCGCTACGGCCGGCTTGCTCAAGGAATGGATGGGCCTCCGCGAAACCGTACAGGTTTCTCACCACTACCAATTGCGCGGAAGGCTCGGGAAAGGTAATTGGCGCAAGACCCTATTTCTTACGGGTATAGGTGGACGTCATAAAGAGAAACCAGGAGCCGTCCGGCTGAAGCGCCTCGGAGCGCAGATACCAGGTGTCCGCATCACTGATTTCCATGATGTCTCGATAGGACCGGAGCAATCGGCTTCCCCAATGATCCACAAATCGCCGAAAGGGCGTATGGACTGAGTCACTGCTGTCCAAATTAGCCGCGCTCCATGGTTGGAACCCCTGCAATGATTGACAGCCGTGCGCTCGTAGCCCCGCTTTCTGGTTTAGGTTCGGTGTTTGCTGGGATCGCAAACAGAGCTGCCAGCCGTGGTGGTGGTGAATGTTCTTCCAGATTCACTCCTGGTGGCCCTTCAAACGGGCGATCCAGAAATAGCCACAGATCCCGGTAGACGAACAGTTGCTGGCGCAGCAGGGCGATGAATCGCGATAGATGCCAGCTAACTTTGCTCTTCAATTGCAGGAAGCGTACGAGCAACAGCGCGATCAGTGCT